>JGI1358J11329_10000001_pt1 | contig 568276 bp, 666 predicted proteins | sample Subgroupgradi54m_FD_11329 | JGI IMG/M metagenome (IMG submission 11329)
TCCTAAAATAAAAGACCTGTCGTTCAACGAAACACCCCAAGCCATATCTTTAAGACAGTCTTGGCATTAAAGCTTGATTCTCTCCACAACTGCTTGAAGCTTCGGTTGGCGCTTTTGAAAATGCCTGTCTTTGCCTCGTTGTAATGCACTGTCACTGGAACCCATCCCACTTTCAGGCCCCGATTGAGGGCGCGGAAATTTGTGTCCACCTCTATCCCATAGCCGTCCTCTGTGGTGCCCAATTCCAGGAATCTCTTCCTGTCAATAACGCGAAAACCACTCAACGCATCCTTCACCCAGGCGCCTGTTCCTAAAAGTATTGCAAATCTTGACCCATAGTTGGTTATTTTTCTATGAGAAGGTATCCTGCTAAAGTCCCTGGCCCCTATCACCATGTCCAGGTTATCACTTTTCATTTTTCTAAGAAGCCTTGGTATTTCTTTGGGCTCGAACTGGGCGTCGTCTATGAAACATACGACATCTCCTTTTGCTGCTGCAGCTCCTTTTCGCATCGCATAACCTTTCCCATGGTTTGGCTTGTAAGAGACAACCCTATCAGCATATCTTCTGGCAACCTTTGCTGTGTTATCTTTTGAACCATCATCAACAACCACAACCTCGCCTACTTCTTTGACGCTGCGCATCTTCCTGAGAGTGTCCACTATTCTATGTTCTGCGTTGTATGCAGGTATTACCACTGATAACACGGAATCACCTGTCCAAAAAAGCAGCCAACGTGGCCGCTATTGATGGCACCCACAGTCTTATTAGATTCCAGACTATTAAAAAACTTCCTATGACGTGCGTCGGGACCGAGAAATAGCCGAGGGACAGTGCGAAAAATCCGCCTGCCTCCACAAAGCCTATGCCCTGAGGAGTAAAGGTAATGAGAACAAGCGAGGAAATTATGGCGCTGAATATGAATATATGGAGTAGGGGAAGATAATAGCCTATCGACTGAAACGCCAGGGATATTGAAAGAATCTCCAACGCTGTGGATATCAGCAGCATGGCTATGATAAAGAGAGCGTTTGCATACCTGAGGTTTGCGAAGTGCAGCTCCAGATGCGAATAGAGCTTCTGTGGGTTGTAATTCCTAGTAAACCTGCCCAAGAACGTGACAAAAGACTTGAATCTGAATAGCAGGATCATTATGGCGCCCAGCATCGTCAATAACAGGGCGGCGACAAAGACGCTAAGGTTCTGCGCAACATCATTGGTCCTAAGCCCCAGGAGTACTATTGAGATCAGGAGCCAGAAGAAGACGATAAGAAACTTGAAAAACTTCACAGTGAACGAGGCGCTCAGGGCCTTTGATCCAGATATCTTCTTCTTGTTTGCGAAATAAGCCCGCAGAAGATCGGCGCCGAACCCAAAGGGTGCAAAAAAACCTGCCAGAGCCTTGGTGTTTATCAGGATCACGTCTGTCCAAGAGGCGTCCATCATCCTGTTCCAGGCTACCGCCCACACTACTGTGGATGCGAGGAATACGGCGTTTGCAAGGGCGAATGTGCCAATGTCAATAGAATAGAGCGCCTGCGGGTCTGTGGTCTGGAAGATAAAAGCCAGTATTGCCAAGGTTACAAGGAGCCAGACAAAGTTTCGCAGCATGGCTATCTTCTCAGCTCTCTGTATATAAGGACCTCGGCATAAAGGTCTCCGCTAGTCTTTGCATGGAACTCTATCGTGCGGCCGGATATGATTATCTCATCCTTGGAATAGCCGGGATATTTCAGGGAAATCATGAACTCGTTGCCTTGCGGCTGGAGGGACTGGCAGTATTTTATGCTCTGGGAGCAGTTCCCGAAAGTGTCATTATTTGTGCGCTCCTGGCAGGTGCATGACACAGTGGTTTTGTTCTGCATCCCTGCGGCCACCAGCTGTATGGGCTTCTGGCCGTGGTCCTGGGCTAATTGCGCAAAGGCAGTGGCTATCAGCACATTTGTCTTGCTGTAGTTATAATCACCCTCCCAGTATAATATGAGCTTTGAATAGTTGTGCTCCAGTGCGTTAAGCTCTGCTATTGGATCTTTCTGTCCATGGAAACAGACGTTCTTGTAGCAAGAGACCCCTTTCTGCAGGTTGAGTGCCCCAGAAAATATGAGCAGGTTTAAGACCGCCAGAGCGACGATTGCTCCTGCGATATAGAGGATATACTTTTGCTTCTTGGCCATGAATATCACTAAGGTTGAGGAAGAATAAAAAGGGGGTAAAGGGGTTTATAAAAACCCCTAGGTTTTGACTCTTATGCCTTCAACAGGGTTATCAGTTGGTCAGCTGCTGCGGTAGTGTCTGTGCCGAGGTATCCAGCAACCAATAGGTTGTTGCCCTCTGCGACTAGGTACTGCGAGCCTGCCTGCGTTATCAACGAGGCTGCTGCCATTCCACCTGCTATTCTATTTACGTACGGTCCACCGACTACTACCTTGTAGGTCTTTGTCGCGCTAGTGTCTGTTGCGACCAATGTGGATGGGTCTACAGATACCTTGGTTGTGTAGGCGTTTGCTCCTACGTTTATTCCAAGTATCTTCACTCCACCTATGGTTCCGCCGACAGCTACTGTCTGTGTTGATCCTACTGATGCGTTGGTCACTGATGTTCCGACGTTGCCTATCTGCAGGACAGTCGAAGGTAATGCCTCATACACAGTGTCTGTGATTTGGCCACCCTGCGAGCCGTCGAATACAGATCCGCCTGGGCCTATGTGCCAGTAGTCCTGCTCGTACGGTGTGGTCTTTGCTTGGTCTATGTATGCAGTGATGCCTGGTGCACTAGTTGAAAAGTTGGTGCCACCTCCAGCTCCCTGGATGGCAGACACGTTCGCCAGTGCTCCTGTTGGTGCGGTTACGTTTCCATACACCTGCATGCCTGTCCCTGTGTTTGTGTCAGAGCCCGATGCTGTCGACGAGTCATCGAAGACTACGGCTGATGTCACCCCACCGGTTACTGGTGTTACCCAGACAACTGGTCTTGGATTGAAAGCAACGCCTGCTCCACCGGAGTAGTTGACTATTCCGTATGCTCCAGACGTACCTGTCGTTCCGGAGAAGTTCAGGTTCAGTGCCGGTCTGTCTGATGGTGATGTAGCTCTGTCGAACACAGTCTTTGAACCGACCACTATTGACGTAGGTGTTGTTGAACAAGTGGTGTTCTGGGCTATCAGCACAGAGTTTACTCCTGTGATGTTGACTGCGCATCTCAGGACATTTCCAGATATCCCACCGGTGTACTCAAGCTTCGACGTCAGGTTGTTGGTTATTGAGGGCGCGCTTGCCGAGGTCACTGTGGCTCCATTTATCGTGAAGCCGTTTACGCCTCCGATCTTGAAGACTGGTGTATACTGCGTGCTTGTTCCTGATGCCTGCTGGTTTATTCCCGAGAAGTACACCACCTTGTCATTCAAAACTGTGTATGGCGTTGTACCTAGGACCAACCCTACTGACGTGTTCAGGCCGGACGCATTGGCGAATGTCCTGTCGGGCGGTGCGAACTCGTTCTTGATCCCGTCTCTGTCAGTCCATGTAACCTGCATTAGAGAGTTACTTGAGCTGTTCGAGCCGACACCTCTGTACAATATTTGCGTGCTGTCAGTCTGTGTCGCTCCACCGTATCCTACTAGCTTCAAACCCCAAAGTGATTGGCCGTTTGCGTTCATAGGACCAGGGACTACGAGACCTGTTGCGAGACCGTTTGTGACGGTTCCGTCAAAGGTTCCTCTTCCGAAAGCCGTTGCAGTAGACGGGTTACCGTACTGCAGAACTACGGAAGTTAAGCCGTTTGTGTCCAGATTACCTGTAATGCCTATCGATGCAATGTTCCAGTTCGGGTCGAGTGGGAATTGCTGACCGACTTGTATTCTGACCTTGTTGCTGCCGATCCTTGCAATCACCTTGCTTCCACCTGATGCGCCGTAGATTATCTCTTCGAGATAAACTGTGACGATCTGGCTTGCGTCTCCTGCTGCGAAGAAGTCAAATCCGGATAGTCTCTGGACTGACTGTGTGTCGCTTACGCCTGCTCTGTCTACTTTCACCGTTGCGGAGAAAGTGGTCCCGGAGGTCGATGTTATCTGCCCAACCGAAGTTATAGCAATTGTTGCGTTACCGACAGTGACAGACTGGCCTTCTAAGATCTCCTGTCTTGTACCTGAGTACAGAACAAGGTTTCCTGAAGTCAACTGCGTGGTGTCGATCGCATAGTTGCTTCCCAAGACAGTTACGCTTGGCACTACGTTGTATGCAGATCCCTGTGTCGGTATTCCCTGGCCTGACGCCTGGAAGTTCAATTTATATTGGATTGAACCGTATGGCGCAGATAGGAAGAGGCCGTGTCCTGGCGGAGTCGGGCCGGATTCGTGGTATTGCACGAATGGCGTAAATCCTGTAGGTCCAAAGTTTATCTCTTCCTGATATTGGAAGGTTTGCACCGATCCATTCAGGTATGCCGATAGGGTTTTCTTGCTCAAAATGTCACCGAGCTGTAGCGGTGTTAGTGTGACATTTCCGACTGTTGTCTTGTAACCACCCACAGTTGAAACGTTGCCGTATCCCGGCTGCATTTCAAGAGTGTAGATAGACGGAGTTATCGTAACTCCTCCACCTGTTGTCGAGCTTTGGACAGTTACAGTGGCTCCAGAAGCTGTGCTTGCTGGGGCGTAGTTTTTAGTGGCCAATGTAGCTGCTAGCTTGGCGGCTGCTATGCCGTCAGAGACTGCTGCACCATTGGTTCCTAAGACGACTTGTGTGTCGCCTAGGTTGTTGTTTATTTTTGTTATAAGACCGGTCACGTCTCCCTGCGTCTGGACAGCACCGAATGCGCTGATAGCGAATACGCTACCGATCATTGCGGCTCCTGTCGCGATCGCAGCGACACGTTTCACGTTCATGCTTCTCATTTTATTTTGTCACCTCATTGACATATTATTTACAAAGATTGATAAGAACAGTTCAACCGCTGCTCCTTAGTGAATTGGATTCTTTGACGCTTTATAAACCTTGCGCTTGTTGTATGAGTAGTTGTCGTAGGGTCTATCGGCGTCCGTTGAAGCTTTATATACCCTCGCTATAGCGCGAGGAAGCTGAAGGTTATTCCTTCTCAGAATTGGTTTCTTTCTCTTGAAGCTCCTGCTTCATCTCCATTAACTTCTGTTGAAGCCCCAATATAAAGGTTATGTAGTAATGGACCGCTGAGGAGACCTCATTGAGAGTGTCATGAGTCTCCTGAAGGTTCATCTCCAGCTTCTCTGGCTCCAGCATCTCCACAGATGACGGGCCATAGTTGATTATGACATTGACTATGTCCTTGAACTTCTTCGTGCCTATTGTAGTATCAAAATAGGCGCTCCAGAGATCCCCATTTTGTTTGGGCTCTGCCCTCTCAAAGCGGAAGATTGCAACATTCTTCTCCTTCTTGAACCTGTCCTCGAGTATATCGCACTGCTTCACCAGGCTCTCCTTTTCCTGGCTTATCGCCTCTATAATCATATGGAACTTGAATTTCTCGTCACCTGTTGGAGTGGTGGCTCCCAAGGTGCCTTTTACGACATATTCTATAAGCCTGTATTTATCCCCGTGCCTCTCGACGAGCTTCAGCTTTATTAGGTTCTTGAGGGCGTCGTTGACTTCGTTTGCGTTTAGACCAATGTCCTTCCGGATTTCATCCACGTTCTTAGGCCCTTTTAGAAGTAGCTGAGATACTTTCTTCTGCTGTTCTGAAAAATCCATAGAAATCTTCCGAGTGATTGCATTATATAAATGAGGGTATATAAACTAATTGCATGTCAGCATTATCTCTTCTAAATGCAAGCAATGTAACCGGGCAGGTCGGTTCCGCAGTTACTGGTTTGATAGGCAACACGACAAATGTCACAGGGCAGGTCGGAGCTGCTGTCCGTTCACTTGCAGGAGACTGGACTCTGCTTCTTGGCGCACTGGTTTTGATAGGCATATTCATATTCGTTACATTTATTTTGAAGCAGTTAATCGCAAATGTTGTCGTGGGAGTAATAGCGCTCCTAGTCATAAGATATCTTCTCGGATATCCAATTGAGATAAGTGCGCTGACGATTCTGATTGCTGCTTTAGGTGGAGCTGGCGGGGCAGCCGCCATTTTGATAGCGACATTCTTAGGGTGGATGTGATGAAAGTATCCTTTTGGACACGATTTAAAAAGTGGCTTAGTGCTGAAAATGAAAAAGTAACCATACAAGCATATAAACAAGGAATGGAAGTAAGGAAGAGACCAAAACCCAAAATACCAAAAGTAGACATTGGGAAAGAGATCAGCGACGATTTCGTAAGGATGAGGAGAAGAAGGAAATAGTTATTTAAACCACATAATGCAGAATATTTTCACGCATTCTAATTCGGAGGGAATTTTATATGGTAGATGAAAAGGAAAAGGTTCTAGTATGGAAGGATGACAAGGGAGAATACAAGCTCGGCTACTCTCAATATCTGCAGCAGCAGACATTGAAAGTCAACCAGTACCTGTTATTGGCTGTCGTGATAATGATAGTCATGCTGGCTGTCGGAGCCTGGTATGCAGAGAGCCTTGTCACAAGGATAGACAACCTGAACATCCTGAGCAGACTGACAGCAAACGCCGTTCGTAGTGTGGGCTTCTTGCTGTTCTGAATAGCTTTTTAAACCCCTAATTTCATGATAATAGCGTGAGCAAAATGGTTGATTCACTTCACTTACAATATTAAGAAGAATTACCTAGGCTCACAACTAACTGTTTCTGTTCTCACTAAAAAGACAGTGTTAGCTTTATCTGCTTATCGCCCGTGTGGTGAAAACACTAGCATAAGATATTTATTCTCATGGTCCTTATCATACACTATGGGCTTAGAACGATGCTATTTCCCTGAGGGAAGACAGAAAGAATTTTTGGAATATGTTAAACAGATAGATAATCTTAGTTGGAATTCACTTGCAAAGGCAGTTGGTGTCAGTAAGGATCAAATTAAGTCCTATGGCTATGAATATTGTAGCTTGCCCAAATCATTGTATGATAATATATGCGAGCTCTATAAATTAGACAAAGATGAAATCGTTAAGAATTATGGCATAAAATTACGTGATTTTATTCCACGTGTAAATGTTGGATTTTCAAGGACCGTGTTACCTAAACCTGCTCAATTTAAATCAAATATTGTAACTTTAAACAGCAAGGAAGTTAAATTTAGTAGCTTCGATAGAGATAAAGGAATTAGGTTGCCAACTAAGCTTACTCCCCTTTTAGCTGAAGAGATAGGGATTCATTTGGGAGACGGTTTCTTATCAGATAAGAAATACGAATTTCGCGTCAAGGGAGACAAGAAGAATGAAGTCGAATATTATACGCAAGTCATAGCACCCATGTATAAAGAGCTTTTCAATATAGATCTCAACCTAAAGGAGTACGAAACAACTTTCGGCTTTGAGCTTTATTCCAAGGCAATATGGGAATTTAAGACAAAGATTATTGGCATTAAACCTGGGCCTAAAACTAATATAAGTATTCCCGATATCGTTAAAGAAGGTAATAAAGAAACATTATGCGCACTAGTTAGAGGATACTTCGATACTGATGGATGTTTATTTTTCCAATCTAGGTATGGTTATAATAAATATTATCCTATGATTAGTGTTGCATCAAGATCTAAAAGATTGGCAGTAGATTTCTATTCCATATTGATAACCTTGGGTTTGAGACCATTATTATACCCAACTAATAATAGATGTTGGCAAGTAATAATGTATGGTTATGAAAACCTAAGATTGTTTAAGAGTATTATCGGATGGAGAAATCCTAAGAATATTAAGAAATTGGAGGAATGGGAAAACAGATATAATAATATGTTTATCGCCCGTGTGCTGTAACGGTAGCAGTCAGGACTGTGGTAACCTTTTAACTTTAAGGTTAATCGGTTGCAGCCATCCTGCAGTCTGGGTTCGAATCCCAGCATGGGCACCATCGGTGATCTTATGAGCATGGAGAACAGAGTCAAAAACATAGAACAACGAAACAGACGGGTTGAACTAGACAAGACATGGGAGACCAGCTACACAAGGCGTGGCTTATTAACTGTATTTACTTATTTGACAATAGGATTCTACGGCATGTCGATAGGAATTAAGGATCCATGGTTGAATGCTGTGATTCCAGCAGTAGCTTTTCTGCTTTCAACTGCAACGCTTCCGTTCTTCAAGCAATTGTGGAGGAATAGAAAATGATGTGGCAAGCTCCAAAAGGCACGAGAGACTTCCTCCCAGAGGAAATGGAACAAAGGAACGCGATTTTCTCCAAGATAAGAAAGGTTTTCAAGACTTACGGCTACGGGGAAGTCGCGACTCCTGCATTTGAGGATTTTGAGCTTCTTGCAAAAAAATCTGGAAAAGAAATCAAAGATGAAATTTATTATTTCAAAGACAATGATGGAAGGGAGCTTGGTTTAAGATTCGATCCTACAGTTCCAATATGCAGGATAGTGGCTACGAACAGATCATTACCACAGCCGATAAAGTTCTGTTATATTACAAACATGTGGAGATACGACCAGCCAAGAGCAGGACGATGGAGGGAATTCTGGCAGGCTGGCGTTGAGCTGATAGGTTCAGCAAAACCGGAGGCTGACGCTGAAGTTCTTGCTCTAACATCTGATATTTTGAAGGCCATTGGGGTAAAGAACTTTTACATCAAAATAAGCTCTAGGGAATTAATAGAAAAATTAGTATTGGGTGTGGGGGTTGAGGAAGTAAAGAAACTGGATGCCTTCCGCGCGATTGATAAACTGCCAAAGATAGGTGAGAAGGGTGTCTTGGAAGAACTCAAGAAAGTTGGAATATCCACAGACACTGGTAAGAAACTTTTGAAACTTATCAGGACTTCAAAGGACTTTGGAAAGTTAACAGAGATAGTCAAGACTGCCAAGAAGATGGGCGCAGAGAACTTGTCTATCGACCTGAGCGTTGTCAGGGGCATCGATTATTACACAGGTTTCGTTTTCGAGACTTTTGTCAAAGGATCAGAAGACATAGGATCCATCTGCAGCGGCGGAAGATACGACACGCTCATAAAATTATATGGTGGCCAAGACTTGCCAGCTACAGGATTCGGCATGGGTGTCGATAGATTGATGGAGCTATTGGATAAAAAGGAGGAATTCAGCTATGCTAAAATTTTTGTTGCTGCAGTTAAGGACGAAGTTAGAGAGACTGTTTTGGAGATAGTCAAAGAACTAAGAACTGGGGGAGTATCCACCGATTTTGATATTTCTGGCAGAGACCTTACAAAGCAATTCGATTATGCAAGTGCGAAAAAGATTCCTTACATCTTGATTGTAGGACCAAGGGAAATCAAGGAGAAGAAGTTCACTCTGAGAAACATGAAGACTGGAAAGGAAGAAAAAGTAACTCTGAAAGATCTCAAAACTCTGTGAGGCTCCTCTGCTTTTTCTCGACAGCGCCCATTGTTTCATGTTCTTCAAAAATAGGAACCCCGTACTCTCCATCATAACCCGGTTTGACCTTTATTTTCGCTTCCCGGTTCTTCATAATTGCATCTGCGATTCTTCCATAAGTTATATGCTTCATATTTTCATATGGCGCATCTATCAAGACATTTAATTCATTTCCATAGGCCCCGACTAAGGCGTTAAATTCCTTCCAAACCTGCTTTGTGGCCACACCTGATTTCATAACGCCGCCGATTATTTCCGATAATGGGAGCAAGGTCTTGAAAGGTATCGCCCCTTTCGGCACAAATCCTTCTGGCCTGTCTGCCAATTCCTCAATTCGGGTGGCCACTCCGATTGTGAGCGGTCGGCCGCACTTTGGGCACTTGCCACCATGCTTTTTAGTTTCTTCGGGTGAGCACGAGAATCCACAAGCTGCATGACCATCAAAATGGTATTTGCCATATCCAGGGTCTGTCTCTATTGTAAACAACATCTTTTGTTTGTCTTTTTTCTTTATTGCCTCGACCATCTCTTTGTAGCTCGGCTCTTTCAGGTCAAAAACCGTTGCTTCTCTCCCCAATCTCCACGGATAAGGTGAATGCGAATCGCTGAAAGATACTGGTACGACGCTATCCAGTTGCGATAGTCTCCAATTCATGGCAGGATCGCTTGACATGCCCGTTTCAATTGCATAGATATCTTTTGTATGCTCTTGGAATGCATCTTTCAGAGAGTTGAATCCGGATTTGGAGCCGAATATGCCGAAATAAGGAGTCCAACAATGCGCGGGTATAATCATTATGTCTTTCGATATTCCAAAGCACATCTCTGCTAATTCCACGCAGCTCTTTCCGAAAATCGGCCGGCCATCATAGTCGACCCTACCCCATTTCTTGACAGCTTCCACATACTGGTCGCCGACTTCAAAGTTAGGGAAAAGCAATACAGTATGAACGCGTCTTCCTTTTCCACCCCAGCTGAATGCCAAAGATATCTCTGTGGATAAAACAAAATTGTTTCCATTATGCTCGTAAAAGCCGTTGCCTTGGTCCTTTAGTTTCTCTTTGAGCTCCTTGTGATATAGAGGATGCTGCAGATCGCCTGTGCCAAGAAGATTGAGTCCTTTTAGCTTTCCGGCAGTAGCCAATTCGGTTGCATTCATCTTGTTAGAAACAGCTCTGGAATACTTGGAATGCAGGTGAAAATCTGCGACGAATTTCATAGCATTATCGGATATATCTCTGGCCTTCCTCGCCCTCTTCTTGTGGGAATGCGCCCTCTTGCGGCATCATAGGTTGCTGCGCCTGTAGCGTTTCCAGTTTGGTGATCATCTCTTCTGTCTCCTTTGCCTTCTTGTCCAAGTCCTGGTAGCTTATGTCTAGGTTCAATGAATTTGAAATAACTCTTAAAACGTTTTTTGCGGCCCTTGCATCAACATAATTTCCATGGGTCTCTCCCATAAGGCATATGCCTTTCATACCACGAAGCGCACCTAAACCGAGTAGCAGGCCGGCTGCGCCGACGATTGCCCCTGGCTGCTTCTGGAAAATAACATCGTGCTTCTTGAACTGGCTTATCAATTCTTTGTGCGTGACAGCGCCAAAAACTTTCGGATCTTTTGAGAGCTTCTGCATCCCATATCCACCCAAAGTGTAGATCATCTTTGTGCCATATCCCTCAGCAAAATCGACAACTGCATTGCATATCTCATACTGTGAAGACACTGTGAGCCCCTGGTCGTCCCCAACCAAGATGATCAGATCGTTCTGGCCCTTCTTCTTGGCCTCCCAATAGTAGAACTCATTTTTCCTGAGCTTGATCAGGGCCTCCTCTGTTATCATCACTTGTGGAGGAAAATCATTGGAATAGAGTTCGGCGAACTTCTTTGCATTCAGCTCTTTTATCAGGTGGTCGGCGCTGAGTTTTCCGACCAGACCCAGGCCTGGGAGTCCTTCAATAAGTATCGGATTGTTCAGCTTTATCTTCTTCTCTACTTTGACGTGAGTATTTGCCATGGTGACCACTTTAATTACGAAGCGAAGATTTAAGATTTTATCCTTTCGAATGTGCCTTGCCCGCCCGCCTTTTTCATGTAGTCCAGAGCCGCTGTGACTGCAGAGTCTAGGATCTTCTCGGCTGTGAGATAATCTGCAGACTTTACCTCGACCCTATACTTTGGAGCGGATATGTAGTACAATTTGACGCCCTTCTCGGCCGCCTTTTTCAGGGCTTCCTTGATTATCTCGACCCCGTTTCCTGCCCATGTAGATAATACAAGATCGCCCTTGACGATCACTTCCTGCGGCTTTATGTTTTCCTGAGCAGTCTTCACTATAGCCTTCATCCATTTTTCGGGGATGTCCAGGCCTTTCAGGGCCGTCTCACCTTCTGCGCTGGCTGCTTCCAACGCTTCGAAAAGAGTCCCATATTTTGCTTCCATCTTTGCCATTATGGGCTCTGCGACCTTTTTGGTTTCTTTTATCTCGCTTGTAATCCTTTCAAAGAGCTTTACCGCCCTCTTTGCGGTTTGCCATGCGTCCAATGTCAGCTTTTCAGAGGAGTTTGATACCTCTCTTAGTGAAACATCAACAGAATTTTTCTGAGTGTCTATCCTTTTCACGACACCGACACGCACTTGGCCTTCTGACAGGAACTGCCTGATGTTCTTTACCCAGGAGCTCGCCACTTGGGATATGTGCACAAAACCTTCCTTGCCTGAGTATTCTTCCAAATCAACAACAGCGCCTACATCTAGAATTCGCTTTATCTTCACTATGACTAAGTCGCCCTCTTTGGGCCATTCCGCTTTCTTCATCAGTCTAACCTCAGAACCTCTTTTACGAACAAGTTTGCCTTTCCGCCAGTAGGTTCTGCTAACACTTTTCCACATGATGTGCACTTGACCTTGGATGCGATGGAGTCGAAAATTACCTGCTCTCCGCCGCAGTCAGAGCACTTCACCTTGTAATATCTTGATTTTGCGTCTTCTTTCTTCTGCATTTATTCACCTAATCTTTCTTAAACTCCGCTGATTTCTTAGAATCTCCGAAGGACCTCTGCTGTTTCTTTTTGCACACAGTACATTCCAGCAATAGAACACTTTTATGCCTCTGCTTTATCGGAGATTTTTTACCACCAATTTTAGAGACATATCCTCTAGTTCTCTTTAGATGTCTTCTCTGTCCCAAGGCCATTGCTCTAGCTTTTGCTGGAGATTTCTGGAACTTGATTTTTTTAACATCGTGAATCTGATGCTTTCTACAGTATGGACAGTAGGTTCTTATTTTCTTGGGAATCTTCACAAAAATCACCGGTTTAAATTATCTCTACAAACTGCTTTTTAGAAAGAAGTTCTGCTTCCTTTTTGGGGAGTTTCTTCATCTCGCTCACTGCGAAAGGACCGTACTCCTGCATGTCAGAAGAGACAAACTTCGGTATGTTCTTAAGTATTCTGACTAGGACTGTATTTAAATCTTCTGGGATGCTGTTTCCGTTGATTGATTCCAGCTTCTGCTCTAGCATGGCCTTTGTGTCCTTTGCTGACATAGGAACAGTGTCGCCAGTCAGTATGCTCTCGAAACCAGTCCTGTTCTCTTTAAGTGCCAGTTTCAGGTCGTCAAACAGTTCTTTCTCCATCTCTATTATCCTGTCATCCTCGGTCTCACCCGTCTTGACACATCTAAGAGACTTCATGAGTATCTTCTGCTCTCTTCGCTCGAAAATGTCCTTGGATATCTTGAATATGTTCTCCAAGACCTTGAGATCGTCCATGGATTTCGATCTCTCGTAGTTCTTCTTGTGCTCCTTTATCAGTTCTATCAATTGCGAATAGAAATTCTTGTCTAATTCTGCCAAGTGTGGAGCGTTTCTTTCCATCCTCTGGAACTTTCTCAGGTCTTCGTAATTCATGCTATAACCGCCGAGCCCTTGCAGATCAGGAAAAGGGCAGCATATTCTGGTAGTTCTATCTCCTTTTCCGATTCGAGAGGGCCGAATGTCTGCTCGTTTAGAGTGAACGGCAGCACGTTTCCCTTGATCCTAACCTTCACAGGAGGATTGTGGAAAACTATCGAATCTCTAAAGGGATTGAACTTATCAAGATTAACGACGTTCATACATAAAAGGCTTGAGCCCCCATGTATGGTCGATGGGATCCTTATTATCTTGTGTATATCAAGGGTTACCATCCTATCGATGTCTGAGCCGAAATTTATCCTTGAAGACTCCAGCATCTTCTTGAAATAGGACACTGGCCCAGTGGTCAGGTCAAAGTTGCCCCTCTTTATCTGCTCCAGTATGTGCGGCTTGTCTGCGAACTTCTTTTCCTTGGACTCCTTTACATTCTCGTAGACTACTCTAGCGAAACGGCCCTTCCATCCGGCATCTGTGGGCTTCGGCGACATCTTTATTATCCGTTCGACGTCCGCCTCTGTCGGACGTAAATAATCGACCATCTCCTTCCTTGCTTCAGGTGACAATTTCCTGGCTTCTTCGCTCCTTACATGAACATGATATCCCTTTGATCCGGAGAAAATCGGAACTATCTCCTTTCTGTCAAAACCGAAGTCAGTTATCAGGAAGTCCTCTATCAGTCTTGTGGCATTGGCTTTTGCCTCTTCTAGGTGGACGGTGCATGTCAAATTGCAATCCTTCTTGCACTGGGCGTCTATGTCAAAGATCAGGTCAGCGCCAAGATAATTTTTCTTTACCATGGGCCTGGCGCTTGGAAACTCATAGTAGGCTGCAGAAAAGGAGCCGTAGAGCGGGGCATTCTCCACAAAATGCCTTTTCAGCTGTTCCTCTGTCTTGAAAGTGTAGTGCCTGTAGTCTATCTTCTTCTCATTGCCGAAACCAAACTCTCTTTTTTCTATCTCCGGCGGAGCTGTTACTCCCTTCTTTTCATAATAGTCCCTGAATCTCTCCTTGATGAAATTCAAAGTATTGTTCACTGAGACTTCCTGCGTTATCTCCATATCACTTCACCACTACCTTGGCGACTCCTGTGTCTTTCATTGATTTGGCAACATAATTTACCGGATTCCTTATCTTCTTGTTAGCGCAGATGCCATCCGGCCTGCAGATTCCTATGTCATCATAGTACATCACATTGTCGCAGTTGGCGGGTTTCATCGCTTTTTTATTTCCATGGTATTTCATGTGGTTTTCTATCATGCTCTGCGGAAGATTTGGCTCGTTCCTCTTATTGACCTCGTTTACGAACATTGAAATCTTCTCGTTGGGCCAGTTAACTGACTTCAGGAAGTTGACCAGCGTGAATAGAGAGCGCTTTTTGCCGTCCTGCAGACCGGCTGCTATCAGTCTCATGCACGGCGGGAAGTTCTTCGCCTCTGCTATCCCAAGATCAAGCGGCTTCTCCTCCTTCTGAAAGCCCTGCCCAACCTCGATGCCTATGTTGATCAGCATCTTGTTGGGTATCTTTGTCTTGTCGACCTTCATCTGCACGACATTCTCATATACGTAGGCAGATACAACCTTGGCCATCGCATCCTTTGTAAGAAAAACAGAGCCGTCCTTCATCTCTGTGTTAACCAACCTATATTCTGGACTGCTTGGAGGATACTTCAGATAGTCATACATGGACATCTGGAAGCTGTCTCCCTGGTGGGTGACTTTAAAGAGCTGCGTCACTACCTTTTCAAACTCATCCATCCTCTCTGACGTGAGCAATCTGTAGACATCGTCGCTGACAGACCTGGCAAACTTCCTCTTTATGAGATAGTTCTCCGGCAGGGCAACCATTATTTTCGCTATCGGATAACAGTACAAGGTCTCCAAGAGCCTCTCCTGGGACTTTTCCTTGTCTAAATCCATCGGCAGAAACGGCTTTCCGGTGAGCGCTTGTTTTATACGGCCTGCTGTCGAGTCAAAGAAGCTGTCTGACAGCTTTGAGATGTCCACTGTTTCCAAGAGGGAGCGAGCCTCCTGTGTGAACGGATACTTGACGCAAAAACGGAGTTCTTCGAGTTCCATGGTTGTCACCTCTATTACGCAGAGGATAGATAAAAAACGTGGGGTTACTTCAATTGCTTGTCTATTGCCTGTTTGAACGTGGAATATGGGGACGCTCCGACAACAGCTGTGTTCCCGACTATGTTTGTGGGTGTGCCTGTGACTCCGGCGTCGCGGCCTATCTTTGTCAAATCAAGCACGCGCTGCTGGTACTTACCGCTGTCCAAACATGAGTTGAACTTCTGTGCGTCCAATCCTGGGATGTTTAATACCATTACCTTTACTCTATCAGCTGAACCCCAGCCGCTGTTCTCTGAGCCTTGGTGGGAGTATATGTAGTCGTGGTATTCATAGTACTTCCCCTGGTCATTGGCGCACCAGGCACCTTCTGCCAAAGTCAGCGAGTCCTGACCCAAGAAGGCGAAGTCCATGAAGTAGAATTTGACTTTTCCTGTTTTAACATAATCGCTCATTATCTGCGGCTCTGTGTCCGTGAAGAATCTCTCGCAGAACGGGCACTGGTAATCGCCGAACTCGACTATAGATAGAGGGGCATTCGCTGATCCTCGGTAAGGAACATATGGAACAGAAGCCGCCAGTTGTGCTGCGTTCGCAACAACCTTTGTGCCTGTATCTGGAGCTGTCTGCGTCGCCTTCCCTGTGGCGCTCAGACCAAAATAGAGGCCTCCGGCTATCATCAGGCCGGCAACGATTATAGCAATTGGAATTACATATGGATTGTTTGTCATAATATTCTCCCCTTTATTGGATTTTGAAGTTTATATTAGTATGTCTAATCAACCGCAAATATCTGAAGCGTCCCAGAAATCAGCTACCTGCTGCGCACTATAATGATAATCCTTGATCATCTTTTTGGCGACTCCTTCATCTACGTAATAATGCCAGCACTTGCAGCAGCACGGGCCTTCCTTGGATAATTTCATGGCCTCGTCATAAATCTTCTGCTCTTCTGGACTTAATACTGTGTTCTTGTCATAATCTATCCATTTTTTCGCAATTTCTATCGGGGTGTGGAAAGGATCCAATGGAACGTCAGGGATGTTTTTGAATGCCTGCAGCTTTTCCAAATTTGCATGTCTCTCTGCTAAATCCATAAGTGCTCCGCAGCATTGGCCGCCAAGATATAATCCGCTTGTGCTTTGTAGCTGGTCTCCACGAGCAATACAACTGCCTTCAGAACTTGGGCTTGATAATAAAAGGCTATCAACATTAGGTTGGCAGGTGATTATCTGGCTATCTAAATTCAGAAGCTCCGAGTCAACAGGTTTTGTAAGTCCGGCGCTTTGCTTCAAAAAGACTGCTTTTCCTGCCTGAGTCGGGATATTATCATACTGCTTTTGTGAATCAGCAGAAATATTAGCTGGTTGATTGAAGTAAAAAGATCCTGCCACAAAAGCCAGTGCTATTATAGCAATTAATGCATACTCTCTTTTCATTTAATCGCTCTCTATCCTTGGTGCTAGATAATAAGTGACAGTTGCGTCCCCGATTGGATACTGCAACCTTAAGGGCGCGTCAGTTTTTAGGTCTAACGTCACCACGGCGTCGGACTCTGTCGCCTTCAATAAATCGTTCAGGTATTCAAGTGGGAACATGGACTTTGTGTCCTTGTTTACTGTGTGCTCTATCAACGAGTCCTCGTTCTTTTTCGACTCTATCTGCACTTCCCCTTTGTCGCCGTGAGCCTCTATGTCAAAGCCCTCAGGGCTGGTTCTTAGGATTACGTGCGAAGATACAAGCGAGGCGTCCTTCAGCGACTCCTTAAGTGCGGAACCGTTTATCCTTATCTTTGAGTCAAACTCTATCTTTGGTTCTTTCGGGGTCTGGTTTGCTATGTCTAGGAGCGGTAAGTTGAATCTCCTGGTGCTTTTTCCTTTAAAGATAAGCTCTAATCTTGATTCTGTCTTGTCTAATTTTAGAGTAAGGGTCTCTCCTGGCCTGCATCTTGTCACTATCTTTGATAGGTCGTCTAGATTGAGCCCAAGCTTCCTTTCTGTGGAGATATCATACTTTTCGAACGCGCTTTTTGGCAATACGAAATCCACCATGGCTATCTGTGAAGGATCCATCGCTCTCAATGTAATGCCGTTCTTTGTGAGGTCGAACTCTCCCTCGTCTATCAGTGTCACCAGAGCGTCAATGCAGTTCTTGAAAACGGTGGCGTTTTCTAGCTTTACTTCAAACATTTATAATCAGCACAATATAGTACGCAGCAAAGATATTAAAGGCTTTGCTTACTTTCCGCCCAGGTCCTTTATCGCTATGCCGACTGCGCCGCCAGCATGCCTGCCACTGCCGATATTGGTTCCCTCGCTTGGGGTAATGAGTGAAGTATCTTCCTTCCAGGTGCATGACAGCTGTCCGTTTGAGTTCAGGGCACAGCTATCGCCCACATATATGACTATACTGTCCGAAGGCGTGCTCGGGCTCTTGTCCTCGACCACGCCCGCCACAATCTCCGGGTTTCCGTCAAAGTTGAAGTCGTAGAAGGCAAACCCAATATCGTATGTCTTGTCGTAGATGCTTGCGGTAGAGTCTGCTACCGCCCATGTGCAGCTTATGCTGTTGTCGCTGGCCTTGGAGCAGTCCCTGCCCACTGTAAATCTGAGCTTGTCCTGGCCAGAAGTCGAGGGATTGTCCACCGATCCCAAAACAACCACGCGCTTTGTCACGCCGTTGCTATCTTTTATGTCTGTTATAGCCACATCAGCACCCCTCTCGGAGTTTCCGGGGCTGGCTGAAGTCTGCTGTATCGGACCCCAAGATGAGCAGTAAACAAGATTCTCATCCTGTCCGGCTGCGCCAGACTTGCAGTCCCATCCGACCCTGAATCTAAAGTTGTCTGCACCGTCACTACTAGTAAGTGAACTAGTAGTAGGTGAAAATGTATCCTTATCAGCCTGGGTGGCCGCAATTATGATGTCATCCTTTCCGTCTCCATTTATGTCGCCCGTTGCTATTCCTCCGCCGTTTATCTTGTATCCGGAGGCTGCATCTATTGTCAATATGTTTGTATTGTCATTTAATCCGCCCACAGATGAGAAACCATTATAATATGGTGGTGAAACGTAACTACCTGTCTGTTTTGTTCCGAACCAGGTGCCGCTGCAGGTTATTGTCTGAGACGTACCGCAGGCATTGGAACTGGAGCTAGTGTAAAACTTGCATGTCTTTGCAGACTGCTTGCATATATTTGTATATTGGATCCCGGCGCATGTGGATCCTGTTGCAGAACCGCTGCAGCAGGTGTCATAGCCTACATATCCAGCGCAGGTTGCATAGGTTCCTACGCTAATGAGTCCGGAGCTTAATGAGATTCCATACCATGGGTCATAATAAGCCTTCGAGCTTGTGGCGGAACCCAAGATGCCATCTAGGGCCATGTTGACTAAAACACCGCCCAGAAACGCGGAACCTCCTCCTGCTGAATCTGCCCCCAGGTTGGTGGTGGATGCGGCCAATCCTGCGGCAGTGCAGCTAAAGACCTTCTCGCCTGCAGAAGAGGCGGTTGTGCCCCAACTGCAGCCGCTTCTGGCGATATAATTAAACCTTTCCGGAGCGTTGGCATAATCAACCGCGAATGTGAGTATTATCTCTGGATATCCTACCCTAAACTTCTGCTTTCCTGTGCTACGGCCGTTCTTCAGAGGCGAGGAATCATACGCCCTGAACTCAAACGTATGATCACCGTTTGCAATGGTCTTTGTTACGCTGAACGCCACAGCGGTGCTTGAGGACTTCGCATCGGCCAGACCTGAGCTTGTAGAGCAGGAATCCTTAACGTCGTCTATATAGAAGCAGAATTCGCTCACTCCTGTGACAAGGGAATTGGCATTGTTTGGATTGTCATATGTACTCGCAGTGAATGTCAGAGATGATCCGCCGTTAGATATCACTGGTGGCTGTGCTGTCACATCTATCTTCGGCTCCATGAAGTCTATCTTGTCCCCAGCTCCGCAACTGCCATCCACTTTGACTGTTATTTCGCCGGAGTTGGGGGTATTTGTGCTACTCGTTGGAGTAGAACCATCATCGGCTAGGGTATAGCTTTCAACCCTCACATTGCAGTAGCTTGACGGTATTGACCCCCCTTGTGGTAGACTTGCTGTATTACAAGGCGTTCCTGTCGGGAACATTGATTGGCCGAAGCCGACAGTGACTGTGGCCTTGCCCTGCGCATCAGTAGTCAGCTTGGTTGGGCCAACATATGCTGTTGTCCCGCTTGCTGGATGTGCATAAAGTTGTATATTCGCTTTTGCGGCGGCCGCGCTATCTTTGGTCACTGTATACGTCAGGATGGTACCGGTATATGGCTGTATACAGCTCTTCGCCGCTGAGACTGATACGGAGCAGACACTGCTAGTGGTGCCGTCGCAGGAATTCGCAGATACCACAGTAAGTGTGCTGGATGTGGCTGAGGTAGATGAGGCCACGCCTATAAGACCGCCAGTATCAGTGGCATTTGCATAATAATCTGTCACACCCTTGTTTGCCACGGTGGCCTTGCCATTCCAGGTGCACTCGACTTTTGATCTGCTGTTTGAAGCTTTACATGTGAAACCAGAGGTTCCGCAGGCTGCGCCGGAAGTATCTGCTGTTATCGGACAAGAGATTTTGTTGTCAGCAGCGGCTCCCCTGAGCTTGGAGCTGAAGTTCACCTGCGCCACGCCATCATTGTCTGTGGCAATTATCTGTATCTGTAAGTCGTCATCAATCGCCACCGAGCTTGGGGAGACTGTCAGGGTTACTGTCGGTGCGCCAGTGTTCGGCTTCGTCGGAGCTGTGCATGTCGTGGATCCAAGATATATGCAGTCCTGCCTGCCCTGCTTGCACCAGCTTATCGCGTTTGTGAACGCCTCCTTGTTTGTGGTGGGATCAGTACAGGAGGAATCGCAGAAGTCGCATTTGGCTGCTTGATCTACAGAAAGCGCAAGAGAACATTCCTTTGCCGCCTGCTTGCAGGCGTTGTAGACGACATTGTTCTGCTGCACACCGAACGAACCGGTGACGACAAGGACTACTATTCCAGATACAAGGAGAACAGCGGCTATTATGATTAGATATTCGAGCGAGCCTTGTCCTTTCATGTTATCACTTAAGCTGTGAAGGAGCCGCTGTCCGTGACCGGTGTAGTCTGCAGATAGTCGGCTGTTGCAGAGTATGTTACTGCAGTACCAGAGGATACGGTAGTGGCCTTCTTTACGGTGCAAGTCAGGGAGGTCGGGTTGCCTGTGCTTGATTGGCAGTCGCTGGTCGCCCCAGTAATCTGCGTGACCTGCCTGCATGAGAATGTCCCACTCGTGACGCTGCAGTAGAAATAATACGCCGATCCGAACGGGCTGGCTGTCCAGGTCACTGTCTTCAGGCCGTTTGGGGCGAGTATGTTCACTGAATGCTGGAACTCGCCAGACACTATCGTTGCTGTCGTAGTTATCACCGGATTGGTGGAGCATGTGCTCCAGGCATTGCTTGTGCACTTCTGAGCCCCAGATGCGACTGTGCTTGTGGTGCATGTGCGTATCGCTCCATTAGTACAACTAGATGAAGATACGGCAGCTACTGTGAAGCTCTTCGTTCCAGATGCGGGGTCTTTCACAACTGTGTTGTCGGTGGCAGTTGCGTCTGCGTTGTAAGTATGGGATGTTCCGACGTCGCTATTGGCGAATATGGGTGCATATGAGCAAGTGGTGCCGGTGTTGCACGTGTTTTTCAGTGTGCCGTCGTAATAAACATTAATTGAACTTATGCTCTTGCCGCCCGGGGTGACTGTGGCAACTATATCATATATTGTCGGATTGCTGCCTGATCTCTTGGTTGCTGTGACGCTTACTGCGAAAGAGGAAGATGAAGCGGTGCATGTCCCCCATGCTCCAGCTGTACAGGTCTGGGTTCCTGATCCGCCACCAGATAGAGTGCATGACTGCGTTGCGCCATTAGTGCAGGTCGAAGAAGCGGCATTAATTGTGCCTGTTCCGCCTGTGTCTGTCTGCACATTGTTAGATGTATCTGTGACCTTTGCAGAATATGTGAAGGTGCTTGCAGTCTTTGTTGCACCACTGTCAGCCGTACATGTGGCAGCTGCCCCATTGTTTGTGACTGTGCAGGAAGATCCGCTTGTACATGACGCAGTTGTTCCAGTAATAGTGCAGGTGTACTGCGAAGCGCCGTTGATGACAAACTCAATTGTCTTTAGACCGACATTGTCTGTAGCTGATATGGTCTGAATAATGTTCTGTCCTACTGTGGATGGATTCGGCGAGATTGAGTCGGCTGTTATTATCGGCTTTGTGGTGTCTGTCGCCCCGCCAGTACCTCCACCTCCTCCGCCTGGGAATATCTTGTCGGCTGATCCTTGTGAACATAAATAGACGGCGGTGGCGTGGTCCAAGTTCGCTCTTGGAGTATTCGGAGCAATGACTGCGCCAGTAATTAGGTCTTTGCTGGCGGCATCTGTGCAGGAAGTATCACAGATATAGCACGGGTCTGCTGGACTTAACAAGTGCGACGACTTGCACTGAGCGGCTGCGTTCTTGCACTCATTGAACTTGGCAGAGTTCTGAGTGCTTCCGAAGGCGCCTGTCAAGAACAGAACCACCACGGCGCCTATAGCCAATACGGCGGCTACTATTATCAGGTATTCGAGAGAGCCTTGGCCTTTCATAGGAAATAGAAATCAGGGGATGTTTAAAAAGGTTATTGGGCGGTGTAGCTCTTTGTGCCTGCCTGTGGGTCGCTTATAACCAGCACGCCATGCGTGTCAAATCCCTCTGCATAGTATGTATGTGACGAACCTATTTTGTCTGAAGTTAATATATAACAGCTGCCGGCGCTAAGCCCGCTTGAAGTACCGCCACAGGTGTAAGTAGCAGAGATACCCGTCGTCTTCTTCTGGCCGTCTACATAGACATTTATCGCCCAGAAAGTACTGCCGTCATTCCATGGATGTATGATCCCTATGGTATTGCCCACGACACTTGGATCAGGGCCCTTTGTCGCATATTGCACATTTAGAGGCCTGACCGTTTCTGTGCTATAGGTGTCAGTCTGCACATTGCTTGACGTATCAGTGACCCTTGCAGAATATGTAAATGTGTTTCCTACTATCAAAGTGGCTGTGCAGGTTGCCGACTTTCCATTGCTTGTAACGACACAAGAGGCGGAACTCACTTTTGGATAGATATATCCACTGCTCAACTTCTGCTCTGTCCTTACTGTGCAGGTGGCTGTTGTTCCGGAGATGTCACAGGTCGTGCTTACTATCCCGGTACCAACGTCAGCGTCCGGTTCTATGAACTCTATCTTCTTGAGGCCGACATTGTCTGTGGCAGATATCCTGTGGGTGGCTCCGTCATAAATGCCTATAGAGGTTGGTGTCACATAATCCTCTGTTATCTGGGGCTTTGTGGTGTCCTTACCAGAGGAGCAGGCTAGTGCATATTCTGGATAATCTGAATCAGTTATCTTGAAATTGCCGATTATGGCAGAGTACTGGGTAAGCTGCGCATTGTAGATATTATATATAGCCACAGTTGCTGTGGCACTGATGTCTATGTTGGTTCTTCCAAAGTTTAGATAGCCCACTTTCTTGCCAGTGGAATCATATATGTCAGCGTTTGCCGTCAGCTTTGTGGTTCCAGTGTTCTTTATTGAAGCAGAATAGCCGTTGCAGGAATTTATTGAAAACGCAGCGCCTGTCGAGCAGACAAATCTGTATGCTGGATAATCTGGATCAATTATCTTAAGCGTGCCTGTTACAGCGTTGGTCGATGTTCGCGGTAAACCAGTGTTGTCATAGATCGAGTACTTAGAAACAGCGCCTGCAGCCAGGTTTTTGCTGGCGAAGTTGAAATAACCTATCTTATTGTCATTAGCAGCGTTATATATATCTGCATTTGCAGTAAGTGTGGTGTCTCCTGTGTTCCTTATGGTAGACTCATAACCGTTGCAGGACTCTATCGAAAAGGCAGTCAGTGGGGATGGCGGAGTGATAGTTGTATTTTCCGCGTTTATCACCACAAGCGATGACGGCACGCTTTCATATAATGTAACCGTTAATATGCTGTTATTAACCGTAGATAACTCAGAACCCCCCTCTGATATATGATACTGATCAGGCTCATAGATGGTCGTCTTTGACTGGTCTATGTAAACAAATGTATTTTGAACACCAGGAGGTGTCGTGGGAATCGATGAACGATAAGATTTCAATCCCGTGGTTGTTCCATTGTCATCCCCGCTAGAAGCCGAAGTGTCATCATACCAAACATTAAAGACACTAGAAAGTCCACTAAGAGCAGGATCATAGACAGAAACATAGGGTCTATTGTTATTATCCACAGTCAGCATATTGCCGTTGTTAGAGCCCACATATCTGAGATCTAAAGCAGGAGCAGATGTGGCAGTGGCTTTACTAAACGTGCTCTTCGGTCCTACTGTTACATAATCCGGCTTCAAATCACAGGTAGCAGAGCTCTTCAAGGTAACAGAAGCTGCACCTGTAATCAAAACCTGGCATTCTAATTTGGTGCCCGATGTTCCACCCGTATATGAAATCTTAGAAATTAGCTGATTTGAAGAGGATGGTGTAAAGTTAGAGGTCACTGTGTCTCCATTTATCGAGAAGCCGTTTATGCCTCCGATCCTGAAGACTGGTGTATACTGTGTGTTTCCTCCAGATACCAGCTGGTCTATCCCCTGGAAGTAAATCACCTTGTCGTTTACCACTGTATATGGTAGTGATCCAAGCACTAAACCAACATCGTCTCCAATTGCTGAGAGATTTAAATAGGTTCTGTCAACAGGTGCCAGCTCATTCTTGATTCCGTCTCTGTCTGTCCAAGTTACCTTTATTGTTGAGGTGCCAGAAGGCGGAGTACCCATGCCCCAGAATGTGACATTTGTAGAATGAACAGTTGGACAGTATCCTGTTGATTTGAGATTCCAGCTTGAGGTTCCAGCAGGATTCTTCGGACCGTGAACTGCTATATCCTTAGCAAGACCGTTCTGCACACTTCCATCGAATGTGCCTCTGGCTAAAGGCGTTGCACCAGATGGATTACCATACTTTAGGACTACGCTCCTCAGTGCACCAACGTGGTTAAATGATGCAGGATCATAAGTCGGAGTGCCAATTATTTCAACCGAATCTACAGTCCATGAAGGATCCAATGTGAATGACTGACCTGTGCGAAATGTAACTCTAGGGCCGCCGACCCGCAAAATAACTTTGCTTCCACCTGATGCACCATATATCATCTCTTCAGCATATATCGGAACAGAGCCTCCTGATGAGGCAAGGAATTCAAAACCAGTTAGTCTGAGTACTGTCTGGGTTTCTGTTGACGTGCCTTTAGTTACCTGTATAACCGCTACAAAATGAGTGCCAGAAGCATCTGATACCTGTACGATTGACTGCAGGTTGATTGTGGCATTTCCGACTGTGATTGTCTGTCCTTCTGTAACCTCCACCCTTGTGCCAGAATAAACATCCAAATTTCCGCTCTGCAACCTCAGCGCGTCAATCGCGAAGTTGTAACCATTAAATGTTATAGTCGGGGCCTCATTATAGGCGGTGTAATTCGTCGGTATTCCCTCGCCAGAGACCGAGAAGTTGAGCATGTAGCGGATTTCACCATAAGGCGCTTTGAAGTAGAGGCCGTGCCCCGATGGTGACGATGCCTCATTATAATTCACAAAGTCGGTTGTTGATTGAGGGTAATAGGAAATTCTTATTTCTTCCTGCTGCTGATAACTCTTCGAGCTTCCGGACACATATGCGTTTATTGTTTTCTTGCTTAAGATATTGCTAAGGTTAGCAGGAGTTAAAGTGACTCCTCGGGCACTTGTCTTATAGTCCGTACCGGTAGTTGTTGGATTATATCCGACCACATATTGGCTTGCAGACACAGAACCGTCGCATGTTGACAAAGAGGATGTGCTAGTCGTGGTTGTTGGCGTTTTTGATATTATGGGTTTAGTAAACCACTTGCTGAGGTTAAACAGTTTGCTAAAGTCTATCGTATAAGCGCCAGTTATAGAGAGCGTAGTAAAAGAGACCAATATAGAACCCAATAATGTCGCAATCATTAAGGACGCCAATATCTGGGTCGAGTACTCTGTTTCGAACATATATTTTTATTACTCGAGGATCCTTTAAAAAGCTATAGTTTATAAACCCCAAACCGCTCTTTAGAACCATGGTCATCGTAAACTATGTAGCTATTCTAGTAGCCGGCATAGCAAGCATGATAATTGGTATGGCTTGGTACTCCCCGAACTTTTTCGGGAAGAAGTGGATGCACGCCATAGGCATGAAGATGCCTAATAAGTCTGAAATGAAGGCCATGCAGAAGAAGATGATGCCTAGTTACTTGGCAATGTACGTAGGCGCCGCAGTAACTGCATATGTCCTGTCCTTGTTGTTGGGAAACCACACACTAATGGACGGAGTAATGCTAGGATTCTGGGTTTGGCTGGGCTTTTTCGCCACAAGCGCACTCAGTCATGTCTTCTTTGAGGGCAGGTCCTGGACATACTACTATGTAGTTGTCGGGCACCACCTGGTCAACCTGATTGTCATGGGCGCTATAATAGGCTCGCTATAAAGAAAACCCAAAACCACTTTCTATTGTTTTTACTAGACCCATCAGACTCTAGCAGCTGAGCTTGTACTGGTAGTTTGTCCCGAGGTTCGCATGGCCGTCGCACAACCTAGTTATGTCGCAGAAGAAGAGTTTCACGTGGCCGAGCAGCGGGACATTGACCAGTATTTTCTTTCCGACCAGATTGTCCTTTGTTATCGCATCGCTTATACATCCGCCTATGTTGCTTTTGACGCAGGTGCCCCCATTGCGAGAGAGCTGGTCTGGCACATTGTTGGCGTCTCCCTTCGTAATCAAGTAGTATTGCTGCGTTGACTGGTCATATATTTTCGCGAAAACCCTGTGTATAATCTGCGCTCCAGATGGCCTGGCAGAATATACTATTATGTCGCTGTTCCTGTCCAAAGCTAGCGGGATGCTGTTGACAAATATCCTAGCGATTTCGTTGTTCTGATTGAACTCGTATGTGAAGTCATTGAATTGGGAAACATTCGCGGTTGGTGCTACGATATCTTTTATGTCAATTCCGTGTATAACTAGGATGTCTCCTATGTTTATGTAACCTTTTTCAGAGCAGGAGGAAACCACAACCATGGGCGAGCTTGTCCCAAGAATGGCTGGAAGGAGTATGAAATATATTACTGCAGCTATTACCAGTGAATAGATCCAGTCCTTGAATTCTTCTACTATGGAGAACGGCTTCTTCGGTTTTTTCTTTGGGAGGTATTTATCTAAGAGCTTCATCGTCCCAGGGCCTTTATGTCTTTCTTCAGAGACTCGAGAGCCTCTTTCACTGCCTTCTTCGGCTCGCCCTTCCTTGTCTTGACAAAGAAGTAAGGCGATCCCACCTGGGGGTGCTTTACTGCGTATGTGGCGACTTCCACGTCTTCGTTCTCTAGGAGCTTGCTCAACAGAAGGTTTCCAAAAGAGTGGTCTTCTCCCCTGAGCTCGAACTCCATCTCGTTCTTCTTTTCCGATAATACTTTGTATTCCATGTTTTCACCTATAGAACCTTTCCAGAATCATAATCGCTTGCCAGCTTTCGATGTTCAACACACTTGCATTCCGGGCATGTGAGCCTTGTGCCTTCCTTTATCAAAGGTCTCCTGCAGTGAATGCAGTATGCTTTTATCACTCCCAGATTCGGAGCTGCTGTTGTGAGTCTGACTGTGTGCGGACTTACTTCGATTACCTTTACCCTAACAATGTCGCCGATCCTGAACTCCTCTCTTAGATTCTCAGTGAAAGAGTTCTGGACGTCCTTTATGTGTAAGATAGCTGTTGTCCCATTGACTGCGTAGTCTGTCTTATCTGTTTTTATCGCCATCATATCCACCATGGCCACGCTCTCAGACATTATGTCCGCTATCACTCCGAGAGTTACTGTTCCGACATCCTGGAGCTTTGCCACTCTAGTGGCTGGTTTTACCTGCGCAGTGTGCGTCTTTGGGTCCAGAACAAGTTCGCCTGCTGCTGAGGAGAAAAGCTTGTCACCGTCAGAATAGACGCCGTAGCCTGGGAGATATTCCTCTGCCTCTGCTACATAGTCTCCGGGTAGAATCACCAAATCACCTAGAATGAGTAATAGTATTCTGTTTAAGGGTATTTAAATATGGATGCGCTAATTGTATCATGCTCGAATCTATGTTGGAGCCAGACAAAGCTGAAAAAAGGCCGTGGGAAACATTCTGGCTGGGCTTCTTGTTTACGATAGCAGCGGGCCTTATGACTCTGCAGATCGGTGGGGCGCGTGGCGGTTTTCTTCTGGTTGCGTTCATATCCATGGGTGCCGCTCCATTCTTCATAAGGGTATTCGACTTTGAGGAAAAGAAGCAGGGCAAGAATTTCATAAGCCGCCATAATGAAGTAATAAAGATCTATGCTTTCTTTTTCCTGTCTGTGATCTTCGCATCTTCCTTGCTCTATGTCTTCCTTCCACAGAACACCACTAAGAGCCTGTTTTCAGACCAGCTTGACGACTTGTGCACGCGAGGGATAATCTCTGACCCAGGATGCAGTTCTGTGGCAATAAGAGGGCAGGCATTGGGGCAGTTTAGTGGAGGCGGCAATGGGGCTTCTAATGCTGTGTCTCCACAGTTCACTTTCATAAACATACTCTTCAATAATCTGGAAGTTCTGGCTTTGGCGTTCATATTCTCCTTTGTTTTGGGAGCCGGCGCTGTTTTCCTTATAGCCTGGAACGCCACGATTATCGGGACATTGGTTGGGAAGATAGCTGAAAATCCAACTGCGTTTGGAGCGATACAGATAGCTGAAGGAAACATAATAACAAACTATGCTGTTGCCCTGCCCTGGACTCTTCTAAGACTTTTGCCGCACGGGATATTCGAATTCGGGGGCTATTTCTTCGGAGCTGTCGCCGGTGGGATATTGTCTGTCGCCATAGTTAGAGAACAGATACTTTCCGGAGAATTCAAAAGAGTGCTCATGGATTCGTTTATCTACATGGCAATAAGTGTGGCTCTGATTGCTATTGGAGCGTTAATAGAGGTGTCGGTTTAAAGACTGTCGCCTTTGTCGTGTACTTTTTTCTTCTCTGCTTCAACCCTTCTGGCTTCGGTTGCGCTGCCCCTGTTTTCCGCCCAGATGTTGTAGAAAGTCAGCTTCAATCTTTCTAACTCTTGGTAATTCTAATTTCTTGACTGGCTTCTCTTTCCTCTCGCCCTGTTCAGCAACATTTCTAGTTGCCATTTTATCTCCTCTTCTTCGGCTTCTCCTTTGAAAGCCCGTACTCTTTCCTTAGTGCGTCGATAATCGCGTCCTTTGCCTTCCCCTCTCTCCTAAGCTCCTCGTACTTGTCAGAAAGCTCTTCCTGCGCCCTTGGCAGTGACTCTCCTAACTTGGCTGACAGACCTGAGGCCAGCTTTGAGAGCTCCAGTGGGAAGATGATCTTGTTTGATTTTCCCTCCGCCACTTTTTCCAATGCCTGTAAATATAGATACTGTAAAGAAGGATTTGTGAGCTTTCCTGCTGCCTCCTGTATGGCCTCGATTGTGATCTTCTTTCCTTCGGCCATCTCCTTTGCAGCATACTTTCTCTGCTCTGCCGCGCTTCTCTCGTGCATGGCTGTCTGGAGGTTCTCTGGCAGCTGTATGTCCTGGATCTCGACAGACTCCACTTCCACTCCCCAGTGTTTCGCCTGGTTCCTGAGCTCTTCCTTTAGCTTGATGTTTATCTGATCCACCTTTGCAATTGCATCAGACAGGGGCGTCTTTCCGATTACGTCTCGGATGCTCGCCTGCACATAGCTTGTCGCAGAAGCCTCGTAGTCTTCTACGTTGAGGATAGCAGCCTTGGGGTCCTTTACCTTAAGATAGATAATGGCATCTAGTTTCAACTTTATGTTGTCCTTCGTGATTACGTCCTGGGCTTTGATGTCTATAGTCCTTATCCTGAGCTCCACTCTTTCATATGTCTCCACAAACGGGAAGAAGAAGTACCATCCGGGGCCGACTACCCTGTTGAACTTGCCGAAACGAAACACCACCGCCCTCTCGTACTCACGGAGCTGTGCAAAAAATGTGTTGACCTGCGTGTACATGACTAAAAGGAAAATGAGTATCACGATCAATACGGTCAGAAGACTTATGAACTTGAAAACGAATGACGCTGCTAATGCTACTATGACAAATGCTATGAGGACTAGGAACAAGGCTGCCTGTTTTTCATGCGATTTCATTTGTTCACCGTAATAACCTTATAAGTCTTGGATACTATAAAAGTAGATGGTATTTAAATACTCACAGACCTAAGGAAAACGAGCCACCGATATTATGTCAAAGATATTAGTTGTAAGCGTCGATAGGGACGATGATTTTGGCAAGAAGGCCAAGATTCCGGGACCCATAATCGGCAAGCAGAAGAATCTGGAAGCAGCCAAACAGCTCCTGATTGTTGACCCGACAGAATCAGATGCTAATGCTGTTTTTGAGGCGGTTAAGACCTACGACGAGTTAGGAAAGGATGCCGTGGATATTGTAACCCTAACCGGTCATGCAAGCCGAGGTTACAAGGCAGACAAGATTATCCTGGCGCAGCTTGAACAGGTGATGAAGAAATACAAGAAGATTGATGGTATATTTTTAGTCAGCGACGGTGCTGATGATGAGGAGCTTATCCCAATATTGCAGTCTAGGATCAAAATCCTTTCGAAGAAGGTTGTGATTGTAAAACAGGCGGCTGAACTGGAAAGGGGCTACTATGTCTTGAAACAGGTATTAAGAGACCCGCACTTTGCAAGGATCGTATTCGGTCTACCAGGAGTGATCCTACTTACGATCGCGTTCCTGCAGGATGTTGGCGCTAGACTTATTGTCCTGACGATCGGTTTTTACCTATTGCTTAAAGGATTCGGGCTTGAAGACCCGATAATCAACGCATTCCGAAATTTCAGAGAGACCACGAGCATAGAGAGGGCCTCGTTCCCTCTATACGTGGGCTCGTTCCTAACGATAATATTGTCTGTCTGGGCAGGCTTTGAGAAAATCAAGACATTGGCAGCGGCAAGTCCAATACAGATCAGCGCTGGCTTTGTCAGCGGGTTCATCAACCTGTTCATAGTCGGAATAATACTCTTTTTCATTGGAAGGATTGGAGACATGGGCTATAGGAAGGAGCTGCAGCAGATCAGGAAATACCTGCTCTCCATAGTCACAGTACTTGCGCTCTGGATAGTCATACTCAAGGCCACTGATTTGGTGTTTGGATTCATACAGCTGGACGAGTTCCTCGCGTGGGTGGTCGTGGTGTTCATCTTCACAGTGGTTGGTGTCAGCATAGTGAGAAGAGTGTACATAGACAGGTATGTGGCTCCGAAACTCAGGAAGAAATTGGAAGTGTATGATGCTGAGGGCAAGTTTGTCGGTGAGATATCAGAAGTAAATGCTAAGAACAGGTCCATCTTTATAGGATCTGGCAAGCAGGTGAGGAAGGTTCCTTATAATAAGATAATAGTTGTCAAGGACTTTGTTTCTGTCAGGCTTTAAAGGTGTTTAATGAATTACATAAGTGTTCATAGCCAGCTATATGACAACCTTGCAAAAGAGTACGAAGAAAAGGTAAACTCGCGGAAAGAATATAACAGATCTCTTGTTCTAAGATTTACCAAGTTTATAAAGACTGGCAAAAAAGTTCTTGATGTCGGCTGTGCTGTTGGACTTGACACTTCTATATTCATATCTAACGGATTCACAGTCACAGGGATAGACCTATCCAAAGAAATGGTAAAATTTGCCAAGGCTAGGAATCCTGCCGCTGTGGTAATTAGAGGAGATTTTCTTAAGACGAATTTTGACGGTACTTTCGATGCAATATTCGCCCAGTCGTTTATACATCTATTTCCAAAGGCTGACGCGATGGAAGTACTAAAGAAAATGAAGACTCTGTTAAAACCAAATGGTGTTGTCTATATCGGAACTAGCAAATCAAATGAAAGCAGAGAGGATTGGTTTGAAAAAACCGATTATTCTGGAAATCATAAGAGATTCAAAAAGTATTGGACAAAGGATGAACTTAGACAGGTGTTATTGGATTCGGGTTTCAAAGTTTTAGATTATTTTGAGATAGATGACATACTTTATGATTCTAGAAATCCTCTTGATAAAGTCCGGATGGTTTTCATTGTCAAAAATTAGGCTTTAGTTATCTTTGATATCTTTTTGATGAGTTCATCTCTTTCTTTGCCCTGCTTCAGTGAGTGCTGCAGAACGTCTGAGAGATCCCTTGCCGTTATTATCTTTATCTTGCCCAGTTTTTTCTTGTTCAGAACAATGTCGTCCTTGTTCGATTCTGGAATTATGACTGTTTTCAGACCGGCGTCGATTGCAGCCTCCACCTTTTCAGTGATGCCGCCGACAGGAAGCACCTCGCCCTTTACTGAAAGCGAACCAGTCATCGCTATTGACTGATCTATTGGGATCCTCTCCAAAGCAGATATCACGGCTGTGGCCACTGAAACGGATGCGGAATCTCCCTCTACCCCCTCGTAAGACTGCAGGAACTGTATGTGTATGTCAAAGTTGGCAATGTCTGTTCCCTTGTATTTCTTGATTATCGCCGACACGTTCTGGACAGCCTCCTTTGCTATCTCTCCCAATTTTCCTGTGGCAATCAGCTTCGCATCTTTCGGAGATAGAGCCGGGGCGACTTCTGCTTCTATCGGCATCACCAGTCCGCCCATGGATCCGACCATCGAACTGCCCATCACAGCAAGGCCGTTTATCTTCCCAATAGTGAATCCCTTAGTAGACAAGACGCCATACTCCTTCTTCACGTCTATGGCCTTGTCAGCAATCTGCTGCTCAAGAGTTCGGGCCAGTTTCTTTGCTTCGATAACATGGTCTCTCGTGACTAGTTTAGCGTGCTTTGTCTTGGCCACGTCTCCCGCTGCTCTCACTAGGCCGCCCAAATCTCTTAGCTGTAAGGTCAATTTGTTCTTTCTGCCGGCCCGTCTCCTTGCCTCGAACATTATCTCCTCCACTGCCTCTCGGTCAAAGTGTGGTATTTTTCCGTCCTTTACCACTTCTTGCGCGATAAATCTGACAATCTTTTCCCTGTTTGCAGGTGTATCTTCTATGGTGTCGTTCAGATAAACCTCATAACCATAACCTCTTATCCTGGATCGCAAGGCCGGGTGCATCTGCGCTAAGTCAAAATAATTTCCAGACAAGATCAACAGGAAGTCGCATGGCACTGGATCAGTCCTTACCATGGCTCCTGAGGATAACTCGGATTGCCCAGTGATTGAATATTTCTTCTCCTGCATCGCGGTCAGCAGCTCCTGCTGGGATTTCGGTGAAAGCGTGGCCACTTCATCTATGAACAGCACTCCTTTGTTTGCCCTGTGTATCGCGCCCGCTTCTACTCTCATGTGCGCCGGCGTCCCGAGTCCGCCGGAATTATGAGTTAAAATTCCGTTGACTAAATAGTTTCCGGTTAGAGTTGTTAAGTTGTAGACGTATCCCTCATAAGGCACTTTCTTTATGGAGACTATTTTATCGAATGCATAATTGCCATTGATTAGGAGATTCAATTTCTCCGAAAGTTCACTTGAATATTGTTTAATGGAGTTAGTAATTGTTAGTAATGATTGCCTAGTTGGTGTTTTGGAACTTGCTAAAGATTGATTCAAAGCATAATATTCTGGATGCATCTTCTCTTTTGACACCCCTATACTGCTTCTAATCTGCTCCAGATATTCAAAATCTATTGGCATTTCATCATGAAAGGCAACGTGCCCAGAATTAACATCCTTGAAATAAATCTCTAAATTCTTTCTATGTATTGGATTCACTGTCAGTTCATAGTATAATCTCGCCCACTCAAAGTTTGCCCAAACAAGCTTATTTTGTATATTTCCTTTTTTGAAACCTCTATCTATTCTTGTCCTCCAAGAAGCCTTGATTCCCAATTTCAGTAGTAGCACCTTGAGATCGATTAAAAGGTCTTTATTCGCCTGGAGTATTTCAAATTGACCATTTTTACCAACATAACCGTCTAGGGACAGAAGTCTAGAGACAAAGCCCGCTATAAGATCCCTGTTTAACTCAAATATGAAAGATGGTATTCTCTTAGTTTTTTCCTCCATGAGACCAATTTCATGCAAATGTCTTACAAATGATGCGGAATTCAGACCAATCAGTGTATAAGTCTTCATTCTAGTAGTCGGATCATATCCTGCCTTCTTTATGTCATCTGTAACTGTTTTTATCTTAAAGTCTCTGGCAAACTTGAAATCTACCCTTCTTTCACCGACATAGGCGTCCGCCAATATATCTGCATATAATTCAATTGGTTCTGTGGTTGAACTATCACCTAAATGAAGAGAATTAGGAGTTATTAAATATTGTCCTTCTTTGATATTTTCTGCTTCAGAGTATTCTATACCAAGCGACTTATCTAGCATCGCCAAAGGATGGTTGGGTGTTACCCTTATTTTGTTACCAAGTTTTGTTTCTATCTCGATTATGTCTCCAGAATAATGCCTTCTATAGACGCTAAAGGCTTTAGTGGTGTCAATGTCAAATTTCTCATCAAAACCACCGTATATTGGTATTGATGAGATTTCTAGTTCAATTTTATTTTTTCCATTAAATAATGGATCAACAAGTTCTTCTATTTTGACTGGTTTTCCATTATCTAGATATACAAATTCGCTAGCTGGAATACATTGATACGGATCGTGCCTCACATCTCCTAGAAGCGATCCAGCTCTTGCTCCAGTGGCATCCACATAGGGTGCGATCTTCTTGTCAGAGTTGTCAACCAGGATTTTGGCTGGTACCTCTCTTACTCCGCCAAAACGCATCGTCTTGAGGCTTGTGGCGAACGCGCTTGCAAACACCAATATGGCCAGAAATATTCCGCCGACTACAATCAGCGCTGCCAGTATGATGTCAGAGAAAATCTTATATTGGATTGCCAAGGCTATGCCTATTGCAAAAATAAGTGAGAACAGAAGCAGCGGGCCAGTGTTTGGCTTCATCTCATCCTGCTGCACTGGCTTCTTGCCCTCATTGATTATCTTTCTTCCCTGGCCGGCAGGGACCATCTTCACCTTAGGATTATTCTCGTCATCGAAATTCGGGTAGATTATGATGTCTTCCAATTGTTCCGCAGGTAATAGCTCTGCCATGGCCTGGGCAAGCATGGATTTTCCTGTGCCTGGATTGCCAATAAGCAGGACGTTCCTCTTTTGCGCAGCAGCTTTTTTGATTATCTCCACGCCCTTCTCCTGTCCTATGACCTGGTCCACCATCTTGTGTGGGACAGGAATGTCTGCCGTAGTCTTGTATTTCATGATGATATCTGAAAGAAGCAAAGAAATAAATGCTTAACGTTGCATAATGTTGGTGATAATCATGAAAAAATGGGGAACAAAGCACCACAAGAAACAGGCAAGAAAGAGGATTGGGAAGAGGAAGAGATTCTAGTTATTTCTCTTTGGTCTCGGATTTGTAGTTCTTTATGAAGTCTTCTATCCTACCTGTAAGAATATAGATCGGTGCGAAACCCATTGCTGAGACATAGGTGTTGAACTCGACCCTATCGATTCCCTTTTTCTCAGCTTTTTCCCGAAGCTCTGCAATCATGTGGCCGATCATTGGATAGTTGGGTGTCCAGCCTGGGTTTGCCTGAAAGAAGAAGTTCTGGTTGTGAATCAGTTTCTTGCTCAGGCCTGTTTTCTCATGCGCCCATTCTACTATCTCGTACATATTCTTCTTGTCCAGGTTCACCCATACGTCAAATATGGCCCTGATATATCTCAGAACCTTCCACTTGTAGAGAGCAAAGCGCATCTCCTCTATTGATTGGTATGGGTCTCCATATCTCTGGAAAATCTTGTGCAGCTCGCTTATATATTCTGGGTCTTCCAGCCTGTCCAAGTTCTCTATGGTCTCAATGTAGAAGGCATAGCCCTCGGAAAGCGCCGTGGAGAAGGGCATATCCAAAAGATCAAGCTTTGACTTTATCTTCTGGAATTTCGGGTCAGCGGAATTTGAGAAGTTGACACAATGGCCGTATTCCTCGTGTATCAGGGTGTTCACAATCTCTGGCACAGACAGCTCTGGGCTTCCTGATCCCTCAGTGGTCACAAAGAAGAAATTGTAGGGCTTCTTGGTGAAGGTCATCACAGGCTGCATGGCAGCAGTGGGTGTGAAGTTAACCAGGAATTTCGGTGTCTCTATTATCTTGACAATATAGTTTGGCGTTATTCTAACAAGCTTCTTTTCAGCCAGGGGTTGGAGATCTTTTCTCAGAACCTGCACGATCTTTATCAAATCTGTCTTCTTTAGGCCGCTGTTCTTGTTCATCGCGGCTTCCACTGCCTCCACTGTGGGCTCGACTCCGTACTTCTCTGCCAGAAGCCTGGTCGACTCCTGCAGCTTTGGAGTGTAGGTTTCCAGAAGCTTCATGGCTCTCTTTTCTATCTCCTTTGGCGATAGAGGCATGCCCCAGATGTACTTCAGAATCGCGGGATAGATCTCCTTTCTTCCCAAGCTGCCTGCACTCTTCTGGAGGATTGGGTAGACTTCGGTGAAGTCGCCGTTCTTTATGCCATCGACGTGGAAGGATTTCTTGTAGTCCTCTGTCTGAAGCTTCAATTCCTCAAGTTTATCGTTTAACTTTGAATGCTTGCTTTGCTTCAGAAGGGCGTCTATGAATTCCAAAAGACCGTTTGCCTTGTTAAGAGTTAAAATCTTTATCTCGATCGGCCAAGGCTTTGAGCCGAAGCGCAGCTTGCTTATCCTGAGATATATAAGCGAATCCTCAATTATAGGTATCATGTGCTGGGGTTCTATCCCCTCTAAAAGCAGGTAATTGTAGAGCTCGCCGAAGGCTGCTGATACTGGATGCTGGGGCTCCTCGATCTCCAGATCTGTCTCAAAGGCCTTCAGTATGGCCAAGTGGTGCTTGTCCTTGGTTTTTTTCCTAAGCTTTGCTATCTTCTCTAGGGCATTCTTCTTGTTCTCTATCGTGGGCACGAACATCTTGCCGGCGCATTCCTTTATTCCCTGGCCATAGGCTGTGGCTGGCGCTAGTTCCTTGTAAAGCTCAAAAATCTCGTCCTCAACGCTCATACACTTTCATTACTCCTTCTGACATTATAAGTCCCACCGTAGTGGGATGGGGGGAATTGCCACCGTTGACTTACCACCGTTGTTAATATCCCCCCGCATCCGCATTATCTTGGCTTCAGTTTCAGCTCCTTTAGTTCGAATTTGGCAGATTTCTTCTTCTCGTGGAGCAGGTGCTGGTGATCTTGCAGAAGGCGCCTGGCCGCGTCTCGCATAGCATCGGACATGTTTGAATAGTAGCCGTCTGAAATCAGCTGCTTCAGGTCTTCCTCTATCTTCAGAGGCAGGCGTGCGTGGACCACTATCGTTTTCTGCTCCTTTTCCACCATTGTGTTCACTTTCTGCACAATAGTATACTATAGTCCTTTAAGAACCTTCATCAGTATCACTATTGTATACAAATGAGATACAAATAACATATTTAAAGCTGCCTGCAGTTATTTTTCTTATGATAAGGAAAGTCGGAAACCTCTACGTGATATATTCCGAGCACAAGCGCAAAGGGAAACGAAGGAGATTGGGATCCTACAAGACCCTGAAGGAAGCCAAGGCTAGGTTGAGACAGATAGAATACTTCAAGCGTCTGAAAAGATAGATATATATACCATGTATATATTAAATATATTTGGTGATTACATGCCGCAAGCTATGATACAAATATCTGAGAAAGCTAACAGGGTGCTAAACATGGTTAAGGCAAAGTATGGTCTCAAGGACAAGTCTGAAGCTATAAACAAAATGGCTGAAGAATATGAAGAGGAAGTATTGGAACCTGAATTGAGACCTGAATATATAGAAAAACTAAAGAGGTTTGAAAAGGGTAAGTTTATCCCCGTCAAAAACTTTGCTAAGAGATATGGCTTAAAGGAGTGAACGGATGTATTCCCTTAAGCTTGAATCTCATGTTAGTAGAACATTCTCTAAACTATCAAAGAAAGATAAACCGCAGCTTGAAATGGCGAACAAGAAAATTAAACAAATTTTAGAGAATCCTCATAGATTTAAACCACTGCGGGCACCCATGGAAAACAAGCGCAGGGTACAAATAGGTTCGTCTGTCTTGATATACAGGATAGATGAAGAACATAAAATTGTAGAGATATTGGATTATGATCATCATGACAACATCTACTTATAGAAAATGTACTGTTTGTGGAAAGCGAAAAGGAACTAATTATTTTGGTAGGCTTCAGATTCCGACAGGCAAGGGGAAGTATAAGAAAGTTGGGGAAAGCATTATGGGTCCATTGGGTAAAGTAAAAATCGTTAAATGGACTGGAAAGCATAAGTATATAGAGTATTGGGAATGTGATAGATGTGAGAAAGAAGGTTGAAATTATATGATAGAGATCACTTTTCTGGGAACATCTTCAGGAGTTCCTACGAAGAACAGGAACACCTTCTCGATACACTTCAAGTTCCTGAACAACCGATTCTTGTTTGACTGTGGAGAAGGAACACAGCGACAGCTCTTTTCCTCTGATATATCTCCATTCAAGATACAGCATGTATTCCTGTCGCACCTGCATGCGGACCATGTGCTCGGCTTGGCTGGGTTGATTCAGACATTACAATCGCTAGGTAGGGAGGACGAATTGAATATCTACGGTCCGAAAGGCGTAAAAGAGATTGTGGGCTTTTTCACTGACTGGGGAGACTTGTTCAAGGCAGGCTATCCGATAAAAATCCACGAAGTTACAAAGGAGGGGTTGGTTTTCGAGAACCAGGACTACTCAATGACAGCGTTCAAGACAGACCACACTGTTCCGTGTCTGGGATATGTGTTCGAGGAGAAGGTGGGTTACAATCTAGATATCAAGAAGCTTAAGAAGATTGGGATTGAAGAGGGCCCTATCTGCCGAGATTTGAAAGAGAATGGCACTATTGAATGGAAGGGAAAGAAGATCCATCTCAAGGATTACATAAAACCACTAAGGAATGGGACAAAGATCTGCATGGTAACAGACACAAGGCCTGACGAGAATATTGTAAAATATGCGAAGAATGCTGATGTTTTCATTTGCGAAGCTACTCATGCTGACGATTTGAAAGATAGAAGCCATGAATACGGACACATGACATCAAAGGACGCAGCCAAGATTGCTAAGAAGGCCGATGTTGGAAAGCTCTACCTGTCGCACTTCTCTGCCAGGTATGACGACGAGAAGTTCCTGGAGAAAGAGGCAAGGGAGATATTCAAGGACAGCCATGCTGCCAAGGACCTCATGAGGATCGAACTCTAAAGATTCCAAAGGCAATTACAAATATTACCAGAACCCACACAAAGTCCAATTCTGGGACGGCCACAATGCTTGTCAAATCTGCTTGGTCTCTGACAACCGTTCCACTAACCGTCGCCAAACAGAAGTTCCCAGATTTGGTTGACGAATAAGTACTCCAATCCGTAGACAAACAATCTGTGGCCTTTGTCCTGGCCTGTCCGATGCATATCTGTGTATTGCAAAGAGCGTCTCTGACTGGTACATTCAAAGTGAAAGTCTTGTTGAAATGGGACAACTGCGAGAATATCCCGCCGTTTATGCCCACGTAGCCAGAGCCTCGTTCAAGCTGGAGATAGCCCAGAGATAGGCCGCCTTCAGTGAAGTTGTGTGTGAAGTTGACAACGACGTTGCTAGAAGAGTCTAAAACTGTTATGTTTTGCACACCCTGCCACGGACCTCTGATAGTCAGGCCATTGACTTTTACTGAAGGAGTGAATGTAGAAGATAGTGGTGTGCCTTGAATGGCGGTTCCGTTGTTGAATCCGGAAGTTGCTCCGCCTGACGGGGCAAGCACAATTACTCGCTCGCTGGATGTCATGTTATCTGTGAAGGCATTATTTAGATATCCCGACTTTGAACCATTCAAAATTACGCTTTTCAAGGTGATGGTACCACCAATATTCTGATAGTCTTCCACGATGGCCAAGATTGCCCCATCTGAGCCCGTGGTTCCTGTCACAGTGGTGCCGGTCTGGGTCACATTCGCTACTGCGCCGCTTATAGCCGCTCCGTTTTCATCCAAGACTTTTATATTCCTCCACCTGACTGTTAGATTGGCTGTTCCAGACACGGAGGGTGTGATGTTTAGTAACGTAACATTTGTCAATGTGGTATTGCTGCTGCCATTTAAAACAAAGTTGGATATCGCATTTACATAGGAATCGTTTAATGTCTGGTTTCCGTTAAACGTGACATTCATAACGAAAGTGATATTCGTATTAGAAACATTCAGTGTGTCGCCTGGACTGATTGTCACAGAGCTATTAAACGTCATATTTGCAACTTGTATCGTCCTACCTGTAGTCGCACCTGTTGTGAGAGCCATGCTGTAAACTCCATTTTGGAGAACTACTGTGCCTGATTCCGAATCCCACGTCGCATCGCTTCCAGTCCATGTCCATGGGAAGCTGGGACTAATCGCCGTAAATGTGGAACTACCGCCATTATTAGCAAATCTGATCGCTCCAGAGTTCACAATGACGCCCGAGGAAGTTGCTGTCCCGAATGAGACTGTTCTTGTTGCACCAGCTGAATTGATGAAGAGTATTCTACCACCGGCAGTGGTCAGCGTTCCTTCAATAGTGATACCACCACTCCCTGTCTCTGCACCGCTTTGGGTCACAAGAACATTGTTATAAACAGCCGTTCCGCTGCCCTGATTTAAAAAAAAGTTAGAGTTCATTGTGACTGTGCCATTGTTATGATTGAGGGTTCCTCCAGAATTTAAGAAGAAACTCGAACCCCCGTTGATAGTCCAACTACCAGCGGCATTAGGGGCATTGTAAGTCCCTCCAGAGTTGACTGTGAGATGCCCGTTATTTGTAAGCGTCCAATTAGTATTGTTTCCGAAAAGTCCTCCAGAATTGATTGTAATAGCACCTATGCTGGCATCCGTAGTGATGCCTGTGTTAATGGTTGAGTTGCTCAATGGGATCAAGCTGCCGTTTATTATGGTGGTGCCGTTTATAGTCAGTAGTTGATTGCTATTCACCAGCATTATGTCTCCGCTTGATACATTTAAAGTCCCATTGAAGGTCATATTTGATACTTTGTATGTTTCACTTGTTCCGATATTAGTGGTCACATTTGCTAAAAATATCCCGTTCTCGAATATCTTGGTCGAGGCCGTGCCGCCATCTGGATTGAAACCACCCCCCGTCAATATCCAGGGATATGACAGATTTGCTGCCCTAAGGGTCAGGGTGGCCGCGGGTGCCCCCGAGCCTGCCAAGAGTTGCACTGTTCCAGTCGCTGTTATATTTGCAGATTGCGTCAGAGTCCCAAGAGTAACAGTGGCCGTTGATACACCATCCCTGTTCTGGAGTTGAATGGTCGTACCGCTTGGCACATTAAGTGAATTCTCAATCGTATAGCTGCCTTGATACATCTGTAAGAGATTTCCCCCAGTCACATTAATGTTATAAAACTTCCAGACCGACGAGTTGGCACCGTTAAGAAAGTTAATCAATGTACCACCGTCAACTGTAAGGGTTCCATTATCGTTGTTAAATATGGCAACAGTATCGGCAGTGATTGTGGAGGAAACAGTCCATGCTCCGCTTGCATTGGGTGCATTTAGAGTTCCTCCCCCCGCGACTGTCAGGAGTGCGTTCTGGTCGAATATCCAATCTGTATTGTTTCCAAGGGTCGCAAGATTTGTTATTATGCCTGCGCCGCTACTGTTGAAAGTAGAATTGCTTAAAGGTATGAGTTTCCCATTTATAACAAAACCAGTGACATTGAGAATTTTACTGGCATTCAAGGTCAGATTACCCGACACAGTTATATTTTGGATATTAGCATTCGTGTCCAAGATTACAAAGGTAGTCGTATTTATCGTGACATTATCATTTATCGTTGGAACAGCACTGTTATTCCATATAGTTGAGTCAGACCAATTACCTGTCTTGCTGTTTATAACAGATAGCGAAAAGCCGACGCTAATCAGAATCAAAATCATTGCTATACTTTTAAAATTCATTCTTTGAACCTCACAAATATTACAAACGCTAAAGAAAATATTGCGATTATCCAAACGAAACTCAATTCTGGAACCGATACGATAGAAGTGAGATCGCTTTGATCTCTTACCACGGTGCCGCTAACAGCTGCTAGACAATAATTCCCAACCTTCATTGAGGCCGTGGTGCTCCAATCTGTCGAGGAACAATCAGTGTCCTTTGTTCTCGCTTGCCCAGTGCATACCTGAGTGTTGCATATGGCATCCCTTGTCGGAACATTCAAGGTATAAGATTCATTGAAGTGCGAAAGCAGGGAGAATACTCCACCATTGATACCAGCGTAACCTGCACCAGTATCAACAACAAAGTAATTAGCAGGCAATCCGCCGGCTGAAAAGTTATGCGTGAAGTTGACAACCACGTTGCTTGCCGAATCTAGGATTGTCACGTTCTGCACGCCCTGCCACGGCCCTTTCACAGTAAGACTATTTACCTTAATTGATGGTGTGAAGGTTGTGGAAGTAGGAGTACCCATCACAGCTGTGCCATTGTTGAACCCTGAGGTAGCTCCACCTGATGGAGCCAGAACAAGGAATCGTTCATTGGATGTAACATTATCAGTAAAGGCGTTGTTAAGCTGGCCAGCCTTGGAACCGTTTAGAACCGCGCTCTTTAGGGTTGTTGTTCCACCTATGTTTTGATAATCCTCAACAATTGCTTGCAATATGCCGTCTGATCCTGTAGTCCCAATAACTGTGGTGCCTGTTTGAGTTACATTGACTACTGCGCCATTAATCGCAGCACCATTCTCATCCACGACCTTGATGTTTCTCCAGCGCACAGTAAGATTCGCAGAGCCAGAAACAACTGGCGTGTTATTTGTGAAGGTCACATTTGTCAGCGTGGTGTTACCCCCTCCGCTTAAAGAGAAGCTAGAATGAGCGTTTATTATTGTGTCATTTAATGTAGAAATGTTGGTTGCAGATGTGAAGGCGCCGACGATGGTCAGGTTTGCAAAGCTGGAGGTCATGTTGGCTCCGTTGCTTAAGGTCAGCGAACTGTTGAATATCGTGTAACCTGGGCTCAGGATTAGGGTATCGCTTGGTGAGAATGTCCAGGCGCCATTGAGTGTCATGTTTGTGAGATTAACAAATATGTTATGCGGAGTTCCGGTGGTGGTAGCTGGGTTGAATATCCCGTTTACCAGAGATAGCTGCTTATTATCTCCGCCGACATCGTCCAAAGTAGCTGTATTTCCCTCCCATGTGAATCTGAAGGAAGTACTGCCGGCGCGCACAACAACAAAGTTTGGTGCGCCAGTAGAACCGCCGTGCAGCTGAGCTGTGCCACCATTTGACAGGGTTCCGCTCTGTGTCATATTCCCGAGAGTGAGGTTGGCTGGTCCCGTGTAGATGCTGAAGGTCAGTTGCTTGCCTGCGTTTATCCTGAGGTTCTGGGTTACGTTCAGTCTGATCCCCCTTGCTACGCAACAGGCTCCGGATGTACCATAATTGCCATTCAAGGTCAGATTGTGGAACTTATATACAGAGGTTGCGGCAAGATTGTCTGTATTGTAGTCTCCAACAGTCACGGAAGAGGGCCCTATCTCCACTGTCCCGCCATTTGGCTCCATTGTGCCGTTAAGCAGGAAGGTAGTGCCATTAAGATAAGTTATTCCTGAAGCATTCGGGAGACTCAATGTTCCTCCTGACTTGACAAGCAGATTATTTCCTATGCCTGAAACATTGAGCCACCATCTTTCATCTACGCCTAATACCCCTGCATTCTCTATAGATACATTCCCATAGAAGGTGATTGAGTTAGTTTGCCCCGTGCCAAAAGGACTCACCCTGAACGTACTATTTATAAAAGCCGTGCCATTCACCAAAAAGTTAACATTGGACCCAGTGACATCGAACGGCCTAGATTGTAAACCCCCGCCATATATGCTTAGATTCGCAGCCGTATGCAAAGTGACTAGAGCACCGCCAGAGTCCACGTCCATAAATGCTGTTCCATCTTTAACCAAGTTCCAGAAAGTCGTATTTTTGCCCAGATAAGGCACGGCATTTGCGGAGCCATTCATTATGAAATCGCTGTTGCTATTGTGTATTAGATTTCCTCCATTGTTATAGATATAAGTCCAGCTAGAGAAGGCTGTTGCCCCAGTGGTGATAGTCCTTGCTGGCAGGGATAGGTTTGCATTTGCCACTGCCAAGGCTATCGTGTGTGCGGTAATGTTCGCATTCGTCTGGGCATAGACCTCTGTCTGGATGTTGAAGACCCCATTGACAGTGATATTTTGGGTGAGATTCAGATATGTTACTGCTGTCAGGGAACCCAGCACTGTTGCTATGTCTATCGTGAAGTTTCCCGCACGCAAAGCGAAGTCATTTGAAGCATCTGGTCGATAGGTCACATTCACATCCGTCAGGTTCTTGTTGTTGGCGGCACCCACATAGACGGAGTAGTTGTTAGCAATTTTGTTCGTATCCTTTATTGCCGCCATGCCAGTAGCAGCACCGCAGCCAATCCCAAAAGTGGGAGCCTTCTCATAGGAGACATTGATCCCGAAGACATTCCCGCACACTGTGATGTCGCCAGTGCTGGTCGAATATATTGAAACGTTCCTTAACTGGAATACGCTTGCGGTTCCATCTCCCCTTATCCCATATCTTGAGCCTGAAAAATTCGTGTTCTCAAGTATGGTGTTAGAGGCATTGCTTCTAAGGAACAGCTCGCAAGTTCCGCAGGAACGGTTGAACCAAGTCCAGTTCGTCTTGAAATAAGAGCCTCCGCTCTGCACTATGCTGCCGTCATTGTTGGCCCAACCCCAGATATAAGAATAGTTGAACAGATAGTCTGTCATCGCACTCCCGAAGCTCCAGAAGCCAGAGGCATTCGCTGTGGAAAATATGACTGGCTTTGAGCTATTTCCGTAGACCCACAGTCTTCCTGTCGAGCCTATCAAACCATCCTGATGCCCGACTGAGGCGTTGAACATAATCCATAGCTGGTCTGTCGTGTTTAAGGAAGCGTTTATCGAAAGATTCCCAAGCACTATCAGGTTGTCGACAGAGGCATTTGACTTTATAGTGACCTGCGTTGTTGCATTGATTGTAACGTTGTCATTCAGAGTTGGAACTGCAGAGGTGTTCCAGATAGAAGCAACATCCCATTCGCCGCTCTTGCTGTTGATTATCGAAGCTGAGAGCCCTGTACTTAATAGCAAGGTCATTAAGAGTATTGCTTTAAGTTCCATACCTAGCCCCTGCGAATATAGCAAATGATATCGTGAATATTAAAACTACCCAAAATAAATCGAGCTCTGGTACAGCTACTATAGCCGATATATCTGGCTGGTCCCTAACCACTGTGCCTCTTACAGATGCCAGACATACATTCCCGGACTTGACTGAAGGATATGTCGCCCAATCAGACGCATCACAATTTGCTAACACCAGCTTATTTTCTCCTGAACACGCTTGTGTGTTGCATATCGAATTGAATACCGGAACATTCAGCGTGTAGGAATAGTTTAGATGACCCAACGCCGTGACGCCTCTTGTCCCGATACCAACCCAGCTGCTTCCGTAATCTATTCTAAGGTATCTTGCAGGGAAGCTCAACGAAGAGAAGTTGTGGGAGAAGTTTGCTATTACAATTCCTGTGGCATTGTCTATGATCGTGACATTCTGCAAGTTCTGCCAGGGTCCTCTGACTGCTAGATTGTTCACCCTTACCACTGGCGTGAATGTGGTTGAGTAGGGATTCCCGTCAATCGCAAATCCTGTGCTGTATCCAGATTGTGCGACGCCAGTGCCTAGCACCAAAAGATAATTGCTCCTAGTAACATTATCGGTTATCGAATTTGTGGAATAGCCGGACTTTGAACCAGCAATAGTGGCTCCAAAGAGCGTGACCGTTCCACCTATGTTTTGGTAATCGGATATTATCGTCGGCAGGAATCCGCTTGAATCTGTAGTTCCTGAGGCAATCACGCTGCCTCCTTGGGTCACATTAGTAATCGCACCAGATACTACTGTCCCATTCTCATCAGTCACCTGTATATTTCTCCATCTCACTGTGAAGTTTGCAGTGTCATAGACAGTGGGTGTTGCATTGGTCATTGTCACGTTCGTGAAAGTGACATTTCCCGACCCACTTATGTAGAACGGCCCGAAGGCGTTGATTGTAGAATCGTTCATAGTCGATCTAGTTGAGGATATGTTGAAAGTTCCAATTATAGTCATATTCGCGAAAGAGGAGTTTAATGTCGATCCTGAGTTAGAGGTCATTGCTGCTAGATGTGTTATCATACCTCCGTAGACCCAGTTATCTCCGGAAGACACTGTGACGGTTCCATTGAAAGTTGTGTTTACTACATTGAAGTTTGTGCCCGCTCCCCCTGTGGTTATAGTTGGAGTGATATTTCCATTCGTGAAGTTTACTGTCCCGACATTGAATGTTGGTGTTATATCCCCACCAGAATCCCGTGCTTGCCACTGCCATGGATATGCGGAATTTGCAGCTTGTAAAATACTTGTCCCGCTGCCTGGCAATATTGCAAGTGTTGTGTCACCCCATATTATCCTTCCAGAAGATGTTGCAGTTCCAAATGTTATGTTGCTTACACTTGCTGCTCCACTGCCTTCAGTAAGTCTTGTACCGCCAGATGTTGTGAGGTTACCCATTATCAAGACATTGGTAATCCCTCCTCCAGTTGAGTCCGCTACAACAGTTACGAATCCAGTGACTCCTGTCGAGATGTTATTGAATGTCACATTAGAGCCAGAGATTCTTATATGCAATCCAGCCGCAGAATTGGTTTTTGCCTCCCCTCCATCTGGGTTCATTATGCCATTGCTTGTTATTGCATTGCCATATGTCCATGTCCCGCTTGCATTTGGGGCATTGAAAGTAGCTCCTGAATTTATTGTTAAAGCTCCATTCTGATTAAACGTCCAGTTGGTACTATTCCCCAAGATCCCTCCTGAATTTATTGTTGTTGCTCCATTTACTGTCACATTGCCATCTGCAGTGTATAATCTTCCAGAGATAGTAGCGGCTCCGGAAACATTCATGTTATTTCTAGAAGTTGGGGCAGTGAAGTTTGCTTGGCTGCCAGAGATGTTCAGGTTTTGTACGGATATGTTAACCTGGCCAGTATAGACGGTGGCATTTCCTGATATTATAATATCTTGTGTAGTATTTAGAACTCCCCATGTCTGGTTGAATGTGGCATTGTCTAAGATAGTGAGATTGCCAGTTACATTCACTATGGCCCTGCACCAGACCGATTTATTTGCTATCTGCCAGTTCATGGTTCCTGCGACATAATTGCAATTGTAATGAGAAACTATCTCTGTAGGATTCAAAGACCTATTGTAGAACCTGACCTCGTCTATAGATCCCTTGAAAACCTCTAGATTTGTTCCATAGTTCCCTATCCTAGCGCTTGTCGATCCTGTCGTGCCTATGGCCCCGCTAGCTAGAGAACTATTCTTCATCGATCCGTCTATCCAAATGCTCCTGTTAGTACCATTAAATGTACCAAGGACGTAATGCCAGCCATTGTTCATCCCATCAGCAACCGCTTCTATCTCGCTGTATGTACCTCCAATACCAATGCCAAAGGCTATGCAGGAACTGCCATTATTGAAGTTGTCGCAAGCACTGCCTGTCTGAAAACTAAACAGAGACCTATCAGTGCCATCCTCTTTCCTCCAAATCTGCCTGGTTTCGTTGTTAAACCATGGGTTTACCCAAGCCTCGATAGTTATCTCAGTAGGAGGCTTAAGCAGACCATTATGGGCAATATCAACCTGTCCTGTGGATCCTTGATAATCCAATGCATTTCCGAATCTGCCACTAGTGTTTCCTGTGGCTGCTCCACCACTGGTTCCAGACAGGCCATTTCCACTTGTGTCTGCCACTGTCTGGCCAGAGAAGCTTATGACTCTGTTTTCAAAAAGCCATTCTCCAACCAGACCATTATCGGCTGCAGAAAAAGCAGAGAGGGTAAAGACTACCAACACTAACAGAATCTTCAGGCCTGAATAGTAAAGATGCATCTTTACCCTCGAGGCTATAACATCGCTTTTTAATATAAACCATACGTTATAGGACGAGGGTGAGGATTTGGCACATTTAGAAATCAAGTGGATAGACCCGATGTCCTTCGCGAAGATCGAAGGGGCGATAGGAGCCACAGTGGGCTTTGTAATCGGACTGTTTGTAACAGTGTTCGGCACAATATTTGCCGGGCCGTTTGGCGCCGTAGGAGGAATAGTCTCGATAATCGTTCTGCCTATCGGCTACGGCTTGGTAGGATTGGTAGCTGGATATCTTATGGGCATAGTCTACAACTTCGCAGCTAAGAAGATAGGCGGTATAAAGGTGAAGACGTGAAGGTAGCTTTCATATCAGACACCCACTCGAATCTGGAGGCTCTTCAGGCAGTGATGGAGCAGATAGAGAAGATGCGCGTAGAGCGGGTGTTCTGCTGCGGAGATATAGTCGGATACAATGCAAACCCGAACGAAGTAATAGAGCTGCTCGTTTCGAAAAATGTGGACTGCGTCAAGGGAAACCATGACTGGGCTGTGGTAAATCAGAACACTTCCTGGTTCTCTCCTCTTCCGGCAGATGCTATCAAATGGACCATTGAACAGATAACCTCGAATAGCAAGGCCTTCTTACAAGCGCTGCCTGAAAGAAAACATGCTATGGTCGGGGACAAGAGGGTCTTTTTTGTGCATGGGAGTCCGGACGACCCGCTTTTTGAATATGTATTTGAGGACACCCCAAACCAGATATTTGAGGAATGGCTTAAGCGGAACAGCTGCGACATCCTGGTAATGGGCCACACGCATCTCCCATTCATAGCAAAGCTTGAAGGAAAGCTTGTGATAAACCCAGGCTCTGTTGGACAGCCAAGAGATGACATTCCGCACAGTGCTTTTGCTTATCTGGATACTGACAGGATGAGTGCCTCAATAATCAGGGTTCCTTACGACATAGAAACTGCAGCCTCTAAGGTAAGGGCTGCCGGTCTTCCTGAACTGTTCGCTGAGAGACTTAGGAAAGGTCGCTAGAGCGTTACCTTGTAGACAAGATCTCCTTCTCTAACACGGTCTGAGACCTTCATGCCGATTGACTGCCCTTTCTTCGCGGACTCTACTGCCTTGTGCTCCATCTGCATAGAAGTAACCTTCTGCTTGACATTGGTGTGCGGTCCTTCTATTGTTATCAAATCCCCCTTCTTCAATTCAGAAGCAAGGTCCACAACGGCGACGTTTATGTTCGAGAAGTAATGAGAAATCTTCCCTATCTTCTTTTTAGTGGCCATGCTTTTATTGGCAGGTCTAGAAATAAAAACCTATGCCGTCAGTTGTGTTGTTAAGTAAAAGGGACTTTTTTGTGAGGGAATTGAGGTTATTTACTCAAAAAGGACAGTTTTTAAGGTTTGAAGTCAATAAACAATTATGGTAATAGTAAGGAATATTGGAAAAGAAGTGAAAGTATATCCTTATGTTTGTACGATCCCAAATAGTAATATAAAAGTTGCTGATTTTTCCACTATTTTTAAAATTAGTAAGGCAGAGAAAAATGTAATAAAGTATCATTCAGATACCTATCTTGTTTTGATTATAGACCAATTGGATAATGGGTTTATGTTTGGTAGGTTCTTTAAACTTAGAGAAGATAGTCCAACAATATTTGATAGAAAGAAAGGTAAAGAAAGAGATATATCATTATTGGCTGAAGAAAATATAAAGGAGGAATCTCATTTTATTTGGAATATTCAAAACGGAATAATATTCGCAGAATATAACTTTAATGCAGTTAGAATGTTTGATACTCCCCTATCTTTTTATTTAAATGAGAAGTTTGGAGTTGAAGATTGTACTATTATGGCAATACCCGATAAACATACTTTTGAGCATCTTAAAAAAGAACCTGAAATATTAGCTTTAAATCTTAGATTTGCACAAGAGAGTACTAAAAATTTAGAGAAGAAAAATAATATGCCTGCGTGGAATGTCTTATTAGATATAGGTCAAGATAATGAATCTATTTTTGAAGTTTCTGTAAAAAGAAGTAGGAAAAAGGACAGCAAATTGAAAAAAGAAAAAGTTATTAGTCTTGTTGGAGATTTAGCTAAAAGTGAAACACCACCTGAATCTATTAGAGTAGAAACTTTAGATCTTGTTTATGATTTGATAAAAAATAATCTTCTTTTTTATAAATTGCCTATACAAAAGAATGGCAGAAAATTAGATAAAGCTGATTTTAATTATAAAGCACAGGAGCTATACAAAAGACATATTGATAATATAAAGGAAAATCTTAAGAAGGAGTGAGTTTTTTCACTTTTCCTTTTATTGCCTTGTTTTTAGCACCCTTAAAGAGTAAAAATAGATAGACAATTAATAGCAAGAACATCATAACAAGGAATACAACCAAAAACAACTGAATATAAATTAGATAATTCTTATATTCTTCTCCGATAAAAATAATGAGGAACCCAAAGATTATTATAAAAAGATTAATTACTAATGATAAGAAAAATCTAAAATTAACACTTTCCATAGCATCTGTTTCTAATATATCTGCTGAAAGTGAAGGAATTAGTCCAAAAAGGATTGCATAAGAGGTAAGTAATAGTCCAAAGAGAGTTCCGAATACGTTTAAAATTAATGAATTTAAAGAATTAGAAATATAGAGATTAATAGTATTACCAATAAGAATTAGATATACTAAAATCAAAATTGAGATAACTGAAACAATAATCATCTCCTGTTTTCTTTCAATAAATTCTTTAATTTGTTTTGTCATTTTTCAATAGCTCCTTTTATTTTTTCCCAAATTTGATTTAAAGTTAAATTTTCTGAATTTGGATATACGTTAGAGTTTTTTGATTTTTTAATAGTTATACCATCTTTTTCGAATTCTAAGAGTCTAATTTGAAATTTCGGCTTTTGCTTTTCTAAATGCACTTTCTCACCGCATTGTTATTTATTATGTTATAATTTATGTTATTCTACTATTTAATCATTTTGTTTTGAACTCAATCCTATCAGATCCAGCCATTTGTTCTTTCCCAGCACCAAATCAGTAGCCTTCTCATAAGGATAGGCGTTTATGCCTTGGTGCTTTCGGCAGAAGTTATACCATATCTCCCAGCCCCGCATTATAGCCCTCGCAGATTCCAAGGACTTGAACTGCCTCATTATCTTTGTCCTCTCTCTTACATTCTCGTGAAGCCTCTCGATCTTCCAGTTAAAGTATCCGCTATCTGAAGTGGTAATATGGTGCTTTATGTTTCCCTTGTTGTCGTTCATATAGTATGTTTTCCTTAATAGCCTCGGATAGACTTTTAAGCCGTCTGTAAAGACATCTGTCGGCTTGGTTATCGACTTTCTCTCTGCCTTCTGAAGCACGCTTTTCAGTTCCTCAAAGCCCCTTCTATAAAAATAGTCGCTTGCTATCAGATACCTTGTTTCCATATCCATTATGTCAAAGAAGAAGCTGTCCTTCCCCTTAGTCCTGAACTCCATCTCATCAAAGGTAAGCTGTGTCGAGGTCTTTATCTTGACGTTCTCATCAAGGTAGTTGCCTACTTGGTTGCTATACTTCACTATCCAGTTCAGGATTGAAACATAGCTCGCATTATGCTCGTAGAACACATCCAAATGCTCTTGCGTCTTTCTCAAGGACATTCCCCTGAAATACATATCGATACTTGCCGTTATCTTATTGGGTGCGTTCCTCATTCTAAAGAAGCCGTCATCAACCACGAAGCGTTTCTTACATTCTTTGCAATAGAAACGCTGTATATTCCCTCTATTCTGCGTCTTTCTGAATCCTCGCTTCAGCGTTCTTTCGCCTTTGCAATACGGACAGCTAATCATAGATATTACCTTTCAGTATATTATTATTAGGTATATTCCCCTATATATACCTATCGGTAATACCTCTAAGCTTATATACTACAAAAGGCTTAAATTCAGTATGGGAATAATTACCTTATCTGGCTACAAGTGTGAAAGATGTAATCATACATGGCTACCTATAAAAGAAGGCGAACCGAAAGTATGCCCAAAGTGTAAGAGTCCATATTGGAACATTCCGAGAAAGAAAAAGAAGTGATTGGTGTGGTTAATGGATTTATCACGCCTACATTTGTTAAATGGGCAGGCGGAAAAGGACAGCTATTAGAACAATTCGATAGGTTTTTCCCTAAGAAGATTGAAAGATACTTTGAGCCTTTTGTAGGCGGTGGTGCCGTCTTATTCTATATCTTGCAGAAATATAAGCCTAAAGAGGCTATGATTTCTGATACAAATGCGGAACTGATTAATGCCTATAAAGTAATAAAACAAGATGTAGGGAAGCTGATAACGAGCCTTGAGAAGCATAAAAAAAACCATAGTAAAGAATACTATTACAAAGTAAGAAGTCAGAATCCAAAAATTATGTCTAAGGTTGAAAGGGCATCACGATTTATTTATCTAAACAAGACTTGCTTTAATGGTCTTTATCGAGTCAATAGCAAAGGTCAATTCAATGTCCCTATGGGGCAATACAAAAACCCTGCGATTTTAAATGAAACTGAATTAAGAACCATATCTAAATTGCTTACGAATGTTCAGATAAAACGTACATCATTTGAGAGAGTACTGAATTACGCTAAGGAAGGCAATTTTATTTATTTCGATCCACCCTATTACCCTGTTAAAAAGGAAAGCTTTACTAGTTATACTAAGGAAAAGTTTTTGGACAAAGAACAAAAACAGCTTGCAAAAGTCTTTGAGGAATTGGATAAACGAGGCTGTAAAGTTATGTTAAGCAATAGTTATACTGATTTTATTAAAGACTTATACAAGGGGTTTGATACACATATCGTAAAGGCGAGAAGAATGATTAACTGCGATGCGAAAGGCAGAGGCAAGGTAAATGAGATTGTAATAACAAATTATAGAGTAGGAAAACAGACCAAACTATGAACGTTTAAACGGCATTGCAGTATTCGATATTGAATAAATATCCTCTGCTTCATATAGTTTGGTTAAGACTTTTTTGAACATAAAAGCACCTTCAAACGCTTTTTCTTCTATGCTTAGCAATTCCATAACACAACCAAGAAACTCAACCGAAAACTGCCCGTATTGATTCAATGGTTCAAACTTTTTCAGCTCATCACTTCTTGTATATTTAAGCTCACATTTTTGCTGTTCCACCTTTGTCTTGAATGGTTTTACTTTATCATAAACATCTAAAAGATATTTTATAAAATCTATAGTAAGCTGTCTATTATGTTCTTTCTTAATCAATAGGTCAATAACCCAATTGATGTGTTTTGGCTTTCTAGGAACAGATTTAGTGAATTTATCCTTGTACATAACTATAATATCTAAATCTGGATTTGAACCAAGAGAACCCTGAAAAACACCCACGACCTCGCCACGCTTTAAATTAAATTCTTTAAAGGCAGTAATTCTAGGTTTATTTTTGGGTTTCCATTGCATAGCCATAATAAAATAAGGAGTCCATACTATAAAAAGTCCCTTTTACTTAACAAGACAGCCGTCAGTATAACCTTTATAATAAAGAATAGCTATTGATTACTTATGCAAAAGACAGCCTTGGTTCTCTGCTTGATACTGTTCTCCTCGATAGCTTTGGCAAGAAGCATAGAGAGTAGATCAATAACAATAGACATGGACAGCTCTGGCACGGGGCATGTCGTGGAGGTATACACGATCTCCCTGGATCCAACCACCAGCGACTTTGCCGACTATGACAGCACTTCCAGGCAGGCCGGAAGCAATCTAGGTGTCTGGCAGAGTTTTCTTGGGGACATAAAGATAGCCGTGAAGGGATACAGCAACCTTCTGATAAGCTCTGCCAAGGAGAGAGATTTCGTCCAACTTAGTCTTCAGTACGATGTCAAAAACCTGGCAAAGGTTGTGGAGCAGAAGGGAAGATTCACTGTTTATGGGATAGGGAAGGACAGCTTTAACTTTTACGACGCCAACGGGCTTTTCACGATACCGTTCAAGACCACCTTGTGGATAAAGCTGAACAAGGATTATCAGATACTGGACACAAAACCAATACCGTCTCTTGGACCATACATTGAAAATAACGCTGTCAACAGGATGGGCTGGACAGGCCCTCTGCCGACAAGCGAGTTCTCGGTGAAATACCAGGTTGAGACCGCAATATCTGAGAGCTTTGATTTGAACAGGCTTATTATCTTCTTTGAGGAGAACCCAGTCTATGGAATAACCGTCCTGATTATCCTTGCGTTGGGATACATATACAGAAAGCAGCTTTGGGGCCTGATCTCGGAAGGATTCGCAGGGGAAGAGGAAATCGAAAGCCCGAGGAAAGAGCTGTAGCTATAAATAAAGCCACTTCTTAGTGATAGCATGCTTAGTTCTATGAGTGCGTTGGAAAAGAAGGTACTCAATGCTCTCCTGAAGGGAAAGGCCGATACTTCAAAGCTCGCGAAAGAGACCGGCCTCAAGGAGGACGCAGTAAGAAAGGCGTGCGAATGGCTCCTTACAAAGGGATTGATCAAGGTAGAGGAGAGGAAGTCCTCCAGCTTGTCGCTTTCCAAGGAAGGCAGTGAATACCACCAGAAGGGATTGCCAGAAAGGAGGGTTCTGAGCTACATAGCAAAAGAAAGAGCGCCTATTTCTGAATTGAACAAAAAATTCGGGGAAGAGGTTGTAAAGATAGCAACTGTCTGGCTGAGAAAGGACAATCTAGCCACAATAGACGCTGGTTATCTGAAGCCCACAGAACATGCTCAAAAACATATAAAGGAAAAGCTCCCACAGGAAAAGGTCTTGGATTATGTAAAGGAAGGAAAGGAGATACCGCCTGCGCTTGAAAGACCTCTTGCAGAACTTAAGAAAAGAGGTCTGATAGATGTTGCCGAGACTTCTGGCCGAAGCTATGAAATATCTGTTGAGGGAAAGAAATTCGCAGGAAAAGGTCTTGAGATAACTGAGGAACTGACAAATCTTACTCCAGAACTCATAATAACTAAAAAATGGACTGAGAAGAAGTTCAAGGAATATGACGTAAACTATCCTGTCCCTCCTACTTATCCTGGAAAGAAGCACTTTGTGACGCAATCGATAGAGCATGTGAAAAAAATCTGGCTGGAGATGGGATTCAAGGAGATGGAAGGGCCATTCATTGACACAGCCTTCTGGAACTTTGACGCCTTGTTTGTCCCACAGAACCACTCTGCGAGAGAGATGCAGGACACAATATTCATTGATGGAAAGGGAAAGCTGCCGAACTCTGCTTTGGTTAGAAAAGTCAGGGAAGCGCACGAGCATGGCGTTGCCGGATCCACGGGCTGGGGTGGAAAATGGGATGAAGAAATGGCAAAGGAGTTATTATTGAGGACTCATACTACAATTCTATCGGCAAAAACTATCGCGGCTTTGAAAAAGGAGGACTGGCCTGCAAAATATTGTTCGGTTGGTGCAAAATGTTTCAGAAACGAGGCACTTGATTGGAAACATCTGTTCGAATTCAACCAGGTTGACGGCATAGTGGTAGATGAGAACGCGAACTTCAGGCATCTTATAGGATACTTGAAACAATTCTTCGGAAAATTGGGCTTTGACAAGGCAAGATTCAGGCCCTCCTATTTTCCTTACACAGAACCTAGCCTGGAGATAGACATATTCCATCCAGTCCACAAAAAGTGGGTGGAGCTTGGTGGGGCAGGAATATTCCGTCCTGAAGTGACAGAACCATTATTGGGAGAGCCCGTGCCAGTATTGGCCTGGGGACCGGGTTATGATAGGATGATTATGGACTATTACAAACTATTGGATATCAGGGATCTCTACAAGAATGACGTCCAGAAGCTCCGTGATACGAGAATGTGGTTGATGTAGATGGCGACGGTTACATTTAACAAAAAGCTTGTCATGAAACTTTTGAAGAAGGTGCTCACTGACAAGGAACTGGAAGACAGGATATCCATGCTGGGCTCTGAGGTGGACCACGTCGATGAGAGAGAAATTGTCTCAGATGTGCTTGCAAACAGACCGGACATGCTTTCTGAGCATGGGCTTGTGAGACAGCTGAATGGATTTATCGGCGGGGAAAGGGGGCTTAGAAACTATTCTGTAAAGAAATCAAACTACTCAGCTGTCATAGACAAAAGCACAAAAGAAGTAAGGCCTTACGCACTATGCGCTGTCGTGCGCGGCCTTCGTCTAACAGAGGACCATGTGAAGTCGCTGATGCAGCTCCAGGAAAAGATGCATGCCACTTATGCAAGAAAGAGGAAGCAGGCAGCGATTGGAGTCCACGATCTGAACGCCGTGGAATTCCCTGTAAAATATACCACTGTGAAGGGCAGCTTCAGCTTTGTTCCGCTCGGATACAAACAGGAGATGAGCATTGAGGATGTCTTGAAAATGCATCCGAAGGGTATAGAATACGCGCAGCTTCTTCCGAAAAAAGATTATCCTGTATGGATTGACGCAAAAAATAATGTGCTTTCTCTACCTCCGATAATCAATGCTGCTCGAACTTCGGTTACAGAAAAGACCAGGGATGTCTTCATTGATGTTACTGGTTGGGATGAAAGAATAGTTGAGAACATACTGAATATAGTCACATGCACTATTGCAGACATGGACGGGGAGATTCATTCTGTGGATGTAGGCGGCAAAGAATATCCAAACCTGAAACCAAAGCACATGAAAATAGAATATTCTTCTATAAACAAGCTCTTGGGTATGGATTTGCCGCATGATCACATAAATATGCTGCTACAGAGGATGCGGTTTGGAGTTGAGGATGGCAAGGCGCTTATTCCGCCGTACAGGGTAGACATAATGCATCAGGTGGACTTGGCTGAGGAAGTGGCGGTCGCTTATGGCTACGAGAACTTCAAGCCAGAGATGCCCAAAATATCAACTATTGGCGAGGAAACAAGTACCACTAGGGTAAAGAGAGCGCTTGGAGACCTGATGATCGGCTTCAGCTACTTGGAATGCATCACATACTCCCTTTCGAATGAAGATACTCTGCTGAAGAGGATGAGGAGAGAAGGAAAGCTGGTGAAAACAAGGAATTCTGTGAACCAAAATTATGACACAATGAGAAATTCTGTGCTTCCTTCCCTGCTAAAGGTCCTGTCTGAGAACAAGCACCATTCTTATCCGCAGAGGATGTATGAAATTGGAAAAGTATTCCATAAAGGAACTGAAATCAGCGAAAACTGGTCCTTGTGTGGGGTTACATCGCATTACAATGCAGAGTACACCGAGATAAAATCAGTCTTGGAGTCCCTGTTTGGCAACTTAGGTCATAAGATATCTTTCAAGGACACCAAAGACGGAGCTTTCTTAGATGGGAGGAGCGCAGAGATACATCTGGAGGGCAAAAAGATAGGCATTGTCGGGGAAATACATCCTCAAGTCCTAAACAATTTCGAATTGGAAAATCCCGTGGCTGCATTTGAGCTGGACATTACATCTCTCTGAGACGTTTTATTCTTTCCTCGATGGGAGGATGCGAATCAAAAAGATTGTTCAGCCATCCCTTGTGGTCCTTCAGCGGATTGACTATGTAAAGATGCGCAGTCCCCTTGTTCGCGACCTCCAATGGCTCTGTGTCCTTCTCGAGCTTTTCGAGTGCCTTTGCCAAACCATCGGGATATCTAGTAAGCAGAGCGCCATCGGCGTCAGCAAGGAATTCCCTCTTTCTTGAGGCCGCCAATTTCACCAATTGTGCGATTATCGGGGAAATTATCATCAAGAAAAGTGCAATTGCGATCATGATTCCGGCGCTTTTTCCCTTTCTGTCTCCGCTTCCACGGAAACTCATTCTCCAGAACATGTCGGCTATCACAGTTATCACCGCCACAAGTGCGACTATGAGCATCATGTATCTTATATCATAATTCTTGATGTGGGACATCTCGTGTGCAACAACCCCCTCCAATTCATCCCTCTTCAGCTTCTGTAGTATGCCGGTTGTGAAGACCATAGAGGAATGTTGTGGATCCCTGCCGGTCGCAAACGCATTTGGTGCAGTGTCCTCGATTATATATATCTTCGGCTTTGGAACGCCTGCAGCGATTGCCAGTCCTTCTACAGTGTTTATCAGATAGGCATTTTCCTGCTTTGTGGGTTCCCTCACTCCGCTCATGCGAAGAATAAACTTGTCGCCATTATAGTATTGAACTAAGACTATTACAATGGCAAAAACGCCAGCTATTGCTGTTATTATTGTACCCGTTTCCTGCGAACCGTAGTAGATTCCCAGCAGATAGCCGATAAATGATATGAAAAATATAAAGAAGACTATCAGAAGCATAGACTTCCGTCTGTTGCTCTCAATCTGTTCGTAGACTCCCATGAGAATCCCTTAAAACTTTACTTTTACTGCGCTTCTTGCGGCTGGTTCGATTTCGTAGTACGTCTCTTCCTTGAAGCCAAGTATGTTTGCTATTATATTTGTCGGAAACTGCTGTATCTTCGCGTTATAAACAAGTATGGAGTCATTGTAGAACTGCCTTGCATATGCGATCTTTGATTCTGTTCCTGATAATTCCTCTTGGAGCTGTATGAAGTTTTCACTGGCCTTCAATTGCGGATAGTTTTCAGCAACTGCGAACAGCGACTTTAATGCACCAGTGAGCATGTCATTTGCCTTTACCTGGGCCTTCGGGTCCTTGGCGCTCATTAATGCTGTCCTGGCCTTGGTCACTTCTGTCAGGACGCCTTTCTCGTGCGCCATGTATCCCTTGACTGCCTCTACTAGGTTTGGTATCAGGTCATATCTCCTCTTTGTCTGGACATCTATCTGCGCCAGGGAGTTCTTGATCCTGTTTTTCAGGACTATCAAAGAATTGAAAAGCAGTATTATCCATAGAACTATTACTGCGGCCACTACAAGCGCGATATTAGTGAGAGTCCAGTCTACCATGTTATCACTATTATATGAACAGATAACTATTTAAAAGTGACCCAATGCCCGCTGGTTCCTGTCTGGCTTTGACTGTGAGGCGTTTCTTATCGCTTCTGCCTTCAATTCTTCGGCCTTTTCAAATATGCCGACAGGCGTCTGCACTCCCAGAAGTGAAAGCTCTTCCTCTGTAAAGTCGAACTGTGCGGCCAGTCTTATTGACATTTCCCTGTCTTTCATCAATTCGGTAAGCATTGGCAAATAATCTGATATCGCAGTAGATATCGATGTGTGGCATAATTTTCCGACCTTCTGAGCTATTGATTTCCTGAGCTCCCTGTCCGGCTTTGAGGAGGAGAGATATCTGATGCCTGAAGGAAATGCGTAGTGGGTGAATGTCTTGTATGTCTCATCTTTTGCCAAGGAAACTCCGCCGCTCATCATGTCTGAGGCATATTTCCATAAGTCAAAATACTGCCTTCTCCACACCCTTCCAAGAAAGATGTCCGCCTTTGATATCTTGTCAAACGCCCTGTACAGGTCTTCGGGCTTTGTGTACTCCTTAGGAACATTTTCCTCTATCCATTTCAGGATAAAGTCTGGCTCTTCTTCTAGGTTTCTTAGTGCTTCCCTGCTCTTCTTAAAATCTCTAGTCTTCAGAATGGTTCTCAATGCAGTGAATATGTTGTCCTGTCTGTCTCTTTCACCCAAGATCTCTGTGTCCGCCACAGTGATGTCCTTCATACCATAGGTCAGGAGCTGTAAATCGTTTATTGCAGATCTAATATCTCCGGAAACATTCCTGCCGACCTTCAAGACTATATTCCTGTCAACTATAACGCCTTCCTTTGAAGCTATCTCCTGTAAATACTTGGTTATTGTGGCATAGTGGACCTTTTTCATCTCTATTTTCCTGACTGCGCTCCTTATTGTGGAAAGCTTTGGGTCCCAGATGTCATTAGCTGTGAGAATGACGGGGCATTTCGCCTCCTTTAGGACTTGGACAATCGCGCCCGCCCCGCCCGTATCTTCTCTGTAAAGGCCGTCAACCTCGTCAAAAAATATTAGCCTCATCCGTCCTGTAAAGGTCTTTGAGACAGAAGCGTGTCCTGCTATTCTTGAGATCTTTTCCTTGCTCCTGAGATCCGAGGAATTCAGTTCCAAGAGTTCCAGGTCAAATTCCTTTGCCAGGGCAGTTACTGTGGCTGTCTTGCCGACGCCAGTAGGGCCGTGCAGTAGAATAGGTTCTTGCGGTTCGCCGTTCTGCCAGGCAGTTATCCATTTCTTTATGTCTTCTACAGTCTCTGTATGGCCAATTATCTCGTTTAGCCTTTGAGGTGCGTACTTATCCACCCAAAGCTGAAAATCAGACTTCATTGCTATTATTAAACCCTTAAAGGAATAAATAATCATCGGACTGGTTTTATGCCATTACAAGTCGGTATAGTCGGAAGGCCCTCTTCTGGAAAGTCCTCTTTCTATAGCGCAGCCACTCTGGCAGACGCAGCCATTTCACCCAGGCCGTTCACCACCATAAAACCGAACATAGCAATGGGTTATGCCTCATATCCCTGCCCACATCTGGAGCTTAAGATCCAGTGCAATGCAGCCTATTCCAAATGCGAAGGTGGAATTCGTTTGATTCCGATAACTCTTACTGATGTCGCAGGACTTGTGCCTGGCGCTCATGAAGGAAAGGGCATGGGCAACCAGTTCCTGAGTGATCTTATCGGAGCCAGCGGCCTTATACATGTGGTGGATCTGTCCGGAACAACGGATTCGATGGGAAATCCTGCCAAGGATCACGACCCTGAAAAGGACATCGCATTTTTACAGGAAGAGATAGACTATTGGATAGCTGGAATATTGGAAAGAAACTGGAAAATGATAGAAAGAAAGCAGAAGAGCGGCACAGAATTGTACGAACTGATATTCCATCAGCTATCTGGTCTGGGAATAACAGAAGACAGAGTCAAAACAATAGTTGAGAAGGGCTATGTTGATCTGCTTGACCTTGCGCGAAAAATAAGAGTTGAAAACAAGCCTCTTATCCTAGCTGGAAATAAGATAGACATGGAATCCTCGCGGGAAAACTTCAAGAGGCTTGGCAAAAAGTATGACATAACTCCAGTGTCTGCGGTTTCGGAGCTGACTTTAAGAAAGGCGGACAAGGCTGGCCTGATAAAGTACATACCCGGCTACAGCGAGTTCGAGGTTCTGAAGAAATTGAGCCCTGAGCAGGAGAACGGCCTCAACTACATACAGGAAAATGTCCTGAAGAAGTTTGGGAGCACAGGCGTTCAGCAGGCTATTGACACGCTCGTGTTCAAAAAACTTGAATATATTCCAGTCTATCCTGTGGAAGACGAGAACAAATTCGCAGATTCGAGAGGAACTGTGTTGCCGCATGTTTATTTATTGAAAAAGGGATCCACTGCCTTTGACCTGGCAGGGAAGGTGCATGCTGATCTAGCAAAGGGATTCATTGGTGCTATCGATGCAAAGACAAAAAAGAAGATAGCAAAGGATCATCAGTTACAAGCGAATGACGTGATAAAAGTAAGCTCGCGTTAGCGGCTGTCAAACAGGTCGAAGCCCTCCAGGTCGTCCTTTTCGCTTTCTCCAGGGCTTTCAAAATCCGCTTCAGAAAGTTCTTCTTCGAGGAGTTCCTCTTCTTTTTCAACAGCGGGGGCGACCAGACCCATCTCCTCTTTCTTTTTCTTGAGTCGGGCGAGCGTGTAAACGTAGGCGTTTATTATGGTGTCAAGACCCATCTGTCTCTTTTCCCCTCTCTGGGAGATCTCTTCGACATACATCTTCACCAATCTGTAAGATGTTTCTTCATCCGGGTCCATTTCCATAAGAAGGAGTAATCAGAAAGGGTATTTAAAGAATTAGTATAAGCCGTATTTCTCCAGCAAAGCCAGGTCCTGTAATGGGATCTTCTTTCCCTTCTTGAAGTCCACCAGTATCTGTTCTGCTTTTATCCTAAGCTTGTCGTCCTGCTTTCCGCCAAACCTCTGGACTATCCGTTTTATCGGCTTGGTAATGTGGCGCACCGGGCTTTGTTGTCTTGCCTTAAATTCAAGCTTGCTCAACTGGTCATAAGCAGCAAGCATGTTCTGGTGGTGCTTTTCGGACTCTGCGGCGTGTTTTTTTACTAATGCGTGGTTTATGTCAGACTCGATCTTCAGCTTTCTTATCTCCTTGAACAGCTGATTGAGCTTTTTCCTCTTTTCCATTATCTCTGAGGCGATCAAAATCTTCTTTTCCATCTCCTGCAGAGTCTTAACTATATCCTTTTCCTTAGCATGGGACATTACGCCTGTCTGGTACTTCCAATCCAGGTCCTTGTAAGCCTTCTTTAGTTCTCCGAATGGTTCGTCGACTATGTCAGAAGACTTCTCCAGCTCGCTCTCGAGCTTCGCTAATTCCACTCTGAGTACAGTCATCTTGTCCAGCAGGTCATTCCTCTTCTTCTTGAACTCAACTACCTTTTTGTTCTCCTCATCCCTGAGAGCTTTTTCAGATTCTATTCTCTTCTTCAGTTCTCTTATCTGCTCGTGTAAGTCTTCCATAAAATCAGCTATTTATCAAACATCTCTGTGACGCCGGTAGTGGTGTAGTTCCTGCTGCTTGACACAAGGCCTCGGCCGCCTATGACTATGCAGACTATTGCCACCAAGGAGAAAACGCCTATAATGACCAGCCCGTTGGTGAATGCAGAATCGAAAGGCTGCTTTGCTATGATATAATTGGCCAGCGTGGGAACAAAAGTCCAGGCCTGATAGATTGAGTAAATTCCTATTACAAGAAGTAGCACATAAAGAAGTCTCTGGGTGGCTCCTTTTGTCTGGGACGATGCTGCCTGTTGCACAGAGGTCTTCAGCTTTGTGTCGATTCCAATCTTGAGGTCTGTCACCTCTGACTTGAGCGACTCTACCTCTGTCTTGAGCTCGTCGACTTTCTTGTCTGTGTATGCCTTCTGTTCCATGAACTTGAGATCTACCTGAAGTCCGACGTCTTTCTTTATGTCGGTCATACCCTTCTGGAGTCTCTCCGAGGTCATTGATTCTACTGTGCTTCCCAGTTTGGCTCCGGAATACTGCTGGAACTGCTTTTTTGCTGCGCCCAGGACATCTGTTGCTTTTTGCTTAGGCAGGCCTGACTGCTGTAGGTTGACTATTATCTGCGAGTCTGAGAGCCCAGAGGCTAGCATGTCCAGAACTATGTCCGTCAGCTTCCTTACGTCCAAATCAGAAGAAGGCATGATTGAGTTAGGGTTACAGGTATATAAAATCTATACGTTCATGAGAATAACTCCAATCAGTGCGAGAGCTATTCCAACGCCTTGCCTCAGAGTTATTGACTCACCAAAGAATAGCATACCAAGCAGAACAACGCCTATCGAGTAGAAAACCATCTGCAGATTTCCGACTATGCCTAGATTCCATCCGTTTGCGAAGACGTAAACGAAAAACACCACCTGAGCAAGATACAGCAATAAAACGGCTATCATCCAGGGATCTTTGAGAGCTAGCCAGCCGTTAGATATAGAAACTTTCTTGATCAGAGCGTCTGCAACAGCTACTGAAATGCCTGCCAATATGACCGCAGCCACTTGGATATATTCGACCATAATTCAGGTTAGATAATCCAACTTAATAAGCATGGTACGTTAACTGAAACGGGTTCTATCTGGTTTTTGCCCCTATTGTTAAAAAGTGAATTTAAGGGCCGCTTTGGATTCTTACCTCATGCGAGGTTTTCTTGCGATAGTGATAGTGCTGTCGTTCCTGCCGTTCATCTATTCTGAGCTGGGCATACAGAACAAGATCAGATTTGACATTGAAAACCTCAAGAACGATATAGTTCTGCATCAGAGGATAAACGAGGAGACATACGCGTTTGAGGAAAACTTTACTAAAACAGTAAGGTACATCAACTATCTAACAGTTGAACTAGATACTGTAAAAAGATCGGCTGCCATATGTGCCGCGCTCACAATACCTATCTATTATGATGCTGGCATCTTTGACAAATCGTCTCTAAGCCAGACTAATACAACATATTGCGAAGACCTGATTAAGCCAAGAGGTACCAAAGTCGAGATCTCTGGAACTCTGCCTCTCTTTAACAATAGAGGCTATGCCTTCTATAAGAAGTTTACAATTGCGGATATAAATTTCACTGCCTTTATTCCTGAGGGGACTGTGATCAAATGAAGGGACAGCTATCTATAGAGCTGTTGATTAGCTTCATGGTTTTGATTTCCTTCATAACCATCTTCCTTGGCGCGCAGAATGCATCCAACTCAAAAATCGCGCTTGAACTAAACCAGACATTGGACCTTGTAAATAAGGATAAATGGGAATCGCAGTGTTTCCTAAACTCCATGGACGGGGGTTCTCTTAAGTTGTTTTGGCCGTTGCAAAAGCCGCAGAACAGCAGCTGCCTAGATTTGCAAGGCGGCAAGAGGTGGTTCCAATCATAATAAGCCTAGATGCTTTTGCGGCCACCATTGTCTATGTCATCGTAATCTACTTTTTCTTGACAAACAGCGCTGTTTTAGTTAACACAACCACGCAGGACTACAAGGAGTTTGAAAAGGCTGCAAAGCTTTTCCAGATAAGTGAGATCCTGATGACAAGCTCTAACATGAGCGAGGGTGGGTTGGCTGAATATGAAGACAATACTGTGAAGCATCATCAGCTTTCCAACTTGAAGATTTTATACCTAAATCAGAACTTCAACACAATAAAGAACGAATCTTGGAAATATGCAGGAGATCTTGGAATAAAGATAAGGACTATCAGTGGAAACATGTCAATCGGTAATCTGACTGGATTCAAGATAACAAGATATGGGTTATGCGAGGGCAGGGTGTGTATACTTGAGTTATATGGCTAAGGGATTTATCCTGACAATGGATGCAGTTCTAAGCCTGCTGATTCTATTGGGAGCCATGGCTTTGATTACTTATGAGAAGCCATTGGATTTCAGCGACATGCAGATAAGGCAAGAAAAGATTGACCTAGGATATGCATGTTATCTAATCAACGATCTGGTAACTGATTGTCATAAAGAATTTTACGCTTTAAACGTGACATTCAACAATTCATTCGACATAACCAGATGATTAAGACCTCTTTGGACAGTAGCATTGGCCTTGCAATCAAAATTATCTAAAAATAGGAGCTTGGATGCATTATCATGCGGGAAGTTCAGGAATAATGTCATATTCTCTGTAGAAACAGTGTAATTTATTGGGGCAAAAAACTCGCTGTCTATTCTGGAGTTATCGCCTTGTATTTTCGACAGCCTGCAGCTGTAGTTCAATATGTCCAGCAATCGCGATCCTGCTCTGATATTTATGGAATAGTCGCCAAGAGATTTTACTGAGGCGATGACTGGCACCATTATGCTGAAAAAAGAAAGAGCAACAAGGATTATTATCAAAAATTCTATGGATAGTTGGCCTTTCATTTTATCCTGTCTATTTCCTTCATCAAAGCATCTGCTCTATCACCAAGCCTGGTGTTTGCGTTATCTGCAGTTGTATGAAGGTTTGTTACTAAGAGTAAGGCCATTGCCACCAGGGCGGCCATGATTATGATCATCTCAACAGATATCTGCGCTTTATTGTCCATATCTCTATTTTGTCTGGGGCGCTTAAAGATTTTCCGCAACGCAATCTGGTTTTAACCCTGAAAAACTGCAGAAAGTTATTTAACAGTAGCTGAGTAATAGCCCTATGGAACAAAGAGAGATAACGGACATATTGATCTCAGTGATAACGATATCCTTGGCATTCTCGATACCGTTCTTCCAGGATTTCTTCAAGATACTGCTTACTGTGGGTGTCGGCTTTGTTTTACATGAGCTTGGGCACAAATATACCGCGATAAGATACGGCTGTCACGCCTTCTATAAAATGTGGGTCGAGGGTCTAGTGCTGGCATTGGGTCTTGCATTTATCACTGGGGGACAGTTTATCTTTGCGGCGCCTGGAGCAACTTACATCTATAAACAAAACATGACTAGGAGAGAGAATGGTATAATCAGCTTGGCAGGACCGGTGGTGAACATATTCCTTGGTCTCCTGTTTTTCTATCTGGCTATCGCGACTCCTTGGAAGGATCTTGGAGCCCTTGGGTTCAGAATAAACATCTTCCTCGCGCTTTTTAACCTCTTGCCGATACCGCCGTTGGACGGCTCAAAGGTGTTCGGCTGGAACAAGACTGCATGGGGGATATTCTTCGGAGTGTGCGTACTGCTGTTCTTCTTCCCACAATTGCTTTGAGTGACACAAATCATTAAATTACTGTTTAATGAAACTAATGTCATGAGCTTAAGACTACCTGAAAGTGTCAGACCTATAAGCTATAATCTGCTTTTTGAGCCAGACCTTACCAACTTCAAATTCTCAGGAACCGAGGAAATCGAGTTGGATGTTAATGCACCAACATCCGAGATAATCCTAAATTCTAAGGATCTTAAAGTAAAGATCTGCAAAGTGGAAAATTCTGGCCTTACCATAGAACCAAAAGTAGAGCTCGACAACGAAAAGGAAAGACTTGTACTAAGGCTTAACAAAAACATAAGTGGAAAAACCAAACTTAGGATTGATTTTGAGGGCGATTTGAATGACTCACTATCTGGATTCTATAGGAGCAAGTACAAGGACAAAAATGGGAATGAAAAGTACCTAGCTACAACGCAATTCGAAGCCCCTTATGCCAGGAGAGCCTTCCCCTGCTTCGATGAGCCCAACTACAAGGCTACCTTCGACGTCTCCATGAGGATAGACAAAGACCTACAAGCCATATCCAACATGCCCATAATCAAAGAAGTGAATGAGGGTGGAAAAAAGCTTGTAAGATTTGATAGGAGCCCGAGGATGTCCACCTACCTCTTGTATCTCGGAGCTGGAGACTTTGAATTTCTAGAGGAAAAGCACGGTGAAAAGACAATTCGAATAGTTACGACCAGAGGAAAAAGAGAACAGGCCGGATTCGCCCTTGATCTTGCAAAGAAATTCCTGTCATATTTTGAGGAGTATTCCAAGATTCCTTACCCACTACCAAAGCTGGACCTAATAGCCGTGCCAGACTTTGCATCAGGAGCAATGGAAAACTGGGGTGCAATAACATTTAGAGAGGTGCTAATTCTATTCGATCAAAAGACCACCTCGATCAGAATCAAAAAAAGAATCGCAGAGGTAATTGCCCATGAACTATGGCATCAATGGTCTGGGAACTTGGTAACGATGAAATGGTGGAATGACCTTTGGCTGAATGAAAGCTTCGCCACATACATGGCCTACAAGGCCATCGACAGATTCTATCCCGAGTGGAGCATATGGGAAGATTTTGTGAACATGCGAACTGCGCCAGCTTTTGCCGACGACTCTTTGAAGAGCACCCATCCGATAGAGGTCGACATAAAAGACCCAAAGGAGATCGAGGAAGTTTTTGATAATATTAGCTATGGCAAGGGTGGCAGCGTTCTAAGAATGATAGATGAATATCTTGGTCATGAGACTTTTAGAAAGGGAGTCAGCGAATACCTATCCAAATACAAGTACGAGAATGCAGCTTCGGAAGATTTATGGTTTTCTCTAGCAGAAGCCTCAAAAAATCCTATCGAGGATGTTATGATGAGCTGGTTGAGGCAGGCCGGACACCCGCTGATAGATGCAAAATTAGTAGGTAATGAGGTATTACTAAAGCAGAGTAAATTTGTATTCGACCAGAAAGAATCCTCAAAATGGATGATACCTCTGGTTATGAGGGCTGGTGACACGACTCTTACGGAGATAGTAAGTGAAAGTGAGAGGACAGTAAAGTTGCCAGAGCCACCAAGCTGGATAAAGTTAAACTATGGGCAGAGCGGGTTCTACAGGGTAAAATACGATGAAAAAGACATTGAGAAGCTTAAGCCTTTAATCAGTGAAAAAGAACTGCCTCCGCTGGATAGGTGGGGCATACAAAACGACTTGTTCCACCTCTCGTTGAACGGTCAAGTGACAGTCGATAGATATTTGGACTTCATAAAGTGCTATGAAAAAGAGGATAACTATCTAGTTCTGAGTGACATCTACTCAAATCTCTTGCATATTCACAATGTATTTTCACAGGAAACCTTCTGGCCAAACATCTGGCCGGCCTATAGGAACTACCTAAAAACAACATACAAGAATGTTTTGAATAAGCTTGGATGGGAGAACAAAGAAGGTGAAAGCACGTCGGATGCCCTTTTAAGAGGGTTAGCAATTAGATATCTCGGATTTGTTGAGGATGAGGAGACCGTAAGTAAGGGCAGGAATATGTTTGAGAAGTTCTTGGAGAACAAGCCGTTAGCGCCGGACATAAAGTATCCTGTTTTATATATAGCCGCCTCAACCGGCGATGAAGAAACTTATAACAAAATAGCAGAAGTTTACGTGAAGACGCAGAGCCCGGAGGAGAAAGTAATACTCCTGCAAGCCCTGGGTCAGTTCAAATCCAAAGAGCTGGCAAAAAAGTCCTTGGATTTTTCACTATCGGACAAAGTAAGGATGCAGGACGTCGGTTATACCATGTACGCAGTCGCATCAAATCCAAGCACTAGAGAAGTTTTTCTGCCATGGGTTAGCACGAATTGGAAAAAGATAGACGCCTTCAAGAAAAGCGGGCATGTCTTCATGGGTGTTGTTGAGGATACCATAAGCTCTTGTTTAAGGAATGAAAAAGACCTGACACAGTTTTTGAAAACTCATCCGATAGAATACAAGATGGTTGTAAACAGATCCCTGGAAAAGCTAAGGATGAACATACGCTGGCTTGACACGAACAAAACTGCGCTAAACAAGTACTTTGGTTAGAGGATCTCTGCGCCCAGTGCCTTCTTGCTGAACTGCTCATATGTCTTCATGACTCTATCTTCAAGAGACGGCTTCACAGATGCCAGGGCCTTCTCGAAGTGCTTCCATCTGACTTCTTTCGTCTGCTTCGACTCCCTCAGGGCCTCAAAGACTGCTTCTTTTACTATCCCTTCTATGTCAGCCCCTGAGTAGCCATCTGTTGCTTCTGCCAACTTCAATAGGTCCACGTCCTTGGCGATCGGCACCTTCTTTGTGTGCACGGCGAATATCGCCTTTCTTGTTTCAAAGTCAGGAGCAGGTATCTGAACCAGCCTATCGAACCTGCCGGGCCTCATCAGGGCCGGGTCAACAATGTCAGGGCGATTTGATGCAGCGACGACAACTACGTCCTTCAGCTCTTCCAGGCCGTCCATCTCTGTAAGCAGCTGGTTTACGACAGTCTCTGTGACATGGGATCCCGATTCCCCGCCCCTTCTGGGACCTATCGAATCTATCTCATCAAAGAATATGATGCATGGCGAGGCTGTTCTGGCCTTTCTGAATATTTCGCGGACTCCTTTTTCCGATTCCCCCACCCACTTTGAAAGTAATTCAGGCCCGCGTACAGAAATGAAGTTTGCCTCCGACTCTGTCGCCACGGCTTTCGCCAGCAAGGTCTTTCCAGTTCCAGGCGGGCCGAACAAAAATATGCCGCGGGGAGGCTTTATTCCCATCCTCTTGAACATCTCCGGATACTTGAGAGGCCACTCTATGGCCTCTTTCAGCTCAGCTTTGGGCTTTTCCAATCCACCGATGTCGTCCCATTTTACATTTGGTACCTCGATCATAACCTCTCTCATCGCAGAAGGCTGTACCTCTTTATATGCGTCCATAAAGTCCTTCTTTGTGACCCTAAGGGATTCTAAAACATCGATGGGTATCGACTCATCTTCAAGATTTATCCTTGGCAGAAGTCTTCGCAGGGTCTTCATTGCTGCTTCTCTACCCAGTGCTGCCAGATCTGCTCCTACATAGCCGTGAGTAATGCTTGCTAACTCATCTAGATTAACATCGTCCTGCAGGGGCATTCCTCTTGTGTGTATCTGCAGAATCTCTTTTCTGCCGGCCTTGTCCGGAACACCAAGCTCTATCTCCCTGTCGAATCTTCCTGGTCTTCTCAATGCGGGATCTAAGGCATTTGGCCTGTTGGAAGCAGCAATAACTATTACTTTTCCTCTGCCTTTCAGACCGTCCATCAACGCTAGCAATTGGGCGACGACTCTCTTTTCTACCTCGCCTATTACCTCCTCTCTCTTTGGGGCGATGGCATCAAGCTCATCAATGAATATGATTGAGGGTGCGTTCTTTTCTGCCTCTTCAAATATCTTCCTGAGTCGCTCTTCTGCTTCTCCAACGAATTTGGAGATTATCTCTGGTCCTTGGATGGAATAGAAATTTGCATCCGATTCGTTGGCAACTGCTTTTGCTACTAGCGTTTTACCAGTGCCTGGAGGACCGTATAGTAATACACCCTTTGGAGGCTCAATTCCCAACTTGGCGAAAAGCTCTGGATGCTTCAGAGGAAGCTCTATCATCTCTCTGATTCGATAGACTTGGTTTCCTAATCCACCTATATCTTCGTAAGTTACCTGTGGAACTCCTTCCAGTTCCTTTGCTGGTTCTTCTCTAATTACAATCTGGGTCTGCTCTGTAATCTGGGTCATTCCTTTCGGCTGAACATTGACCGCCTTGAAAATTAGCGGCTGTCCGAAGACGGGCATCAGTATCGAATCGCCTTGCACAACCGGTCTTGTCAGTAGTCTTCTCTTTATATATTCCTCAAAACCGCTTGAGAATCGCATAGCCTGGGTGGTCGGCGCAAAAGTTACTTTCTTGGCCTCCTTGATGTTGGCCTTTGTGATTCTTATCTTGTCTCCGACTCCGGCGCCTGCATTCTGCCTTATTAGACCGTCAATCCTGGCTATGCCCATGCCTTCGTCCTGTTGGTAGCAATGCCAGACTACTGCAGCGGTCTTATTCTTCCCCTGAACTTCTACAATATCACCAGAAGTGACGTCTATCGCCTTTCTGGCTTTGGAATCCAGACGTATTATGCCCCTGCCTATGTCGTCTTGCAGGGCCTCAGCGACTTTCAGATCCATAATTGTCATTTTTATCACATCTATTAACTAGTTTATCTTTATAATTCCCTCGTTCTTTTTAGCATAATTTTCATCCATTCTTCCATCAGCTTCTCGTGCCTCTCTCTATGGTTCTCCATTTCACTGAAAAAATCCTCGTGGAAGTCCAACATTGTTTGGAGCATTTCGTGCAACAATTGAGATTGAGTCATTCCCATGTTCTGCATTTCTAAAAAGTTCTGTATCTGTTTCAGGACTAGAGCGTCCTGTTTATTCACCCTTATTGTAGTCTCGTCGTCCATGTGTATACTTGTATACAAATATACTTATAAAGCTTTTGGTTCTTTTGGCTTTCTCTTGGTGGGTTTCTTCTCTTCGGTCTTCTGCCCCTTCTCGTCTTCCGTTTTGGCCTCTTTCTTCTTGCCCCAATCCTTCTTTGACTCGCAGTCTGGTTTTATGCACATGTCAAACGGTCTTCTCTTGAAATAGATGACTCGAATCATGGGCATGGTGCATACTGGGCACTTTGTTCCTAGGATCTGTATCTTGCCCTTTGCCGGCAGTGGGAAGCCCGTCTTGCAGTTCGGATAATTTGAGCAGCCGACAAACCTGGTTCCCCTTTTCGTATTGATTATCCTGAGCTTTCCTACGTGGCAGCCAGGGCATTCTCCAAGGGTGATATCCTCCCATCTGGCCTCTAACAACTGCTCGCCTATCTTCAGCTTGTTTGTCTCAAGCTTAATCACTATCTCTCCCAGAATGTCTCTAGACTTTTGAACTATTCCGTCCTTCTTCTGCTTTCCCTCAGCTACCTGCTCCATTTCCAATTCAAGGTTGGCTGTCATCTCTGGCTTTACGATGTCTGGCACGTACTTTTCTAGGGAGTCTATGACTGCGAAGGCTATGTTTGACGGGGTGAAGTTCTGCTTTCCTTGCACATAGCCACGGTCCATCAGTTTCTGTAACATCTCCGCCCTTGTCGATTTTGTTCCCAGTCCGAGCGCCTCCATCTCCTTTATGAGCGAAGCCTGGGTCCAACGGGGCTTTGGCTTTGTTTTGTCTTCTTTTACGTCTGCGCCCTCTGTATTCACTGTCTCTTTCTCCTCAAGCTCCGGCAAAATGATCTCTTCTGTCGTGGAATAAGGATAGAACTCCCTCCAGCCTGCCTTCTGTATTGTTTTTCCGCGGGCTATGAAGTTCTTTCCGCTATAATCAAGATTGACTCTTACCGTGTCAAGCACGGCGTCCTCTGAAAGGGTGGCGAAAAATCTCCTGACAATGAGTTCATATATTTTCCACTCAACATCAGACAGTTTTTCCTTGTCTGCCAAAGCCACGGGGTAAATAGGTGGATGGTCTGTGGTCTCCTTCTTTCCTTTTGTAGGAGTAAGTTTTTTCTTTGCTAGAAGTTTCTTAACATGATTGCCAAACTCTGGGGAGCCCTCCAGCTTCTTGAGCACCTGTCTCAGATCTATTGACTTTGGATATACCGTGTTGTCTGTCCTTGGATACGAAGTATGACCGGACATATACAGGGATTCTGCCACGCTCATGGCTGCTTGCGGCTGTAGACCTAAGGCAGAAGCTGCTACCAAGTAATCAGTGGTGCTAAAAGGCGTTGGAGGCTTGAGCTTCATCTCCTTCTTTTCAACTTCTTTGACAGTCGCCTCTTTTGCCTTCAGTTTTCCGAGTTCTTCTGCCAGCTTCTTGTCTGAAACCTTCTCCTCTTCATATAGAGCATAGAATTGTTTTCCATCCTTGTCGCACAAGATTGAAACGACCCAGAACGGCTTTGATTTGAACTTCTTGATCTCCTTCTCCCTATCTACTACCAGGGCCAATGTGGGTGTCTGGACTCTTCCGACGGACAGGAAATCCTTTCCAAACCTTCGCCCAGTAAGAGAAATGAATCTTGTAAGCACTGCCCCCCAGATCAGGTCGACCTCCCTTCTTGCATCCGCGGAATCTGCCAGGTTATAGTCGAATTCCGTAAGGTTCTTGAAGGCATTATTGACCTCTTCCTCAGTGAGGGCTGAGAACTTCGCCCTTTTGATTTTTACCTTTGGGCTGAGGGCCTGTATTATGGTTATTGCTTCCTTGCCTATCGCCTCCCCTTCGTTATCATAGTCTGTCGCTATCTCCAGTTCAGTGCATGCTGGGGCAAGATCCTGCAGTGTCTTGACAATGGCCGGCTGGGTCGGTTCATAGTGCAGCTGCGCCTGTGTCAGCTTGCTCAGGTCCGTGGATGCCCAGTTCTGATACTCTTTTGAGAAATCCACGTTCAAAACATGACCCTTCAGAGGTACTACTATAGTGTCGCCAATGACGTAACAATCCACACCGTTCTTCCTCTGAAGCTTGTATTTGCCAAGTATCGAAGCAATACGCTCTGCAGCTATCGGTTTTTCGGCTATTATCAGTTTCATTGTCGTAGACCTGAGAAAGAGTTATGAACGCGCTACAATAAAAGCCTAGCGATGATGTCTTGTGTGGGACAGGTGATATCTCTGCACGTAAATTACTGTCGCGAGCATCTGTAGATACGGAACCACAAACAGCGCTACAAACAGCAGTCCTATTATCTTATGCTCCCAAACAAACACGTTTCCAAATATCCATTCGATTACTGTTGCCAGAAACACTAGGCCTATGCCAGTGCCCAGATACATGAGCACGCCATTCGGGTGTTTCTGCGTGAACTCCAAAGAATCTCGCAAGGCTTTTGATAAATTGTAATCCTCTAAGACCATTATCTGCGGAGTAAACAAAGCTGGAAGCCAGATGAGGAATATCAGCAGCTGGGAGACCCATAGTGGTGTGCCTGCGGCGCTAAGAATTGTTCCTACTAGCGCAGATATCACTGTCCAGATGAACATGAAATAGAACACGTCCTTTGCGTGCTTCTTGAAGGTGGCGATTACCTTCTTGTATCCGAAGTGGTCCATTGTCTCCTTGAGCTTAACTATGCTTATGAGTGCTGTGATGAAGATCGAGAGCGAGATTATTGAGAGCAGGCCGACAATGGCAAAGGCTATGGCCTCTATCGGAGTTATATCAAGATACAGCGAGGAGAATCGTATGAATCCTCCGCCAACGTTTATGTAGCTTGAGACTATCGGCAGGAGCAGCAATGCGAACAGTATGAAGACACTGAATCCGACCACTAAGTTGAGGGTGGAGAGGTAAATCGAATTCGTCTTTGCAAAGACATCCATAAGCGTATTATGAATCGGTAGTATTTATTCCTTTTTTACCCTCAGGATGAAGAAGTTTATGAGGCCGCCGATTATTAGAGATACTATAAACCAGAACAGCGGGGATCCATATAATGTGCTGACGTCGTTGATGCTTAAGGTCCCGAAGCCGAATATCGGGAATGTCAAATAAGAGAAGAATATCAGGAATGCAAACGCGATTATGGAGAATAAGGAGTGCTCCTTATAAACGTCCACATCGAGCTCTTTCATCAGTCGTGGGAAAACTAGCCCGAAGAGTAGTCCTGCTATTGCAAATCCGATAGGCGTCAGTATCATCAAATCACAGAATAGTTATATAAGAGTTCGCACCTTAATATTATTGCTGGTTCTGATGACATTAGAAATCGAACTCCCTTGGACAGAGAAATATCGTTCTAAGAGGCTTGACGAAGGGATCGTAGGCCATGAAGAGATAGTCAAGAGATTGTCAGTCTATGCAAAGCAGAAGAACATGCCCAACCTCTTGTTTGCCGGGCCTGCTGGAGTTGGAAAGACTCTCTCTGCAGTTGCTTTAGGTTATGAGCTTTACGGAGACATGTTCAACCAGAACTTCCTGGAGCTCAATGCCTCAGACACCAGAGGGATTGATGTCATAAGGGGCACGATAAAGGATTTTGCCGCGACTCTTCCGTTCGGCGGGTCAAGCTTCAAGATAATCTTCCTTGACGAGGCGGACGCATTGACAAGGGACGCACAAAACGCTTTGAGAAGAACGATAGAAAACTATGCGAGGACATGCCGTTTTGTCCTGAGCTGCGTCTCACCCGACACAAAAATTGTAACGCCTGAGGAAACTGAAATGACTATCGCTGAATTTGAAGATAATATTAAAGAAGGAGTTTTAACCCTTAATGAAGAAAACAATAAAATTGAGAAAGATAAAGTTTTATACTACGTTGGCCTTAATCCAAAAGTAATCAAAAAGAAAACATTTAGATTAGAGACTATGACAGGCCGCCATCTAGATGTAACTGAGGACCATCCCATTCTCACCTCGGCTGGCTGGAAAAAAGCAGGTGAGATAGAAATTGGTGAAAAAGTAGCGGTGTTTCCTTATTTAGAAGATACAGCATTCCCTAAGGACGACCGAGTTTTTTTGGATGAAAAGTTAATGAAAAACTTTGCGCATCAGTATGAGAATAGTAAAGGATATCTGTCAAATAACAAGACTTACAATAAATTACCAACAGAAATAAAGGAAGAAATTAAAGTAAGGGTTAAAGAACTCCACAAAAGAATTCCAGAGTGCTTAACTAAGAGAGAAAAAGATATCTTTGACATAATAAATAATGGTAAAATTAAATCAAGATTAGAAATTCAGAAAGAAATAGCTCTCTCTAGAATAAGGGCAGATCAACTGTTAAGGTCCATTGAGCAAAAGGGGTTTATCGAAAGAATCATTGACAGCAGAAATAAACGCATCCACAGATTTAAAGCAATAAAAAGGAGCGCTTTGGTCATAAGGAATAAGGTAGATATTAAACGTAAAATTGAGGATGAGTTCAAAATTAGAATATCTTACTCTACTATAAAAAATGCTGTAAACGATAAAAAAAGCAATCGCTATCATACAAACTATATTATATCTAAACTCAAAAACAAGAACTTGTTGCCACTTAAATACTCAAATAAGAATATAGGCATAATTGCAAGGTTAACAGGATTCCTACTTGGTGATGGTCATATCAGTAAATTAAGACATCGTTTGATATTCACCGGCGACGGGAATAGTCTTGAAGATATAAGGGTAGATCTTATAAAATTAGGTTTTTCGCCTTCTAAAGTAGTATCGAAACAAAAACCTGGCAGTATAGGAGGTAGAAGTTTTGTAGGAACAACAACATGGTTTTATCTTGATTCTTTACCACTTGCATTACTCTTTGAATGTTTGGGAGTTCCAACTGGGGATAAATGTTTACAGGAGTTCTATGTGCCGGAATGGGTGATGAATGGACCTAGGTTTGTTAAAAGAGAATTCCTTAGGGGACTTTTTGGTAGTGAAATGTACACACCAAAATGCAGAAAAAGAAATTTTGGTGCTATATTATTCAAACAACACAAATCTGAAGATTTAATCAACAAAGCTGTAATATTTGCAAGACAATTAATTAAACTAATGGAAGAATTTAATGTACAAAGTAAATTAACAGTTAGGGAATTAAACTACAAACGAAAAACTGGGGAAGAAATGTGCATGTTTGAAATAATGTTGGATGCATCTAATGAAAATATTTATAATTTCTTAAGACAAATAGGGTATATATACACAATTAAAAAAGAAAGGGAAGGAAAATTAGCATCTGAGTATCTAAAATATAAGCTTAATGTCATAGCAAAAAGAACGCAAATAGCAAAAAATGTGATCATGACTCTAAACTCAGGTGGAAGCATAAGTGATGTAGCAAGAACGGAAGGATGCACAGTAGATTTTGTTAGAGATAGAATAAAAAATAAAGAAGTTCATCTTTCTAGAGACTTTCCAACATTTGAAAAGTGGAAAGAGGAATATGCAATTGGTGATTCAAAGTTAGTTTGGAATAAGATCGTAAGTATCAAAGACATAGAATTGAGTGATGTGCGGGATTTCACCTGTTTAACAAATCATAATTTCATTGCAAATGGAATAATTTCTCACAATTGCAATTATTCTGCCAGGATCATAGAACCAATACAATCCAGATGCGCTCTATTCCGATTCAAGCCCCTAAAGGAAGAAGAGATTGTCAAGAGGCTTAAGCTGATTGCCAAGAACGAGGGCCTAAGTGTGGACGAAGGCGCCTACAAAGCCTTAGTCTATTCTTCGGAGGGGGACATGAGAAAGGCAATAAACTATCTGCAGATCTCGAGTGCATTGAAGGGAAAGATAACAGAGGATACAGTATTCAAGATAGCTGCCAAGGCTAGGCCGGCCGAGATAAAAGAAGTCATAGCTCTAAGCCTTGAGGGAAAGTTTGAGGAATCGAGAAAGAGGCTGGACACCCTTCTGTATGAGTATGGCATGAGCGGCGAGGACGTGATGCAGCAGATTTATAGGGAGATATTTGACACAGACCTCAAAGAGGAGACAAAGGTCCAGATAATCGAGCGAATTGGGGAATACAACTTCCGCCTGTCTGAGGGCGCTAACGAACGCATCCAGCTCGAGGCTTTACTTGCATACCTAGTTCTTGTTGGCTCAAAGCGCTGACGCTGGTCTGAAAAAGAAAAAGAAAGGGTGGGGTTTTCTATTTCTAGGTGCTTTATCGGCTCCTTATAGGATACTGCTTCTTACCTCTCAAGAAGAAGAACGCCACAACAATTATTATCACGGCCACTATGACCAGATATAATACTGTGTTGTCTCCTCCTGCTTGTGTCGTTGATGCTGCTGGCGTCGGCTGCGTTGTTGGTGTTGGCACTGGTGTTGGCGCCGCTGCAGTCTGTCCGGTTATCGCGAACGGTGAGAAACTGGTTGTCGTCGCGCTAAACGTCTCAACAGTGTCGTTGGTGCCTGTGTGCGTAGTTGGTAGAATTGCCCAGTCAGATCCTGTCCAGTGGTTCAAAGCCACCTTGGTTATGCCTATGTTGTTTGCTGTGAACCATGCCTTTGGAATCCCGAACACTATCGTTGCGCTGGTCAACTCCGTAGTCAAGCCATCGTCTATGTCGAGGTATTGGTAAACAGTGCCGCTGACGGTCTTTGTCACAGTCGATGGTGCCGCTCCGAGCTTCTTGACTGTCACCTGTACGTTCGATACAGGAGTGTTGACTGCTATGTCAATCTCCCTTACGGCTATTGCTGTGTTCGTTACTGTGATTGTCCCTATTGCTCCTTGGCCTATAGACCCGATCACTGTGGATTGCTGTACAATCTGTTGTCCAGGTGCAGCCCCTCCAGCTCTCTTGTACTGCGGGAACACTATTCCGCCTGGTGCTGCCGGTGTGAATGAGACCACAATAGATGCGTTGTCGCCTGTCAATGATACATTCTGGACTCCTGCTATGCTTACACAGCTTATGTTGATCGCGGATGTAGTTCCAAACGTTCCTGTGAAGCTGGAGTTGTGCACAATCTTGCCCTGGCCAGTTGTGTCAAAGGTTGCTATTCCCGTACCACCGAATGGTGACGGTCCTCCACTTGCATTGTAGGTGCATCTGGCGTCCTCGGTTGTCGTTACTGTCAAAGTAACAGCATTCGAGTTCTGGTTGCCATTTGGTCCCGAAGCACTTAGCGTCATAACGCTATTATTGAGTGCCACGTTCGCCGAAATGTTCGACGCATTCCAGTTTGTTATGCTGGCCGCTGCTACAGCTGATGTGTTTGCCCAGCTCGCGTTTATCGTGTAATTACCATCTAAGCTGAAACCAGCTATTGTACCTGGAGCTATTCCAAGAACAAAGGTCAGGTTGACTCCTAAGGCTCCATAATCAGATGCGGAAATATTCGATCCGAGCAGTACACAGCCAGATCCAGAGATAGCATTTTTACATGCGTAGAAGGCCATAGTCCCGTTATTTCCTCCATTTGTTATATTTCCATTTACTGGATTAGTGGTGGAATTGAAGACTGTCGCATTCAATCTCATGGACGTTGAAACTACTATAGTGTTTAATGTTGGATTGTTCATTACTATAGAATCTGCAAAGCCTGCGCTAGACAGCAATAGGGCTGCCATTGTCACTGTTAGAAGCAGTTTGCTTCCTTTATACATATTTTGTCCTCCCGTAGAAAGTAGCGCACTATCGTATATAAAGCTGATTAATCTAGGAAAAACCAATCATTCGATTGGTTTTATAAGGAAGTCGTTCGTAAGATACTTATGTATTTCTCTGAACCCAAGGCAAATCTCCTGAAATCCTTCTATGACGACCCGTCAAAAGGAATATACATACGGGAGCTTGAGAGAAGCTCTGGCATGTCCTATGAGAGGGTGCACCACTATCTCAAGGAGCTCGAGTCTGACGGTGTCCTTGTGGCTTCTAACCGCGGAAAGATAAAGGAGTATAAGATAAACCATTCCCACAGCCTTGCGGAAAAGGCCTTCTCCATGATCGAGCTTATGAGAAGAAGGGAGTTCTTTGACAAGAACAAGGGTTTTGAGGCTGACATACAAAACCTAAAGGACAAGCTTGTGGACTCTATCGGAGACCCGATAAAATCTATACTCTTGAATCCAATGTTTTCGGGTAAGAAAATTAAGGAGATAGAACTGTTACTTATAACCCACAGCATAGACACTTTGTTCTACAACCGCGTGGCCGCCATATGCAAGCAGTGCGGCACAGATTCGATAGTGTTCGTAGTTTATATAGATCCGGTGAGTGATTTTAGGAATAAGTTTTTATCTGACGCAGAATACAAGCAAAAGTGGAAGAAATCTATTGTTCTCTTTGGTGAGGAAAGTTACTGGGGCGATATGCTCAGAAAAAAACTGTATATGCTGTGATACTATGCATCTGAAATATCATTTTGCAGTCGGTCTGATCATAGGGATACCCATCTATTATTATACAAACAACCTATGGAACTTCCTGCTCTTTTTTGCCGGCACATTTCTTATTGATTCGGACCATTACCTTTTGGGCGCCTGGGTTACAAAGGATCTGAATATTTTTACGAGTTATAAATATTGGATGCATGTCACAGAAGTCCTGGAGAATGGAGGAAGCTATCCCTATGTTAATTTCATATTCCACTCGATAGAGACATTCACAGTTGCAATTGTCGCTGGCGCTTACTTCAACAACTACTTCTTGGCGTTTGGGATGTTCGTGCACTATATTATGGATATAGCATACATGCTGAACACTTACGGGCAGTTCTTTGGTCTGAAAAGATGGAGCCTATTCCAGAGATACTGGGACCACGGAAGAATGTGGAAGGCTTCACCAAGAAACAGAAAATCTAAGAAGGGCCGCCACACCTCCAAAGGCCGCTAGTTTTGCAGCGGCATCGTTCTCGTGGGAAATGATCATTATCTTTGAGTTGAACTTTTCCGCCTGTTCCAGAAGTGCCTCAGTCCTGGCACGGTCGTTGAACAGATTGGTATCAAGGACCATAAGCATCTGCACAGCTCCTACTTCCAGGGCCTTCTGAACCTCTGCGTGCCCCTTTGCCGCCTTCTTTGCTGGTGAGGAAATCTCCCTGATAAGATTCTCTATTACTTTCGCTTCGTCTGCAAAGCGGGACTCCTTTGCAACCTCATCTATGGCTCCTGAATTTACTAGCTCAAGGATTGCTGACTTTCCTGTCCAGCCAGTCTTCTTCAGGATGACTTTCTTGAATAAGAGCTGGTCCTTCTCTGATATATATCTGGTGAAGTTGTCAGGCTCAAAGCCCGTGCCAGCTACTATTATCTTCTCTGCGTCAAGCCTTTTCAGTAGGTCGTGTATCTCTCCAAAGTACTTGTTCTTCACGTCCTTTCTTTCATCCGTGTATTTTCCGCCGCCGAAAGCGAACACTTTTCCTTTTTCCTCTGTCCCATATTCCCTGAGCATGAAGAGCTCTGCCTCCCTTTCGTCCATAGTCAAAACCGCGATCTTCGGCCTCTTTATGGATTCCTGAGCTTCTTTTATTCGGTCAAGCTCGTAGCGCATCCACTTCTCCTTCTCTATAGTTATATTATCTCCAATGCCAAAATCCAAGGAATGATGCTCTCCCAGCTGGATATACTCTATCGGGCTTCCAGACTCTATTGTTCCTAGGACCCTCAGCTTTCCGAACCCTTTGTGGAACTCAACCTTCTCTACCTTCAGGCCCACGCGCACACTTTTTCGATCAGTGCCTGATTCTGCCTCGAATTTCCTGGTTGAGTGTCCGCTCACCAAGTCGCCGGGCTTTATGATTTTCTCAAGGTGCCAGAGATCTTCCAATGCCTCCGGCTTCAATTTCATCACTCCCTCCTTGTCCAGTTTCTTGAGAACTAGCATGAATCTACTAGGGTAATCTATGTATTTAAATACAAAAATCCTTATCTAACCATGCATATGGCAAAGAAAAAACCCCTCCCGTTTGTAGAAGAAAAGGTAACCACACCGGCAAGAATAGGCAGCTCTGAAGAATGGATGAAAAGGCAAGAACATATTGTAAAAAGAAATAGGCTGATAGTCGGTGAATTAACGAAAAGAAACCCTTTCTTTAAAGATATCGAAGTAAGACTGATGCGGGAAAAAACAGAAGAGGGGTTCGAAAGAAGGGCTAATGAAGTTCAGGAAAGACTTAGCCTAGCTCTAAATACGCCTGATTCAGATATGGCGAAAAATGTTAAGCAGATTTTAAGAGATCTTCCTGATTTTGTGATGGCTATAAAGACGCTTAGGGAGCACAAGGAATAGTTAGCCAAGCGCTTTTACAATTGGCATTAGCCTATGTGAAGGTATCGAGAAATCTGTGGCCCATCCTTCCCCAAACTTCTTCTCTGTCTGGTATGTGGGTGAAATAAGAGTCGGAAATGGCCCAGGAATATGCGCTTTTTGCTTGCATGATGTCCTGTGGTCTGAAGTAACTATAACTCGCTTGTCTCGGAAATGGTCCAGCTCACCGATGAACCTGTCTGTCTGCTCTATCTGCCTTATCTTTTCCCTTAATGCGCCGTCATGCCCTGGAGTGTCTGTGTTCTTGAAATGCATCGATATGAAATCATATTTCTTGACAGCTCTTTCATAATTCTTTACTAGAACTTCCTTTATCTGTTTGCTTGTAAGCTCGTGCTCTATGCCCTCTGGTATCTGTACAATGTCCATGCCCAGGAATTTCATGACACCCAAGTCAACAGGCATTCCGGCAAGGCCCACAGCTTTCTTGAAATATCTATCTGTGAACTTCTGGACATATGGTATGTGCGACCCTATGCCACGGAGGAGCAGGAAATTGACTGGTTGTTTTCTTCCCAAGTTCATTGGGTGCTGCAAAAGGAGGTTGTGAGTTTTGTTTAGGAACTCGTTTATGATATCAGCAGAGTGCCAACCCTCTTTTGTGAGGCCCCTGGCATAAGGCACCTTCTCTCCGACAATGTGCGGGTCTACCTTTGTTATCTTATCTGAATGGTTTCCCTTGAAAACCACCACTCCTCTGTGCTTTGAAGTGTGCTTGAAAACAAAATCTGCACGCATCTTTATCGAATTTATATCTTCCTCCAGTTGCGGGCCGTTTATATTCTTTGCTCTGAGATTTACTATCCTGCTGTCAGAATCTATTGTGGAAAAGTTAACCCTAGCGCACAGATCTCCTTCTTTTACCTTGATTCCTGCGCCCATTGCTTCCAGAACGCCTCTGCTTATGTCAATCTTCCTGTGGTCATAGCCCAAAGTAGAGATAAGCATCTGGGAAGCGTTTTCTATTGGTATTTCCTTTCCCAAACCGAGCGGATTCAGCATTCCAACAGAGCCTTTGAATGCCATCTTGTCAAAAGTCGGCGTCTTTGCATATTCCAGAGGTGTCTTGTTTCCTATCTCCCTGTAATTTTCATCGCCGAGACCATCCAGGAGGAATAGAACTGTCTTCATACAACATCAAGCCTTGAGGCCTTGCCTGAACTATCGTATACGCCTATTGAATTTAAACTATATGGATGTGCGATTATCATGTGTGTTTTTCCCAGCCTTGAGAAAAAATCTAGGTCAGCTTTTGATGGATTGGGATTGTTTGAGGGATGTGAATGGAAAGTGCCGGCGCTGTTTGGATAAATTGGCAGCTGGTCATATCTTACATATATTGAATGCGTCTCGAACTGCCCCGGAACAATAACAAAGTCGCTTATAACTTCCTTTTTCTTCAGAAGTATTCCGCCTATCTCCCGCGGATAAGCCTCCTTGCTTATTTCCATGAGCCTTTCAAGCAGCTCTTTTGTGATTTTCATAGCAATACTAGTATTGTCGGAACTATTAAAGCTGCCATGCAGTTTGACCTTCTTACTTTCAAAAAGTTCGCCAGAAGACCGATGGATGTTGATGCAAAAAGAACAGTCAGGCCTCGAAATCCAGTAAACAGCCCTACTACTGAAATCAAAAAGACCATGGCAAAAAGACTGACCTTTCTGTAGTCAAACTTGTAATAGAGTTCTATGATCCTTCCTGTAATCTGAAGGCAAGTCATCGCGGCCAATATACCTGAAAGCAGCGCTATTCCCACGACAAACAGGAGGCTCTGGGTAGAATATATCTGGGAAAAAAGCGCAGCAGAACCGGACCTGACATTTCCAAGTAGCATGAACGCATAGAAGGAGAAGACCATGTACGTTACGTTTGTGCCGCCCATGAAAAGCAGGTACTCTTCCGCCTTGAAGTTGCCGAAAAACTTTCCCACGAATGCAGTTATTGATGAGGAAATAGCAGGTATTATGTTGAATATTGAGCCGAGGAACGCAGAGAGCAATGATATTCTTAGAGCCTGATACCTGCTTAGGAAGCTCTTGTGTGTTTCATATTGCTTTGGAACCTTTGCATTGCTATTGTAAGAGATAATCAAGGTGCTCAGGCCAAAGAAGCCGGTCAAAAGCGGGAGTAGCAGGTTCTCATTGAAAGTAAGGTAGCCGAGCAGACCGGAAATTATCACTACTAGCATGGCTGGAAGAAGATTGTCAGTCAGAACTAGCACAGACATTATGAATATCAGAAGAAATGGTATGGCTATCCTCAGGAAGTCATATATCTGCGGCATTATTGTAGCGAAGAAGAGCAGCATTACTGTTGAAAAGAACAGAGACAATATACCGCCGTAGAATGAGGCGAACAGGGCTGTCCTACCTTTTCCATTTAGAACAAGCCTGTGACCGGGAAGAACTGACAGAGCAGTGTCGTCGTTAGGCGCTCCAAGCAGTATGGATGGAAAAAAGCTGGAGAATGTGAATGCCACTGAGGATGAGACCAGAAACACAAGAAGATTTTCACTCGCGAACGGTATGGCAGAGAAAAATGGTATGATGTTGTTTATATGAAAACCAGGCAGCAAGCCCAGGATGACGCCTGTGAAAACTCCGAGTAGGAGAAATTCAATCATATCAGTCTCACTTCATCAGAGAACAGCCAGCATGTTTTTGAACTCCAGCTCGTATGTCCTTTCACCTGTATCCTATCTCCGACAAAGTAGGTCGTGTTCCTCAGCAATACCAATATGGACTTGTTTGCGTTTGACAGGCTAACTATGGGATTGCCTTTCTTTGAAACAAACTGTTTCACTACTGTGCCATTTGTCACAAAACTTCCGGCGCAATTTGCAGTTATCTGCTGTATTGTAGCCTGCTTATAGGAGCTGTCTGGGGAAAAGGCATAAACAAGAAGCACCCCTATGAGCGAAAGGCCGAGGCACAGATAGACTATCCTCTGCATGAGATTATTTTCTTTGAGGACTTAAAAGAGATATTCCAACCTTGCTGGGTTTGATTTGGTTAAGCGCTGCCTTCCTTGTGAACAGAGCCGTCCTGGGTCTCCACGGTGAAAGAAACAGAGCAGCCGCTTACTGTTCCGGAGACCGTAACGCCATCTGAATCAAACAGCTGACTATTGAGGACTGAGGTCAGATATTCTGTGCATTTGCTTGGGTTCTGCGCACTTCCGTCGCTCTTGGCTGAGGCGAGGGCGCGCTTCAAATCAAGATATCGGTTGTAGACCTTGTCTATCTTTATGTTCTGGGTATTGGAATCCAGTTTCTGCGTGTTTGCTATTACATTATAGTTGGCTGCAATTAGTAGAACTACCAGCAATCCAAATGCCAGGCCAGTTATAACAAATCCTCTATGTTCCACTTATACACACCTTAGTAGTCACTACCTTAACTTTTCCTGCAGTATCATATTGAATTGCATTCTCTGATCCTATCTGCGAAGCTGATGCGCAGTCTGTAAGCAACCAGGATGGGAGAGATGCAGATGGGTTTGAAAGCCTGACCTCATAGACATCTCTTGCCAATCTGTAAAGATAGAGCTCCCTGTCGCTCTGCGAATTATTCTCCATTAAAGTAACTGCGGTCGCTGCCACTATCATAAGTATGGCAATTGCCGCTGCTGCATCCATGCTGAACACTATCCCTTTCATGAGCACACCTTCGCTGTCAGAGTTCCCCCTGTTATAACCCTATTTGATATTGCAATATTTGACTTTCCTGCGCATGCGCCAGAATGTATGCTGTTTGATACGAAGGCTATCTCGTAAGAATAAACAGATGGCATTATTGCGTCGAGCGTCGTTTGTGCGGCTGCTAGTTTAGTTGAATCCAGGTCATTTGGAGAATTTGCTTTTGCCAGAAGGTTCTTCACTGCAAGTTGCGCTATGTCATCTGCCAGCGTCTGCATCTTCTGGTATTCAAGGTTATGACTTTGCGAATAGACATTCTCGAACTGCATGGTAGTATAACCCAGCACGGCTGTCACTGCAGCTAATGCCAGTAGCATGTCCAAAGTGAATATCTGCCCCTTCATGTTGTCACCTTCGGACTTGAGTATGTGGGGTCCTTTATTGTCGGATAGGTGCTGACGTAGTCCTTATCAGTTGCTATATCAACAGAGACCTTGACGTCGTTCTTTACCTTAGTAATGGTAGTTGTAGTGGTCTTCCCAAACAGTTTAGCTACCAACGGATCCTTTGAAATATCGAGATAATCCTTGCTTCCTGGGTTCGTTGCAAAAAAGGAGTTTATCTGGCTGCCTATGCTGATTGCCAGGGACTTTGCCTGTGTTCCGCCGCCATAGTCGTTTGCAGAATTAAGTGTCGTCTGCGTATAGTTCTGCATGAGCCCTACTGTCAAAAGCAGGATAACTATCGCAAAGAGCGCATCCAACGTGTTAAGTCCTTTTCTCATTGTTTCACCAAGGTGTAAATGTTCCCACCGCAATTTATCGTCAAATCTGCAGTTGTCGTACTACATAATCCAGCCGCAACAGTACTTGCGACATCACGCAAGTCTAGGGAATCGCAGCCCACTATTGTTAGGAGCACTTGGTTGCCTGAGATCTTCAATTGCTTCAGATATCCATTGGCACACGTCGGATCCACATTTACTTTGTCAGCCAATTTTTGCAATGTGGTTGACTTGACCAGGTTCAGGACAAACGTGTCTGAAGACTCCTTATGAAAGTCTAGGAATATCACTGCTGTTATAAGTAAGATTGCACCCAGTATGACTACAAACTCGAAAGTCACCTGACCTCTTGAATTAAGACTTTGTGATCTCAATCTTTCCAAGCACACCACTCTCTATCCTTCCTGCAGAATATGTAACTCCTGATGGAGAAACGCCGAACTTGAAGTTATTGTACTTATCAAACGAGGAGCTCTTGGGTTTGCACTCCAGAACGACATCAGTCGCCTCGACCACGTAAGCGCAGTTTGTGGATGCCCTCAGATAAACGGTCTTTTTTGCCCCGCTGCCCTGGAAAAATATTGAGTTCGCAGAGGAAGTAAGGGTCAGGTTTGCGACTCTGAAGTATTCTGAGGTCTGCGTATCATAAGCATTCTTCAGCGAGAAGTCTATCAAATCCAAGGACACTGCCGAGAAGATAAGGAGCATGGCTGCCAGGATTATTATGAACTCAACTGTCAGTTGGCCTTTCATGATATCATCCCGCTAAGGTCTTTTAGGAACGAGGTCGTCCTGCCTTTCACTCCTTCCTTTATCCCAAAAATGTTTGTGCTCAGCAATGCTACCAGTGTAGCTATCATTATCAATAATGCGACTATAATCAAGTATTCCACAGATATCTGCGCTTTGTTGTCCATTATGTCACCTGTAGGGTGGTGGCTCTTACTGACTCGATTATCGCCTTTATGCCTTCTTTTATTCCGATGAGGTTTGTCGCCAGTAGGATAGCTATGGCCGCTATTATGACTCCGAGGCCGACCATTATCAGATATTCTATTGAAACCTGCGCCTTGTTATCCATGAGCCCACAGAGGAATAAAGGCCTATTAGTATAAAAGTGTTTCTAGGATATACAAAATCAGAAGACCAAACGTCAAAACAGGAACAAAGGGTATGCTCTTCCTGACCGCTATCTGCTTTATCTTGGACCTTTTAATCTGAGAAACCTGCTGCTTTGTAAGTCCTGCTGCCAGGGTACTAATCCTTTTCCCATTGACCATGACATCCCTTGCCAGGATCATCCCCTCCTTAACATCCTTTTTCTTGACTGTCTCTACCAAGAAGTGCTTTCTGGCGACCCTGAAGCTCTCGATGCCAAAGGCCACGATGATGGATGTCAGCAGTATGTAGAAGAAATCTAAAGTATTGAATTGCTGATGGACAACTAGGTAGACAATTGATAATGCAATGATTGACAACATTGTTTTTCTCAGTCCAGTTTTAATTGATGTTCCGAGCTCATGCACTGCCTTCTTCCTGATCATGATATTGTAGGCGACATAGAGTATCATTATCGGGAATGTTAGGAACAGTGATGCTGCCAGAACCACGAACGGATAGAATGGATATGATGCAACTGGGAGTATGAATGCTAGAGCAGTAAAGAGCTTTACATCGCCGCCAGCCCAGACCTTTAGTCTGTATAGAATATAGGAAAAGACGAATGTAGCTGCCACAACTTCTGCAGTTGTTAGAATAGATCCGTACAGATAACTGTAAATCGCTCCTATAGCCATCAAGGAGTATGGAAGCGCTGGGTGTATCTCTCGTGTTTTAAGATCATAATAGCTAGCCACAGCAAACCAGGCTATTGCTATCAAAAAGTTAAACATAAGAAAAGTAGGGGTTTTGGGTTTTAAACCTTTATGAGAATATGTTCTGTGGCTGTCCTAACTTGCATGTGGCTGCAAACTGTGTTGGACATGATGTGTCACAGGAACCACACTTGGCCTGGCCGGCACTGGTGGCTAAATCATTGGCGCAGCTTCCTGCTGCAGTCTTACAAGCGGCTATGCTTGCTGAAGTCTGCTGCGACTGGAAAGCTCCTGTCAGGAATAGAACCACTATCGCGGCTATTGCTAATACTGCGGCCACTATAATCAAGTACTCCAATGAACCTTGACCTTTTTGCATTTGTATGAACCTCCAATCGGATTAATCGGGGAGTGTTTATATACCTTATCCTCCGATGAGCCTCAAGAATTGAGAAGCTACAGCTATGTAAATCAGGTATGCAATTACCGCCGATACTGGAATGTAGATTACCGCCTTGGAAAAGGCTCCCTCTCTTACCTGCACTGCTGCCAGCGTGGAGAGCGCAGCTTCGACGACAATATATGTCTTGAACAAAAGGTCGAAGCTTGCCACAAGGGCGATCACCTCTGGTGTGGCTTTCCCGCCTATCTGCACCAGGATCTGCAGTACTGATTTGACTATGCCAAAAACGAACGGCGCAATAAGCGTTCCAGCGACTGTTATGAACAAGAACTGCAGGAAGGTCTTTGTCCTCCTCTCTCTCTTTAGCCTGTAAAGAGCTCTGATGTCCTCGGCCATCGCTGAGAGAGTTTCCAGCAAGGCTCCTCCGGATTTCCTGGCGGCTATTATTATGACAGCAGCTCTCTGCATGAGCTTTGAGTGGGACTTCAGCGCAAAGTCTGAGAAGGATTCTTCAAATGTCTTGCCCGCGCTTATCTCTCTGAGCATCTCCTTTGCTCCGGCGGTTATCGGGCCGTAGTCCACCTTGGTCACTTCCCTCAGGGCGACCTCTATTGTACCGCCCGTCTTTAGTGTGGTGCCCATATGATGCAGCACATCTGGCAGTCTCTCTTCAATTGCGGAAACTTTCTTGTCCCTGAGATAATATGGGATTCCCACGCCCATGTCAATTATCAGTATGGGAAGCAGCACTGCAAGAGTCACGTCAACGAAGAAACCAACAAAGGCCGCAACTATCGTAAATATGAAAGTGGCAAACAGGATTATCCTTGGATCTATGTTTATTCCTACGAACCGTAATGTCTCCTGATAATTGTTGTAAAAATCTTGTATTCTTCCCATTTAGGCACCTGGATCCGACGCTCTTACAAAGTAGATGAAGACCCCTATCAGTGCGGGGCAGATGAAGAAATAAATCAGGAACAGGAACTGGGGCGTGAAGAAGCTGAACAATGCGAGATACTGCTGTATTGATGGGGTAGAGCCTATCGCAGTTAGAATGGTGACCATTGTCGGGAATACCACAGATACCATCAGCAGGAAAAGGCCCAGAAGGTTCAGTTTTTCTGCAAAGTCTGCTATCTTCTGCTTTCTCTCAAAGGCGACGTCCTCTGCTATCGTGACCATTATCTCTGACAGGTTTCCTCCAGTCTTCAATGCTCTTACCAAGTGGGAGGTGACCCTTTTCACGGAATCTGACCTGGTCCTTTCGGCCCACTTTTCCATGGCGTCCTCTGCCGGGACTCCCCTCTCTATCTGGGACAATATCCAATGGAAATCATCAGACAGCGGGCCGTAACCTGCGTTTGCCACAGACTCCATTGTCTTGTAGATGCCGACACCTGCTCTTATTTCAATACTCATGTGCCTAAGGGCGAAGGGCATCTCCTTGTCTATATTATTAGCCCGCTTGATCGCGTTTGACGCAGGTATCCTCAGCATCACTATCAGAGTGAACAGTGGGACAAATAAGGCAGTAACTGCAGCTACCAGCGGATTTACAAGCTTAACCAAAAGTAGGGCTACAATGGCGATTATTGTCAACAGCCAGATGAAGAACGTGACTCCGAGCGTAAGGCTCAGATATTGTTCTGCAGAGAACCTTGATTCCGATGCCTGTAGGTCCAGCTCTAGTCTTCTGCCGAATCTTTCGTGGAATATCTCGGAAAGCTTTGCAAATGGCTTTCCCAGGGAGAGGTAGAAATTGCCGAAAAATCTTACATATGGACTGTCAAACATCTTTAGTTCTTCGGTGGATGCGCCTCCGACCCTGAAATCCTCCCTTATGCCTGTCAGTTTCTTTCTCATTGCACCGCTTGGCGCTTCCTCCCTAAGCACTCCTTCTTGTATGTACTTGGAGCGCATCCTTTCGACAACTTTCTGCAGGGCCTCTGTGTCAACCTCTTTGTCAGACTCCTCCAGGATCTTCTTTTCAGTAATCTCCTCTTTCTCCTCCCTCTTTGGAGGCTCCTTCTTGAGCAGTTTTCCCAGCTTGTCTAGTTTTGCCATCAGCTACCAGCCCTATACTTCTTGAGCTCCTGCACGACATAGTCCATCTTTGAAATACCTCTCTTGCCTAGGTCCTCTATGAACTTCTGCCTCTTCTTCAGTTCTGCTAGAATATCTTCCCTTGACATGCCCGTATATTTCATCAGGTTCTGCAGATATTTCGAAGGTAAGCCTGTGCTCTTTATGGAATCGGAAACAGGATCCCACTGGTAAAGCACCTGCATGTTGGCCTTGTCGCCTTCCATTCCTTCAACTTCTGCGAACTCTGTAATCCTTCTTATTGTCCCCTTCTTTCGGTCATATATCCTCTGCTGGACAATTATGAAATTCAATGCTTCTAACATCAAGGATGGAACGACCATTGGCGGGCTTTGCAGTCTAAGTATGGTCTCGTGCGCGGAATTTGCGTGTATTGTTCCGAGGCAACCGTCGTGCCCCGTATTCATTGCAGTGAAAAGCGTAAATGCCTCTGCATGCCTCACTTCCCCGACTATGATCCTATCGGGCCTCATCCTCAGGGAGTTCTTTACCAGCTCGTCCATGGTTATCTCTCCCGTGCCTTCTATTCCTGGTGGTCTTGTCTCGAATCTTATCCAGTGCTCTATTGGTAAATTCAGTTCTGCTGTGTCTTCCATGGTGATTATCCTCTCTCTTGCCGGAATGAAAGAACATAATACATTTAGCGTGGTGGTCTTTCCTGAGCCTGTCCCTCCTGAGACCAGCATATTCGCGGGCTTTGCCCCATAGCCATCAACGGCCATCCAGAAGAACGCTGCCAATTCTGCAGACATTGTGCCGTACTTTACCAAATCGACAACAGATATCGGATCTTCCTTGAACTTTCTTATCGTTAATGTAGCGCCACCCAAAGATACTGGAGAGATTGTGGCATTGACTCTCGAGCCGTCAGGAAGCCTCGCATCCAACAATGGCGTCTGTGTGTCCACTCTTCTGTTGACCTCTCGGGCTATTCTGTCTATGATATTCCTTATTTCCTCGTCGTTTCCGAACATGATGTTGGTCTTCATCATGTCGAATTCCCTGTGGAAGACATATACTGGTTTCAGCGGACCTATGACCATTATCTCTTCAAGCTTGTCATCCCTTGTTAGCAGGTCGAGGATGCCGTAGCCAATCATTTCCCTTACAGTCATATCTGCATAGAAGTCTATCTTTGCCTTTGGAACACCAAGCTCTGGCGAGGATTCTATGATCTCCTTTATCCTTTTAAAATAGAACTTTCTTCTCTCCTCCGGGTCTCTAAACTCATCTGCAGAAACTGTGATAAGCCTCGTGGCTGCCTCTTTTATCGTGTTCAGCAAAGTCTTCTCAGGACCGGCAGGCTTTACAACTGGGATGGTATAAACCGGCAGGGGCTCACCTTCTACCCTATAAATATTTACTTCGCCGTAGGACTTTATGAGCGTCTTCGTGCCCTTTATCGCTATCTCCCCAGCTTCCTTTTTCCCAACCTTCTCTTCTGTTGCCATTGGGACTTTTGTGGCTACTTGCTGCTGCGGGGATTCTTTGCCCTCTTTCATCAAATCGTCTAGGTAGCCCATAGGGGATAGAAATCGCTACGAATTTAAATAGGTTTCAGCCAACGAAAATCGGTCTTTTCGATAGCAGCTTCGGAAGTGGCAGCGGCTTGAAGGGCATGTGCGCGATCTGGCCTGCGACTTCCTTGACAAACTCTTCCACGGTCATTTCTCTCTGAACCCGGGACAGTCTATTCCTGACATTTATCTTGCCACTTTTCTGTTCTTGCTGTCCCACAACCAATATGTAGGGCACCCATTCCTCTTCTGCCTTCTTTATCTTTTTTCCTAAAGTGTCTGTTGTGTCGTCCATGTCAATCCTGATGTCCTTGAACAGCGGCAGCATTTTCTCGCAGTACTCAATCTGCTCTTGGGAAACAGGAACTAGCCTTGCCTGAATCGGAGACAGCCAAAGAGGTATTGCCGGAGGCTTTCCTGCCTTGTGATGGAAGGCTGCCTTCTCTAACATAGCATATATTGTCCTTTCCAATGCGCCTGTTGGTGACAAGTGGAGGATCAACGGCTTTTTCTTCTTGCCGTCCCTGTCTACAAAGTTGATGTCGTAAGTCTCGGAGCTTTCGACATCCATCTGGTCCGTTGTCAAAGCGGCTGCCTTGTCTGTCGAGTCCACAAAGTTCCACTCGTACTTCATTATGAAATAGAATATCCTTTCGTTCCACATTTCAATAAGCGCGGGTTTGCCCCATCTCTTTACCATTTCAAATACAAAATCTCTGTTATTGTCATAGAAATCTTTTGTGACACGTATTGCGAATTCCAGATCGTTGGGCAGCTCGAATCCTATGTTTGCTTGAATATCCCATGCCAATCCGAATCTTTTCATCATCTCCTCTTTTGCATGCTCTGTGTCGTGGACAAACGCATGGCAGTCAGGCATAGTGAATGCTCGCAATCGCTTCAGGCCAGTCAGTTCTCCGCTCTGCTCGAACCTGAACGAGTATCTGGTGAGCTCGTAAAGTTTGACTGGCAGATCTTTGTATGACATAACCATGTCGTGCGCCATCAGGAACTGGCCGAAATCTGCAGCAAATCTAAGGAAGAGCTTCTTGTTAGGCGTCTCAATCACGTATTGTCTTGCCGGAAACCTATTGAGATATTTCTTAAGCGCAGAATGCTCAAAATCGTACATTATAGGTGTTTCAACTTCCATTGCACCGTAATCATTCAGTCTTTGGTTGACATACATCTCCAGAAGGGATTTCATAAGTCTACCTTTTGGATAGAAGCGCATGTTGCCCTGGTCAGAGCCTGGCTCATAGTCAGCAATTTCCAGTCTTTTCATCAGGGAAACGTGTGCTGGAGCTTCCTTAACTTCTCTTGACTTGGCCAGCTCATAAGACGTGAATTTCTTCAGATTATCATACTTCCCGAAGTCATAGCCGGATACTTTGCCTTCCTTTACCGAGAGCTCGTGCAGCTTCCCAGATAAATCAAGAACATACCAGCTGGATTTGAGCGTCTTCTCGGCTTTCAATGCTTGGGATTCCACTTCCTCTTTCTTTTTGGCTGGCATAGTTCCCTTATGTTCTGTAATGTATATAAATGCTGTACGTCTTATAACATTATGAGAATAGCTTTTGCGCATTGCGATGTACCTTGTGGAATCTATAACTCCTTCCCGTCAATGATGGCTGCAAATACAGTAAAGAAGATGGTGGAGAAGATCTACGACCTCAAGAGACCGACTGACACAGACCAGAAGGAATGGATTACCTACCAGAACTCGCTCACTAGGATGATTAACACTAAGGAAGAGCATGCCCAATTATGCAAGAAAGAGCTGCTGATTCTCTGGACAGACTACTTTAAAGATGAACACTTAAAGATGTTCCCTAACTTACATGAAACATTCTGGAAAGCAGCTAAACTATGCTCAAGAAACAAGCAGGAAGTAAGCTTGGAAGCCGCACAACTGCTTATAGCCGCGGTGCACAACATAGGCCACATGTGGGAAGAGGCCGAGAAAGCCAAGGCGAAGAAATGATCTTTCATGTATCTGGAAACAGCATGGAGCCTTTTCTAAAAGAAGGCCAAACTGTTATTGCGTTTGGTAAAGCCACAATAGGAGACGTAATAGTTTTCAAGGAAGAGAACACCAGCTCTATTTTTATCAAGAGAATCATATCAGAGTTCGAGGGCAAATATGTGGTGAAGGGCGACAACTCTGAAAGGAGAATAAGCGTCCCACGGGAAAACGTGCTTGGGAAGGTCTTGCTGAAGTTTTAGTTGCATTAAATTGAGTTTATTTCTTTTTCATATTTTTTAACAAATTCCCAGGATTTTTTCAAAAAGTCTTCGAAATCTTCCTTGTTGTTATAAAATTCTTGTAAATATGAAAGAAACGGCTTTCCATTTAGATTAAAATTCTCGTATTTCTTGTACGAGGTAAACTTATATTTGAAAACTTTTTGAATCCTCTTGTCATTAAGGACTACCCCAGGAACCATCTCACTTAATTGCCAGACCATGTGCGGAGAATCAGACTCTTCTTCCTTTATTTCCGGAAAAACGTCCTTCCACTTTTCAAAATATATAAAATGTAAGATTTCATGAATTGCAACGCTTTCCATGTATTTCGGTTCCTGCTTATAAAAAAGATCAAACATCCTTCGCTTGATATAGCGGGGACACATCGGATTAATAGTGACCCTAGCAAATATTCTCTTGTCTTTCTCAGGCCAATCCTGCTCGACAACTTTAGAGAGAACTAGCATAATCCCATCATTTATTTTATTCCATTCTCTTTGGAAATGTTTGGCGCTTTTTTCAAGAAACGGTCTTTCTTTTTCAAAAATCTCTTTAAAAAACTGATATTCCTTTTTCTTTCTTGATTTTTCATCCTTGACATCCTTTAGCTTCTGCTTTAGTTGCGGGTAACCTCTATAGATTACTTTACTCCAATCCCAGCCTCCTTTTTTAGGATTTAAGAAAGAGTGAAGTACAGAAAAATATTCGTCTAAAGGTGGAACACTAAACTCAACTTTCGGGATAGTTTTTGCCATATGAGTTAATTATGCATGATTAAGTTTATCTGTTTAATCCTATAAACAACAACTTTATTAATGCTCATTTTCAGAGGATAATCATGACGCACAAGGTAGAGTTAGACAGAAGAGGCTGCATAGGAGCGGGAGCATGCGCAGCCGTAGCTCCTGAGTATTGGGAAATGAAAGCCGACGGAAAGCCTGACCTTATTGGCGGGACTCAGAAGGAGAACGAATTCCAGGAAAGGGAATTCCCTGACAAAGACCTAAACATGATTCTGGAATCAGGAAAAGTATGCCCTGTCAATGCGATACTGATCTGGCAGAATGGAAAGAAGATCTGGCCAGAGCAAAAGTAATAACCTAGTTTTGTGTAATAATAGTATGGCAAAGAGCATCCAAGAAGGATTAAATGACATAATAGAGGCCAGAAGGAAGCACAAGGAACAGGTGCTGGCTGAACTGAAAAAGCAAAATCCTCAGATGTCAGAAGAGGATATACTACAGCTTTATAATCTGAACTATCGTTTTGACTTTGAGAACTGACACTATGGAAGAGATAACCGAATTCGATGAAATTGGACCTGAAAAGGTGTACCAAGTATACGACCCGAAGCTGAAGCTGCATGGAGTCCTCGTCATTGACAATCAGGCAAGGGGTCCATCTAAGGGGGGAATCAGAATGACCCCAACTGTAACTACTTCTGAAGTTTTCAAACTAGCTAGAACCATGACCTGGAAGACCGCGATGGCAGATCTCCCCTTTGGTGGTGGTAAGGCAGGGATAAGGGCTGATGTTAAAAACTTGACATTAAAGCAGAAGCACACATTAATAGCCAGATTTGCAGAGATGCTCAGACCTGTTTGTCCCAGCCAATTCATAGCTGCCCCAGACATCAACACCGGAGAAAGAGAAATGAGAGTATTTGCTAAGGCAAACGGCTCAATGAAATCCTGTACAGGAAAGCCTGCTAAGATGGGAGGTATTCCACACGAGCTGGGTTCTACCGGTCTTGGAGTAGCCCATGCTACAAAGATAGCTGCCAAATATGCTGGTTTAGACTTAGAAGATGCCACTGTTGCAATTGAGGGCTTTGGAAACGTGGGTATCTTTTCCTATAAGTTCTTGGAGGATTGGGGAGCTAAGGTAGTAGCAACCTCTGATTCAAGGGGGACAATATACAATCCAAGGGGAATCCCATACAAACAACTGATGGATACAAAGAAAAAGGATGGAACAGTGACTGCTTGGAAGAATGGAAAAGTGCTTAGTTCTCACGATCTGATATCTCTTCCTGTTGATATCTTGATAACCGCAGCCATTCCAGATGTAATAAAGCTTGGCGAGGAGAAATCTGTGAAGGCAAAGCTCATAGTCGAAGGCTCAAACATACCAATGGCCTATAAAGTTGAGGATAATCTGGCAAAACGCGGTGTCTTAGTGGTTCCTGACTTTGTGGCAAACGCCGGTGGAGTGATTTCCTCTTACGTGGAATATATCGGCGGCACTCCAGAGAAGATGTTCAAGCTCGTGGAACAGAAAGTCTCTCATAACACTAAACTAGTTCTTGAAACCGCTAAGAAGAAGCATCTGCGTCCTAGAGAAGCTGCGATAAAGATCTGCAGAGAAAGGGTCCTAGGTAAATAGCTATTTAAATCATATCAACCTTAGTTAAATATGCCAAAACCAAACAGGCGGTCCTTAAACTCTAAGAAATCTTTGAAAGAAGATCATACTATCCAATGGAGAAGAATTTTTGGTATGAGCCCACCAATATATGTTGATAGAAATAGAGCGTTAAGAATATTAGAAGAAAGTATAGCACGTAATAAAAAAGCTGTTAAAGAGGCTGACGCCTTAGTAAATGTTCAGTTTTCATCGTTTACAATAAGAGAACAAGCCACTAACTTAGGTAAAGCACTTGCCGAAAAAACGAGAAGAATGGAAAGACTTTTGAGAGAATTAGAAAAAGAGTAAAAAGGATGTTAAAAGGTAAATGATTCTCCTGCGTTCTTTGCTTTTACCTGAATCCCACTTTCAGATATAACTTTCTCGAATATGTTGGCCACAAATGGATATTTCATAAAACCGTCGTGTATCGGAACGGCTATTTTTGGCTTGGTTGACTTTGTAAAGTCAATACCTTCGACCAATCTCATCCATGGGGCTATTACCGGTACCAAGAGAATCGGTATGTTTGGAACTTTTACTGTAACGCAATCGCCAGGATGAAATATCTTATCATTTAGAACAAAACCAGTGTTTTCCGGGCCTGGCACAGGTAGGATTCCATGAGGACAGTCTAGAGCGCGTACTTTCATTCCGGACACATCGACTGTTTTACCAGGAGAAAGAACTTCCGTGTTAATGCCTTCTTCTTTTAATTTGGCAGCGATAGATTTGTTGGTTATTATTCTGGCCCCAATCTCTCTTAATGATTGAGGATGCAAATGATCTTGGTGCTCGTGTGTCACTAAGACTGCAGCCACGTCGCTAAAATCAGTGGGATTTTGCTTTCCTTCGTCAAAGCCCCAAGTGCCAGGATCTATAAGGATCTTTACCCCATTTTCTTCAACTAATATGCAAGAGTGGAATACTTTTGTTACCTTCATGAGCATCCGCTGGTGGCCCCGCAATTCAGGCACTTGTAGCAGGCGCCGTTCCTAACCATTATCGAGCCGCATACAGAACATGCAGGAGCATCGCTCTGGTTCTCAAACGTAGCTAGTGGGTTAGGATGACTCTCCAATCTGGGTCTGGCTACAATACTCTCTTCATGAGAGGTTTCAAGTGAAAGCTTGGTCTGCTGCACCGGCCCTGAGGACCCGCCATTGCCCAATGGTTCTACAGCTTCGTGGACAAGACCTACCTCTTCCTGCTCTACCAGAGTCAGGAACTTCATGCCCATCCATCTAAACAAGTAGTCTACAATGCTCTTGGCAAACCTAATGTCTTTATTGTTTGTCATGCCAGATGGTTCGAAGCGCATATGGATGAACTTCTTCACCAGCACCTTCAATGGGACGCCGTACTGCAGTGCTATTGAAGTGACTAAGGCCATTGAGCCCATTAATCCAGAGATTGTGGAGCCGTCCTTGGAGATGTTTATGAACATCTCTCCTGGCTTTCCATCTTCGTACATTCCCACCGTAAGGAAGCCTTCATGTCCTCCGACAACGAACTTGTGCGTGATGGATTGACGCTCGTCAGGCAGCTTCCTTCTCATAGTCTGGGCAGCTACGACCTTCTTCTTTTCATCCATTGATGTGGTAAGCGGTTGAGACCTCTTGCATCCGTCCCTGTAAATAGCTACGGCCTTCAAACCCATCTTCCAGGACATCATATAAGCATCAGTAACGTCCTGAACAGTCGTGTCTGCAGGCATGTTCACTGTCTTTGAGATAGCTCCTGACAGGAACGGTTGTACAGCGGCCATCATCTTGATGTGACCCTGCCACGATATGGATCTGACACCATTCTTTGCCTTGAATGCGCAGTCAAACACTGACAGATGGTCTGCCCTTAGATGCGGCGCACCCTCTATTGTGTCAGTCTTTTCTATGTAATCTAAAATTTCCTGTTTCTGTTTGCTTGAATAGCCTAACTTCGTGAGCGATTCTGGCACTGTTCGGTTGACAAGCTTCATCATTCCTCCACCGACCATCCATTTGTATGATACCAATGCAATAGCTGGCTCAATTCCAGTCGTGTCGCAGTCCATCAGGAAAGATATTGTTCCTGTTGGCGCCAAAACAGACACCTGCGCGTTCTTGTAGCCGTGCTTCTCCCCAAATTGATAAGCCTCATCCCATGAATGCCTTGCTGCCTCAAGCACGTCTCTCTGGACGCCTCTTGAGTCTATCATGTAAGCATGTGCCTTGTGCATGTTCATCACATCCAGGAATGGCTTCTCGTTCGCCTTGTATGCCTTGAACGGTCCCATCTCTGCCGCTATCCTTGCGGACTGTGCATAAGAAACTCCAGTCATTATTGCGGTTAGTGATGCGGCAAAGTTTCTTCCCTCATCACTGTCATAAGCGAGGCCCATGGACATCAACAGAGCTCCTAGGTTTGCGTACCCAATTCCCAGAGGTCTAAAATCCCTGCTTCTCTCTGTTATCTCTGGTATTGGATAGGAGGAGCCGCTTACAAGTATTTCCTGTGCGGTTATTGTAATCAGCAAGGCTCTCTTGTATGACTCTACGTCAAAGGAGCCGTCCTCTTTCCTGTACTTCATCAGGTTTAGTGATGCCAGGTTGCAGGAGGTGTTGTCTATGAATACGAACTCTGAGCAGTTGTGCACCACCATGCCGTTGGCCACAAAGTGGTTTGTATTCGGCTCAGTGAGGTCGAACACGTCTTCTGCGCCTATGTATGTTATAGACTTGACTTCGTCTTTCAGATCATCTGAATAAGTCGTTACCTTGTTGTTTATTTCTCTTAGGGTATCTGCCTTCTTACTGCCTAGCAAAAAGCCAATCTCCTTTTCAAATATTATTCTACCTCTACGCGATATTCTCAGGGAGTACATTTCTCTAACTTGGTACTCTTTCATGCCTCCCTTGCCATCTGGTAGCATTGAAGTCGTCTTGCCAGCTCTTCTGTTCTCATACAATTTGGCTTTTATCCCAAATCCTAACAACATCAGCTGGACCTGTTTGAGCATCTCTGGGGATGTGGAATCTAGGGAAATGTATTGGCTCTTATCTGAGTAGTTTGCTACAGTACCATCAGTGGTGAAAAGTCCTCTCAAGGCCGCCGCCTGGCTCTTTTTGTCCAAACCGAATACTCTATCAGTAAAGCGCTTCTGGTGGGAGAACTCATCAAGCACTGCATAGTCTTCTAACATGTCAACTATGCCCGGGGTGGATGTTCCTAAGCGAAGAGTTGTACCTGCTGAACCAATATTGTTCTGCTGAGCGCCCCTTCCATCAACTGCAACCATGATCTTCTGGGCATTCAAAACTGTATTCAGATATTCTGCGACCTCTGCTTCTTCTGGAGCCAATGTTATGAACATGGAACGCTGCCCATGCGACTCAACAACACAGCCGTCTCCAACCGCTGCTCCTATCATTTCTGCCATACCTATTGGAACCTGCTCCTTTCCAAAGCCCGGTTTTTCAAGCAGTACTACGTCCTCTTGTGTTAGATCCTTGGCAGAAACATCTCCTCTATTTGCTGTAAATACCTTGTGGTCTGCCGTAAGTTTTAGTGTGAATCCGGACTTTGTCTTTAGTTCATAGATATCTTTTCTGCCTGTCGGAAATATCTCAGTGACCAATGATTCTCTACCGTTTCCATCTATAACATTTACGGTCTTTCCAACTAGGTCTCTTATTCTTCTGTAACCCTCTGAAGTAGCAACTAAAGTATCTCCTGTAACACAAGGATTTGTTGCATTTATTCTGTCTGAGTTTGAGACTGGATTCCACTTCTGTATCGTGGTGTCCATCTGCATTCCAGGATCTCCGCATTCCCAAGCAGCCTGCGATATCTTGTTCATCAACTCTTTGGCTTTGAATGTCTCTAGGACTTCTCCGCCCTTGACTGCCTTTGTCTGCCAGTCGCCGTCATTCTCAACTGCTTTCATAAACTCGTCCGAAGCTCGAACAGAGTTGTTTGCGTTCTGGAAAAATATGTTAGTATATACTGGGCCATCCAATCTCCCATCATAGCCCGCATCTATCAATACGTGCGCTTTCTTTTCCTCTTTTGTCTTGCACTCTATAAAATCAACAATGTCTGGGTGGTCTGCGTTCAATATCACCATCTTTGCGGCTCTTCTAGTCTTTCCACCAGATTTTATGACTCCTGCAAAGGCGTCCCAGCCTTTCATGAACGTGACTGGTCCTGAAGCCGTGCCGCCTCCTGTCAGATATTCCTTGGATGATCTTAATGGCGAGAGGTTTACGCCTGTTCCTGAGCCATACTTGAACACCATTGCCTCCGTGGTCGCCAAGCGCATGATGTCCTGCATAGTGTCTTCTACTTTTAGGATAAAGCAAGCACTACACTGAGGATTTGCCTCGACTCCGACGTTATACCAAACTGGAGAATTGAAGGCCATCTTTTGATTAACTAGTAAATGCGTAAGCTCGTCCTCGAATGCCTGTGCGTCCTCTTCTGTTGCAAAGTAGCCACCGGTCCTTCCCCAGCCAGCTATCGTCTTAGCAACACGCTCGACCATCTGCTTGACAGACGTCTCTCTTGAAGGTGTGCCTAACTTTCCTCGTAAATAGTGCTGACTTGTAATATTAGTGGCAGTTTGGGACCAAGTGACAGGGACTTCCACCCTTTTCTGCTCAAAGACAGTGCCGCCTTTTTCGCTCTTTATGACTGCGTCTCTCCTCTCCCATTGTATCTCAGAATAAGGATGGACGCCTGGCTGTGTAAAGTACCTTGTAAACGTGATGCCATGCTTCTTTCCGTTGGTTTTCTTCTTTTGAGTTTTCTGGGTTTCCTGGATTGATATGTCTTTAACTTCACTCACCTGAATTCCTCCCTTCGTAATAGATTTGTGCGGACTAATATTGACGTCAATCTTCTATATTAAGACTTTGCTAAATTTTCCGAACTTAAGGAATTTTTCAGATAAGTTTTCCAAACTTCTCGAAAATTATTGAAAAGCTCAAAGGATAGGTTTATAATTTCGGGATACGTAATAATAGTTGTGGTTAAGACAACAACAAGTGGTACTATGATAAATGGAAACGAGAAATCGATAGAGCATCTCAAAAGGTTCGGTTTGACAGATTATGAAGCCAAAGCCTATGCAGCTCTGGTCTCTGTTGGCACAAGCTCGGTTACAGAAGTCTCCCAGCTGTGCGATGTCCCTAGGTCTAATCTATATGCTGTCTTGGAAAAGTTAAGCACAATGGGCTTTGTGGAGATCCAGAAGGGAAGACCCATCCTGTTCAAGGCCAGGGACCCGAAGGATGTATTGGAAGAGGTGGAAAAGCAGAGGATCAAGGAGCTTGGTGAATCAAAAGGCACTTTAGTCAAGGAACTGGAGAAAGTGATGAACAAGCAGAAGACCAATGCTGAACCTACTCTTGTGTGGGGAGTAAGAGGACACGAAGCCATAATGAACAAGATTGGCGAGATGATCAAAAGGTCGAAGAGCGAGTTCACCGTAAACATACCAAATCTGGAGTGGCTGGAGCCTAACTACTCGCATCTAGAGTCTGCAAAGGAGCGCGGAGTCAAGGTCAGGATAATAACTGAGAACAAAGGAAACCTCCCAAAATACCAGAGGATCGGCCTTGTAAGGACCAGGGACAAGATCTGGGGAATTGATGTTTTATCTGATGAACGAGAAATCTTAGTTGGACCGAGCCCGCCATTAGTGGCTGCTTGGCTGGATAATCCAGAGATGGCTCTGCATGTCAAGGATTTCTTAGGATTAGTGTGGAAAGACGCGAAGGTTATGAAGTGAGCTCATGGTAAGCACAAAACGAAAGATTGCAAAAGGAAATCGCCAAGTTTTAAGAGAGATTAGAAAGGTCGAGGAACCAAACCAATTTGACATGAGGAAAATGTTTGAACACACTTTTGGGTTCAAGCCGGAATTGCCCATACATATACAAAAGACTAAGGGTGGATTAGTGTTTCTTCTGCAACGATCAGATATGCATAAAATAGATCCAGCATATACATTAGGGGCATACATAGCAAGAGATGCAAAATCAGTGAAGCCAAGGGCGCTGAAAGGGAAGGTAGTAGTTGTAAAGAGTTATGGGTGGAAATCTACATTTGATGAAGAGACTATAGAGCATGAAAAAGCCCATCTGATCGGCAGCTATGGTCGAATACCGGGGAAAGAATTTTATAAACAGATCGGAAAGGCAATAAAGGGTGAGTTATGGAGTGCCTTGGACCGTAGTAGGGATAATCAAACCTTGCTTTATTTTGATATACCTCATTTCTTTGATTCTCTTAGAAATACACAGGAAATGAAAGTAAGCTCTAGACGCATGGGTGAAAAAGATAAGATCCGAGTGAAATCTGAAAAAACCAAGAGGGCAGTGGAGCTCGCTGAAAGTAGAGTAATTAAAATGGCTAAAGAGGCCATAGAGGCGATAAAATCTGCTAAGGAGAGAGGGATACCTGAAGAAGAGATAGGGAGGATAATAAATAAAACTGATTTTGAAAAAATACCTGATGTGCTTAGAAAGGCACACTAAATCTTCAGCTTCTTCTTCAAGGTCTTAGCTATTACATTCCCTTCTATCTGGCCTTTGTACTTTGCCATCAGCTCTCCCATCATCACGTTGAAGGCTCTCTGCTTGTCCTTTGCCAGATCTTTGTGCTCCTCGATAAGCAGGTCCACATCCTTCTCTAAATCTCCCTCAGAAGCCTTCTCAAATTCCTCCAAGAGACCGCTTATCCTTGATTGCGGCTGTGTCAGTATCTTCTTTAAAACGTCAGGAACTGCCTTCTTTGTGATCTTCTCCTCCTTTACTGCCTTGAATATCTCCCTTAATTCCTCTGGGGTGAGCTTCTCTATGTCAAATCCGTCTCTTCTAAGAGTAGTTAGGGTGTTCAGAAGAGTTACAGCTACAAAGTTCGGGTCAAATAGAACCTTGTTTGTCAAGTCATAGAAAAGCATGGCATATTTTGACGTAAGCATTCTCTGCGCAAGCTCGTCTGATAGTTTGTACTCTGTCTTCAACTTCTTCAATAGTTTCTCTGGGTCTTCTGGCAGCATGGCCTTGATCTCTTTGAGCCTCTTTTCGGTGATTGGCACCGGTGCTATGTCTGTCTCTGGGTAAAGACGAGCCTCTCCTGGTAGAGGACGCATGAACTCTGTGTTCCCGTCTTCCAAAGCTCTTCTGGTCTCCTCTGGAATTCCTTCAAGAGCCTGGTTTATTCTTATCAATATCCTAGCTAAAGCTTCTCTTGCAACTTCTGGACCTGCTACCAAAATAAAAGCGGTGTCCTCTGTCATCTTGTGGTCCTTTCTTAGTGCAGTCATCTCCTTTGTGATACTATATCTGCTCAGGTCCTCATCGGAATGAATTATACCACCAAGGCCAAATGATCTTGCGATGCTTGCGAGCTCGCTTCCGAATCTTCTCTCTTTTGTGAGCTGGAAGCCGAATATCCCTTCAAAGTGTGGCAGAATCAGGCCGAAAACCTTCTTGTCTTTCAGGATCTTGCTATCTGTCTTGCTGAAATACTTTGTGAAGTCTAAAATCTCTGCATTTACATCAGAAATTCCTCTGCCTTTTATCTCATTCTTCAGTTTTAACAAATTCAACTGTCTTTCAATCTCCTTTTCCATTATAATATCTAGGATTCTAATTTCTTGCACGCCCTTGATTTCCACTCTGGCACCGTTCTTTATGGAGAGATTTACGTCCTGCCTTATCGAACCTATACCTCTCTGCACTCTTCCAGTTATTCTAAGAAGAGTTCCAAGCTCTAGAGCCACTTCTTTCACATCTTTTGGTTCCAAATACATTATTCCTGTGGAAATCTCTGTCAATGGGATGCCTAGTCTGTCCAACCTGTATGTTTTAACGCCATCTTTCTCAGAAACTATACCGCAGGCCTCTTCCTCTAGGTAAACGCCAGTTATCGGAATGTCTCCATATTTGGATTTCATGGTTCCAGACTGGCTTATCAAGGCTGATCTTTGGAATCCGGCAGTGTTTGAGCCGTCAATAACTATCTTTCTCATTATGTGTACTTGGTCTACTATGTCGCAATTCAAGAGCATGGATATTTCCAATGCTGTGTCTAATGCATCGCCGTTCATTGGGTGCGGTGGTTCTTCGTCAAGTTCCACAAGACAAGAGTTTTTATTTAAGATTTGATAATTGAAGGTTTTATTTCTTGAGTATTCTAGAATTGCTGCGGGGTCAACGATTCCTAATTCTCCTGCAACCGGTCTTAACTTTCTTGAGACTGCATCGTGAACCTGTTCCTCCCCATAGCCAGACTCGCAATTGCAAAAAAGTTTGTGTGTGTCAAGTCTCTGATGGAATTCCAGCCCGGACTTCAGCCCCAATTCCTTGTAGTCAATCATTTATTCTTCCTCTCTACTTTTTCTAAGAAACTTACCATACGTATTATAAAAATTAATCCAATTTTCCCTGGTATATTTGTCCTTAAGACCTTCTGCTATTTCCTCAAAAACGGCATTTGTAATTTTACCTATCTCAAGTTGCAGCATTTTCCTAGTGGGGGTTCTGCCTTCGGAAAGTATTCTTCCAACGACCATCCTTGCAAGTTCAGCTTGCTTTGTTTCCATAGGAACGAAGGCTTTTTGTCTTTCATAACTGCGCTCAGCGCTTCTGTGATGCCGTCTGTCCACTTTAAGCCGTTTAATATGCTTTTCATCCTTGGCAACCATTTCCCTAATCCATTCCAGTCTTTTGGCCTCGCTGATATCAAAATCTTTAAGCTCAAATATAAAATGCGGCCTAGCCTTACGCGGATCTAATCCAGCATCCTTGGCAAGCTTAGATAATCCGATTCTATTCACTTCATAGAAGTCTTTATTCAGGGTTTCTTCATTCAATGGAAGTCCAGTAAATTTGGCAACTATGGCAGTATCTTTAAGTTCTAGTATTCTTTTCAAAGCAAGTTCAGGATTAATTTTTCCTTCTCTTAGTTCTTTAACAAATTTCATAGATATCTCATTTGGAACTCCTAAGAGAGCAAGTTCGCCTATTGCACCAGAAATAGAACTGATAGCGCTAGTGTGCTGTCTATTTATAGTTTTCTGCAACCATTCTCTCCTTTCAGCTTCGTTGGCAGGCAGCTTTTGCAGTTTTCTAGCTTCAGTATCTATATTTATGAATTTTATTCTATCTGCTTCAATAGGAAACTGTTCTGCAAGTCTCTGTTTTCCAGCTTTCTCTAATTCGTGCAAGAATTTGCCCATATTTTCCGCATTCAAAGGTAATCCAGCAAGCTGAGCTAGCGCAACTCGTCTTTTAAGTGCTTCAATATGACCGGCGACGCCACCCATATCGTACTGGCTGGCAGTTTTTATTTTCCTTTCAGTACTTTCTATAACGTCAGGGTTTACGTGATGCCTCTTTAGGAAATCTAAATCAGGCCCGTATTTGTTCATCCTAGCTTGTTCAATTTCCTGCGGACTTTTTTTCCTTGGTTTGACCATAATTTGCTTAGGAAGTCGATATTTAAGTATGCTTGTACCCCAGTTTTATCAGCAGACCGTATACCTGGCTCTCCAAAGCCACGCGGTCTGAGTTGTTTTTTATGATAAAGTCGGCCATCTTAATAACTTTCCCCATTCCCTTTGTTTCCATGTCATGCCTGTCCCTCTCAAAGAACTCTTTGCTGGTGCCTATCTCACGTTCATTCCTTCTAGCGAATCGCACCAGTGGATCAGCATATACCTCAATCAGATGGAATTGCAAGGCCTCATTCCTGATGTAATCCACCTCTTCTGGACTTCTGAAGCCTGAGATTACTATATTGCCTTCTAGTCTCCCAATTCTTTGATGAAGCATCTCTGCTAGGATACCCATGCCTTCTTTCTCCCTTAATTCATCACCTAGGTTTGACATGTTGACCTTTGACGGAGACAGCTTTCTCTTCTTTGCCAGGTCCATCAGAACATCTTTCGAAAAGTCGTACCTCTTGAACTTGTATTTTTCCTCTAGAATCTTGGCTATCTCGTCTTTCCCTGAGCCTGCCAGACCTACGACACCTATGATCATCGCGATTAGTAAAGGAAGGACTCTGGTAATGTCCTTGATGATATTTCCCCAGCATAATTCGTAAGCATGTCCTTTTTCACTTTTTCCAAGTCTTTTGTATGTCCAAGAACCCAGCCTAATTTAACAAAGGCGGTCTCCGTTGTCATGTCTTCTCCAGGAATGGCGCCAGTCTCCTGATATAGCACTCTGGCATTGGAGTAAACGCTTGGATTAACACGCCCGTAAAGAGCCTGTGAGGTAATTACCACTGGAATCCCGTCCTTCACTGTCTTCTGAATCTCTGGAATCCAGCTCTTCCTCGCCTGTGTCGGGACATGGCCGAATCCTGTGCCCTCAATCACGAAACCCTTGTACCCTTCTCTCCTAAGATGCGCCAAAATCTCTGGGTCTGCGTCCGGATGAATCCTAATTATCGATATCTTTGACTCGTATTTCGTATCTGCTACAACTTCTTCCTTGCTTCTCTTCTTGTAATTCTCAGAAATGTAATCTATTTTACCATCGGGCCATACCCTTGCGATAGGCAGGTCGTTTATGGGTCGGAACGTGTCCCTTCTGGCCTTGTCCATCTTCCTTACTTTCGTACCTCTTATGAAAAGACAATAAGCATCATCGATAGCTCCGTGCATGCAGACTCCGACTTCAGCCATATGGCCGTGTCCTGCGGCAATTGAAGAGCAGATAAGATTGATTCCTGCATCCGTTGATCCTCTATCTGAGGATCTTTGGGAGCCAGTCAGAACAACTGGCTTTGAAAGATTTCGAAGCATAAAGGAAAGTGCAGCTGCAGTGTAGTGAAGCGTATCTGTTCCGTGTGTAACTATGACTCCTTCATTGCTGTTTAGCTCCTTGGCTGCTAGCTCTGCTATCTCCTGCCAATCCTTATGGTCCATGTCCTCTGAGCTTTTCGTGAAGGGGGAATGGATATCCTTGATGTAGACATGCTCTGCAAGCTCTGGTGCGACACTGAGTATCTCTTTTGGCGACATCTTTCCTGTTACAGCTCCGGTCGCATAATCAACCCTAGAGGCTATCGTACCGCCCGTCGCTATCAATGAGATGCGCGGCTTCTTTTCGTTCCACTTAATGTCTTCAATCTTTTTCTTCTTGCCAAGCTCCTGCTCGACTTCGCCTTTTAGTTGTTTAGATTCCTTGGCCTTTCCTTTTGTTATCGTCATAGAGGCCTCGAACTTCAAGCCCACGTTGTAGCCGTTCGGCAGTTTCAGAACTAGCATGTCTGGATCGCCCATCTCAGTTGACGGCAGGAGCACACCCTCATAGGACTTGCCCTTGTGTTTTACAGTAATAGAATGGCCGATGCCAGCGTCCGCTGAGTTCAATAGTTTCTGCAGGGCATGAGAATACATGATTATAGTGTGCACGTTATACCTTTTAAAGAATGACTTCCTATTCAAATTCATGGTCAGAAAACCAGTGTATTGGAAAAAGATAAGAGGAGTTAAGGAGTTGAAAGAAATTGAAGGGGGACCTTATCCTACAACTAAGATAGAAGAGACGAGAAGCATAAGAGCAACTTATCCTACAAGAGAAATGCTCGAAAAGGCTGGGTGGAAAAGGAATATGACAAAAGAGGAATTTATAGAGGCAAAAGAAAAATTACTAACTATTATGCATAGGATACAGCAGGACGTGGATCCTCAAATTTTCCATAAATTACGATTAAGTGAGGATAGACTACTAGACGAATGGTTAAGGCATGAAGAAGAAAAAATGAAAAATAATCCAAAGAAACCACGAAAACCACGAAGAAAAGCACCAGATGAAATATGGCATTAACCTATAATTTTTGAGACGTAGGGTCCGTCATTCGAATAGCCCAGTTTTCTATAATATTCCCTTACCCCTACTCCTGAAATAATCAATAGCTTGTTTGCGTCGAATTCTTCTCTTGCAATCTTCTCTGCCTCAGATATCAGCTGCTTCCCATAACCACGGTGCTGCCATTCTGTAGTGGGTGCTTTGCCGATTGCTAAGCTCTTTGAATAGACATGAAGCTCTCTTATCAAGGCAGTCTTGTTGTCTATCTCTGACCTAAATGGCTTGTTTGGAATTCTTAATCTAGAGAAACCGATGAGTGCATCATTATCCAAGTCCTCGACTGAAAGGAATATCTCTTTTCCTCCAGAAGCCTCGTAATCCATCCTGAGCAGCTCTATATTATCAGATGATTCTATCTTTTCCTTGTTTATTCTATGGCCAATCTCCCTGCATCTGATGCACTGGCACTTTATTCCCAGTTCCTTGGCCCTTTCCAGAGCTATTTCTCGCAGATTTGTGTGCATTGGCCCTGCTTCAATGACTTTTGTGGGAATATCTCTATCTACGCGCATTATTCGAACATATTTCGGTATGTGTTGTTTCGCTCTGGCTATCACATCTGCGGCTTCCTCATCATTGTACGGGACCCATTCTCCTGACTTGTAAAGCTGATAAAGCTCTGTCTGACCAAATTCTGGCTTTGTAAGCAATGTGGGATAGATTTTGAGCATGTCTGGTCTGAAACTTGAGTCGTCAAAGATCTGCTTGAACATCTCCACGTCCCTTTTCTGGTTTGAGCCGGGCAACCCAGGCATAAGGTGATATAACACTTTATAAGCTGAATCCTTTAGCAGTTGTGTTGATTTCTTTACATCAGCGACTGTATGCCCTCTGTTTGTTGCAATATAAATCTCATCATCTGGATTCTGCACGCCCAACTCTATTCTAGTGCAACCAAAATCAAGAATTCCATTGATTTCTTTTTCCATGCACCAGTCCGGCTTTGTCTCTATGGTCAAACCAATGCATCTATGTTGCGTGGTTTCGTTGATCTTCTTGGCCTCTTCCAAGTCTTTAGCAATCACGCCATTTAAACCATCATAAATTCCCTTGACAAAGTTGTACTGAAAAGCCTGTGGTTGTGAGGTGAATGTGCCGCCCTGGATTATAACTTCTATCTTGTCAGTGGCATGCCCAGTGATTTCTAGTTGCTCGACTCTCCTTTCTGCTATCTTTCTAGAGTCAAAATTGAACATCTGCGCTCTCATTGTGGAAGGCTCGTGGCCAGTGTAACTCTGAGGAGTGTTTACAGACGGACCGCCAGGACAGAATATGCAAGTACCGTGTGCACAGAAAGTAGGTGGAGTCATCACTGCCACAACAGCCACTCCTGATAAAGATCTGGTGGGCTTTGTTTGAAGTATCTTCAGAACAGCTTCTCGCTTGTTGCCTGCCTCAGATAGAATGTCAGCATTAGATGGAATGGAACTCATGCCGGAAAGCTTTGCGAATTTGGACTTGGCCCTCTTCAGTTCTTGCTTGTTTTTTATCCTTCCTTCTGCTACTGCATCGACTATTTCAGAGTACATGTAGATATTGGAAAAAGTTAGTATTTAAAGCAGGCCCAGGAACGAAAGGACCGAATAGAACGGCTGCAATATGACTGGTACAATGGATATGCCCTCGCTGTAGGCCTTTAGCTTCGACTTTAAAGTAGGAGTAACACGGAAGGCAGTTGTCTTCATTTCCAGAACTCCATCGGACGCCCTGCTTATCGATATCTTTGTTGGATAATAGCCCTCCTCGAACGGCGCTATATCGAGATTCATCTCTCTTGATGAAACATATCTAATATATGTTGGCTGTCTGTCAAACCAGCCAAAGGGCATGCCTTCTGTTGAAGTAACAGACAATGTGTCAGAAGCTGCAGAGCTGCTGGTCACTGTCACTGGTATGTTGTTTGGCTGGCCGGCACTTATGTGATACTCTGGCTTCATATCAAATCCATAAAGACCATTCTGCACGTTCACCCAGAGGTTTACTGTTTCTGCCTGGATAATTCCGATTTGTGTCCCTTCCATCCTTACAGAGAGTGCATATTTTCCAGTGAAGCCTTTGGGTATCGGTATCTTCAAAGACAATCGTCCGCCCATGAGCTGGCTTTTCAATGTGCTGTTGTCCGGTAGCGTGGCGGTCGCTGTCTCCCAGAATATGGCTCTCATCTGACCAGTCGTACCCGTGTCCCTTGTAAATATCAATTCTAAGGTCTGGCCTGGCATGACATTTCCCAAAGAGACTTCTGTTGATTGCAATGCGCCCACATTTATCGGCTCCAGAAGGGTGACCGTAGAAAACGCGGTTGATGCAAAAATCAAGAAGGCGAGCAGCTTCTTCATGATTTTACTAAGAAATTGGAGTATTTAATCATAATTCCTTGAGGAACTCGTAGCTGTTTTCGATGTGGACTCTTATTTTTCCCAAAGGGAACTCCTCATCCAAACCGATCTTTCCTGCGACAGCTGCAATCTTGTGGAGATCAAGATAAGATTTGTCTTCCAGCTCTCTTTTGATTATTCCCTGAAGTTCCTGTTTTTTTACGAGTTCTGCGAATTTGTTTAGAGAAGCATGTCCTTTTATCTCTGAGGAAAGGACTTCCAGTTTGGCATCTGGGAATATTTTCTTTATGGCTTGCTCTACATGCTTTGCATTTTCTGTGGGCTTGAGATCTGCTTCAATCGATGCCTTCATACCACCATCAACGTCCTTATCTCCAAAACACCTGGAAGGTTTCCTATGTGTTCTTCAGATAATTTTCTTAGCTCGTCCACATCCCTGCAGTACGCCTCAAGCAGGAGGTCATAAGGCCCGAGAATCTGGTGTATCTTGTGTATGGTATCCGTGACCCTTATCGATTCCTTGATGTCATTTGCCTCTGATGGAGTGCATTTCACTAAGAGAAAGGCGTGGAATGGCCTGTTCAGCATCTTGTTGTCCACCTCGATAGAGAAGCGTTTTATTATTCCATCCTTTACAAGATGATCTATCCTTTTTCTAACGGCAACATCCGAGAGCTGCAGCTCCTTTGATAGATCAGTATAAGAAATTCTGGCGTCTTTCTCAAGCGCAGAGAGTATCTTTTTATCGATAGAATCTAAATCCATAAGGTTAATTAGGCTATATTCCTAAATAAACATACGGTTTTGGTTTGATATTCAAAGCAATAACTTTACAAAAAGAGTGCCAAATTCGGAAGGCGAACGGATGGAAACCACCTATTCACCCAATATAGTCATAGAGAAATGCGAACAGGCAGGTCTCAGCTTCTGGACAGCTTCCAAGATCGCTTTGGAACTTAAGGACCGACTCCAGAAGAGGATGTCCGAGGACGACATAAACCTACAGATAGCCAATGCCCTGAGGAACGTAGACGCTGATTCTGCTTTCCAGTTCGAGAGCTATCATTCGATAAAGGTAAGAACGTCAAAAAATGTTCTGGAGGCCTTTGACAGGAGCAAGATAACCAATTCCCTGGTGAAGGAAACAAGGATACCGAGGCCAGTTGCAGAGGAGATCTCAGAAGAAGTAGAAACAGATATAAGACGATTGCAGCTGAGAAATGTTTCAACACCTTTGATAAGAGAGATGGTAAACACCACGCTGATCCAGAAAAGACTTGAGGACGTGAAGATGCAATATACGAGGATTGGAATTCCTGTCTATGACATAAAAGAAACCATAGAAAGGGAGAAACAGGTCTCACCATACGACATGAACCAGCACTTTGGCAACACAATACTTGAGGAGTACACTCTGACTAGAGTATTGCCGCATACGATTTCTGACGCTTATCTGAATTCAGACATCTTCATACACGGCCTTGAGCAGTTCATAACTAGCCCCATGACATTGCAGAACGACCTTAGGGTGTTCCTGAAAAACGGGATATTCATCGAAGACCTGCAAAGGACTGGCCCGGCAAAGAAGGCAGAGGTGGCTGCTACACACGCAGTGAGAGTGCTTTCAACATCCAGAAAATATGTTGGAAAAGGAGTCAGCGCTGATTTCTTCAACATCTTCATGGCCCCTTACGTAAGAAGGATGAACAGAAAGGATATAGAACAGATATGCCAGGCATTTCTTTACGAATTAAATAAGAACTACTTCACTGACCACTCCTTTGTCGTGAACTTTGACATGGAAATCCCTGATTTTCTGAAGGATGCTGACGCAATCGGGCCTGGCGGAAAGATAAGCGGAACATATTCAGACTATGCAGACGAGGCTGAAAAGTTCTTGAAGATCTTCATAGAGACGATGCAGAAGGGGGATTATTCTGGCACGCCTTTCAGACTGCCTGAGATAAGCTTCAAGAGCTACAAGAAATCCAACCTGAAGCTCCTTGAGGATCTGAAACAACCATATTATCTGATAAACCAGACAGACAAAAACCAGAGCATAGTATATACGCATGCGCTCACTTCCAGGGACGAGAGCGGCCTTAGGACAGGCATTGCGCAGAGCGTTTCGATAAACCTGCCAAAGTTCACAAGGGTGGCGAAGGACGAAAAGAGCTTCTATTCGATACTGGAGCACTATCTAAATCTTAGCAGGGATATAGCCTTGGTGAAGAAGGATATGGTAAAGAAAAGGCTGTACAAAACCAAGTCATTGTCTTTCCTTTCGCAATTCTTCGACGATCAGGAATACATAAAGTTTGATGATTTCAATTACCTGATTTCGTTTGTCGGCCTTCCTCAGGCCAGCCAGCTATTCCTTGGAAAGAAGGAGTATGACAAAGACTGCGCAAACTTCACAGAGAGAATTGTGAGATTTTCCCTGAGAAAGTTCAGGCAATACAAGACTGAGGACGACCTTAGATTTTCTCTAGGTGAGACTGGGGAAAAGAAGGAGCTGGAAAGGTTCTCAAGGCAGAACAAGGCCCTCGGCATGGGATCGGAGATAAGCCCGAAGATAATACCGGACTCATTCGAAGAGAAGGAAGACTACTACAAAACCCTGCAACCGCTGTTTGAAGGCGGCGCATTTTTCGACATGCGGGATAATAACTTTTCTAAGAGTAAGGATTTCTTATTTTTGCGAAGGTTGGGTTAGGAAACCTAACAGAAGAGTTATATTAGTAGAACACCTTCTATTTAGCGAAGTCCGAGTTAAGCACGGGGAGGAGGAAGTGGCCCACCCAGCCGAAATTCCACTCCCCCCTAATTTTCTAAGGTTTTTATTGTACTATAGAGTAAAGCAACTATGCGAGTTTTCGTGGCAGTGCGGGTCAATCCAAGGGCAAAGATAACAGAACTATTGAAGAAATTATCTGGCTTTGATGGGGTCAAGGCAGTGGAGCCGGAAAATCTGCACATAAATCTCAAGTTCCTTGGAGAAGTAAGTGACAGTGAGGTTGAAAAGATAAAAGACGTGATAAAGGTAGTCAGAGGATTCGGCTACTTCACACTCCAGCTGAAGGAGGTGAAGGCCTTTCCGAGCAACTCCAGGATCAATGTGCTCTGGATAGGAGCGCATTCTGACAAACTAGTAAGGCTGATGGAGCTTATTGATACAGAACTGAACAAGCTTGGCTTCGGAAGAGAGAGGGAATATAAGCCCCACGTGACTTTAGCAAGAGTGAAGAAGAAAATCCCGGAGATCGGCTCCTTCCTGGGGGCCTATGACTTCGGGACTCTCGATGTTAAGGAGATAGAGCTGATAAAGAGCGAGCTGGGGAAGGATGGCCCGAGATACGAGACCATAGCGAAAGTGGAACTATGAAAAAGACATTCCTACTGATTGCATTGCTGTTGAGCACTGCGTTTTCTGTAGCGTATGTTGGAAAATATGCAACAGACTACAGCATAATAAGGGCTGACAATTATGTCCTGAAGGCGCCGAGCACCCTGGACCAGTTTAGTTATGTGAATAACAATTTCAAGATAGCGCTAGTGCCGCAGATCTTAATAAATGGGGAGTCGGCCACACTGTCTCCGGTCCTGAATGAAAGCGTGATAATAAATCCCCAGGACAAGTACGTGTTCCAGGCCAAATCAACAAAAAATGATGTTACGGTCACAGAGGACATCGAGATGAAGGCCAAGGAGATAGATTCCACAATAACATTTACCAATAACGGAAAGAACGCTGCCAAGGTAGACGCCATCTACAACTTGAAGTCTGACAGCATGTTCCGATTGTTTTCGCCTGCAGTTCTGGACAATAGGACAACGAACTATGTGATGGTTACCAGCAAGGATTATTATGGAAGTGCTATGGCAATATTTTCCAGCGTTCCCTTCGTAACGCCAAGCATCAATCTTGAGCAGCTCACAGAATGGGCCTATGGAAGCACTGTAGCATCGCTTCCGCCGGGGGGCAGCATAAGTTTTAGCTACACGTACATACCTTTCTATGCTGTGAATTCCACTTCGCAGCTCTATCCTATAGAGGCGTCTTCACACTTCGCAGAACCCCTGATAAAAGTCAAGGGCACAATAGACATTAGCAGGGCAAACAAGGACTTGGTTCCTTCGAAGAAGCCGGTGGACATGATGAAGACGATAGATTCCGCCTCTTTGTCAAATTCCGAGTTCGCAGCTATTAATGATGTCAATTTAATCGCTGGGGGAAACAGCATGGATGCCAGCGAATATATAAAGGCGCTTTGCAGTGCCTATGATATACCTTGCAGGCTGATAATCGGGAAGCGTGGGACCTCATACTATGCCTGGCTCGAGGTCTACACCGACCACTGGGAGGAGATCGACCCCTACAAGAAGCTGGAGGTGGGTCCGACTGGATTTACAAAGATATACACTGAACCCGACACAGAGGTGAAGCTGCTGCCAAAGGAAGCGACCATCGACAAGTCCTTCTATGACCTTGGGGGATCATTTTTTCCTTTCCAGATAAACACTCTCATCTTCTATCTCTTCGTATTGCTATTGTTGGGTGGAGTAATCTACATAGTAAGAAAGAGCGAGCGCAGGATAAGGACTTACACTGGCGGAGAGGCTGAGACCCAGAGCCTGATACTGCATACTGAAACAGACGGCAAGTACAACATAATCAACGAGCAAGTTGAGGACCAAATGTCACTGGACTTATTAAAAAGGATGAAAGAATCGCAGGGCGTAGTTGAGACAGCTAAACTAGCGCAGCAGCTCGGTCTTTCGGATGAGCTGGTTAAGTCAAGCATCCTGCACATGATTGACAACAACAATATCCGAAAGGCAGGCGGGACGGCTGTGCAGCAACAGATAAAGCAGAAGGTAACAACCAAATTATTCATAAAAAACCTGAGGGAGGTTCTGAAGGAAGAGATAAAGACGATGACAGGCCCCCAGAAAAGAGCCCTGATAATCATAATAGCGGTAGCGATTATTCTGATGATACTAATGTTCACGCTTGTCTAAGGCTTTTAAACAGCAAAAACCAAGAGATAAGTATCAGCATCAGGAGATGTTGTGGATGAAACTTGAAAGCTCTAAAATATTTGAAAAGGTCCTGGAAAGGATAAAGCCGCAGAAGCCAGAGATTGAAAAGGCAAGGGAGATTGCGGACCGTTTTCTAAAGAAGATAAAAACCTTGGGTTACGAAGGCATTCTTGTAGGATCAGTAGCCAGGGGCACCTTTGTTGCCGGGGACAAGGATCTTGATATTTTCGTATATTTTGACCCGAGGACTCCAAGAGATGAACTCGAGAAGAAGGGTCTTGAGATCGGAAAGAAGGTGCTTGAGGGCTACAAGGTAAAGACAAACTATGCAGAGCACCCCTACTCAAAGGCAGAGGTCGAGGGCTTCAACGTTGAGATCGTGCCCTGCTACAAGATAAGCAAGGGCAGCAAGATTTTGTCTGCTGTTGACAGGTCGCCGCTGCACAACGAATATCTCATGGAGCATTTTACTGAGAAGCAGAAAGAGGACGTCATATTACTGAAACAGTTCCTGAAGTCTTTCGGCTGCTATGGGGCAAGCACTTCTGTAAAGGGATTCTCCGGATACCTCTGTGAGCTCCTGATATTGCACTACAAAAATTTGGACAATCTTTTGAAAGCCGCTGCCCATGAATGGAACAAGAAGATAATAATAGATGTTGAGGGCCATGGAAAGAATTATGCGCAATTTGCTGAACCCCTGATAGTGATAGATCCTGTGGATTCGAAGAGAAACGTGGCTGCCGCTGTTGACCGCACAGTGCTCAGCAAGTTCGTACTGAGGACCAGGGACTATGTTGTAAGGCCGTCCCATGACTTCTTCGAGCTGAAGGAGAAGAAGCTTGACCTGAAGAAGCTGGTGCATGGCCGAAATCTTATAAGCGTGTCCTTCGCTTATCCAAAGGACGTGGTTGAGGAGATAGGCTGGAGCCAGTTAGAACGCTTGACAAAGATAATCAAGACCCAGCTGCATGAGAATGAATTCTTCATCTACAAGTCAGCCTACTGGACAAACGAAAAGAGGTGTGCAATGATATTTGAGTTGCTTTCAAGGGAGCTTACAGAATACACAATACAAAAGGGCCCCGAAGTATGGGACAAGGACAACACAAAGGCGTTCATAGAAAAGCATGTTGACTACTGGGTAAGAAGGAGCAGGGTGTTCTCCTGGAAAAAGAGGGAATATAGAAAGGCTGAGGACCTGATAGCCATGATGCTCAAGGTCGGGCTGCTTGTGCCGTCGCATCTGCAGAAGAACGCAAGGACAGCAAAGATACATATCGGCGATGATGTCCTCAAGGACAAAGAAGTAGCCCAGAAGTACTTCGAGTGGTAGCGCCCCTACTGGGATTCGAACCCAGATCAGAAGCTCCGCAAGCTCCTATTCTGTCCGTTAAACTATAGGGGCACGATTAAATCGTGCTTGATAACGTTTATATAGCCATGGTATCAGAATAATAGTACTTCTTTTGAGGTAAATACTATGTTGGTTTGTTCTTCTTGTAGGAAGGAAGTCACGCACGACTATGTGAAGTTCAAGTGCCCTAGCTGCGGCAAGGCCCAGATTGTCCGATGCCTGAAGTGCAGGGAAATGGTCACTGCCTACAAATGCCCTGAGTGCGGCTTCGAGGGACCTTAAATAACCAAAATTGCCTAATCTTATTATGATAACTTTTTCCAGAAGGAGAAAAACTAAAAAGATAGCTTCCCTTTTAAGAAGTGAAGATTTTCTTCGCCCACGCGTCTTTAGGTTCAAAAAAGGAACTATAACAGTATATCCAACCGGGGCGCAAGTAGCTAGATCACCAATCGGTGTTAAGAAAACAGGTTCTAAAAATGGTATTGTTACAAAGATCTATCATGATAATGAAGAAGAACTTGTTCAATCATTTCATGACATCAATTGGAATATGCCGCTACAATTTAAACTACAAAAGTTACTTGCCAGTAAAGGAGCACCTATAGCAAAGCCCATCTCTACATCACGGAAAATGACTAAAGTTATGGGTGGTATACTGGTGTGGCAGGAGGAACAATTAAGAGGAGTTAATTTAGATGACTTTCTAAGGAAAAGTAAAGCAAATCTAGAAGAACGCAAAAAAGCCGTTAGAGCTTTTGAAGAAGCTCTTATAAAGCTTAAAAATACTGCTAAAGAAAATGGTATTTACATAAATCCAGACGAAGCTATTACAGAAAATGCAATCTACAACCCTAAAAAGAATAAGGTAATATTCATAGATATTCAATTATCTAAAAGGAGACGATAATATGGGAAAAGTTAAGATAACCTATAGGGTCTTTCCTGAAGACAACTACGACGTAAAGAAACTGGCTGTCGATCTATCCAAAATCGATAAGGTAAAGGCTGTTGAACGAGAGCCAATAGGCTTTGGCGTGGAAGCCATAAAGATTGCCGCTATCTTGGACGACAAGACAGACAGCCCTGCAACATTCGACGAAAAGCTAAGAAAAACAAAGGGCGTCAAGAACGTCGAGGACTTGGATGTCACGCTCATAAGTTAGATATTTAAACCTAATTCTAGTTATACGAGCATGGCGAAGCGAAAGTCAAGGCCAAAAGCAAGGAAATCAGTGCCTAGGCCGACCCCTGACAAAAGACTTCAGAAAAGACTTACTTCTATTGAGAAGGAACTTAGGAACATAGAGCGAACACAGAAGCAGACGCAGCGTGATATCGCCAAAGAAATGAAGGAGGACATGAGCCTTGGAAAGACCATGAAGACAGTGGCCTCTGCTGTCGCCGAAAGCAAGGAACTATCAGAATACCTGCAGCCCTACGTTGGACCCATATACAACATAACGACAAATGACATAGTGCAGATGGTCATAGGTGCGATAATCGGCGTAGGAGTCCAGTTGGCCTTTGTGGATGCCCTGTTCTTTGCGCAGAGGATGTCAAATGCAAACGCTGCTGCAATGCTGGTCTTTGGGATACTTCTTGGATTCTTGATTATCTATTATTCAGGAATAAGAAAGGTGCATCTAAACACCTGGGCTGGATTTGTACCTACGAGATTGGTGGCAGTCTACATAATAAGCCTTGCAATAACCTGGCTGTACCTGATCTTCCTCGGCGCAGTAGTTCCTGAGACACCAATTGATTTGGTATATAGATACATGGTAGTTGTCTCCTTGCCGGCAGTTGTTTTAGCAGCGCTATTCGACCTAATCAGCTAGGATTATATGTTTTGCCTGAGTAAGAAGTCACATGATTACTCGGCTAGTTTTGAAGAATTGGAGATCGCACGAAGAATCAGCGTTCGAGTTCGCCAAAGGCACAAACGTCCTAGTCGGGCCAATGGGCGCTGGCAAGTCTGCGACAATGGATGCTATCTCTTTTGCCCTTTTTGGCACCTTCCCGAATGTGCAGAACAGGAAGATCAAGCTGGATGACATCATAATGAGCAAGCCTACTCCAAAGTCAAAGGCTTCTGTTGAGCTGACATTTAAGATTGACAACAACAGCTATCTGATAAAGCGTGTCTTGGAGCGTGGAAAGGGCGTCACCACAAGCGAATTAAGAAGGGGAGACACCTTAGTCGAAGGGCCGCAGACAAAGAGAACTACGGAGAAGATATGCGAGCTCCTGAAGATGAACTATGACCTGTTTTCAAGGGCGGTTTACGCAGAACAGAACAACATTGACTACTTCCTGGAGATACCGAAGGGCCAGAGGAAGGACAGGATTGATGAACTTCTAAACATAAACAAGTTTGAGCTGGCCCGAAAGAACCTGGGCACAGTGATAAATCGGCTTAGGGACAGGACCGAAGAGAAGCAGAGGTTTGTCTCTGAGATAAAAGAGATAGATAACATACCGAAATTAGAGGCCGAGATAGGTGAAAAGAAGAGACTCCGCGACAAAAAGAAGCTAGTAGTAGAGGATTTCCAAAAACAGAGGCTTGCGGCTTCCACAGAACATTCGACTCTAGCTAAGAAGAAAAAGGAATACGACGGCTTGAAAACCAAGATAGAGGGGCTTAGGGCGGTGACTGAAAGAGATTCCAATTCCATAGAAGACTGCAAGAAAAAGTTGAACTCAATAAAGGTTATTCTGGATATAGACAAGAAGATAGGCGATTCAAAAATCTCTCTTGAAAATATCAGGAAGGATATAGAGGACAAGAAGTCTACTAAAAAGTCTTTGGCGATGCATGTATCGCACATAGAAGAGAGTGTTGTTAAGATAGGCGAAGGAAAGGAGAAATGCCCTGTCTGCGATTCTGACATTAGCGGGCATAAGAAAGACGAGCTCCTGCAAAGAAGAGGAGAGGATAAGCGAGAAACATTAAAGAAAATAGAAGAGATAGACGTGGAGGTCCTGGAGCTTGATAGGGAAAGGAGGAATCTGGACGAAAACATAGAGCTTCTACAGAAAAACTCTGATCAGGTAAAACGGATAACCGATGACAAAACAAAGCTCGAAGGTGAGTTGGAAAAGAACAGGAAAAGCTTAACCGAGCTTGCGGGCACTTTGCAAAAGCTCGACTATGATGAAAGAAGGGAAAAGTCTGTTTATGAAAAATTGAAGGAAGTAGAGAAAAACCTGGCTGTTGTTGAGAGAGAGCAATATAGCCTTACAGAGATTATAGGTGAAAAGGAGGAGAGGCTTGCAGAACTTACAAAGATCCAGAAGGAACTGTTGGACACTAGGAACGAAATCATTTATCTGCAGAAAACGGTCGGTTCCTTTGAGACCCTGCAAAACGTGCTGCAGAATGTGCAGTCCTCGCTGAGACAGGAGTTTACAGACACCACGAACATGGCTTTGTCAGACATCTGGGCGAAGATATATCCGTACAAAGACTATGTGGATCTGAAGCTTAATGTGGACGAGAGTGGGGATTACATACTGCAAATGAAAACCAAGTCTGGGGAATGGCAGAATGTGGAAGGCATCACAAGCGGCGGGGAAAGAAGCTGCGCTTGTCTGGCTCTGAGAATCGCATTGTCGTTCGTATTGGCTAGGAATCTATCATGGCTGGTGCTTGACGAGCCTACGCATAACCTGGACAAGAAAGCTATTTCAGAATTATCAAAGATTCTAAGGGACGACCTGCCTCAGATTGTGGAGCAGATATTCGTAATCACACACGAGCCGGAGCTTGAAAAGGCGGCTTCTGGATTCTTATACAGGCTGGAAAGAAATAAAGGAGAGGACGAACCTACAAGGGTAAATGCAGAGACAGCTGTTGGATTTGCCTAATCTTTCTGTAGCAGTACGAAACATAACCTTTTTTTCGGGTTGTCTGAGTTGTCGATCGCGACCTTTGCAGAGAAACCGTTTCTTGAAAATATGCCAGCAATCGCTATCAGGCGCTCTTCTGAATTAGGATAGAACTGAAAAACTGCTTTTGACTTTGACTTCAGAACTCTGTTTAACTCTTTTGCTACCTTCTTTATGTCAGCGTTCTCTCCAATCAGCCATTGCAGCGCCGATACAGATATCGCAGAATCAAAGCTGTTGTCCTTGAATGGAAGCTCGCGCATATCTGCATCATGGGCTTCAAGATGCTTGCTTTTGCAGACAGCTATCATTGATTTAACCACGTCAACCCCGACCGGTTTGAAACCCTGGTCCTTGAGAAAACCTAGGACAAAGCCGGCTCCGCAGCCCAGGTCCAATATCTTTCCTGTCTCTATGCCAGACAACTTGAGCATGCGCTGGGCTATCTCTATTTGTCTTTTCTTCATAGAAGAGGAATTGCTGAACCTTTTGATCTCTTCAGATGTGTAGAATTCCAATGGAGAATAAGTGTCTTCAGGACGAATGTTTTGGATCTTCCAAGCCATTATAGTTCCTGACCCTTCGCCAATTTTACTATAATCCCTGCCACTATGTTTCTGGGGCCCTTTGTAGGAAAGATGTTCATCTCTTTCAAAACGGCCTTGTTCTTATCAAAATCAGTGGAAAACTTCTGCGGATATGCTTTGTAAAGTTCGTCCGCCTTGTGCCTTAAGATCTTGCTAACTAGCTTGCCCAATTATGTCACCATTTATGTTAACAACAACTTCCTGGTTGTTCGGCATCTTCCTTATGACTGCAAGAGGTAATACTCTTTCGTCGTACTCTTCCTTTGCAATGTCATAAGTAGTGGATCCCTTGGTCGATTTTATCAGTATTGGAGCGCCCATCGATATTTGCAGAGCTCTTGCACCGATTATCCTTGCTATTTCAAAACGAGTCAACATGCCTTCACCACAAGTAGAAAGTCCGAATTCGTGATATCCTTATGATTACTTGGGTTTTTAAATGTTTTAGATGCCAATATTAGAGCATGATACGTTTTCTTGTTGGCGAACCGGCGTGCCTGATTGATAAGAGCCTAGTCATAGGAGATATCCATATTGGTTATGATAGAGAGCTCACTGAGTCTGGTTTTCGCGTATCGAACCTGACAGATAAGCTCATAAAGAAGATAAAAACGCTAGTCACAGCCAATGACTGCAAAGAAGTTATAATCCTTGGTGATGTGAAGCATTCAATAGAACTAAGGCCTGATTTAGAGGAAACAAAGCGTTTTTTCAAGGAATTGAGCAAGTTTACCAAGCCAATCTTAGTGATGGGGAACCACGATGGAGCGCTGAACAATTACATAGATGCAGAGACGCATGACTATTCTGGCTGGAGGAGGGGCAAGTACTACTTCACTCACGGCCATGCAAACCTCAAGAAAGAGGCATTCAAGTGCGACATGATATTCTCAAGCCACCTGCATCCGATAGTGGATTTCGTAGACAAATTGGGCGGAAGGCAGAGCGAGAGGGTTTGGTTGAGAAGCGACCAACTGACTGTCCTGCCGGCTTTTAACGACCTTCTAGGAGGCATAGACATAAGGAGATCTGACCTTGGACCGCTCTCGAAGCACTTTGATAAGGAGGAGTTGGATATTTATCTGCTGGATGGTTTATATCTTGGGAAAGTGAAGGACCTACCAAAGCTAAGGCAAAGGAAGTTCGATGAAGATGAATGGGCACGACTCTAGATTCTACTATAAAAGTGGAGGAAAATGGCACAAAATACATCACCATAGGTTAATAGCTGGAGCAATAATCCACAAAGGAGACAACGTTCTTATAGGAAGAAAAGACCGCAACAAACCTCATCCTAGCAGAGGCCAATGGGCGTTTCCAGCTGGCATGGTTGAACCAAAGGAATCCCCTTTCGATGCAGTGGTTAGGGAAGTAAAAGAGGAGACTGGACTTAAAGTGAGATCGAAAAATGTTATTGATTTTGTCTCTGATTATGTAACATTCCCGAATTGGGGCATGCCTTGCTGGTATACTTTCATATATATCGACTGCCCATATAACGGCGGTATTGCTAAAGCTTCTGACGATTTGGTGGAATTGAAGTGGGTAAAAGCAAAAGATATAAACAAATATCTCACTAGCAGAAGACCGCCCAAGGGAAGCAGATTAGAAAAATTTGTGAGGTCATTAAAATGAATGGAAAAAACTTTAAGCAAGTAATCCTAGTTAGAAAAGACCTGAAGCTCAGCAGGGGAAAAATGAGCGCGCAGGTATCGCACGCCTCTCTAGAATCGTTCATAAATGCACAGAAATATGACAGCGTTCTCGCTGAGCTGTGGCTGAAGTACGGCGGAAAGAAAGTGGTGCTCTATGTCAAGAACGAAAACGAGCTTTTGGATATCTATAACAAGATTCCAAGGGGCATTCCAAAGGCCTTGATAACAGACGCTGGGCACACTCATCTGGCGCCTGGCACGGTTACCTGTGTTGGCGTAGGACCGGTGGACGCTGGAAAGATAGACAAGGTTACGGGGCATCTGAAGCTGGTGAACTAATGGGCACGAATTACAAATCGATATATAGCTCTTTTTCTTAGTATAAATATGTCGATTGGAAGGCCGCCTGTTCAAGTCCAACTGCCATCAGAAGTTAACAAAAACATAGCTTACTTGCTAGGCGTCTTACATGGCGATGGGTATTTGGGCAAAAACTATTTTGAGATACCTGTAAATCTAAGAGATTATGATTATGTCAAAGTATTAGTTGACATACTAAGAAATAGTGGACTTAATCCTAAAGTCTATAAATATAATCGCTACGAGGTCTATACTAACTCTAGGGTATTTAAAGATTACCTAGAATCATTTGGTCCTACTAAGTGCGAAACTTGGAATATACCATTAGCGATACAAGATAATAAATTAAACATCAAAGCGGCATACTTAAGTGGTCTATTTGACACTGACGGAACTATTACTTACAATTTAAAAAATGGAGCCAAACGTGTTGCGCTTTATTCAAAAAACTTAAAGGCACTTGAAAACGTCAAAATTATGTTAAAATCTGACTTTAGCATAGATAGCGATATTACAAAATCTGAAAAGCTGTTAAAAGGTAAGTTATTTACATGGTACTCTTTAAACTGTAGTAACCAGATTTCTATTAAACTCTTTGCTAACAATATAATCCCTAGACATCCTAGAAAATTGAAAAAACTAAATGATATAATTAAGTCTTATAGTGGTGTTCAAGAAAAATATTATGATACAAAAGAAGTGATAGTAAAACTTTTAACTGGAAGGAGAAGGGTAAGTACTAAAGAAATGGCAAAGATACTAAATAGAGATCCATCAACATTAAGAGAACATTTAAGTCCTATGCTACAAAAAGGTTTAGTTAAAAGGGAAACTGAATTCTATAATAGATATGGCCGATGTGAAAACGGTGGTGCTAAAGAATACTTCTGGAGTTTAAATGGTGCATAGTATGACTAATTATCAACGGGGTTATATGTTAGAATATCGCGTGAAGCAGATTCTAGAGGCAAATGATTTTCTAGTATTCAGATCGCCGGCGTCCAAGCAGGCTGCTGATCTGTTCGCGACGAAAAACGGCGATATCTACCTTGTCCAGTGCAAGAAAACAGGCGTAAAGGACAAGAATAACATGTACATTTACGGATTAGAAGAGCTTGTGTCGATGGCGAGCAAGTACAAAGCCAAACCTTTATTAGCCTACTCGTTTTACTATTCTCCTGTCTATGTGAAGCATGTCACCGCAGGCTCTATGAAGCTTGCAAAAGACGACTCGAACGTAGAACTGGAGCATTTTGTGGGGCGGATATAATGACAGACGTGAAATTCGGCGACATAATGAAGAAGGCAGTAATCACTGTGAAGAAGATGGACAAGCTGGAAAAGGTAGTAAAGATAATGGCAAAGGTCGGAATAGGCGGCGTGGTGGTCACAGAGGGTGGAAAGGTCATAGGCATACTTACCGAGAAGGACATCATAAGGCAAGTACTGGCAAAAGGAAAGAACTACAAAACTGTCAAGGTCAAGGACATAATGAGCAGCCCAGTGAAGACTGTGCGGCCAGAGACAGATGTGGAGGAGGGCTTCAGGATAATGCGGGACTTGAATATCGAGAGGCTTCCTGTAGTGGATAAGGGAAGGCTCATAGGAATCGTGACTGAAAGGGACTTGATAAAGGTGGAACCGGCACTTCGAACTTTGATGGAGGATAAGATTGATCTTACAGGAATAAGCGCTCAGTTCAAGGATCTGTCCTGGTCTGGAAGGTGCCAGAACTGCGACATGTATTCCGAGGATCTAAAAGAAGATGACGGACAGCTTCTTTGTGAGGACTGCAGGAAAGCCTTATAAACCCCAGAAACAGAATAAATACAAGTAATCATTAGGTTGACTAATTCAACCGATTCATCACTTATCATACATCATCACCATCATGCTCATTTTAGGCATCTTGGTAACCCAGCTTATGCTGTGGTTATGTATATCAGTGCTCTGTTTTTGGCTGAATCGTCAGTAGGTCACCACCATGAACTCTGTAGAGAGACTGGAACGAACTATGACCGAACTCAAAGAATCGACAACCACGAAGTTGGTAGAAGGAAAAAATGATAAGAAAGCTTTGGAGTTTTTCGGGATAGACAACGTACAGACGCTCACGGGGTCGATGGTGGAAGTGGCTGAATCCCTCCGAGGAAACAAGGAGGTAATCATACTGACTGACTACGACCGCCGCGGCGACTCGCTCGCTGAGCGGTTGTGTGAATTGCTTAATGAAGAAGGAATAAGGTGCAACATGGACTTCCGGAAGGAGATAAGATTCCTGACGGGTATAAGGACATTCGAGGACCTTGTTCCAAAATATGAAAAAATGAAGGAGTACAAAGGTGTTAATTATGGCGAAAACTTACATAGACACAGTAAAATACGTCGTTCACGCGACGATTGAGATAGATGGCATCGTGGAAAAACCTGATGTTGTCGGCGCTTTATTCGGACAGACGGAAGGTCTGGTCGGAGAAGAGCTTGATTTCAGAGAACTACAAAAGTCCGGAAGGATCGGACGAATTGAGGTAAACATAGAGGCAAAGGCAGGAAAGTCTGTTGGAGAAATTCTCCTACCGTCTTCCTTAGATAAGGTAGAAACTTCAATCCTAGCTGCCGCTTTGGAGACTGTGGACAGAGTGGGCCCTTGCGAGGCGAAGATTAAGGTAACAAGGATAGAGGACACCAGAACCATGAAGAGAGGAGTAGTAGTTGACAGGGCAAAGGATATCTTGAAGACAATGATGGGCGAGATGTCACCTGAAAGAAAGGAGATATCGGAGACTGTCAGATCAGAATCAAGGACAGCTGAGGTCAGAGAATGGGGACCAGACAAGGTTGCCATTGGACCGGAAGCAGAGGAATCCATGGACATCATAGTCGTGGAGGGAAGAGCTGATGTTATTTCCTTGCTAAGGGCAGGGTACAACAATGTCATTTCTCTTCAGGGAAAGATCGTTCCTCCAAGCGTTCCCGAGTTTTTGCGGGACAAGAAAGAGATTACAATGTTCGCTGACGGAGACAGAGGCGGAGATTTGATAGTGAAGCAACTGGCTGACGTTTCAAGAATAGACTTCGTCGCTAAAGCGCCCGATGGAAAGGAGGTCGAAGAGCTTACTGGCAAGGAGATTATAAAATCTCTGAGAAACAGGATGCCATTCGATGAGTTCATATCCAGGACGTTTGGCGAAGAGCCTAGATACGATAGAAGGGAATATGCTCCAAGAAGGACATTCAATAGGGCAGGTCCAAGGGGAAGAACTGGTGTCGGAAGAGGTACTGGATTCAGAACCAGAGCTCCTCGGGATTTCCAGAGAACAGAATACGCGGAGGAAGCTCCGAAGGTGGACATACCTTTCGGTGACAAGCTGCGAGAGCTTGGCGGAACACTCAGGGGCGTCTTACTAAGTTCGGACGGAAGCGTCATCAATGAGGTTGATGTGAAGGACATTCCAGATGAGATGGAAAAGAGAAAGGACGCTGAAACAGTGGTCTTTGACGGAATAATCACGCAGAGATTAGTGGACATAGCTGACAAGAACGGCGTGAAGAACCTTATCGGAGTAAAGAAGAGCAAGATAGACAACTACGGCGGGGTAAAGGTCTACACCCCATAATCCTTTTTTTCGGGTCCGTAGTCCAGTGGTTAAGACGTCGCTTTTACAAAGCGAAGATCGTGAGTTCAATTCTCACCGGACCCACTCTTTTTAAACCCTAATATATCTAGTAATAGCACACGGAATCGTTGAGTTTGGCATAGAGTATGATTCCCATCTTGTTGTCTGACTCAACAAACGCGTCGATAGTATAGTGGTTAGTACTCCACGTTGCCATTTTACTCCTTAAGGGGTAAAGCAAGGACGTGGGAACCCGAGTTCAAATCTCGGTCGACGCACTGACGTACTGGCTTTTTAAGCAGTACAATCAAAATAGGTGTTGTGAGTGGGATGCAATTCCAATCTGGTTATCGGAAATAATGCACTTTGTCCCAGCCACGCTTCTTTTAAATCAACACTTCTTGAGGTTAGCTTATGCTAGACATTAAACTCATTAGAGAAAATCCCGATTCTGTGAGAGAGAACCTGCAGAGGAGAGGAAACGCCGACTACTTAGGCTATTTAACAAGGGTCATCGAAGCTGACAAGAAGTGGAGAGAGATATTGGTGGACATGGAAAAGCTGAAGGCCAGGAAGAATAATGTTTCTGCTCTGATTCCGAAGGCTACTGCTCTCGAAAAGGCCACTTTGCTCAAGGAAAGCACAGAATTGAAGAAGGAAGTGGAGTCCAAGGAAAAGGTCGCTGAGAAGTTTGACAAGGAAGTCCGAGGGCTTATGATGCTTATACCAAATATGTTGCACGAGAGTGTTCCGCACGGCAGGAATGAAACCGACAATGTTGAGATTCGAAGATGGGGGCAGCCGCCTGCATTCTCTTTCAGGCCAAAGGACCACTACGCAATAGCAAAGAACCTGGGAATGATAGATGTTGACAGAGCTGCTAAGGTGGCAGGAGCAGGATTTGCGTACTTGAAGAAGGAGCTGGTATTGCTGGATTATGCGATAATGAGGTATGGAATTGATTTCCTTATGAAAAAGGGCTTTACGCCTGTGGAACCTCCGTACATGCTAAACCGAGAAGCCTACGAGGGCGTGACATCTTTGGATGCGTTCCAGGATGTCATGTACAAGGTAGAAGGACAGGACAACTATCTTATAGCGACTTCAGAACACGCATTGGCGTCAATGTACAAGGACGAGACATTGTTGAAGGATGAGATGCCACTGAAGTACTGTGGAGTGTCCCCATGCTTCCGAAAAGAAGTGGGAACGCACGGAAAGTACACCCACGGACTGTACAGAATGCACCAGTTCAACAAGGTGGAGCAATTTGTCTACTGTCTTCCAGAGGAATCATGGAATGTTCACGAGGAGCTGCAGAAGAACACAGAGAAGATGTTCCAGGAGCTTGGAATCCATTACAGAGTGCTTACATTATGCAGCGCTGACACGGGATTTACCATGGCAAAGACATATGACACAGAGATATGGATGGTTGATGGTGTTTTTAGAGAGGTAGGTTCGAACAGCAATGCCACAGATTATCAGGCAAGGAGACTGGGCATAAAGTATAGAGAGAAGGAGGGAGCAGCGCCTAAGGAATATGTGCACATGCTGAACAACACTGGTTTGGCCACTTCCAGGGTTATGATCGCGATTCTTGAACAATTCCAGAATGAGGACGGCACAGTAAACATACCTAAAGTACTGCAGCCTTACATGGGAGGAATCAAGAAGCTAGAATAAGGGCCCGTAGCTCAGTCTGGTAGAGTACTCGGCTTTTAACCGAGGCGTCGCGGGTTCAAATCCCGTCGGGCCCGTAAGTGATAATATGGCAGAGATAAAACATTGGGCAGACCAATTGGCTGACCAAATAATAGAGAGAAGCAAAAGAGAGGGTAGAGTGGCAAACATAAAATGCCAGCAGACACCTTCTGGTGGTAAACACATAGGTAATGCCAATGACGTTATTCGAGCATATTTCCCTTACAAGGTGGTTTTGGAGAAGGGACATAAGGCAGAGTTCGTTCACACGAGCGACGACAGAGACCCAATGAAGGAAGTACCACTAAGGCTTGCTGATCTTGACGGCAACTGGCACGACTCCAAGAAGCTGCTTGACTTCTCGAAATACATGGGCGTCCCCTACTGTAACATACCTGACCCATTCAAATGCTGCGAGTCCTGGTCAAAGCACTTCACGAAGGTTTGGATGAAAGGCTTGGAAATGGTTGGCATGCGGCCGAAGATGTACTATGTTGACGACCTGTACAAGGAAGGGAAGATGCGACCGTTTGTAAAACAAGTGCTTGAGAAGGTTGATATTGCAAAGGAGATAGCAGCCAAATTCCAGGAAACAAAACGAGTCGACACTTATATGCCGTTTGATGCGATATGTACCAACTGCGGCAGGCTTACGTCGATCAGCTCCTTTGACCTGAAGAACTGGACTGTCAAGTTCACCTGTGGCGGAAAAGCCCTGAAGAAAAAGAGGGCTGAGGGTTGTGGTTTTGAGGGAGAGACCTCTTTGGACAATGGGAAACTGCAATGGAGATTTGAATGGCCTGCATTGTGGGCTTTGTTCCATACTACTTACGAACCGTTTGGAAAGGACCATGCAGAGGGATCATATCCTCAAGGAAAAGAAGTCATGAGGAGAATATTTGAGATTGAACCTCCAATCCCATTCGTTTATGAGTTCTTCCTAGTCTCTGGGGAAAAGATGTCTGCATCAAAGGGAAACGTCTACATAATCCAGGACATGATGAAGGTCATGGAGCCAGGACCATTCCTGCTGTTCTATGCGAAAAAGGCACAGAAACAGAGAGACTTTGATTTGAAGAACGTCTACACAATGGTCGACGAGTTTGATAGAGCTGAGAGATTTTACTTTGGAGAAAGGGACAAGTCAACGCACTTTGAGGATAATTACAGCAGAATATATGAATTGATAGTCGACAAATTACCAAAGAAGATGCCTAAAAGAATACCTTACACGTTCGCCGCGTTCATATCGCAGATAAGTGAGGATAAGAGAAGGAGGGAATTGATCCTAAAGGATTATTTGAAGGATGCTACGGCTGAAGATATAAAAAACGGACTAATAAGGATAGAGCTCGCTGATTTCTGGGTTAAACATTATGCTCCAGATGAATACAAAGTAAAGATATTGGAACACAAGCCTAAATTTGGCGTTAGCCCAGACCTGAAGTTTTTCTTCGAGGAAGTTGCAAAAGAGGTTGAAAGAGGTGCGTCTGGGGACGAACTGCAAGACTTCATCTATAGCGAATCGAAAAGGAGAAATCTTGAAAGCGGCAAGGTATTCAGGACAGCCTATCAATTATTCCTTGGTAAAGACAAGGGACCAAGATTGGGGCCTTTCTTGGCCTTCTTAGATAGAGATTTCGTAGTCAACCGGTTAAAACTCAAAGGCTAAAATCGCTATTAGCCGTAGAGAAGACTTTTATATATCCAAGTAATTAGAATTAGGCCACGGTGTTAAAATGAAGTTCGAAGAATATTTACACAAGCATAGGGACAGTGTCTACGATAAGATTTGCGAATATCTGCCAAGCAAAGAACCAAAAGAACATTACAAAATGGTAAGGGAGTACGTAGACAGAAAGGGAAAATATACAAGACCAATTTTCTTAGTTCTTTGGACAGAGTTACACGGCGGAGATCCTAAAAAAGCGATTCTCCCAGCAACTGCGATGCAGGCCTCTCAGGATTGGATATTGATACATGATGATATTGAAGATGGAAATAAAATACGAAGAGATGAACCTACTGCTTGGGTAAAATATGGTATAAATTATGCAATAAACGCTGGTGACGCTCTGCATATGATAATGTGGAAAATAGTGCATGATGCGGTAAATCATTTAGGCGACACAATAGGAAAGAGATATTATGATAAATTTTATAATATGCTTATAGTAACTGCTGAAGGGCAATACTTAGATCTGCATCTCGCTCATGATGTCAAAGATATCACAAAATTCACTCTGGAGGACTACTATAAGTCTATACATGGAAAATCGGGATACTATTCTGTTTACGGCCCTATGCAGATGGGCGCAATAATCGCTGGAAAGGATGACGCCTATGTAAATAGAATAAAAGAATATGGAGAGCTAATTGGAAATGCCTTCCAGCTCAAGGATGACATACTTGATTGCACAGCCACAGAAGAGGTATTGGGAAAAACTCATGGCAACGACGTCTATGAAAATGTAAAGACCGCAATCCTATGGCACTTTGTGAAAAACGCCAGCAAGCCTGACTTGGAAAAGGTCAAGGAAATCTATACTAAGGAGAGAGATGAAAAATCACCCGAGGAAGTTCAAGAAGTATTAGATTTGTTCAATAGATATGGCAGTATCACCTATGCAAAAGAGCTGGTTGACAAGCTAGCAAAGGACGCTTTAACAAAGTTCGAAGAGGTATCTAAAGATATACCTGAGTCTGATCTCAAAGAGACGGCCAGAGACGCCATAAGGAAGATGGCTGAGAGGAGGAAGTAATGGAAGATGAAATGCTAATTTTAGTAGATGAGAAAGATAGACAGATAGGAACAGATACAAAGATAAATTGCCATAAAGGAAATGCGAGAAGACATAGGGCATTCACAACCATATATCTAAACGACAAGAATGAGATGCTACTGGCAAGAAGGGCTTCTAGAAAGATAACCTGGCCGAATTTCTGGGATCTGGCTCTTTCAAGTCACCATCATCCTGGGGAGACGCACGAGGCCGCAAATGAGAGAAAGTCTATTCAGGAATTGGGTACCACTGCGCCAGTAAAAAGACTATTTTCATTTGAATACCATGTACCATACAACTTGGATTGGTCCGAATGGGAACATAACCACATACTTATTGGAAAGCTTAATGGAAAAGTTACCACTAATTTAGCAGAGGTCTCTGAAGTTAAATGGATAGGTTTCAACAAGCTCAAGGAAGAAATAGCTAGGAATCCAAATCAATTTGCGCCCTGGACCATTATTGCCATAAGAGAGTTCTTCAATAGAGGCCATGACAAGTCTACTTTCTAAATATTCCCTCTTCCTGTGTCTTTAGAGTTATCCCTCTGTTAGCGATCTCTATCGGTATCAGGTCTTCCTTGTGCTTTGTGCCACGCATCTTCTCTATGACCAGGTACCTTGTGGCAGTCTCCATCGCGCCTAAGTAGTGCAGAACCACAACTCCGTCTGACATGAACTCAGATATCTTGTCGCTGCTCAGCCATTCAGAACCTCTCGGAATCTCAGATATTATTATGGAAGTTGTCATCGGCTGCTCCTTGAGCATCATTATCAGCTTGTGCACCTGGAATCTCGTGTAAAGCTCTGCAGGTATCGATGGCAAGAAGGCTTCGCTTTCTATTAGACCATATGACTGGAGCTCATGAGTTGATGGTGGTATGTTTGCCAAAGGGGACAGAGAATCGATAACTATTCTCTTGGGATTGAATGCCCTTATCCTATTCCTTATATCCTCTATTATAGTCTGGCCGGGCAGTCCTTTCCTAGCTGTGATGTCTATGAAGTCAAACTTTGCCAGTCCTTGGTTCTCCAGTGATTGAAAATCAAAACCAAACCTGTTCGCCTGCTCATAGATATCAGAAGCTCTCTGCTCTAGGGAAAGATACAGGACCTTCTGCCTGAATTTTGCGGCGCCGGCATGCACAAAGTGCTGGGCAAAGATGGATTTTCCTGTGCCTGGTGATCCTGAGACCAGAGTCACAGAACCTCTTGGGAATCCTCCTTCGATGAGGTCGTCAAAACCAGGTATGCCCGTTGGCTCTCGTTCCACCATGTGCTAAAAGAAACGGAGCTGATATAAAAACACTACACGACGCTGTATATAGCCAGCGCCCCGAAGAATGCCTGCACAGCCAAGAGATAGATAACGAGCTGCTTCTCCGTAGGATGCCAGTATCTCTGGAAGATGTGCGATACGGAATAAATGGGCCCGTCATAGTACAGCCTCCCGTCCTTTGGATTGCCGTAGAACTTCCTGTGGCCCTCCCTGTTTATCGGCCCCCAGTTCTGGGCCTTGAACTTGGATCTGGCCTTGAGTACGAACTCGATAATCTGCGGGAAAAGCGCGATAACCCCAACTCGTTCTATGTTGCCGAGGATCACGGCTGTCACTAAGGCGGTGGCAATTGCGTATGTGCCGACATTTTCGACAAATAGTTTTGCAGGATACCAATTGAACTTCAGAAACGCAAGACAGGCCCCGGTCATGGATATGGCGATCAGGGGGGCGGTTATCGGGAAGCTTTCAGGATATATTGTCGTCATGTAAGCGCCAGCCACAGCAACAGAGAAGTTTGCAATCGCGCCAGTGCCAGCCTCCAGTCCATTGAATCCAGCTAGCATATTGATTAGATTTGAAGCAGCTATTACTCCTATTGGAACTAGAAGCAGGGAGTACCAGATTCCGAAGTTTATAGTTCCGAAGAACGGCAGATAGAGATGGCTAGTTCCTGCTGAAATCACAACCAATGGTAGGGCAGCTATGCCTGGCAGAATCACGCGCCAAATCTGCCTCATCCTGAAGATGTCATCCATCAATCCCAGAAGACCAATCAAAAGCACAGTGGATAGCGCGGCCAAAACACTCACTGCATCATTTAGCCTGAGAAGCTTTAGGGATATCAGAAGCGCGAAGCTGAATCCGAATAATATGCTTAGGCCGCCTAGCCTTCCGACCTTTGGAAGATTCGGCTTGTTCCTATCTGTGGCCTTAAGGATCGCATCCCAGCCCTTCTTCACTTTTATCGTGAAGTCTATCTTTCTCAGAAGTATCTCTGTTACTATGAATGTAGAGCCGAAGCTAGCCACCAATGCAATCAAAAGTATTTCCAACATAGGCTCACCTATAGGGAATTTGGAATTCTACCTTAAATAAGTAGGGGGTTTCTCCTGTATCGTTAAGGACTTCAGGAATCTGGTCACTTCCTCGGAAAAGAATATCTCGCAGGAGCAGTTAGGACAATAGAAGCCTGCCAGCTCGAAGAAGTCGCCGTCGAATTCTATCGGTATGTATTTCGGTTCCATATGAATTGTTTCGCAATACGGGCAAACGTGTCTTGTCATGTTCTCCCTGGGTGACTCTTGAAGAAAGTAGTCACTCAGAATATATAAAAGTATTCAGAAAAAGTTTTATACTTGGGTTGTCAGGTTGCCCCTTTTTAGGGGGGCGTAAAGAATTCGCCCCTCCCAGCAGTTTCGCCCCGGGAGGGGAAATGGCTCACCCATGCAAAATTCGCATTATCTTTGTGCTTAATGGGGTATTTAAACCTTGCTAAAATACGCTTTGTGACGTGAATTTGAGTTTATAAGCAGTTTATCCAGCGAAAACTCAACATACGTATAATATCTGCTCTGAGAACTAGCTTAACATCAGAGTTTCATCGATTCTTCTGGACGTCGGACAACTATCCCCTTCTTGGAAATCTCCATCGGAAGGATGTCTTCCACATGTTTCGTGCCTCGCATCTTTCGGACAAACATGTTCCTGTTCGACTCAGATCCAATGCCCATATAATGCAAAACCAAGACTCCATCTGCCACATATTCCTCTACGCCATATTTTGAGAACTCCATCGGACCGGCTCCCAAGGATTGCTCTGGTATCTCTGATGTCAGGATAGCTGTTATATTTGATTTGAGAAGCATGTAGTTTGTTTTCAGGACTGCTTTTCTTATCTCTGTTGCCTGGTCTATGTGGATTCCCAAGCCGGAAATGGAATCGATGACAATCCTTTTTGCCTTTATCTGGTCTGCTATCTGCATCACCCTCAGTAGTAGGCGGTCCACGTCTATTCCGAGCTGCGGCATCGAGTATTTTTCTTCTGATGGATAGCCGATCTTTGCAGCAGAGGCATCCACGATCACTATGTCGCCCTTTTTCTCATATTTCTCCAGGTCAAAGCCGAACCTGGCCATGTCCTGCCTGATCATCTGCGGTCTCTCATCCAGAGTAACAAAAACGCCTGGCTCGTCATATTCTGCCACGCCTCTATAGAGATACTGCATGGCAAATATTGTCTTTCCTGTGCCTGCCCCTCCCGACACCAGTATGGTCCTGCCTCTGGGAAAGCCGCCCTCTATCATGTCATCTAGACCGTAGATTCCGGTCTTTGCTCGTTCTATTTCTTCTACCATACCATCACTAGAAGGCGTATTGGCTTTTTAAAACTATTCAGAGTTCGAATCGTCAGGTATTTATTCTAAGCAAATCTAATAGAACTTCCGTGATGATATGCACAACGTAAAGATGTACACCACGCCGACATGTGTGTGGTGCGGGAAGGTCAAGGAGTTCTTCAAGCAGAACAATGTCCAGTACAAGGAGATAGACGTTTCCATAGACGACCAGGCTGCGATGGAAATGATAGAGAAGACAGGCCAGATGTCTGTCCCAGTTATAGATATAGACGGAAATATCGTTCTAGGATACAATGTTCCGCAGATGAAGCAGTTCTTGGGCGTTTAACATGGCGCGCAAGATAGCAGTTCATCAGCTCAAGAGAGAGCTTGGCCTGTTCCAAGCGACAATGATTGGTGTGGGCATAATCTTCGGCGCAGGCATCTATGCACTTATAGGAAAAGCGGCGGGGCTTGCTGCAAACGAAGTGTGGCTGGCATTCTTGGTGGGTGCGTTTATCTCTGCCTTTACTGGTCTTGGATATGCGGAACTGTCTTCTATGTTCCCAAAGGCTGGGGCAGAATACGTCTATGCGAGAAAGGCGTTCAACAAGAAGATTGCGTTCCTTGCCGGCTGGCTCATAATAATATCCGGCATAATAGCGGCTGCGACAGTTGCTCTGGGTTTTGCTGGATATTTCAAGGCATTGTTCGGGACTCCCATCGTGCCTGTGGCTGCCGTGCTAGTGGCACTGTGTTCCATCCTAAACTTCTGGGGCGTGAAACAATCGGCCATCGTAGGCGTCATATTTACCCTTATTGAATCTGCTGGGCTTGTGATAATCATTGCTCTTGGCCTGCCTTACCTTGGGACTGTGGATTACTTTGAGAATCCTTTCGGAGTAATGGGCGTTCTTCAGGCAACGGCGCTTATCTTCTTCGCCTACATCGGCTTTGAGGAGATACCTCGTCTCTCTGAAGAAACCAAGGCTCCAAAGAAGGTCATACCAAGGGCACTGATAGGCGCAATCATAATATCTACATTGGTGTACGTCTTGGTTGGGGCGGTCGCCACGAGCGTGGTTGACTGGCAGGTCTTGTCCCAGTCTCACGCCCCTCTTGCTGACGTGGCTGCGAAAGCCAGCGGACCTGAAGCATACACCCTGCTCTCGCTGATTGCCCTGTTCGCGACATCTAACACGGTGCTTCTCGTGATGCTTGCGACCTCGAGGATGGCCTATGGAATGGCCGGGGATTCGCCATTGCCAGCGTGCCTGGGCTTTGTCCATCAAAAGACCTGCACTCCTTGGGTGGCCATCGGAATAGTGATGCTGGGTACAATACTTCTTGTTCTTCCAGGTAACATAGGGTTCGTGGCAAATGCGACCGATTTCCTGTTGTTCTCTACATTTATAATAATAAACGGGGCAGTGATCTGGCTAAGGAAGAAACATGGTGAGCTAAAGAGGGGTTTCAGAGTCCCGCTAAACATAGGGAACATACCGGTGCTGTCTGTCCTTGGATTGCTGACTAGCCTGCTGATGCTGTTTACTTTTGAGAGCGCAGTGTCGGTCCTAGGGATAGGCGTGATACTGGCAGGGATACTAATCTACGAGCCATTGAGAAGAAGAAAGGAAAACTAGTCGCCTATCCCTTTTTCTGTTACCTTGAAGATGCATTCCCCTTCCGGCAAGTGGGGAGAATCGACTAGTTTTGCTATGCGCTTGTCTTCCTTTGACTTTCTGAAATAGAGTATGTATGTAGCGTGGTGCGCCAGGATATTCCCACCGACAGGCTGAGTCGGGTCGCCGAACATTATCGCCGGGTTGGACATTACCTGGTTTGTGACAAATATGGGTATGTTATAGGTATCAGCCAGCTTCTGCAGCGTATGCAGGTGCTTGTTCAGTCTTTGTTGTCTGTCAGCCAATGTGCCTCTTCCTATGAATTCTGCCCTGAATCTTGATGTTAAAGAATCAATAATGATAAGCTTTACATTGTTCTTCTCAACCATCTCGTTTGCCTTCTCAATAAGAAGCATCTGGTGCTCTGCGTTGAATGTCTTTGCTACAAATACGTTCTTCAATGTCTGGTCTGCATCCATTCCTTTTGCTTCCGCCATCTGCTTTATTCTTTCTGGCCTAAAAGTGGACTCAGTATCGATAAACATGCAGTTTCCTTCAAGCCCGCCATCCTTTTTTGGCATCTGCACATTGACTGCCAATTGGAATGCCAGCTGGGACTTTCCTGAGCTGAATCTTCCGTAAGCCTCTGTAATAGACATGGTCTCTATCCCGCCATCAAGAAGAGTGTCCAGTTCCTTTGAGCCAGTGGTTATCTTTGAAATCCCCTGTCTCCTCTTCAATATCTGGTCAGCAGTCTCATATCCAACCTCTAATGCATCCCTAGCCGCATCTATCGCCTTCTTTGCCGTCGCTTCTCCCAGCTCTGCTATCTCTATTAAATCTCCTGAAGATGCGACCGCTATTGACGCAAGAGTCGCAAAGCCCGCTTCCCTGAGCTTGGTGGCTGTGGTTTCTCCAATGCCGGGAAGGTCTTCTAAGGTAGTTATTTTCTTGATTTTTTCTGCCATGCTATCAACAAAATTAGTTATCCTATGGATAGTAACACATACGTTATATATAGAGTTTTCTTAAGGCTCTGGGTTAATTACTGTTTAATCAGATTGGCTCTCCTTCCTGCGTGTATCTCGATCAGGCCATTGTTTTCCTTGACATAGGCATGCTCCACGCGCACTCCGTCTGCTGGATTCAGGCCTAGGACAAAGTCAGCCTTCTCGTCCCACAGCACGACCCTTCTGGTGGCAGAGCCGTCTGATATTTCAAAGGAGGCTATTCTTCCTTTTCGGCCGTTCTTTTCCCATTCCTTTGGCAAAAAGGCGCGCATCACTTTTCCATCCACTGCCACGTCGTTCATTGTGGCATTAAGATCTGATAGCTTTGTCTGCTTCAGCTCCGGAGTCTGATAGTCGTTTAAGGCACCCATCTCTTTTGCAATCGCATATGCAGAAGCTGCTCGAGTAAGTAGGCCGCCATAACTCTCCTGTTTCTTTGAAATCTTGTCACTGATTTCCATCTCAGACCAGCCGGATTTTTCCCTGATCTTGGAGATCAGACCGTCTAGATCGTCCAGAATGCGAGATACCATGAGCTCATTACTCCTAGAAACTATATAAAACTAGATTCATTTACGACATCTGCCTTATAGCAATCACGACGTTTATATACCTCAAAATTCTGTATGGATATGGTGAGCGCATTAAGCACATAACTTTACCACGTGATGTCATCGTCGGAAATGGAGTCTTGGATAGAGTCAAGGAGCTAACAGCCCCTTACTCAAACGCCCTGACAGTGACAGGACCAACTACCGCAAAAGTGGCAGGAAACAGAGTAGCAGAAACATTGGATACTGAGATTTATATAGTTGAGAACTCGTCCGAAGGCGAGGTCTACAAGCTCAGGGACATTATAAACAAGGATAGGAACGATGTGGCAGTGGCTGTTGGTGGTGGAAAGGTAATAGACGTCACCAAATTGGCTGCGATGGAAGCTGGAATAGACTACATAACTGTTCCTACTAACTGCTCGAACGACGGGATCGCTTCTCCTGTGGCCTCTCTGGAATTCTATACAAACGGCTATGCTAAATCTGGAAATACTTCGATTGTTGCAAGTCCGCCAATCGCAGTTGTTGCTGACATCGATATAATCTCTAAATCTCCTTACAAGTTCGTGGCTGCTGGAGTAGGAGACACAATAGCAAAATTCTCTGCAGTTAGGGATTGGAAGCTAGGGCAAACAGTAAAGGGCGAATATTATGGTGACTATTCTTCTGCCTTGTCCTTGATGGTGGCGGAGGTTGTAATGAGTTCCACAGATGAGATTAAAAAACAGTCTGACAGGGGGATAGGTGTACTAATTGAAGCGCTGGTATCTTCTGGTGCTGCCATGGGGATAACAGGATCTTCCAGACCAGCAAGTGGCTCTGAACACAAGTTCTCTCATGCCATTGACAGAATCGCGCCGGAAAGAGCTTTGCATGGAGAACAGTGCGGCGTTGGAACAATAATTATGACCTATCTGCAGGGAGAGGACTGGCAGAAAGTAAGAAATGCATTAGTGACTGCCGGCTGTCCCACAACCATGAAGGACCTGAAGCTTGACGCTGATGTTGCTTTGAATGCAATGATTAAGGCCAAGGAAATAAGACCAGACAGATATACGATAATCGAGCATCTGAAACTAACCAAGGAAATGGCTTCAAAGGCCCTCGAAACTACTGGGGTTATTTAAACCCATATTTCGACTATTATTACGCTTAATGAGGAAATGAGCTATGAAGAATGATGAAATAAAGTTCTTAGAAGAAGATAAAGTAAAAGAAATGTTTAGCGATGTCTGTAAACATCTAGATATAAAGCCCACTAAGGAAGACATTGAAAAGCTGGTCGTATATGAGATGACAGATGGCCAGAGGACATCCACGCCGCTCACGAACTCCTGGAGCAATTACTATGGTGGAGGAATGTTCTGTCTAAGATTCATAGACATGTTTAAGAAATTAGGCGGTAAAAACATCGTAATCAACGTAATACACTCCAGACACAAGGATAGGGAAAATTATCAGGACATCTATGAGGGAATGTGCAGACTTGTAAAACCTTTTGGAGAGTATGCATCTAAGAACAATGTGAAATTAAGATTCGTTGGGGATTATGATGAGACAATAGCTGCTCCTGGAGCTACTATGGACCTAAGACAGGCTCTTGCGCAACTGACTGCTGATACATCAAAAAACACTGGCCTGACAGCTTATTTCATGATAAATTACACAATGGACTGGCTTGCAAATGGCGGATACGAAAAAATCTGGAAGGAGGTTCCACAGGTGAATGTAATATTGAGACATGCAAAGGGATATGTAAACGGGGACATGTGGCTCCCTAAGAAGCTTGATGACAACAGCTTCATGTATGTCCAGAACGGATCTGTGAATGAAAATTGGAACGACAAACAAATTCTGTATCTGATTGGAATAGCCCTCAGAAGTGTGATTGTAAATAGGGGAACTCATTATTCAAAAGTTTACAAGGGAGAAGAGGCTAAATACGTTTATACAAAGAGAGAAAAGGAACTTGTAATGACTCACAAGGCATTGGAGCAAGATTATACTAAAAGGGCAGTCATATTCAGTGGCGTGGGCCCAGAAATATACGAGTTTTAAATATTGAAACTCTAACAGATTATTATGATTGATTTAATCAGACTATTAAGGCCAAGCACTAGTTTTCTTGCCGCCATTAGCTCTCTAGCAACTAGCTTCATTGTAGCTGGAAATAACATCTTCACATTATGGCTGCCTGCTCTTCTGGGTTTCGTGGTTGTTTTTCTCATTAATGCTGCCGGTTGTGCTCTCAACGATTATATAGACAGAAAAACTGACAAAATAAACAACCCAAAAAGGCCGATACCCTCTGGGAAGGTTAAGCCAAATGACGCTAAATATTTAAGCGCAATACTGTTTGTTTCTTCAATAATAATAGCCAGCCTTATAAATCAGACTTGCTTTTTGATTGCACTTTTAGCAGTGATAGCGTTGCTTCTTTATGAAACGAAACTAAAGAAAATTATAGCAATAAACAATTTGTCAATAGGTTTTCTGGCTGGATTAACTTTCGTCTTCGGTGGATTCGCAGTTGGCATGACATCAGTAATCTATTTAATCGCAGCAATCGCATTTTCGGCAACCACTGCCAGAGAAATAACAAAGGATATGGCGGACGTACGCGGCGATAAGTTAAAAATCACAATTCCTAGAGAATTTGGATTGAAAAACGCTGTTTTTATATCGTCATTTATTTACGCGATTGCTTTGATTATAAGCCCATTTCCCTACCTTTTGGGGTTCTTTAATTGGACTTACTTACCATTAGTTGCGATAGCGGATCTTGGATTTATCTATGTTATATGGATGCAAAAGAATAACGCCAAGAAAGCAGTAAAAATCGCTAAACTCTCCATGTATTTAGCAATTTTAGCTTTTCTTGCCGGTGCTTTTGTTTCGATATAAGAAGGGCGGTGCGGAGAAGCTGGCTCAGGTCACTGCTTAAATACTAATTTTGCCTTAACCTCAGTATGGTGGGAAAATCAACATATAATACCATCGTAAAACACTTGCAGAACAGAATCTGCATGAAGCCGAAGTAGCTAGAAGACGACAGACAGAAAATGAGAACGTAACTAAAGACATTGACATGCGCGGGAAACTGGCAGATAGGATCCGGGAAATTAACAAGCTTCCTAATGAAAAACAAAAAGAGGCGGTCCAGTCGTTGGAGAATGAATTCGGAACAGATCTAACTAAACAGTTTATAATAACTTTTGGAAATCAAAGCTTGCGATGGTCCTTGGGGCTGCGTAAATCCTACAAGAGATCTAAACTATAGCTTTTTATTCGCTGTTTATGTATTTGACTCATGGCTGACATATTATTCCTGCAGAAGATACTACTAGCGCTCTTTGTCGGAGCTCTTCTTGGTCTGGAAAGAGAATACACAAAGAAGCAGACTATTTTGGGTGTTCGTACTTTCGCGATGGCTTCCTTGCTAGGGGCCCTGGCAGTGATATTGGGCGACCAGCTTGGTGTGGGTTATATAATGGTCGCGATTGGGTTCGGGATAATCGGCTTCTTCGCGCTCCTCTTCTACGTGAACGCCCTGATAAAGCACAAGATAAGAGGCTTCACAACCAACTTCGCACTCATACTTGCATACATGCTTGGCGTTTTCGTAGGTTTTGGCCTATTTGTCGAGGCTATATTTCTAAGCATAATCATAGCTGTGATATTATTCTCCAGGGAAAGACTGCACACACTTGTCGGTCACCTTAATGAAAAAGAGGTCGGCGATCTCATGGAGTTCCTAATACTTCTTGGAATCGTATATCCGCTTATACCGCAAGACTTTTCTTTCTTGGGCATCAATTTCCCGCTGCTTACAATCTGGTATCTTACAGTATTCATATCCCTGATAAACTTCGCGGCTTTCGTTGCCTCTAGATATGTTAGCGCTAAAGAAGAATTCTGGGCCCTCAGCTTCCTAGGAGGATTGGTTAGCACCACCGCCACTCTCGCGTCCCTGATAAACTTCGGGAAGAAAAATCGCAGCATAAGGAAGATGCTTGGTCCTAGCTACATGGTCACTGCTGCTGCATGCATGATAAGGAACTTTGGCTTCGTGTTGATCACTGTGCCATACACAATATCTGCATTGCTACCTATCCTGATTGGAGGAGCCGGTTTCCTGATAGTATCCTCATTTTTCTTGATTAAAAAGACCAAGAGGATGGGGAAGATTCGCATGGAATCCCCGTTCAACGTTGCTCAGGCAGTAAAACTGGGACTAGTGTTCCTTGTTTTGTTTGTCGTCATGTCTCAAGCTCAAAAAGTTGGTGCTGAGTACTTTGCTTTGGCCGCGATTATAGGTGGAGCAGTAAATACGACTGCGGTATCAATATCGCTGATAACCTTGCTTCTTTCTGGATCGATCGCTATGCCAGTTGTTGGTTTTGGATTGATCTTAGCGAACCTTGGAGCCGTAGCTGCAGACTATGTATATGCATCTGCAAATAAGAGTCCAGAGATATTTAGAAGCGCGAAGTATATGGCAGCGGCATTTGTGATAATGTACGCCATCCTGACATACTTAGGCTAAGCTATTGAACAATACGTACAGGAACACGTCCCCAAGAATAAGATTTACAATCAAAGAAATAAGTATATAGGGCCCGAACTTAGGCAAATTCTCATACACCTTTATCCGCTTGATCTTAACCTTTTTGGCAGCCTCTTTTATCTTCTTCAGCTCTGGTGATGTGAACGTCTTCCTCCAGAGGTTCAGTTTTTTCTTTGTGGATTCTGATAGGAATTCTAGAGCTATTATATCGTCGTCATTGAGTTTTGATATGTCCTTCTCCTCGATTGAGAACTGCTCCAATACATCGTTCTTGAATGGTATCAACAGGAAAGCAGTAACCATCGGCAAAAAAATCAGGTAAATTGATGGAAGCACACCACCATATAGATATATTATTGGTATGAAAAGCACCGAATACGCAACTCCGGTGAGAACCTTTCTCTGATAATCCTTCACCTTTCGCCTGATTTGATAGAGCTTAGACAGATAGCTGATTGAAGTGAAGAACATCGGACCCAGCAGGCCTGCAAAAAGGAAAACTGCAAGTATGAACGGATAGGCAGCAAAGACAGGATGGATGCCTATCGAATTTAATATCGGAACTAGTTCCTTCGGATAGCTTGGTAGGAGCAGGGCGATGGCTGTGAACAGCTTTACATCCCCGCCGCCGAGCTGGCCGAAGATGTAAGCCAAAAATCCAACTATGAACACGACGGCTGCTAGTCCAAAAACATAGACTAAATCATTTTGCATGAAAAGCAGTGCCCATATGATTCCAAAGGCTATCATTGCATGCGTGACCTTGTCTGGCATGTATCCAGTTTTCCAGTCTGTGTACGCCACGTATGCTGTTCCAAGCAAGGCAACTAGAATGTTAAGCATTGTCTATCCCTGTCACGTCAAGCTCTTTTACTACGCATGGCTTTTTAATCACAGCCGAAAACGATGGCTTTGTCCTTTCATTGTCCCCGGAAATCAGCTCCTTGATATATGTCCCAGACTCTGTCATCAGAGAAACCTTAAACTTTCCCTTTCCAAGAAGCTCACATTTAATATGCTTCACCTTTCTTTTTCTGAGCAAGTCAGCGCGCCTGTGAAGCACCCTCTGCGGAGTGTTCTGGTTTATGACTCTGTTCCTGAAGAACTTCTCTATAGCATCTAAGTCCTTCTGTGTTATTTTCTTACATTCAACTATCGCTTCGTATGTCTTGTCATGTGTGTGCGCTTTTAGCTGTTGCATCTCCTTCAAATCAGAGTATCTCAGCTCCATTATCTTTATTTTTCCATTCGCAGCCTTGTTTATTGTTGTCTCAAGCTTCTTCAAATCGGCATGCCTGAGGACTGGATCTTTCACTTCAAAAACAAACGGTCTGCCGTTCCCCAGCATCAGGGCATCTATGTCCTCTCTACCCTCTCCATGGAAGGATTCGTCCTTTGCCTTGAACATTTTCAGCATATGCGGAGCAATGAGATCCTCTACTGTGTCTTTGTACTGCTTTCCTGTGAACTTGCAGGCTTTGCAGCCTCGTCCGCCGCATTCTGTGCACGGCCACTTTGTCTGTGGTATCCCTCTTTTCAGCTTTTGATATCTGCCATAAAGATAGAGCGAATTTAACTGGACTCTGACCTTCTTCTCATCAAAATCTGCCAGGAATACTATGTCTGGATACTTGAACTCCGCCTTTTTACCGGTCTCTTTCTCGACTGCCATGCCGATAAGCGTGTTTATCTCTCTTTTTATCGGCTCGACCTCCTGGATTCCAGTCTTCGCCCAGAGTTCTTCCTCTTTTGCCTGAATTTCCTTTGAAAAACGGGATCCCACTAGGAAGTTGTTGAAATCATACTTCCTCGCAGTTTCCAGAACAAGCTTTGTCATTTTAGGAATTTCGCTAAATATTCCGTTGCAAATTGGGCATTTCTTGAATTCCTTTATCTTTAGCTTCTTGCTTAGGTTCTTTTCTACGTCCTTGTCTGTCTTTGCCGTTCGCAGAGCGGCGCCTATAGTGGCCGGGACTATTCCTTTGTGCTTTCCACGGAACTCAAGCCACACCTGTCGTCCTAAGCAGTGGTCGCAGACAGCTCCTTGTTTCAGAACTATGTCTCTTATCTTTGTTGTATACAATTATATCCCCTGGAATTTCTTCATCATGCCCTGCAGATTTCGCATCTTTCCCTTTTTCATCTTCTGGATCATCTTCTTCCCGGCATTGAACTGCTTTATGAGGTCTTTAACGTCCTGTTCTGATGCTCCGGAACCGTTGGCGATTCTCTTTATCCTAGATGCATTGATCATATCTGGGTTTTCCCTTTCTTCAACAGTCATTGAGTCTATGATATACTTGAACTTGCCTAGTTTTTCTTCGGAGGTATCGACCATTTCCTGCGGCAGGGAGCCCATGCCCATCATCTCGAACACTTTTTTGAGCGGGCCCATCTTCTTTGTGGCTTCCATCTGCTTGTAGAACGTCTTTAGGTTGTAATCGCCAGTAAGTATGTCCTCTGGATTGAATTCCGCCTCTTCCACTGCTTCTTTTATCTTTCCAAGTAAGGATTCCAAGTCTGGCGCACCTAGTAGTCTTGAGACAAACCTCTTGGCATCGAAAACCTCAAAATCATCTATCTTCTCTCCAGTTCCAATAAATGCTATCGGCACTCCTGCTATCTTGCAGGCGCTCAGGGCTCCGCCGGCCTTTCCTGAAGCATCTGCCTTAGTTGCTATTACTCCTGTCAAGCCAATCGCTTTCTGGAATGCTTCTGCCTGCTTTGCTGCAGTCTGCCCGATGTCCGAGGAGATAACCAGGAATTTCTCCTGTGGTTTAAGCTCTTCGTTTATCTTCCTTATCTCTTCCAAAAGCTCCTGATTCAGCGAATCTCGTCCTGCAGAATCGACTATGATGATGTCATAATCTTTCGTCAATGGCAGTGCGTCTTTCAGAATTTTATGCGGATTCTTCTCTTTAGGATTTCCAAATGCTGGCACTTTCACCTGCTCGCAGACCTGCTTCATTTGCTCAAAGGCTGCAGGCCTCCAGACATCTGTACAGATAGCTGCGACCTTTAATCCTTTTTTCGAATAGAACTTTGCCAGTTTTCCGACTGTCGTGGTTTTTCCCGATCCGAACAGGCCAACTAGAAGTATTTTGTGTGCGTCGATCCTTGGCTTGTACTGCTCACCGCCTAGAATCTTTACCAGTTCCTCATAGAGTGTCTTTGTCAGGTGCTCCTTTCTTGTAACTCCTGCTGGTATTTTCTCTTTCAAAACTTTTTGTTCCAAATCTTTCGAGAGCTGCTGCACGAGGGAGACATTGACATCGGACTGTATCAGGATTCTCTGGATTTCCCTAACGATATCTTTCACTAGAGATTCGTCAACAACTGAGGCGCGTGTTATCTTGGAGAAAACGTCTCTTATCTTCGAGAGCATATCAATATTATGTCAGGATTTTGTTAATAAACCACTCTTTCGTGAAGTGCTGCAGGTCCTTCGGGTCCTGGCCGGTACCCAAAAATATTATCGGCTTCTTTGTAATGTATGAGATAGATAAAATTGACCCACCCTTGACATCCGCGTCTGTTTTTGACATTATTATGCCGTCAAGACCGACCAGTTGCTCGAACTTCTTTGCCTCCTCAACCGCAGCATTTCCGGCGAGGGCTTCACCGACATAGAGTTTCATGTCTGGCTTTGTCACCTTTACGATCTTTTTCATTTCTTCCATCAGATTCTTGTTGAGTTCCGATCTTCCGGCCGTATCTATTAAAACCACGTCTATGTTGTTTGCCTGTGCATGTTTTATAGCATCAAAGGCAACAGCTGCCGGGTCTGATCCGTATTGCTGCTTTATCACCTTCACATTAACTCGGTCTCCTATCTGTGATATCTGGTCTATGGCAGCCGCCCGGAAAGTATCAGAAGCTGCTATCACGCATGATAGGCCGCTGTTTTTGAGATATGCGGCAACTTTGCCCAAGGAGGTGGATTTTCCATGCCCATTAGGACCAAGGAAAAGAATAATGAAGGGCTTCTTGGATTTCACTCTCCCGATAAAACTGTAATCCGGCTCGATCAATATGTTATTCAAGGTTTTCTTTATTGAGTCCATGGCGATTTTCTGGATGTCCTCTTTTGCAGATATCTCCTTTCCAACCAAGTCTTGCTTGATTTCTTTGCATATCTCGTCTGCAACTGGGAGTGCCACATCGGCTTCTAGCAGCTCTAGATTGAAATCGAAAAGCAGTGCCTCCAGATCCTTATCGGTTATGGCCGCCCTACGCAGAACTACCTGCTTTAGTTTTGTTTTAAGACTTAGCTTGGCCAGTATCTTGTGCTCCTTTGGCGATTTCTCTTCAGTAACCTCTTCCTTGGCTGGCTCTATCTTCTGCTCCAGAACTTCCTCTTCTTTCTTGAAAAAATCAGAGATTTTCTTCTTTAGAAAATCAAACATTATTGCGCGCTCCTTTGAAGCTGCTGCACTCTCTGGCCCATTTCCTGATAGGACTGCTGCATGTTTCCGAGAACGGTCTGGTATTCTGCAAAGTTCCTCTTGAGAATCTCTTCTCTCTCATTCAAAAACTTGATTGCCTCCTCTATGGTCTTCTCAACCATTACGCCGGCGCCGACATCCATCAGTATCTTGTCCGCCTTCTTCAGAGTGCCGTCCGCAAAGATTCCAGAACCCAAAGGAAATAGGGAATCGCTAGTCACGCCATGCTTCTTCATTATCCCAAGTGTATTTCGGGTTATATCAATTTCCTGTATCGATCTCTCAAGTAGGATCAATTGCTGCTGGATTGCACCCGCCTGCTCCTCTATATACTTCATACGCACCATGCTGTCCAGATATTCATGTGCTACTTTCTTTTCATCCCTTGGGGGAGCTACTTTCTTTGGTTTGTCTGTCATGCTATCACTATCATTTTTACTCTATAAGAATACCTCGCTTATCCTACCTAGTTCCGGGCCGCTTGACCTTGCACCGATAAGGAGCCCGTGCTTGTTTCCTACCAGGCCGGATTTTATGTGAGGATCCCCGAAGTTCACTGTTCCTATATCCCCTTTAACGCCGAATATCTTCTCCATGTGTTCGACATCCTTAGCTGAGGAGTTGGGATTCGCAAGAAACGCCTTGTTCGTCACGAAAACTGAGGATCCAATCAGACCTGTTCCTGCCACTCTGATGTTTACTGTGTTCTTGATTATCTCCTTCATTGGCTCGAAATATGTTGAAAATATTGCTCCATGGTCGTTCATCGCTATGAGATTTCCCAAAGCATTGTATTTGTCTTCCAAAACAACCACGTCAGAGAAATAATCCTTGATTACCTTAAGCTCGTTTTCCTCAATTATGTCCGAGACGATTAGTGTCTTGTTGTTCAGTGCGCAGAAGACTCCAAATAATCCAGTGTTGGAGATGCTTGTCTTTACAATCTCGACCTTTAGATTCGTCCTGACCAAGTCTTCAAACCCTTTCGGGCATGTGTTCGGAACAAGTGCTAGGTGGTCGTTCGTTACACAAAAGATGCCTATGTGCGGCGATCCTAGAAAATCGGCCTTTGATATCACGGAAATCACTGGGCTGGATAGGCCTTCGCGCCTGCGTCAGTTATCTGAACCTTGACCTTGACGCGTCGTGGAGGCTTTCTTATCCCTCTAGCCCATATTACTTCGTTAAGTGTTTCGTCTATTTTAACATCCATCTTGAAATGCTTCCTCAGCTGTTCCTCAAGGACAGTTACCGCTCTTCGTGCTCTTTTGTGCCTTGGAGAATCCCATGCATCTCTCAATGGAATCGTGATTATCCGCTCTTCCTTTATGACCGGAGCCTTTATTTCCTTCTCTTTTGGCACCTCTTTCTTTGCTTCTTTTGCGGCCTCGGGCTTATGCTCGTGCTTTTCCTCTTTCGTAGCTTCCTTCTTTTTCTCCTCTGCTATCTTCTGCTTAACTTTCGCCTTTGCTTCCACAGCTTTTTCAACATCTGCCATTAGTCTCGTCTCCTAGTTTTCCTTCTTTTCCTTCTGGTTCCTGTAAGCATTATCTGGTGCGTGAAGCCCAATTCATTCATCTTTCTATATATCTTGTGCCCGATCTTGTTCTGTCTCCAGTTCCTGGTCGGTTTGCCCATCTTCGACCTATCCTGTGTCTTCATTACCACCCATACTGGAATTCGCTTGTTCTTTCTTTTCGCGATTAGGAGATATCTCTTCTTCCTAGCAGATTTGTGCCTTGCCATGCTACTTCCTCACGATCTTTGTCTGTCTCTTGCCAGATATCTTTGACATCAGGGCGACGAAAGTTTTCTCGTCTATCTTGCCCTTTATCTGGCCATTCTCGTATAAGTACAATATCAGTTGCTCCACCTTTTCTGCAAATTCGGGATTCGCGGCCCTTATGTTGCCAAGCCTCTCCCTAGCCTCTGGACTAAGAAGCTTGAGGAGCAGCGCCTTTCTCTCCGTCTGGAGCCTTCTTTCCTCTTGCCTTCTTTGGAGCTCCTGCATCAGTTCCTGCTGTTCTTGCTCTTCCACTTTCTCCCTCTTTCTTCTTCTCTTTTACTATTTCGATTTTCTTTTCCTTCATCACTTCGGTCTTCTTTATCTCCGGCCTCTTTACCGGATGCTCTTTTGTTAATTCCATAGCTGTCTTTTCTAGCAAGGATCTACCTGCAGGCGTCAATGTCCTTCCGATCTTTTCCTTCTTCACGAAACCGGCTGCCTCCAGCTGCTGCATCGCCTTTCTGATTATGTTTCCACCAGCATCAACATGATATTCGATAGACGTTCCAGGCGATTTTCTTCCACCATACCAGGTCCTCAGCCTGCCGACGCCCACATTACCTTCGATATACAGTCTTCGTAAAATAGAGGCGCATCTTGTGAACCACCAGTCGTGGTTCTGCGGCTTCCTTTCTGCATGTGCTCCGGTCTTCACAAAGCCTGCCCATAGCGGAGGCTTAATGTTTCCCTGGGTCTTCAGCTTCTCCGAGACTCTGTCTACCAATAGTTTTGGTGGAACATCCAATGCAGATACCATATTCTCACTTCTTAAACAGAACAAAAGTAAGTCCCTTTTGATTTATCAATTCCGAGTTTGTGTTATTCAGAATTTGCGCTAGGATATTGTCAAAATCCTGCTTTATATTCTTATTCACTTTGACCTTTATAAAGCCGCTAAGCTTCAGCTGCCTGTCAATTTCTTTGAAAAGCATGTCATCCACACCGCCTTTACCTACCCAGACTGTGGGCCGCAGGCGGTTTATGTCTTGTGGTCTAGGATGACGCATATCCAAACCTCGTCACTTTTCCGCATTCAAGGCAGCGGTATATCACTGTTTTGGTCTTTGAATCTGTTCTTATTTTAACTGATTTGGTGGTCCAGATAGCATTGCAGTGCTTGCATATCATCCTCTTCCAGCTTGGGAATATGCTTGACATCGGTATATTGTACCTAGATGATATCTTCCTGGACAATGAGACATACCTCTTCGCCCTTTTTGGAGTCTTAATAGCCAGGTCAAAAAGCATTTCTATTCTCTCTTTAGCTATTCTTTCAACCCACTTCGGCTTCTGCCTTCTTTTCATGAGTTTCTTATGGGAACAACAATTTAAATAAGCCCTGCATTAGATTTGCATGGTTCTTGACTTAGGAATACAGCCAGAGATAATCGGATTCCTGGATGTCTTAATCGGAGTCACAATCCTTTGGATACTTTTCAACATTAACCAGCGTTTTGCAAGCGGAGAATTCAGAAAATTCACGACCTGGCTGTTGATAATGATAGCAATATCTATAATAAGATTGGTATTCGTGTCAGTAAATGAGATATACACAATAGTTGATACAGACACTAGATTTTATATTAGTCTAATTCTAGCTGGCCTATCCTTCCTGGCTGGATTGAAGGCTGCCATAGAACTGAGAGAGTTTGCAAGAATCTACGGTCAGATGGACATCGAAAAATTCATAAAGCCCTACAGGACGAACAAGTAAGTGCGTCTAGGGGGATTTGAACCCCCGTTTTAGGTTTGGAAAACCCAGGTCCTAACCAGGCTAGACTATAGACGCGTTAACGCTTTACATCCTTGATCCAGGATTCGAACGGCTTCTTGCCGTGCGACACAAATGGTGATAGGAACACAACCCCGACTATGAGCACCAGAATCGCTGCTGCAATCAGATATACTCGGAACATGTCCTTCGTGTTGATGAATTCCACTATGTTGAAGGCAGCATAAGCCGCCACCACTATAACAAAAATCCAAAACATGGACTTTTCCTTGTTCATAGTATCACAGTGCGGTTGGTGGGATTTGAACCCACAACGGCGTGGTCTTCAGCCACGTACTCTCCCGGGTTGAGCTACAACCGCGTTAATACTACTTGTCGTTAATGAAGTATAAAAAGCGCTTTTGTGTTAATAATAACTATGAGGTTTAATCTTTCTGAGATAGAACTTAGTAGAAATGATTTGAGGAGAGATATAAATCTACCTAAAGAGACTAGTGGTGATTTAGCAGAATTTTGGGGAATTATGACTGGTGATGGATTTGCAAACTATTACAAAGAGAATGAAGATTATATGTTAGCAATTGCCGGACATAAAAAACATGATTATGATTACCATTCTAACTACATACGTCCTTTAATCTTAAAACTTTTTAGAATAACTCCTTCTTTCTACATCGCAAAGAATCAAGAAACTTTATACACTACTTTAAGATCTAAGGCACTAATTACTTTCTTAAGTGAATATGGATTTCCCTTAGGGAAAAAGGTAAATATTAGAATTCCCAACTGGATTTATGAAAAAGACGAATACATGTCGGCCTTTCTTAGAGGTTTAGCAGATACAGATTTCTCACTAACCTTCAAAAATAAGGGCCATGGACACAATTATCCTGTTATAAGAGCGGCTTTCAAAGGTAAACTATTAGTTAAAGGTGTGGAAGGCATACTAGAAAGTTTTGGGATTAGTTTCAACAGTCAGTATGATATTAGGGAATTCAGTAAGCAAACTGGGAAATATTATACTAAAAGTCATATCTATATTTGTGGTAAAAAGAATCTTGAATTATGGATGAAATATATAGATTTCAAAAATGATAACCATCTCAAAAAATTCTATTATTGGCAAACAAATGGGGTTTATCCTCCACATTTACTAGACTAAGCGGGCCCGGCGGGATTTGAACCCGTGACCGATCGGTTAAGAGCCGATCGCTCTACCAGACTGAGCTACGGGCCCATGCGTAGTTTATTATTCATTTTGAGGCTTTATATTGCTTATGATAATCGTTTTGCGGCTAGGACATAGAAAAGAGAGGGACGCCAGAATTTCGACGCACTGTGGGCTGGTTGCCAGAGCTTTGGGCGCTGATGGCATTGTATATTCTGGTGAAAGAGATAAAAAAATGCTTACTTCAGTTAGAAACGTCGTCAAGAATTGGGGCGGCAAGTTTTCCGTATCCTACGAAAGAGACTGGAAGTCTGTAATGAAAAAGCACAAAAAGTCCACAGTTGTGCATCTGACAATGTACGGCATGCCGATTCAGAAGGAAATCGGAAAGATCCGGAAGAAACGGAACGTTTTGGTCATAATTGGTGGTGAAAAGGTGCCGTTTGACATCTATCATAAGGCGCATTGGAACATCTCAGTGACAAACCAGCCGCATTCGGAGGTGGCTGCGCTGGCCGTTTTCCTTGACAAGTATTTTTCCGGAAAAGAACTGGACAAGAAATTCGGAAAGGCGAAAATACAGCTTGTCCCGCAGGAAAAAGGCAAGATGTGGCTCAAAAGATGATAGGAATATAAAGTTCAACTGCGCAATATAATCTATCACTCAAATTCTGGAAATGCAAAGTTCGGATGGGTTTAGATGCCTGTTGATCTTAACAGCCCTTTAGTCAAGGACTTCATCACTAGTAATGGTGGTGAAAACGCCTTCAAAATCCTGAAATGCCTCACCAAGGGAAGGACAGACGAGCAGATATCCCGTGCCACAAAGCTGGATGTCAACGAAATAAGGGCGCACTTAAACAAGCTGCACTTTATGGGCATAATCACTTATTCTAAGATAAAGGCGAAAACCTCGAATTGGTATACATACACTTGGTTCGTAGAAAAGGACCGCATTACCGAACTGCTGAAGGAAAGATACTCGAACGAAATAGACGAGCTTAAGAAAAAGCTGGAGTTTGAGCAGAATTACACTTTCTTCAAGTGCTCCAACGGCTGCAAGAAGGAGCCGTTCGAGATAGCTTTCGAGTACGATTTCAAGTGCCCAGAATGCGGAAACCAAATGGATTCCATAGACACGCAAAAGGAAAAGAAGCATATAGAAACAAAGATAAGACAGATCGAATCTTTTCTTAGACGATGAACAGGCGAGATCTTCTTGACTACTTGGTTGACAGGCAATACATAGTTTCCAAAGAAGTATTGCTCGCCTTTGAGGAAGTTCCAAGGGAGAATTTTGTTGAAAAGGATTATGAAAAGTTCGCATATGACGACAATCCGCTGCCTATAAGAAGTGGGCAGACCGTCTCACAGCCGAGCATGGTGGCAATGATGTTAGAGCACCTCTCTCTGAAGCCGGACATGAATGTCCTTGAAATAGGCACTGGCCTTGGTTATGCCGCAGCTCTGTTGTCAAAGATATGCAGTCTTGGCATGGTTTACACGATAGAACATGACAGACAGCTTGCAAAGGAGGCAGAAAAGAGGCTCAAGGACTACAAAAACGTCTATGTGATAAATGGGGACGGCTCTCTCGGGTATGAAAAAGCAGCTCCCTATAATAGGATCATGGCTTCCTGCGCCTGTAGGGAAATACCAAAACCCTGGGTTGACCAGCTCAAGGATAAAGGTCTGATTCTGGCTCCTCTTGGCTCGAGGCATCTTCAGACTCTCCATATTCTGAGGAAATCTGGCGCAAAGGCCTCCTTGGAGGAGATTCCATATTCTGTCTGCGCTTTTGTGCCCCTTGTGGGAAAATACGGCTTCTGATCCTTTTATAAAAAACAGCAAGCACTGCAAGGACAGCCGAAGCCAAGCCATAATAGACATTGCCGTCAGAGGAGGTTGCGGCTGCTGTTATTTGCGGTGGAGTCTCTTTCACAACAGAGCCGCTGCTGAAGCTTACCGACTTTGACATGGCGGAGTTCTGGTTTTTGCAGGTCACTGTCGCCTGGTGATCTCCGGATGCCATGTTTAGGAAGGACTTCTTGACTGTTTCGTTGCCGATTGCCATGTCATAGAGATTTCCATCAAGATTGACCATGCATCTTGGATCTGTTCCGTTGACTGTGGCGACTATCTGCAGCGTGCTGTCTAAATTCACGCCGTCCTTGGGAGACACAATAACAACAGACACTGGCAAGACCTCTGTTTCTTGGACTGGTGCAGGTGCGATGCTCTCCCCGATAAATCCTACGACTCCCCCACCCCCTCCACTGCTGTAAACAGGGGGTGGTGCCGGGGCCGGGGCCTGCTGTTGTGGAGGATCTGGCGCCTTTTCTGTCCTTAGGGAAACGGTTGAAGACTGTGATGACAGGCCATATCCATCAGTGGCTGTCACTGAAAAATTATAACCCGTTGCCTGGGACAGGCCGGTTATGTTGTAGCCGATGTCTGTAGTATTGCCTAGGAAAGCTCCGTTTTCCGTTATTGAATAAATAACTGTCGTATTCGTATCCGCAAAAGAACTGTTCCATTGCAGGGAAGCAGAATCCAAACCATGCGATTCCGACAGGTTTTGAGGTGCAGTCGGCGGCTGATAATAGGCTATGTCATACGCTAGGTCATACATCATCTGGCCGTATCTATTGCCGCCAACATTTGATGCATCCGATGTCACTCGAAAGTATAGCGTCCCATTTATGTTGAAGTCGCTCAAGTTGGAATTGATAACATAGTCTGTGTAGGTGGATATTGTCCATCTTGGATAACCGGTAGTCTCTTTTGCCGGGGAGGCTGTCCACCAGCCGCCGGATGTGGCTGCTTTAAAATCCACGTGCATATAGCCGTTTTCCTGCTCTGTCTGTATTGTGATGTTCTTGATTGGCCCGGAAACTGGCGCATTGTAGTAAACATAGTAACCGCTGATCAGGGCGCATCCTGTGGATCTGTCCCCTACATTGGAATCTATCAAATAATCTGGAGAACTCGGGCCAAAGGGGGTATAACATCCACCAGTTGCATTTGTCGGATGAGAAAGTGCCACTGCTGTTGATGCAAACAAAAGCACCAGAACGGCATATTTCATATTTATATTCTGATTGAAAATGATTTAAAGTCTCGGCGATGCCTGTTGGTTTTAACCGATTTTAACTCTCTACAACTAATAAGCTTTTAAAGATACTAATAATACTAATACTATGCAGGCAATCATCAGTGTGAAGAGAAACGGTGAATGGTTTGTAGCAACTGATTTGATAACTCACATAACAGACCAAGGTAGAACAAAGAAGGAAGCTTTGAGAAGTCTCGGGGCAGCATTGCGGGGTTATTATGAAACTCTTTCTAAACTCATTCAAAAAAAGGATTTTGAAAAGATGAATGAGATTGAAGCCGCTTGGAAAGATATAGAAGAGGGCAGATACAAAAGGGCACGTGTAGGCGAATTCTTAAAACACCTGAAAAACTGGAAACATGCCCATAAAAGAAGTAATAAAAACTGCTATTGAAAGGTAGCAGAATAGAAACAATTATATAGTTATATAAACTTATATAAGTCATGGAAACCACCATATTGCATTACCCAAGGCTTGACACCGTGATGATGGTAGAGGAGACCATCCAGAAGCTTAACTACTATCCAACAAAAACGCGGCTTTGGAAGGCCCTGCCAAAAAAGGTAATGTACCAAACATTCTGCATGATAATAGATTACCTTGTTAACTTGAACAAGATAATAATAGACAAAGACGGGCGCATTATTTGGGTTTGGAATCCAGAACTGATTAAAAAAATCATGGAAAAAGGATTGGTTCTTAAATGACGGATATATTTGTTGGCTTCATTGATGAGAAAACCAAGAAAGAATACGAAAGCGCTAAGAAGGAAAGCCCAAACTTATTCAAATTCTTGGAAAGAGCAACAGATGATTTGAAGAAGAACCCGGAAAGTGGCATAAAGATCCCTAAGAAGTTCTGGCCCAAAGAATATGTAACGAAATACAAGATAGACAACTTGTGGAAATATGATTTACCAAACGCATAGAGACTGATTTATACAATTGCAAAGGATGAAGTCAAGATAATGGCCATCATTTTGGAATGGTTTGATCATAAAATGTATGAGAAACGATTTGGATATAAGAAAGGATAATTGTTATAAGGGCAATGTACCTTATCAGATCATGAAGAATTTGCTGGCATTATTGCTTGTTATTGGAATTGCTACGGCTTCTATAAATATATTCTCACCAAAGAACGGATCCGTCTACTATATTGGTGATTCTGCACAGATAATAGGGAATATTGAGAGCGATAGAGACTGCTCTGGTCCAGCATCCATAATATTTGACGGGAAGATTCTGGAACAGGTAGACAGTGCATTCAATAAAGGCTCAGCATACACTTTCGATTCGATATTCAATACCAGATCCATCAAGGCAGAGAAGAGAAATCATGAGCTCAAGATATCGACACAGTGCTTCGGGGACACATCTTCTAAGTTCTTTGTAACCGATGTCCTGGAGATAAACTACGAGATAAACAGGAATCAGCTGCTGCTTGGCGAACCACTGATAATAACCGCTTATGCTGTGAAAAAGGACAGGGTAAACAACATAACCAAGATAACTATTGAGGGCAATGATTTCATTGATTCTGCAAACTACAAGTTCTCTGTTCCTGGCAATTACACTGTTGTAATAAATGCTCAGGACCAATTCGGTAACAAAGGCTCGCTTAATCTTAGTGTTGAGGTCTCTAATTTGTTGATTGTAACAGCAAAGGCCGACAAGAACCTATATAATCCTTCAGACAAGGTCTGGCTGGAACTGACTGTTACTGATGGTTTCGGCAGGGAAAGAAGCGCCACAGTAAAGATCTCGGAAATAAACAGATTCTATCAAATAAACGGCCATGGTAGCATAAGTTTCGACCTGGCTGCGAACATAAAACCGGGGCCGACTCCGATATCCGTAATCGCTTCGGTAAATAGCAACCGAGGAGAAAAGGATCTTGATATAAACATTGCAAAAGTACCAACATACTTCAATCTGTCATCGAAGGACAGCTATCTGAAGGGTGAGACTGCCCTGCTGACTTTAGATGTCAAAGACCAGGTCAATGAATCTGTGGCAAATTTGGTAGTTCCCCTGATAATCTCTGACGCCAATGGAGCCATAGTCGTCAATGCTCAGATAAGCGGCGGCGGCTCGTATCCGCTGAACACTGCAAATCTCAACTCTGGTGCATACACTGCCAAAGTTTTCTACAATAGTAAGGAATATGCAAAGCAGTTCACTATTTCACCAGCTTCAATTTCACAGACACCTACGGGAATAACTGGGCTTGTGACAGGAGACACTGGCACATGGTCTTTGGCAATAGGGGCCTTGGCGCTGATCATTGGGGTTATAAGGTATCTTCAGGGAAAAAGAATTGAGGCTAAGCTCTAAATACTAGTGTTTCGTCATAAGAATATGAACATAGTTGAAAAACTTTGCTTCAGTGAGTGCTAATGGTCTTCTTTCTTGCCCTGTCAATGATAGTGTTCATACTCACCCTAATTTTCGAAATCCTGTGCTGTTCTCTGCGGGGGGGGGGCAGCCACCCAGAAGCCTAGGGTAAGATTTGTCTCAAGCTTGATCGTATTGTTCTCTGCCAGCGGCTTTGCTGCTGCCTTGCCGACAGTAGAAAATCATTATGGCGAATCGCATGATTTCGCCATTGTATCGCAATCACCAAACATAAGTTTTCCTGAGGAGATAAAGGCTGGGCAACCAGTCTATTTCGAATCAGGCGCCATACAACATCTGATCGAACCAAGAGTGAGCGTTCCCCCGAACGTGAGCCCTTCTCAGGAAAACTTCACAACCATTATTAAAAAAACTAACCCATATGAAATCAAAACCGCCTCTCTTCTGCCGTCACAAAGCACCTACCTGATAGTCGGACTCCTTGTTCTAGTGCTTCTATGCATCGAAATAGCCAGCGGCAATGTTCCCGTGAACAAAGTACTACAGTCAGTATTGCTTCTTTTGATAATCTCATCGATCTTCTCTAGTTCGGCGTTTGCCAACACCAATATCAGGTACTTCAACAACGGAACCCAATACGGCCCTAGCTTTGGTAACCTCTCTGCCACTGAAGTGCAGAGCGGTCTTGGAAAGGACAGTATTATGGGTATCTCACCAGCAAAGGCGGCTATATCGTTATTTAACTTTAAATACTATGTGGTAGGTAGCACTACAAATGTCTCAGCTGGGACTGTGCCACTATACAATGGGACCGGATTTGCTACGCCCAATAACATAACAGGAAAGATACAGCAAGGAGATTGGGTTGTAACAGTCTCAACAAATAGGACCGGTGGTACTGGTGGGGTTGCATTTATTGGGGTTGGGCTCTTCTCGAACTGCAGCGATACAATAACAAGGATAGGCTGGTCTGAGAACAGGACTTCTAATGTCATGACAGTAATAAACCCACTGGACAACATCAATTTCACTAGTGTTGGGTTTTTAGGGGTGGCTGCTCAGGATTTTTCTCCGTTTGGCCTCGGGTGCAATCTGATTGCAGAAGCGTGGCTCAACAAAACTGCCATTTCGACCGGCGCGGGACCTACAATAAAATTTGTATTTAACAACAGCCAGCAGAACATCACCTATCCAAAGGTAGCCGGCGTATTGAACATAACCCTTCTTGACCCCACAGTCACCCAGACCAGTGTTGTCCAGAATGCCACCTTCATAGTGAATGTATCAATAAAGTGCCTTGGCAGCTCAGAGGCAGAATGTGGAACTGTTAACGGGACTATATTCTACAATCTAACCTCGAGTGCGGGGATCCCCACTACGGAGCTGAACGGCACTGTGGGCCAGAAGCCATTTTACAACTTCACATCCCTTGTTAACTTCAGCTGTGGGACCATGACCGGCGGGCAGGCTTGTAATGCGAATTGGACTGTGAATGCCACAGGATATATCGGATCTAATTGGACTCTCATAGTAAGGGCAAACTCTAGCGATGGAAATGTTACCAGCAACTACACGGCGAACTTTTCCGTAAATATAACTGATGTCGTTGCTGCCGCAGCAGCCAGCATGCAGTTCTCCATACTCACGAGAGGCGCAGCAAGCACGAACATCTCAAGTCCTGCATTCCCAGGAAACACCACTCTGGATATCTGGTTCAATGCCACTAGACTGGATAGTAAATATGTAGAACCATGCATGGCAGGTGGATCCAATTGCCAGAGCTATTCTGGTCTCAGCCCAATAATGATTTTCAAGAATACTGGAACACTGCCTTTCAATCTGACCATGGTAATGAACAACACCCCAGATAGTGGAATAACATTATTCCTAAACGCCACCAATGGCACGGATGTAACTGGATGCAGCGGCTACAGTGTTGCTTCTAACAGTACAATCATCAGCACTAGTCCGATAGTCAGATTTGCGAAAGCAATGTGTGCAGGTAACGAGACAGATATATATCTGTTTGCGAATTTCAGCGTGGCAGCGCCCGGAATCTACAATTCAACTCTGAATTACACAAGCAACTCCACCTAGCGTAAGCTCTAAATATTGTTACGGCCTTTTGAATTATGATTGCTGTCTAATTGTGGTTTAATATCGAATATTTTCGAAACATTTATATATATCTAGGTATATAAATAGAAACATGAAGAAAAAGGAACTCGTTTACAGGGAAATACTGACTTCAGGACAGGGAAGGATAACCCAGTTGGGAATATCAAAAAACCTCGGCATATCAATAAGCACCGTCAACAACGCCATAAAGCCCTTGGTCAGGATGGGAGCTATTCAAATATTGCCAAGGGGGTTGAAATTAACCGACCGTGAAAAGATCATAATCCATTGGGCAAACGAGCGCAACCTGGATAATGACCTCATTTACAAGACAAGGCACGAATCGCCTGTTGATAAGATAGAATCGGCGATGCCTTCGGGCGCCATTTTTACGGCTTATTCCGGGTATAAATTCAGATATAAGGATGCGCCGGCAGACTATTCAGAGGTCTATATCTATGCTGATGGGAGAGATCTGGAGGAAATAAAGGCCAGGTTTGCTGAAAACAATAAGACGCCGAACATATTCGTGCTTAGGCTTGATAGAAGGTTGGTTAAATTGTCAAAGGATGGCATTGCCCCGGACTCGCAGTTGTTTGTTGACCTGTGGAACCTAAAAGAATGGTACGCAAAGGACTTCGTAACTGCTCTTAGGGAGAGACTGCTATGAGGGAGTTCTGGCCGGAACTTGCCACAACGGCAAGCTGGGAAAAGTTGCTTGAGATAAACAGGGAGTTTGACTTTGTGCTGATAGGCGGCTGGGCCGTCTATATCTGGACTGGGGCGCATAAGTCCAAGGACATCGATATCCTGGTTGATCATAAGGCCCTAAGCTATCTGAAGGAAAGGTATGAATTGAACAAGAATGCAAGACTCAGGAAATATGAGATAAAGCTTGACAGGTTTGACATCGACATCTATGTGCCTTTCTTCTCCAGGCTTGCCATCCCCGTAAAAGACCTGATCGATAAGTATTCCACGGTTGTCAAGGGAATAAAGACAGTAATGCCGGAGGCGCTTCTTATTCTGAAGCAGTCTGCGGAAATAGGGAGGAGAGGAACGCCCAAGGGCATGAAGGACGGCATAGACCTAGTGACCCTTGCAATGTACGCAGACATAGACTGGCGCAAATACCATTCCATATCGAAAGCATATGGGCTTGGATATTCAGATGAACTCATTAGGGTTATAAACGATTTCAATGTGCGAGACATAGATTATCTGGGAATCGGCTTCAAGCAATTCAGGTCTTTTCAAAAGAATACGATCGGAAAAATAAAGCAATATTATCTCTAATTACCCTTAATTGCCAAAGACCTACTGTTTTCTCAACTTCTATAAGTTTTTATAATATATCGGTGTAATTCCGACTGTATGGCGCCATACGGGGCAGCGGCAACATTAGTTGACAGGCTAGCCCCGGCCATACTCTGGTGAACAAATGAAGAAAATAATAATATCACTATTGTTATTTTTGATAATTTCATCATTCCTTTCAAATTCAGCACTCGCCAATACAAATATCAGATATTTCCACAACAGGACCCAGTATGGCGCTGCCTTTGGCAACCTCTCTGCCACCGAAGTGCAGAGCGGCCTTGGACGTGATAGTATTATGAGTGTCACACCGGGGGATGGGATAAATGCATTGTTTCCATTTAGATATCACATAGTCGACAGCACCACCAGTAGAGCCCAAGGAACAATACCACCATATAATGGGACTGGGTTTGCTACGCCCAATAACATAACAGGAAAGATACAGCAAGGAGACTGGGTTGTAACTGTATCGACAAATACCACTGTTGCCAGTGCGGATGGAGAATTCCTGGCGTCCGGACTTTTCAAGAACTGCAGCAACACCATAACAAGTATTGGTTGGTCTGAGAACAGGACTTCTGATGTCTCCCGAGCAGCAAACCCGGCGAACAACATCAATTTCACTAGTATTGGATTTATAAATGTGGCGGCACAGGATTTTTCTCCGTTCGGTCTCGGTTGCAACCTGATTGCAGAAGTCTGGCTCAACACAACTAGCCCTCAGAATGGCCCTGCAATAATTTTTGTGTTCAATAACAGCCAACAGAACATCACCTATCCGAAAGTGGCAGGCGTGTTGAACATAACCCTTCTCGACCCGACAGTCACCCAGACCAGTGTTGTCCAGAATGCCACCTTCAAAGTGAACGTGTCAATAAAGTGCCTTGGCAGCTCAGAGGCAGAATGTGGAACTGTTAACGGGACTATATTCTACAATCTAACCTCTAGTGCGGGGATCCCCACTACGGAGCTGAACGGCACTGTGGGTCAAAAGCCGTTTTTCAACTTCACATCCCTTGTTAACTTCAGCTGTGGGACCATGACCGGGGCGCAGGCCTGCTATGCGAACTGGACCGTGAACGCCACAGGATATATCGGATCTAATTGGACCCTCATAGTAAGGGCAAACTCCAGCGATGGGAATGTCACCAGCAACTACACAGCGAACTTTTCCGTCAATATAACTGACGTGGTTGTTGCTAGTACTCCATTGATATCTTTTTCAATATTGATTGTGGGGGCTGGTACTACAAACATATCAAACCCGACTTTCCCTGGAAACCAGACCCCAGACATATGGTTCAATGCAACCAATAAGAACAGCAAATACGTGCAGCCCTGCAGAGGGGGAGGCACAAACTGCCAGAGCTATTCTGCATTGTCACCAATCTTTGTCTTCAAGAACACAGGGACAGTATCCTTCAACTTCACGATAGTATTAAACAATACTGTGGATCCTGGGATAACCTTATTCCTGAACGCGACCAATGGGACAGTCATAACAAACTGCGCAGGATACAGCCTTACATCAAACAGCACGATAATTAGCACATCAGTGGTGCGCTTTGCGAAAGCAGTCTGCCCTGGGAATTCCACGAACGTATATCTGTTCGCAAACTTCACTAATGTTCCAATCGGCACCCAGAACTCAACTCTTAACTACACTAGCAATAGCACTTAGTGCAAACATTCTCAGAAACCTTTATAAATAGGGGCTGAATAATAGTGAATGCTTAGGATGATCTGATGAACTTTGATAGACGCATATTAGGGATAATCGCCGCCGTAACAATGCTAGGCATAATGTTTGGTGCCCCGATACTTGCGCAGGTCTCCGAATACGCTTACTCAAGAGTTCTATTTACGGTTCCTTCAACAATGTCTTTTAGTTTAAGCTTGATTGGAATTGCACAGAATAACTCAGCTCCAGTAAGACCAGGCAACCAAACTGAAGATATCTGGTTCAATGCCACTAATCAAAACACCAAGTATGTTGAACCATGCAGGGTGGGTGGTGCAAGCTGCCAAGCTAGATTCGCCACACCGGTTTTAAGGTTCACTAATGTCGGAACAGTCCCCTTCAACATAAGCATACAGCTGAATGAGACTTTACCTGCAGGCATAGTGCTTTTCGCAAACTTTACAAACACTTCTGGTCTTGGATGCGCAGTATCAGTAGCAACCAATAATACTGTAATACCAAAAACATCGCTTCTTAATTTCTCAAAGAATCTATGCCCTAACAACGTAACGGATGTATGGTTATTTGCCAATTTCACAGATCAGGCTGGTGGAACTACAATAGCGTTCCTCAATTACACCAGCAACAATGTGTAATAGAAGCCTAAATAAACCCCTATCTCTTTAATTCTTTATGAGGGAGAACCAATGGCTAAACGTGCGCGATTTTCTATTGACAGCATAACTCCGAAGCATATTTTTGTCCTAACTGCCATAATAATTATCCTTGAGATAGTCTTGGCTACCAGCGTTTTCCCGCAGAGTGGAGCAACATATGGAGTTAAGGAAACATACACAAGGGGTTGCTTGCCCGGTGCAATACCAAGTCCAACTACGTGCCTGCCAGATTCCATGTTTAGAGATCTATCTAAGATGCCCGACGACTTTGGTCCAGTAAGAGCATTAATCTTATCGGGCAGGGTTCAGGACATATGCGGGAAGGTTGATGAGAGGTATTACGAACAGCCAGAGTCATACGATACATTCTATAAAACAGGATTGCCCCAAATGTTGAAGAGCGAACCGGGAAGAGAAGTGGTTGCCGGATTTGGCTCTTTTCCGGCGGAGACTTTCACTACTGTCTCTAACTCCTCTGGTATAGTAAAAACGTGCTTCTTCCTTTCAACGGCTTGGAAGGTTGACAGATTCCAGCCATTAAGTATAATGCCTGCATTCCCTGATGGCACAATAGGCTTTACAGAAAATAAATTCCCTGATGGCACAAAGTCTGTTACACAAAATGCTACAGATGTCAAGAAGTATATCAGCATAACGACCTCCCCTTCTGAGGTAATATTAGAGCCAGCATGGGGATATTTGTATAGGGGATGGGTAAGAAAAATTGATGTCACGATAAATGTTGCTCCAAATACACCTAAGGGCAAGTACATAGTTGGCGTAAATCCGAGCGGTATAGGTGGTAATAGATATCAGGATCTGCTTTGGAAATATAAGACATTGCTATCCAGTTTCCCAGGAATCGGTTTGGACAGGCCAATGTACCTCATAGGAATTGATGTACAATGATGGATAAAAAAAAATAACATTATTAGCAATTCTACTTCTTTCCGGTCTGGCCTTCGCTCAGAGCAACCAATATGTTGGAAGTCGAACCCTTCTAAATGTCCCCAGTGGAGATCAGCTGTGTCTGTTCACTTTCCAAAGGAACTTCACAGAGGTAGGAACCTACAACGTAACCATACGGCTTCTGAATGCCACTGGTGGTGAGACCTGCTCCTCTGTCGTTAGTTTAAGCGATAGAAACATAACAGGAGCAACGGCCACCGGAAATATAACATATCCTGACGGGACATACAGGGAATTCTCCTTTGTCGATATGAACAATGGTAACTATTCCTTGGCGTTCAATTTCAGCCAGAACGGCACTTACAATGTCATAGCTAATGCCTCAAAGAACTTTGCTGTTAATGGCAGCGGCTCCTATTCGATGGCTGTTGGCCACATAATAAATAGGTTCACAATAGATGACAGCACATTAACACCAACGCAGACAGCCTTCTTCACCACATACTTAAACAACTCAGACAGCGAGTCAAATCTGTACACAAATAAGTCTGAGATCCAGTTCATGTATGCCTCTAATTTCTCAATACGCGAGACAAGCGCCCTGACTGGGCTGTCGGATCAGACAATTGCGCCAGGCAGCAGCATAAGTGACTCCTTCTCAAGGGCATTCAGCACATTCCCAGACGGCATCTACATAGCCAAACTAGTTGTCAATTACACCTACAACGGACTATACACGCAGAACCAGACCAACATAACCTTCAGCATCACCACGCCAGTTGGAGGAGGCGGTGGGGGTGGAGGAGGCGGAGGAGGCGGTGGGGGTGGAGGAGGCGGAGGTACAGGAATAAGCGCACCGCCAGTGCCTTTGACATTTAAAAAGCTTCCGATACTAAGAGAGGGGGAACCTGCAAATCCTGTTTTGGTCGACTTGGTGATGGAAAACCCGACTACGACCGACAGGGTGGTTTCAGTAGCCTCATCTGGCGTCCCTATTGACTGGATGGTTACAATAAACGATGCCGGCTTGATACATGCAGGAGAAACCAAGACCCATACTATTGCCTTCAATATTCCAAAGAACGCTGATCCGCGAGACTACTTGGTTGGACTGGATGTGAATCTTGCTGGGGTTCTTGGAAAGACCAACTTCATATTGCGGGTGAAAAAGTATCCAAACGACTACGATGTTCCAAAGGTGTTCAGGACAGTTGATGTCAATTTTAAGGACAGCACTAGCGCGATAAAACAAAATATAATCAACGGAGACACCTTCAGGCAAAGTGTATTTATCTATGAAACCATACCAAAGGAGATTGCCGGGACCGCTGCAGACCTGAACTTCAAGACAGCTCCCACTCGAATAATAAAGAACGACCCGATCGTGCTGTGGGTGCTCCAGGATGTCCAGCCGCAACAGAGGCAGGACGTTTCCTACGACGCCAGAAGCATAGCCACTCAATACGAGCCGTATATTTATTACCTATCTAACGAGGTCGTGGCCATATCAATAAGGCAGCAGGAATATGTCAAGGCCTCAAACATCTTTGTTTCGCCGATGACGCAGGGTGGAAGGAACAACTTTGTCGCAGTGGATCTTACGAATTCCTATACGCAACCCATAGCGGTCGACACCTCAATCTTCAGCAACCAGAGGTGGTCCATATTCCCGGAGAATGCGCATGTTTCCGTGCCTGGGAAGGGAACGATAACCACCAGGTTCAATGTGAGCATTCCGGGAGACACAAAGACTGGGACATATGTTGGCGCTCTGTTCCTGAGATACCAAAACGTGACCACATCCAAGGACATACAGTTCGTGGTCGGTGCTGGCGGTGTTGCGGGCTTCTTCGGCTTTGACGTGATGATCTGGGTGCTGCTTATAGGGATACTGGTGATAATAGCCAGCTACATAATATCCAAGAGGGTGTATGGCCAGGAGCTGTCAAGATACTCGTTCGCAGAGGATAGGTTTAAGATTTTGAGAGACATTAAGGAACTGATAAAGAGGAAGTGACATGAGCTCTGTTATTGGAATGGTGTCTGGAAAAGGTGGAGTCGGCAAGACCACGCTCACCGCAAACCTCGGCGTCGCCTTGGCTGGTGAGTTCGATGTTGACACAGTGGTTATGGACTGCAACGTACTTACATCAAACCTTGGTCTGCATCTCGGTTTGGTGCATGTCCCGATAACGCTCCATGACATACTGATAAACAAGATGTCCCTTAGCAAGGCCACTTATGTGCACAGCTCGGGGCTCTACATAATACCGTCCTCCCTTTCCCTTGGCACGGACATTGAGCTGGAGAACATGAAGAAGATGATAAACGAGGAGCTCATAGAAAGATACCAGATGATCTTCCTTGACTCGGCTCCTGGGCTTTCACAGGAGGCACTTGCAGTCATACATGCTGTGGACGAGGTCTACATTATCACAAACCCAGAGCTGCCTGCGGTTACAGACGCATTGAAGACAATAGATGTGTCAGAGAAATTTGACAAGAAGATCCGAGGAATAATCCTAAACAAGGTCACCCACAGCCCGTATGAACTTACTGAGGAAGAGATAGAAAGAACTCTTGGCTACCGGGTATTGGCTAATATTCCTTTTGATAAACGTGTGCCACAAAGCATAGCGATGAGAACGCCCGTAGTTCAAGCGTTCCCTAATTCACCAGCTGCTGTGGCAATGAGAGAGCTGGCGGCGACAATGGCTGGAAGATCCACCAGAAAATCAAGGGAGCCGGCAAACATCATAGAACGCCTTAAGTATGTTATATTCGGCAGAGCTTAAAGCTATAAACTTGCTTTACCTACTAATTTTATGAACCTTCCTGATATTGAAACTGAGGAGTTTGCAGAGTTTGTTGGTGCTATGTTGGGTGATGGCAATCTTGGGATATACAAAACAAAGGCCGGCAATAAGATAAAGTTTCAGCATAGGATAAAGATTACTGTAAATTCAGTGGATGATATAGAATATGCATACTATCTTAGTGACTTGATGTTCTCCTTATTTGAGATTAAACCAAAGTTTTACTTCAAAAAGAAGGAAAGGGCTGTTGATGTTCAAATCCTTAATAAAGAACTGGTAAAGTTTCTTACAGTAGTTGCTGGAATGGAACTTGCGCCGAAATACAAGCGAGCGGTGATACCTGGTTATTTGCTTAACAATGAATTAGAATTATCTGTCCTTCGTGGCTTATTCGATACAGATGGGTGTGTCGTAATAACTAATAACAATGACACCACATATCCTCGCTTGGAAATTAAGGTAATTAGATCCCCTATGCGGAATCAAATCACGGACATACTAAGAAGGAATGGATTTAGATTCATTCTCTCGCCAAACGATCACAGAGCCAGACAGATAAGAATACAATTGAATGGCCTGGATGAGCTCCGAAGATGGATGCACCTAGTCGGGTTCTCTAATGAAAAACATCAAAACAAAGCCACCAAATACTTAAATACTCGTGAAATTAAGATAATAGCATAGCGGTGTGGGGGAGTCTGGAGTTCCCGTCGAGAAGATATTCCATAAGGAAATTTTCGCGGAAGGCTCATAAGGGTTTGTGGTGTTAAAACTGCAAGTTCAGGGTCACCCGAAGGTCGCCAGTTCAAATCTGGCCACCGCTACTTCTTATTTTAGGCTAAAAGTAAAAACATCCAAAGTGGTATAAATATTATATTATCTCTAAAATTAATTATATCTTTAGTTACCATGATACTAAAAGGTGGCTTATATTCTTGAACAAATCCGTTTATCCCCTTAAAATCGACGTCTCGCAATTGTTCGCGATATTTAATTTCTATTGGATATGCAACTCCTTTGTGCTCTAACACAATATCTACTTCTTTGGTTCGATATTTATCTGCCCAATAATTTAGAATTGGAGAGGAGGCTGGATCTAAATTAAACTTGAGCCGAAGAGCATGTTCAAAAGCAGCCATCTCCGCTAATTCTCCAGCATCGGTTTGTAATGCTTGTTTATAAAACTTATCTGCTAATATATTACGCAGCCCTAGATCTTGGAAATATAATTTCCTTTGTCTTCGACTCTTTTTAAGTATATTTCTAGAGTATTCTTCGGATAAATGAATCAAAAACACTTTTTGTAGATGTGAGAGATATCTTTTAACCGTTGCTTCGTCCACCCCTATCAGTGTTCTGGCCTGCTCTACGTTTAAGTACTTTGTTATTTGACCGGATAATATTCGGAGTAGTTGCTTCATTTGGAACGTTCCCCTTACTTCGAAAAGTCTTTGTATATCACTTGCAACTACCAAATCCAACGTAGTTCGTAATTTTGCACCCGCCTCCTCCAACTTATCTGTTAAAACTATCTCAGGATAGCCCCCCTTTATCAAATACTCGTTTAAAAATGAAATTATCTCTGGTTTCTCTTTATCTAATGCAGCATAATTTTGTAAAAGCACCGATGTAAATACTGAGGCATCTTTCGTTTCTAATGCTTTCTTAAATAGCGCTCTTAAATTTCTTGATAATATATTTAACTCTTCAATCTCTATATTCTGTTTTGATTTTCTAATTCCAATAAAATCTATAAATTTTAGGGGTAATACTAGCTGAAACCTTATCCGCCCCGCTAGTGATTCGTGGCTGCCGGCATAAATATCCAAACTTGAAGATCCCGTAATAACTATCCGTATTTTGCCTTTATATCTATCGATTAGTGGTTTAAGCACGTCATTCCATTTGGGAATTTTTTGGATTTCGTCAATAAATAGATAGACATCACCATTAACGTCTTGAATTTGCATGCCTAAAATTGCTTCTTGATATACTTCTATCGAATCTTGGATTGGATTTCTTGAAACTGGCAAAAACGCATAATCATCAGCAGTTAAGTAAATTATTTGTTTCGGTATTACGGCTGCATTTAAAAGGAATTTTATGAGTTGTTTAACTAAAACAGTCTTTCCTACTTGTCGTGGACCGGTTATAGCTATGATATCTTTGGTTTCTCTTATTATTCGTTTAAGTATGTGAAAGTCCCGGCGGTGATACTTTTCTGCATGTAGCTCTCGGCCAGCCCACCACGGATTATTTCTATTTAGCAGATTTATTAGTTCCTGCTTATTTTGTATAGTCATACTAATAGTATAGCTAATCATATATATAAATTCTCCTGTATATATACAGGATAATTGAATAAATTCTCCTGTATTTACACTCAAAATTTTAATAAGTGTACCTAATTTTAGAACTTATATAGAACCTTATCAAAGTGAGAGATCTTCCCATTTATTATTTGCACGCCCTCTTTCTCAAGGATTTCCTGCTTTTCCTTCGGGCCTGAGGCATATCCCCCTAATTTGCTAGTGCTTAACACGACTCTGTGGCAAGGAGCATCTGTTGGATTAACGTGTAGTAGATATCCGGCGTGTCTTGGGGTTATGCCTGCAGCATTAGCAATTTCTTTATAGGTGGTGACCATACCTTCTGGAACTTTTCTTAATATATTGTAGAATTCGTCATATCTCCTCATTTTGATATACTGTTCGATTTTTTGCCTCTTCTTTGTTATCGCCATCTCCGGAATTATAAAACTGGTGAAAAAATCCTGATTTGTATATGTAACCATGAATTCTAATTCATAACAATCAGAATTCCTAATTTTTCTACAATGCGTTTTGATTTTAAATTTATCTTCTATAAATGATGCTAGTTCTATGGGTTCATTGTTAGAGAAGATTTTAATGTAGAATTCGGGGGTTACTCCATTTTTGTACTTTAGCTTCACCGAACCATCTCCATCTATAACGGCGGCCAGATAAGCTCCGATCTGAGTAGGTGAAACCAAACTAGGTGGCACTATCTCCTTCAAGTTTAATCCAAGGCTGTTTATTTCTTCGATTTTTGAGGCGATACCTAAGTTGTAACTTAATGCTTGGAATTCTTTGCCATTGACCTTCTTGACTATATTTCGTATTGTGGCCTTGCTCTCAAAAAGCTTTGAAGATATGTGCACAAACTTTTCTATCATTTCTCTAGACTTCTCAGAAACCTGTAAATTTTCGTGGTGGCCCATGGTTGGTCTAATTCTCTTTTTATTGACCAAACCTGTAAAGTATGAACCATCAGTCTGGGCGACGCCTAGCCAATAAGCAAGATCTGGTGAAAGTTCCATCCTAAGACCCCATCATTCCTGTATTATTATACAGTTGCCCTATTAGATTCTTCCTTTTGGGACCTTTCTGAGAAGGTCGTAAAACTCAGTCCTCGTCTTCACTAGAGCTCATTCTCCTCGGTCTGTACCATCTTCTTTTGGGCTTTTTCTTCATAGAACCACTTAAGCTGGGTCACCGCCACTTTTATATTTCTGAGCTGTATTGTTCTAACGTGCCTGGACTAAATAAATCTAACGAGAAGAGGATCAAGGAGCAGATCATAAACTATCTTTATGAGAAATATCCTTCCTCCTTCACTGCCAAGTGGATTGCGAGGGAATTGATCAGGGACAATGAATTTACTGGCCGTCTTTTGCGGGAGCTGGAAGACACAAAGCTCATAGAGAAAAATGAGAGGCGTAGCAGCTATTTTACCTATTACAGGTTAAGTGATATAGCTAAGAGTAGCTATGATAGTAAGTTGTAGAATTATTGCCTTATATTATAATACAGGAATATTGGGGGTTAAAGGAACTAAGCAAATATTTTCTATATATTAAAATAGAAGTGGCTGTTTGCTTCATTACCTTTTGAGCATGTCCCTGGCAGCAGGTCTTAAACTTGTTCTTTTTGGTTCTTCTCTTACAACAGGAGCTGGTGCAGGTGCTTCAGGGCTCTTTCCTACTATCATGATATCTCCAAGAGAAGTAACTCTCTTATAGAGGATTGACTTCTCCTTCAAGATCTTGGAGGCATCCTCCCTAGAGATGTTCTTTAGGGGTTCGGTAGTGACTCTTACGACCTCTCCTTGCTCCATGTCCAGAACAATATCAGCTACTTTGCCAATATAACCAGCATTGCCAGTGAATATGTCCATTCCATATATGCGCGACAGACGTACAGACAATTATGTCACCTCATATATGAAAAAGCAGAACCACTTTAAAAAGACGTAGGATTACTGGAATAATGGCCCGTCTAGGAATAGTCTAGGAGTGAAGAAGCCGTCTGGTCCACAACCAGTCGTAAAAATGGCTTTTTCTTGAACCTGTAGGAGTTCCTGTGGTTCCGCAAAAGTTTCTCAAAGTCTTCCACCAGGAATTCTCCAAGCTCTTTAGGTTTCTCCTTCTGTTCTACAACGGTGACGAATGTGTACAGGCTCATTTGATCTCCTCAGTCTAGGGACATAATTTTTCTGGTCTGGGTGCTTAGACCATAAACATAACCTCTGCCATAAGAGTTCTTCTTCTCTGTGATGAGTGGGAAAAGATCCTTTATTTCTTTACGGTTGTTTGGCTCGTCATACTTTCCCTGCAGTCTCTTAAGCATGTGCCTCACTGTGTCATACTTGTCAGACACGCCAGTAGCGACCTCCGGTGCTGTTTTTCCTTCGTTCTTGAACAGGTACTCGATTATCCTGGCCTGCAGTGGGGAAAGAGTTCTGATGAACTGTTCTTTGTCAACACTGTAAGATTCCTTCTTGTGCACCGCAGTCTTTGGTCTTTTTTCCTCAAAGGTCTTCTCAGTCATGGCTTCATAAGTTTTCTTCTTTTCGGCTCGTGGTTTTTCAATAGCAACAGACAATGGTTTTGCGGACGCTTCCCTTACTACGCCGCCCCAGTTCTTCTCCACAGTTTTGTCATCGATCTTATGCATCTTTCTCTGAACAGCAAAGTCTACGAACTTTGAACAAGCTTCCAAAATCTCCCTTGGAACATAATGGGTCTTCTCTGCTATGAGTAGTATAGCATTGTCAGTAAACAAATACTCGTTAGAGACAGCTAGCGTTTCCACGCGCTTCTTTACAAGGTTCATCGCTTCGTCGTAGTCTAATGGTCTTAATCCCTCAGAGAGATCAAGTCTATCAAGGAGATATTGCGGCATTCCTTTGTCATCCTTAGGCTTAACAAGCTCAGGCTTTCCTGCGAACACAACAGAAAACACAGTGCCTGCTTCAGATAAAGATCTCAGATAGGAGAATGTCTTCTCATCCATGGCATGGGCTTCGTCAAATATTAGAATTGTTCGCTTGCCAACCAGCTTGTTTACCTTTTCAAAGTCGTAAGCGTTAATCTTTTGCAGACCGAGTATTCGTAATACTCGATTGCCTGCTATCGATTTTATCTTACTCGTTATGTTATCTAGGTTTGAAGAGTCCTCGAAAAATATGACATTGTACTTCTTGGAGCATTCCTGCGCTAGCTTCTTAAGGACCATGGTCTTGCCGAAGCCGTAGTGGCCGTAGATTGCAGCGTAGTTTTTTCCCATAGCGGCGAAGTGATATAGCTTGATTAGGATATCGTCCAGACCTACAAAGAGTGAGGGATCGGTTACATGTACGAAAGGATCCTTTACCTTCCAGCCCTGGTCTCTTTGCCAGTTTTCTATGCCAGATGTCTCGAGATCGAAGTCAACTGCCATTTGAACACCATACTCGGCAATACTCGGAAGCACTCGTTTGGAGTACTCGGTAGAACCGACACGCTGCTTAGAATGAGTATAGAGTATATAAAGTTATCGAGTAGGAATACTCGTTCATACTCGGCTCCAATACTCGCTTATACTCGGTGGATTACTCGGTAAATTCAAGCGAGTATCGCACGAAGATGAGAGATTGTTTCAGAATAATAAGTAAAATATTTTAACAGATTGTTTTGTGGAGAGAGTGGAAAAGATATTGGAACAGTCAATAAAGAGCAGTTTGTTATGGTTGTAATTATTATTCTACTGAAAGAACACAGCTGGCGGTTTGTAAAGGGACTTTTCTCTTACTTTTCCAAAAAGATCAAAATCTTCCTAATTTTTTACTCACCAGTAGATTTTTTCACTAACTTTTTGCAAATCTATCTTCACCCAGGCAAATTTCTTTGAAAATCCAACCTTTCCATCCTCACTTCAACATTTTCATTCGATTTTTTAACTTTCCTCCTTTTTTGATCTCTCACTTCCATATTTTACACTAAATTTTTAAAAATTCTGAAACTCACCACTCACACACTTTGAGGTGAGAATATTATAGTCTATAATTTATACGTTAGACAATACAAAAGATGACTATTGTGTCTATCTTATATCTTAGAAAATAGAAATTCTGGAAAGTATTTTCAAACCACACTGTTTAAATATAGAGTTTGCGTTTTATAAACAACAGTTAAGTGGTGGCGTATGTTAACCCCTATGTTCTTCAATGAAAAGCCCGTGAAAACCCTATCCGCATTGGCCAAAAAAGACAGAGTCTGGTATCCGAGCATGATTTGCAAGGAAATCGACTGCACGTATCCACATATGATGAGCATCCTTAGTACCTTTGAAACAGAGGGTCTGATAAAATCTGAAGTGCAGGGCAGAATAAAGATAATCAGACTCACAGATTATGGTGAGGATTTGGCAAGAGATTTCGAGACAGTGCTCCGAAGGTTAGATAAAGGGGTCGAGAGTAAGAAAACTGAGAAAGTGAGGAAATAGGTCCTGAAATTCCTACAAGATTATTGCGTGATAACATGATAGTAAGATGGGCTGACCTTGGAGATATTCACGACCTTTACAGAATCCATGCTAACGACGGTGAGAAGCATTCAAGAGCGCTCTCAGATTATCCAGTAGCAAATTGGCTTGCTGGTGAGAATCGCGTATTTTTCGTGGCAGAGGAAAATAGATTGAAGAAAGTGGGTTTCCTGATTGCCAGAAAAATAGACCAAGATGTGAAGATAGACCACTTTTCTATGGACCAGGACTATCCAAATGCGCACGAGGCGCAGGAAGCTCTTCTCAACAAGATAAATGAGGTAGTCCCAAACGCAAAAGTTTCTGTTTTGATTCCAGACAGGAAAGGTAAGCAAGATTTCTATGAGTCTTTAGGCTTCGAGGTAATGGACAAGATGCACAATGCCTTTGGAGAGGAGAGAGACGGTTTCCTCATGGTAAAACATCCTGCAGTCAGAAAGATAAGACGAGTTGTTAATGACAAGACAGTCGTCGGTGAGATACTCAAGGACAACCTGGCAAAGCTTGACGAACAGATAGATCTCTCTGAATACGATGAATTCAAGTGACTTAGCGGCCAGTTTTAAGAAGTGAGGATTCAGTCTTTTGGTTTCAACCAGTCAGCGCTACCGCTTAATATCTGCTTCATAACAACCCTAACCTGAAATGTGCCGAATTTTTCCACATACTCAGCTACTCTTACAATTCCAAAGTCCTTTGATAGCTTGAACAGTCGTTTATGCAGTGCCTCTAGATCATCCACCTTTGCATGGCCCTTATTTAGAATCAGTATTTTCGCCCTTAAAAGTTCACGAGATTCATACTGGATAACGTCTCCTTTGAGTTCAGCCTTCTGCAACCTTTTCAATTCTGGCTGCATTTCAAATAGGTTCCTATTTTGATTTCTTAGTCTATTCCAATCCTCTTGAGAAGCTATCTTTTTCTTATGAAACATAGTCAATCTACTCTCAAGACTTCCTCTGAGAAATCGAATGCCTTCGTGTCTGCCAATCTCTTCCAGGAGTCGCCATACCTTCTCAAAGCAGTGGAAAACTCGCCATTCAAGTAGTAACGCATTGTTCTTCTGTCAACCAAACCAAGCCTTCTCAGCCTCACGAAAACCTTCTGCATCGTAGCCCTGGAGATGTTCTGGTTCTTGCAAAGCTCACCAAGCTCAGACCCATCTAGACCGCCCTCTCCTTTTTTTGAGATCTCCTTAAGGAAGTGGGCTGCAGCTATTCTGTATTTCGGTTCCTTTGGATAGAGCGTTTTGACAAACTCCGGAAACTTCATTGCAGACGATACATTCTGGTGGTGGAAATCCATTACCTTCCCCTCTTGCCTTTTCCCATATAGTATAAGCGCCAATACCAATAAAATCCTAACGCGTCTAGGAAAGAGATACCTAAAGCAGTCCAGATTATCAGTGACTGAAAAGCCCTAACTGTGTTGAACTGTTCCAATATGAACCACACTAGTGCAAAGACAACCACAAAGGCCCCAACAGCCACTTCCGCAGCTTTCTTGTTTACCATTTACTCGCCTCGAAATATGCATAAATTACAGATGCAATTATCGCTATAACAGCAGATATCAGGTGCAATGTCATATTGGAATCAGTTATTATATTGCCCAAAATACCCCAGACTATTAGGTAAGTGATCACCAACACTAACGTAGTTGTCATAGCAAGTTCGAATCCTTCCATTATTTCTTCACCAGCTTTATCGGACCAATCCCTTCATAGCCACACCATTTGCATTTAAATCCATAATTGAACACCCCAAAGAGGTTAACCAATGTTTTGGCCGGCTTGTAGGGCTTAAGACATTTTGGGCATACCAGTGCGGATTTCTCCTTTCCAGTATAAGCTGCCTTGTTACGCTTGTGTGCCATGCGTTATCAGATTTACTAAAGAGTGTAAGTATATATACTCTACTCTGGAGAGCCCCATCTTGCTGGTAAAGCATAAAGGTTCTTCACAGGCTTCAGAAGTTCCGGCGGTTTTTATTAATAGGTAAATCCTCATTCAAGCATGAAAATAAATCCAAAGCGGAGATACCCACTAAAGCCGCAGGATAAGCCTACGTTAGAAAACATTCAGAAGAGAACACACTTAGATTCAAGATGGGATCACTTGATTATGAAGGCCACTGAATCAGAACATCTCACTCCAGAGTTGAATAAGATCAAGGAAAGTCTGCTCTCACGACCACCAAAAGCATTACATGCAAATGAAGTATACTTACTGCAACTGCTAATGGACCTCCAGGAGAAGAAAGAACCCAAGCCAAAGAAGCTAAGAGAAAAGAAACCTAAGTGAACATCCTGATCCTATACCAGTGCGAGGCTATCATCAGCATTATGAATCCGCTCAGGAAGAGGATGAAGAACAATGGAACCACGAATGTGCCTATGTCGCTTCCCAATGCCCTATCAACGTAATCTAATGCAGATTCCTTCACAGCTATGTAACTGACGCCAGGCGCCTGAGAAGCTGGCTGATTCTGTTTGTAAGCTGTTGGAATCGTTACTATCTGGGTAGTTGAAGTGCCCAACTGGGATGTTGATTGTCCGCTGTAGCCTGAAAGCACTTCATATCTTGGAATCAGGAACAGAAATATCGTGAACATGAATACAAGAAGGACGGCAGTATAGATCGGCTTAAGTACCTCGGTGCTTTTCGGACCGATTGGCATGCTCCTGCCTTTTCTTATACGCCTGAAATTTATGTTACCAATAGCGCTTTTTGGAACCTCTAAGATAATAGATCCAGTGTAGCCGCAGTCCTTGCAATAGTACTGCTCAGGGATGCCGATGCCAAGCAAGGCTCCAGATCTCGCTTCCGTGGCCGCATATTCAACTCTTGGGCTTCCACAATTCGGACATACTTCCACTTCTTTTACTTTCATCTTGATATCACCCTCAATTTTGCTGTCAATGGAAACTCTTCATCCATTTTATCATATCTTTCCCTGTGCGAAAAAACCTTCACCTCAACTTTGTACTCACCAGGAACTATATTTACCTTTGGATACAACATTATCGGGATTGTTTTTTCTGCATTCGGAGCCATGTTACCTATCTGTCTTCTTGTATCTCTGAAAAGCCCGACCTTGTCAAAACCCAGAGAAAAAGGAACCTTCACAACTATCGAGGCTAGTTTTGTTTCTGGAAAACCATTTCTTACTTTTATCTCTAGGATAACTGGGTCAGTCTGTCCGGCCACCGCCCTTATTGGGTTAAACGAGGTCTGGATTTTGAACATACTATTTTGAGGAAGGCTTTCATTAAAAATGTATGTTTTCCTTAAAATCGATACACATAGGCGTTATTTCATGCTTGAAAACTGCCCAGAAAATCAGCCAACTTGGCCTTTCCTAAAATGCAGTTTAGATTTCTTAGATTACATGTTATGAATTATGTTTTGTTAAGAATAATATATGACAGATAGTTTGCAAAGAATAAATAGAAGAATAGAAAATATAACCTATAAAGTAAACTTGATAGATGGAATTTTCTCTAACCTTTGAAATTCCTACAAAATTTGTGCAACCGAGAAAATTGAGCTCAAAATCAGGCAAAAGCGTTTAAACAGCTCTCACCTAATCAAAATATGAAGTTTAAAAGAATTGGAAAAGGGACCCAGCAAGGAGGATTTAAGATAGACAAGACAGTCGAGGTTTTTGAACGGCCAGCAGAGCCACTAGAAGTCAGGGAAGCCGGGGAAAAGCAGTTCATAGATCCAACTCAAATTGAAAAAATGTCCTCAAAAGAGCTATTTGCAAGGGCCGCGAAACTTTCTAGGAGCACATCATTTACTTTATCAGGAGCTAAAACTGCCGATAAATTAATAACAGAATTGAGGAAACAAGCAACCAGGAAGAATGCTGAGGAAGTGCTTAAACTAATTGAAGATCTGCAAGACAAAATCAAGGTATCTGAGAGAAATGAGACAGGAAGAAATCCAGACGTGGACAGAATAAGCGGCTGGAGATATAACGCATCCCAGATGTGGGAGCTATCAAATAAGCTAGCCGCTAAAGGTCGCCTGACTCCTTATGAAAAGGAAGTTGCTGGAGCGCTCATTAAACACTATCTTAGCAATATGGCTCCAACCTATGAAATAGCAGACGCGATGCTTGAGAAATTAAAGGCTAAGCTCAAAAAGTGATTTTAAGCTAGTTCTACCTAATTTTAGCATGGTCAAAAACCGACCCACAAAGAAAACAAGGCTTTGGTTGGAAAGCAAGACCTTTCCAGCAGAAGCCCATTACCTGCCGATAGATAAAGCAATGGATAAGTTGCTTTATCTTGCCAGGAGAAAGAAGGGGCTGAACCCTAGGGCAAAGAAGGTAGTAGATATACTAGCCAAGCGCTTGGAGCAGAGGGAATTCGACCTTATCTCTGGACTATTGAACGACTCGGCCTATAGATACAGCACGATCGATGTTCCAGAACTTAAAGAGTTCGCTATGCGTCTTCCAATACCAATCGAGGACTTAGAGGCGCAACTTGAATATCTTAATAAAAGAAAGGGTCGGGGATTACCAGCAGATGCTGCTAAGAGAGCAAAGCACGACCCAAGATTCAGAGAACTTCTTTTAATCGATCAAGCATTGAAAGCCTACGGCATAAAAACAGAGTACTTTAGAGTTAGGCCACCACAATCTTTGTTTAAGGAAGGTCCGAGTAAGAGGAACGTTATAGACAGCAAGTCAATACCAAGTCCCCCATCTCTCTTTGACTTAGGGACATCAAGGAGAAAGGAGACAAGGGTTGAGAGAACAAAGAAGCAAAAAACAGCTTTAGAGGTCTTAAATGATGCGAAAAAGCTCACCAGAAACAGATACTTCACAGATAGGGGCATAGATGTTGCATATGATTACTTCCATTATCTAAACGATGAAGAAGTCTTGCGTGTTTTAGGAGATAAAGCAGAAGAAGCAAAGTCAGTTGCAAAGAAGCTTGAAGAAACAGCCACAAGGTCAAGAAAAGAAGATGAAAAGGAAGGTTTCATCTCAGAAAGATATTCCGATCCAAAAGCGAACGATTTTATGTACGGAGAAATAACAAGACACCCAAAAACAGACATACGCGTTATAAAGTCGGGCGACAGAAGAACCACTGATTTTGGCCCGGACCGGGTGACAGTCAAAATCAACGAACTAGGCGGAAACAGAAATCGCACTAATGCTGAGAATAGAATGCTAAAACTTCTTACGGCAAGGGCAGAGGACCACTATTCAGAGTTGGTGTATCAAATGCTTTCATCTAATGAGTACAAAGGGCTTAGTATCAAGGATTTACACGATCTCGCCAACTTTGTCGTTGATCGCTTTGGTAATAGAGAAAATCCGCCAAAACCACCTAAACACATACCTGAAGAAGTTTTATTTCCAAAAGAGCCTCATCCCATGGGCAATTTTAGAGAGCTCCTAAACCTGGAAGATGCGATAAGAAAGTACGGGCACAAAAACCCCTTTACAATAACACCAAGACCACCACAGTCAAAGTTTGTGGATGTACAGCCAGTAAGAGAATTTACTGTAATGAGAAAGATATGGGAGAAGCAGCCTGAGATTGTCCTAAAGGACGCTGATAGATACTCCAGAAATCGTTATATTGCCAGAACAGGCAGGATAATAGCTAAAGAATATCTGTCGTTTCTTAGAATTAACATGCCAACTTTCGAAGAGGTCGGAAAGTCTGTGCAGGCAGTCGAGACAATGAGAAGGCTAGAGGAGACAATTGAAAAATCAAAACAGCTGGATGATAAAGAAAAGGCCAAAGCTAATAAATGACTCTCACTTAATTAAATTATGATTAAAAGATTGCCCCCACCAAAATTTAAGACCATAAAGCCAGAAGGGTTAGGTTTGCTAGAGTCAAAGCACAGGGCAGAAAGGCTATCAAGATATCTTTCTTTCACCCCGCACGGCAGAAAAGTAGCTAAGGAATTGATAAGCTCCCTGAAGATACTGAGAAGGCAAATGTCTGTTATTGAGGCCAAAGAAGAGTCTGCGCATCTATCGCCAAAGCAAAGAAAAGAGTTCATAGTTAAGTTAGATCGCGCCAATAATACAATAGACAGCGAGGTAGAGAAACTCAAGGACAAGTTCCTTACCACTCCATTCTCAGAGGAAGAGAAACAAGAAGCTGCATGGGCCAGAAAACTGGCAGAAGACGCAGAGAAATGGAAAAGTACCCCATCTCATGGGCTATTGGACTGGAGAATAAAAGAAGTAGACAAAACAATAAAGCTTCTAGAAAGAAGGATCGCTGAATCCAAAGACTAGTGTTTTCTTTTCCTTTTCTTCAGATGTACGGCAATTTCTGCTTCCTCAACATCCTTCCTAAGCTTGCTGTACTTTCTCGGGATGTAATAGAGATTTACTGCGGCCACCAAGGCAGCCACTATGTTCAGGACAACAAACACAGGGTCGTTTATCTCCCAACTGTAGAATATCAGTAGAAAGGCGCCAAAGAAGAACAATATGTCAAAGATCAGGTCTGTCCTGCTTCTCTTATCTCTTATCGTACGTAGGGTTGTCGGGAGCCAGGCCAGTATAAGCAGGAAGCCGCCAATCAGTCCGAGATTTACCATAATTACTTAAAGAAGTTTGAAGACTATATATTCATATGCCGCATTCTTTCAGTCTATTAAACAAGGATATACAGGCCTGTATCACTGAAAAAGCCTGGGCTAGTCCCACTCCAATTCAGGAGAAGGCCATTCCAGAGATATTAAACGAGAAGAACCCACTGATTATCGCTCCCACTGGCACGGGAAAAACGGAATCGGTTTTGCTTCCGGTGCTTCACAACTACTTCAACCAGAAGGAGAGAGATCCCATATCTATCATTTATGTGTCTCCCCTAAGAGCTTTAAACAGGGATCTTCTGGACAGGATAACCTGGTGGGGCCAGCGACTTGGCTTGGAGGTAATGGTCAGGCACGGCGACACCCCGCAGAAGGAGAGGACAAAGATGCTCAAGAATCCTCCAGATTTGCTTATTACTACACCGGAGACATTAGGTTCTCTGCTGACAGCCCCAAAGTTCGGAGACCACTTCATCAACACAAGATATGTGATCATAGACGAGGTTCACGAACTCGTTGAGGACAAGAGAGGTGCTCAATTAACTGTTGCTTTGGAGCGTTTGGCCCTGAGATCTGGTGGTTTCCAGAGGATTGGCATATCTGCTACTATCGGTGATCCAGAAAAGGTTGCACAGTTCTTCAAGCTGGACAAGGTAGTCAGGGACACAGACACAGAAAGAAAGCTGTCGATAACTGTGGAGTGTCCCAGATATGAAAAGGTGGATATTGCTCTGGGAGACAAGCTGCATGTTTCTCCTGAAGTCGTTTCAAGGCTCAAGAGACTAAAGACTCTGGTGGACCAGCACAAGGCAGTTCTTACTTTCGTAAATACAAGACAGATGGCAGAGCTGTTGTCTTCAAGGTTCGAGGCATGGGACAAGGCAAACGACATAGCCGTCCATCACTCTTCTCTTTCTAAGGACGTCAGGATAGTTGCTGAAAAGAAGTTCAAGGACGGTTCAATAAAGGGGCTCATTGCTACTTCTTCCCTGGAGTTGGGTATAGACATCGGAAATGTAGAACTCGTTGTGCAATATAATTCTCCAAGACAAGTTGCCAGACTTGTGCAAAGAGTCGGGAGAAGTGGTCACAACATACTAAAGTTTCCAAAGGGAATCATTCTGACAAGCGATCCAGATGACGTAATGGAGGCTGCTGTTATTGCTAAGAGGGCACTTGCTGGTCAATTGGAACCAATAAAGACATTTGAGAAGCCGTTGGATGTTCTGGCCCAGCAGTTGGTTGGGATCACGCTTGAGTTAGGAAGGATGAAGACGAACGAGGCCTTTGATCTAGTGAAGAAAGCTTATCCTTACAGGAACCTCACAATAGATGAATTCATTTCTGTCCTGGAACAGATGGCTTCGGAAAGAATAATCTGGATGGAGAAGAACGAGTTTGGAAGAAAGAAGGCTGCTTATATCTACTATTACTCAAACTTGTCCACAATTCCAGACGAGACAAAGTTCTTCGTAAAAAATATTTCCACAAACACTAATGTCGGTGTCCTGGATGAACGGTTCGTGGTGAACAATCTCAACCCAGGCTCTCTATTCATAACAAAAGGGACCCCATGGACAGTGGTTGATATTACAGAACGAGAGGTTCTGGTCCAGCCGGCTTATGATATTTCAGGAGCGATACCTGCTTGGGAGGGAGAGCAGATACCAGTTCCTTTTGATGTTGCGCAGGAAGTTGGCAGTCTAAGAAGAAGGATAGCAGACGAGAAACTGGACTTTATTGAATATTGCATGGATTCTTCCGCCTATGTGGAAGCTCTGTCAATGATGAAGAAGCAGAAGGAGTTCTTTGTCCCAGACGACAAGAATATCTGGTTCGAATCTGTGGACAACTTCCTTATAATGCACTCTCATTTCGGAAGCGTTGTCAATGAGACTCTTGGGAAGATAATTTCGCTCTTGGTTTCCGCTTACATGGGTGAGACAGTAGGCACAAAGTCAGATCCTTACAGGATAGTATTTGAGTTCTCCAAGAAACCTGACTTGGAGCTGGTGAAAAAGGTGATTCATGAAACCAAGCCAGAGCAGATCAAAGAATTATTGGAAAAATCCCTGCTCAGAACAACATTGTTCAGATACAAGTTCATCCACGTAGCAAGGCGTTTTGGTTTGATAGAGAAGTTCCGAGATTATCAGAAGGTCAACATAAGGAGATTGGTTGAAGCTGTTCTGGACTCTCCGATCTACAAAGAGACATTAAACGAGATATTCACTGAGAAGATAGACGTGGAAAAGACCAAAGAAGTGCTTCACGGCATCCACACCGGCCATTATAAGATGCACGACTATGTTGGCAAGACATCTCCAATGTCAAATCACGTTCTTACGCGACTGATGCAGGTTCCAGAACTAATCCTACCACACAGGCCGGAGTCTGAGATAATAGAGATAATGAAGGAGAGAGTCATGGACAGAAGAGCAAAGCTGATCTGCACATACTGCACGAACATATTCTATGATATTATCAGGGATTTGCCAAAGAAAATTGAGTGCCCGAACTGTCACTCAACAATGGTGACGTATGCGAAGGGTGACGAGGATGTCAAAGCCCTATTAGAGAAGAAGAAAGAGGGCAAGGAACTGGGCGAGGAGGAACAGAAGAAGCTCAAGGAATACGACCACATCGCCACGCTAATAAATGCTTACGGAAAGAACGCCATAGTTGTCTTGTCTGGAAAAGGAGTCGGTCCAGAACAGGCCACAAGGATTCTGGCAAGGAAGAGGCCGACAGAAAAACAATTGTTCAAGGACATGCTAGAAGCGCAAAAAGCATTTTTAGCTACCAAAAGGTATTGGACTTAGGCCACCTTTTTCTTTATCTTGGCGATGGCTTGATTCACTTCTTTTATGTCTTTTAGTCTTTGTTCTACAATATCCAAGAGTTGCAAACCACCCACAGCCTGCGGGTGCATTCCCTCAGGATGCCACCATCTTTTAGCTTCTGCTTTCAAGCCCCTTCTATGTTTTTCTATCCATTTAGCATCTATTTTGTTGAAGTCGATTTTAAGACCAGTCTCCCGCATGAAGTCACTTCTTAGAGCCTCCAGGCTTTCCCTAGCCAGTTTCCTCTGGGTTCCAAGAGACATGAGCCAAAATCTCGCAGTTTCTTTTCCTTCAGAGGTAATAGAAAGGCGTCGCCCAAATTTGCTGGCTTCCTCCACTATGGCCTGATTTACCGCCGGCCTGAAACTCATTATCGATTCGAATAGGACTCCTCTTTGATTTCTAAGTGGCTGCAGCTTGCCAGTAACAACCTTCTTTCCCCTCTGCAGTCCTTGCTTTGGCCTAGTTGGATTAAGCCCAAACCCTTGACTTTTTGATGTCATAGTAAAATTAGGAGTTTCTCATATAAAGGCTGCCATGATGACTATCCCAAAGGCGACGCTGAATAGTCCTGTAATTGCTTCCAAAGAGTTCTCCAGTCTTGTGTATTTTGATATGAACTTCATGGACGCGCTTATTGTTGCCCCAACAGTGAGCATTCCTATCATGGAACCGATGCCAAATATCAGGATGTATGCAACTCCAAGCTCCAAGGAAGTGACTGTTGCCAATACCAGAAGAACTAAAGCTCCGCTGCCAGCTAGTCCGTGGACAACTCCAATCAAAAATGGCTTATGCAGATGGTTATGTGACTCTGCCTCCTCATGACTATGTAAGTGTGCATGCGACTTCTTTTCATGCAAATGTTCGTGGAAGTGAATCCTCTTTTGCCATACTTCTCTCAGAACATTTAGTCCAAGGACAACCAGCATTATTCCAACCACAAATTCCAATGAGCTTGCCACATTTTCAGGAATGGAAAGCTTGAATGCAAGAACAAGTATTCCAGCTGCCAAGAGAGTGCTTGTGTGTCCCAATCCCCACATTGCTCCAAACAGAGCAGCTCTGCTAAGTTTTGTATGCCTCTTTACGAGAGTGGAGACTGCAGCTATGTGATCAGGTTCGAACGCATGCTTCAGCCCAAGGACAAAGCCCAGGCCGAGCAGTGCTATTGCTTGTGCGACTTCAAATGCCATAAGGACACCAGAATGAGCGCTATTATCTTGATTGGCTGCCTATTTAAACCTAATTTCTCAATATACAAGCATGAAAATAGTTATTCCAGGCGGAGCCGGCTTTGTGGGGCAGAACTTCCTGACCTTGCCAGAGATGAAGAAGCACGAAATACTGGTAATCGACAGAAACAAGGAGAATCTTCTGCTGATAAAGAAGCTGCATCCGCATGTCAAAGTGTCTCCAGCAGACCTTTCACAGGAAGGGGACTGGATGGATCTCTTCGAAGGCGCAAGTGTTGTGATACAGCTGAACGCACAGATAGCTGCCAAGAACTCTGAAGCTTTCCTGAAAAGCAATGTAGAATCCACAAAGAATATAATCAAGGCGGCAAAAAAGCACAAGGCTCTATTTCTGATACACGTCTCATCCTCCGTAGTTGAATCGATAGCTAATGATGATTATACAAAATCCAAAAAGCAGGGCGAAGACTTGGTCAAGAAAAGTGGTTTGAAGTACATAATTTTCAGACCGACGCTCATGTACGGCTGCTTTGACTACAAGCACTTGGGCTGGATATCAAGATTCATAGAAAAGACGCCGATCTATCCTATTCCTGGTAGCGGAAAATATGTCAGACAGCCACTGTATGTGTTGGATTTCTGCCGAATCTTGTCAAGTGCCATAAAGAAACAGCCGAAGAACAAGGTTTACGATATAACTGGGAAGGAAAAGATAAATTACGAGGATCTGGTGAGAATAATATCCAAGAAAAAGCATCTGAACACACTCTTCCTGCACGTGCCGATCCCGCTGTTCGGAGCTGCAATGGATTTTTATTCTTTGTTTACTCCGAAGCCGCTCTTTACATCCGACCAGATGCGAGCTTTGGTGAATGCAGATGTCTTCAAGGTCATCCCATGGGAGAGAATGTTTGGAGTCAAATACACTCCATATGAAAAAGCATGGGGGCAAATCCTAAAATCCTCATATTACCAGTATGTTTTGAAGAAGGCCAGCTAGCTTTTATATCTTTGATAGGTCTCCTATGAGTATGCGCCCTGGAAGGATAATCGTGGCATTGCTGATGGCTTTGACTGTTGCCGTCGCAATCGAGGAACAGACAAATTGTGATTATTCTGCGGCCGTAGGCGACATTCCAACAGGATATTATAACGAATTCAGCCTCTGCATTGGTTCTCAACTCTCATGGTCGCACGATGGCGCGCACAATCTTGCTGTGGACACAGTAAATGGCAATTCAACCACAGTTACCATCGACGGGCGGCAAATTTCCCTAATTCTGCAGCGGCCAGAAATCAACATAGCCGGTGTGTTCATCAAAATGAGCGGCACAGATTATTCAAAAGCAGTAAGCATAAGCCTGCGCACCGATGGCCTTCCTTCGGAGATCCCCGTCTCGCAATCACCGGGCATGTCAAACATATGGAATTTCAATTTCCTTGTTCTGCCGGTGGTTATTATTCTAACTTTAGCGTTTATCTATTTAACGAGTTTGGTCCTTTCAAAGCAGGGGTAACTATGAAAATGCCCTTATCAGCTTCAGGATTTTCTGGTCCCAGGCGACCCTGTGCGTCATGCCTACCTTTCCCTCGTATTCCTTCCAGTGCTTCGCATACCAGGCATATGTCTCAATAAGTGTTCCAGAAGAGCTTATTTTAGGCTTCCATTTCAAAGTTTTCTTTATCTTGTCCACAGAAACGAAAGAGTCCTTGTCCATTGTCTCGTACTGCCACTGCACAAGCGGGGATAGTCTAGCAAGTTCCAGGGCCCTAAGCGCTTTCTGCACAGGCTTGGCAGGAAGCATCACCAATCTGGAACCAGTTTTTGCATGATTCAGGACGGCCTGCAGGTCCTTTTGCATTGTCTGGAACTTGTCAGCCCCTATATTGAAGGTGTCGTTTGCCTTGGAATGTGTCGCTCCGAGATATATTCCGTCAGCTAAATCCTGTACAGCCAATAATTGGTATCGGTTCTGTCCATTTCCGATGACATAGATCTTCTTTCCCCTTCTAACCCAGTCGAAAAGTATCTGGAAGACCCCCAGTCTTTCTGGACCCAAGAAAGTCTTCGGCCTCAGAACACAGATGAACATTCCTCTATTTCTGTAAACGTCAATGACCCTTTCAGATTCTGCCTTTGTGACACCATAATTTCCTAAAGGTATCACCGGATCTGTCTCGTATATCGGGTGCTTCTTAGGTACTCCGTAGATAGCTGTGGATGAGATGTAAACGACCCTCTTTACTTTGTTTTTCTGCGCAGCTTCAAGCACATTCCAGGTTCCACCGACATTTATGTCCCAAATAATCTTCGCGTCCCTCTGTATCGGAAGAGCAGCAGCTCCATGCACCACCACATCCATTCCCTTGGTCAGCTTCTCCATAAGCGCCCTGTCCCTTATGTCTCCCTTGTAAACAGTCACCTTGTCAGTGAGATACTTGTCCTCAAGCGGAGCGATATCCAACAAAAAGACTTTCCAGTGGTTTTTCAGGAACTTTCTGGCCACATGTATCCCCAGGAAGCCAGTTCCGCCAGTAATCAGTACTTTGCGCATAGAAATCACGAGTAAGATTATTCGACGCTACGACTTTATAATACTACTTTTACCTAAGAAGATTATGCGACAGAATAAGCGCAAGGGTAGGATACGGCTAATTTTAGGATCCCACGGAGACCAAAAAAACGGGGAATTAATTGCTAAAGAAATGGCTGGTGCAGAAAGAGTGTTTATAGAGGCTGCACATCTCGGAACTCAAGAAGAGAAAAGGAGAAGGTTTTTGGACACAGTCAAACACTTAAGAGAAACAAAGGCTCACGATCTAGAAGGCCCGGAATTAAAGTTTACTCGTGGCTTGTTCCTAAATATCCAAAAGGGCGCAGAATTACACTTCGAAGACCTATCTCCTATAGAGGATAGAATACTTTCACGAAGCGAGCTTAAACTTAATCTCGCATTTAAAAGTGCATTTACAAATTTCTTGGCTGGAAACTTAAATAGAGCCACCGAAGACTTGAGAAAAGGCGAATCCTTTTTCCACGATCAGTTTGTACGAGATCAAAATATAGCAGATCAATTGGAAAAGATATTTGTTAAAAATCCGGATAAAGATTTAGCAGTTTTTATTGGATCCGGTCATTTTGGAGTTTATAGGCACCTAAAAGAAAAAGGACTGCCAGTAAATGAGAAGATAATGGGAAAATTTATGTCGCAAGAGAGATTTGCTGAACTAGCTAGACGCTCGCAACTTGGCAAAAAGTTACCAGAACAGGAAGAAAACCTATTGCTTTTGAGAGGCATGTTAGAAGATAAGTTGCTTCCTAGGATGGGTTATCTGGATGAACACATCAAAAGATTTAGATTAAAAAGAATAATGAATAAAATGCAACTTCAAGACTTTAACGAATTAAGTTCTAGACTAGGCCGGGCAGTCAAAGCAGGTACACTGCAAGGAAACAGCGAGATAACAGACCTTATCGCACATTGGCTAGTTCGGAAGGGTTTTGCAAAGGAAGAAGAGTTGGAATAATGTCCTTAGCAATCGCTGTGAGCACGAAAAACATAGCCAGCATGAACATATTTGCACGGCTTCTGGAGAAAGGATTTGAGATCACTGACAAGAAGTGGCACAGCCGTTCGATCTACAGGCTTGGAAACATAGATCTCATCCAGACGGACGAGGAAGTGGTCTATGCTGACTCTCTTAATGATGTGGATTATGACCAGATAGTGGTTGCTTGCACTCACAGATCAGCAGCAGGAGTGCCAGCGATGACTGTGCACCATATAGGGAACTTCGGTCCTGCAGATTTGGGTGGAACACCAGGTGTTTTGGGATTCGCACTTGCCAATCCTGCGAGAAACATCTTCAAGGAGATGAAGAACGGCTACGAAAACTTTGAGATAACAATGGAAGCTACACATCATGGGCCAAAACTCTATAAGCCATGCTGCTACGTTGAGCTTGGTTCCTCAGAGAAGCAGTGGAAGGATGAGGATGCTGCAGACTTTCTTGCTAATTGCATCATTAAGGGATTAGAAAGCAAGCACCACAAGGAGACTGCGATAGGTATTGGCGGTGGCCACTACTGCGACAAGTTCAACGACCTTACAGACGACTATGCCTTCGGGCACATAATGCCAAAATATGCCATAGAGCACCTGAACAAAGATATGCTGAAACAGATGGTTGAAAGAACTATTCCAAAGGCAACGAAGATATTTATGGACAAGAAGGGTACAAAAGGACAGGCAGAGCTTCGAAAGATGCTCTCTGAATATGAGATAGAGATGGTCTGATGGTTTTAGAAGAATATGCAGGCATCTTAGGTACATTGGCGGCAATATTCGGGACGGCGATGTCTCTAGCTTATTTTCCTCAGATATACAAGCTTTACAAAAGGAAAAGTGCAGCAGATATCTCACTACTTATGTTTTCGACCTTTTTTGTAGGTGTTACAATCTGGCTACTTTACGGCTTCAGCATAAACAATTTCCCACTAATAATCGCCAACTTAATTGGCCTTATCGGTATCGCAGGCGTACTTATAATGTATTTCAAATATAGAAAGTGATTTGATGGCTGCAGTAGAGATATTTACCACAGTTTTTGTCCTGATGTTTCTAGCAGAATTGGTAGACAAGACAGAGCTTGCGATATTGGCGATGTCTTTGAAGTTCAAGGACAAGTTCAGGGTATTTATGGGATCATGGCTGGCACATGTTATCCTAGATGGAATAGCAATCCTGCTTGGCGTGCAATTCACAAACTTCATACAACTTGATGCGGTAAAGATAATCTTTGGCACCATATTCATTGTGATAGGCGCACACTCAATAATTCACAGAGACAAGCACAGCGACGGCAAGATGAAGGTCGACCATCACGCATTTTTTGCTTCTCTTCTAACAGTTGGCGCGTCAGAGCTTGGTGATAAGACGCAGGTCGCTTCTGCTGTTTTAGGTGGCGTGTACAAGAACGATCCTATCATAGTTTTTTTAGGTGCGATTACTGCTCTTGCTGTGGTCATCTATCTTAACGTGTTTGTCGGAAGCCGCCTCCTGAGAAAGCTTCCAAAGAAAGAGATAAAGCTGCTTTCCGGAGTACTGTTCTTCCTGTTTGGAGTTCTGTTCATAGTTTACTGAGTTCTTTCTCTATGAGCTCAATGCCGTTCCTCAGTCTTTTCAGAACAGCAGGATTGCTAAGCGCAGCCCGCAATTTCGGATCTTGAACTCCTTTTGGATCTTTTATCGCAGCAATAATTGGAGTTATATTTTCTTTGAAGTCTTTCAATGCCTCCTGTCTCTGCACAAGTACCTGCTCCCCAACTCTTGGATATTTGGCATCAAGCTTGATCCTGGAAGTTTCTATGTCCTTTGCAAATGTGAGTACTGCTGCGAGGTCCTCAATCTTAACCTCAGTCTTCTCAAAGTTCCTTTCTTTCATTGACTGGGCGAATCTCTGCAGTCTTTCATGTGCCTTGGTTTCTGGCGTCAGCCAAGCTGATTTCTGTCTTCCCATTTAATCACAATCCGAACTTCTTCCTTATCCACAATTAAACGGGCCCTTAGCTTTGGGTCCTTGACTATCTCGGGATGCGCCAATGCAGTTTTTAATGCACTCAGGTTATGCTCCAGAACACGCCTTCCCTGCTCAAGGTCAAACTCTATCCGTTTCCTTTCATTAACGTCTGCCCTAGGTATCTTCATATTCTTTTTCAAGGATACCTGCAGGTTTCCCATCCTGACTACATCATCAATAGTGAGACTTTCTGGTTCCTTCGGGGAGCTCAACTTATTTGCCCTCTGTCTAGCCACCCCCACTTTGTCCCTTGTGCTCCTGTATCCTACGCCCATGTTATCAAGCCCTATTTCTCTTGTCTCGATATCTTATTCCTTTCGCCGCCCTTCTTTTTGCTCTAGCTTCTGTCAATAGCATCTGGAATGTCCCGCCAGGGCTGGACCCTTTTCCATTGATTAGTTCATTTGCTATCTTTGTTGACCCATGGAATTTGTATAGGTCCCTCCTTTGGCTCTCTTTTAATTTGTGCTTCTCCATAGCCAGCTTCAATAGGGTGGCTTTGAGGGTGCCTGGCTTCATATAAAGCATGTTTACAGTTACTGGAACGTCGGCTGCATTGGCAAGCCTTCCAATCCTACTCAATCTAGTTAATCTCCCTCTTATATCTGGATTACTATCGCTTAGAACGCTTAGCAGGACCTCTTCAGGAACTCCTAGGATTTCTAATTTCTCTATGTCTTTCGCGTAAAATCTTGATCTTCTTTCCAGGAGACCTTCCGTATTATATCTCATTTTATCAGACCTCTTCTCTTAAGAGATCTCCTTGCAGCCCTTACATCTGATAGGGTTTGCGATGTCACGTGATCGACTCCCCTGATCCTTGCAATATTATCTTTAGTCAATTGCAGCCTTTTCCAGTGGAGCATCATCACGTCGCGCTCAGCCATCGTATATTTTCTAAGAATCTTCGGTTTTTCAGGTATGGGTTCTTGTATTGATGCTTCTCGAAGTTTTTCGTGCAGAGTTTTCTCTCTCCCACGCAGTCTACTCGTATTGAAATCATTGTCCCTTACGTATTGCCTGAGCCCGATACTTCTACGCTTTTTGGGTGACATGCATCTGCCTCGCTATTATTAGGTTTGCCTCTTTTAAAAACTCTTCAAGCCTCTCCTTCGGGACTGAAGCCCCTGCCGCTATATTGTGCCCGCCTCCGATTCCGCCGAACTGCCTTGATGCCTGCATTACCTCTGATAGATCCAGGCCCTTGTTCACCAGAGGCCAAGTGGCTCTGGCAGATATCTTGATTTTTCCCTGGTCCTCCACAGCGGCTCCAAAAGCAGGCTTGTCGTTTTTGATAACCAAGGCGCCATAGAGCATTCCAACTATCACACCGAGAATTGTGGGTTTTATCCTGTCCTCTCCATTTACAAAATAGAACGAGCCTCTGTCCTCTGCGCCCTTCTGCTGCACAAAGTCTATTCCATCCCTAAGCATACGTCTGTGCTGCTGTAGTATGGTCCTGGCGTCCTTCAACGCTTGCCCACGGTCTCCCATGCACACCTTTATGCCCAGCTCAGGCTTGTCATGCCTTCCACAGGCGTTTAGCATTGTTCCAAACTCTCTCGCGTCCTTTAGCTCTGTCCTATCTGCTTCTTTCTTTAGTTCATAGACGTCTCCGACAAGATTTTTCAAGGCTTCGTTAGAAAGGCCATGCTCGCAGCCGTAAATGTACATAGCAGATATGAACTTCTGCTTCTCCTCCAGAGAAAGATCGCAGTAATATCGCCAATTTCCATTTAATAGCAGTGGGATGCCAAGCTCTTCAACGAACTTCTGGCAGGCTGTCTCATCGCCAGTCAGACCAGGCAGGAACGGCTCTGTTGAATATGACAGAAACTGGGTAAGCGGTCTTGAGAATCTTCCGAACAACCTTATGTCCTTCTTTACTTCCAGAACTCCGGCCAGCACTCCATCTTGGACAACCTCTGTGTTGTATCCACCCAGAGTGCCTTTTGAGTCCTGCATATCTGCCACAGCGCCAACGATAGCCACAGCAGCCAGATCCTTGTTGTCTCCAAGACGTTTTGCCACATGGTAAGCACTTGTTGATGTGCACAAATCAGTTGAACCATCGCCTCCGGAAAGATGCACATTGAAATGCGGGGCAGAGCCGATCTTTTCTGGTTCATGGTGATCTATGATTGCAAAATTGCCCTCTGGAAACACCTTTTCTAGAGTGGAAACGATGTTTGAGCCAAAGTCCATGAAAATGTAGTTGTCTCCCAGCCCACGGACATATTCCAGTTTCTCATGATTAAGTGCCCTGGACTGGAATATCTTGAAATCCTTTCCCAATCTTTTGAGAGCCATTCCCAAGACTGCAGAACCAGTTATTCCATCAGCGTCGTAGTCTGCCACTATTATGAAATTGTTGCCATTGGAACAGAAATCAGCTACCTCTTTGAGTCCGATCAGGTTTGCCATAGAAATATATAACCACGCAGACTTAATATTAGTTATGAGACTCAGCAACCCTCTTTTTGGAGCTATTGAAACAACAGAGCCAGTAATAGTCGATTTGATAGAGTCAAAAGCAATGCAGAGGCTAAAAGGAATAGACCAGTCGGGCTATGCCAAGCCATTTTTCGATGTGACATACAACAGATTCGACCATTCTGTTGGAGTGTACTGGCTGCTCCACCTATACAAAGCCAGCCTGGAGGAGCAGATAGCAGGCCTGATACACGATGTTTCGCATTCTGCTTTCTCTCACACAATAGACTACATATTTGACGAAGGCTCCCATGAGCAGCACACCTATCAGGACGACATATTCTCAGAGTTTGTCAAGAAGACAGAGATACCATCGATACTAAAAAAGCACGGACTGGATGTCGATTATGTCCTGGATGACAGCAACTTCACTTTGGAGGAGAAGGAGTTGCCTGACTTATGCGCCGACAGGATAGACTACGCCCTTAGAGGCGCCATCCATTATGGTCAGATCAACAAAGCAGGAGTGGACCAGGTCCTTTCGAAGCTTAAGGAGAATGGGAAGGACTGGTATTTTGTAGATCAGGAAAGCGCCACTGCCTTCGCGCAGCTGTTCAACACCATGAACTCCAAATACTACGCAGACTTTAAGTCCGGCCTCATGTTCCAGACAATATCCGACTGCATGAGATATTCGCTGAAAAAAGGTTACATAACCAAGGAAGACCTTTATCAGACAGACGATTTTGTCATATCCAAGCTCAGGCTGCACAAGGATGACGCCCAGCTCAATATTCACCTTGACAGGATGTTCAACAAGATCAAGGCAGTGAACGATTCCAAAAACTATGATGTAAAGGTGGTTTGCAAGTCCAGGATAGTGGATCCATTGTTCATGCGCGATAAGAAACTCGTCAGGCTGTCTGACGCAGATTCCAACTGGGCCAAGCTAGTGGCGAAAGAGTTAAAACCAAAGGAATACTTCATTAGATTTGAGAGATAACTATGAAATGCACCAAATGCGGCACGAAAACAGTATTGAAGCACCAGAAAGGGAAGGCGCACAGCCTATTTCATATTTGCCCAAATTGCGGAAAGAAGTTCGAAGACTAACTTGTAATCTTTATTATTTCTTCCAACAAAAACGGCAGGCTTTTTTCAGTGAAGTGCTGCATTTTATGTCTTATTATTATCTTCGCCCCTAGCTTGTTTTTGAACAATTCAGCGTCTTTAACAGGCACCCACGGATCATCGTCTGAGAATATTGCCACGATCTTCTTTGTCTTTTCCTTGGTCCTTTCAAAGTTTATGGGTTCGTTCTCCCAAGAATATGCTATTTCCTTTTCTTCCTCAGTTTCCAGATTTCTGAGACCCAACCAACCAGCAACTAGCACTATGCCGCCTACCTTTCCTGGCACCGTCTCTAAGTATCTGATTATTGCTTGACAACCTACAGAATGTCCGACAAAATAGGTGTTTTCGTCAAGCTTACCTACAATCTTCCTGAGATGGTCAATCCACTTGTCAATATGTGGCTTGTCAGTGTCTGGCATCTGCGGCACAACTACTGAAAAGCCCCTAGACTCCAGCTCCTTCTTGAGCCAGGGATACCAGTCGTCACTAGGCGAACCAGCCCATCTGTGTACGATTATGACCCGCTTCATAATAAGTTCTCCTTAAACCAATTCAATGCAAGTTTTTGAACCTTCTCCCAGTCCTCGTTGAAATATTCCCTCTCAAGTTTTCTGGCAGTCTCCTCATCGTTATGGAAGTCATGATCAGCCTTTGGGAAAATTACGAACTTTTTCTTGCAGCCCAATAAATACACGAATTTCTCGACATCTGCTTTCTTTACAACTGTATCTTTTCCTCCTTGTACAATCATGGTAGGCACTCTTATGTGCTTTGCATACTCCTTTAGATCATATTTCTTTGCGTCTTCTATGAACTTCAGTCCAAGTCCCTTGAAAACGCTTGTCTCTTTAAAACCGCTCTTGTCAAAGGTCCTGGCCCAGCTGGAGACTGGAGCCACAAGAACCATTGCTCTTACATTTGCATCTTCAGCAGCGTGCAGATATGAAAGCACTCCTCCAAGGCTAAATCCAACAAGCCTATCTTGTCCTTTATCACATTAGGATTCTGCCTGAGCTTTGACAGCACAAATGCCAGAGTTTCCAGCTCCCTGCTAATTGTTAGGGTTTTTAGCGGTATATCTGTCCTGTCTCCAAAGTCGTTGTAGTCAAAGCGGTAGACTATGAACTTTTTTGCTAGATGATCGGCCAAGTCGTCAAAATCATCCATGTCTCCCTTGAACCAGTGCGAGATAACTATCAGAGGCCACGGTCCCTTGCCCTTGGGCTTGTGGAGCATGCCGGCTATCTTCTGCCCCTTCTCATTCCTAAATGAAAGCTCTTCCATATACGTCTCCTATCGATAAGGAATGCAAGTATTTATTAGAGAGTGGGATTACAATACATATGGCAATAGAGATACCGGGCTACGGAATCGTGTCTGATTACTTGCTTTACTTGGGCATAGCAGCACTGGTCCTTCTGGTATTGTTCCTTATTGTTTGGAGAAGATCAAGAAGCATGCCAAAGAGAAAAGGACTTGTCGAGGTAAATGAGGACATGAAGAAGCTCGAGAAGCTTGTTGGTTCCGACGATTCTGATTACTCCATGAAGCTAGAAGAAAGGAACATGGAAATGGACGAAAAGGTAGCTGCTCTCAACAGGAAGATAATGGACATGACAGAACGTATGGTAAAGGCAGAGAATGAGCGGGATGAATTGAGGAGGAAGGGCGGAAAGAGCCTGGAGAACAAGTCCGAAAAGTCACAGGAGCAGATAGCAGAGATGCAGCAGCGCCTGGATTCCATGAAGCAGAAGATGGATGAATATTACCACACAACACAGCTGTTCCATGTGCTTATTGACAGGTATGGGGAGTTCATCTCAAAGAACGAGGTGAAAACAGTTCAGGACCTGAAGCAATTGGTGCAACCAAACAATTCGCACGTTAAAGATATTGTGCAGGACATCACAAAGAAGTTTGCCAATTACGACCCAAAGCAGCATATCTCCAGAGCGGCTGAGCTGGCCTACAATAGATTGGATGAGATACACTCTGTGCCTACAGTTGGGACAGACTTCTGGATGACGATAACAGAGATGGTGAAGAACAAGGTCGCTGATTACGAGGACAAGGCAATATTCCTCTGTTCTATTCTAAGGGCGCTTGGCGGAGATGCCACAGTGCTTATGGCTACGATGAGCGACGGCTCCAACAGACCACTTGTTCTATTGAAAACAGCGAAAGGACACATTCTTTTAGATCCGAACAAGAAGCACCAATTCACAAAATACCAGGGAACAAGGGACTGGCTGATCAAGAATTATGCAGTTGATGGCAAACAAATAACAAGAGTTCTATATGAGTTCAACGACAGGGAATACAAAGAGTTCTAGCGTTTTCTGCTTTCCCTTCTCTCATTGTCTTTTATGGTTCCAGCCGTCGCTCTGCCTTTGATTCTTTTTATAGTATTCATCTGCTCTTCTGTAATATGAGCGGCTAAGCTGTACTTGCCAAGGATTTCAACTTCATACATCTGCTGCGCATTTATGACCTTTAGTCTCTTTTCCAGATCAGAAGTTCTGGTTGGGTCCTTCCATTTGTTGTCAATCTCTCTAATCTGCTTGCGCAGTTTGCTGGCCCGTTCATTAAGCTTCTCTAGCCTTGCTATCCTTGCTGCACTAGTGATAAGAGTGGCGCGTATATGTGGGTCAGGTGGGTGGAACCTGCCGGAAGATATGCGAGAGGAAGCTGCCTTCAAACCCTTTATTACATCCCTTACATCTTTCGGCTTTCTTCTGAACAATGGCATAATATCACTACTCATCCAGGATTTAAAAGCTATTTCTTAGTCCTCTTTCTCTGGTGCTCTAGGAACTTCTGGAATCTTTCCTCGCTGCCTGCAATTCCTGTCCTGTCCGCAAAAACACCCTTATTTCTCATGAACAGTTCGCTAAGCTCTTTCCTTCCTTCCGGCGTGCTGGTCAGCCTTTTTAGGATAGTGCGGTTTCTGCGGCCAAGAGGTCCCATCCTTTCCCTCAGTGCATCGAAGTCTATTTTTCCTCCCCTGCTCAAGGCCTCGCCGATCAGGAACTTGGCCGCCTCCAGCCTTTTCCGCTCCATAAGCGCTTTTCCATGAATGCCAGTCCCCCTTATTGGAGCAGGCTTCTTGAAGTATTCTGGATGCGCCCGCATGTAACCCTTCAGGTGTTCATCCTCTTCCTCAAGCTGCTGGTTGATTTTTGTAACTAAAACTCGCCTTTGCTCGTCTGTCTTTGGTATGTCCTGCAGTCTCAGCCTGTAGACAAATTGAGAAATCATGAAAGGCCGGATTTCTCCCTCCCTAAGCCCAAGACCCGCGCTTCTAAGCCTTTCCTTTGCCATCTTGTCGAACGTGCTAGGGGGTATTGCCAAAGTCTCGTCGTTTATTGGCAGGTTCACCAGCCTCAACATCCTGACCCTGTTGCCAAGCGTCCTTATCCTTGTATCCATATTGTACTTGCCTTCGCGTATCTCCTGTTCCATCTCCCTCACAATGCTGTTCGGAACACCAAGTCTGTACAGCTCGCCTAGGTCGCTAGAGTATCTCTTAACCCTGTCCGCCTTCACATGCTCCGGGCCCCTCTTCTTAAGGCGCTGAAGTCTCTGCCTTTCCTTCGTAGTGTCTATCCTGCGCACCATGCTATTATCTAGGAAATCCACGTTAAAAAGCGCTTTCATTTGTTGTTAGAGCAAAATTAGTTCGGAACAGCTATTTTCACAAAAGTAAGATCTTCTTGGGAATATTATAAACTCCTTAGATGTTTTTTAGCCTCTTTCTGGCTGACTTCCGTGACACCAATCCCTCTGTCCATTCTTTCGCTTATCTTTCTATATCTGGAGTCTTCTGCGTCCTCTATCGCCTTCGCTATAGAATTTATTGCGACGGCTTTCCAATCGGCGTCCGGATGTTTATCCATACGAATTTTTAATTTCTGTGGTATGAAAATGGTTACTCTAGGCATAAATATTATTATTTAAGCACGCACTTCTATGAGGTTCTCTTTCGCAGCAGCTGCAGACATCTTCATGTCCATTTCTATCAGTGATTTGACTCTGAGATTCTTAACATTCAGCTTGTAGAGCTGCGCCCTTCCTATATTCCTTGTCTTTATGACAATTTTGTCTTTTACCAGCTTTTCCCAGATCTTCTCTATCGTTATCCTAGATATGCCGACTTCCTCGGCTACCTGCGTCTTGGAGTAGTCAAATTCCCTGAAAGTAAGGAAGAAGTCTATCACCTTTAGCAAAGGTGTTTCTCCAAAAGTTTCCGTTAATAATGACATACGATACCTACCTTAAGCTTTCACAGGTGCCACTATCTCTCTAGGCCTCTTTCTTAGAGATCTTGCATATTCCACATCTGCTTCAAGAGCCAACTCATCAAGTTTCTTAACAATTGTAGATTTCTTGTTTATTATATACATTTTGCTTTTTCCGACAGTCCTAGTCTTTAGAATTAGTCCTTCCTTTACTAATTGAGGCATTATTCTCTGCAATGTCCTAAAGCTCAGGCCAGTGGCTTCAGAAATGGTCTTCAATGAGTAATCCCATTCTCTGTAAACTCGCAAGAAATCTAATATTTGCGGAATGGGTTTATTTCCAAAGATGTGTACTAATCCCATAGTATAAACTTATAATAATCAACTTTATATACTTAACTGATGTTATCAAATCATGACAAAAAAGTCACAGATAGAAGAGATCGAAAGAGTTATATTGACCAGACTTTTGGATAAAAGATATATAGGTGCCAATCAATCGATATTTAATAACGTGATAAAGTATGTTGAGAGGAGTCAGAGAGGCTATGCTAAAACAGCCTTAGATAATCTGATAAGAAGGGGCTTTCTGGCCACCAAAAAGAAACATTATGATATCCACATATCAATACTTCCAGACAAGATCGACGAAGTAAATCTCTTTCTAAGGGAGCAAGATTAGGCACTTAATTGTTGTTCTCGCAACAATAACCCTTTTAAACCAGGATTTTACCGATAATACCATGCACGAAGTAATTATCATAGGATCTGGACCAGCCGGAGCCACAGCAGCCATGTACCTAGGAAAGGCGCTAGGAAAGGACAAGGTTCTTCTTCTCGATAAAGCGGCATTCCCTAGAGACAAGATCTGCGGAGACGCACAGGGCGGACGATCTCTGGAGATAAGCGCAGAACTGGGCTTTGAGGATGATTTCAGAAAGTTGCCAGGCTCTCCTATCTATGGCATAACATTGAGCGGACCGGCAGGAAAGCAGATTCATCTTGATGTTACTTCTCGTGATCAGAAGGCACCAGGCTACTGCCACAAGAGAAAGGAGTTTGACGCCATGATGTTCAAGCACGCCCAGAAGGCCGCTACTTTTAGAGTAATGACTGTGGTTGACCTCATAAAAGAGGGTGATGCTGTAAAGGGTGTCATAGCTACAAATGAGCGAGGAGAAAGAGAGGAGCTTCGAGCCAAAGTAATCATAGGAGCTGACGGAGCTAACAGTATCATAGCTAATAAACTGGGATTGAAGCCGACTCCTATGGAGCACTTCATTGTCGCTACGAGACAATACTACAAGGGAGTCAAAGGAGTCACAGACAGGATAGAGATGCACATGATCAGGGACCTGATTCCCGGGTATTTCTGGATATTCCCTCTTGCCAATGGAGAGGTAAACGTAGGTCTGGGAATGATCACAAAGGACATGATTCAGAAGAAGGTGAATCTGAAGACAGCCATGCTCAGGGAGATAAAGGAGAATCCGCTTTTCAAGGATAGGTTCAAGGATGCAACTCCATTGGAAGATGTGCATGCCTGGAATCTGCCGCTTGCTTCCCACAAAAGAAAGGCTGCAGGAAACGGCTGGATGCTCATAGGAGATAGTGCCTGCTTGATAGACCCGCTCTCTGGAGAGGGGGTCGGCAATGCGATGATTTCTGCTAAAATAGCTTCACAGGTGGCGCTTGAGGCTCTGAAGACTAACGATTTCTCTGAAAAGAATCTAAAGAAGTATGAGAAGCTGCTCTGGGAGGAACTCGGTCCGGAAGTAGACGCTAATTACAAGCTGCAGAAGATAGGGACTCGTTTCCCTGTGCTTCTGGATAAGCTGGTGGAAAGAGGCTTGAAAGACCCTAATTTCAAGAAGAAGCTCGAAGGAATGTTGCCATATACGACGGGCAGAGAACAACTCGGATCCACAGACTTCTTGAAGCTGTTGATGCCTAGTTTCATTCCATTTTGATGTATTTCGAATTAATAGTAATTATAAACATCTTCTCCTTATGATAACTGTGGCTAGAAATTATACTATGCATAAAAAAGAAACTTTAGGAAGAATAGATTTTCTTATGAATAAAATGAAGGATAATAGCGACAGAAATTCAATAAATCACGCACTCAGCATTTTTATAAAAGATTTATATGAAAAAGATAAGACTAAACAAAGCGAAGAGTTTCTAAGACTTGCCGTAGCTACTAAGGAAGGAGATAAAACGGCAGAAGTTGAATTAATACAGAAGTTGCAGAGTATTCTAGATTCTCAGGACATATAATCATTGTATATTTTATCTTCATACTTTGTTACTATAAGTTTTTATAGTCAGGTATCTCTATTTTGGTCATGTCTCAATCAGAACTTATTTATTGTCCATTTTGTAATAAGAAAACAGTTTCTGCAGTCTATAGAGCAGGTTATCTTGGGTTTAGAACGTCTAGAGGCAGCGGTCAAAGTAGCACGCAAGCTAAGAGAGTTTCAAGCACTTATCTTATATTGTCTGGTTGTTCTGTATGCGGTAAAACTCAAAAAGAAATTGAAAAAGATATCAATGGTTAGATTATGACTGAGAAAGGAGAATCTTTATGAATAAGAAAGATTTTGGAAAATTAAAACAGATTTTGTTAGATCATTGCTATAATATAGGTATTCTTAGAAGCAATGCCGAAAATAAGAAAAAGAAAGCTCTATTAGATAGTTTAGTTATATCTGTTTTAAATATGGGTTTAAATTTGCAAGATGTAAAAGATTGCATTAAAGATGTTGAGAAAGACGAAATAATAAATTTAGATTTCTTTAAAAATGGCGGAAATTTATTTAGAGATTATATTAAATCAAAATGGATAATATTCGCCAAAGAATTATTTACTCAGAGAAGTGTTGGTCTGGGAACCCCAAACGCCGCCTCTGGAGAAGGAGAATTGATGTTTTTGTTTTTGTCTAAGAAAATAAAAAAGCCAACAAGAGGAGATTTACAGATTAATAGTGAAATTATAGAACTAAAAGGAGAAAGAGATGTAAGAGTTATGGGGGAGATTAGTGGCAAAGACTTCAGAAAAAAGACGCTTAAAATTTGTGAAAAATTTAAATTGACTCCAAATAAAGCAAACATAACTAATCTTGAAGCTGTTGAGATAGAAAAACTTCAGCATTTATCTCATTGGAAGAGTGAATTATCAAAACTTTCTTTACAAAGACAAAAAGAATTTATTGATATGTGGTTAAGTTGTTTAGATGAAGAGGAACATAGTACTTCAGTAACTAAGATATTTAAGAATAGCTCATTTGATTATGATTCCTTCATAAGAGAAATAATTAAAATACTTTATTCTATTATGGTTAAAACTAGTAATTTTGACAAGTTTATTATCTTAGGAGATGGTACAAATTCTAAAGTAATCTCTAAAGACGTGCTTGATTTTAATAAGCGGGTTGATGATGGAGAGATTATCCCTATGTCAGATTATTTTAGAATTAATCAAAACTATAATGTTGGATGGTATATATATTAATTTGTAATTAATTGCTCAAATAAATTGTCGATGTCTTTTTCTAAATTATTATTCTTTTTATCTTTTATAACAGAGTCTACTTTGTTTAGTACTTCATTATAAATATCTATTTCTTTTGGATTATTCCAATCTATTAATCTTAATGGTATCTGACTAACGTATGATTGAGTATATCTAATCCTATGCCCAGTATGAGAACCCTTAATCCTATACCATTTATTTACCACTTCAGAATTAAGCCATGCAAGAATGTATTTTAAGTCCTCTCTTAATTCATTTTTATTTGTTATAATCAAAACATCACCAGAACCGAAATATTGTTTATCAGTATAAGAATATCTTGCCTTTAAACTTCTATCAACACAAGGAACAAATATCTTTGGTCTATCTAAATTTCTTTCAAACAAATTTTTATTTCTAATCGTAGCCCAATGCCACCAGGTTTCAATTTTAACGTTATATCTATTCTTTAATTTATCTTTATGTTTTAATAATCTTTGATAGATTTGTGGATATACCTTGAATTCATCTTCCGATTTTATCTCATCTGCAAATATGTAATGCGAGCCATTTTTAATTATATATCTTTCACAATTTTTAGCCTTAATAAAAGGTAAAATTAATTTTTTCTCCACCCCAGACAGCTGATCTAATTGCCACTCCTTTAAAAAATAAGCTTTATCAAAACCACTTACGATTCCCACACCTACATTAAGATAATCCCCTACCTTAAAATTTTTACACGATTTTTCTACTGTGAAAATATAATCTCTTTCTAATGGTGTCGCTAAATGCCACAAATTCTCTGTTTCGAATTGGTCAGTTGTGAAAATTTTAAAGTACTCATTTTCACTTACATATTCTTTATGGTCTATTTTATCAAACTCATTTTTAATATAATTTAACAAATTTGAAATATTGCCTTTTTTACCTTTAAATTCAGAAACAAAAATTAAAGGTTTATTTTTATTTTGTGTTTTTCTATATCTAAAAATAATATTATTAGGATAACAATCTCCAAATAACTTAAACTCTCCAAAATGGCAGATAATTTCAAATTGACCATTGTCTATTAAATATTTTCTTAAAGACGACGCGTACGTAGAGTTAAACCAGTTGTATGGCACAATGTAAATTAGTTCTCCATTTTCTTCTAGTTTTTCAATACTCCATATAATAAAAGCATATAGCAAATCCCATTCTCCATTAGAATATTTTTTCCAAAAGCTATCTGAAATCAATTTATCTCTAACTTTATGTTGTATATTATTCCATTTTACATACGGCGGATTCCCAATTATTAGATCGAATTTTTCTCCCCTAGGTGTTTCAAGATAATCTATGCAATTTAAATCTGCAGAATTTGCAAACTTCGCAATTGCGATTTTATAATTTCTTTCGTCAATATCGCAACCTTTAATGTTAGAGAATCCATTTTTAATTAAAGATTTAATGAATACTCCTTCACCAAATCCGGAATCTAAAACCATTGTATCTTTAGATTTTGTACTCAAATTAATCATAAAATCTGCTATTTGGTCAGATGTGTAAAATTGTCCAAGTACAACCTTTTTATTTTTTGGATCCTTTATATCTTGAGACAACTTTGTTTTTAATTCGCTTTGACTCATAATAGTAAGGTCCATGTAGATCTCCTCTTTTACCTGAATTGCAATGACAATTTTTCTTGCCACATTTCACATATCTTTTATACATATCTTACACTACACACATATTTAAGCTTTTTGTACTATGGTTAGGTTAAATCTCGTTCTTATCGCATTTCTTCTTGTATTCGCAGTAGTTGCACATCCACTTCATGTCTTGGGTCCTCTTCGCCTCATCCACAGGAAGCTCTGCGCTCTTTAGGAGGGAATCCAGGCTTTTGAACCTTTCCACGATCTTCTCGGCCTCAGCCTTGTCATAGTCCACAGGGAAGACCTTGCTCTTGAGATCGCCCTTGCTTATATACAACAGAAGGCCGTTGTGCACCCCAGAGACGTGCATGTAGAACATCAGCTGCATTACGTGGTGGGAAGAGGGCTTCTTGACAAAGCTGGTATCCTTCGTACTCTTTACCTCCACAAGGTAGTTCTTACCGCTGGCCTTCACGAGTATGAGATCATCTATCCTTCCAGAGACAGTGAAGCCGTCAAGCTCCATCTTTACTGGCATTTCTGACTTGAGAAGCTCTATTTCAGAGTAGTTCTTCTCGCTCTTGAGCACAGTCACAACGAAGTCATGCAGTATATTGCCCATCTCGAAGATCTTGGCCAAGTCGGGCTCAACTTTCTGTGGATATTTGTATGAATACCAGGTCTTCCTAACACAGTTGCCCACTTCCGAGGGATAGTACCTGCCTATCGCCTTGGGCTTTGTCTCTCTCCTAATGTGGTTGTCTATCAGCTTATCGAAGTCTATCATACCACACCACTATGATTTCTTTGATATTTATTAGGTAATGTCAAAATATAAATTAGTAAAAGTAATATAGTCATCCAGATAACGATTGTTGCTCTATCCCATTCACTTACAATTTTCCACCTAAAATACCTATCAACACTCTCATTATACTTAGAAACTGAACTTAAGTATAAACCTTTATTGAAATCAGATGAGGCGCCACCATATTCTGAACATAAGGATATGTAATCTGGTAATTTATTTATATAAAATATAGCCTTTAAAATGTCATTATAACAATTTAAATTATTATCTGCGTAAATTTTAGAAATAGAAGCATTTTTATGATATTGAGTTATGAATGCTATGGTACCATCAGCTTTAATCTTACCGTAGCCCTTTGCCTGATCTATAATAAAATTAGTTTCATTTAGTAGTGGTAAAAACTTATCCTTAGAAGAACCAAATGGGCATTCTCCACCTCTTAATACATTAGCTGGGATAGAATTTAAGAATTCACTAAAATCAGATGACTTATAGAAATTTATTAAGTCACCATTTAACGCCTTTATGGAATCTAAAGATCCATCATAAAATGAATATTGTTCAACTCTTTTTATTAATTGATTGCCAACAATCGAATAATCATATATTCTAGAACTAGTTGTGTCATTCAGCAAGCAAGAATATGTGTTAGCAAGCACTAAAGTAAATCCACCAACTGTGCCACCCTTTAGATATTTTATAAATTGAATTGAGGTGTCACCAATATTTTCAACTCTCGCTTTCCACCCATAAGGGGCCAAGGTTTTTAATATAAATAGAGATGTTTTGTCGTGATTAGATATTTCAGTTATTATATCTGAATCTATGAAACCTAAGACATCATTAGTTGCATGACAAACAGATTCTGCTCCCCCACTAGCAGCATGACAAGAACCGATATTTCTATATTGACTATAATTATATGTTAAAGGGAGACGCATTTTAAATTCTAAAGACTGAAGGCTATTTAGGATGATATCATTATCTTTTACTAAACTACAGTTTTGATCATAGATTGGTAATATTATTGACTTAACAGATAGAAATCGTATAGTTTCTCCATTATATCTTATTGGAATATCCATATTATCTAATAAACTGCTAGAATTTGAATATTCATACGAAAAAGTTTTTAAATCACAATTATTCGTAGGCAATGGTTCGTCTGGATTAGTTATACTATTTAATCTATTTATGCCGATTAAATCAAGTCCAAATAAAATCGCTATCGACACTATTAATAGCAAAATAACAAAAAGTCCACTAGAATTGCTCATCCCAGTTCTATTACATTAAATAATACTTAAAACTATATCTAAATTCAGTTATAATTGACCAATATTAATTTAAATGTGTGATGAGTTACTTTTAACATGCGTGGTATATCTCCAATTGTTCAGACTGGATTATTGTATCTAATTGCTAGAGGCATAATTGTCTTAATCCTTTGGTCAATTTTGATACAACCATTTACAACACAATTATCAGATGAAAATTTAAGATCTATTGTAAGCATAGTAATTTTCATAATTGCATTGGCCTTTGTAATTGGCGGAGGAAAAGGAGCGATGAACGTAGGCCGCATATTTTCATTTAGAAGGTGATATCTAATGAGAGAACCAACAATGATAGAAGCAGTAGGTGCAATATTCGCAGCTATTCTTTTATATTATGCATTTCATCAAATGGGCATAATCTAGTCAATATCTATCTGCGCTTTCTGCAGCTTTCCAGAATAACTCCTGATAGAACAATGTGAAAATTTATGAAGATAATTACTTGGAATTGCAGACAGGGAGGATATCGATCTAAAAATAAAGAATCTATTGTATTAAAACTTAAACCAGACATAGCAGTTATCCCAGAATGCGAGAATATTGGAGAACAAGATTCTAAGAATCTTTGGATAGGAGACAACCAAAAGAAAGGAATAGGTATATTTTCATATTCTAATTTTAAACTAAAAATTCATCCACAATATAATGAAGATTTTAAATACATAGTTCCAATTGAAGTTACTGGGCCAACTAATTTTATATTAATAGCAATTTGGTCTAGGCCGGATGATTTAGGAAGTGGAGAGATTAATTACATCAAAACAGATTTAGCTGCACTTGATTTTTATAAATCACTTTTTAAAAAGAATACTATAATTATTGGAGATTTAAATTGGAATAAAATATGGGATAGCAAAAACCAGAAAATCTTTACTGAGACAGTAGATTTTCTCAAAGGAAAAGGCATAGAAAGTGCATACCATAAATATTTCAAAGAAGATTTCGGAGAAGAACAAATTAAAACATTGTATCATAACAATGGTAATCCATATCATATCGACTATTGTTTTACCTCAAAAAGCCTTAAAGTTTTAAAAGTAGAAATTGGAAAACATATAGACTGGAAAAAATATAGCGATCATGTGCCAGTAATTGTTAACCTTGATGAGAGAAAATATTAATCTGCGTCTATTTGCGCCCTTTGAAGTTTGCCGCTATAATCTATGTAAACTGTTTTTTCACTGCTAAATTCGTCAACCGCCGTCCACCCCGCATCACGTCCCCAGCCAGTGCCCTTTACTCCGCCAAAAGGTAGATGCACTTCAGCTCCAATAGTAGGAGCATTCACATACACAATACCAGACTCCAGTTCTTTTACAGCCTTCATCGCCGAATTGATATTCTTTGTGTATATTGAAAACGAAAGACCATAGTCAACAGAGTTAGCCTGTTTTATGGCCTCTTCTAAGTCATCAGAAGCGATGATTGCAGTCGTAGGACCAAAAATCTCTTCTTGGGCAATCTTCATATGCGCAGAAGCATCAGTGAAGACTGTGGGCTCATAGAACCAGCCAGTCTTGCCGAAGCGCTTTCCACCAGCCAAGAGCTTAGCACCTTCCTTCAACCCAATCTCAGTGTAATGATGAGTCTTTTCCATGGCTGCTTTATTGACAAGAGGGCCGACATCCACTCCTTTATTCAAACCGTAGCCAAGCTTCAGTGCCTTAGCCCTAGAAGCAAGCATCTTCTCAAACTTCTTCTTCAGTTTGTCATGCACTATGACTCTGGAAGCGGCAGTGCACCTCTGTCCCGTAGTTCCAAAAGCCCCCCAAGTGACCCCATCCAGGGCAAGATCAAGGTCAGCATCATCCATTATTATTATGACATTCTTGGAACCCATCTCAAGAGACACCTTCTTGAGCCTGTCAGCAGCCTCCCTAAGTATTGTCCTGCCTGTGTCCTTGTGGCCTGTGAAAGAAATCATCCTTACTTTCGGATTCTTTACGAGCTCCATGCCAACATCATTGCCTCCACCAGTGACAAGATTGACCACTCCAGGAGGAACGCCAGCCCTCTCCATGATTTGAACCAGCTGTATTGCTGTCCTAGGAGTGTCAGAAGCAGGCTTGAAGACGCACGTGTTTCCGCAGATGAGCGCAGGAGCCAGCTTCCAGGAAGGTATAGCCATCGGGAAGTTCCAGGGAGAGATCAGGCCTACAACACCTATCGGATCCCTGATAGTGAAAGCCATCTTGCTGTGAAGCTCAGAGGTTGTGGTTCGTCCGAACAAACGTCGTCCTTCCCCAGCCATGTACTCGAACATGTCTATTGCCTCTTGGACATCGCCCCTTGTCTCCTTGAGGACCTTGCCCATCTCCTCTGTCATGGATCTGGCAAGAGATTCCTTGTTCTCACGGAGCAATTGTGATATTTTGAAGAGAATCTGTCCCCTGTGAGGAGCAGGAGTAGAGCTCCACTTCTTTAAAGCATGATCAGCAGCGTCAACAGCCTTTCTAACGTCTTCCTTGTCTCCCTTCTGGAATGTACCAACAAGCGCTTCAGTGGCTGGATTTCTCCTTTCGAACGTGTCCCCTGAGTGAGAGGAAACCCATTTGCCTCCTATGTACATCTTGTGAGCCTGAGCCATGAGGGTAGAACTCGTTAGAACTTAATAACATTTGCGAATTCTATTAAGCGCTCGGAAAAAGACTCTAATCATGAACAAGGAGGAGCTTGTAAGGAAGCTTAGATCCTACCTGCCAGGCAGGATAGAGTTCAAAAAGCATGCTGACAAACGATCGCTTGACAGGGATGTGTCTGATGAGAAAGTTATGGAGATGCTTTCCAGCAGTACGGCCTTGCTGGACTTTCAGGAGCAGGTTGACAGGTATCCGAACAGGAGGAAGTTCAGGCTCATTTATGAACTTAATAAACGCGATAGACTTTTTATAGTCGTTAGTCTGAATGATATACTGGAGGTAATGACCATATGGCCAAGATGGAGATGATCAGGGAAAGCAAGGAGTATAAGGAGTTCCTGAAGCGGAGATTTGACTATGACGACAGATTTGATGATTTATTCATAATATCTTCTGGCGAGCGTGGAAAGTACCGCGGTAGCATAGAAGTGGGTCAGTTCTTAGTCGACATGAGCAAGGATGGAAAAGTAAGGGGAATCGAGATATTTGATGCTTCTGAATACCTGAAGAAGTTAGGTTACAAGAATGCGAAAGAGATCCTGATGAATATCAAGAGTGTGAGTTTGGAAACTGATTACAAGGATAAGAATGCCATGATATATTTCAAGATAAACTCGGTAGAAAATGTGAGCCTGGGCATACCAGTAGCCACGGTGGCCTGATTTTAAAGCGCATAACTAGCTTTCATTCATTTCTTCAGGCTGAATTTCCGACCGCCATACTTCTTTTCCATATGGGCTAGGTACTCTGAATAAGGCTTCAGCCCCATTTTTTCCCTTCTTTTATCTACGTTATTTATCCCGATTATTGGTGGGATACGATCAGGATATTTGGTACCTCTAAATTGGGTGCCATATATCTGATGTTTCTTCTGATTTGCAAGCACCCTATCGGTGAGATAAGCTATATGTATTTTTATCGCAGGAGTCCATTTTTCTTCTTTTAATAATTGAAGACATCTCTTCTGGAAGACAATGTCATTATCTGCGTGTTGCGCGATAAGCCATGCAGCATCTGCACCCTTCTTTCCGACAAGCCTAGCATTTGGCCAGCCATATTGTGATATTACTTCCTTTAGTCTTTTAATGTGTCTTTTCATTACAGCTGCATCTTCTCTTTTCTCTTTTTGTGTCATATCATGCCTGATTTTGAACTGCCCGTGCATATTCTGGTCGTCCTTGAGCATCTTTTCAAATTCTTTCTGAAGAGTCATGTTTACCATGCCCTTATTATAGCGGATAGATATTTATACGATGCTTTACAAAAAGATTACGCTGAGTATATGACACCAGGTATTATTTTTGAGGTCGTCCCGCCTAGCAGACTTGCCTCAGCAGAAACAAAGCAGAAGTCATTGGATTCCATAGTCTCGGCTGTGAAGTCGATAAGGGGCATAGATTATCTGAACATCCCAGAGGTGGCTGAGGAGAGCAACAAGGGCAGGCCGTTCTACAGGAACGAGGACATCCTGGAGTTCACAGAAAAGCTGAAGTCCAGAGGAGTGAACAACGGCATCATGGTCAACAAGGTCGTTGCTTATTTGAAGGACATGAAAGAGTTCAATGAATGGATGGAAAAGGCCACAAAGAAAGTCAACAGCTTTATTTTTGTGGGCGGAAACAAGACCTCACACCAATATCCCGGCCCTTCTGTAATGGATGCCACAAGGTTTGCGATAGACAGGTACAAAGTAAGAGTCGGCAACATCTGCATCCCATCTAGATCAAACGAGGCAGAACGCATGCTGAAAAAGACGATAGCAGGAGCCTCATTCTTCACGTCCCAAATAATCTTTTCATCGGATCAGGCAAAGAAACTACTGACAGAATATGACCAAAAGTGCGAGGAGATGGGCGTAAAACCAAGTGAGATCTATCTCAGCTTCTGCACTGTGTCGACTCCGACAGATCTTGAGTTTGTGGAATGGCTTGAGGCAGAGATACCAGCAGACGTCAAGAAAAGATTGCAGACTGGAGACATGGCAAGGAATTCTGTTAACATAGCAAGAGAGGTATGGGAGGATGTAAGGGATTTCAGCAAGGATTCTGGTATTAAAACAAGAGCTGGCCTCAACATTGAATCTATTTTCATGCACAACATCAATCCGACAAAAGAGCTAATAAGCCAGCTTGTGAAATAGTCTCATGCGACTCCCAAAAATAACACTAATTCTGGCATCACTGATTATCTTAGTCTACATCATCCTGTCTCAAAGCCTTCTGTACATACCTACCTCAATCATCCTGCAGCTCGGTTTTGACTCCTATAATCCATGGGGCCTGATTCTCTACACCTTTTTGCACGTATCACCAAATCACATATTCGGAAACCTACTTCTACTGCTATTCATCGGAACAATCGCAGAACAAAAGCTGTCAAATAAGGATATGCTGATAATCTATTTTGCATCCAGCCTGGCAGCAGCGATCACTTTCACAATATTGACACCAAACACTGTATTAGTCGGAGCATCAGCAGCCATCTCTGGTTTGATCGCGGCAGCTATAGTAGTGGACGTGAAGAAAACTGTGTTAGCAATAGTATCTTTCTCAGTTATAGTTTTCATCATAGGTCCTCCTCTGCTTGCATATTCGCAGAGCCAGCTAGATCTATTGACAGCACAAACGAATGACCTGTTCCAGAAATACAATGACACAACACAACAATTAGTTATTGCCCAACAGCAGAATGACACGGCAGCAATAGAAAATTTATCACAGCAGCTCAACGACACCTATTACGAGCTTAATGCCTCAACAACAGTGCAGAACAATATACAAGAGGGAGTTGACAGGGAAAAGAGCAGCAAGACCTCCTCTTTAGCACATATAGTCGGAGCCTTAGTCGGATTCATATACATGTGGAGAATCAGGCCAGATCTGTTGTGGGCAATGCCTTACCAGATCATACCGAAGAGATATTTAGCTCGCGCTAGACATGAACCTAAGAAAACTAGTCTCAAACGAGCATTGACTCGTCGACGACGATGACGTCGCTCACAGCAAACACAGACTTATACGGAACTTCGACCATTTTGTCCTTCTGAGGCAAATCTTTCACAAGCTTTGACTCTCTGTTGGGCTCCAACAGGAACGACTCGATTCGACCAGACCTTTCATCTATCAAGATGTCAGACAGCCTTCCAATCTCTTCTCCCTTATTGGTAATGATTCTTTTTCCACCTAGTTGCTTTGCGATGGCGAACTTTTTATTTACCATACGAACACTGATTTAAGAAGGGAAACACGGTATTTAAACATAGTGGTAAAATGAATCTGCCCAAACCGAAAGCCTGGATATGCAGAGCATGTGGAAAGAGATTCAAGGGCCAGCAGGCTCCAAAGGAATGCTCAAAATGCGGTAATACAGTTTTTGTTGGTGACCAGTGGCCACAAATTCCAGAAGGCAAGCGGTTACTTATGGCCGTTCACAAAACCGAGGCTGTTGTGGTAATACTAATCGCCGCAGTACTGATTATTTCGCTTGGTAGCAAGTACGGGACGTTATCTGTAGAAGAAACCATCGGTGCGTTGTTATTGTTGATAGTCGGATTTTTTGGTATCAATTACTTTACCAAAAAACGAAAATAGGAGATAGTATGGCATTAGAAGAGATAATTCTGGCGTTCCTTGTAGTAATAGTAGCTATTTTGTTGGTGCTATACTTCAAACAAAGGAAAGAATTGGAGCTTTTAGGCAGCGCACACAAGGAGTTAGGATCCTCATACAAATCAAAGGTTGTAATCCACGGCAAGAACTGGGAAGTCTTCGCTCCATTCATGAAAGATTTTGAGAATGTGGCTTCGAAGGAGAACTTCAGATTTCTGGGCAATCCAATTGATGGGATAGCCTTTGACGACGATGAGATAAAGTTCATCGAATTTAAAACAGGCAAAAGTTCTCTTTCACCCAAGCAGAAACATATAAAAAGCCAGGTTCAGTCTAAGAAAGTGAAATGGATTGAACTCCATTTCGGAGACGCATAAAACGAACAGGATAGGTCCTGACAACGACGAAGACGGTTGGGACACAGATACAAACGACGACGGTGAGTAAAAGGCTGGAAATCTTATTTTCAGCCAGACGCAGTGTTCTATTTTTTCCTTGATTGGTGAGTCTTCCAGGCCTTGCCCAATAGATACATTGCCTTTCCCCTATCTATATTATGCCTCTGCATCGCTTCCTCGATTATTGGCCGCGTATTTCTAACAGGGTTTTCAGTGGAATGGCCCATTTCTTTTAACTTATTCCTGATAAAATCAAAGGCTCCGAGCATATCTCCTTTCTGTTTCTCACTAAGATAAGGATATTTGTCCAGCTTTACTCTTTTTAGGGAAGCCTGGAGGTCCTTTTTCCTCTGCGCCTCTACATCCGCCATTCTGCCTCTTACCATAATATGCTTAGGCGAGCTACCTTTAAATGTAATTCTTATATAGAGCTCATGTTTCTTATGCTTATGAAAGGGCAAGTGGCACTCGAATACCTAATCATATTCACCGTTATTTTGCTAGCAATAGTTCCGCTTACTTTCATAGCTACGAGTAACACAGAGCTTACCAGATCCACCTCAGAAGTTTCTGCAGCTCTTGGAACGATCTCAGCTGCCGCAGACTCCATATATGCCCTGGGCCCTGGTTCTCAGACCACTATCCAGACATTCATACCAAAGTCCTACGATTTCCACCAGTCCTCCTTCAATAGCAAGGAGGTAGTTATGGGGGTGTTTATCAATAACGAATTCCAAGAGCCCTTCAAGCTGGGAAAGGCAAATATTAGAGGAAACATGCCCGTGGGTCCGAATGTTCAATACGTCTCCATGAAGATGACTGACAAGGGATACGTCCTGATAAACGATGCAAAAGTGATAAACTCGCCCGGGTACTTTTCTGTCGTGGCAAACCAGAGCTCCTCAGGCATAAAGGGAGTCACGGTCACGAACATTCATACTGCTTCTCTAGATCTTAAGACAAACTATTCTGGACCTGGCTGGATAACCCTCTCAAACAATGCTTTGGGAAACATGGCAGCAGGAGCAAACCTGACCATGAATGTCACCTACAATGTTCCTGCCAACGCAAACAAGACCACATATCTGTCTTACATCCAGATCTTGGACACTAACACAAACGCAGAGTACGCATGGATTCCTTTCAGGGTGCGTGTAACATGAAGGGGCAGAGCTCTGTTGAGATACTTCTGTCGCTGACAGTGATATTCACGATAGCCGTGCTTTTGAACGGGGCGATAATACAGCCGCAGAGCGCCCAGGCTTTGCAGCTGCAGATCCTTCTGGAGGCTAGGACAACCTGCGAAACCATAGCAGACAACATCAACCTGGTCGCCACGGCCGGTAACAACTTCTCAACCGCAATCACCATCCCACAGTTCCTGAACTTTGTCCAGCCCTACAATGCCACCATATACAACAGCACCGTATTCATACAGTGGGTTAATACGTCGTCGATAAACTGCCCGGTAAGGGCCAAGAGGATCCTGCTGAAGCTCACTCCGCCGAAGCCGGTAAAGCTAGGCTACATCGGAAGGGAAACGTGCATGTACAACGCCATCCAGAGGCTGAATCCAGACAGTTATTGCGACTATCTGATAGCCGGCCAGAGCGAATATTCAGATCCTACGGCCTGCGTCAACTACTGCTACAACTATACCACCGCACAGAGGTCGCTGAGCCACCAGAACTTTACAGCCAACCTGTCTAAGTATGACGTCATCTTCGCAGAGGACGCGCACTTTGGCGATGGGAACATATCACTCTTCGCAAACTATTCCAACAACAAGACCATATACTGGTTCTTCACAGAGCACCACCAGAAGCTCGGCTTTTCAGGAATAAAGTTCATTCTGGGGGCTTACTACAACGAGACCCAAAACTCAGGGAACGTTACCGTCATAGCTCAGGACGACCTGCTTGCGCTCCCGTTGGGGCAGTCGCTTGCGCCTCAGGAAAGGCCGTCCATGGTCCGCAGCAATGTCACCCCGCTGGCCACTTATTCCACTGGAGTGCCCGGCATCTCCGCCTGGACATGGGGAAAAGGCGACAGGTACTATCACTTTTCAGACTTTGACATGATATCCTTCCCGCAGTTCACAAACGTTGTCGTGGATTCCGTGAACATATCGCTGAATTTCCTGTCAAATTTCCAGTCGACGGATTTCCAGTTGAACAAGACCAGCTATCGGATATACAACGACAGAGGAGATGTCATATTTGAGTAAGGGGCAGATCAACACAGTGGACCTGATAGTGTCCTTGATGATATTCATAATGGTGCTGACCATAGGACTGACAGTTTGGAACACCTCTTATGCCAGGATAAACGACCTTGAGGCGACCAGGAACGCGCACGAGAACGCCTACTTTGTGACAAACGAGCTGGTCAAGGGGCCAGGGGCGCCCACAAACTGGAACAGCAGCAACGTCATTCAGATAGGGCTTGCAGACAAGCAGAATGTGGTCACATTTTCAAAATGGAACGAGCTGCACAAGTTCGCGAACACGACAATAAGTGCGCAGCTTGGAGTTACGACCTATAACGCCTACCTGGTGTTGAAAAGGACTGATGGCACCATCATAGACTGGGTCGGCCTTCCGACAAACAGCTCCACCAGGCTGGCCGCTGTAATGCTCTCTTACGTGGTGTTCAACAGTACCGTTGTGAAACTGGAGGTCACAGTATGGCAGTAAGGGGCTTTGTCCTGATAGTGGACGCAGTGATAGCGACAATACTGCTGGGGATATTCATAGTGATAATAACCTCGGAGCTTGCCATAGCCCCGCAGCCAAATTACCTGTTCAAGACCTCATCAGACCTCCTGGCTGCAATGGACAATGCAGGCCATCTGAGGAACATATCCAGCCAGACAAACAACCAGGCTCAGGCGCTTCTGCAGCTTTATGGCGACTCGTTGCCGGCAAATACGGGCGTCAATTTCACAGTGAACATATACACTTACAATAACGGCTTCAGCCTTTCCAGGGCGGTAAATTACACAAAAGGCGCCAAGACAAGCGAGGTGGCCTCTGTCAGGCGGTTGTTCGTCGATCCTGCTACCGGAAACTATGGCATAGCATATCTGGAGGTGTGGTATGTCTAAGGGGTATCTCTACTCGATAACCACCGTTTTTCTCATGATGACGGCGATCCTTTTGATGGGGAGCTTTGTCGCCAGGCAGAACGATGCAAATGCAAACCTTTTCTCCCTGCTCCTGGGCAGCAAGGTCCTGTATGTATGGGACGACATCAACAACGACCTGAGCGACGCAACCCAGCTGCACATAACGCAGTCCGGGAACATAGCGACTTTCAATGACACCCTTCCAGCTGTCGGACTCCAGAACTTCTTGAACAACTACGGCACATTCCTAAACACATATTATCTCACCCCGGACCTGGAGGCAAGGTTCCTGTCACCGTCTGACACAGTGCTCAGTCTTTCGCAGCTCAATGCCACCATAAGGATACAGCCGATGAACATATCCTATTACTATCCCGACTTCGGGAAGAATGAGCTTTTCATCGATGCCAACAGCTCCAACTTCAACGCAATAAACTCCCTCAACATAACCCTGATACTGAAGAACGTATTCTTCAACTGCGACACCAGCGGGACCAACCAGCCGAACAGGTGCGACAAGTGGTCCCCGGACAACTCTGTGGCCTCATGCACGGGCATAACAAGCTGCGTCAGGGCGAACATAACTGCGATAGACGCAAACGGCACTGTCTTCAACTATGCCCAACACTTCTTCGACATCACCGGACCAAAGAAGAGCGCGAACAACCTCAATGTCATAAACGGCACAAGCAGCTACTCGATAGAAATAGATTTCGGACCCATGAACAACAACCGCATAGTGGGCATTGACCTTCATAATGTCATCGTCAACACGCTGATAGGGTTCAACTTAAACACCCAGAGCTTCTTCGTGCAATATTTATCGAAGCTCATGGTGAACAGCTCGGCGTTTAACACTTATAAGGTAGATTGGATTTCATAATTAGTGATATCATGGCAGAGACCATAAAGACCCCAGCTGACCAGTTGCTCGAACTTCTCACCAAGGCCAAAAGCAAGATTAGCGTGGAGGAAATAGCAGACAATCTGAAAATGCCAATAGAGCAAGTCGAGGAATGGGCCGATGTTTTGGAGGAGCACGGCTTGGTTGATGTGCAGTATTCGCCGCTTCACGGCATGGCGATAAAGCCCAAGATTCACCAAATGAAGCAGGAAGAGCTCAAGGAAAAGGTGAGGGAAGTAAAGCCAAGGCTGGAAAGGCCCAGAATTGCATTCTTCAAGAACCTCAAGGCAGCTCTTGCAAGGACTCAGGTCAAAAGACAGCAGATAAAGCAGAAGCACGAGGTCATCAGGGGCAAGTTCATACACGCGTCCGAGAAGATAGGGATGCTTCCGAAAACGCATCCGCAGGTCCAGGAACTCAAGAGGGAGAAGATAAGCCTGCGGAAGGAACTGGACGACCTAAGGAAGCATGTTTCAGAGATGCACAAGGCGCCTCCCAAAGAAGTTAAAAAGCCCAGATTCATCCATTATGTGGCAAAGACAGAGCACAAGGCAAGGGAGATAGAGAAGAGGACCGACGAGTTCACCCAAAAGATTGAAGAACTTGAAAAGGATATTCAGAAGCACAAGGAGAGGAGACATTGACAGTCAAAATCCTAGACAAGCTGACTCTGGAAGCAGACAATGTTAGGGCAGGAGTGACTATCTACGAGACCAGCGATGAATATATCCCGATATATAAGATGGAGCCGCCCCACATAGAGGCAGCCACATCCGCAGTCCTGGATCATATCAGAGAGAGATTGGTTGAGGTAGTCCAGGTAAACATCTCTGAGATTACAGATCCAAAAGCGGCGGAAGACATCAAGCAGCGTTTTCTTTCAAAAGCCATCCAGTTAATCCAGGACGAGTTTCCACGACTGACAAAAGCAGAGCAGCTGTCTTTGGCAGGAAAACTGGTCCACGACATGCTGGGTCTTGGTGATTTAGAGCTTCTGATTAACGACCCAAACCTTGAAGAGATAGTTATTAACTCATCCTCAGATCCGGTCTGGGTCTATCACAAGAAGTTCGGCTGGCTTAAGACCAACATAAAGATTTCGTCAGAAGAGCAGATATATAATTACTCCTCAATAATCGGAAGGAAGGTTGGAAGACAGATATCCAATCTGAATCCTCTGATGGATGCCCACTTATTGACAGGAGACAGAGTTAACGCTACATTGTTTCCCATATCCAATCTAGGAAATACTATAACAATAAGAAAGTTTGCCAGAAACCCTTGGACCATGACCCACTTTATTTCGCCGGAGTTCAACACAATCCCCAAAAATATCGCCGCGCTTTTGTGGCTATCAATGGAATACGAGCTCAATGTCCTGGTGGCTGGCGGAACTGCTTCAGGTAAAACGTCTGTACTGAATGCGATGCTCTCTTTTATTCCAACAAACCACAGGATACTTTCTATTGAGGACACCCGTGAGCTTTTGTTGCCGCAGTATGTGCACTGGGTTCCATTAACAACGAGAGAGCCGAATCCAGAAGGAAAGGGAGAGGTTACAATGCTGGACCTGCTGGTGAATTCCCTGAGGATGAGGCCTGACAGGATTGTGGTCGGAGAGATAAGGCGAGAACGAGAAGCAGAAGTATTGTTCGAGGCGATGCACACCGGCCACTCTGTTTACTCGACTATCCATGCCGACAGGGCCGAACAAGTGAAGGGCCGACTTACCAACCCGCCAATCAATCTGCCAGAAGAGCTTTTGGAATCACTGCATCTAGTGCTCGTACAGTTCAGACACAGGAAGATGAGGATCAGGAGAACTTTAGAGGTTGCAGAGGTGGTCCCGAGATACAAGCCGGACGGTGACATAGCCATTGATATGAACGTCCTCTATAAATGGAACCCGAAGACAGACAAGATGGATCAGACTGGCAAGAGCACCAGGCTGTATGATGAGATAACGCTGCATACTGGAATGTCAGAAAAGGAGATAAACCAGGATCTGAAGGACAAGGAGAGGATCCTACAGTGGATGGTGGACCACAACATAAATGTGGTAGATGCGGTGGGAAAGGTCATAGCGGACTATTACCAGGATCCAGACTCCATCATAGATCTTGCCTCAAAGAACAAGAAGCCTTCTGAAATTCTCACTCCGGATCTTTTGAAGAAGCTAGAGTTGAACAAGGGGAGTTGAGCAGATGGCAAAGACCCCATATTCACCGCTTCCTCCGAGAATGATGGCTGCGCTTACCAGAAGATTTCTTTTCATCGGCTCGGTCCTGGCGCAGTGGTATCCGACAATAAAACAGGACATGTTCCAGGCAGACATAGACATGCACCCGAGGGAATACATGGCCCAGGGCTTTGTCACCTCTCTTTTATACGGCTTCATGTCCATTCCCACCCTGCTAGTTCTGGGCCTGGTCATAAACACAAATCTCCTGGCTCTGGCATTAGGGGTCAGCATACTGATTTTCATATTCATGCTCGTGACAGTCTTGTTCTATCCAAAGATCCAGGGCAGAAGAAGAACCCGTGCCTTGGAGGAGAACCTGATTCCTGCGCTCAGACATCTGCTGATAGAAATCAGGTCCGGAGTTCCTTTGTTTCACTCAATGAATGCGGTCACAGAAGGCTACGGCGCCACGTCGGACGAGTTTCGCAAGATTGTAAGGCAGATAAACACCGGAGAAAAGGAGACTACTGCAATTTCCGAGGCGACAAGGAGAAACCCATCTTTTGCTTTCAGAAGGTCATTATGGCAGATATCCAATGCATTGAAGGCCGGGTCAGACCTGGGCCAGGCAATGGAAGCCATCGTTGACGACTTAACAAAGGAGCAGATAACAAACATCAGAAGATACGGCCAGGAACTGAATCCCTTTACCATGATCTACATGGTCGCAGCAGTAATAATGCCAAGCCTAGGAATAACATTCTTAGTGATCATAACCTCGTTCACAGGGGCCGTAATACCAAAGCTCATATTCCCTCTGATACTCGGGGGGCTTTTAGCCTTCCAGCTGTTCTTCATGAACTTCGTCTCCTCAAAGAGACCGCCGGTGTAATCATGGCAAAGAAACCGATAGACATCAAGACCCATTATGGCGGGAGAATATACAGGAGAATAGCAGCCATTTTCCCGAGAGGCATCGTAAACGCCTATGCAAAGATGCTCATATATGCGGACATAGACGAGATAGACCCAAGAGTCTATTTTGGCTTTTCAGTCGCATTCCCGATACTTGTCGGCGTGTTAGCCTTTTTTGTGTTGCAGTTTTTCCTCTCAGACACATTATATGTTGGTCTCGGAGCATTGACCTCCGCGATTCTGGCTTTCACTTACTTATGGCTGCACCTGATACTTTTGGCGGATGCAAAAGCCAGGGCCGTCGAGAAGGTTCTTCCGGATGCCCTACAGCTTGTGTCTGCAAATGTTCGTGCAGGCATGACTATCGACAAAGCGCTGTGGTTGACTGCCAGGCCAGAGTTCGGGCCATTGGAAAAAGAGCTCAGAAAGATGGCTGCACAGACCCTGGGCGGAAGGACCCTGCAGCTTGCATTGAGCGAATCCACAAGCAGGGTCAGATCAAAGATATACCAGAGGGCTATGCTTCTTCTGGAGCAGGGCATACAGCTCGGAGGCGAGATGGGCGGCCTGCTGACGCAGATAGCCCTTGATGTCAGAGAGACAGAAGCCTTGAAGAAGGAGATTGACGCAGCTACCACGACTTACACGCTGTTCATAGTTTTCGCTTCTGTGCTGGCAGCCCCGGCCTTGTTTGCAGTTTCCACTTTCTATGTGGAGACCACCACAAAGCTCTGGCAGGGGCAGATTGCATCGAACATACAGGGGGTAGGCTCGAACATAGGGCTGAGCATCTTCCAAGTAGGCAGCACTGGCGCGCCGCTGATTTCTGCGTCTGAAGTCAGGTTGTTTGCCACAGCTGCAATAATATTAACCAATGTCTTCGGGGGTTTGACTCTGGGACTCATAAGAGAGGGCCATGCAAAAAGAGGGGTCAAATATGTCCTGCCTTTCCTGTTAACGGCATTATTAATCTATTATGGTGGATATTATGTCATTTCAGGAGCCTTCGGAAGTCTCCTATAACCTTTAAATACCCTTCAAGCCTCTCTTTTGGTAGGAGGCGCAATAATGGAAAACAGAGGTCAAACAGCTCTAGAGTATCTGATTACCTACGGATGGGCAATCCTGGTAATCCTGATAGTCTTGGCAGTTCTCTGGTACTATGGTATATTCAACCCAGCCACATGGGCAGGTGCGCAGGTAGTCTCATCAACATCCTTCCAAGTCCTTGACTCGAAGATGACGAACTCTACACTGTCCTTCTCAGTTGGTAACAAGGTTGGAAGCAGCGTTACAATAACAGCACTGGCAATATCTGGAAATGGCTTAGGCGGTACTGCTACAGGCCTTCCACTGACAGTAGTTGCTAATGGTAATGCAGCACTTACCATAGGCACGCTTACCGGCGCTACATCAGGCTCCACGGTGACATTTACAGTCACAGTGACATTCGACAACCTGGGAGTAGGCGGACAGACCGGCAAGACAGAGACAATATCATTCAGGAACGTAAAGATCCCATAAAGGTCTTTACTAAACCCCTTTTGGTACCCTATTTCTATACTTTTTAGAGTTCCATAGAGTTAGAACTCTCATGGTTTTGGTTTCGTTTTTATCCGTTCCTTCTGAAATAGGCTCATGGACATCAATATTCTGCCAGCATCAGCCTGCATGACCGGCGATCTTGCGGGCTGTACATTCATAATAACCATTCAGATAATGAACATGGTTTTGAACTTCTTGACGCACAACGGCACGATAGACGCATCGCAGAGGGATATAATGAATCTGCAGATACCAAATGACGTGTCTCCTGACAAAACATATGCTTCTTTGGTCCTGTTCTCCACCCCAGATTTCCGCAACGCCCTGCACAACGCATGGTACGATGCCAAGCTGGCAAGGGAGAACGCACAACCCATACCGACATTAGGCCTTGGGATCACGATAATAAATTATGGCCAGCACCACTTCACCGACGCATTCCGGAGCTCGATAATCGTAGATGGCCATTTGACCTCTCTGATTGCTGAAGACATCAAGGACATGGATAATATGGGCGCCGACAGGCTCTATTCAACCGAGGCGCACGTGGCTTACCTGAAGGCAAAAGAGATGATTAGCGTATTGCAGGAGCAATTCACGCCAAATACCAACTCAAGCCTGCACAAATATGACTTCTGCAACGACCTCAACCACAATGTTTCAAAGATCAGGTGCCTAAGCCAGAAGCTCTCGAATTACCAGAACGCCAGATACATAACCGGCCCGGATGCAACTGACCTGTACAACGCCATAGTCTCCCCGACAGCAGGAGCTATAAAGTATCTGTCAGACATGCACGTGGCAGACCTTAGTGCCATGGCAAAGTTCAAGGATCTCTACGATGGGAAAATTTCTTACTACAGCAGTGAGCTGGACTCTGCAGATAACATGATAAGGGATTTGAAAGGCATTGGAATAGAGCTTGTCACGCCGGATATTGAGGCGCAGATACCTATCCAGACATCTTCCATAATATCAAAGCCGCTGAGCGTCTTATATTCTGAGATAGTCAAGAGCGTGGGCGGACTGGATACCACAGTCAAGAGAGCCTCTGGAATCTACTCTGGAAAAGGCGACGATTACCTGTACAATGCGCTTTCCATGATGGACAATGCCACTGCAAGGCTGGCCGGCTACAAGACAGACCTGGAGCTGCTAAGAGCAGAGCTCAAGGACCTTCAGGTTTCTGGGAACAGCATCGCAAACAAGCTATTACAGGAGAATAAATCGACAAGATTGCTCTATATTGAGGCAAACAGTCTCTATGAAAAGGCGCAATCTGAGCGAAACGTAGGGAAGAAACTGGAATATCTGTCGCAAGCAATAACTTATCTCAAGGATATCCGGTCAGGCAAAGATATCTATGACTTTAGCCGCATAGATTCCCTGCTTAACTCATTCTCAAGCATATCATGCGACGTCTCTGATGACATTGCCGAGGCTAAAAAACTGAAGGAGCTGAACAAACCCAGTTTTTATGACGACAATGTTCTGCAGGCAAACAAGATTGTGGACGACGCAAAATACAGATGTGGAAATATTTTGAAAGCGATAGACAATTTGGGTGAAAAGGCGTCCTCATATCTGGATGCCAATACACTCCTTGGGTCAGAAGGCCTGGGCATCGATGCAAAGCAGTACGGATATGACTTGGAGGCGGCAAAGACCAAAGACAAATACCTGAATCTGAAATCCATAAAGGATACTTACATAAACATAATAGACGGAATGGAAACCAAGGTGAAAAAGGCCGCCCTAGTTTATTTGAACAAAACGACCAATACAAAATGCGCTGAAAACGGGATCTTTTACGAGGTCACCAATCCATTCAGATTCCAGCTGACAGACATACAGCTGCAGAAGAATGGGACCACGATAAGCCTGGCAAAACTGGATGCAGGCGAGCCAAGCTCCGGAACAATTCCATCCCAGCTATGCTCTGTGCCAGAGGTATCTTATGATTATGTCAATTACACGCAGTCCTTAAATGAAAAGCAGAAGATCGTCAACAGTATATGCGACTTCACAGATTGTTCAGACGCTAGAAAGACGATAACAAACCTCACCAAGGATATACAGGCGAACAGGACGCTGGATTTCACTAGCCTAAACGCAAAGATAGAGGATATGTCCTACTCCATTCTTAGCAGGTTCGACTATGAGAACATCTCCCAAAGATTAGAAAACATAAATTCATTGAAACACAAACTCTCACAGGTCTTAAGTACGGATGTGGGTTTTGACATATCTGACTACACACCTCCCTACTCGCAGAAAAAGTTCGACCAGCGCGTGAGCGACATCAACAAGCTATCAAAGATAACAGACTTCTTTGGCAGCATCTCCTTCTCATCAAAAAGCAGCTCAGACAGGCTTAAAGAGCTTATATCGCAGTTTTCAAAGAAGGATCTTCTGGACATGGACTCTAATATAGCAGCTGTCCAGGACCAGCTAAAGAATGACCTTGATTCTACCAAGCAGACGGTAGCAGACAAGGTAAAGAGAACCGCAGAGGAGTACAAAACCTCAGGAAACGATGGGATGAACGAGTATCTGAACCTGGCTCTGAGCTCATACAACGGCGGCGAGTATAACAAGGCCTCATTGTATGCGGATAAGGCGCACTCTCTAGCATCTCAGGGAAGCAGTTTTCCAATGGAATACCTAATCGTAGGTGGAGTAATATCGATAGCCTCACTTTACATACTGAAAAAGCCAGGCCTCACTAAGAAAGAACAGAAGAAGAGGATCAGGGATTTCAATTCAGAGGATTAGCGCTTCTTTTTTGCCTTCTTTTTCTTCCCCTTTCCAAGGTTCTTACCCAAGTAATGGGAATAGTCCACCTTGTCTCCGGTGGAAGTGCCGTAAATAATCCTCATGCATTCGTCAACTATCTCCGGAATCGTCCTTTTTGTCGCATCAACCTCAAAGACCGCACGGAAGCCCTTCATAGCCCTCACGGTGCAATAATCAAGCGCCTCTGCTTCCAGGTTCTCGGCTATCTTTTTTTGGGGATACCCTCTGTCCTTGAGCCTCTTCTTTAATACGGCCGGATCGCAGCGCAATACTATGACAAAGGAGTTCCTAAGCTTCATTTCGCAGGCAAGGTGTCCCTCTATAATGCCGGCCTCTTTGTTTAGCGAGTTCCTGAGGGCTTCAAGATCCACGACGTGGCTCCCGCCCTCTGTGCCCACGAGGAAGTTCTTGTCCCTGGCGTACTCGTTTATGTGGATAACCCGGGTCTTAAGGAGCTCGCCAAGCGCGTCTGCTACGGTCGTCTTTCCAGTCCCAGGTGTCCCTGTTATTATTATCTTTTCATACATCCGAGTTCACTAGAGGGATTGCTCTACGCCTATAAGCGTTCGAGCCTTTAAAAAGCTAGGGGAAGTACTTAGGGGCGGAGCTTATCCGCCCCGTTACTTGCCGGGTGAGCTATTCCCTACGAATGAGCTATGAGTGGAATATTTGTTTCTGTTTACACTGTTTAAAAGCTTAACTAGAATTATCTGCTTTCAGTTAATGCCATTTGACATTTGTCAAGTCGATGCCTGAGTCCAGTGGACAAAATTAGAATGAACACACATTCTCTCAGCTTTACTACGTGGTTGTGCTGGCTTCGGCCTGTAAATCTTCCTGATCCATATCATCTAGATCATTGGCTTGGATACCATACTCCCGCTCCAATTCCAGTTCCTTATCTGCTATGTCAGTTGAGTCAACCACATTAATATCCACATTTTGATTAACGTCCACATTTGAGTCATTCTCATTGATATGTGTATTTAACTCTTTGATGTTATCTTGCTGATCCTTTCTCATATCTTTGAAATCACTTTCCAGATCATTGACACTCTGAGTGATATTGGCATCACCTATTTGATTTGTATAGTTTTCTAGATCTTTTGTAAGGATAATTTCAGCGTCTATCTCTAGCTGAAGTTCCAACATGTCTTCATCAAGATTCTCATCCTGCTGGTTGATATCCTGTGTGATATTTTCTTCATAGTCAGTGATCGTGTTGCCGGAATGGAGTTTCCTAATCTTCTTCACCAAACCCGTTAATTTAGGGTCATTTTTAGAGGCAATCCGACTCTCCAGAGTACCCAAATGAACAGCAGCTTTTTGAGTTATAGGTTTTATGGAAGCAAGGTTCTGCGAAAGAGAGGCTTTTTGAGACGCATTCAAGGATTTTATTGAGACATTTGGAGTTTTCGGTGATCCAGAACCTCCGATGCATCCGCTTAATGCAACAACGGCCACTATTAAGAGGACCAATGCCTTACTCATAGTGTAATTATTATTGACTTGTATTTAAAGTTATGGACAATATTGCTGAATGCGTCCTAATTTCCTTCAATCTTTTCAACAAAACTCTCAAAGCCATATATTTAAAAGGCAGTTATGAGTTATAGAAGCGGTGACGCAATGGCAGTGTTCAGACCTACTTGTAGACAATGCTACATAGAGCGAGGCCAGACAATCCTTTTGGACGAAGCCGGAGTATGCCCGGTCAACTTAGCTCACAGGACAATAGACGACATCGTAGTCGCTTAACCCGCAGGGTTTTTAACTAATACGTAGTGAGAACCTTAAGAGGTCGCCCTCAAGAAGGAGATCGCCTCTCTCACAAAGGAGAGCTCGCATCTGTCAAAGGACATAAAGGAGATAAAGAATGTCATAAAGCAGCTTGACAAGCGCATTAAGAAGATAAAGAAGTAATTTTAAAGCCGGATTCCTAGTTCTATTATGGCCAAGTTTAAGATGACACCCATAGAGGTTGCAAACCTAATTGGAGACATTGAGCTGGAGATGTCAGCCTCGGATAACAAGATAAGATTTGCAGCAATAAGCGAGATAGGAGAAAGATATGGAGTAAGCTACGAACGTATGAAGGATCTTTTCTATTCACTTTCTTATGCCGCAGATAGGACGCCATTGCGTTCTGTTCCCAAGAAGAGACGCAAAAGGTCGGAAGTTTTAAGGAAGTTTATGGACGCCGGCCTGATAGACAAGGCTGTTGCCAAAAGGCTGAGCATGCACTTTTTTGAGCATAGCCCGGGCTTTGACATTGAAAGACTTAGCGCGGGTTTTTCAGTCGGCTCCAGGGTCCAGAGCGACCAGATAGCGGTCGTAAACAATGTCCATAAAATAGCAAGGATGAAAATGCTCTCAGGTTCGCCCAGAGCTAGGGCCTACGCCGAGGCCTGGCAAATAATCGGGAAAACCATGCATCAAAAGATAACTGGCCCTCTGAAAAAGGGAGTCAGCAGGGAGATAATCCAGGATAACCTGCCGTTGATATGGGAATCTGCAGTGAAATTGACTGAAGCAAGCAAGGATTACACTCTCTTCAATACGCTGCTCCTGAAATGGGTTCAGAAGAAGAGTCCAAGAGGGGTCTATTGGGACAGAACCTTTTCAACTCCAGAAGAGAGGGATGCCTTCATAAGGAAGTTAAAAGTCAAATCTCTACCAGTTGGCCTTCTACATCCTTTCTTGTCAATGGTAAAGGCTCAGCCAGGATCGAAACCTACTCCGGAATTATTTAGGATTACAGAGGAGGAAAGGGAACAGATGCTGGCGAACCCAGAAAAGATTAGGATTGTCGACACTTACTTGGAAAGTCTGCGCAAGACCCTAAGCAGACGCTTTAAACCTGGCGAGTCGGAAACCTGGGGTGGAGCTTACAATATCAAGAGAGCGATAGAGGAAACAGACGAACGTATTAGAATAGAATCCAAGGAGAGGGGCGAACCCCTTCCGAGAGGTTTCCTAGGTTTTCTTAGAAAGGAAGCAGAAATTATTGCAAGGGCAAATGCCTCATATGACCAAGGTAAACGAATAGAGGAGCGAATGCACAAAGATATTAAGAGATTCACTAGAAGTAGGAAAAGATTCAAGGGCTGAATCTATCCATAGTTCTCGGAAAAGGAATAGCATCTTTTATGTCTTCTAATTTGCACAGCCAAGCGACAACTCTTTCAACTCCCAAACCAAAGCCACCATGTGGGACAGCTCCGTATCTTCTAGTATCAAAGTACCATTCATAGTGTTTCGGGTCGTCTCCCTGCCTCTTCAGGTATTTCTTCATCCTCTCTATGTCAAGATCTCTTTCAGAGGCCCCGATAATCTCAAAACCAAGCTCCGGGCAGAGCATGTCGAAGCATAATGCGACCTTTTCGTCGCCAGGCTTTGGGGGCTTGTAGAATGCCATTATCTCCTTTGGATATTCTGTGACAATTATGGGCTTATCAAAGTGCTTTGCAATCGCTCTTTCCTCCAGAGTTCTCAAATCTTTGCCCCACTTTACGTCCATTCCATCTTTCTTAATCAGTTTCAGTGCTTCTGTATACGTAATTCTCGGAAATGGTGGTTTTATCTTCTTCAGATCTTCAGGATCTCTTCCAAGCAGTTCAAGCTCCTTTACTCTATCCTTCGCCACTTTCTGGCATATGTGCGACACAAGTTCTTCTGCAACCTTTTCTATGTCATGCAGGTGCGCCCAAGCCATCTCCATTTCTGCGTGCCAGTATTCTGTTAGATGTCTGGTAGTCCTGGACTTTTCAGCCCTGAAAGAAGGAGAGATTGTGTAAATCTTTTCCAACGCAGACACTGCAGCCTCTGCATAGAGTTGCCATGACTGAGACAGGTAAGCCTTCTTCCCAAAATAGTCCACCTCAAACAATGTAGATCCGCCTTCGCAGGCAGCAGGAGTGAATATCGGTGGCTGGAACTCATAGAAGCCCTCCTTCCTAAAATATTCATCGATAGCAGCAAAAACAGTGGACCTTACCTTCATTATCGCGGTCATCTTCTGGCTTCTCAACCATAGATGTCTGACATCCAGCAGAAACTCGGTGCTCTGGTCCTTCACTATGGGAAAACGGTCAGACTTGCCAACCAAGTGGAAGTCGTCTACTTCAATTTCATAGCCAGTCGGGGCTCGTTTATCTTCTTTCAGCTTTCCAGAAAGAGTGACAGAAGACTCAATCAAAGCTTTATCAGCAGCCTTGTAATGCGAAGAGCTAGACTTCACAGTGCACTGTATGATACCAGAAGAATCCCTTATCACCAAGAAGACGAAATCTTTCGTGGCCCTTTGGCGGTGGACCCATCCCCTTATAGAAACCGATTTTCCAACGTGGCTTTTGCTATGAAGATCTGCAATTGGAATAAATTCTTTCGAGATTCCGCTCATCAGCCATCATTTCCACCTATTATTAGTTGGACAAGCCTTATATAAAAAGAGGGTACGTCACTTCAGTCTTATCGAGTCCAGGTTCCTTGGAGCTATAGCCTCAACGCGGAACTTGTACGAAAGAGAACGGGCAAGGTTCACGCACTTCTTCTCCTCACCATGTAAAGTCAGTACCTTCTCCGGCTTTGGATGCAGTTTCTTGAAGTAGCCCAGCAGCTGGTTGAGGTCCGCGTGTCCGGATAAGCTTGAGACAGATTCAATGCGCATGTTCACCTTGTACACTCTCGATCTGCCCTGGTCGTCCATCACTATCTCCTTCTGCCCGCCCTGTATCTTCCTTCCTAAAGAGCCTTCGGCGTTGTATCCTGCAAATAGTATCGTGTTGTTCGGATTTTCACAGGTGTTCTTGAAGTATTCCACTATCGGGCCTCCAGACATCATACCAGATGGTGCCAGAATCACTGCTCTTCCCTGTTCAACTATGTCCTTCCTCTTTGTTGGATCGACTCTCTGGAATATCGGTGAATCGAATGGCGAATCATTGTGCAATATCCTTCTCTGCACTGATTTCTTTAGGTATTCTGGATAGGCGGTGTGTATTGCCGAAGCCTCTTTTGCCATGCCATCCAGATAAATCGGGATGTCCCAGCCAAATCTCTTTGCCTGCGACTCTATGATAAGACCGACCTCTTGTGCCCTTCCAACTGCGAATGTCGGGATTATGACCACTCCATTTTTGTCAGTGGTCTCTTTGATTATCTGGAGCATCTTCTGCTCCTCCAAATACCTGGGCTTCTGGATGTCATTTGGACCACCGTAAGTGGATTCTATTAGTAGAGTTTCCAGCCTTGGGAAGTTTGTGTCAGCAGGATCGAACAGTTCTGTGAACCCGAATTTGAGATCTCCAGTATACATCAGATTGTGCGCTCCCTCTCCTATGTTAAGGTGGACCAGCGAGGATCCCAAAATATGCCCGGCGTTGTGCAAAGTCATTCGCATATCAGGAGCTATGTCTGTTACCTCTCCGTAATCCTTTATTATTGTGTGCTTTATCTCTTCCTTGATCTCCTTCTCAGAGAATATCGGGACTTTTGACTGCTTCTCCATGACATTTATCATATCTTCTTGTAGGAAGACCATAACATCTCTTGTTGGGGGAGAAGTGTAAACCGGCCCGTCAAAGCCGTAGTTGAATAGGTATGGTAAAAAGCCACAGTGGTCAAGATGTCCATGGGTTATGATTACTGCATCCAGTTCATCTAGGGAGAAGTTTATGGAATTGAAATACGGGAACGGATTCTCAAAAGAGCCGGCGTCTATTCCGCAGTCCATCATTATCTTGGATTCAGGAGTTTCCAAAAGAATGCAGGACCTTCCGACCTCTCTCCAGCCACCAAGGCCAGTGATTCTTATCCAGTCTGTCGGCTTTGCCGGGGATCGATAGATCCTCTTTCCTGTCTTCTTCAGGAACTTCTTCCTGTCCTTTCCCTCTTTGACGACAGTCTCCCTTATCCCTCGGAGCATCGGCGATTCGACTGTCGGCGCCCTCCAGAGCTTTGGAGACCAGCTTGTCTTTTTGGTTATGGCCTTCAGGGTCTCTCCTCCCCTGCCAATAACCACACCGAGCTTGTGCGCTTCAATTATTACCTCGTTGAAATTAGGGTCGAAATAAATGTGCTTTACCCCAGCCTCTGTTGGGATTATCTTTTCTATCTCTTCCTTGGCCTTTTCCGGATCCATCAGAACAGCGGAATCAGACCTAATGATGAATCGCTTCTTCAGGCTGCCAGCTAGGGATTTTATAAGAGTTTCGTCATCCAGAAACTTAGCAATGTTCTTCGTATGGATAACGATATCTGGTCCTTCTAGATCCACTTCTGTGACCTGGCATTCCGGAGGCAGCAGTTCTGCTACCTTTTTCTCTACTTCTTTAAGAAAGTCTGTCATAATGTACCTTCGAAATAAGGCTATGCATCACGATACCTTTTGGTGAGTCAACTAGATTAGTATTAAACCTTTCGTCTCAAAAGTGATTCGTAGATCTTCTCGTCTATCCATTCAGACTTGTTCTTGTGGATAGCCAGCATGTCAACGCCGGTTCCGCCAGAACCTATGTCCCTCTCTATTGCGGATCTGATCGCTCGGGCAATCAATGGAACAGTCTCTGATATTGTCTTTCCTCTTTCCCAATTGTCTTCCAAGGCGCCGAGAGCATAAGACTCTCCAGAACCTATTGATGTGTAATCGTCATACTGCACCAGGCTTCCATCGCCCTCGATTGCATAAATACTAGGCTTTGTATCATAGCCGCCCAATATATGGCCTACAAATGCCCCGCTATAGTGAAGTATGTTGGCTAGCAATGTGCCCACAGCCTCCACCTCTATCGGCCTCTTCCTGGCCTGCTGCCATAAGGAAGTCTCAGCCTTCATGACTCTGATTACTGCCTGAGCATCGGATACAGAGCCGGCAACAGTCATGCCTATGTGCGGCTGTATCTGGAATATCTTCTTGAAGTGCTTGTGCGATATCTGGTAGCCGGCAGTGACCTTTCTTTCTGCAGCTAGGATAACTCCGTCAGAACAAACTACACCTACAGTGGTCGTTCCAGTCTTTAATTTTTCTTCCATAAAGTCGCCTTTAAATTAGAATGAAAACTGAGTTAGTAAGTGAATAGAAAGGGTGATAGTCTAATTACGTGGGATTATGTATTTAAATCTTAGTATTCCTCGTTCACGGTCACCTTATCGACCGAGGTGTATTTCTTTATCTGTTTGACGAACGCTATCTTCCTTGGCTGGAGGTCTGGCATCTTAAGGGCCGCTGCAGGCAATACGACCGTGAGTTCCTTATCCTTTAGCTTTATGGAAGCCTTGCCCTCTCCGAAAACCATCTGTATCAGCGCGTGTATCCTGTCCTCTTCCTTTACCAGTCTCTTGTGCAGCTTTATCTTGAACTCCAAGGTCTTTCCGGCCAGCTGATGGTTGAAGTCCACCTGCACTCTTCCGCCTGATACTGACACGATTCTCATAGGTCCGTTTTCAGAGTTTATCATCATTCCAGGAACAGGATTAACCTTGTTCTTCTGAAAAACGGAAAGCGGAACTATCTGCATGAGTCTTGGGTCTCGAGGACCGTAGCCGTCTTCTGGGGTTATCTCCACGTCCTTGGTCTCCCCTTCTTTCATGGAAGCAATAGCCTTTTCAAACCCCTTTATCAATAAGCCTTCCCCGGCTATCATGATTACTGGCCTGTATTTCATGCCATCTGTATTCAATCCAGCCTTTTTTGCTTCCGCTTCAATTGTGGTGTCAAAGACCTGGCCGCCCTTCTCCTTTCCAGTGTAGTCAAGCTCGACGAATTCAGCCTTACTCTTTTCTTTCTCTGCCATGGAAATCACAAAGCATTAATATACCATAAATCAATATTGTACTACTGATTGTATGAACAACCAAACAAAAGTACTCATAGTTTTAGTCATACTTGTCCTTTCGATAGGGCCACTCAGCTACTTTTTCAATAGCGTGCAGCCCAGCCAGATAAACCTGCCAAACGAACCAGGCCAAGGAGGAAGTCCAATCACTCGAACCCTTGTAGGCAACCTGACTGGTACTGTAGTGAATCTAAAGCCTTTTATATCTTACATTGGCACGGCCAGCACGAACAATGCCGGCTATGTGAAGAACATACTTGACACTCTTAATTATACGAACAACTACACAGTATCCACGACCCTGAACCCTTATGGAGACGGCTACAGATATGAGATAACAATACCTCTGAAGAGCCTTTCTGACATGGAGGTCATAGGATTCAAGATGTACGTGCGTTTGAGCTCCTTCCTCAAGGATTCCAATCCCAACTTCCCATACCCGAGAGCAATCGGAGATATAGTTCTGGACCCTGTGCAGACAGTTGGAAACACCACAATGACCGCCGGGCCCAACAGCACAGTGCATGGAGTAATGCTCTATGCGGAAAAGATAGGAGACCACACCTCACTGAACTGCCCGGAGATAACCACTTCTTTAACCTATAACTTCACTAAGGCGCCCCAGATATGCGGAGACAACAGGCAGGGATATCCAGGAAGCTTTGGAGCCTCTTTGGATGCAGTGACCAATTATGGCACTTCATTTGGCAAGAGCATGCAGCTTAACGTAACAGCGGTGGATAGGTACATCTTCCTGTTCAACTACACATTGGCGATCCAGAACATAACAAGGCTGGACAGAGATCTGCCTACAGGCACAGGCATATTGGAAGTACCTATAGCTAAGGATGTCCATCAGGTCCTAGTATCCACAAATGTGACTTCTCAATCCAATACAGACAAGATAAGGACTGTGTTGCAAAATGACGGCTTTGCAATAACAGAGGAGTACAAGTATGCCTACGTGGTTATACCAAACAGCGTGGATTTCAACGGCCAGACTTATTATCCGTACAAGTTCAATGTGGTTGGGATGAAGCTCAGACCTTCAGAAGGAGTGGGCACAATCAATGCTCAGGTTACTTTCAATGCCCTATTTGGAGAGATAACCAACGTCAATGTTCAAGAGACTTAACTCAAGTCCAGTATTGCCTGGGCGATGTCTCCTGCAGCGTCTTCTAACGCTTTCTTTGCCTTTTCGTGTGAAGCGCCGGTCTTTTCCATAACTAGCTTTATGTCTTCTGCAGAGACTCCAGCTTCTTTCTCCTCGATTTCACCGACGATTTGGAAGCTCTTGTTCCCCTGGAAATCTATGACAGTCACCTGAGGATGCTTGATGACATAGTTCTTCTGGCCCTTGATTATGACCTCGTCTGCATTGATTTCTGTGGTTTTCACCCCGAGCTTGTCCATCATGCCCTTCATTCTCTTAGGATCCATAGCTGGTATCATTTGTTTACCCCCAAATTCTTTTCAATTACCCCGATTATCTTGTCAGCAGGGAAAGCCAACTTTATCAACGTAGTGTTACCTCGTACGCCTTTTCCAGAAAGGGTTGTGGTAATCAAACCAAGCATCTCTATGTTATTTATATATTCTCGGCACCATCTCGCCGAACGAGCGTCTTTTCCCATCTTGCTGCAGACATTCTCGTATTTTTCAAATACCTCTCCAGAGAATATCACTTCAGAAGGGCTTCCATTGAGCTTGTTGTAGCTCTTACCAGTGGCAGTTAATTGGGCTATAGAATAAAGCGCTATTTTCTCATGCTCAGGAAGAGTCTCGATCATCTCATAGACTATCTCTTCCTCAACGCCTTTTCTTGCCTTTTGTACCTGCGATTCTGTGACTTTAGTATCGCCAGCAGAGTCTGTTATTTCCCCGGCCTTTAACATAAGCTTCAAGGCGTATCTTGCGTCACCAGATTCCTGCGCAGCAAGGGCAGAAGCCAGGCTTATGGCGCCCTCGCTCACAACACCTTCTTTGTATCCCCTCTTTACTCTCCACTCAAGGATGTTCCGCAATTGATCAGCATTGTATGTCGGGAAGATCATCTCTTCCTCACAAAGGGTGCTTTTTGTCCTTGGATCCAGCTCTTTCTTGAAGTTCACATTGTTTGATATCCCAACAATCTGGATGTGCGCGTTCCCCATCTCGTCATTCGCCCTTGTAAGCGTGTAGATGAGATCGTCCAGCTCCTTGACCTTGTCTATCTCGTCCAAAACGATAATGAAGTTCATTGAATATTTCTTGAGATAATCAGCGACTTTCGAGAAAAGATGCGAGAACGGATAACCGATGAAGCTCTCAGTCGGATTTGTGTATTCGGCGCACTTCAGAAGGACTTGGTACTTCGTGTTTACTATCCTGCAGTTGATGTACATGGAGTCTACATTTACATTGTACTTGCTCTTCACTTGGACCAATTTGTTTATCACGTATCTAGTAGCAGCTGTCTTGCCAACGCCGGTCTTCCCATAGATAAATAGATTATGAGTCCTCTTCTTTGAGAGCGCAGGAGCCAGGCCTTCCATGATCTTTTGGATCTCCTTTTCCCTGTATAGGAGATTGTCAGGCACATAGTGGGCGCTCAAGACATTTCGATCCTGAAAAACAGTCGATTTCTGTAGCTCCTTTTCAAAAATATCCTCCATCGAAGTCCTCCACATCAGTAACAGTAAGCTTTTATTAAGGGTATGAGTAATTGGTGTACCAATATTATACTCAAAGAGGTATATATTTAGGAGGTTCAACGATGGGCATTTTGGAGCGACTAACTACTAGGACATCTGACGACAACAGTGTCGAGGAATACCTGAACACCCTCGGAGTTGAGCAGGACGACCTTCTTGAAGAGCATGCTGACATGTGGGTTAGAAATTTCTCACTGGAGCAGGTTCAGGACATCGAGCGGGTATCTACTGAGATCCGAAAGGGAAACATAGTTCTCCTGAACATAGAGCCAATGGCCAAGAAAAATTCAATAAAACTGAGACAGGCCGTGTCAGAGCTCAAGGGGACAGTTCAGTCAATAAACGGCGACATTGCACGACTATCAGAGCACAGGCTGCTGATAACTCCGTCTGGCGTCAAGATTTCAAAGAGTTGAGAAACCGAGGCGAGGAATGATACTAGACAACCCCGCCTTAGCGTTAAATATAGACGTACAGTCTCTTGTTGAGACAATCGACCGAACGCTTAAGGAGAGGAATTGGAAACACTACGAGACTGTAGACTTCAAACTAGTATACTCCCCCTTTTATCTCTTCAACTATGATGTGTTGATAGAGCAGAAGGAGCAAAACCAGACTTTTTCTCAAGGCACAGCAGGTCTAATGGCGATTAATGCGATTTCTGGGAAACTAGAGCCTTATCTTGTGCAGATAATGGACTCTCAGCCAGTTAAGTATGAAAAAAACACTCGAGACGATCTTAATCCACAAGTTGACAAGCCGGCTATAACAATGCAAGAGCTTCCGGAGACATGCAAGATAAAGATGGCTGGACAGTTCTCAGTTGGAAAGGACTCTCTTGCAGTATCGGGCTTTCGTCTAGTCTACTGGCCGATATGGAGGGTGTTCGTTTCTTTGCCTGAAGGGATACAGAAGATGGAAGTGGAAGGCGTAAACGGATATACGTTGAACATAGGCGAGGTTCCGGAAAGAGAGAAGGGCTGGATGGAAGTCACTGCCGACACGTTTGAGAAGATGAAGACCCCTAAGGGACTTATGGAGCTGACAAAAGGCGCAGGGAAGTTCGCTGCCGGGGCGATGGTGCAGACCGCGACCAAGGCACCAACACATAGCAAAGGAATAATAGACTGGCTTCTGCATACCACGCCAGGTAGATTCACTGTCCTATTTGTCGTTATTTTGATTATAGTAGCTGCTTATGTTGGCCGTTAGACAAAATCTGCTAAAGATATCTGCTTGCCTTTGTCTGCCTCTGGTTCTGTTATCTGGAATATCATTTCCAAGTCCTTTGATATTAGATTCAGCCTCTGCTTCAGGTAGTCGGACAGCCCATATTTCTCAGCTATCTTCAAAGAAATGCTCAAATATTTCTCAATTCCGCCCTTGTGCACTGTCATCAGGAGCTTTCCACCGCATCGGGAGCATTTCCCAATCAAGGGGACTCTTCTAAACTTTTCATTGCATTCTGTACAGCGGAACTTCTGCTGGCCGAAAGACCTGAGGTTTCCGTACATGTCCCTCAGGAAATGGAAGTTGAGTATCCTTGCGGCAACATCCTTCTCGTCAACCGCCCTTATCTTCTCTGCCAAATCCAACTGAGCAAACACCTTTTCCTGCATTGTCTTCAGAGTAGTGTATCTCGAGACCGTGGGGCCTAGGTTTATCGAGGAAGTGTTGTTTGTAAAGCCGAAGCCGTCAAACTGGTTGTTTTTTCCGAGTCGGTTCTTGACTATTTCTATCTTCACATCAGCAGGATTCAGCCCCTTATCACAAGCGTCATAGAACTCCATAGGATAGGAGTAGACTATATCCATGTCATGCACCTGGTCGTCTATCTCTGACGGGTCTATCCTTGTGGAAAACACTATTGGTATGTCCATGGTCGCCCCGGTCCTCTGCGGGATGAAGTCCTTTGATAGGTTCAGGAGAGCATCTAACAGCAACATAACTGTGCATTCATCTCCATCGGCATCCCTTCTTTGCGCGCAGAAGAAATATGGATGCGCGTAAGTGCCTCTGGCCTTTGTGAATCCGATTATTCTTCCGACAACGCCTGCTGATATGTGCGGAGCTATCCCAATTACGAGCTGCCCGACAAGATCATTCTTGTCCTTTATTTTATAATGTTTTTCAAGTCCGTAGAACTTTTCCAGTTCATCATCAACAAAATTACTGACTTTTGTGAGGTATTGCGAAGCCCTTTCTGAGACTATTATGTCCTGAGGCTTTATCTCCAGGATCTGGTTTTCGTCAGTGAGCTCTTTACCTTCATGGTCCTTGGTGTAGCCCAGTCTTCTAAGCAAATCAACAGCAACGCCGATCTCCTTTGGAGTAAAGTGCGTAAGTATCAGGTCTGTGGAATCGAACCTGGATGTTCCGTCCTTGAAAACATAAACGCCATGCTTTGCCCTGAGCACTGCCTTTTCTATGGGCTCAAAATATTTCTTTGCGTTCGTCGTCCCTAAGACGCCTTTGGTCTTGTCTGGCATTGGCTCCTTTAATCTCCCCAGAGCCTCTTCAACCAGGTCCTTGAAATCTATTACCTTCTTCTGGTACCCGAAAGCCTCGGCCTTGCAGTTCCCACAGTATTTTGTTTTACCAATCTTTCCGCAGCTTGGACACAGGAAATACGGTTCCGCCCGCATGTTGCATTTCCTGCAGAAGTAGCCGTAGACATCCTCTCCGCATCCAGGGCAGATCATCTTTGGGATTTCTACAGATATCTGTCCCTTCTCTGCCGCCTTTGCCACGCTTCTCTGCTTTCCGCCGAAGCTTCCTAATGGAATTAGGCCGTGCGGCGAAGGTTCCATCATCCTTTCCTTTGCCTTTTCAGGCCTGCCCATCCTTGCCCCAATATAGACCGGTGCTTTGTTGTAAACAGGAAAATCTGCAAGCTGGTTTACCATTTCCAACGCAGTCTGGGTCTTGTCATAAAGCATGTCAATGTTTACCTCCTTCCCCAGACCAAGGGTCTTTATCAGAGGGTCTGCCTCTTCGATAATAACTCGTCCATCCCTTACTATGTGCGGGACGCAGAGCTTTTCCAATATCCGTTTTTCTTCAGAAACATTAAGCACCAGCCTTTTGACGTGTCCGCCCAGGCCTTCAATATCTTCTATGTCCCCCTTTCTCAGCCAGCCGAGCAGCAGCGACAGCTCCTCCTTTGACAGGTCGCCATAAAAATAGGTGTATCTAGGATGCAGCGCAATCTTCTGTTTTTCCGAAAGTTCCAGAGCCTCATGCATCGACACTTTGTAAGGATCAACATCGATTCCCTTCTGCTTTGCCATCAGGCCCCACCATTCCTCAACTATGCCTGAAGGGAGCAATGGATGATTCGCCCTCAGGAAGTCGCCATAAGGAACAAGCATGTCACCCAGGAACAGGATTTCCTTTATCAGCGGCTGGATTTCTTTTCCCTTCTCAGGGTCAGTGACTTTTATGACATCCCCATTGGTCAGTCGCACAACTGGTCCTTCTATTGTATCACAAGGGGTTATGGCAGTTCCCTTTCCAGGCCTTTCCACCTTCAGCTGCGTGCCTATTGCAGGAAAATCATTCAAGACATGCATTGTCGCAGGATGTATGCTTCGAGCATTTATCCCTGCGTTTCTGGCTCTTCCATATCTTAATCTAAAGCCGCCCTTTGCTGACGGATAAGCAAGTATCGGCCTTCCACCGACTATGTCCTCAAGATAGAGATCCAGCGGTTTTGTCTTTTCGCCAGTCTTGCCTTTCTTCTCTACTTTTATGAGTCCTTCCACCCAGTCCCAACCCAGGTCGTTCTTCCTTGAGAATTTCAGGATCTTTGCCGGCTTCTGTGCAATCCCCTCGCTAAGAACCAGGCACATTCCGCCTCTTACCATGTTGGACTCCACCCTCGGGACGTTTTTCCAGACAGAAACCTCAATCTGGTGTGTCGGTTCGCCAGTTATGCTTACTGGAGAGTTGGTCATTATCTGCCTTATCTCGTCATCCTTTGCCAAATATTGTAGCCTTGCCACAGAGTTGTGGTATATGTTCACCTCTTCTATGGCGCGTTCTACTTCAGTCTCCGTTGGTCTGAACGGGCTAAGGCCCATCTTCTTTCTGGTATAATCAGATACAACTACTGCAAGAGAGGCAGCAGTTCCTCCGGCAGCTCTAATCGGGCCCTGGAAGTAGATGGATAAGTAATCTGATCCATCTAAGTTCTTTCCGAAGTTTATCTTCGATATTCCCTCAGTGCTAGCGACTGCCACTCCTTCTGTCAAGATGGCCAGGGAAGTTCTTACGCACTGCTCTGCAAGCTTTTCTCTGGACTCATACTTGTCCTCTGTCGTAAGTATGTGGTCTATTATCCTCAATGAAGTGGCATCCCTGCTGTTTGTTTTAAGGAGCTCTCTTATGACATTTGCGATTCCCACAGGTCCTACCAGTCCCTCGACCCTTCCGGCCAGGTCCTTGGCTGCAGCGACCTCGACGTCTGTCTTCGGGTCATAGCCCTTTGCTCTTGCAGCCCTTGCTATCCTATAGGAGATCTCCACTTCTTTTTCAATCGATGCATAGTATTCGTCCAACATCATGTCACCAGTTTGTCAAAATGCATGTGCGAGGTTCTAGCATATTTCAACTCAACCACAGGAAGCCTTGCTGGAGTCGGTTTCTGTCCGTGCTTTACCTGGAATTCTGTCAATCCCTGCCATGTTCCAGAGTTCAGGCATATCGTGCCCTTGTAGATTTCGTAGCAGTTCATGTGCGACTCTCCAGTATGGAAGATGTCCGGAACTTCTTCAATCATAAGCTTGTCATACTTCTCTGGAGTTATAGGTTTTCCACCATAGATGGGGTGCACGTGCCGCTTCTTCAACATTTCAATCATGATCTTTACATTTTCTTCATAGCTCGCCTGCGGTAGTTCAGAGATAAAATCGGAGAAAGAGGTGCCGTGGTATATCAATTCTTTCATTCCATGCATGCTTACTGTCGTAGGAGATCCAATCATCGTGAAATTCGAGGCTTTGTATAAATCGGGTACTAGCTCAGGAGAAAGCGGCGGCTGCGGATCAGACTTTCTAACAGCATCGTGGTTTCCCGGAGCAATTATCACCTGAATCCAATCAGGAATTCTCAACATAAGCTCGCTGAAGGCCTTATACTGCTCATAGATATCAGTAATCTCCAGATTTATCTCCTGTCCTGGATAGACACCAATCCCATCAACTAAATCTCCAGCAATTGTGATATACTTTACTTTTGTAGCCAGTTCTCTCTGCTTCTGGTCACCAACACGTCCATGGAGCCAATCCAAAAGATTGTCAAAGTTCTTTCTCATGAACAGCTTGCTTCCGACGTGTATGTCAGACATCATGCAGACAGCTATGTCCTCATCTATTGTCTTTACAGGAGCAGTGTTGAGCCGCGGTATATCCGGTTCGTAGAAGTTCTTTATTATAAACAGGTCCTTGTTCATGCTGCCTTCGACGCAGATTGCCTCGTCAGAGACCAGTGTGGCAGCCTGCATTAACAAATCCTTGTTCCAGGAGGCTATAAGGGCATTGACTCCGCCTGTCGGATCTTCCAGTCTTAAGAGAATATGGCCGTTCTTTGTGTGCTTTTTCTCCCCAATCAGCGCTACTATCCTTACTTTTTCACCACGTCTCTTTGTAAGATTCTCTATCTTTGTAAGCGTTCCTTGTCCTCTGGTCTGCAGGATGGGATACATCTGCTCGTATCTTGCATTGAAGTAGCCTACAAAATCCACCAAGGAGCCGCCTGTTATGTCCTCGGGTGTCTTGCTGATGATTTGCACATCAGCGTCTATCTCCTTGCCTATAGGTTTGAAATTCGTCTTCTGTATGACCACTGTCTGAGGATGTGCATCAACTGTCTTTGCACGAATCTTGGAGATTAGGTCGTTTATGTCTATGACCATCTTGTCCTGCGCATTTGACAAGGCTATCTCTGCAAGTTCTTGAGGATTTTCAGAAGTAGTAATCGCCTTCAGGGCCTCAGGGGTTAGCAAGTAACCCTTTTCTTCGATGTTCTTCAGTACCTGTTGGACTTCCATTGTTCTCACCGAACCCCCAGCGCTCCCGAAGGAGTTATCTTGCCGGAGTTCCATTGATCTTTAGTCCAGAATGTCGTCTTAGTTCTAAATCAGATGGGGAATATATAGCTTTCTGAATTTCAGATTTTCAGAGCCATCAGATAGTATCCATTCAGTCCAAATCTCAGCAATGTCTTGAAACCGAAACTTTTGCTATAGAATTTCGGTTTTGTGGTGGTAAGCAGGATCAATTTCGGTTTTTCCTTTCCATTGGATTTCTTAATTCCTTTTATTACTTCAACCATGAGTTTCTTGCCTATTCCTTCACGCTGGCGTTTTGGTGTTACATTCACCCAAAGCACTTCGTAAATTCCATAGTCTGCCCAAGATTGCACATAACCTGCGACTCCTACGATTTTGCCATTTTCTTCAGCCACTAAATATTTTGGTTCGCAATTGGGGTCATTAAACATTGCCATTATTTCTTGGTTCGCATATTTGCCATATCTCTTTGAATAGTTCAAAGTCACTATTTTAGAGACTTCTTTGACTTCACTCCGTCTAATAGGACGTATCTTCATCTTATCCCTGGATTATTATAGAAAAAACAATAGCGCCAACAAATCCTAGCAATATCAAAAGACATATTATGCCAGCATAGAAAACAAAGGTCCCAGTGCCACTTAATGAATGTAAGATGTCCTCTTCCTTTTTATTAGAAATGTAAAATGGTTTACTATGAGAGTTAATAACTGATTGTTGTTTGTCTACTTGACCAATTATGAACAATTTATCATTAGAGTCAATTCTGTATTCGATAAATTGCCGTGCTGATTTACCAGCTATACTTTTAAGCTGCCTCGGATCATTTAATGAAATATCAACATATTCAGGCACGACTTCCATTTGCGCGCCATGTGGGTCAACTGTTATTGTTCCAGTGTCGTCCTCAAGGTGAAACTTTCCCCCATTTTCACCCTTTTCAATTATTCCATATCCTCCTGTCCCTCCTCCCCCACTAACAGCAATGTCGGGGGCTCTGTATTCTCTTATTTCATAGTAGTAAAATATGCAGTCCTTTTTTGAAAATGGCGCCTTTACTAAATTTTCCATAGGCATAGCCTTCCCAAAAATCTTTGCAGTTCCCTCACTTAGAGACCCCAACGATGTGACGTTGCCTTTAATTAGTCTTCTAACTTTCACGTCATTATAACCAGGACGGATCAATACATCTATGACGAATACTAAAAGTACACCTAAGATGAATGTTGCTGGTATCAATCCACTTAAATCCATAAATATCCCATCCACATGATAATCATCTAGTTATTTTTGCGGTCTTGTAAACATCCAATAGTTTCTTGTTCTTCGGCTTCTCAAAGTGCTCTCTCACAGGCTTTATCATCTTGTCCAATTCCACTGCGACGGCATTCTTCAGGTCTGCAGGATGTAGCTTCCCCTCGCCGTAAATCTCCAGGAGCTCCTGTTTCGAGCCTATCTCTATGTCCCCGCCGAACTTCTTCGGCCTCTCTATCTTGATTGACTTGGTTTTAGGCAGGATCAGGTGAACGGCGTAGTCAATTATCGGATTGTTTTCTGTGATCTTTTCAGGGCAGTGGGCCTTGTTTATCTTCCTAGCGATTTCATCCTTTGAATCATGCACAAATATGGCAGAGTCTGGCTTTGATTTGGACATCTTCATCTCATTTTCCAGGTCCTCCTTATTCATCTGCTTGAATTCGCCCATCCTACCGCTCTGCAAGCCCATCAGCAGATGATGGTGTATGGCGACAGGCTTCTTCCAGCCCATTGAAGGGTAGATTTCCCTGGCCAAGACGTGAATCCTTCGTTGATCCATGCCAGCGTGTGCTATCTGCGCACCTATAGTATGTATGTCCACGCCCTGCATCGGTGGATAAAAGTACTGTGCAAGGTCAAGCGCATCGGTTTCTTTCCTTCCCATGATGGATAGAGCCCTGTTTGTTCGGGCGACGGTCATGTTCTTTGCGAATTTTATGACATTAGGCCAGAAATCTTTGTCCTTGTACAATTCGTAAGCATCAACCACTTTTGTTCCAGGACAGAAGAACTTGAAAGCCTCTTTGTAATACTCGGCAGCCCTGTTTATCGTGTTCAGATCCCCGCCAAACTTATTGTTTATCCAGCTGTGCATGTTAGCCATGTAAACCTGCGTTCTCACGCCTGCCTTGTTCAGATCGTTTATCACGTTGCCGGACGCTATGAGCGATCCTATATGCAGCATGCCGGAGACTTCGTATCCTATGTAGTGGCCTGGCTTAGAATTAGTTTCAAATAAATGTCTGAGATCTGCAGGGGTTATGACCTCCTCTACAGAAGATCTTGTTGCCAGAGCTATCTTGTCTTCTATATCCATTAGACCACATCTACTGTTCTAAAGTCTACTAGCTTTTTTAAATCCTCGGTCGCTATCTCTAGGCCAAACATATGATTGCCAGAACCGAAGTTTATGCGTTTTAACCCCAATACGCTTTGATCAACAAATATCGGAATTTTCAGCAGGATTGGGCAAACAGCACCGGGTTCGAGTCCCGTTAATGCTTTTACCTCGGAAATCTGAGTTATCCTAAAATCCCTATTGGTTTCTTTTCTGAGTTTATCAAAGTCTATCCTGTCACTACCCTTTAAAACTAGGCCAATAAGTCCCTTCTTGTCTTTCAGAATTATTGTCTTGCATATCTCCTCAGGCTTTATGTCGCCTTTGGACATTTCTACAACGTCTTGTACAGTCATAGCTCTACCTTTTAGCTCTATGATTCTGTAATCGGCTCCCTTTTCCTTCAGCACCTTCTCAACTTCTAGCATAGAATCAGTGTAGGAACTAGGGAATATAAATCGAATGCGTCACTAGAACTTGACCTTTTTCTCAATCTCTTCTGCTCTAGCCTTTTCTTTTCTTGTAATCTGCTGCCGGGCCGCCAGCCATTCCTCATCTGTTATGGGTCTATCCAGATTTCTGAAGTTTCTTATCTCCCTAACTGTCCTCAAGACTTCGCCGAGTTTAGCTTTGCCGATACCAAGGGCCCTTTCAAGCGTTGCAGCATCAGGGACAGAGAACTCGTTTTTCCTAAAGACTTCCTCCATCTTTTTCAGCTCCACCACCCGCTCAGTTAACAGTGCCTTAGCCACCTGTTTGTTGCTAAGTCCCTGAGCACGCAGTTCCCTTTCTTTAGTAGAATCACTAAAACCAGCGTTCCTTCTTTTCCAGTTTCTTAGTTGGCTCATGGCTTACACTAGGATAACTAAATATAAATGGGATACGTCGCTATTTTCTTCTCTTCTTTATCTCTTCAGCGACTTCAAGTATATCATTCAGAGATATCTGCATGTTCCCCTTTTTGAAATGTTTGTCTTTAAGGATACGCACGGCTTCGCCAATGTTTCCGATGCCTATCTTTTCCCTAGCCGCTTCTAAGACTTCAGGAGTAGCAGACATATCATGCTTCTTAAGAAATACACCCAACTCTTCAGCACGTTTCCCTTTCTCCTCTATCTTAGCCCGTTCTATGTCTTGGAAGCTGGCGCCAGTTTCTAGCATGCGTTGTCCTATGGAATTTAAAGTGGGTCGTCTCTTTATGGGCATGGTTTACACTAGGATGATAGAATATAAAAACAGTTAGTCTTTTGTCTCTTCCTTGAACCTTTCTAGCTCTGAGATGACGCTCCAGAGCATTGTTCTGACATGAGAAGGCATGTTTATGTCGCTTGAAACGTCCTCTAAGAGATACATAGCGCCTGCGAGACCCACTGACATGTCTTTTGTTGTGGATATTTTTCTCTTGGCTTCAGAAACCGCGTTCCTTATATTTCTTGGAACAGTGTTGTCATCGATTATGGGCTCCATGAGCATGGATATTTCTTCGACTCTTTTGCTTACCTCTGTCTGCGTCAATACCACTACTCTCACCTGGACCCACCAAAATCAGTAAATTCTTACAATTAGTGCATATTCTGCTATTTAAGAGTATTACTCTTTTGCACAGCGAATAAGCATTTATATCCCTATGGCCTTTTAGTTGGGAATCGTCTGTGTAATTCCTTAGCAATCTTTCCGGCTCTTTCCTCTATCTCTGCCATCTTCTTCTCATTGGCTCTTATCTTGCTTTCGAGCTTTCTTTCTCTGAACAACGCAGTGCTTTTCAACTCCAAAAGATCCTTCAGCGTCTTCCTGTTATCTCTTCTCATCTGTGGAGATGCTTCTCTGGTGGGGGCCTGCCTCTGGCTTAACAAGAAGTCTACCTCTTTTACAGTAGCTCTCTGTGTGTTAAGATGTCTTCGCATCCTGCCAGTGTCCTCGTCAAGAATCCTACTTCTAAGCAGCATGTTTTTTACTTCGGCCAGTTCTGCAGCTTTCATAGCTAGAACAGGCTTTCTTGGAGGTAATCTTATGCGTCTTCTTTCAACCATGCTTTTACTTACGAAGAAAAGTGTATAAATAGGTATGTCCTTAATAGTATCACGGTTGATGACATGAGGAAATTACTGTTGATTCTATTTGTAATGGGCTTCGTAGGAATAACATTTGCCCAGCAGCAGGACGTATGTCAAGAGTACATAACACTGGCAGAGCAGAGACTTGCTCCTCCTTATCCCAACTATTTCGGGGCTGCAGGGGAGTACGGGCATGCGGCAGAGTGCTACGATGCTTTAGGACAGACGGACATAGCCACCACTTATTTCCAAAAGGCTGCTGACCACTACATAACTGCGGCAAAGACCCTGGTTGAGGGCGGGGATTATTACCAGAAGGCTAAATCTTACGAGTTTGCAGGCAATTCATTATACAGGATAGGCCAGAGGGACGCCGCTTTGCAAGACTACAACATAGCAGAGCAACTTTACCGGACGCACAACTTCCCAGATGACGCTGTTTCATTGACAGGACTTATCTCACAGAGGTTCGGAATAAATCCCCAAACGCAAAGCAACGTAAACATCCCGGTCCTTATCGTAGTGATAGCTGCAATAGGCGGCCTAGGTTTCTGGTTCTTCAAAAAGAAACCAGAGGGATACAAGCCGAGCGACTCCGCCCAGCCGTCTGAACCAGATATTTCTTCATTTGCCAGGGATATTCCACAGAGGACAGACAATGGCGTCTCCAGGAAGGACTTTTTGGAATCAAAAGTGGAGCCGAAGCCCCAGGACAACGCGGCAAGAGATGATGCGAAGGCTAAGATGGCCAGAAAGATCAGGGAAAGATACGGCCTCGAAGACAAACAGGAATGATTTTATTCTGATACTACGAAGGTTTTCTTGTGAATATCTACGAGCATAAACACTACAAGCTTCTGCTTTTGATACCCATAGCACTACTCATAGTGATGCTCTACTACTCGCAGTTCGTGCGTCTTGGTATTGAGTTCCAGGGCGGCACTCTCATAACTCTTCCAGTGACAAAGCCAGTAGACGCCTTGGCGCTCCAGAACACACTGGACTCAAAGTTCTCGCTTACGAATCTGGATGTTCGGACAACTTCCGGGGCAACGAACGGATTGTTCATAGAGTTCACTGGAGAGAAATCGCTATTGCAGGCGCAGCAGGCTCTTGAGATCAAAGACTACAAGCAGGTAATTGATATCTCGAAAAAGTTCACAGGAGAACTAAATCTGCCAAACACGACTGCGCTGGCAGACCAAGCGGATGCCTACTTCAGCAAGGCCAGGGAATCATTCAAGAACTCCTTTGTCGCTTCTGTGTCAGATGCGACCAGTACTCCAGTATCCTCTTTCTCAGTTAGGGACATCGGACCATCCTTAGGATCATACTTTTTGTCGCAGTCAGAGACCGCTCTTATAGTGGCCTTTGTTTTGATAGCTTTGTTGGTCTTCTATTATTTCCGAACTCCAGTGGTGTCATTTGCAGTAGTCCAGTCAGCGCTTTATGACGCCATTCTTGGATACGCTGCTCTGGGATTCTTCGGAATTCCACTGTCACTGGCGACAATCGCGCCCCTGCTGATGTTGATAGGTTACTCGGTTGATACGGACATCATGCTCACGGACAGAATTCTCAAAAGAAGAGAAGGTACTCCTGTAGAAAGAGCCAGCGGAGCTTTCATAACCGGGATGATGATGACCTGGACAGGAATAGTTGCGCTGTCAGTCCTGTTCATAGTCGCATCCTATGCGAACATTGAGACTCTGAAGAACATATCGCTGATACTTGTCATAGGCCTCTTCGGAGACATAATCGCAACCTGGTGCACAAATGCCGTATTAGTCTTGTGGCACTTGGAAAGAAAGGAGAAGAAAGTCGTATGATGAACGAGATTCTGAAGAACAGGAAGACGCAGTTCTACATACTTGCATTGATATTGCTGGCAGTTGTACCTCTACTGTTCAAGGGCCTGCAGTTCGGTCAGGATTTCAAGGGTGGAACTCTTATAGAACTAAAGCTTGCACAACCCCTGGTTCCAACGGCAAATGTTGGCACACAATCCGGCGTCGACATGCAGACTGTGGTTACAATCCTGCAGAACAGGCTCAATGCCTTCGGTCTCAGGGATGTCACAGTAAGGCCGTTTGGCAATGAGTACATAATTATCCAGGTAGCAGAGACAGATCCGACCGCGATAAACCAGCTGCAGTCTTTGATAGGCCAGCAAGGCAAGTTCGAGGCAATATTCGAGAAGAACGTGATAATGACCGGAGAGGACATAGTTTCGGTAATAACAGATCCGCAAAAGGGCTACGGCGTCAGGAGCAGCGGCGCATACTATCAGTGGACAGTACCATTCCTGTTGACTAGCAACTCTGCGAATCATTTCGCATCCGCAGTTAGTGGCAAATGCACCATCCCAGTAGGCAGCACAGACTCCTGTCAGGAAAAGGTATTCATGTTCATTGACAGGCCGGTAAATGCTGTGGTGCTTATGCCATCTGCAATAGTTGCCAACGAAAGCAGCATACCAGAAGACTTTGAGAACTCTGCCACGAAAGTTACACTGCAAGACCTGTCCGATCAGTCGGGGATTCCAATAATCGCAACCGATTCGATAGACAACATTACAATATCACAGATATTGAACAAGACAGTCATAGTGCCGCCTGGCTATTATAATACAACAGCGCTGCAGAAGTATGCCTCCAGTGTGGAGGTAAGGCCGAAGTCAAGCAACTACTGGATAGTTGGCGCATTAAAGCTAGAGAACATAGTCCATCTTACTCCCGCAGTCACGGCAGGAAACCCGATAACCGAGCCCACAATAACAGGAAGCGCCCAGTCAGTTGCACAAGCGAAGTCAGATCTCGACAGAGTTGTCATCTTGCTAAAGTCTGGGAAACTGCCCGTGTCTGTTTCCGTCGGCTCGATATCTACAATATCGCCGAGCTTGGGCGCCGAATTCCTGAACTACAGCGTCTACGCTGGCGTGATAGCCATGTTTGCCGTGATGGCCGTCGTATTCCTCAGATACAGGAAACTCAAGATAACGATCCCAATAATGATAACGCTGGTTTCTGAAATACTAATGATCCTTGGGTTCGCGGCCTGGATTGGCTGGCAGCTAGACCTTGTCTCGATTGCAGGAATCATAGCGGCCGTGGGTACTGGAGTCAATGACCAGATAATAATCATAGACGAGATTCTCAGGGGCGGAACAGAGGAGAGGATGCAGAATATTGTCCAGAAGATAAAGAAAGCTTTCTCGATAATCTTCATGGCCGCAGGGACAATCATCTTTGCCATGTTCCCATTGCTTTTCCTGGGCTTAGGTTCTCTGAAGGGCTTCGCAATCACCACAATCATCGGTGTTCTAGTCGGAGTGTTTGTGACAAGACCGGCGTTCGCTGCATGGGTGGACAAACTTCTTACCTAGCTATCGTTTTTGGACATCCGATACAACCGTATACACCGAAAGCTATTAAAACGATGTTTTCTTCTTTCTTCTTGGTGACGCAGTGGAAAGAGTAAAGACAGGAATACCTGGCCTAGACGCTCTGCTGGAGGGAGGCTATCCGCATCCGTCTTCCATACTTCTGACAGGACCGCCGGGCTCAGGAAAGACTATCTATGGTTTGCAGTATCTTTATCGGGGAGTCGCAGACTACAAAGAGAACGGCTTCATGGTAAAAATAGAGGGGTTTGAATCAGACCTCCAGTGGTACGTTGAACGATTAGGCTTTGATCTTCCAAAATATCAGAAGGATGGAAAGCTTGTCATATCCGCATACGATCCCGCCGAGTTCGAAAAGTTCGAGCTTAGAACTCTTCACTCAGAGATAATCCTGCAGTTGCGAAAAGTAATAACACAGATAAATGCAAAAAGAGTTGTCATAGATTCGATCACCCCATTGGGGCTTTCGATAAACGACCGCGCCCATTACAGGACATTGCTGTACTACATATCAAAAGCGCTAAAGGAATTGGGCTGCACCACTCTTTTTGTTGGGGAAAAGGCTCCAGACCAGATAAGCTCCTTTGGAGTAGAAGAGTATGTCATGGACGGCGTCATAGATCTGGATTTTGTGGCAAAAGAAGATGCATTCGTTCAGACCTTGATGATACGGAAAATGCGCGCCACCAAGTTCCCGATGGCCAGGTATGTGCTGGATATATCGGATAAGGGACTGCAACTAGCCACTTCCTTTTAAATCAGGAAAAAGCCAATTAAACTGACAGTCCCGTAGTTTAGGGGCCAAGAATTCCGGGCTTTGGACCCGGAGACGTCGGTTCGAATCCGACCGGGACTACTAAGCTCCTAGCCATGACAGATATCTTTTTTGTTTGCTTTCATGTAGTCGACTATTGCATCTTTCCAGGGTCTTAAAGGCTTCAGTTTTGTGTTCACTAGGACACCATACTTGGGTCGAACTGTCTTAGATGGATATTCCGCAGTAGAAATAGGGACAACATCCACCTTGATGCCAGACAATCTTATAATTTCCCGAGCAAAATCAAACCAGCTGCATACGCCGCTATTTGTCAGATGATAGATACCCTTGGCAGAATTCATGATCTCTGGGATCCTGTCCGCAAGATCCGCAGCGGATGTTGGGCTCCCAAACTGGTCATTAACGACCCTGACCACGCCGTCCTTTTTTGCCCTTTGTATGATTTTCATCGGGAAGCTCTTGTTTTTACCGTAAAGCCAGCTTGTCCTTATCAGCATATAATCATCGCATTTTCTAACAACCTCTTCCCCGGCGGCCTTGGATTTGCCATATACATTTACTGGGTTCGGCTTGTCGTCCTCCTTATATCCGTCCTTCTTGCTGCCGTCAAATACTGTATCTGTGCTAAAGTGTATCAACCTCGCCTTGTTTTTGTTGCAGGCTTCTACTAGGGATTCCAGTGCAGCATGGTTAATGGCAAACGCAGCATCTTTTTCCGTCTCTGCGCCCTCAACATTAGTATAAGCAGCGGCGTTTATGACAACACTTGGCTTCAATTCAGATATCTTATCCAGCACTGCTTTCCTGTCAGTTATATCCAGTTCTTTGTGAGAAAAAGCGGCAGCCTTCGGCAATACTCTTATTAGTTCTGTTCCAAGGGAGCCGCAAGCTCCAACTATCATTATCGTCATTAAAACACCATCAAAATAAGCTACTTAAACTTGGTTGTCCAATCAAAACCTATCTTCGGGTCGTTATGGGGGATCCTTTCCTCGTCAGGATTCTTTGGATCGTAAGTTTCTGTAACATGATAGAACAATGCGGCTGGCTCGTTTCCCAAGACTCTGTACCCATGTGCGACAAATGGAGGTATTGCTATAAGCACCCTGTTGGTTTCTCCAGCAAATATGACCTGCGTTTTCTTGTATGTTGGCGATTTCTCTCTCATGTCATGTAGGACTACTTGAACATTTCCACTAGCTATAAACCAAATGTCCCACTGCTTCTTGTGCCAGTGGAACGCCTTTATCAAACCAGGATAAGCAACTGAGAAATTGGTCTGCTTTACCACTATGTTATGCTTTTTCACAAATTCGTCATCGGCCTTGAAAAGCTCGGTCAAAAACCCCCTATCGTCCGAGTTTATCTTCAGCTGTTTTACGTATACGCCATCTATTTGGTCCATGCTGATAATGTGTAAAAACCGTTATTTAAACAAACCGATTAGGTATATATACATCATTATTGCAAACAATCTTAGGTAAGCTATTTTTGGGTGCAATAAGTGAGAGACATCAAAGACGCCGTAATCGAAACAGAAGAGATTGTCGAGACGCATACGATTGTGGACACTTGCAGGGCTTGCGGCGGCAGAAGCCTTATTCCATATCTAAATCTCGGGTACATACCCCTAGTGAACAGATATCTCAGAAAGGAGGATCTCAGTAAATCAGAGCTCAGTTTTCCGCTGCAGATAAACTATTGTAAGGAATGCTCCATGTCACAATTAAGCATAGTCGTGAATCCGCATATCCTATTTGACGAGTACTATTACAGATCTTCCATGTCCAGGACATTCCAGCAGCACTGCAGGAAACTGGCCGAGGACACCAAGAAGAGGTTTGCACTCACAAACAATTCCCTAGTTGTCGAAGTCGCAAGCAATGACGGCATCCTTTTGAGGGAACTCAAGGCTACAGGTGTCAAGTTCGTAGGCGTTGAGCCGGCGAAAAACCTGGCCAAGATTGCGAATTCTGAAGGGCTTACAACTCATAATGCCTTCTGGAATAATCAGACTGCGAGTGACGTGAAAAGTATCTACGGCTCTGCAGATGTCGTAGTCATGCAGAATGTATTTGCCCACATACATGATCTGGATTCCGCCTTGAGCGGCGTTGACGATGTCCTAAAAGACGATGGCGTCCTGATAATCGAAGTACCATACATGATAAGCTTCATAAACAAGACAGAATTTGACACAGCTTACCATGAGCATCTATCGTATTTCTTGATTAGGCCCCTGACATTCCTGTTCACAAGGCACAACATGACTCTATTTGACGTGGAAGAGTTTGACATGCACGGTGGCAGCGTACGTGTTTATGTAAAAAAGACAAGGAGCAACAAGAACAAGGTAGAGACAGAAAAGATAAAGAAATCCCTGGACCTTGAGGAGGAGTTGGGCATGTACCAAATAGAGACATATCTGCGCTTCTCAAACCACATAGCCCAGATAAAATCGGAGTTGCAGCTGTTCTTAAGAGGCCTCAAGTCTAGAGGACAGAAGATCGCAGCCTTCGGGGCATCTGCCAAGGGAAATGTGCTGTTGAATTACTGTGAGATAGGCAAGGAGACAATAGACTACATCATAGATGAAACGCCAGAGAAGCAGGGCAAATATTATCCAGGGAATCACATACCGATAATTTCGCCCGAGGTTCTGAGAAGTTCCAGACCGGACTATCTTGTTATCCTGCCGTGGAACTTTGTGGACGAGATAATATCAAAGACAAGGCACTTCAAAGAGGCAGGCGGAAGATACATAATCCCAATACCTGCATTGAGAATTATCTAAACTTCATCTTTATAGCCAGCCATACCATATCCAAGCCGAGCATAAATGCCCTTAACTTATTCCCCGTCACAGACGACTGGCCAACCCTTTCTCTATAAAGCAGAGGAATCTCGATAAAATTGACCTTGTTCTTCGGCAGGTGAATCAGGAACTCCAAGCCAAAGACAGAGCCGCCCTCCCTGAAATGAGGCTGTATCTTCTTCAATGTCTTCTTCTTGATCAATCGGAAGCCGCCACCAGCGTCAGTTATCTGCGTGGTTCCATACAAGACCTCGACTAATTTAGCTATGAACCAGTTCCCCCATTTGAGGAAAAGGCCCATGTTCGCTCCTTTAGACAGGGCGGCCGTGGCTATCCTAGTGTTTACGACAGCATCGAAGTCGTCAGAATAAGCAAGCAGCTTGTGTATGTCATTCGGGACAAAAGTCGCATCAGCCTCGCTGTAGACTATTATCTCGTGAGTGGCTTCGGCAAGCGCCCTTCTGTATCCCCAGCCATAGCCCTGCCTTTTCTCGTGAACCAGCTTTACTATGCCCTTCTTGTACCCTCTGGACTTCTTTACCTCGTCGTTGGTGCCTTCCTTGGCGTTGTTGTTCACCACCACTATCTCATCGACCACTTTCGTGTCAACGACGTCGTTGATGAACTGGCGTATCGAGTCTTTCTCGTTGTACGTTGAGAAAACGAATGATACTTTGTGTCCTTTGTACATAATTATCGCTTTTAACTATTAACCAGTGGCTTATTTAAATCCTTAACTAGATATCCAGGACAACGAAAGCATGCCAGCCGTTCTTGCCCTGCTTTACCTCAAACTTGTGAAGGGTAACCGCCTTAACAGCCGTACCAAGGTCATGTCGTTTCGGGTCTATTTTTTCCCCATAAGCCAGGCATTTTACAGAGCAGGTGTTATCGGTCTTGTTGACATCGGCCTTGAATTTGCTGAAAATCATCTTATTGAGATCCGTCTCGATAATTAGATCCTCCAGGAAAAGATGGAGCAGTGAAGCCACATCTCCAGAATTCAACTTTACAGAGATCTTTTTCTCGGTCTTTGGTTCTACCTTGCTCAGGTCTCTCACCATGATGCTGCTCACTGCCATGGCAGCAGATTCGAACAGCTCATTAAGATTCTCTCCAGTGGCCTCAAATGCGGTATCTGCTATTGAAATGTCCTCAAGGATTTTGTAGCTCATCCCTTCACGTTCCCAATCGGCACGAACCTGACAACTTTCTTAGAGATTCCTGCCTTTTCTACTGAATCAATTACATCGTCTATGTCCTTGTAAGCCTTTCCAGCCTCCTCAGCCAGGCCAGACATCGAAGTGCTTCTGACATAAATGCCCCTTTTCTCCATATCTTTTAGCAGTTGCTCCCCCTTAAACTCATGCTTCGCCCTTGTCCTGCTCATGGTCCTTCCAGAGCCGTGGCATGTTGAATAGAAAGTCTCAGCTGCGCCTTCTGTACCCACCAATAGATAGGAGCCGGTCTCCATGCTTCCGCCGATTATGATAGGCTGCCCAATGTCCCTGTAAATCTTCAGTACTTCCTCTCTTCCAGGACCAAACGCACTTGTTGCACCCTTTCTATGAACGATGAGCTGCTTCTTCTTGCCATCAATTTTGTGCGTCTCTAGAGAACCTCGATTGTGTGCGATATCATATATCATGTGCATCCCCAATTTTTCGGCATCCTTTTCAAACACCTTGGAGAACGCTTCACGAATCCTGTGCATTATCATCTGCCTGTTAGCAAAAGACATGTTCACTCCACACATCATCGCCTTGTAATAGTCCTGACCCTCTGGCGAGTTGAATGGGGCGCAGGCTAATTGTGGGTCCGGCACATGTATCTTGTACTTCTTCTCCATAACACCTACGAACTTCTCAATGTAGTCGCTGGCCACCTGATGCCCGAAGCCTCTTGAACCGCAGTGGAACATTATGACTATCTGGTCAGGGAATATGCCCATCTGTTTTGCGATTCTTCCGTCAAATATGTTTTTCTCATCGACGCGCTGTATCTCAAGATAGTGGTTTCCAGAGCCCAAAGTTCCGACCTGGTCAATTCCTCTTTTGATTGCCCTAGGGCTAATCTTTGTCACATCTGCCTCTTTCGCGATTCCGTCAAGCTCTGTTCGCTCAAGGTCCTCCTCCCATCCATATCCTTTCTCAACGCACCACTCGGCGCCGTTTTCTATGACCTTTGAGAACTCTTCTCTTGAAAGCTTGAAGAATCCACTCTTCTCCTCATAAGCGGAGGAACCGACGCCAGCAGGCACGTACTTGTAGAGCAGATCAACCAGTTCCTTCAGCTTTGGCTTGACGTCCTTGTAAGTCAGGTCTGTAAGCATAAGACGCATTCCACAATTGATATCATATCCGATTCCGCCAGGAGAGATTATTCCTCCATCATCTGGGTCAAAAGCAGCCACTCCACCTACACAAAATCCGTAGCCCTGATGTGCATCGGGCATTGCAAATGAATAATTTACTATTCCGGGCAATGTGGCAACATTTGTAACCTGTTCAATAACTTGATCATCTATACCTTTAATGATATTCTTATTGCCATAAAATCTAGCAGGAACCCTCATCCCTTTCTTGGGGTCTATCGGCAATTCCCAAACAACTTCAGATATCTTTTTCATTTCAGTTGACATAGTTGTTCCAATCCTTTAACGATATAGCTATACAATAATAAGTGCTGTGTGCGTTTCTCCAAGGGCCATATACCTTTGATTTTATTCCTAGGTCAATAAGCGCTTTCCTTACTTTTTCTAAATTATCTTTTACTATTGAATTAAGAATTATAATTCCTCTCAGTTTATTTATATTGCCATGTTTTCTAACGAATCTTACGATATCGTTCTCACTTGGCACATCCCATATATAATTTACATAAGAATTTATTGCTTCATCAAGTTTCGCTCTCTTTTTAGGATGTAGAAATCCGATATCTTTTCTAAATCTTATCAAATTATTTTTACCAAATATATCGATAGTCCAAGTGTTTCTTCCAGTTCTCTTATTTACCTTAGATTCTATAGCAAAGTGTTCTTTCAGCAAATTTTTAATTGATAATATTCCATCATAATTTATAGATTCTAAACTGATCTTTCTATTCTTAGCTTTCATACAGTATACTGATCCATCGCAATCGTAATATGCTCTTAACCAACTAGCACTTAATTTTCTATTTTTAAAATCTGGCATATTCCAATCTGCAGAATAAAATGAAAATCCATCAGTTAGTCGATAATATATATCTTTGGAAGTTAGCACACATCGCTCTGCTCTCCTTAAGTGCGGTTTTTTGCCAAAGTATGAATAAAACCTATTTTGAAAGTCTTTAAGCAAAGTATAATTTTGATTACGTAATCCCATCACGTAGTATTTATGAATCTGTTCTGGCGGGTTTCTAATCACATATCCGTCTGCAGCCAAATAGCCAAAAAGCGCAGCTAAGTCTTCATTAAACTTCAATTCTGTCATGCGTTTATAAGTCAATTTGACTATTTAATGCTTTCAAAATTAGTGGAAGGATTCGCCGCATCCGCAGCTTGATGTGGCATTCGGGTTAGCGAATGTGAATCCAGATCCAGTCAGGCTGTCCACAAAGTCTATCAGAGTTCCCTTAACTTTAGGAAGGCTCTGTTCGTCAACAAAAAGCTTCACACCATGAGAATCTACAGCTACATCCCCTGTCTCTCTCTTTTTATCAAAGTTAAGAGAATACATGAATCCAGAGCAGCCTCCAGGCATTACAGATATCCTAAGTCCCTTTCCGCTCTGCTTCTCTCTATCTAGGAGTTCCTTCACCTTAGTGGCAGCGCTAGGAGTAAGTGCAATCGTATCTACCTTGTGAGTCATCTTCGGAGGAGCCATCTCAGCCTCATGTCCGTGCTCATCTCCGCATCCACAGCCTGTCATATGTATCACTATAATTGAGTTATAATTGTATTTAAGGCTTATGCTTCGGTTTAGGCTTTGACAGGAGGCTGAAGCCCCTTAGCACATCTATTCTATGCTGCGATTCTCTAGAGTTCCTCTCAAGAAGTTGCCTAAGTTTTCTACTGTAAACTTGTTCTGTTTTGCCCAGATTTTCCTCAACAATTGCCTTTCTTTCCTCCAAGCTCAAGTCCTTCCAATGGTCCGGAGTTATTATTCTTGGAAGCTCACCCTTTTCCCGGGAGCCATGAAGTATCACTGAAAGATCCGGCATCGGGTGTATCTTCTTTGGATCCATGCCAACAAATTTAGCTAATTTTACAGAATTGTCAGAAACACAAGCGTGGAAATACTCGCCGAAAGCGAATTGCTTGGTTGATCTGTTCACGTGTTTGCGTAATTGAGTTACTTCAAAGAAAGCCCTTGATCCCAACCTATGTCTAGCATATTCAAATAATTTTCTTTCGAAATCTGCGCTTGCGCCTTTCGGTATCGTGTCTTCCGCAGGCCATTTAGTCTGCAATTGCGGCTCTATATACAAAGCTGCACCCGGATCGCTTCTTACTCTATCTATGACATCTTTCCAATGCTTCAATAGAGATTCCTCATGCGTCAGATACCAGCTGGCTGGAGCATTGCTGGCTCCTCCCGGAGCACTATAGAACGGATGTATCAGCACATAGAGGTGCTTTATCTTTTCCATGCTTAGATTACGCTTCAAAACCTTTAAAAAGGGGCTTTTTCACTATAATATCACGATTTTTCAAATCCCGTTACGGTTTGAATCAAATCTGATTAGGTCCGGCGACCTTAGGCAACAGGCCTTTGGAATCTCAATACAAGTAGCTGTATTGTTCGCGATGATAATTGGTGATATAGTTGCATAAAGGAGGACCCAGACGAGGTTCAATGGCATTTTATCCTCGAAAGAAGGCAGCGAGGATCTACCCTACGGTTACCTCCTTTAGACATACGGAGAAGCCTGTGATGCTCGGTTTCGTTGGTTACAAGGCAGGCATGACGCACATCATAGCCACAGACACTTACGAAAACAGCCCTTCTTACGGTCAAAAGGTCTCACTCCCTGTTACCATCTTGGAAACCCCTCCTCTTTTTGTCTTCGGTGCTCGATTATATGAAAAAACCCCTTACGGTCTCAAAATCCTAGGCGATGTCTACACTGACAAGCCGATAAAAGACCTGGATCGAATTCTCAACCTCCCTGAAAAATACGACATGGCCAAGGCAATAGCCGAGGCGGAGAAGGAGAAACACAGGATTGCTCAGGTTAGAGTAATTGTTTCTACACAACCTTCGAAGATTCACCTGAAGAAGACACCTGAATTAGTGGAGATAGCAATAGGCGGGAAGCCAGAAGAGGCAATGAAGCACGCTCTTGAATTGCTGGGAAAGGAAGTTCATTCTCATTCAGTGTTCGCTGAGGGCGCTTATGTCGATGTAACGGGAATTACCACAGGCAAAGGCACTCAGGGACCTGTTAAACGTTTTGGTATCAAGATCCAGCACAGAAAGGCACATGGACATCTTAGGATGCCTGGATCTATTGGAGCCTTCAGTCCTCCAAGAGTATTCCACACCGTTCCCATGAAGGGACAGATGGGCTTCCAAAGAAGAACAGAGCTCAACAAATTAGTTCTAAAGCTTGGAAAGGACGGGAAGGAAGCCACGCCATTAGGTGGACTTATTGGATATGGGAATGTTTCCGGGGACTACATGCTTGTCAAGGGCTCATTACCAGGACCAAAGAAGAGATTGTTATACTTACGACATGCCCTCAGAAAGGAGAAGCCTAGAGCTATTCCAACTATAAGCATGATTTCCACACATTCACAACAGTGATATTCATGAAAGCATACGTATATTCGATAGACGGCAAGGCCGGAAAGGAAATAACACTTCCAGAGATTTTCCTAGAGGAGATAAGGCCAGACATAATAAACCGAGCTGCGATATCCCAGAGATCCAGGAACTTCCAACCAAAAGGGACTTACTACTGGGCAGGAGTCGAGACATCTGCAGAGTACAAGGGAAGAAAGGGCGACTATCGAGCAATGATAGGCACACGACTACCAAGAGTAAAGCTTCCAAAGGGACAGCAGGGTGCTGTTAGAAGGGTTCCGTCCGCCAGAAAGGGAAGGATGGCGCATCCGCCCAAAACGGAGAAGACCTTGGTTGAGAACATAAACCGAAAGGAAAGAAGAAAGGCAATAAGGTCTGCAATAGCTGCCACTGCCTCAGCGCATTACGTAAAGATACGAGGTCACAAGATAGATTCAATACACGTCCCACTGATAGTCGAGGACAAGTTCGAGTCAATGAAGAAGGCTAAGGACGTTTATTCATTTTTAGAAAGGCTCGGTCTGGGCGCTGAACTGATAAGGTCGGAGAAGAAGACAGTAAGGGCAGGCAGAGGGCAGAACAGGGGAAGAGCATACAGGAGAAAGAAGGGCGTGCTCATTGTTTTGTCAAAGAAGGCTGATGTTTACAAGGCTTCAATGAACATTCCTGGGATTGATGTCACCACAGCGAAGAATCTCAATGTGGAGCTTCTTGCACCGGGTGGAAATCCTGGCCGACTTACAGTCTACACAGAATCCGCGATAAAGGCATTGGAGAATGCATTCAGGTGAAAACATGGCAGTACAATATCCTCTGTTGACAGAAAAGGCTGTGGGTCTTATTGAAAAGGAGAACAAGATAGTCTTCATAGTTACGAACGATTCGAAGAAAGCAGACATAAAGAAGGCTGTTGAAAAGCTCTACGACGTGAAAGTGGCATCGGTCAATACAATGATTTCAATGAAGGGCCTCAAGAAGGCCTATGTCAAGCTAAAGCCGGAGTACAAGGCAGTTGACTTGGCCACAAAGCTAAAGGTGATCTAATGGGTAAGCCGTTAATAACACAAAGACGAGGAAAGGGCAGTCCTTCCTTCCAGGCTCCGCACCACAGGTTCAAGGCCGAAGTGCATTACAGGGGCATAGACGACAAGGAGCGCGACAAGATTAAGGGAGAGATAATAAACTTTGTCGACGACCCGGCAAGAACCACCTTGCTCATGGTGGTAAAATACGAGGACGGAAGACAATTGATGCTCCCTGCTCATGAGGGTGCGAGAGTCGGAGATGAGATAGAAGAGGGATACAACGCAACAAGAAACGTAGGTTGCGTATTGCCTCTGGAAAAGATACCAGAAGGCTTCCCGATTTTCAACCTGGAGACAGAGTTTGCCGACGGCGGCACATTGGCAAGAGCTTCAGGAGTCACATGTTTCATAGTTTCAAGGGAAGGCGACACTGTTTTGGTGAAGCTCCCATCAGGAAAGGTAAAGCACTTCAACAAGAGATGTAGAGCAACAATAGGCAACGCTTCCGGAGGCGGAAGGACGTCAAAGCCTATGTTGAAGGCGTCAGTGCAGATGTTCAAGAGACAGGCCAGAGGACAGTTATGGCCGATTGTCAGAGGAGTTCACATGAACGCGTCAGAGCATCCGTACGGTGGAAAGCAGCACCACGGAGCAGTATTGATGAAGAGAAAGGGTGGATCCCCAGGACAGCACGTAGGATCATTCGGAGCAAGACGAACGGGAAGGAGAAAGAGGTAATCTTATGGCAGTTAAAGAGTTCAAGTTCAAGGGCATGTCCCTGGAGCAGCTGAAACAGCTAAGCTTGGAAGAGTTTGCAAAGCTCCTGCCATCAAGACAGAGAAGGACGTTCAAGCGAGGACTGAAGGAGACGCACCTGAACCTCATAAAGACTGTCAAAGAATGGAAAGACCCGACAAAGCCAATCAGGACACACGTCAGAGACATGATTGTAATACCTGAATTCGTCGGCAAGAGATTTGCTATTCACAATGGAAAGGACTGGAACAACATCGAGATAAGACCGGAGATGCTCGGCCACTTCCTAGGTGAGTTTGCCTACACACGAAAGTTGGTAAAGCACTCTGGCCCAGGAATCGGAGCAACGAGAGGCACGAAGTTCATTGCGGTGAAGTAAATGAAGAAGAACTCATATCAGGGCGAAATGGAGAAGACTGCGGTTACTTTTGGAAAGGAGATCAATGTCTCCTGGAAGCATTCGAATGAGATATGCAACATGATAAAGGGAATGATGGTTCCAAAAGCGATAAAATATTTAGAAGATGTCACGGAATTCAAGGACCACGTCCCATACAGGAGATATTTCAAGGGCAAGGCACACAGAAAGACGTCGAAAAAGGGAGTAAAACAGGGCGGATACCCAATAAAAGCTACAAAAGCCGTAATAAAGCTGCTTAAGGGACTTCAGGCAAACGCAGAGCACAAGGGCCTTGACAAGGAAAGGCTGAAGATTGTCCATGCCACAGCATACAAGTCCAGGATTATTCCAAGAACCAGGCCAAAGGGATGGGGAAGCGGCATAGGTGCGGCCTACAACATGGGCATCTATGCGAACATGGTGCTTACAAACATCGAGATAGTCGTGAAACAGGTGTAAAGATGATAGAGAGAAAGTTCCTCAAAGAGGCAGTGAAGCGATTGAAGGCTTCCGAATACATAAGACAAGAATTGGACAAGGCAGGAATCGTAGATATTGATATTCAGCGAACTACTTTGGCAACAAGGATTGGCGTGGTTGCAGAGAGGCCTGGCTTGGTCATCGGAAAGAAGGGAAAGAGCATCAAGGATCTGTCAGAAGCCATAGAAAAGAACCTCGGCATCGAGAACCCGCAGATAGAGGTTGCAGATGTTGAAAACCCATCCTTAGAGCCGAAGGTAATATCAAGATGGATAAAGAGGATGTTGGAGAGGGGGATGCAGCCGAAGAGGATAATCAAAAGAGCTGTTGAACGAGTCATGGAAGCAGGGGCGACTGGAGTTGAAATCATAGTCAAAGGAACACCATCAAAGGGTGCCATTGCAAGAAAGGACAGAGTGTCTGCAGGTTATATCAAGAAGTCAGGAGATGTCGTTTATTCAGTCAAGGTGGCCAAGGAGCAGGCGCACCTGAAGCAGGGCGTCATGGGAATCACAGTCATGATAGTCCCGTCAGACATAATCTTCCCAGACAAGGTTAGATCTTATGAAGAGTTCGAGAAGCGAGAGGTCGAAAAGATAAAGGAGGAAGAGAAGGCTGGCGCAGAAAAAGAGAAGGAGTTGAAGGAGAAGTTGAAGAAGGCTGCAAAGAGGGCCGGAGTACAAGAGGATACAATAGAGTGATATTATGGCAATTTATCGAGTCAAGGACATAAGGGGCATGAGTTCAGAAGAGCTCCACGAAAAGATAGTGGAACTCAGGAAAGAGCTTTCCCGAGAGAAAGGACTCGTGGCTTCAGGACAGAGGCCAGAGAACCCAGGAAGGATAAAGGAGATCAGGAGAACTGTGGCCAGAATGCTTACGATCATACATCAGAGAGCCGGAGGTGCAAAGAAATAGATGGCATCAGCAACCTTGATTTGCCAGACATGCGGTCTGCCTAAGGACATATGTGTTTGTCAGGAACTCGCCAAGGAAAAGCAAAAGATAAAAGTCTACACAGAAAAGAGGCGATATGACAAGTACTACACGATTGTCGAAGGGTTTGACAGCGGTGTCGATGTGCACTCACTGACAAAGGAGCTCAAAAGAAAGCTCGCTTGTGGCGGAACGTTCAAGAACAACCGAATAGAGCTGCAGGGCAATCACAAGGACCGAATGAAGGATATCCTGGTCAAGCTGAATTTCTCAGCTGAGCAGATAGATATAGCGTGATAATATGATAGATCAGAAAGATGCTTTCCAAGGAGAACTCCTTATGGGAGAACTCATTGGCAAGAAGACTGAGATCGTCAAGAGTTCGCGCCGAGAGTTGATCGGTCTGAAGGGAACCATCGTCGATGAGACATTGAAGATGTTCGTCATCGAGGCTGAAGGAAAGGAAAAGAAAATACCAAAAGACGTTTGCGTCTTCCGAATATTCAAGGGAGGGAAGAGTCGTGACATTGACGGCAAGGACCTCCTGGTGAGGCCGGAAGACAGGATAAAGAAATATTGGAGGAAATTCGATGCAGAAATGCGAAGACAGGAACTGTCCTAAACACGGCACATTGAGTGTGCGAGGAATTGTAGTCGAGGGCTTGGTAGTGTCAGACAAGCCGAAGAACACAGTCATTGTCCTGAGGGAATACCTTAAGTTCATACCAAAGTACGAAAGATACGAGAGGAGAAGGACTCGAATAGCAGCCCACTTACCTCCGTGCATGGACGACATCAAGACAGGCGACTATGTGCGAATAGGCGAGTGCAGAAAGATATCGAAGACAAAGTCTTTCGTGGTTTTGGAAAAGATAGAGAGGAAGAAATAATGAAAGCAGTAGCAGCCCGTCTGTCGGGCGGATTGATGGTTGAGTCGAGAGTAAAGGTGGACGACAATTCAGGAGCCAAGCTTATCAGAGTAATAGCCATGGAAGGCTATAGAGGACGAAGAAATAGACAGCCGAACATATCTGTTGGGGATATATTCCTCGGATCTGTCGTGGCAGGAAAGGTCGACATGAGAAAGAAGGTAGTAAGAGCTGTCCTAATCAGACAAAGGAAGGAGTATAGGAGATTCTCCGGAGAGAGGATAAAGTTCGAGGATAATGCTTGCGTATTGATCACAGACAAGAACGAGCCACAGGCTTCAGAGATCAAGGGTGTCGTGGCTAAAGAGGTCGCGGAGAAGTTCCCGAAGGTCGCGACAATCGCAAAGAACGTGGTTTAATGACAACGACACAACCGAGAAAGCAGAGAAAGACTCTGTACAATCTACCTCTGCACAAGAGGAGGAAGCAGATTACAGTGACTCTGTCAAAGGCCCTGAGGACACAGCACAAGAGGAGAAATATACCACTGAGAAAGGGAGACAAAGTGAAGATTGTGAAAGGTAAATGGAACAAAGATGAGAAAGGCAAGAGAAAGTTGATTGAGGGAAAAGTAATACGAATCGATTATTCCAGATACAAGGTGTTTTTGGAAGGTATCATGCTTAAGAAAAAGAACGGCAAGGAAGTTGCTGTCGGCATAAGCCCGGCAAGCCTTGTGATAACCGAGCTGGATCTTGCTGATAAGAAGAGGATGAAGGTGAAGTAATGGGAAATAAAGGAAGAAGACGACACGAAAAGCGATTGGCTGCCTCAAGGAAGAGGAAGATAGAGCGGAAGACATTCGTCTGGACAGTCAAGCCTAAGGCAGGAAGACACGCAAAAGATGATTCAATACCGCTTTTAGTACTGATAAGAGATTACCTAAAGCTCGCAAACACAGGAAAGGAGGCTGAGACACTGATAAAATCGAAGGAAGTCCACGTCGACGGTAAGATTTGCAGAGAGCCTAAGTTCGCAGTAGGATTCATGGATGTTGTTTCTATTCCAAAGATCAGCAAGAACTACAGGGTTGTCCTAGACTCGAAGGGCAGACTGGACATGTTGGAGGTCCCAAAGGGCGAATCATCCTTCAAGCTCTGCAAGATTGAGAGAAAGAGCACGATAAAGGGGGGAAAGACGCAGCTGACTCTGCACGACGGCCGAAACGAGCTTGTGGAGAAGGGGAAATACAAAGTCGGAGACGTTGTGAAGATATCACTCCCAGACCAGAAGATTATGGACCATTACGAACTGAAGAAAGGCGCCACGATATACATCACAGGTGGAAAGCACGCAGGTATTGTCACAGAGGCCACAGATGTCCAGAGAGGTTCGATGACAAGGAAGATACAGGTCATGTTCAAGAAAGATGATGGCAGCGAATTGGCAGTTCCGCTCAACTACGTTTTCGTGTTGGGCAAGGGCGAGCCGGCAATAAGGATGAAGTAATATGATAAAGATAGAAAAAGTCACACTTAACATTGGCGTAGGAGTCTCTGGGGAGAAGTTGGAAGCCGCAAAGACATTATTGCAGAGACTTTCCGGCCAAAAACCAATAGAGACAAAGGCAAAGGACAGAATTCCAACATGGAATCTGAGACCCGGCCTGCCCATAGGAACTAAAGTAACGCTAAGAGGCAAGAGAGCAGTAGAGATCTTGAATAGATGTCTAGACTCAGTGGAAAGAAAGCTGAAGGCCTCAAGCTTCGACACATCTGGAAACTTCGCATTCGGAGTTAGAGAATACATAGACATCCCGGGCATAAAGTACGACCCAAAGATAGGGATGTTTGGCCTTGACGTTATAGTTACTCTAGAAAAGCCGGGATTCAGGATAAAGAGAAGAAAGATCGCGCCCAGAAGCATACCAACAAGGCACAGGATAACAAAGACAGAGTCGATCGATTTCGTTTCAAAGGATCTCAGAGTGGAGATATTATCATGACAGACAAAAAGCCGAAATTGAAACTTAAGTATATACGAAGAGGAGAGATTGGAAAGGTCTGCATATTCTGCGGAAGACCTGATTCTGTGATAAGAAAGTACGGCCTCAACATCTGCAGGCAATGTTTCAGGGAGAAGGCACTATCTTTGGGATTCAAGAAATTCGGGTGAAACTATGGACACATTGGCAAACGGACTAATAACGATGAAGAACGCAGAGGCTATAGGCAAGAAGGAATGCGTCGTAAAGCCAGCTTCAAGGCTCTTAGGAGAGGTTCTGAAGATAATGCAAGGCGAGGGCTACATAGGCGACTTTGAGTTCCAGGACGACGGCAAGTCTGGTATTTTCAAGATAAAACTTGTCGGAAGGATAAACGACTGCAGGGTAGTGAAGCCCAGATATCCAGTGGCAAAGTCAGAGTTTGCAAACTGGGAGAAGAGGTTCCTGCCGTCAAAGGATTTGGGAATACTGATACTCTCGACACCGAAGGGCGTTATGTCCAACAAGGGCGCGAAGTCATCGAATACCGGAGGAAGACTCCTGGCATATGTGTATTGATATGGTAGAATATGAAGTCACAATCCCGACTGGGGTAGAGGTCCACGTGGACAAGCATCACGTAGAAGTGAAAGGTCCTAAGGGCACTCTTAAGAGAGACATGGTTTTCGAAGGAGTAAAGCACGAGATTAAGGACGGAAAGCTCGTCCTATCTATGAAAGAACCAAGGACAAAGCAGAAGGCCGTCCTAGGGACAATGGCCGCGCACATAAGGAATATGGTTGTCGGAGTCTCAAAGGGTTACATTTACAAGCTGAAGATAGTCTTTGCGCACTTCCCGATAAACGCGTCGGTCGAGGGCAAGAGGTTCGTAATTAAGAACTTCTCCGGAGAGAAGAAGCCGAGGTTCGCCGACATTTTAGGAGACACGAAAGTGAAGATCGAGGGGCAGGAAGTATTCGTCGAGGGCATCGCGTTGGAAGAGGTCTCACAGACCGCGGCAAATATTGAGACGGCCACAAAGATAAGGGGAAAGGATTTGAGAGTTTTCTCTGATGGAATTTATATCACAAACAAGGCGGAGTAACATGTTAAACAAGCAGAAAAAGAAGAAACCGAAGTTCAGAAGACAGTTCTACAAGCAGAAGAGGAGAATAGAGGGCAAGGGCTACAGAAAGCCAAGAGGAATCTATTCCCACCAGCAAATGAAGATAAAGGGCAGGAACACGATGCCTTCCATCGGTTACGGAGAGCACCGAGCCGTAAGAGGACTGCATCCTTCAGGATTCAAAGAGGTGCTTGTCAGACATATCACAGATTACAGTCATCTGGATCCCAAGGTTTATGCGCTGAGAATAAGCGGAACAATCGGCGCAAAGAAACGAGTGACCCTGATAAAGAAGGCGAAGGACGCAGGATTCAAGATACTTAACGAGTGAGATTATGGAGTTAACACAAGTAAAGAGGATGGCAGCAGCCGTTTTGGGAAAGGGCATAAACAGGATAAAGATAGTAAAGCCGACTCAGGCAGCGCAGGCCATGACCAAGGATGACGTAAGAGCTTTGATAAAGAGCGGCTCAATCATTGTCAGGCGAATGAAGGGCATGAGCAGAGTAAGGGCAAGAAAGACCGCTGCTCAGAAGAAGAAGTCGAGACAGAGAGGACGAGGTTCGAGAAAGGGATCATACGGCGCTAGGGTTAAGAGGAAGGAGACCTGGATGATAAAGGTCCGATCATTAAGAAGACAGCTAAACGAGCTGAAGCCTAAATTACAACCGAAGTCATATCAGACGCTTTACAGCATGATTAAGGGTGGATACTTCAGGAGCAAGGGACACTTGAAGCTCTACGTAAAGGAGCACAAGCTGCTGCAGGGATAACATGGTACACGGAGTAAGATACAAGCTGCCTTTCCGAAGAAGGAGAGAAGGAAAAACAGACTTCAGGAAGAGACTGAGACTTCTCAGATCAAAGAAGCCTAGGTTAGTTGCCAGAATGCATACTAACAGCGTTGTTGCACAGATAATTGAGTACAAGCCAGAAGGGGATAAGACTCTGATAAACACCACAGCAATGGAGCTGAAGAGATATGGCTGGACAGGCCACAATGGCGGAGCACCGGCTGCTTATTTGACTGGATATTTATGCGGAACAAAGGCAAAGCACAAGAAGATCGAGGAAGCAGTGCTTGACACAGGTCTGCACACACCGGTAATTGGATCAAACATATTCGCTGTCCTGAAGGGAGCAGTGGATGCGGGCATGAAGATACCGCACAGCCCAGAGGCATTCCCAAAGGATGCGCGATTCATGAAGGCTAACGCTAAGGAAGTTAAACAAAAGATTGCTGCTGGGATAATTCAGGCCGCGAAAAAAGGTGAAAAGGTAAATGGAACAAAGAAGAAACTATGATGAAGAGCGAAAGGCTCAGGCAAAGGCCAGATGGGTGCCAAAGACATCCCTAGGTAGAAAAGTCCTAGCTGGAGAAATAAACTCGATGGAACAGGTCTATGAGCAGAACCTATCAATCCTGGAGCCCGAGATAATCGACTTCCTATTGCCAAGCCTACAGGAAGAGGTCTTGGACATCAGAATGGTGCAGAGATCCACAGACTCTGGAAGAAAGTCCTCATTTGCAATAGTAGTAGCTGTCGGAAACAAGGACGGCTTTGTTGGAATAGGAACTGGCAAGGGTTTGGAAGTAAGGCCGACAATAGAAAAGGCAGTAAGAGACGCCAAGAAGAACATGATCAGCGTCAAGAGAGGCTGCGGCTCATGGCAGTGCGGTTGCGATACTAACCATTCAGTACCATACAGGGTCTCAGGAAAGAGATCTTCAACTTATGTAGAGTTGCTGCCTGCGCCAAAGGGCACAGGAATACGAGCAGGCGACACATCCACAAAGGTCCTCGAGCTGGCAGGCATAAAGGATGTCTGGTCAAGGACAGAGGGAGACACAAGGACGATATTCAATGCAGCCTTTGCGACATTAGAGGCGCTTATGAACACTAAGAAGATGAGGTTGAAACCATGATAGCCATTGTAAGGATAAGAGGGAACGCGAAAGTAAACGTAAATGTAGAGAGAACACTGGAGCTTCTTGGTTTGAAGACAGTGAACAACTGCGTAGTGGTTCCAAAGGACGTCACACACATCGGCATGATAGCGAAGACACGAGAATTGATAACGTATGGAGAGATAACCAGAGACGTCTACGTGCAGATGCTTCTGAAATGGGGCAAGACAATGGGCGGAGAAAAGGTCACAGAAGAGTATCTGAAGAAGAAGGGATTTGACCTTGACAAGTTTACAAAGGAGATATTTGAAGGCGAGACCACGCTAAGAAAGCAGGGCATAAAGTCGACATTCAGACTACACCCGCCAAGAAAGGGATATGAGGGCATAAAGCTGCAGTACAACAAGGGCGGAGCTCTTGGAGACAGAGGCGCCGAGATAAACGAGCTATTGAAGAGGATGATTTAATGCTAAGACACAAGAAAAAGGCCAATAAAATGAAGGGAACAAGGAACCACGGCAGAGGCGCTGCTAAACATGGACGAGGCGGCGGATCCAAGAAGGGCCGAGGTTCAGTAAAACGAGGAAGAAATCGATTATACATCATGAAGTATGAGCCAGAACGAATGCCCTACCACAAGTCAAACATAGGCTTCGTCTCAGAGATGCAGAAAAGAACAAAATACAAGACAATAAACATCGGAGATCTCTCAAAGCTCAGCAATGACAAGGAAATAGATGTTACTAAATACGGCTATACCAAGGTGCTCGGCGGCGGAAAGCTCGAAAAGCCTTTAATAGTCAAAGCGCCTTTATTCTCTGGGTCAGCTAAGGAAAAGATACAAAAAGCAGGCGGCAAGGCCTTACTGATCGGAGAAAAAGGTGAGTAGTTTTGGCGTTGCAGATACTAAAACCACTGATTAATCTTTTGCCAGAGGTCCAGACTCCAGAGGCAAAGCCACCCCTGAAGAGAAGGATCCAATGGACTGTCTTTGGACTGGTGGCCTTTGCAATCATGGGCATAATCACCCCATTAGGCACTCTTCCCCAGCAGCAGAGCGGTTTTCTATCGCAACTACAGCTCATAACTGCTTCGGAGATAGGCACCTTAGCCACACTGGGTATCGGCCCCATAGTAATGGCCTCTATTATACTGCAGCTTCTGATGGGCGCTGGCGTCGTAAAGCTTAATGTCCAAGACCCAGAGGAGAAGAAGCTCTACCAGGGAGTCCAGAAGCTCCTGGGAATCGCGTTCTGTTTCATTGAAAGCTCGATATTCGTAATGTCCGGGTTCGTGCCGGCATCTCCTGGATACTTCAACACCCTTTTCCTGGTTCTACAATTGGCAGCTGGAGCCATATTGCTGATGTACTTAGATGAAGTGATATCCAAATATGGAATCGGATCTGGAATCGGACTGTTCATAGCCGCAGGAGTTTCTTTCGCGATAGTGTGGAAGGCGTTCTCCTGGGTAATACCTGCCGGAACAAGCACCTATGTTGGCTTAGTGCCGCAGATAATGCAGGGCCTGATAACGGGAGACATACCAGAGACTGCCGTCTATCCATTAATCTTCACAGTCCTAATTTTCCTACTCGTAGTCTTCGCCGAATCCATGAAAATCGAGATTCCGCTGACATTCGGTAGGATAAGGGGCTACGGAGCAAGATATCCGTTGAAGTTCTTCTATGTCTCAAATATCCCGGTTATATTGGCAGCAGCCCTCTTTGCGAACCTTCAGCTGTGGGGAATCGCGATGCAGGGCCTTGGGTTCCCCATCCTCGGCACCTATGTCAATAACCAGCCAGTCTCCGGAATCGCCTATTATTTAAAGACGCCCTACGGCCTATTGTCCACGCCGACGCAGATTGGCATAACCCTGTCAAGCGCTGATGCAATAATCAACATACTTGTTTTCACAATCGCCATGCTTATACTCTGTGTGCTTTTCGGAAGATTCTGGGTTGACATGAGCAACATGGGAGCAAAGTCTGTGGCAGGACAGCTGCAGAACGTTGGATTGCACATACCTGGATTCAGGAGGGACCCGAGAGTCATAGAGATGGTCCTTGAAAGGTACATCCCAGTGGTCACTGTGCTCGGCTCAATGGCTGTAGGCATATTGGCGATCTTCGCTGACCTCACAGGAGCATTGGGGACAGGGACAGGTATTCTGCTTACAGTTGGTATCCTATACAGGATGTACGAGGAGCTTGCAGCGCAGCAGGCCTTTGAGGCAATGCCTGCCTTGAAGGGCTTGATGGGTGGCTAGATGCTCTACGTAATTACAGGCGTGCCGGGTGTCGGAAAAACTACGCTTGTAAAGGAGTTCCAGAAGCTCACAAAATACAAATGGATTGAGTATGGTAACATCATTTTAGAGATTGCAAAGAAAAAGAAGCTTGCAAATAAACTCGACGAGATAAGGAACATCCCTCAAAAAGAATATCTTAAGGTCCAAAAAGAAGCCGCGCAGAAAATAGCCAAGACAAAAGGGAATGTTATATTAACCACACATATAACCGTCAAAACACATGATGGATATTTCCCAGGATTCACTCCAGAGACTCTTAAGATACTGAAACCAAAAGTCTTTGTGTTGATTGAATCAAATCCAGAGAAGATAATGAAATTCAGGAACAAGGACAAAACCAGGTCAAGGAAGGACCAGGGCGGAGAAAAAGAGGTAATAGAGCATCAGGCCACGAACAGGCTATTCGCACACGCCTATGCTTCAATATGCGGGGCCGATGTGCTTATATTCCATCAAAACTATGATAATCCTAAGGTCTCGGCAAAAAGACTGAAGATGATGATATGATATTGGACGCTATAATACCAGGAATTCCTGTATACGTGGAGATAACGCTAATCACATTTATACTTTCGTTGCTTCTTTTCGTGGTGAACAAGAAGCTTGTCAATCAGGACAGATTGGCACAGATAAGGGCGGAGATTAAACAGTATCAGGACAACATGAAGGCTGCCCAGAAAGAGGGAAACCAGGAAAAGGTGAAGAATTTGGAAGTCGAGCAGCAGAAGATGATGGGGCTCACAAAAGAGATGATGAGCATGACCACAAAGCCAATGCTTTACACTACAATACCATTCCTTGGAATCTACTGGTATCTTGGATCAATATATGGGACAGCCGGCATCGTAATAACACTGCCAGTTGTGGGTGGACTGACCTGGGTTGGCTGGTACATCATAACCGCAGTATTGTTTGGAATCATATCGGAGTACGCTTATCAACATTATAGGAAAAGGAAAAAGGCGAAGAGCGCATGATAATCGGCATTTCAGGTCCCGCAGGTTCTGGAAAAGACACGATTGGCGCTATTCTTGGGAAAAAGCTTCATCTGCGAGTCGTGAAAGCTTCGCTGAAGGCTCACGCCAAGCACGCAAAGATGAACATGCTGGATTTTGACAAGAAGTATCTCAAGCACACAGCCTTTGACACTGAATTGGACAACTATCAGAAGAACGAGATAAAAAAGGGAAATCTGGTGCTTATATCACGTTTATCTGCATACTGGGCCAAGAATGCTGACCTGAACATCTATCTTGACGCGCCAATAGAGGCAAGGGCAGATAGATTGGTGAAGAGGGACAACATCCCAAAGGCAAAAGCCATGAAGTATGTCAAGACAAGAGATGAGTTAACGAAGAAGAGGATGAAAATCCTTTACAACTATGATTATACAGATCCACACCACTATGATCTGAAGATAAACACTGCCAAATACACCCCGGAGCAGTGCGTCAATATCATACTAAAAGAGTTAAAGAGGTGAACTAATGACAATTTTTGAGACAGGAAGAGTCTGCGTAGTAACAGCAGGCGCAGACAAAGGAAGGGAAGTAGTGGTAAAGGGAACAATCGACGACAACTTTGTCACGATATCAGGAGAGAAGGTAAAGGAAAGGCGATGCAACGTGATACACCTGCAGCCTACTGGAAGAATAGTCCAGCACATACCTGTGAAGGCAGAGAAGCCCAAGAAAGAAATAAAGCCCCAGGCAAAGGCCGAAGTAACAAAGAAAGCAGCACCAAAGAAGATAGAAACGAAGAAAAAGGCCTAAAACCCCCTTATTCTCATGCTTGGATGGCGGAACGGCAACGCGCCAGATTGGAAATCTGGTTCCTTCACAGGATTGAGGGTTCGAATCCCTCTCCAAGCGCTTGTGCAATAAGTTTATAAAGCCTATAAAACATAAGTTTATAAAGCCTATAAAACCCATTATTATTATGAATTTCAGTAAGGTTTTATTTTCAGTCCTAAGTTTGGTGTTAGTTTCTACTGTAGCATATGCAAATACATTAGGCAATCTAAATTTTCCAACCCAGGCAAAAACCGGTGATACGGTCACCTATACATTTAGCTATATTGTAGATTCTAGCAAACAGGAGTATGTCATTAATTTTGGCGACAGTAAAAGTGCTGTATCCTCGACTAATGTTGTAACACACGTTTACAATACACCAAATGCTTTTTACAATGTTACTGGATGGATAAGAGATAAAGGTACTTCTAATTATTACTCTGTTTCATTCTGGCATGGTATATCCATAATTTCCCCGACATCGACATCTTACAATGGGGCTCCAAGACCAATTACTCCCTGGACGAACAGAAACAGTTTCTGGATATGGAAGGCAAGATACTTCTAATTTACCTTATCCCTGTGTCAATGTCTATATTCAGGGTAGTTGTTTCCTGAGCTCTGATTGTAATGGTGGCTGGCAGGTTTCTTGCGCCAAAGGTCTGCTTATTCATCAGGTCTACGACATATGTGCCTACTGGTAATTCTAGGCTATAGGTGCCGTTCAAATCAGGCTTTATCTCTGCCACCTTGTATACCTTGTTCGGTGACCAGACAGCTATCGGCCAGGCCTTGTAAGTATCTGCTGTAGGCTTACACATAGGATCGGGAGGATATCTCTCGACAGGACAAAGCGGTCCTATCATGACTTTTCCAGTCAGAGTGCCCTTTCCCTGGGTAACATTTGGGACTGGCGCATTTGTACAGCCACTTAGGAAAATTACAGAAATTAGAACCAAAGCAAGAATAGTTTTCATTCTACCACGGCACTCTTTTTATCCTAATCCAATGCGCAAATACGTTAGCTACTCTGTGGATTATGGGTGTTATTACGAGTAATATCAGGAACTGCTCCAATGTTATGGGAAGTATGAAATAACCTAATAGCACAGCACCAACAAGGAAGTCCCAAGAATCTATCAGAACAAGCTCTGCGCCCGTCTCTATTCCAGCCCTTCTTTTCAGGAAAGACTTTAAAATATCGCCAAGAACGCAACCCACAGATAAAGCGACGCCTAGTGTGGCATAGAGGCCGATGTTATTCATCAAATATCCAATAATCACTCCAGTTACAATTCCGGAGAATATACCACCCAGACTGCCCTGTATTGTCTTACCATCTCCAAGTATCCTCTTATGGTCTATCCATGTTTTGTGAAAATCCAAAGGAGTGCCGTCCTTGCCGAAGAGAACAGGAGCAGAGTTTGCTACATAAGCTGGTAAGATGTACACTACAGTCCAGAATATTAGGTTCAGCCAATCTGTCACAAGAACACCCCGACAAGCATCCCGATTATGGCACCAGAAGCAGCGCAGAACATATTGGTCGTGTTGTTTCCTGTCCAGCCTCTGTTCTCGAACAAAGCACCGATCAGGGAGTCAATTAGCATTCCAGAGACTCCAGCAATTAATGCAACCCAGACAATCTTTATGTTCGGCCAGATGAGTATGCCGATTACGCCGACAACCAGGCTTACGATGACTGCGGCAAACGTCCCCCAGGCGCTCACAGCCCCATTTTGCCCTTTCTTCACCCTTCTAAGCGTTGTGATCATTATAGGATTTCCTTTTGACAAAACACCAATTTCTGAGGACATTGTGTCTGCCGTGGCAGCTGCTATAGAACCTACGAAACCGAATAAACCAATATTTGTGCCCAACACAGCCATTATTAGAGCTATTCCACCATTAGCCATGGCATTGTATGGACCTCTGACCTTCTGCAGCACTTTGAGCTTCTCCTTCTTATCTTCCTTGAATCTGGTGGCTAGAGTTCCCAAAATAGGAAGTGTAAGGAACACGATGTACCAGTTTATCCCCTCGGTAAGAAGTATCACATAAGACATAAGGAGTGCAGTGACAGCGCCCCAGAATGTAAGGCTTCTGCTCTCCATTGAAATATATACCAAGAACCAAGGAATCGCATACCAGACTAATTCGGGTACGACAACCATTTACTTACCTCTAAGAACTTCGCACTTTGCAATCTCTATTCTCTTAACAGGAGCTACATTCTTGACGTTCTTAAATATATCACTTGCTAAATTACCAAAGAGCGCCTTGTTAATCAAATCGTTGAATGTGTTGCTCTTTCCTATCTTGTCTATGGTCTGCAGCATCTCCCTTCTGATTGCGTCCTTCTTAGAAGTGTCAACCTTTCTCGCAGTGAAGCTGTGCGCTGTGAACTGCACTTTCCTTCCGTCTTTAGTCTCCACTGTCTGTGTTACAGTAACAATGCTTCTTCGTCTTCGCACGTTCCTTCTGATATATTCCCTTGTGTATTCAAAACCCTCAAAAGTGGTGTAGGCGCTCTTACCCTTTACCTCAGTCACTCTACAAAAGAGCTTGCAGAACTGGTGGTTCATGTTGCCGGTGATTTCTCTTAAAGGCACTCGTAGCACTCTGTTCAACAGTCTTTTCTCATCGTCTGCTGGAGTTGTACCGACTTCCTTTGATTCGAACATCTCTGGAGAGATTATTGTGTACCATTCCTTCTTTTTCCAGGCGTTCGGGTCTTTCTTCTTTACCATGTTATTACTCCTTTATCAGAAGTGCAGCTTCCTCTGCCTTGTAGTACCAGTCCTTTGCAACAACTCCTGTTTTTCTATAATAAGCGGCCAATCTTCGTATCTTGGATTCAACTAATCTTAAAACTCTTCGGTTATGTATGTCCTGCTTGTTCCCGTCAAGGTGCTTCCTCAGTCGTACGGCCTTCTTTAATAGATTCATTAGGTCTTCTGGCCATGCGTCTGCGAGCTTGTTCTCCTTCAGTATCTGCAGGATGCTATTGCCGTGCGTTGCCTTTACGCTTGGTATGCCGAACTGGTCTCTCAACATCAGGCCTATCTGGGATGCGTTCTTCCCCTCTTTAGCGAGCTTTACGACTAGGTCTGATATCTCTTCCTTTGTGTACTTTACAAATTCTGGAGCTTTTCTACCAAAGGGATGCTTTGATCCAGACTTGCCTTTCTTTCTACTGTGCATTCGTGCCATGAAATCACATACGACAGGTATGAGCTGTTTATACTCATCCTCAATGTATGTTATTGAAACTAGTAAACAAACTTACCGAGTCACAATAAGCGTAATTATTCGGATTTTGAGGGTATTTAAAGCTTTCAACTTATACCCCATAACTTTCTCTCAAGTTTTATCAATTTTTCTCTTTTAGCCAGTAATTGCCTAGTTTCCTCAGTCTCTGGTTTTTCATTAAATTTTCCCGTAGGGCCTTGACGTAATCTCGCTTCCTTTAAGCTGAGATTATAGATTTGCACATCTATCGATTTTAAGGCACGTATTGCGGTAATTGGTGCCTTTAGACCAGCTTCCTTTAACAACCTTTTCTCAGATTTGTTTAGAAAAATAGATCTCTTAAGTCCAGTCGAACTGGATAATTTTAGCATAGATTTAGTTAGTCTTTAATGTCTTTTAAAGCTAACTTCAACGATGGGGGCAACCTGCCCAGCAGCAAGGCCGGCGCATTCCTTCTATAAGCTCAGAGCGCACCCTTTCAACATGCTCTCTCCGTGTTTCCGGTTTCTTGACCGAGGTAACCCAGCATATCCATTCGTTGCGCGCGAGTGGTGTAATATCCTCCCAAGCCGTTAGAGCCTCCGAGGAAGACGCAAGGGCTTTTCGTAAATCCGCTGGTACTTTGTGCACCGTACCAGAGGATATCCTTTTTTTAGTTGTCTGAGGCTTGCGCATAACCATGGTATCCATACCGAGTTTATAATTATGTTTGACACAAACCTAACTTTTAAACATCATATGCCTAATCTTATTATGGTACCACGAAGACCATTAAGGAGGGCTCCTTATCATATTCCAGAGGAATATATCGAGAGTAAGGCAGCAGATTTTAAGTCCCCACACATACCAAAGGCTCCAAGAGGAACACTAAAACTTAACGCTAAGATTTTCTGTGTAGATGGACTCCCTGGCACAGGCAAAACAACAGCCATTCTTGAGGCTAGAGCAGCGATTTTGAATGATTATCCACAAGAGAAGGTACACATCGTTTAGAACTTTCCTATATTAACAAAGATACTGGGATCCTCTGCCCCAAGGAAGTTGGCATCATTTAGACCAGAAAAGGGCAAGGGAGTTAAGGGCGGTAGAACCCAGCCACTAGGAAAAAGAAGACCCCTTCTTACTCCAATGACAATACTCGTAGGCATGAAAAACTTAGTCACACTCAGGAAAAGGCCAGGTATAAATCTAGTTGATAGATTACCAATGTTTCTTGCAGTCATGGAAGGATTTGATAGAGGAGAAAGTATGCGTCCTGACGAGATTAGAAAAAACGCATTGAGATGGGCTAATCTCTATAGGAAAAAGGGGATAGACAAGATATTTTACTTTTATCCAAGAGATATGAGCATAATTGCAGATAGGATAAAGACTAGGAAGAAAGAAGCAGTAGGCATGTTTGATAGCCTAATTGCACTTGCAGAGTTTAATAGAAGATATAATATTGTTTTAGAAGTCTTTGGTAGGAAAGAATTTGGGTATAAAATAGTTCCAATTGAGATAGAAACCGCGTCAAAAGAAGAGGTTGCCAATGAATTGCTTAAGGCATTAAAGCACGAATTTGCTAAACATATCTAGCTCTTTTCTCCACCTTTATCACGTGCTCAAGGACCTTTTTGTCGCCGTAGCCCTTCTGGAAGTTGTTCCAGATCTCGTCAAAGTGCCTGAAGTGGGTGCTTTTCAGCATCTTCTTGAACGCTACAACATCTACAGCCTTGTCCTCCAGTCTCGTAGACTGGTCAGCCAGTCCGAAATCAACAAAATATATCTTTCCATCAGACAGAATCAGGTTGGAAGTCGTTATGTCCCCGTGCATTATGTGCTTCTTGTGCAGAGCTTTTACAGCTTCTCCAATGTCCTTGGCCAATTTCAGGTTCTTCCCTTCAGAAAAAGTTTCTTTCAAGGTCTTTCCGTCAATAAACTCTAAAACAAGATAAGAATCCTTGAAATCAACATCGAATATGTGGGGCACATTTACAGCCTCTTTTGCAAGAAGGATCATCCCCATCTCCTTTCTAGTCCTTTCTTTCCTTATTTTGTTGTCTAATGCAGCTATCCTGTATTTCTTGGGTATCCTGGCCTTCATTACAGCCGGAAAATCAAGGTATTTGCCCTTGAGCACCTCTGCCTCAGCACCCTTGTAAAGCAGCTGTGTGCCTTCGAAAAGCGATTTCATGTTATCCCCTACTGGTTTTTAAATAATGAAATGCTGAGTTAATTAAGGTACTAGTTATGGTTGTATTAAAACAAGAGGAGTACGACTTCATTTTCGACCGGCTCCAGACCCCGAAAGACGTGGATCTTCTGCACAAAAGGCTCGGACTTCCAAAGGAGCTTTTGTTCAACATACTCGGTAAGAAGATAGTCCGGGACACTACGAAGCGATTCTATCTCGTCAAAAGAAAGTCAAAGCTTCTCTATAACGATTGGAAGAAAGGAGCCACGATACTTCAGATAGCGGAGACACTCAAGTTCCCACCTGCTTTGCTGGCCACCTTCCTTATGGAAGAGAGACGATTTTCAAAAATGAAGATAAGAGAGGCGCTCAGGAATCCGGAAATGCTTAATGACAGCAGAATGGCAAAGGAGATTAAAGAAGCGATAGACAATGATGTCGCCTATTCACCCAGATCGTCAGAAACGCAGTCAAAGAATGGCAAGATGGCTGAATCTGGCATTGCGAAGTGGCTTATCGCTAACAAGATAACTTACCTGACCGAGGAAGACAACAAGGCTATCGGGCATCACAGGAGAACCCCCGACTTTTTGTTGGAAGTACCTGCAACCCTTCATGGCAAGACGATCAACTGGGTAGAAAGCAAGGCCTCTTTTGGGGACCCGAAAGAAGTAGAGCGAGATTTTAAGAGGCAGATATCTGACTATGTAAAGTTTTTTGGTCCAGGTGCTCTTGTCTACTGGTATGGTTATGTAGACGGAGTAAATGTTGACAAGGTCCTTATCCTTTCGCAGGACTTCTTCCTTTAAGATTTAGGTTTCTCTAACTTTTTACGAAGATCATTTAATATTTTTCTCTCTTTTTGTATTTCTCTCCATATTTCACCTTGTGCCTTTGCTGCGGCATAATCGCTACTGCCGCCCTGAACAGATGTATATCTTGGTTTGCCAAGATAATCTTCTATCTTACTAAGTCTTATCAGTCTACTGCCAATTAGTCTTAAAGCGCTTGCCCTTGTTAATGGCGTTCTTTTGATAGCCTCACCAGAAGGCAGTTTTATACTTTTAGCTTCTGCTCTTTCTTTTGCATTTAGAAATATTGGAGATTGTCGTCTCATATTGAAATAAGGAAAGCATAGTTTATAATCTTAATCTTTAATCCAAGTGACTTCTACGTCGTCTGATCTCCATCTAGGATTTATGTTCCACTTCTTCTCTGGCTTGTTTACTAAATAACCTAAGACAGCTATCATTCCACCCTGGTCCCCGCAATAGTGTACGTCCGGACAATAGAACTTCGCACCATGGTCCTCAGCCATTGTTTTTATCATCTCTTGGAGCCTCTTGTTTGCGGCTACTCCACCACCCATTAGCACTTCCTTCTTCTTCGTATGCGCCAGAGCTCTTTCTGTGGCTTCGGTAATCATGGAAAAGGCTGTTTCCTGGAATGAGTAGACTAAATCTTCCTTCTTCACCTTGCCAACCTTTTGCTCGGCAGCTGTTGCAAGCCCGGAGAAGACAAAATCCATGCCCTTTACAGAGTAGGGCAGTTCTATGTAGTGCTTCCCCTCTTTTGCAATCTTTTCTATCTCAGGGCCGCCTGGCGAACCTATTCCCACTGACCTGGCAAACTTGTCCAGAGCATTTCCGACTCCGATGTCCAATGTCTCGCCATAGACCCTGTATCTGCCGTCCTCATAACCCAGGATCTGTGAATTGCCCCCAGAAACATAGATTGTCAGCGGATCCTTTGCCCCAAGCATGAAACGACCTATCTCTATATGTGCCACGCAGTGATTCACTGGTATTATCGGCTTCTTCAAAGATTCAGCAAACTCCTTCCCAGCCATCAGGCAAGGAGGAAGTCCAGGTCCAGAAGCAAATGCCACCTTGTCTATGTCCTTCAGAGAGAGCTTGGCCTTTTCGAGAGCTTTATGTAAGACAGTCTTCGCAACTTCCCTATGGTGCTTTGCAGCGTCCACCGGGATTATCCCATGGACCCCTTTGTAGCTGTCCCTCTCACTAACAAGCAGCTTCTTTCCGTCAGTTATCCCTATTCCAAAAGTGTGGGCCGAACTTTCAACTCCAAGTATTATCATACTGCACCGACCACTACTGCCACGGTTATGAGATTATAGGCTATGTGGGCTATTGTCGGAACGTAGAGATTCTTGCTCCTGCTGAAAGAATAAGCAAGCACCAACCCAAGGAAGAAAGCGCCCACAACCTCTGAGAACGAGCCATAAATAATATGGAAATAGCCGAAGACAAAGGTTGAAAACAGGATATTTGTCTTTCGCATCAGATAGCCACGGAAGAAAAGCTCCTCTACTATTGAGCCAAGGAGCAAAACTATAAGGACGTCAGGTAGATTAGTGGATTTTATGGTTTGTGAAACCTTTTGAAGGTCTTCCTGCTGTCCCGCAGCGTAAAATATGGCACCTATCACAGCTGAAAGTATCAGCATTACAACAAGATAGAACCCGGCCGATAGGATGGTGTGGCCGTCGAGTTTCTTGAAGCCTATCTTTTTTATGAAACCCTTAGTTCCGACGCTATACAGAACTAGAGCCAGCATTACAGCATAAAGCAACAGAGAAATGTTTGCTAAGATCACTTCTTCCACCTGGTATATCCACAGCTTCCGCAGTGGAATCTGTCCTTGTGCTCTGCGAGAAACACGCCCTCACCGCACTTAGGACATACCAACTTCTTCTTAACAGCCTTTCCCTCCTTGATTTCGTAAGCGTCCTTCTTCATTTCTTTTCCTCCTTCTTCTCTTCCTTAGCCGCTTTCGGCTTTCCTCTCTGCATGTAGAACGCAGCCTCATATTTCTTCAAAGCTTCGGGGGAGTCATAGATCTTTACAAATCCCTCGAAAACCTTTGATCCAAATCGCTGCGAGATCTTGTTCAGGACTATATGTGTCTCTGGAACTCCGAGCTTTGCTGCCAGAGCAGGAACCAAGTCCTTTCTGGCTGGCGTCTGGGGCAGTTCAACGGCTATCCTCAGCTCCTTTCTATGCAGGAGGTCGTTCCTGCTTTCCTTTAAAACTTCAAATTGCATGTTTTCACCTACCTATTCTCAAAGCATACTTTCCTGGGGTTGTGATGTTCAGCATCTTCGCTATCTCAGACTGTTCGGGTTTCATAATCAGTATATAGCCCTTCCAACTTGAAGTAAGTTCGGAGGTCTTGCATACTGGGCAGATGTTTCCCTTTATCAGTCGATGGCATGTCTTGCATGCTTTTTCTGTCTGCATCTAATCACTTCTTTTTCTTGGCCCATTCCTCTTTTCCAAGGCCAGGCTGTCTCATTGTCAAATTTATCTTGCTCTCACCTATCGTGTTCTTCAGCGACAGGGCTATTACTCTGGCAAGCACTTCGTCTCCGACCTTAAGGGATCGCTTTGACTCTTTGCCCACAAGCATCTTCGCTTTTTCGTTGTAGCTGACAAAGTCATCTGTCACCTGTGACACGTGCACCAATCCATCGATCGGACCGAACTTTATGAACGCGCCGAATTCTGTTATGTCAGAGATCTCTCCCCTTATGACCTCGTGCAGTTCTGGCCTGAAGATCAGGGCATCAAAAACGATGTCATGGAAGGCAGCGCCATCGCCAGGGATTATCCTCCCGTCAGAGATTTCTCTTGGGTTGAACACAGATATTACCACACCTAGGTCCTTGTCCAGCTTGCCCTCATAGTTTTCCATGAGCGCCTTCTGGACAGACTTCTCCAGGTTCTTGGAGAACAGTTTGGGCGGGATTCTTATCGTGTCTTTAATAGTTGCTATGTTGTACATGTGCATCCTCCTTACGGATTTCTTAGTTCCAAATGCGATTTTCCTCGCATGAATATAACAGGAACGCCCTCTTTCAGGCATCTGTTCCTTAACTCCTTGTCATTTGTGGCGACAATGCCATGCCTTTTCACTGCCTCCTTCAGCAGCGAGTCGTCAGCCTTTCCCATAGCAGCGACCACCTTGACATGCTTGTCTATTATCCCCTTCTTTATGAGCGGGTGGTGCGCTAGCAGTGAGACCTCATCCAGCACCCTGGACGTTGTCAACAGCTCAGCGTCTGGCACCAAAAGCATTATCTGATACACGAGATCGATCCCATGCACGAAAGGCACGGCAAACATGTTTGTGTCTATCAGAACAGCCCTCACTCAATCACTCCATATCCTATCAAGCACCATCTCGTTGAAGCCCTTCTGGACAAAACGACCTTCCCACCCTTGTCTATACATATTGGCTTTTTTAATACTAATTTCGCCCTTCCCTTCTTGGTTTCAATGACATTTCCCAGGGTTGTGGACGTTCCAGCGTTTACAACCAAGAGCTCTCCCCTTATTATGTCTGTGACCTTTCCAAGACCCACAGTCTCCTTCAGCAGGCTGGTGGCTATCACTATTTCCTTCAAAGATTGCGGCAAGGTGTCTGGTTTTCCAACTACGTTGCCTATCATAGAGTTTCCCTTGGTTAAAAATGGATCCAGCTGCGTTCCCAGGGCAATAAGTCCTCCTGGTCTTCCTATATCAAGAGATCCACGGGAGGCCTGTATGCTTGCGACCTTTGTCTTTACTGGAACATAATTGTCCTTTACTGCCACGCCTGGCCTTATCTCGACCTCGTCCCCTATCTTTACTGTGCCCTGGATTATCGAGCCTCCGACCACTCCGCCGATTATCTTGCTCACGTCCTGGCTCGGCTTGTTTATGTCAAACGACCTTGCAACCAGCATCTTTAATGGCTTGTTCTCGTCCCTTTTTGGGGTCGGTATGTAAGTTTGTATTGCCTCTATCAACAGGTCAAGATTAACACCATAATGTGCGGCTACTGGAATTATTGTAGCGTTCTCTGCTATGCTCCCCTTCAAAAACTCCTTTATCTGATTGTAGTTCTTCAATGCCTGCTCCTTTGTTACCAAATCGATCTTGTTCTGTACGATTATGATATTCTTTATCTCTGATATGTTCAACGCGTACAAATGCTCTCTGGTCTGCGGCTGAGGACAGTCCTCATTGGCAGCTATCACAAGCAAGGCGCCGTCCATCAAGGACGCACCAGACATCATTATTGCCATCAATGTCTCGTGGCCTGGGCAGTCAACAAAGGATACAGTCCTCAACAGCTTGGCCTTGTGGTTCTGGGCGCATACATCTTTTATAGAATAGCCCTCAGAGCCATTGCATTCGTCGCACTTGTAAAAGTCGGCGTCTGCGTAACCAAGTCTCATGGTGATCCCTCTTGTTATCTCCTCCGAATGCCTGTCAGTCCATTCACCCGTCAGAGCTTTGACTAGCGAGGTCTTGCCATGGTCTACATGACCTACTATCCCTATGTTCACTTCAGCTTGCCTTGCTTGCTTCTGCGATTTCATTCTTCTTCTCCTTTGGTTTTTCCACTATACCCAGAGTCTCTGCTATGCCCTTCTCACCATGAGCGGTGACAACGACATTTATCTGGGCTATCCTGTCAGAGATTGTGTTTCCTCTGACAGTCTTCTTTACCCTTTCGCCTTTGCCCCTCTTCCGAACTCCAGCCCCACTAGATATCAGGATTCTTATCCTCTCTGTCCCATGGACGTCTCCCCTCATCGGGAATCCATCCTTGTCTGTTCCGCCAGTTACCTTAAGCTTGTAACCGTGCAGGCCCAGGAGAGTTCCTTCTATCTCTTCGGCTATCTTCTTACCATACAGCAATTTGCTCTTTGTCTCGTCTATCTCTGTCTGGTAGGCCTTTCCGAGTTTAGGGTCGGCTATTACGATTTTCATCTTCTACCTCCCTCTATAACTTTTTTCAACTCTTCCATCAACTTCCTGTCCTCGAAAGTTGTCAGAAGCTCGTACACCTGTTCTCTTGGAACAGCCGTGAATAGGATCATGCCTTCCTCTATGTTTCGTCCGACCACACCGTCGTCAATGGATACTGCCACTTTTGCGCCCTTCTCAGCGGTCGTCAGAGTCTGGCCCTTGTCCTGGATGCTCACTATCTTCCCGATTATCTTCCCGTCCTCTCTCATAAGGGGATATTTCGGCCTTATTATTCCAGCTAGGACTTCGACTCCGACCACTGCCGGATTTGAGGCCCTAAAAATGGTTCCTTCGATTATTCGCAATTTGGCAGGATATATAGTTTTCTCCAGTTTCTCTGTCTTTTCCAGCTTTTGCTGCTCCTTTTTCCACTTCTGGTAGTCTTCCTCCAATTTGTATATGATGTTTGAGGAGAATATCTTGACTTCTCTCTTTTCTGCGTCTTCTGCGATATCCTTTGGCACTGTCTGATTAAATGTGAAAATAACTCCGAGATACCTGTTCTCGTTCATTATGGACTCAGCTTCTGCTATGTCCTTCCTGCCGACGTTCCCAACTTCTGCTATCTTGACAGGAATGCTGTTCTTTTGGAAAAGATTTATTATCGCCTCCAAAGAACCAAGAGCTTCTGCCTTGACTATCACACCCTTATCCATTGTGTGGATCTTCACAGACTCCAATTCAGATTTTATGAATTTCAAAGCATCCTTTTCATTGTCGTTGGCCACTCTCAACGGCGAGCCAGGTATTGTTTTCTCCAAATCAGGGGCAGATATCTTCACACCGGATGCAGCGTACACTTCATTTACAGCCTTGAACTTCTTTCTTGGGTCTCTTATCTCTTCCAGGGCAGCAGGTTTCATGAGTGCCCGCACCTTTGTGGTGAAAGGACCATCATGTCCTGCCAGAGCGATAGTGTCCCCTTCTCTGATGACACCGTCATAAATGATAACGTCGATTGTCATGCCCAAGCCGGTGACTTCCTTTACTTCAAGGACTGTGCCTATTGCAGCAGAGTTAGGATGGATCTCAAGCTTCTTTTCCATGAACTTCTGTGAAAGACCAGCCAGGAACATCAGCAACTCAGAGAAACCCTCCCCAGTCTTTGCTGAAACGGGAATAATCATTATTTGCTTAGTTGGATCAGAGACATTAGTGAACAGGTCAGAATCAAACCCGTGCTTTCCAAGTTCTCCGACGAGATTGTACAGCTTCTTCTCAAACTGCTCCTTGACGAAATCCCTCTGCTTCTTTAGAGTATCAATAAACGTGGAATTCTTGTTAACCTGCCAGCCGTTTATGAGGTCTATCTTGTTTGCAGCGACTATGAATGGTGTCTTGAATGTCTTTAGAATTTCAATAGCCTCTTCTGTCTGCGGTTGCACACCCTGCATTATATCCACCACAAGAATGGCCATGTCCGCAGCAGAACCGCCTCGCTTTCTCAGATTTGTGAACGCTTCATGCCCTGGTGTGTCAATAAAGAGTAATCCTGGTATTTTGAGCTTGAAATTGTACTTCTTCAGCAGGTCGTGAGCTCTTTCCTCAATTGTAGTAGTGGGAATGAAGGAAGCTCCCACATGCTGCGTGATTAATCCAGGCTCTTTTGCGGCTATAGCGGTTCCCCTAATCCTGTCTAGCAGGGAAGTTTTTCCATGGTCGACGTGACCGAGTACACACACTATTGGAGACCGAGTTGCCACATCTCTCACCTATGTGAATAAAACCTGCCCCTCAGTTGCCCGAGGGCATTTCTAAGCGTAAATAATGGGTTTTTTGGGATTTATAAAGGTCACTTTATTAGAGTCTGCCAGTTCTGTTCGTAATGCTTGAATTTATTATCGAACTCTTCTCTTGAGGATATCTTTATGTTTAATTCTGCCAGTTTACCCTTAATCATCTTTAAGGTGGCCTCTTTTTCAGCCTCGCTGCATAGCTTTTCCAGTTCAATTATGTGTCCATATCCTTTGGTATAGTCCAAAGAAACAGTCATTCCATCCCAGTCAAAATCGTGCCTTTTCCTGAACCACTTTATCTTAACATTATATCCAAGTCTGGAAAATAGCCTCTGCAGCTTCTCAAAATCCTCTTTTGGAAACCTAAGTTCTATCTCTTCTCTAGCTTCGTCGTGTATCTTACCACTCTTCAGCCAGATTTTGGAGAAATAGTTGTTCTTTTGTATTCTAAGGTCTTCCTTTCCATCAAAATAGTGGGTCTCTTGGTCGTCTTCCTTGAGGAATTTAGCATTCTTGTTGAAGAAATCCAGGAATTTATGATACTGATCCTCAGAAATGAAGCTCCTTACTTCGACTTCAATACTGTTCATAATTAGTAGTTAAACAGTTCTTTTTCTTTAAACCAGATGCTTATCTCTGCTTTGGCCTCTTCTGGAGTGCCCGAAGCATGGAGTATGTTCTTTATCGATCTCTTTTCAGAATTAGCCTTGACATATGAATCGTCGCTATGATCTCGCCTTATGGTGCCAGGCTCAGCTGATATCGGCTCTGTGGATCCGCAGAGCTTTCTTACATGTGCTACTGCATTTTCGCCCTCTAAAACAGCTACTATAACTGGTGTTTCTCTCAAGAATTTCCTGAGACCCTTCAGAATCTTTATGCCATAGACATTCGGGTCGAGTTTTTCAGTGAATTTAGACTGCGCCTTCTCTGTTATTGCTACAGCCATAGAATCAGGATAATGCTTATTCAATAAGGAGCTCTTCGCGTTTACCATCTTCATGCCGACTATCTTCAGGCCAGCCTTTTCAAAACGAGATATGACTTCGCCAGCTAGCTTCTTCTGCATGCCATCTGGCTTTACAATAATAAGAGTGCGTTCCATCAAGTCACTTCTTTGGTTTAGAAGCCCACTTGAACTTTCTAGGCTTCCTGCCCATCATGAAGTTGTTCTCGCATTTGGATGAGCAAAAGTAGTATCGTGTGCCGTCCTTTAAGGCATAGATCTTTCCTGTTCCTGGGTGTAGTTCCTTTCCGCAAAAAGAGCACTTCATCTTACTTACCTCGTATTGGTCTGTCTTCCTTCTCTGTGTCCAAAAGCATGAGAATATCGCCCTCTCTCACTGGGCCCTTGACATTCCTTCGGAGTATTCGATTCTGGTCCCTTCCAGCAAGTATCTTTGCCATTACCTGCCATATTTCCCCGTAGACTCCGGTCTTGCCTACGACCTCCACCACTTCTGCTGGTGTTGCGTCATCTGCCATCTAAAATCACTTCTTCATGTCCTTTAATCGCTTGGCTATCTCGCTTATCAATACCTTGGCGTTGCCTTCCTCTGTTATAGCTATTGAGGACGTAGGCACTCCAATCCCGCAGGCGGTTCCTAGCTCTTTCTTGCCGGGAACATAGACCACAGGGATCTCCTTTTCACCGGAGAGCAAAGGCAGGTGCGCTATGATCTCAGGAGGAGTGACGTCTTCGGCTATTACAACTAGCTTCGCAATTCCACGTTCAATAGCCTTTGTGGTTTCGTTTATGCCCCTTCGCATCTTGCCCGTGTCCCTGACTATTTCCACAGCCTCGTAGACTTGGTTTACAAGATCCTTTGGGATCGTCTTAGTTACCATGTTTCAACCTCCGATAGGTCTCATTAACTGAAAAATGAGCGTAATTATTCGCATTTCAAGGGTATATAAAGCTTTCAATCATTTGTACACGAATATAAAATCGTGTATACTCTCGATAAACATCTTACCATTGATCCTTTTAGCATATTTCTTCAGGATCTTTATTGCCTCTCTCTTTTTGCCCCCTGGTATATTTTTCCAATGATCTGTTAATAAAAATGTTAATAATTCAACTGATTTCTTATTTTCATTAAACTTCCCATTTTTGAAACAGGATGATATGTCTATTAGAGAGCTATCTGTTTTGGATACAAAAGGTATTTTATTCCTTCTGTAAAATCTCTTAATGAATGCTCCAGTTTTCTTCCCGTGCCCGACTAACATTCTAAGCCGTGTATAGGGACTTTTTTCGCTCCTAGAAGTTATGACCGCAATGCCACCCTTGTTCAATGTTTCGTATATCTTAAGTAATGGGTTCTTCTTGCTCAACTTATCCCAGTCGTCTAAGAAATATCCAGAATATAATGCAAATATCAGGTCTGCTTTCCTTGGTTTATATCTATCATCTTCAAATTTGTAATTGTCAATACCGCCAAGATTTAGACCAATCTCCTCTGCCCTTTTAATGAATATCTTACTCATTGTTTTCGAAGGGTCTACATAATCTATAATAAAATCTAAATGTTTCAGATTCTGCAAAATCGGGAATTCAGATTCACCATCTCCACCCCCAACAAGCAATATCCTTATTTTTCTATTAGGTTTGAATGATTTTAATCGCCTTAGAATGTGCTTTGCTGCGACTTCTGTACGATTTATGTTATCTTTTCTAAAGATTTTGTAATAATGTATATCTTTTTCAAAAAGGTCTATGTTATACATTAAATCACAGGTATCTTTTGTTTATGGCGTCTAGGATTTTCAAGGAAGCTTTCTGATCCTTTTCTGTGAGACCCATCTGCAGGAAGAACTCACGTATGGCTTCTGGTTTTATGCCCTTCTTTCTAAACCCAGCCAATGTGACAGGGTCGTCCTCCCGTTTGTAATTTCCTTTCTGGATCCTATTTGCTATGTCGCTCTTGGATATCTTTCCAAGGCCTTCTATGGCAACTCTACCCCAGTATTCCACCTCTGGATACTTCCAGTCCATGTATTTGTAGATATACTTTTGTCGTTCAGTAGAATCTCTGAGTTCTTTTCCACGGAGGATATGCGTGACACCCGTGACATGATCGTCAACAGCGGATTGGAAGTCAAGCATAGGCCAGACCTTGTATTTCTTTCCTGCCCTTGGATGTGGCGAGACAGTGATTCTGAATGCCACCCAGTCTCTGATTGCTGGGTTCGGGTGCTTCATGTCAGTCTTTATCTTCAGAACTGCTCCGCCCTTCTGGAATTTTCCGTTGAGCATCTCTCCCCAGAGCTTTTTGTTTTCCTTTGGTGATTGTTTCCTATGCTCACAGGCTATTCCATCTTTCCTTTCAGCCTGCTGTTTTTCCTGGGGACATAAACAGACATATGCCTGCCCTATGTCTAACAGCTTCTCAGCCACCTCATAGTATATAAGAATTCTGTCAGAAGCGTATATTATCATATCAGGATTTATCCCAAACCACTTGATGTCTTCTATGTCCCAGTTGTAAACATCCTTTATCGGTTTTTTGGTATCAGGGTCAGTGTCGTCAAATCTTAGAATGAGTTTTCCCTTGTACTTCTTTTTGTATTCGTCATTTAGAGTGAGCATTAAGCCATGTCCTAAATGCAATGGAGCGTTGGCATTCGGAGCTATTCTTACCACGACCTTTCCAGGCTTTGCCTCAAGCAGCTCAGGCAGCACCTTCTCCTTTTCCTCTTTTTTATCCAAAGCGTGAGGCCATATCTTCAGGAGTTTCTTTCTCTGTTCCTCTGGGTCTAAGTCTTCTATCTCCTTGATTGCCTTCTTTATAGAATTAGCAAGCCCTTTCATGTCCTTCTTTAGCTCCGGCGCCTCACCTAAGACCTTGTTGAGTATTGCCCCTAGGTGCGCTTTGCCCTCGTGATCAACCGCGTTCTTCAAAGTGTGCTTCAGTATGAGGTCCTTTGCCATTTTTTGATCCTCTCTCTGACGTCCGCCTCGAGATCCGGCAGCTCGTTCACCACAGTGAAGTCGTCGTACTTCCTCATCTTCTCTATCTTCTCCTTGATATCTCTGAGATTGTAGGTCTCTGCCAGAACTTCTAGAGTCTCAAGCCTTGCCAGTATCTCTCTTTGGAGCATAATAGAATAAGGGGTTACTTATTTAAAGGTTAGAACCTGCCTTTCGGCTTGTCCTGCTTGTCCCTTTCCTTTATTTCCTTTTCTTGGGTCTTTACCTTCTTCTGCTTTCTCTTTCCTCTGATACCAAGGACCTTCTCCTCGACTATCTCTATGTCTTCTCGCCTCTCCCTCTCTACGCGGGCCTCGAAGTCGTTCACCGTCTTTGTGAACTCAGAGTCAGACTTTATGTCTCCTCGAGCTTTCAGAACCTCTCTGGCGATTATCCAGTACACCAATGCCAGGGATTTCTTGCCCTTGTTGTTTCCCGGGATTATCAGGTCTATGTTCTTTGTCAAGTTAGAAGTGTCACATAGTGAAATCACTGGAACTTTGGCCTTAACAGCCTCCTTTATGGCCTGTCTATCGACGGGTGGGTCTGCAGCAAAGATTATCCTGGGCTCTTGGAAGTTTGCTTTCCTTGGATTGGTGAGAGTTCCTGGGATGAACCTGCCTATGTTCACCTTTGCACCTATTATTTCTGCCAGAGTCTTTGCCGGCCTCTGGGCATATGTTCTGCCAGCAACGATTAGTATGTCCTTCGGGTCATACTGCGCGAGGAATTTGGCAGCTGTCAAGACTCGGTTGTTAAGCATCTCTATATCCAGGACGCATAAGCCGTCGTCCCTTATCTTATAGATGAACTTGTTCATGTCACCAGATCTGAATTTCGATCCGATGTGGACTCCTGCCTCTAGGTATTTGTCCAGTGAAACCAAAAGGTTCTTCGTTACTACCTGCTGTATCTCGTCCATATTAATTTCTCAATCCTGACCAGCTCTTTTGTCTTGGCTTCTCTTTCCTTGCCGACAATGCCGATCTTGATAAACGGAATATTCCACGCCACTGCCAGATGTGCGATCGCGTTGTCCATCGTCTCTCCGGAGCGGTGCGATATGATTGTCTGATAACCCTTCCTTTGCGCCAAACTCACTGTCTCGAGACAGTCCGATAATGTCCCGACCTGGTTCGGCTTGATTATTATTGAATTGCAGGCTTTTAACTTTATGCCCTGCCTCAGTCGATTTGCGTTTGTTGTAAAGAGGTCGTCCCCCACAATCATCAGGTGCTTGAACTCCTTTGTCAATTGTGCATGCGACCCAAAGTCCTCTTCATGAAAAGGGTCCTCGAGATAGTGCGTCGGGAATCTCTCCGCGAACTCTCTCATAACACCCAAATGCTCCTCCCTGCTTATTGCTCCGTGGCCGTAGTGGTACTTTCCTCCCTTGTAGAAGGAAGACGAAGCCACGTCAATGCCCAGCGCAGTTATTCTGCTCGAGTGGAGCAAAGCGTGAGTAGCTAGGTTGAAAGCCTCTGGATCTGTGAGGTTTGAATACCATCCACCCTCATAGTCAAGCTTTCCCTGTTTGATGTGCCTACCAACATAGTTGTGCGCCTTTTCATTTGCCCTTTGTGCTTTCCTGAATGTTGAGAAACCAAAAGGCAACGACAGATACTCCTGGAAATTGGTTATTGTCTTCGCGTGCCTTCCTCCGCCGATGATTTTTCCGAACGGTATTGGCAGCCCAAAACTTCCGTGCTTGTGGAGGTATTCAAAAAGCTCTTTCCCCTCGGAGTTTGCAGCCGTTCTCGCAACCGCTATTGATGTGGCGGTTGAAACAGCTCCTCCTATCTTGCCCAAGTTCTTTTTCAGAAAGGCGTCAATAGACACCTGGTCTTGTATATCGAAACCCTTAAGACTTTGGAGAACGCGTTTCGCGATCTTTATTGAATAATCAATATTCTTGTTGAATGCAGGCACCTCATGCCTACCGACAGATGTTCCGCCGGGAGCAGATGCCTTGCCTGATTTGTTGCCGGCATAGATGACTACTTCGACTGTGGAATCTCCTTTCGAGTTCCTTATCTTGTTTATTCCGAAGTTCGTCAGCTTTGTCATCGATTCACCTATGGGGCCACTGGGATTTGAACCCAGGTTTCAGCCACCCCATGACTGAGTGATAACCAGACTACACTATGGCCCCTATTTCTTGTACTGGATTATCTCATCGATATAATCTCGATGGGACAATAGCATTCGTCTGCAGCAGTATCTGTCGAGACCAAGAGAATCCAGGACCTTGTCCGGCTTCTCGCCCTTTGCTATTTTCTTCTGGTAGTCTTCCCAGAGGTGACCTATGACCTTACCGCAACTGAAACATCTTACTGGTACCAACATGTTCTCACCTGTATGACTTGATAGGCTTTGCTCGAGCACCCTTTCTAAGGTACTTCTTTGACTCCTTCTTTCGAACGTCGTCAACGAGCATTGTTCTATCATACTCTAAGTATCGCTTTCTTAACTTTTCTCCGCCGCCAAATTCCACTAAAGCCTTTCCTATGGCTGTCCTTGTGGCCTGTGCCTGTCCCATTATTCCGCCGCCTTGAACATTCGCCATTATGTCTATGCTTGTCACAAACTCTGGTCCTAAGAAGTCCTCTGCAAGCATCAGGGGCTCATAGATTATCTGCCTTACTAGTTCAGGGCTTATGTGTGCCAGCAATCTGCCGTTCACTCTTACCAAACCGTGGCCTTCTTTTATCCTTACTCTGGCTACGGCTGTCTTTTTCTTACCCTTTGTCAACACGAACTTCTTCTTACCTTTTGGCATATCAACCCTTCCATCCTACGTTCTTGCATAATTCCTCAACAGTAATCCTCGGCTTGTGCATGTCTTTAAGTTCCCCGACCTTTTTACCCTTGCCGGCTAGTTCTTTTGGAACGCCCATGTATGCCATCACTCTTCTAAAAGCGTCCTTTCCAGTGGATCTCTTCCAGGGCAGCATCCCTCTGATAGTTCTTCGGACGAACATGTCCGGCCTTTTTGGATAATCAGGAGACTTCATTGGATCAGCTGGATCTCTAAGATAAAATCGGTATCTATATTCTTCCACAGTCGTCTTTGGAGTTCCGAGGATTATGATCTTCTCAGCATTAACTATCTTTACGTCTTCGCCGTTCAGCGCTTCCTTAGCTGCATATGTGCTCAATCTTCCCAAGATGCAGTTTTCTCCGTCAATTACTATCATAATCACACCATTATCCTTACTTTTGTTCCATCAGGATTCTTCTCGAATAATTGCGATATCTTTATTGCCTCGCCTTTTTCTTTTATTTTCTTCAGAGCTCCTTCTGAAAAATTTAAGGCGGCTATTGTTACCTTGTGCTTCAAGTCCCCGTCAGACAACACTTTTCCAGGAACTATAACAGTCTCGCCGGCCTTTGTGTGCAGGTTTATCTTCCTAAGGCTCACAGAAGCCCTGTTTCTAGCAGACCCTTCCAATCTTCGGGCTATATCCTTCCACACAGGCTCTTTCGACTTCTTAAGCTCCAAAATGAGCTTTGCGAGATGAATGTTAGTTGTTCCTCTTTTCATATTATCACCAAAGTGCGAGGGACAGGATTCGAACCTGCGTAGTCGCTAGGACACCAGAACCTCAATCTGGCCCGTTTGGCCACTCCGGCACCCTCGCATTAGCTTTAGAGCTGTTTCTCGAGCTCTTTAACCTTCTCCTCCATTATATCCAACGCCTTTTCGAGAACTTCCTTCGGCTCCAGGGAACCATAGGTCTCCACGTCAAACTCGAAGCTCCTCTTGTCCTTTGCCTCTTTCTTCAGCTTGTATGTGGCAATGCATGCCTGGTATTTTGAGTGCTTCTTTCCTATCCCAAGCATTGCCCTTGCTTCCAATCTAAGCTTCTGTCCTTCCAAAAGCTTCATAATCGGTATCTTGTCCTCAACCACCTTGACTTTAGTGGTCTCGAACTTCAGTTCCTTTGAATATATATTCCCTGGGCCTTCCACTTCCAAAGTGGCGACAGCAGAGCACTTGTTGCAGTTCTTTATGTCGCAGTCCTCTGGCAGTTTGTATGCCTTCAGGTCTGTGGTCAGCGGAATCAGTCCTATTCTGTGTGCTATGAACTCGTCGAACATTCCGGATGTGTTCTCGAAAAAGTCCACTTCCTCCACGGCCATGATAGGCACTTCCATCATCATTATCCTTCTCAGTGCGTTAGCCATTGCAGTGCTTCCGTCTTCCAAAACAAAAGACATTCTGTTATCCTTAGCTTTAATCTTTTCAATCTTCATAGTCGTCTACCTCTCTTGCCTCCAGGCTTTCTAGTAGTGTCGTGGGGTATTGGGGTTACGTCCTCTATCCTTCCTATCCTTAAACCACTTCGTGCCAGAGCTCTGATAGCTGCCTGCGCACCCTGACCTGGTATCTTTGAGTTGTGGCCTCCAGGCGCTCTGACTTGGATGTGCACTCCTATGACCCCCTTTGTCAAGGCGGTCTCTGCGGCCTTTTTAGCAGCCATCATGGCAGCTTGCGGGGAGCCCTCTTTTCGGTCTTGATCAACGACCATTCCACCAGAACATTTGGCTATCGTCTCAGCTCCAGTAAGGTCGGTAATTGTTATAATTGTGTTGTTCTTCGATGAAAATACATGAGCTATGGCCCAGTTCTCTTTCCTCATGCTACAACCTCGTGGCTCTTCATGTGAATCTTCAATCCCTTCTCTGACTTGAACATCTTTCCGCAGACAGTGCACTTGACTGTAGCAGCCTCAGTCTTCACGACGTGCTTTACCTCTTTCGCACCTACTTCTGTTCCAGGACCAACTTCTACCTCTGTGACTGTCCTTGGTGGTGCTATCAATGGGGTGCCATGCCAGCCAATCCTGTTTTCCATGTCCATATTTACGGTCATGCCTGGAGATGTCACCTTTTTTCCAGCAACTTCTATATGGCCGTGCGTTATGAACTGCCTTGCCTGCACAGGAGTTGTTGCCAGACCCTTCTTCCATACCTGGGTCTGTAGTCGTCTGTCAAGCAGGTTCTCTACCCTCATCGATAAAACATCATCAACAGTTCCGCCCTCGTTCATTAGACCTAATTTTCTTAGCTTGTTCAGCAATACGCCTTCTTTTGCCTTTCTGTCCTCTGCGCTCAGACCGACTAGCTCTCTTGCCAGATATCTGTACTTTGAAATCTCGGTCTTTGCAATCCAGACTTCCTTCTTGTTCTTCAAGCCGAAATCATCAACGAGCTTGTTCTCCTGCTCTATCCTCTTCTTTTCCCATGGATGCTTGGGGGTCTTGTACTTTTTTCTCAGCTTTTTAGGATCGCCCATCTAATCACTTCTTCTTTTTCTCTTCCTTCTTCGGCTTCTCGCCCTTTGCAGCGGCTGCGCTTCCTGGCTTCAGTTTCTGCTTCTGCACGCCCACAATACCACCGGGCCTTCTACCGCCTGTCTTTGTCCTCTGTCCTCGCACAGTCAGGCCGTGCATGTGTCGTATTCCCTGATAACTCTTAAGCGCTATCTTACCTTTGATGTCATTCATTTTCTGGAAATCCAGGTCCGAAGCGATAAGGTGCCTTGTCTTTCCTGACTCATGATCCTTCTTTCTGTTTACCATCCATTCAGGAATTCCGAACCTTATTGGATCAGACATCATCTCTATCACTTTCTTCAGCTGCTCATCAGTGAGATTTCCTATCTTCTCCCTTCTGTCTATTGATAATTCTCGTGCAACTATGTCAGCCAGAGCGTAGGCTAGGTTTGTACCAACACCCTTAACCTGTGCGAGAGCTCTTGGGAGTATAACTTCTCCCTTAACGTCTACGTCGGCAAGTCTTACTATGCCCTTGAAGTCCTCGTTCTCTACCATCGGATCCCTAGAAAATGACGTGTGACTGGAGGTCTTGGCCGTTAGGCTCGCCCAGTTATTAGTCAAAATTAAGCGTATTTATGGGGATTTTAAGGGTATATAAAGCTTATTTCTTAATCCTGCATTCCGGACAGCCTTCCACCATGCGTTTTGAAGTAAGATGTAAGGATATTAGCATGAGAACAGAACCGATAATCACTATCTCTAGTTTGTGGTCCACGAGGAATAGGATACTACCTGCACTTAAGAATGAGAATAAAGCTGCTACACAAAGGCTGCAGGAAGCGCTTGCGAATATCCCAGATATTACACTAGAGACGAAGGCGCCTAGACCCAAACCAGCTCCCTTATAGCTACTCTTGACTGCGTGTCTAAAAATGTAAATCTGCATTGCAAAGATGACGGCCATGGCCAGGGATAGACTGTAAAGAATAAATAAACTTTCTATCGGTGTGATATCAAGCTGGAAAAGCAGGTGGTTGCCAGGAATGGCATATACAGGTATCATATTATATAACAAGAAAAAGATTAGAGAAGAAACTATTATACCGACTAGATAGTTCTTGTTTTTCAATAAGACTTTCAATGCAGGTTTTATATATCTCATTTTATAACGCCGGCGACAGGATTTGAACCTGTGAGTCCCGGAGGACACTGGTTTTCAAGACCAGCGCATTACCGCTCTGCCACGCCGGCATGGTTATCACTAGGATTTTTATGATTTATAAAGAAGCAGTTACTAATGCACTATTTTCCTAAAGTAAATAGATAAATTATCCCTGATTTTTTGATGTCTAAAACCTTAAGATTGGTTTTATTGAATAACTCCATTAACTGATTTTTAGAGAATTGTTCGGAGGTATGGTCTTCTAAATTTCCTTCAAAATCTAAAAGGACAGTTGTACCATGAATCTCTTTTATTCCTATTTTTACCTTCTTATATAATTTCATTCTCTCCTGAAATGCGTCTTCCGAATAAACACTCATAACAATCTTACCATTTGGTTTCAAAACACGCCGCATTTCTTTAAGGATTTTAACTTTGTTTGCTCCAAAATTAGCAAGATTTAGCATGCAAGTAAGGGTATCAAATTCGTTATCCTTGAAAGGCATTTCTTTTGCTTCAACTAGAATTATTTTAACCTCTGGCACATTCTTGAAATTAGTCTTAGCCGCCTCTACTGCCTTTATGTCATGATCAATTCCAGTCAAGTTTTTGGTTAGGTGTATTATATCGTTGAGTATTCGACCATCCCCACAGCCAACCTCTAGAACTTTTGAGTTCTTTCGAACATGACTATCTAAATAGTTCTTCTCATCTCTAAATATTTTCTTAAAAGCAGGTGTAGTATTAGCCTCTACAACCTTCCAGATGCCAGTATTTGTGACCATGGTATCAATATAGAATAAGTGAATTTAAATTACTTAGTCTTGAGCTTACCTTCTTTTGTTACCTTAATTAGCGTATAAATAGGTATATTCTCCGACGATCCGACACTCATATCTCCGTCTCCCTTAGTTATTATGCAAAAAATGGCCTTTACTTCAACACCATGTTCTTTTAGCGATCCCATTGTCGTTTTAAGTGTCTCTCCAGAGCTTATTATGTCATCTATGAATATGACTCTGTCCCCCTTCTTGAATCCGCTAAAGTAGAGATCTCTTTGATGAAGCTGGTTACTTTGTCTGACCTTGAACTCGTCCTCATGGCCGCTAGGTAAGTCCCTTATTATATTTAGCGGCACTCTAAGTTCGTGCGCAACTAGGAGCGCCCACTGATTGCCTCCGGGTGCTATGGTTATGATATAATCAAAGTTTACTTTGGAACTCCTTATGTTGTCGACTAATCCGTTAAACACTTCATCTACTAGCTCTGGAACCAATTTCTTTCCTCTTTCACCCACAGAAAAAGTATTGAAAATGTAGCCCGAAACTAGTTTTAATTTAGGGGCGTTGCTAACGTCTTTTATAAGATGTTTGAATTCCATGATTATAAAATAGGCTTTAATGTTTATATCTACTCAGTCTTGAGCTCTATCTCGATGTGCACCTGGTCTGGGACCTGCACACGCATTATCTGCCTTAGTGTTCGTTCGTCAGCTTCGATATTAAGAAGTCGTTTGTGAACTCTCATCTGCCACTTTTCCCAGGTCTTTGACCCATCCCCACAGGGAGTCCTCAAGGTGGGGATTGTTAATCTTCGAGTGGGAAGAGGGATTGGGCCGGCCACTTTGGCTCCGGTCTTTTTAGCGATGTCTTTTATCTCTGTGCAGATGGATTCTAACCTTGCATAATCAGGGGATACTAGCTTGATGCTAGCCATCTGGGCCATGTTTCATCACGTTCTATTAACGTAAGAGTTGTAAGGGGGTTTTGGGGTTAGGCCTTCTTCTTTAGATCTTGGACAATGCCGGCAGCGACAGTCTGACCCATGTCTCTCAGGGCGAATCTACCCAACTGGGAGAAGTCTGCAGCCTTTTCGAGGCACATCGGTCTGACAGGCTTGAACTTTACTACGGCAATGTCTCCTGTCTTCAGGAACTCGGTTTTCTCTGGTATTGCTTGTCCTGTCTTAGGGTCGATCTTCTTTACTATTTCTACAACGCTGCAAGCCATCTGGGCTGTGTGCGCGTGCAGTACTGGCTGGTAGCCAACTGTTATTGCAGTCGGGTGGTTCAGCACTACTATCTGTGCGGTGAATTCCTCAACCACTGTTGGCGGGTTCTGAGCGTGTCCAATCACTGAGCCTCTGGCGATATCCTTCTTGTCAATACCCTTCAGATTGAAGCCTATGTTGTCTCCTGGCTCTGCCTGCGGCAGTTGCTGGTGATGCATCTCTATGCTCTTTATCTCACCCGTAGCTCCAGAAGGCATTATGATTACTTTATCATTGACCTTTAAGATACCAGATTCGACTCTACCGACAGGCACTAGGCCTACGCCGGTGATATTATAGACGTCCTGTATAGGCAGTCTTAGAGGCTTTGTAGTTGGCTTTTCTGGGACAATCAGGTCATCGAATGTCGCGACCAATGTCTTTCCTGTGTACCATGGCATCTTGTCAGACTTCTTTACCACATTGTCTCCAGGGTAGGAGGCAATAGGTATCACCTGTATCTTGTCCATCTTCCAACCAGATGTTGACAAAAGCTTTGTCATCTCTGCCTTTACCTCATCGAACTTTGTCCTCTCATAGTTGACAGCATCCATCTTGTTGATGGCCACTATCATCTGTGGTACTCCAAGGGTTCGGGCAAGGAACGCATGTTCTTTGGTCTGCGCTTGAATACCATCCTTTGCCGACACCACCAGTACGGCGACGTCTGCCTGGGATGTACCTGTAATCATGTTCTTTACGAAGTCCCTGTGTCCAGGCGCATCGATTATAGTGAAGTAGAACTTCTGCGTCTTGAAATCTCGGTGCTGGACATCTATTGTGACTCCTCTTTCTCTCTCTTCCTTTAATTGATCCATTACGAAAGCGAACTCGAAGGTCTGCTTTCCAACCTTTGCAGCCTCTTCCTTCAGCTTTCGCATTTCTGCTTCTGAAACTGCGCCGGTGTCGAAGAGAATTCTACCGACTGTCGTGGACTTTCCGTGGTCTACGTGACCAATGAAAATCATATTCATGTGCGGCTTTGTGTCTGCCATTCAAAATACCTCCAATAAAATCGTGAGAACGATTAACATAAGGAACTGATTTCAAAAGAAATCGAAATCCGTGTGTATATAGGCAATTTCCCCCTTTTTAAACCTTACTCGAGGAAGTCAGAAGGCCTCGGCATGTCTGCTTTCAAGCCCTTCCTCTCCCTGATCTTTCTAACCACTTCTATCTGCAAGTTCTTTGGAAGCTTCTCATAACCAGCATATTCCGTGGTCCATATGGCTCTTCCCTGTGTGGCAGATCTGATGCCAGCAGCAAAACCGAACATCTCGGCTACCGGTACCTTGGACGTTATTGTCAGGACATCCTCCTCCTGATTCATTTCGACTATCTGTCCTCGTCTTCCTTGGACATCATTTGTGACAGATCCCATATATTCTTGTGGGACGTTAATGAACAGTTTCTGCTTCGGTTCCAACAGGACAGGGTCGGCCATCAGCATGGCTGCCCAGATGCCTCTCTTAAAGGCAGGGATTACCTGCGCCGGACCCCTGTGGACCGCATCCTCGTGCAGGGTGGCGTCGTGCAGCTTTACCTTAACCTTCAAACATTTTTCTTGCGCCAGAGGGCCAGAGTCCAAAGCTTCTTGGAACGATTGGATTACCAGTTCCTTGATTTCGTTTAAGTATTGAAGACCCTTTGTAGCGTCAACCAATATGCATCTGTTGTAGATGGCCATTAGTTTCTTGGCCTCGTCATAATCCATGCCCTTGTCCTTTAGCTTTACAGCCAATGTCTTGATTTCCTTTATCTTCCCTTCTGGTATTTCACCCGAAGCTATGGCATTATAGACGCCGTCTTCCAGAGGTTCCACTGTTATGTAGAACTTGTTGTGCCTGTTTGGCGACTTGCTCTCCACTTCCTGCGATTTTCCGGCTACGCTTTCTCGATAAACGACTATGGGAGGCGAGGTCTCTATTTCTACTTTCTTGTCGTGGGAAATCATATATTCTAAAATTTCCAAGTGCAATTCGCCCATGCCAGAAATTAAGTGCTCTCCAGTCTCTTCGTTGATGCTGATAGTAACTGTAGGATCTTCCCTGGATATCTCTCTAAGAGCTTCAATGAGCTTTGGCAGGTCCTTTGGATTCTTCGCCTCAACCGATTTAGTGATTACTGGTTCTGAGTAATGTGTTATTGCCTCAAACGGCTCTATCTTCTCCTCAGCGACAGTCTCTCCTGCAAACGCTTCCCTTAATCCTGCTATAGCAGCGATGTTTCCAGCAGGTATCTCATCCAATTGGACTCTGTCGGTCTTAGACATGTATATGCCCACCTGTTGCAAGGTTGTTTCCTTGCCAGATGATATAAGGTTGACTTTGACTCCCTTCTTTATTGTGCCAGAATATACTCTTCCTGTTGCGACTTCACCTGCATGAGGGTCTACTTTGATGCCCGTAATCATGAGAACTACTTTTCCCGATCTGTTGCAGTTTATCATGTCCTGAGCAGATTGAGTACTGAGGTCTCCCTTCCAGATGTTTGGGATTCTTATCTTCTGTGCATCCAGCGGGTTAGGCAGGTGGTTTATCACCATCTCCAGGACCACTTGGAAAGCTGGTGCCTTCTTTGATAGCTCGGCCTGCTTCTGATTTTTGCAAGCATCATAAATGTCCTTGAAGGTTATGTTCGTTCTCTTCATGTATGGGACAGATATCGCCCATCTGTTGAATGCGGATCCGAAGCAGACAGTGCCGTTGTTTACATTTACCTGCCAGGCTTCTCTGTATTCTGGATGTGCAAACCTTCTAATTAGGTCATTAACCTTTGAAATAGTCCTGATAAACCTGTTCTGCATGTCCTCTGGAGTTACCTGCAGTTCATTGATGAGCCTGTCTACCTTGTTTATGAAAAGGACCGGCTTTACTTTTTCCTTCAACGCTTGTCTTAGGACAGTTTCTGTTTGTGGCATTACTCCCTCTACTGCATCAATCACCACGACAGCACCGTCTATCGCTCTCAAAGCTCTAGTGACCTGCCCACCAAAGTCGACGTGTCCTGGAGTGTCTATGAGATTGATCAGATAGTCCTTTCCGTGGTAATCATGAATCAGAGAAATATTACCAGCCAGAATCGTAATTCCTCTTTCAGCTTCCAAAATATAGGAGTCCATGACTACTGCTTTTCCAGCTAACTCTTCTGCCAAAAGCCCTGAGCCATAAATTAAATTGTCCGTTAAAGTCGTTTTTCCATGATCAATGTGAGCGATTATTCCCGTGTTTCGTATGTACTTGGTGTCATACATCAGCTTGCTAGCTTTCTTTACTAGATCTTCACGCCTACCCATGTGTCAACACCATTACCTTGAAGAATGAGCTACTCTCTCTACCTCGACCTTTCTCGCAATAGCATGCGAAGTCGGGTCGTTGTTGGAAGCAAGAATGATCTCCTCAGCCAATGCCTGTGCAGCGGATTTCTTGTTGTCGAATGATCTTATGGCAACTCCCTTCCCAATGTTCCTGAGCGCGAAATCCACCCTTCTTGCAGGAGAAACGTCTACAGCTATGTGATTTATCACTCCACCGTACTTGACTCTAGTGGTCTCTTCTCGCGGGGCGGCGTTTTCCAATGCTTTGATGAGAACCTCCAGTGGGTTCTTCTTTGTCTTCTCGTGGATTATGTCAAAAGCCTTCTTTGCAATATTATACATCTTGGTCTTCTTTCCTGTGCCTCCTCTATCTCTAATAACTCTACCGCCTACCTTTTCTCCGGTGCCTCCTCGCATCAGGGTGTTTATCAGTCTTTCAACTATATGGACATTTGCCTTTCCGAAAGCCCGCAGGACGTGCCTTCCCTGGTTGTGAAAAACTAGCTTAGAATTGAGATTTATATAGACTCGAAGTCCTGGGTCTTCTACAGTTACGTTTGCATTCCACTTTCCAAAAATATCATAAGACATAATTATTACCTCTTAGGCTTTTCCTTCCTGCCTGACCTGAGTTCTTCCAAACTAACGCCGTTTACTTTTATGACCTTGTATTTCACGCTAGACATTGAGCCGATAGGTCCATTCTGGGATCCACCTAGGCCTTCTATTAGAACCTCGTCGTGCTCCTCAATGAAATTAATCGCCTTGTCTCTGGGAGCGTGAGCTGTGACAGTTATGCCGTTCTTCAGCAATTGCACTCTTACACATTTTATGATTCCAGAGTGCGGTTGCTTCTGTTCCCTTCCTACCTTCTCTATTACTATTCCAGAAGCCTGCGGAGCGCCCTCCAAAGGATCGGTGGATCTTCCCTGCCGAGTCCTGTTGTGCTCGACATAGTAGATGTCAGCTCTCCTGAAGTGCTGTCTGTCGCTTGATAGCTTCCTGGCTGCGTATTCACCTGGCATAAATATCACTAAATATCTAGAACCTGAACTTCCTCAATGTCCAAATGTCTCTTGGCTATTTCCCTTACAGTGTTTATCTTCTTGCCGCCTCGTCCGATTGCCCTCTTCTTGCTGTCAGGGGTCACGTGTATCTTTACTATCTTCCCCTCGATTTCTACCTTGTCGATAGTAATAGGATAAAAGAGGTTTTTAATGAATTTGCTTGAGTCCTCTGAATGCTCGTAGACGTGGATCTCCTTGCCCATCTCCCTCTTGATCTTGTTTATGATGACGCCGTCCTTTCCTATCGCTAGGCCCATATCTCCTTCCTTCACGACAAAGGTGAGGTCCTCTGTGGCGATGCAGTCCTTTACAGACGCGCCAGTAAGTTTCTCAAAAAGAGTTATGTAATTTATCTCCGGTCCGTTCAGTTTTATCATAGGGTTTCACAAGGTTTTGGGTTTTACTTTTCCATCAAATCGGATAAGTTAACGTCTCCAAGGTCCAATACACTCAAGTTTGCTATCACGAATGGCTTTCCGCACGCCTCACCGAGCTCTAGGGCGCCTCCATGGAATTTGACCATCGGGGTCCCAGAAGTCTTGGTGAAGTTTTCAATATCAGCCTTGATATTCTTCGGGCAATCATTCGATACTATAATTACTTTAATCTTGCCTTTAAGAAGGTTTGCCTTGGCCTTGTTGGTGCCAAACTCGACCTTTCCGGTCTGTATTATCCTCTTTATTGCGGTGTGCTGGTCCATTATTTATCATCCTTCTTCATTACTAGGTTGACAGTGCCCGTTCCGACAGGTATTGGCTGTCCTATGATAATATTCTCAGTGACCCCCTTTAGATCATCTTTCGTTCCCTTGAGAGCTGCGTCCAGTAAGTGTCTCACAGTCTCTTCGAAGGCAGCCCTTGCAAAGACCGATGCCTTCTCTCCGGAGACGCCGTGCCTTCCAACAGCTCTTGCTGCTCCAGTGACGCACATCATGTCTGTCACCAGCATCAGATGCCTTATGTTAACCTTGAGATCTTCTCCATCCAAGACGGCTTTGGTTTCAATAAGCAGAATGTTCCTTGCAGCTTCTATTCCCAAGACCTTCTCTGTCTCCTTTATGTCATTGCACACGGTTCTTGTATAATCTATCTGCTCCATCTGCAATACGTCCTTCAAGTTCGTGCCTTCTGTCTGTATGATAAATTCAGTGCCCTTCTTTATGACTGCGGCCTTCTTTATGCCAGCGATTCCCTTGAGCTTTGTCTCCTGCATCTTTTCTATGAACTTCCTTATTCCCTTCAGTGACGTGCCCTTGAAATCGAAAACAACCTCTGATCCAGATATTTCCTTCACCTTTTTCCTTATCTTCTTCTCTATCTTCTTCACTGACTCTGGGATGTCTATTCCCTCAGCCTCCGTCACCTTTCGGTCAAACTTGATTATGACCTGCTTCTTGCTGAAGTCCTCTTCAACCTTTGAGATAGTATCCAGGTTCACCTCTTCAAGCAGCTTGGCTATCTTTATGACCTCGTCCTTTGACATTGAAGCTCCGTCCTTGAGATAAATCCACATTATTGGTGTCTTAGGCACCCTTCTAACGTCCACCAGCTCAGTGAATCTAGGCAGACCCTGCGGCACTGCAAGTTCAGCGACTCCTGCGAAGTGGAACGTTCTCATTGTCATTTGAGTGCCTGGTTCTCCAATCGATTGCGCGGCTATGATCCCAACGGCCTCTCCTGGTTCTGTCAAATACTTCTTATAAGTAACAGCTACATCCTCAAGGATGTTTCTTATCTGGGTCTCGTTTAAATTCTTACCCGAGGCTCTCTGTGAAATTTCTTCTATTACTCTCTTCGGGACTCTTCCCTCAAATTCTTTTAGAGCTTCCATTAATCTCCACCTGCTATCTCAATGTCATCGCCGAAGTATTTCCTGTAGTCGACAAAGTCAACGTCATTCATGGTGTATGTCGGATTGATCCCATCCTCGCCGTACATGTACTGTATTATGGTGCCAGAAGCATCTCTTGCCGTCATGTCCGGCTTTAACGTTATATCCAATAAGGCGTTAATCATTCTTCTCTGCATGTATCCTGATTTAGCAGTGTTGATACCCTTGTCTACCAGGGCGTCTCTACCAGACATTGCGTGGAAGAAGAATTCTATGGGTGTGAGACCCTTCTTGAAGGAGCTCTTTACGAATCCTCTGGCAGGAGCTGATATGTCCCCTTCCTTGAAATAAGGCAGGGCCTTTCTCCTGTAGCCCCTTAGGATTCTCTTTCCTCTAAGTGATGTCTGTCCGATGCCAGCGCCCATCTGGGTTACGTTGATTAGACTGCCTCTTGCCCCGGACCTTGACATGAGAACTGCGAAATTGTCTGGACCAAGGTCGTCCTCAGCGGCAATGCCTGCGCTTTTCCAGACTCTTTTTAGCTCTGCCATTATCATGTCTTCAAGAGTCTCTTTCACGCTCTTTCCTGGCACTCGTTCAAGCTCTCCCTTTTTGTACTTTTCAATAAGCTCTATTACGTTCTCTTCGCCCTTCTCGAAGAACTTTTCTATCTTTTTCTCCGCCTCGTCGCTCAGGTCGTATTCTGATATTCCGATGGTATAGCCGGTGAATGCGAGAACTTCAAGTGCAAGTCTTGCGGCCTGATCCAGGAAATTCTTGGTCGTTTCTGGTCCCATTTCTTTATAGATATGCTCCAGCAAACCGCCGCTGTCATATGTTTTCTTGTCTATGACCCCGTGCTTTAGTTCCCCGTTCTCGATAACTACAAATCCTGCTTCTGTGCATTTTCCATCCTCGCAGGTGCAGCACTTCTGTTTTATGCCGTGCCTGTACTTCAGCGAAATCTCCTTTGGAATAACCATGGAGAAGATGTCCTTTCCATGCACTTTCCCATTTGTCTCCTTTGGTGCCTCCTTTATGCCGATCCTTCCCATTAAGATAGATGACTGGTTCCTGTCAAAGACCGCCTCTCTCCTGGTCAATAGATAGCTCCCAGTTATTGAGTCCTGCGCAGGTCCTATCACAGGGCCTCCCCTTCTTATAGAAAGAATATGATTCTCCACCTTCATCAAGTTCTCTGCCTCAGCTTTCGCCTCTTCTGTCTGCGGGATGTGCAGGTTCATTTCGTCTCCGTCGTAATCTGCGTTGTACGGGTTTGCCACTGTGTCGTTCATTCGGAATGTTTTTCCAGGCAGCACCTTTATCTTGTGCGCCATTATTGAGACTCGGTGCAGAGACGGCTGTCTGTTGAAGAGAGCTATATCTCCATCAACTAGCTGCCTCTCAACAAGATAGCCAGCGCCCAATTCGTCTATTATCTCCTGCTTGTTCAGGTCTGTTATCTTCTTTCTAGTCAGGTCCGGCCTTATCACGTAGTTGGCCCTAGGATAATCAGTGCTCTTGACATACTTCTTCATAGCATCTATGTTCCAGTCTGTGACATATTCCGGGGCAGTGAGTTCCTTTGCGATTATCTCTGGAACTCCCACCTCTGTTATGGACAGCGACGGATCCGGAGAAATGACGGTTCTTGCTGAGAAGTTTACCCTCTTTCCTGACAAATAGCCTCGTATCCTTCCCTCTTTACCCTTAAGTCTCTGGAACAGGGTCCTTAGAGGTCTTCCAGATCTGTGTCTTGCCGGCGGTATTCCAGAAACCTCGTTGTTGAAGTAAGTATTAACGTGGTATTGCAGAAGGTCCCACAAATCTTCTATGATCAGCTGCGGTGCTCCAGCAGATATGTTGTCCGCCAGTCTCTGGTTTATCCTCAATATGTCTACAAGCTTGTGTGTCAGGTCGTCCTCAGACCTCTCTCCTGTTTCCAATGTGATGGAAGGTCTGGCCGTTACTGGTGAGACAGGCAACACGGTTAGTATAGACCATTCTGGCTTTGCCGCCAATGGGTTAATCCCGAGAATCTTCAGTTCATGTTCGCTTACCCTCTCCAGTCGCTCCCTTATCTGTGATGGGAACAGTCTCTGCTCTCCCTCAAAGAATGTGGTTGGTCTCAGAAGCTTTATCTGCCCCTGTTTCTCACCGCAGGCAGGGCATTTGGTGCTCTTCTTCCCCTTTACTATTGCTTCGATTGTGAGGTCTTCCTGCTCTTCGTGCTCCTCCCTGAGCATAAGGTCCTTGTATTCCTGCAGCTTTTCCTGAGTCAGAAGAATCTTTCCGCACTTCTTGCAGGTCGTCTTCAGAAGAGTGAGAATCATCTTTATGTAGCCTATGTGAATTACCGGTCTTACCAGCTCTATAGCGCCGAAGTGTCCGGTGCATGTGGTCATTCTTCCACCGCACGTCTTACATGAAAGGCCTGGGTTGATCACTCCAAGTCTTAAGTCCATTAGACCTCCTTCTATCGGGAAGCCGTCATCGTAATAAGTGTCCGGTGTTACGATTCGCACTACTGACATCTTTCTTACTATCTCAGGGGACAGCAAAGCGAACTCTACTGTCTTTACCTTTTTAGTAATCATGCCTTGTCCTCCAATAATAGCTTTGGATAGATGCACATTGACAATAGTTCGTTTAGCAGAAGCTTGAATGCGTAACTCATCTCTACCGGATGCACCTCTGTGGATCCACAGGCTGGGCAGTACTCCTTCTTTCTTATCTGGTCGTTCACAGCAATCATGCCGCACTTGTCACATACAAGTTCTGTGGACCTGTCCGCCTCTTTCAATAACCTCTCCATTAAAAGCATGGAAGTGCCGTGTCCGATCAAGCAGTCCCTTTCCATTTCTCCGAATCGCAACCCACCCTCTCTGGCTCGGCCTTCTGTAGGTTGCCTGGTCAATATCTGCACAGGGCCTCTAGCTCTTGCGTGTATCTTGTTTGCTACTAGATGCTTCAGTCTTTGATAATAGACGACTCCAGTGAATATCTCTGCCTCAATCTTCTCTCCAGTGATTCCGTCGTACATTACCTCTTTGCCATCGCTCTTGAAACCGTAGTCCTGCAATACCTTTCTGAGATCTTCCTCAGAGTCATTGTCGAAAGGAGTTGCGTTTGTGTGCTCTCCCCTCAATGAGGAGGCCTTTGCGCCAATAAGCTCAAGCATGTATCCTGCTGTCATTCTTGATGGAATAGCGTGCGGGTTCATGCATAGATCCGGAATCAGTCCGCCTTCTGTGAACGGCATGTCCTCGTTGTTTACCAATAAGCTTATGATTCCCTTCTGTCCGTGCCTTGCCGCCAGCTTGTCTCCTACTTCTGGCAGCATAACCTCTCTTGTCCTTACTTTCACAAGTCTGTTTCCACCAGATGCTTCAGTTGAGGAGCCCTCGGTCATTACGACCCAGTCAACTCTTCCGCCTTCGCCATGCTTTATTGCCATGGAGTTTTCTCTTCTCTTTTCCTCCAAGACACCCAGTTCGCCTACCTCTTCTAAGAATCTAGGCGGCGATGTCTTTCCGACCAGCACTTCTCCGCCAGCCAAATCGAACTCAGGCTCGACAATTCCATCAGAATCAAGATATTTGTAAGCTTCCTCGCCTCTGTAGCCGACCATCTCTGCCTTCGGAGTCTCGAATTTGTCCTTCTGGCCTCCCGGATATCTCCTCTCTTCATCCTCGTAGCTCCTGTAGTATACCATTCTTCCAAGGCCTCTCTCAACAGCGGCTTTGTTGATTACCAAAGCATCGGAAATGTTGTAGCCCCTGTAAGGCATTACTGCGACCACGAAGTTCTGGCCAGCAGCTTTTCTTTCAAGCCCCACAATACTGGTGTACTTTGTCTTTACCAGTGGAGTCTGCGGATATAGAAGAATGCTGCCCTGAGTGTCTGTCCTTAAAGCAAAATTGGTAGCGTATATTCCTATGGACTGCTTGATCATGGTTGTGGTCATGGGTATTCTTGGAGCTGAGTTGTGCTCTGCATACGGGGAAACACAAGCCACGATTCCCAGCATCAGGCTTGGGTGGATCTCCAAGTGAGTGTGCGCGCTCGTCAATTCCTTGTCATCTATCGCAATGTAAGCGTTTTCCTCTTCCTCTGCATCCAGATATTCAACCACGCCGTTCTTTATCAGGTCAGAGAACTGCAGTTTCTTGTCTCTAAGCATCTTCGTATGATCAGAGGTCAGCTTAGGCTTCCCCTTCTCCACGATTATGAGCGGTCTCAAGGCTCTTCCTTCGCTTGCGTTTACATAAATCTCATCAAGATCATCGTAGTAAGCCACAGTCATGTCAAACGGAAGGACTCCGCTTCTCCTCTTTTCTCTTGCGTCCTGCACAAAGTCCTGCGGTTTCTTGTGGAATCCGACAAGCTTCCCATTCAGATAGACGCCAGAACCCTTTACTTCGCTTACCTTTTCCTTAATCAGGACGACTCCCAGTTTTTCAAGCGCGGTTTCCAAGTCCTCAGCCTCTCTTGAAGAAACCAAGCATCCTATTGCAAGGTTCTTTACAAGGCCCACACTCTGTCCTTCTGGAGTCTCATGCGGACAGATCTTTCCAAGATGAGTAGGATGGAGGTCTCTAGCCTCGAAATGCTGCTGCGTCTTTGATAACGGGGAAATGACTCTTCGTAAATGCGACATAGAAGCCATGAATGTTACTCTGTCAAGCAATTGTGATACGCCCTGTCTGTTTCCTGGCCACTGGCCTGTTCCCATCGCAAATCTGATTCTTTCTGTCAAGGCGTCCGGCCTTATGAGAGTTCTAATCTGCAACTTCCTGCCTCTTGTATAAGCTCTCTCTATCTGGTACTTCATGTCCTTGACAAAGTTCTGGAACGCATATCTGAACAGATCTTCCATCAAATTACCGGAAATCTTTATCCTCTTATTGGCGTAGTGGTCCCTGTCATCGTCGTCCCTCTTCCCATAAGCGACCTCGATGCATCTTTCCGCCATTCTAGCCAAGAAATAGCCCTTCTTTACTCTGTCTTCTGGCTTTAGTCCAATGTGCGGCAATAAGTAGTTGTCCAAAACAAATGCTGCCCTCTGCTTTCTGTACTCCTCAGGTTGGCCTGCTGCCACTCTTTTTCCTATGTAGTCAAGGGCCTCGTCCGTGGTGTCAGCTTCTATTCCCTCCAAGTTAAGCATTATGTCATTCAAGACTTCAGGCTTTTCAGAGAATGCCTCTGCCAGCTTCTGCTTTGTTCCGAAACCAAGCGCCTTGAGAACTACGAAAAGGTTGAGGTTCTTGTGGAATGCAGGGAAGGACAGGTAGAACTGGCCCTGGTTCTTTCTTTCCAGTTCCACTTTAGCTCTGAATCCGCCAGAAACAGAGAACACAGTGGCTGAAACCAATTGCTTTCCTGCCTTTGAATCCTTAGTAACTATCATTCTGTTAGGAGCGACGTCTTCCATGGACACTAGTACTTTTTCCGAGCCCTTGATTATGAAATATCCTCCAGGTTCGTCTGCGTCCTCACCCTTTGCAATTAGCTCTTCTCTATTAAGTCCCTTCAAATAGCATAAATCAGACTTCAGCATCACCGGTATTTCGCCGATATAGACCTCATCCTTGTCGATTTCCTGCCCGTTTTCAAGCAGGCTCATTTCCAAATACAAAGAAGCAGAATAAGTCCTGTTTCGCAATCGAGCTTCCTGCGGCATCATCTGTCTCTTTGAACCGTCGGCTTCAGTGACGTGGGGCTGCTCGATCCTGAGCTTGTGGAACTTCACAGACGCCTTTTGCTCTGTCTGTATATCGAGGTCCTTGGTTTCACTGATTATCCTGTGGACCTTCTTGTTTATGAATTCATTATAGGAATCGATATGCTGCTTGACGAACGGGTTCTCCCTAAACAATGCTTCTACGACTTCCCAGTAATACATAGTTACACCGTTACATGACAATTCTGTAGTAGATTGCCTCGCCGGCAGTCGGACTTCTTCGGATAATCTTCAGAAGATCCCCTCTCTTTGCTTCTATAGCTTTTACAACTGGGTCTTCTCTGCTTATTCTTGGAATTGCGTCCAGTCCTACGCCGAACTTTTGTAAGACTGCGGCTGCTTCATCCTTACTCAAGATTTCATGCTTTGGCACCAAAACGTGCTCTAGTATGATCTCTTTTTTCATAGCTCGACCCGATAAAATTAGATCTTTAGAGATTGATAGGACTAGTCCGATACAAATCCTATATAAAATAGTCGTTATATGTCTATATAATTCTTTCGCTATGCCCCTTTAGGTGGTTTTCGAGCCAGATTCCGCATCCTTCTCATGATCTGGTTTATTTCCTGTATATAGGCAACGGATTCACTATCTGTCATTTTCTGGCTTTCCTGTCCAATGTGAGCATAACTTACCGCTAGATTTGGATTATCTTTACTACCAGCGATTCTGACAACATAAGAGCCTGTACCTTTTGTGCTTCTCCTCAAAAATATGTCATCAGTTATCTTAGTATACCCTATTTTATTTAGAACTTGCTGCATCTGTTTTAAATTCAACCTTTTTGATAAAAATTGTTGAAAATTAGGCAGCGAAGTCTCATGTTTGAACCACTGTTTTTTAATATCATATTGAAATGTTGGATGGGTGATATGTCCTTCATGTTTTCCACCCTCGTGCAACCATGATTTTCTTTCCCATTCTGGGTGAGTTTCCCACCAAGCTTCCTCTATATTAGTTACCTTTCTTTTTCTTTTTGGAGGCATAATAGAGATAGGGCTAGAGAATATAAAAATAAGCGCCCCCTGCGGGAATCGAACCCGCGTCACAGGCTCGACAAGCCCGTATCCTGACCGCTAGACTAAGGGAGCAAGTCCCCAGGGTGGGAATTGAACCCACAACCCCACGCTCACTGCTTCCAGTGATTCACGGCGTATCGCCACAAAAACTACAGGCGTGTGCTCTACCATTGAGCTACCTAGGGTATTACTTTAATCTCGTTTTTTGAGTTTAAAAGAGAGTGGGGTCGCCCGGATTTGAACCGGGGTCACTGACTCCCGAAGCCAATAGCCTGAACCAAACTAGCCGACGACCCCTAAAAACCTTCAAAAACAGATCCAAGACCGGACTCGGCGCCGCTTAGCTCGTCCTCGATCTTCTTCTTTACTTCCTCATACTCTTTTCCAGAAAGCTTTGTGACACCTTTTATCATTATGGATTTCTCATTTCTCTTGAAAAAGTCTTCATCGGCCTTTATGTACAGATAATAGAAATTCCCAGGCAATCCCAGGCTGTTTGAATCCCTTAGATTGAAGCCCGTCCTTGTAAACTCGTTTATCCTGAACTTACCCTCGACCATAGTCTCGGGAGCTTCCACTATCTTTTTTACTTCTGCCAAGGAATGTCCTTCTATTTTGTATATGTGTATCATCGTCTTCGTCTCTTTGCTGGTACTATTGTCTTTTTTCCTTTATTTATAATAGTGTACCATACTCCAAAGAGGATGAACCACGCGATGGTGTAGCCGAAGAACGCATGTGTTGAAGTCCAGCTGTTTCCATAGACCATAAGGCCGTTTAGCTGGAACAGGTATTCGCCGAATGCGCCAAAGAATCCGAACAATAAGCATTCTAGATAAAGGAAGTTCCTGTTTATTCTGTCAGGAAGGTGCATCGCCCAGGCTGTGCCTCCGATAAATGTCAGGGCTATTATCTCTATCGGTACATAACCTATGGTAAATAGGGAGTGCTTTGTGTACCAAAGACCAAGCAAGCCGCCAGCGTTCTCTATGATCCAATCGAAGACCACAAGGAAGACGCCGAGCTTCCAGGCAGGATTTAGAGGTCTGCCATTGAAGTTCCATTCATAGAACAGCCATACGAGAGCCGTCGCTATGAGAGTAATATACATGGAGTAGCCTGCATTTGGAGTGACTGAATAGAAAAATATCCCGATTAAAGAAAAGGCCATGAACTTTCCGAGCAGTTTTTCACGCAGAAATTTTTCCATAAAAATCAGTACTCAAAGAATACATTTTATGTATATAAAAGCCTCAGGAGGGAATTGAACCCTCAACCTACGGTTTACAAAACCGTCGCTCTACCGTTGAGCCACTGAGGCGTGATATTATTGTGGTTTTTGTCTTTTAAATGCCGGCGGTGAGATTTGAACTCACGACGACCAGATTATGAGTCTGGCATTCTACCAGGCTAAATTACGCCGGCGCGTATTAATTGTCGATAAACGGTTATAAAGCAGTTCTGTTTAGTAGAATCATGTTTTCCAGGGTCGACATAAAGAAGGCTATAAGCCGAGGAGTACTGAAAATCTCTCCATATAATGAGAAGAACCTCCAACCGAATTCATACAGATTGCACCTGGATAGTGATATAGCCATTGCTAAAAAGGGCACAGTAGTGCGCAAGACATCAAATTATTCGAAATATTATACCAAGAAGAAAGTCAAGGAGTTTGTTCTGAGGCCAGGAATGTTTGTTTTAGCCAGGAGCAAGGAAAGAATAAGCTTGGGCAAAGAGATAAGTGCTTTTGTGAACGGACGAACCACTTTAGCTAGATTGGGAATAGCCGTCACTCAGACAGCGCCCGTCATTCAGTCAGGCCACGGCAAGCCGAAATCGCGAAAGATCGTGTTTGAGATCAGCAATGTAGGTCCTCTATCTGTAACGTTGTATGAGGGCATGGCTATTTCGGAGATGGTCATCTTTGGATTGCACACTCCGACAGATAAATTGTATGATGAAACAGGAATCTATGGGAAAAAGAAGGATCTTGACGACCTGTTACCGCTGAAAGATATTTAAGCCTTGGGTGAGGATTGAACTCACGACCTCGTCCTTACCAAGGACGTGCTCTACCACTGAGCCACCAAGGCGCACTGAGAATTAGCAAAACACTACAATTTATGCTTAATCTTGTTCCATATCTCTTCGTGAATCTCTTCTGGGTTCCTTAGTTTGCTACCATTGGTGCAGTTTATTACTATCCAGTCGTCTTTCTTGGCTGCGTGGAGGTACATGTCCCTTACTCTCTTCTGGTATTCGAGGCTCAGCTCATAGACATCCTTCTTTCTATTGCTCTTTAATCTCCTGGCAACCTCTGGAGGCATGTCCAAGTATACCACTATGTCGGCCTGTGGCAGTCTCGACTCGACCTCATCAATCCAGTTCAGGAACGAATTCCTAGCCTCTCCCTCGAACCTAGCCCCCTGATAACCTATATTTGACTGAACATATCTGTTGGCTATCAATATCTTCCCCTTCTTTATCTTCTCAAAAAGCTCGTCCTTGTGCTGGTATCTGTCGACCGCAAACATCAGAGCCGCCAGCTCGGGAGTTACTTTGTATTTTGCGTCCAGCTTTCCAGTGAGCTGCTCCTTTATGAGCTTGCCAATGGGCGAGTCATATGTAGGAAAATCCAGGACCTCAACCTTCTTGCCATTCTGCTTAAGATGCTTCAGAAGTAGATTGGTTTGGGTCTTTTTCCCTGAGGAATCAATTCCTTCTAAAACTATGAACATATAAATCAGGGGAGAATGAGCCCTCTTTCTAAGGTATTTCTGTATATTAAAGGAATCCGTTCGGAAAACTAAGTGCAGGGGACAGGATTCGAACCTGCGTAGTCGCTAGGACAAAGGATTTTAAGTCCTTCCCGTTTGGCCGCTTCGGTACCCCTGCGTAATCTAATTAGGGCTTCAGGTGTTTAAAAAGAGAGATTTAGAGGCCTAACTTTGCCTTCTCTTTGACATAATCCTCAATGAGCTTTGGATCTACAGAGATTCTGACACCAAGAAGATCTAGGACCTTCACTGTTATGTATGATTTGGCGAGTTCCACACCAGTCTTCGTCTTGTTCTTGGTCATCTCATTTATCTGTTTTGTGACAGATGGATTTGAAAGCTTCACAAGCGCTGTTGCCATCTGCTGCTCGGACACCTTGCCCTTAATCAGCCAGTCCTTCTTCTTTTCATCATACTGCGCACCAGAAACTTCGTAAGCTATTTTATCATATTCATGGATTGGAAGCTCGTCACACATGAAATCCCAAATCTTCCTGCCCATGGTCTCCTGTATGCTAGCCAGGATTCTGGAGACATCTATCTTTGGAGTGTTCGGATCCACTCTCTGTTTCTTTACAACAATCCAGTTGCCTACCTCTGCAGTAAAGTTTATGTCTCCCATTGTTCTCACGTTATTTATAATCAATTAAAAATGCATACTATAAATGCTTATAAAAATAAAGCTCCGTCAGTTTGGCGGAGCATCAGGATTTCTCTTACTTGGGTCCAAGAGCACAGCCTCCTGCTCCTGGGTTGCAATTTGCTTTTAACTTGTCCATCATTACACCTCCATCATAACTCTATTTAGCGCTACTCTATTAAAAATGTATGCGCTTCCTTGTGCGTCCTCAAAACTAGGAATGTAACCGTCTTGTCTATAAATTCCTCAGACAGCTCGCTTATGATAAACTTGTTCAACTCTTCCATGTCCTTGAATTTGACAGAAATGAACATGTCATATTCTCCTGTGACAGAGAAGACTCCGAAGACATTTGGGTGCTTGCTGAGTTTCAGGAGGAAGTTGTCTATATTCTTCCTCTTGACTGTAGCAGCGATCATGGCAGTTACGCTGTAGCCTAGTTTCGTGTAGTCAATAGTGGCGTGATAGGCTTGGATAATACCCACGTTTTCCAGCCTGGTTATCCTGGCCTGGATAGTGCCGGTAGCTACTTTTAGCTTTTCCGCTATCTTTCTATATGATAGTCTGGCGTCTTTCTTCAATTCCTTGAGGATCTGGAGATCGAGCTCATCGATAGGCACTTCTGTAGTTTGCATAATCCACCCAGCAAAGAGTATTGTAATTGACCATATATTAAAAGGTTTCCATTTTAACTGGACAAACGTTCAATCTGGTTAAGTGCTCCCGGCGGGATTTGAACCCGCGTCATAGGCTTGAGAAGCCTATATCTTACCAGATCAATTCTTTAGAGAAAAGATCACTTGGCCGCTAGACGACGGGAGCGATATGAACTAAATCTATTACGCTGATAGGGGTTACTAAATCCTATCTCTTTGAAGTACCTTTGGACCTCTTCGGATTTACCAAGACAGCAATATGGGCTACTATCTGTAGTCCACTTAGATGGATGAAAACTTAACTTATTAAAGGCTTTTGTTATATCTTCTCTTAATTGTGGTATATAAGACGTTATCCAGATAGATGGTGCTTTATGATTTTTGGTTTTAGGGGCCACGCAGCCATCTGTATCTATTATGCCCCTTAAACACGCACCTACAAATTTATTATTTTTGAAAATCCAATCTGGTATTCCAACATTATTTGCTTTTTTGTTACCAGTTCGAATCCCTATAGATCTTAATTTTTCTACAGTATCTTTTTGTTGAGATATTAATTGAATTTCCTTGCATGTTTTATGCTTCTTTATAGATAATTTGGTGTTAAATTCTTTTTCAATTAGCGGCTTCACGTAATTTATTAAATAATCCTTATCGTTTTCCGAATTTCCAGATATAGTCACTTGCCTAATTTTATAATTATCATTCAGATATATGCCGCCATCCCCTAACATTATCCCTACAATCTCAGCCAAGTTTTTGTTCATAGAATTAAGAATCATTCGAGCTATATAACGACTGTGGGAGCGTATTACTTCTTCGGTTTTTTAGCCTCTATAAACCTATATAGATTTTTTACAATGTCTTCCCACTTGCTTGTGCTTATTATTTCTGCGACTTCCTCTTTTGGAATTCCATAAGCCGAAGCGTAATTTACCTCATCGGCTATTTGCACAATAGTGTCCATATATTCCCCTTTAAGCTCATCTGCTATCCGTTCTTTTCTATCTAACCTCTTTGCAGCTATCCTATTTTGAATTACATTTCTTAATTTAGAAGGTCTAATTTGTCTCTTTCCTATTGTTAAATAATCGATATGATGTTCTGCAGGTTCCCTTAAGTCCATCCAATACATCAGTCCGGATCCTCTCTCTAGGACAGTCTTTATCGCTTCTTTCTTTAAATATTCTTTTAGTGCTTCGTGAAACTCAGGCTCTCTCGGTTTGGAATAAGCGCCCTTAAGATGCAGCTTTTCGTGTTCCACAACTTCAGGTACAGTTTCATCGTAAGGGACATCATCAACATTTATTATCAAAACTTTATTCTTCAATTTTCTAGGTTTTACAGCTTCCGATTCAATTCTACCATGGCTTTCTTGAAATTCCCATCTTGGTTTTGTAACTCTTTTATAGTCATTATTATGCAGGAAAAATATCACTCCACCCTTAGTTTTTTGCATGAAGAGTGGTTCAAGTGCAGACATACCAAAGATTTTTCTGAATATATTATTGATACTGAACATTCTTTTATCTGTTGCCTTTTTTAACTGCCTAAGAACTTGTCTATCTCCTTTTTCAAATCTTTTTTGAAATCCACTATGTCTTTTCATAAAATCATCCATGGGTCCGGTGAGGATTGAACTCACGATCTTCGCTCTGTGAAAGCGACGTCTTAACCACTGGACTACGGACCCCCTATGGCTAAGTCTTTTTAAGATTAGCTGGATTCGGAAGTGTCTCTCTTCAACATCCGTCATTATCCTGAAGACATTCTCATGGTTTGCCAAAGCACCTATGAGCTTCTCCCTGTTCTCCGCATGCTGGGCTATGTGCCGTCCTATGGTGTCTTCAAGAAGTCTTTTTGGATCGTCTACGTAATTTCCAGGGTTGTGCTCCATGGTCTTTACCATTTCAAATATGGCCTTGTCAGGTATAGGGCCTCTCTTTTCCCTTACATTGGTAAGGGCCTTAATTACAGCGTTTCTGTTTACCGACATCAGGGCATCGCTGACAAGAGGACTTCCTCTTGCCACGTCCTTAAGATAATCCTCCATCTCCCTGGCAGCCCTCCTTGTAGGGATGTCCTTTGTGCTTAGAGGGGGAATGCCAAATATCTCAAGTCTCAGGTTCCTAGATTTTCTTTTTTTAGGGTTCGATAGTCTCATGTTATCACATAGTCCCGGGCGGATTCGAACCGCCGTCCAAGGCTCCAGAGGCCTCGATCCTTGACCGCTAGACTACGGGACTGTATCCACTAGGAGTTTATAATTTTGAGGCTATATAAATCAAATCAGACCGAGAACAAGCGGAGCTTCGGCTTCTTGAATTTCACGGCGCAGCTCACGCAGTAGTTGAGTACTTTTACCTCGTGGATGAGCCCCCTTGCCGGGTGTATGTTTGTGGCCTCTCTCAACACCAAGGCGGCTGGATATTCCTGGCTTGCCCTTGGCTCCTTGAGCTTTGCAATAAGAGGAACGGCCGATAGTCTGAGTATCGCCGACATCACAAAGACCAGCGGTATGCCAGAAAGAACAAATGTAATGTTATCTGATATCAATCCGCCTAGTATTGGTGCGATTATCAATGGGATGGATGCCAGGGCATTATAATCTGCAAGCTGCACGGCCTTTTTCTTCTTGCTCGTCACATCCAATAGGAAATTGAAGACGGAGAGTTCCTGACCGGCCCACATCATACCAGAAAGGATCTGCGCGGGTATCAAAACCCAGAGCGTGCTCGGCGTGGCCAGAAGGAAGGCTAAAGGAACAAGCGCTGTCCCAAAGGTGCATGCCAGAAGAACGGCCTTGTCGCCATATTTGTCAGAGATTTTCCCCCACTTGCCCTGGAAGATTATCCAGGTTACCACGGATACTGCATTGAAAAGCGCGAAAGTCGTATAATCCATCTTGAGGTTCACGAGCATATATACTGTGAATAGGGGTGAAGCAAGCATGTATGCGAAGTTGAAATATGAGATGAAGATTATGAATTTTTTGAACTCCCCACGGACGTCAAAGAAATCCTTTAACTTGTGATCATGGTCTTGATATTTTCTTACCTTTATCTTGTTGCTGAAGTATATCGCGATCGCGACAAAGACAAGAGCTATGGCAAACATGCTTGCGAACCCATACCATTCGTTGCCCTTGAATCTATCTAGGAGCAATCCACCCCCAAGGGTTGCGAGCATACTGAAAAGTCCGATGAACATGTTTCTTTTGCCGAAATATCTGCCCCTAATTCTTTCGGGAACAATATCAGACATGGCGGACTGCAGCGCCGGGCTCTTAATAGAGATTATCAACCAGTATATTGCAAGAAGTATTATTAGGGGTATTACTAATTTATCGCCAAAAAGAAGCGGCAGTAACAATATTGGTATCCACAAGCTTCTGCCTATTATGCTCAAGACAACCTCTATCTTTATCCTGTCCTTGTATCTCTCAACGACTTCTGCGCCAGGAATCTGTCCGATCACAGACCCCAGATACGGCAGAGCGCCAATGATTCCAACTATAGTATTGCTAGCACCAAAAAGCAGAGCATAAGGTATTATGAAAGGAGACGTGAGTCCATCAAATATTGCCCAGAACGACCCGTCATATATCAGATACTTCCTGTTTTTCCCACTCATTTAGACACCCAAAAAGTCTTCCAGCCTCTCAAATCCTTCCTTTATTCTAGGCTCTGGTTCTGAGACAAATGTAAATCTAACATGCTTGCGCCCGCTCCTTCCGAAGAACTTCCCAGGTATCACAACAAGGTTCTTTTTCTGCAAAAGCTTGTCAGCGAATGCCTCGTCGTCCATTTTTCCCAGGTAATTGGACATGTCAACGAAGAAGTAGAATGCGCCCCTCGGCATTGCCGTCCCTGCGTCCGGTATCACCTTTTTCATGAGTTTTGCCATCAAGTCCCTCCTTCTCTTGTAGGTGGGGACTACTACTTTCTTCACATAGCTCTTCTGGATCTTGCCCTTGTGCTCCAGAGCCTTCTCAACCATTATCTGCGCCGGCCTTGACGGGCAAAGGCTTGTGTATTGTTTCAGTTTTTCCATTCTTTCCACTATCCTTTCTGGGCCGTAGGCATAACCTAGCCTGAACCCTGGGACCGACAGCGACTTGGAGAAGGAGCAGCATGTAAGGGTATTCTCATATCCGCCGAACTTCCTGGAATTGACGAACTTCCCCTGCAGGACAATGTGCTTGTATATGTCATCAGTGATCAGCCAGAGCTTGTGGTCCTCAGCCAGCTCTACTATCCCTCTAGTGTTCTTGTCGTCCTGTATCCTTCCGGTTGGATTGTCAGGGGAAAGCAGCATTATCGCCTTTGTCTTCTTTGTGATTTTCTCATTCACCCTGTCCGGTAACATCTGGTAGTCGTCCTGCCATTTCGTGTGCACAGGGACAGGCACTCCCCCAAGGTATTCTATTGTCGGTTTGTAAGCAAGATAAGTCGGGTCTGCGATTATGACCTCGTCCTTCGGGTCTATTGTGGCACTAAGTGCGATAAAAAGTCCTTCGCTTCCGCCATCGGTCAGGGCTATTTCCTTTTTCGGGTTCATGTGGATGTGCTCTTCTGCTTTCAAATCATCTGCAATCTTTTCCAGAAGGCTTGGTATGCCGATAGTGCTGCTGTAGCCAGTTGTCTGGTGCGGATTTAGTCTCAGTTCTTCAATCAGGTGCTCTATCATTTCTTTTGGAGGCGCAACACTCGGGGCTCCCCCACCGAAACTTATTATGTCCTTGTTGCCAGCCGCTCTTTCAAGTAAGACAGCGATTCTTCTTACGGGCGAACCAACAATCTCCTTAACTCGGTTAGAAGCCACTGGCATGTTCTAATCACTCAGGAATGCTTTATAATCGCTTCTCTTCTTTTGCAACAAGTCTTTTAACCTTTTCGAATGCATCCGGATTCACGGAAATGCTGTCTATCTTGTTCTTCACCAGGAATTTGGTGAACTCTGGATAAACAGAAGGCGCCTGGCCGCATATTGATATTGTCTTATGCGCCTTGTGGGCGTTCCTTATCAGCATCTCTATTGCAGCAAGCACTGCTGGGTCCTTTTCGTTGTACAGGCCCATCCTTCCCAATATCTGCGAGTCCCTGTCGACACCAAGTATCATCTGCGTCAGGTCGTTTGATCCTATGGAGAAGCCGTCGCAGTATTTTGCAAACTGCCCGGTTATAAACACGTTCGATGGAATCTCAGCCATGAACCAGAGCTTGAAATCCTTACTTCTTCTCAGACCCTCGCTTTCCATTATCTTCACAATAAGTCGGGCTTCTTCCACGACTCTTACAACAGGGAGCATTACCCAGAGATTCTTGTACTTCTGCCTTACTTTCTTGACTGCTCTCAACTCAAGTCGGAAAGCTTTCTCATATTGCGGAGATATATATCTGGACGAACCCCTCCAGCCTATCATCGGATTCTCTTCCTTTGGCTCGTACTTTTCCCCACCCTTCAATTCTCGATATTCATTGGTCTTGAAGTCCGAAAATCGCAGGACAACAGGCCTTGGATGGAATGCCTTTGCCACCTTTTCCACTGCATCTGCCAGCTTGTCGACAAACTCGTGCCCTCTTCCCTGATCAATCATGTGCTGCGGATGCTCTTTTATGTAGGTAGCAGTGATGAACTCCTCTCTCATTAGACCGACGCCGTCAACTGCCTTTTTTGCAACCTCGTCAGCTATCTCAGGGATGCCGAGATTCACATATATCTTTGTTTTAGTTTTTGGAAGCTCCCCTAAATCAGCAGTTCTTTTGGCAGTGGCAAGTATTCCTTCGAAAACCTTTCCAGCATCGCCGTCAACAGTGACTTCCTGACCGTCATGCAGGTTTCTGGTCGCCTTTTCTGTTCCGACCACAGCAGGGATCCCCAACTCCCTTGAGACGATTGCAGCATGCGATGTTGATCCGCCTTCATCAGTGATTATTGCTGAGGCCTTTTTCATGCCAGGCACCATGTCCGGGTTTGTCATTCTAGTAACTAGTATGTCTCCATAGGCTATCTTGTTCAGTTCATCAAGGTTGTGGACTATCTTTACCTTTCCTGCGCCTAAACCAGGTGAGGCCGGCAGTCCCTTCAGCAGCTCCTTTCCAGTGGCAGCGGATTTACCTGCCACCTTTCTTCCCACCCAGTATGTTTCCGGCCTGCTCTGCACAATATACAGCGTGCCATCCTCATCCTTAGCCCACTCCAAATCCTGGGGTTTGCCGTAATGTTTCTCAATATCTATCGCATACTTGGCAAGCGTCTTTATCTCAGAATCAGAAAGCACTGCTTTTTTCTGCCAGGACACAGGAACTTTCATCTCAACGGTTCCGCCGTTTTTCCTGTTTTTCAGCATTGTTGTCTTTGGAACCACCTCCCGCGATCCAATCTTCAAATCCCTTTTCTTCACTAGAAAATGGTCTGGAGTGACTTTTCCCTGGACAACGAACTCTCCCAAACCATAGGAGCCTTCAACCGTGACAACGCTTCTATCTCCATTCCTTACATCTAAGGTAAACATGACACCAGACGCTGCAGAATTTACCATCCTTTCAACCGCACAGCTCAGATCAACTCTCCTGTGCTCGAACCCCTGCTCTATTCTGTAAAATATTGCCCTTCCTAGATACAACGAGGCATAGCACTTTTTGACGGCTTCAATTAGCTCCTTGTGGCCATGTACATTGAGATAGGTCTCCTGTGCCCCAGCGAACGACGCACCTGGAAGATCCTCGGCCGTTGCAGAAGAACGCACAGCTACAAACCCTCCACCCATCTTGTCATAGGCGTCTATTATCTCCTTTTCTAAGTCGTCTGGAATCTTTCCTGAAAGCATCATCTCTCTTATTCTTGCGCCTACCTGCTCTATCCTTTTCGTATCATTCTCGTCAGTTATCCTGTGCAGCTCATTTGCAATCCTTGTCCCTAAGTGATTGTATTCCAAAAAGTGTCTGTAAGCTCTTGCAGTTGTCGCAAAACCAGGAGGTATAGGCACCTTCATCTTCGAGAACATCTCACCCAGATTGGCGCTCTTTCCGCCGACAATGGGTATGTCTCGCTTGGTTATCTCATTGAAAAACAGCAGCATCTTTGACATAATTCTACTACCCACTACGGGTTTATAATATTATACAGAGTAATCTTATCATGTTCTTTGGAAACGGTTGGATAGGCAAAAAAGCTCCGGAAATAGTCCCTCTGGACAAGGACAGATGGCTGAATTCCAAGCCTCTGAAAATGAAGGAACTGCTTGGCAAGGTGGTTTTGGTCGATATCTGGGATTACACCTGCGTCAATTGCATCAGAACCCTGCCCTATATCAGGGAGTGGGACAAGAAATACGGCAAGCTCGGCCTGGTGACAATAGGAGTCCATGTTCCAGAGTTCAAGTTTGCCAAGGAAAGGAAGAATGTGGAAGACGCTGCAAAGAAATTTGGATTGACTTATCCCATAGTTCTGGATAATGACTATGAAATCTGGCAATCATGGTACAACAATTATTGGCCGAGGAAGTTCCTGATTGATGCGAAAGGAGTGGTCAGATACGACCATGCTGGTGAAGGAGGATACGGCGAAACAGAAGCAGAGATTCAAAAGCTACTTTTAGAGATGGATCCGAAACTAAAGCTGCCAAAGATTATGGAGCCAGTCAGAGAAGAGGACAAGCCAGGCTCTGTTTGCTATCCAGTGACTCCAGAGACATACTGCGGTTTTCAGCGGGGAGAGTTGGGAAATAAGGAAGGTTACAAGCCTAATATAATAGTAGATTACAAAGACGTTGGGGATCATGAGGATAGTGTTGTTTATCTTCAAGGGTTGTGGGTCGCAGAGCCTGAGAATCTAAGGCACGCAAGGAATACAAAAGATTATGATGATTATCTGCTGATGAAATATCATGCCATAGAGGCTAATCTTGTAATCCGATCAGAGAAAGGCAAGTCTTTCAAGCTCCTGATTGAGCAGGACGGAAAGCCATTGAACAAGGAGGACAGGGGCGAGGACATCAAAGAAGAGAAGGAAAAGACCTATCTATTTGTAGACGAGCCCAGGATGTACAAGCTGATAAATAATAAGCAGTTTGGAACCCATGTTCTGAAGATATACCCAAATACAGACGAGTTTGGAGCCTATGCCTTCACATTCACTTCCTGCGTCATGTAGGCGGCACAGGTATGCTCCCGAGCAGGTTGAAGCTTATCAGCACGGCTATCAAGAGCAGGACAAGCACTATCACGAGATAATACAGCCTCATTTTCGGGTCCTTTAGGTTCATGAGTGAATAAAAACCAAGAAAGTATTTATACTTGCTTTTATAGGATTATTATACACAACCATTTGGAGGTAACAATATGGAACAAAGTAAATTTCAAGAAAAAACTGAACCCCAAAAGTACGAAACCCTGAAGGTCGAAGAGTACAAGTACGGCAACAACTTCTTAGAACTAGCAAGAAAGAAGGTTGACCAAGCCGAGTTCATCTCTTTGAGCAAGGGCTTCTACAACAAGGCAGGGGAAAAGAGATACAAGCAGGGAATCGGATTCCCTGACGAGAAGGAAATAAAGGACTTCTTGATACATAACCTGCAGAAACTATAACAAGTCACACCAATATTTTGATGGGACTTTTAGAGAGAGTGTAAACGATAATATGGTAATAAATAATCCTTTGGTGTTATATCTTAAGTCACCGTGCGGAGGAAGTTACTTTGGGAATAATAAAGCTAGATAAAAGCATAATTCCTGCTTGTGATGTAGACACAATCGAAGACTACAAAAAACTAGTTTCTGCGACTCATCACGTAGAGGGCATAGGTGGATACAAGATAGGCTTCTCTTTGGCTCTTACTTATGGACTGCCGATGCTAGTTGAAGAGACTAGAAAGTTCACAGATTTACCACTGATTTATGATCATCAGAAAGCAGCTACAGACATCCCCGATACAGGGGACTCCTTTGCAAAGGTATGCAAGAGAGCAGGTGTTGATGCGATTATTCTGTTCCCTCAATCTGGTCCAGCTACCGAGGAAGCTTGGATAAAGGCTGCTCAGAAGGAAAAGCTCGGCGTTATCGTGGGCGGAGAGATGACACATCCAAAATACAAAAAGAGTGAAGGTGGCTATATTTCTGATGAGGCTTTAAATGACATATATATAAACGCTGCTAAGAATAACGTAACTAATTTCGTAGTCCCTGGCAATAAACCAGATAGGATAAAACATTATAGGGATTTGTTAACATCAAATAGTGTAGAGCCAGTTTTCTATGCTCCTGGTTTTGTGGCTCAAGGTGGAGAAATAAGTGACGCAGCGAAAGCTGCTGGTGACAAATGGCATGCCATAGTCGGTAGAGGAATTTATGCTGCGAAGGACATGACGGCTGCTGCTAAAGAAATGACAAGCAAGTTACGGTGATATAATGATAGATGAAAACTTAGTGAAATTCTTAATAAAAAACGACGTAGTTAGATTCGGAGAGTTTACTTTGAAATCCGGAAGGAAAAGCCCTTACTTCTATAATGCTAGAAGTTTAGATAGTGGAAGTGCTGTTAATATAATAGGAAAAGTCTATGCGCAGATGATAAAAGAAAAGAATCTGGATTTTGATGTTTTATTTGGTCCTGCTTATGCTGGAATACCATTAGTCGCGGCTACTGCTCTACAATTAGTAACTAAATACCAGATTAACAAAAGGTTTGCCTATGATAGAAAAGAGGTAAAAGACTATGGTGACAAAAAAGACGAAGTTATTGTGGGCAAGATAAATGATGAGGATAAGGTTCTTATTGTAGATGATATGATAACGACAGGCGCTACGAAATTGGAATCTATTAAGAAGATTAATATTGTAGCGCCAAATGCAAAGATAGTCGGACTGTTAATAGTGTTTGATAGGGAGGAAGTTACAGATACAGGGAAAAGTGCGGTTCAACAATTAGAAGACAATGGCATCAAGGTATTTTCCCTCTTAAAGGCTAGAGAACTTTTCAATTACCTTCACAAAAGGGAAATAGACGGTAAAGTATATGTAGACGACAATATACTCAAGAGTTTCAATGAATACTACGAGAAATATGGTATAAAGGAGTAATTGCGTGTTAGTAAGTAGGATAGCTGGTTTTGATATAAATCCTGGCATAATGAACGCATCTGGGGCGCTATGCACAACAATAGACGAACTTGAGGCTTTAGGAAAATCTAGAGCTGGCGCAATTGTAATCAAATCCACTACTATAGAACCAAGAGCAGGCAATGCAAAACCGAGGTTTCACACCACCCATCTGGGCTCTATAAACTCTATGGGTCTTCCAAACCTGGGCTATAAGGAATACGCAAAAATCATCCCACACCTAAAGAAGTTCAATAAGCCAGTAATATCAAGCGTAGCAGGACTGCAGCCCGCTGATTTTCCTATAATCGCCGAAGCAATGTCAAAGGCTGGCGCTGATATGTTGGAGATAAACCTGTCCTGTCCTAACATCGCAGGCAAGCCACAAATAGCTCATGACTTTGTATGCAGCGAGGATACATTGGAAAAGATAGTAGATGTCATAGACACACCATTTGGCATAAAGTTACCTCCTTATTTTGACGAAGCGCATCACAAGCAGATGGCTGCCATAATCAAGAAATTCAATCCCGCTTATATCTCCTGCATAAACTCGCCAGGCAGCACGTTAGTAATAGATCCTGAAAAGGAAGAGATGGTTATACGCCCAAAGTTTGGCGGACTTGGTGGAGAATATGTGAAACCGATAGCATTGGGAAATGTAAGGCGTTTCTATGAAATACTTGGCGGAAAGACCCCAATAATCGGTTGCGGCGGTATAAAGACGGGCACCGATATTTTCGAGCATCTGCTAGTAGGCGCTACTGCCGTTCAAGTAGGAACCCAACTTATGAAGGATGGACCAGGAGTTTTTGCCAGGCTGGAAAGAGAACTGGAAACGGTCCTAAAGCAAAAAGGATATAGTGACATGTCCAAAGTCATTGGAAAAGCAAAAGAGCCAGCAGGAAGAGATTCTTATTAGCATTTATGCATATTGATCCACACGTGCATTGCAGGGATTGGAATCAATCCTATAAAGCTACGATAAAATCTGTAACCACCCTAGCTAGAAGCCAAGGCGTTAAGGCTATTTTTGATATGCCAAATACCGATCCGCAGATAACCACAAGAGAGCTAGTGGAGAGAAGGATCAAAACTGCCCAAGAAGAGGGGTGCCTCGAAGGATACTATCTCTATATAGGAATGACAGCAGAACCGAATCAGATCAAAGAAGCCGTAGAGACAGTAAAAACCAACCCCAGAGTGGTTGGAATAAAGATGTACGCTGGCAAGAGTGTAGGCAACTTAGCAATCACTGATGAAAACATTCAAAGAGAAATATACTCACAATTATCCAAGTTGGGCTATGACGGTGTCCTGATTGTGCACTGTGAGAAAGAGAGTCTATTCAAGACGAATCTTTGGAACCCGGCAGAGCCCTCTAGTTGGAACCTGGCCAGACCTATTAAGGCCGAGGTGGCGTCTGTGAAGGATCAGATTAATTTTGCGAGAGAAACCAACTTTCAAGGCCACCTACACATCACACATATCACATCTCCAGAAGCTGTTGACCTTGTCAATAACGCTAAAAGGTATTTGCGGATAACATGTGGGGCTACTACTCATCATCTGAAATTATCCACCTCTGATATGGTTGGCAAAGAAGGCCTGATGCTGAAGGTCAATCCGCCACTGAGAGATAGCCAGACGGTTAAAACCCTTAGAGCGTACCTCAAAAGTGGAAAAATTGATTGGATCGAGACAGACCATGCACCGCATACTGAAAAGGAGAAGTTGGTGGATTACATGTCTGGGATACCGAGTTTGGAGTCTTATTCCAGATTTTTGGACGAACTAAAAAGAGATGGCTTTACAGAACAGCAGATCAAGGATCTAACCTACACAAATATCAAAAAGGTATTTACAAAAGTTAGGGACGTCTAATGTCACTTATATTTTGCCCATAAAGCAGGTTTAAATGCTGAGCGGCATATTTTGTTTATTTGACATTTGTCGCATAAAGGTTTTCTGGAGATGCACACAGCCCTTCCATGCCATATCAATGTATTTGATATGTGCCACCAGTCCTTTTTGTCATAAAGAGGCATCAAGTCCTGCTCAATCTTGTTCGGGTCCTTATTGTCTGTGAGACCAATCCTCTGCGTGAGCCTTTTTACATGAGTATCAACAGGGATTCCCTCGTTTTTGTGATAAGCGCCTGATAAAACGATGTTGGCAGTCTTCCTGGCCACGCCCGGAAGCTTTATCAGATCTTCCATTGTATCTGGGACCTTCCCACCAAAGTCGTTTTGTATCATCTTCGCCGCGTTTATTATGTTCTTTGCCTTGTTATGGTAGAAGCCCGTGGATCGAATCTCCTGCTCAAACTGCTTCAGATCAGCAGTTGCATAGTCATCCACTTTCTTGTACCTTTTGAATAGCTTTTCAGTGACTATATTGACCCGGTCGTCCGTGCATTGCGCTGATAAGATTGTAGCCACTAGGAGCTGTATTGCATCGTGATGTTCTAGGGCAGTGTCTGGTTTGCTCTTATAAATAGGTCTCAGTGTCTTCAGGACTTCAGTAGCCAAACGCTCTCGATTAATCATGCATCTTTATATACCAAGAAAACAATATAAATCCACAAGAAACCTTTGGATCTACGATTTTTTAGGTTTCAAGGAAGGAATTAAATGAAAATTAAAGAATTAAATGCAGGTATGAACGACGTCTCTGTGAAGGCTAAGGTCGCGGGAATATCCCAGCCTAGAGCCGTGCAGACCAAATACGGTCCGAACACAGTAGCAGATGTGACTCTGGAAGACGAGTCAGGTAAGATAACACTTACCCTTTGGGGCAAGCAGATATCCTCACTGAAACAGGGCGACAAAGTAGAAGTGAAGGGCGCCTATGTCAAGGAGTGGAACGGCGAGCTTCAGATCGGCGTCGGTAAGACCGGTGAGATTAACGTACTATAAATCATGTTTTTTAGGAGTTTTTCTTAAAGAAGCTTAGATGTAGGCATATACATTAGGAGTTAGATAAGAATGGCATACGGAGAAAGAAGATTTGGCGGCGGCGGAAGCGGCGGTCGAGGCGGAGGCTACGGCGGAGGTCGTAGTGGAGGCTATGGCGGCGGTGGAGGCGGAGGTGGCCGAGGTGGATACGGTGGAGGACGAGAAAGACGAGACGACGACATGGGTCCTAAGCCTGTTACCGAAGGTCAGGAATACGACGTCACAATAGAGGAAGTAGGCGCAAAAGGCGACGGAATAGCACGAGTAAAGAACTTTGTTATATTCGTGGCTGGAGTGCAAAAGGGTGACAAAGTAAGAATACGAGTCACAAGCGTCAAGGGCCGATTCGCAGTCGGAGAAGTAGTTGGAGCAGCTGGCGCAACTGCATCCGCGGGCGAAGAGTCTGAGGAAGAGTCAGAGGAATCAGAATCTGAAGAGTCTGAAAAGTCCGAGGAAAAGCCTGAAGACAAAAGCGACGAAAGTGAAGAGACTGAGGAGTAAACCCCCTGTCTTTTATTTTTGAAACCCTTTCTATTTCTATGAACTATAAAAGAGGGCTGCTAATAACGGCCCTTGGATTTCTTTTTGCTGAATTCTTTGTCCTACTTGGAGTCAGGGTGGTCATAAACGGCTTCAAATTCCAGCACCTGTGGCTTGGAATAGCACTGATGCTCTTTTCTTTGTATATGGACCGAAGAGGCAAGAATCTGCTCTGGATGGACATATTTTGGTTCGGATTGGGAATAGCAGTCAACGACCTAATCATGGATCCCTACAATTTTGTTTAGTGCGCCATAAGGAAACTTATACAGAGGAGTTATTTTATTTTTTCAACATTGCTAATGATATATTTATGGATATTAGTATGAACAGAGCGCCCGTATTTTTGTAGTTGTACTCTTACTACACCAATTAATTGAATTTTATCTCCAAGCACCACTTTATTCGTGAACTCTTTTTCCAAATAGACAGTTATCCTCTTTGCCTTCTCCCTCTTTATTAACAACTGATGGGGCTCCTGTAACTCCATTTCCTGGAAATCAATAAAAGTGGATTGATCTGTTAAAAGTGTGTAGCTTCTTTTTTCGCAAGAACATATACCCGGTTCTATCCGCTCCTTAGTTTTATCATCCTGCTTGATTTCGTATATCTTGCCGCAGTGATTGCATTCAAATATACCCATTGTCAACTTTGGTTTTATATCTGTAATTTTTGTTACAATTCCATCAAGAGAAACGAGCTTGTTGATATTGTTAGAAGTAATTTCTCTTATATTGACTGTCTCCATGGGCTCACTGGGACTAAATATTAATCAGGACTATTATTTAACTCTTTATTGTAGGCAATAAGAATGCGCTGATTATACCTATACAATAGTGCGCCATAGGGGATTTGAACCCCTGCCAGAACCTCGTTCCACCATCGTTGGTTTGGGAAGGTTCTATCCTACCACTAGACTAATGGCGCTTAACTAAATAGAAGCGCGAACATGTCCCTGGTTCCAGGGCCCATACCCAGGACGAAAACGGCAAACTTCAGCAGCCAGTTCCACTCGTCCTTGGTTTCGCGGTCTATTATGTATATTGCGGCAAGGGCTATTAATATTTTGATAGGTATAAACACCCACACTGGCAGGAAGGAGAACAAGAAGTTAGGCAACACATGCTGTTCTCTAAATCCGCCGAAGATTGACAGGGCAGCTACCGTCGCACAGGAGTCAAAGATCTGCGCAAAAAGCACATACTTGTTGATGCCGTCTAAGAAATCTGGGGCTTTCCAAACAACTATCTTCTGAGTAATAATATAGATGATCACAGCCATTGCTCCAACCACCACAAAGGCAAGCGGATTAGTCACATGGAACAGGGCCATTACTAAAGATAGCGCAAGCAATGCAAAGCCGATATATCTTGTCATGCGTTCTCTGACAGACTTGAATACTAGAGAAATAATCACCAAGGCAGTCATCAAAAAATAAATTAGAGGCGTCACGAAGAAATACTGGAAAGTCCCAAGGAAATTGAAGGTCTCTATGTCCTGCAGGGCCCTCAACACTCCAGCAAGCAGGACGAACGGCAGCAGGTCAAGCCAGAAGTCTTCATCCAGTCTAATTTTCCAGTTCTTCAAGATCTTCATCAGGAAGAACAAGAAGACTATCAGCAATATCCCATAGGTCAGGGTGTTGACTATGTTGTATCCTGTGCCCTCCAGTATCGGATTTATGAAATAGTCCTCAATAAAGCCCATGCTTTTATTATTTGGTGGAGCATTATAATACCATGTCTCAGCTGGTGCCAGTGGGCGTCTGGAATGTCCGAGAGTCTGTTCAAGCAGCACTGGAGACAAAACCATTGAAGTTCGGCTCATTAAAAGAGTCAATGGACCACATGAAAAGAGTGTTCGACATCCCGATAGAGCGCTGGAACCAGGAGAGCGAGGTTCTTAAGCACCTGATACATCAGAGAAGGATAACGGACTTTGTTGAGTAAAATGATCCATTCTTACGACATCATAGGTGACATAGCAGTCTTCGAGCTACCTAAGAAAGGAAACGCCAAGAAGATTGCAAAGGAGATAATGAAGAGTCATCAAAATGTCAAGACTGTCTGCGTCAGGACAGGAAAGCACTCTGGAAAGTACAGGATAAGACCGATAAAGGTCGTGGCCGGAAGAAAGAGCACTGAGACAATACACAAAGAGTCAGGAGTGTCAATGAAGCTCAATATCGCAAAGATGTATTTCACCCCAAGATATTCCCATGAAAGGGAGATCATAGCCTCCCAGGTAAAGCCGGGAGAGACTGTCGGAGTATTCTTCGCTGGAGTTGGTCCTTTCGCCCTTGTCATATTCAAGAAGCAGCCAAAGGTAAAGGAGATCTATGCTGTGGAGCTCAATCCAGTCGCCTACAAATACCTGGAGGAGAACATCAGAATCAACAGGGCAGGCGAAAAGATAATCCCGATAAAGGCAGATGTCAAGAAGTTGAAAGATGTTCCAGAGCTGTTCGACAGGATAATAGCTCCGATACCAAAGCATATGGAGGAGTTCTTCCCCTACTGCATCAAGTACCTGAAGAAGGGAGGAATCCTGCATTACTATTCCTTAGGGCCAGAGGAAAGGCCTTATGAACAAGCGGAAGAGTTCCTGAAGAAGCATAGAGGAATTAAGATAGTCCAAAAGCGCGTGGTGAGGCCATACGCCCCTGGAATTGTCCAGGTCTGCCTGGACCTGCGAATTTTCTAACCTGTGGGTGAACCGCCTGTCAAACCAGCCAAGTTGAGTAGGCTGAGTAAGCTTACATAGAAGGTCAGCAGAGCAGCCACTAGTATAACAATAGTGGTCTGTGCCAGTGAGGCGCCATAGTTCTCCCTTGCCGCCAAGATGTAAAGCATTAATCCGTAAACTACCAGCAGAATCACGAAGAATGTGAATATGAATCCTATGATAGTTCCTGCATTCAAGGTGGTCGAGCCGCCACTAGACAATGTGGCCAGTGCGCCAAATACCACAGTCAGGATCTTTACTGTTACAAAAGGATAAGTCTCAAGAACGAACAGCTTCTTCCATTCTCCCCTGTGCTCCAGGGTTCTGAAAAACCAGTGGGCCACGAATACGAAGGCCACGAAGGTTATCAGCGAGCCTATAGTATCATAGGCAAGGGTTTGGAAGAAGATATTAGCCACGTCAGCGCTCTTTGAGGTGATCACAGCTGCTATTGCAGATACTATCCCAGCTATTACGAGACCAGCTATTAGGACCAGCCAGGCCTCGCCCCATTTGACCGTCCTTTTTATGTGCCTGAGAGTAGGGACTGGATCCCTTAGAACGCCAAGAACATTGACAAAAATAGCCATATTTATCGAGTTCCTTAAGAAAAGAGCATATAAAAAGGTTCCTCAGAACAGCAGCACGGCAGCCGCCGTATTTCCACCAAAAGCTTTATAAACTGAGGAGCGCTCGAATAGCTTAGGAGGTCTATAAATGGCAAAGAAAGCAGACACTGGTAACATAGGATACTGGGCATTCCTTATAGGGGTACTCATAGCTATTGTTGCAGGTTTGGCGTCTGCGGCAGGCTCTCTTGGAGGAGCTGGCGAAACAGTATTAGCTGTTTTGGTAGTTCTCGGAGTAGTCGTTGGTTTCCTCAACATAATGGACAAGAACCCGACAACTTTCCTGATTGCTGTACTAGCGATCAGCGCAACTGCCGGAGCATTTGACCCTCTGAACCAATTTGCAATAGGCGGATACATACATGCTATTATCTCTAACATGGTAGCGTTCGTATGGCCGGCAGCAGTAATAGTTGGTCTGAAGGTTATCTGGGATCTAGCTGCTAAGTAAGGTCTCCTTACTGGCAAAAAGGTCTTATACCAAAACCCATTTTTCCTTCTATTTCTATCTTTTCTCTGTCCAAGCGCAAGCGCTTTAAAGCTGAAAACCCTAGTTCTATCATGCCAAAAAGGAAACTTTTCAACAGAAAGCCAAGGACAGCTGCATCTAAGGAAGAGCCCAAAGAGATAGTGGCCTTCAGAGAGCACCAGAGAGTTGTCAGGACAATAGACTCATTTGGAACATATCTAAAACAACATCCTGATGAGATAAGATTCATTAGGGAGGAGCTTAAAGCGATGGCAGAGAAGCGAGACCTGCCTCCAGAGGTCGCCATGAGCATTGTCGAAAGCGCCTTAAAATATGTAAAACGGCGCAAGAGCCCTTAATAAACTTCTTTTTCTACGATTAATATAGGGCCCGTAGCGTAGCCTGGATAACGCGAACGGCTTCGGACCGTTAGATCGCGGGTTCAAATCCCGTCGGGCCCGCTTGTGATACCATGGTAGAAAGGCGAGGAAATCTCTTCGCATGCGAGGAATGCGGATTCCTGTACAGAGATAGGAAGACTGCAAACGAATGCGAAGCGTTTTGCAAGAAGAACCATGCCTGTTCCATGGAGATCACGAAGAAAGCAGTTAAGCAGGGATAGCCAAGTGGCCAAAGGCGCAAGCTTCAGAAGCTTGTCTCGTAGAGAGTTCGCAGGTTCAAATCCTGCTCCCTGCACTTATTTAATCTAAAAGCACTTAATTTTATTATGTTCAAAAGAAGAACTAAATCCCGTGTTCAAAGACTTTCCCCTGCTGAAGAAGCGCGAGCCAAGGCTAAGCTAGAGTTGCCTGAGGTAGTTGCAAAAGAGGAACTTGAGATACAGATGTTGAAAGATCCAAGGTTACGCAAGGATATAGAAAAGGAATTTGAACGTATGGAAAATGAAATTATGAGAATGGCCATGGTAAAAGATGCAATGAAAGACCAGCGAGAGGCTGATAAGCTTCCAGACATTTCGCCAATACGTTTACCCAAGATAGACAGATTTGCTAAGGAATACAAACTATCACAGGACGAGGCAGTGAACCTAGCTGCGAGCGCGCTTAAGTGGGTAAAAGCTGCGGAAGAATATAAGTTGAAACCCAAGAAAAAGAAAAATTGGTGGCAGAGACACTAATATTCAGGTGATTATTTCTTTAGAAAGAGTCCGAACAGCGCTGAGAACGGTCCAACCACTATCGTTCCAAAAGTGGCTACTGCAGAATAAAGTATTAGTCCGATAAATATCGGAAGAACATTAAGTATGACCCGTGTCAACGGGAATCTGTCAATTATGTCTGAGGTCAATGTAGGTAGGAAAGAACTCTTCTGCTGGAATGAGCTGTAAACTGAATCTACAGTCTTGTCTAGGTTAGCTGTCTGCGCTTGATATGCCTTTGTTGCCTGTTGCTGGATATATGTCTGTTTCTGATTATCTGGCAATGAACTACAGCTCGGATCGCTGTTGCAGGAATCCGTATATGCCTTAGTAATCTCTGCCTGGGTTAACTCTTGGGAAATAACAAGCTGTCTGACATCATCCTTTGTTATCAAGCTACCCAGATTTATTCCAGAGGCAAAACCTATGACGTTTGATTTTATCAACCCCTGATAGTATGGCCCTGCCGAGGAGGTTATTATTATCCCACCAATAAGTCCGCCCACAGCCATAATCATCATGAATCTCTTGGAGGCATTGTAGACAGCCCCGGCCCTTGAGAGCCCCTTGCCGGATATGTCCCATGTCTTGTGTGCCACATAGAAGCTGCCCAATGCATAGAAAAACATGAAGATCCCAAAGCTGTTTATGGTGCTATATATGTGAAGGCCAGCTCCAAGTGCAAACGCGATTATGCTCCCTGCAACACCAACAATAGATGGATCCCAATCCTTTAGCTTGTTCGTGATCCAGACAAGCAGGGCTGTGTCTGCTGCAAACAAGGCACCTACAATTATCAGATATAATATTGTGTTTCCCACAAATAACTTCTGGAAGATGTTAAGATTGAAGGCGTCTGAGAAGCCAAGGTTCGTCAGAGAGAATAGGTAGGCTATGCCAAAGGTTATCACTGAGAACGCAACTGCACCAATCAGTAGATATTTTTCCCTATCATTCATGTTATTACCTCACAGCCGTCCTTTGTTACTACAATGGATAGCTCTGCCTGCGACACAAGCGAGCCTGCTTTATCTTTCAAAGCAGGATAGGTTCTTATAATTTCCCTCATGACCAGCTCACGAAGGCCGACCTTCAGCTTGAACTCCGGGAACTTCTTAGCTAACCAGCGCTCGCAGAAGGGTAGGGTTTTATAATTTTCCTTTATGAAGCTCAAAATGTTCCTTGCATCTTGTGATCTGGGCAGCAAGTCCTCACGCTCCAGAGAGAACAGGTCTGTCCGCACATCCTCGGTTACCATTCCTCTGCCTGTCGAGGCGAAGGGCTCTATTGCGATAACCATTCCTTCCTCAACTATGTCTCCATTTGCCTCAATGTTTGGGACAGAAGGCGCTATGTGCACGCGGTAAATACCCAAGCCATGGCCAGACAGATTTTCAACTGGCTTGAAGCCGAACCTCTTAATAGTTTTCTCTATCTCTCCTCCGACCTTTCCAGCATTAACGCCTGACCTTACCATGGATATAGCGTTCTGCACAGCCTCTTCAGCAGCTTCCACCAGTTTCCCGTTCTCTCCTGACAGATCAACACAATAGGCAGTGTCTGTGACATGCCCGTCTATGTGGATACCAAGGTCCACGTTTATCAGGTCGTTTTCCCCTATTGTCCTCTCTTCCTTATATGCTGGACAGTAGTGTGAAGCTATCTCATTTATGGAAAGGTTCACAGGGAAAGCTATGCCTGCGCCTTTTGGAGTCCAGGATTCTATTGTCTCTGCTATCTCGTATAGGGAAGCTCCCACCGTGATGAGCTTTCTGGACCTCTCCCTGATGTCCTTCAGGATCTTTCCAGACTCCCTGAACTTCTTTATCTCGTTGGCTTCATATTTGGCCAAGAATTCGTCATGCACGCTCTAAACCCCACCAGTATGCTAAGTCTTGTTTTCCAATCTTATATTTCTTTGCCAATGTCAATACATGAAATTTCACTTCATCCTTTCTTATGAGGTTCTTCACTAATTCTGGAAGCTTCTCAGCCGGGCTTCCAGTCTCAAGCTTTAGCTGTTGATTGCTCAACGCCTGGAGAATTACGCTCTTCCGCTCGAGATTTGAGTCTCCGATCAGTTTCATAAGCTCCATAAGGAATTCCAGCTCGACTTTTGGGGCTTCAGACTCTGGCACAGCCGGCCCAGGAGCTCCGGTGCTTTCAACAGTCGGATCTCCCTGCTTCTCATACCAATCAACTGCCCTGTTCCTGAGCTTGTCTATGGCTCTCTGTTTTGCTTCTTCATTTTCCACTATGACCAACTTCCCAAGCCAGATTGTTTTCCACCATGCTTCAAATCCTCTTCCTTTACTCCCAACTCACCTAAGATCTTCATGGTTGCGGGCAATATCTGATTATCAATATAATATTCGACGTCGTACCTTTTATTCTCTAGCAATGACACTGGAATTGCTCTATCACCTATGCTACCTGTGCCCTCTATTATCACATACTCCACCATAGTGCCTGGAGTTATGTTATAGCCTGCCTTCTGTAGTCTTTGAGCAGCACGGACATGCGGGCCTATCTGCTGGTACTGCGTCAGTTTTCTAGTGATCTGCTCCGCGATGACTAAGTCCTTTAGAGGTATTTTCCTGTCCCGCACATCCTTTATGTACTTCTCCACGGTTTTTATCGCCTTCTTGGGGTCTCCCTCTCTAAGCACAGCGTTTATTACCGCTTCCTGGGCCGCCCTGGCTATGTTTGACCAGTCTCCCCTGACAAACTCGAAGCCCTTGATCTCTATCGCACCATCGTCTCGGATCAGCGCGTACCTCTTCTTTGCGGCCTCCCCACCCTTTGTTGTGACGAATATCGCTCTTCGGTAATGGCCCTGTATCTCAAGCTCCATCCTTTCTGGTAGATTTCGGTTGAAATTCTCGATGAACTTCCTAGCGTCCTCGAACTTCTTGTCTCCGAGCCTCAGAAAAACAGCATCGGTGTCGCAATATAATACATGAAATCCGGCCTTTTCTGCAGCGTCCATTGTCTTATGTATGTGCTCCCTTGCCCAGGCTGTTACAGATTCCGCGCATTCACGAGAGTACCACTTTCCTCTCGGAAAGCCCAGATAGCCATAGGCAGAATTAGCGACGATCTTTAACGCCCATTGCTTGAAGTGCAGGGTCCTGTATTCGGATGTACCAGACTTGCGCCCTTTCATCTCCTGTTTTATCTTTGTCCTTGCATCAAGAACGTCCTCGATTATCTTAGGAATAAGACCTTTCTCCCTCTTGCAGAACCTGTGTTCCTTTGGTGATACATGACCGTCCTTTTTGCAGCATTCGCAGTTAAGCGAGTCTGGGTCAATGTTATAGGCGACTATTAGCGATGGATACAGGGATCTGAAGTCGCAGACCACCACGTCCTCATGCAGTCCTGCCTCTGGTGATTTTACAAATGCCCCCTCAATTGGGACGTGCATCCTCTCCCCATATATATCGTCTGTCGGCCTTTTTGGAACTAAAATGTTCTGCCTGTATGCTTCTCTTACTAGCATCCATTCCACTACTTGTGCTGTGCCCATCCTCGACACTTCATACAATGGTAATCCCACGATCTTGCTCAGCTCAATGTAGAGCGGCAATAGTTCCTTTCCAATCTCGTAAGCGGCCTGCACATCTTCCTGATTGTACTGGAGAAGTGTTTCTAGACTTTTCCCGCCGTCCTCCCACATCTTCCACATCTTTGGGGCGTCTATCTCTATCTTCTCCTTTTTGAAGAGCTCCTTGTAGACAGAATCTATGTCATTTCTAGGAAGCCTCAGCGCTCCGCTCCTTGTTAAGAACTCCACACCATTGTAGGCATCCAAATGAACACGGCCAAACATGTCTGCCCTCTGGATTATGCCTTTGTTAAGCATCGTTACTGGCGTGTTGTCCACACCAAGGTTGAAATCAATGCCTAGTTTGTCTGCCCTTTTTATCATGTATGGGAAATCAAAACCAGCCGAGTTGTAGCCCACGATAACTTCTATATCCTTCTTTCTCACTCGGTCAACAAAGTCCTCCATTATCTCTTTCTCAGAGCCTTTCTTTGGGGTGTAATAGAACGTCTTTTCCTCATCGTCGTCCTTGTATCCTATAATTATTATCGGATCCCTCTCTGCCTTTGGCATGCCGTCCTTGTTCCAGGTCTCGATGTCAAAGGCAGCCATGTTCAGTTCTGGGTTTTTCTGGTCCTTCTTCTCCTTCATTGATACGACTTTGTCATCTTTTACGTCGAACTCATAATTCCTAAGAGGATACAAGTCCCTGTCAATAAGAAAACGGTAGATTATCCCTATGTCCTCTTCCCTTGTCTTACCGACATCCCTTAATTCCTTCCTAAGCTCATTATGCGAAGCCTGGTCAATTGGATACACTCTCAAAACCCTAACCTTCTGCCTGTGGTCTATCTTCTCTGCCTCCTCTACCTTTAGAATGCGCTTGTCGCTCTCCAAAGCTGCCCGGATTTTTTCAATCGCCTTTGGGTTGTCTGGCAAGAGGTAAAAGTAGTGGTTGAATCTTATGTTTGCAAACAGGTTTTTCTTGTCCTTTATGTACAAACGAAGTTCGTTGTCCTTCTGGCTGTCCATGTCGAGTATGAACCCTTCTATCCGCTTTTCCATACCCTTTTATAAGGGGCTTTGTTTTATATCTACTTGTCGTTCTGGTGATAATATTGGCACAACAAGATACAGCAGCCTATGAAAATCTGATGCTTGAGCTTCAGGCATTGAATGCGAAGATGGGCGTGGTTGCCCAAAGGATGAAGATAATTGAGAAGAATGAGCAGATAATAGGAAAGACCCTGATAACCCACGCAAAAGAGATAAAAGAGCTGCAGTCAGGAGGAGTTTCCATAGCTTCGAGTGGTGGCGGGGAAGTTTCAGGCGCTTTGGATGACTTCAGGAAAATAGCTGTCGAAGTGCAGTCCTCTCTTGATAAAATAAAGGCAGATGTCCAGAAGAACAGGGACCAGATAGACAAGATAAAATCCGAGCTGGGCGAGATGAAGTACATACTTGATACGATAAATCCAGTTTCTTATGTGACAGTGGACCAGGTGGAAGACCTGATCGACGAAAAACTAAAGAAAAAGAGGCTTTAGGCGCTTAGCCTTGGTCTGATTGCTGCTCTGTAAGGCTTTCCGCTCCTCTCTTTTAATGCGATTTCATTGTCTTTTATGAACGTGATTCTCATGGACGCCCTGTCAACTATCTCTGGAAGCAGGTCGACTTCATGCTCCGCGGACGTGGCAAAGCCTATTCCAACCTCTGCGCAGCGCATCAGTATATCAACGATTGCAAAATCCAGCTTCTTCTTTGGGTTTTTTGGCAGGTATTTTTCCCCATAAGGTATGATGCCCATTACCTTGGACCTGACTATCTTCTGCGAGGCGTATTCCTCAAATAGGGATCGCATCACTGAGTAGATGAAAGCCTTCTTTATATGCAGTGGAACGCCCTTCAGGTCTATTCTTGAAATAGAACCGGATGTTTTCATGTAGGGCTGGACAAGCTCGTCGATTTTTATCCTTCCGTCCAAGTAGCCCGGAAATACTCTAGAGAGAAGTCTTACCCACCTTATTGCACGGTAGACATGGAACATCTTTTCCTCTTCCTTGGTTTTGAGGAGTAGTTGCTCAAAATCATCCAGCTTCCTGATCTTTCCCCGCTCATTGTTCAGGATATTATCCAGCATCTCAGCGGACTCCTTACCAGAGTAGTCGCCAGGCTTCTCCTCGACCCTTATCACCTCTCGAAAGAGGTCTTTGTTCAGATAATTTAAATCGATTGTGGTCTCTCCAGGGTGCAGCGTCTTCAGTGGCATGCCTATCGGTTGCAGGTCAGGAAAATCAGCATATGCGAACTTCTTGTTAGGAACGCTCATGTTGGCGAAAGAGTCGTCATCGTCAAATATGATGGAAGTCATTCCACCAAGAACAGCATTTTCAGTTATGACTTGGAGCGCATCAATCCTCTGCGCGTCTGACCCAGTAACAACAGTGCTCAGGAAAGATCTGACACTCTCCTCTGCCTTTGTTCCATCTGGGCGCTTGCCTATTATCACCTTGCTCTCTGTGATCTTTTCAGGCATTTCCCTAAATATCAGGCCGGGTAATATAGTAGGCTCCTGGAAAAGCTGCGCAGCATATTCCTCCGGCGCCCTGCCAAGCTCCACCATATTCAATCCAAAGTTCTTGCTCTTGGCCATTGCATCGTCAGATCTCTTTTCTACCTCTTCGAACGCCTCGTCCAGGGTACTTGTGATGAGATCTGGCTTTGAGTATCTCGGTCCAGAGCTCAGGATAAGGTACTTTGCCTTGAAAGTCGGGTAAAACTTCTCCATTACCAGCGCAAAGCTTCCCACAGAGCTAGCCAAGCCGGACGGATCGCCCTCGCAGACAAAGATCTTGTTCAGAAGTATCAGGACGCCCTTGGTCTGGTTGGTCTTTTGGTCCTTCTCAAATACTAGGACGGCCGCGTATTTGTCCGGATTCTCGTACAGGTGCACTTCGTAGCCCGACCATTCGCCGTAAAAAATCTCTCGCCAGGGGCCATGGTTCATTTTCGCTTCCATCGCCATGATTTAACTAAAGGCCAAACTATATATAAAGATAAACCCTAATGCGTGTGTGAAAAAATGGACGAGCTAAGAAGACAGAAGATCCTGGATATCGTTAAAAAAATGAACCTAGACCGAGTTCCAGTAGCAGAGATAAGGACCAATCTGCGCACCATGGGCGTGACTCCTTATGACATAGACGACGTTATAAGGGCTGTGAACCTCCAGCCTACTCCGTCAGAGATACACGAATCGCTACTCGATGTAAAAAAGAAGATAGAAGCCGGTGGATACATGGAACCGGCCATGAAGCACCTGCAGGAACAGAAGGAGATCGCTCATCGAATGGAGGGCAAGATCCAAGAGATGCACGGCGAAGTCACAGAGACAAAAGAGGGCATAGAGGATCTCGCATCTTCTCTGCAAGAGCACCGAGACAGGCTGGAAGATATCAATACAAGCTTACAGGATTTGGCTGACAAGCACCAGGAGATTCACGAAAAGATAGACGAGATGGACATAAAGTCAGAACTTGATGAGATAAAGGACTCACTGCTGGAACTCAAATCTTTGATTGCCGCTCTGAAGGACCTGAATGAAAAAATACTGAGGGCAAACCAGGAAAATCTCATGAGAAGAAGAGATTAATTATTTCTTATCTAGTTTTCCGCTAACTTCCACTTTGAATGTCTTGTCAGGCTTCTTTTCCTTCTTCTCCTCTTTCAATGGCAGGAGACCATAGATGAAGCCCATGAACATCTTCGCCGCATGACCGAAACCGACAGCAGCCATGCCAAGAGTGTCGTCCTTTTTCTGCCAGTGCTTTGAGGTCTTTTCCACGTCTTCATGGATGCTATGCGATTTTCCGCCAGCCTCGCGTCCTGCCTTGTGCTTCTCCTTCTTTGGCTTTGGTTCTCCTTTCGGAGCCATGGCTAAAAATACAAGGAACAGCAGGAGCATAAGCACCAGCCAGCTGATCTTCAGATAGATACCTGTGGCAATACTAAGCGCCAGTAATATAACTATTCTTGTGTCCATTAATGCTCACCACCAAGCATCCTCAGCAGCTCCGGAGACAGGTACTCTTCTCCGCCGCCCTTGTGCTGCATCGCCGCTATAGCAAGAGTAACTAAAGCTATCACTACCAAACCGACAAAGTAGTACTGCTGCAGTTTCAGAAACCAGAGAGTCCCCACGACGGCTACGACAAACAGGGAATAGGGTATGTTCTTCGATGATATTACAAGCCCGGCCATGGCGATGTAGAACAGCCATTCAATCGACTGGCTCCAGGCTAGGAACGCTATAAGGAGAAGCACAATCAGGGTGAAAGGCTCCATCTACCCACCTTTTGGAGAGATGCCTTCCATAAGCTTTCCGAAGAAGGGCAGCCCGAAGAAGAATATCAGGACAAATACGAGAAGTTCGAAGTGAGAGAAGAACGTTAGATATGCCACAACAGCTGCAAGGACTATTCCAAGCATCTTTGAGCCTGTCATGTCTGTGGTCCATTTCAGCAGATATAGGAAGAATATCAGTGTCAAAACGAGCTTTATGTCGGACCATAGATCAGCCATAGTTATCAATCATAATTAGGGCGCCTTTATATAAATGCTATCTCCTTTTCGGCCTGAACATCTTGTTTATAGCTACGCCCTGGAAGCCGAAGAAGATTATGCTGCTGAGACCAAGCGAGGCTATGAGATACAGCACGTAGGAGGCTGCGAAGAGAGGATACAGCCTGAATATGAATATGTAAATTAGGACCCCAGCCACTATGTATGTTGGAATACCATTGCCCAAGATACCTTTCACGAATAGGAAGATTGACAGGACAAGGTAGAGCTTTATCAGAATGTCTATCTGCGGGAAAAAGAACCCGAGTACAAGCGGCAGGGACATAAGGACTAGGAAGATTATTATGAAAGTGAGTATCTGCCCCTTCATCATTTCATCCCCATGAACTTCTTCATCTGCGTCTCGCTATTGCCCATCTTCCTTCTTTCTGCTCCGGACTCTTCCTCCTGTTGCCTGTTTGCCCACGGTTTGACTATTGCTAGGTCATACAGGAAAGAGATGAATCCGAAGGCTATGAACAGGTAGACGAACACTATTGGCCCGAAGAATAGGAAATAATCTGTGAACAGGGCCACGTAAGCGATCACCAGAGCAGCTATCGTCGCGACCATTCCCCCACCGAACCTGTTCTTCACAAAGGTTATTATGAAGAGGAGGACTACGAGCTTGAATGCAAAAAGTAGGTAGTTCACATCCGTGATTATCCCGCCGAAGAACGTGTTCTTTATCCATTCCAGCGGGTTGAATGAAGCTGCGAGTTCTATCATAAATAGCTGAAGGAAAGAGGCTTTAAAACTATTACGGTGCCTTGTAGTAGGAAACCACGAGGTTTGTTCCCCAGTTCTGTGTATTTACATTGGTTATCTCTTTTCTCTCCTTCTGGCTATTTATGTCTCCCTCAAATATCCTGACCGAGTTGGTGTTCTCTCCCTCAACAAATGAGAAGGTGTATCTGTCAAAGTTTCCGTCACCCGTAGTGTCAAAGGAGGCAGTTCCTGCACCTGCATCATTGCCTATGCATGCCGACGTCAATGCTATCTTGTTTACGACTTCTGATCCAGAGGCCAAGTCTGTCACGTAAGACCTAAATCTATCATTCCTACCACTGAGGCAGGCAAACGCAGAGCTTTGGTCTGCCAAGGAAAGGTAAGCATAATCATACGTCTGGCCCTCTGGCCTGAAGGTCGTGCCTACTAGGAAATTGTGAGTGTCTATATTATAAACTAGAGAATCGCATCTTGATGCCTCGATGCCTTTGCAGTCTCCTATCTGATATATTCTCTTCCTATTCGGATTGTCCTTGTTAAGTATCTCAAAGAAAGCTACGTTGTCTGACAATGGTCCTCTGTTGCTATCATCTTGGTATCCTATCAGGACACTTTCTTTGACCCCATCGCCATTCCTGTCATAAGGAATTAAATTAAAGGTTGCTACTAATGTATTGCTGAGTTCCGTTGGTATAGAGTGGTCCTTACCAATTATCTCATTCCCATTTAAGTCCCCAACCCACGTGTCTATGTAATCCTGGCTGTTGCCCGACTGTCTTGTAAACCCTACCATTATCTCGTTCTCTTTCCCGTCCTGGTTGTAGTCAAAGGCCGTTATGTGCCCATAAGTTCCATCAGGACCATCTGGATTCTCATGTACAATTTTTAGCTTAGATGCAGCGTTCCATTTCCACACCCTCATACCTGTGCGGCTTACAGCCATGAATGCCACTGTATCCTTTGTCCTGGCTGGATCCTTGTCAGTGTCTATTGCAACCACGTCCGCGTCCTGCCTATCCTGGTATAGTTTTGTTAAGCTAGGATTATCATTAACATAGGTGTCGACAGTTCCCCTGTCTACCATCTTACTGTTGCTCAAGTTTAGGACACCCCAGTTATATGACCCACCTCTCTGGTCGTCCCTGTTGTTCCAAATAATAAACAGATAGTCCTTACCATCGCCATAGGGACTGAAGGCCGCTGTTCTAACAACCACATAATTGAAAGTCCCGAAATCAAATTTTTCGTCGAATACAGGGTCCTCTACCTTGCCGTTTCTGAGGATGTTTACTTTGATATCATGGTCGCCGGCCAGTGTTGCAATGGCGACGCTTTCCTTAAGTCCGTCGCCGTTCAAATCAACAGCCGAGGCCGAGGCATCCATTCTGTCCGAATCATCCTGTCCAACGCCTATAGTACCTATTTCATCATAGGCAAAGGTTGTCGGATTCCTGTCGTAAATATGTATACTATCGTCGTTGTCGTTGCCCTGCAGGACTAAGACGGCATTATTTGCCTTTGTCCCGATTATGCAGGCTGATTTGGCAGGGGTTCCGGCCTTCAGTTGCGTGGATATCACGATATAAGTGCCAGTCTTGTCTGGGTTCTCCCTGACAGTAACCAGATATATTCCGCCAGGCTGCATCACGTCCCCAACGACTCTGCCTTCCACAGTCTGCACATTTCTTATTTCACATGTGCCGCTTTCCTGTATCTTTATGGCGCTGGAATAAACATTAGAATCTATGTTAACTGCAATATCTCTCAGCATGTCCGCTATCTTCTGCCCGCCATCTACTTTGTAACCGACAACCAGGTCGCCGCTGATCTTCTCGTAATTAGTGCAGGAGGAGCTTACACCGTTCCAAGCCTTCAACAGGCAGATTGTATTCGCATCCTTCGGCGAGACTATAGTGTATCCTGACCCGTCAGACCAGCCGATGCTCAGGTTCTGACTGATGCCGTGCTGTCCTGATGCGCCATTGATTATGGCGTTCCACCTGTTTCCGAACCTCTTGTCATATATCTGCGCCACAGACTTTGTGCCGTCTACTATTGCCATAAATGATTGATCAAGTATATCATCATTTGTCACGTCTATGTTCACAATCTGGTTCTTTATGAGGGTAATTATATTGCCAGCTAATGCAGCGTCATGAGTAGAGAATCTGCCGTCGCTGAAGTTTACATTAAGTACCGTCGGACCAAAGGTCAGCGCATCGCCTACCCTCTTCAGGGTATATTTTGGCACTAGAGCATCGTTTTTGTCAAACAGTGCTGTAAGGGTTTCTATCATCCTGTCCCGCAGATCTCCTCCCACTATTTTTATAGTATTCCCGTCCCGGTAGACCCATGTTCCTTGCATCGGATCTACATTTCCTATCTTTGCCTTCAAACTCTTACAATCCTGCGTTGACAGGTCTGCGCAGGTCGCCGTTCTTATCAAATGCGCCGCATTGTCTGTAGCGCCTTGGCCAGACTTGCCCCAGAGCACAGCCAGCATACCCAAGACATTGTCGGCCGTAGTGTTTGTCCTGTATATATTTGCGAAGAAATCAGTTCCAAAACCGATCTTGTCCTGCCACGGCATGTAGGCATTAAGATAATCGATTGTTTGAGGTAGTGCCACCTTGTTTTCGAACCATATATTTGTGTATTGGTCTTTGCTCTCAACATATGCTATATTCTTACCAGGTTTTGGCATAAAGTTTGGATCAGTGGTCAGCCAGAAACCACTGTCGCCATTTGCTGGCGCCCCAGGATTAACTACGTGACCTAAGACGGCTTCCAGAACCACCTGTACCTGCGGCGGTGAAGGGTTAACATCGACTAGGTTGAACTCCACAGGAGAAATGTCTCCGTTATTAGCAGCGTCCAGCTTGAAATCCATGGTCTTTGCCTTAACGAACATCAAGGCCTGTTCAAGATTACAGTACCTGTTTTTGCAGTCTATATTAAGATCGGAATACTTTTGGACCTCAATCGGAACGAACAATCCGAGTCCAGTGAAACTCTCTCCTGGCGTGATAGGTTTCACAATGTTTATCGTTAGGCTCCCTGGATAATCCCTTGTTACATTCTTGGCAAGCTCGTTGGGCATGTAGCTTACCATCCTATAGTTGACAACGATGTTGGCTATCTTCTCAGCACCAACCCCATTGTATAGGAACTTCAATGGTATGGCATGCTTTGACCTATCATATTCAGTTCCAACGCTTGAAACAGAAGATAGAAGGTCAACATTTCCATTCTTCAGACTGCAAACGGTTCCGCAGTTACTAGAGGAGGCAGTCACTTTCTCAAAGGCGATATTATCGAGGTCATTACATACATTCAGTTCCAAATCCACCGAAGTTTCCTGTCCCTGGCCAACGTCTCCGCTGACATCCTTTGATGATATGCAGGTTTGGACAGTCTTTGTATCTCCTAAGAGATCATTCAATATTGGTTCTCCGCTTATGATTATCGAGCCTACTGTGCTCCTCAGCTGGCAGTCATTTATAAGATCGACTGTGAATATCCCGGAAAGGCTGGCGTCCTTGAAGACAGGCTTAATCTTTTGGTTGCCCGGCAGCCAGCCGGCAGTGTACTTGCATTCCCCGTTTACTGCAGAGCCACCCAAAGTCAGCGATCTTATCTGCGGATTGACTATTGTTTTTCCCTCAGAGTCTTTCAGAGTTATAGTAAGGTTCCTTGACAGGTCATAGACATTAGTCGGCGACATCTTTGCGTAGATTATCTCATTGCCCTGTATCAATATTGTTCCTGTGGCCGCTTCTACTCCACCTATCTTAACAGATATATACTCTATCCCAACATGGAAGGACTTGAGCGCCATCCTGACCGCGCCTGTTGACGTAGGATCTATGGACATGGCAGTGACGCTGGCTTTCGTCTGTGAGGAGTCAACGCTAGGGATCCCTGTCGTGGAAGATATATTCTGGAACTTCACCTTGCCGGTGGAGGTTATCTCTATTGGATCTTTGAAGACATTAGCGCCCTTGTTTATGATTGCGACAGACAGGTCAGTATTGTCTATGTCTGCTTGCAACCCGCTAGCTGGCAGAGATCCCACGGCCCCGGTGTTTCTGTTAATAAGTGCCAGACCAATCTGTATGTCCTTGTAATTGAAAATCGTAGATGGACTTAGAGTGACCGCGGTCTTCTTATAGTCTGATACCGGGTCTGTAACAACCTTCGATCCCTTTGTCCAAGTAGCCTTGTAGGTTATGTTAGTGAGCTTCTGCGTACTGAAAGTGTTGTCTACTTGTATTGGCACGTCAAATTCCAGGACTGTGTCTGCCGGTGAATAGTCTGTGCCTAAAGTTATAGTCTTGGTAAAGTCAGGGATATTATCATTGTTGTTTGATATACTGGCTTTGTATGAGGCTTGGAGGTTCATGTCTGTAAATCTTATAACATTAACGCCATCCACAAAATCAGAGCCGATTTCCATCTTCACGCTATCCCACTTTCCACCGTCAGTGTTTGGCACACCAAGGGCAAAGTGAAGGTTGTAGATAGATCCGCCAGTCAGAGTAGTGCCGGCATCAACTCCGTTCATGCTGATGTTTACAAGGTTAACCGTAGGTGTCACTGGCCTAACTCTAACTACAACTTGGACATCTCCATATAGCACCCCTGTGTTGGGAACCCTGTAATTCACAGCATATCTCTTGCCATCCTTTGTGAAGTCTGCTGTCATGAAATAATATTTGCCGTCTTCACCTGAGAAGTTCACTCTTCCATTGAAGTTTGTCTTGGCACTCGTCTTTACTATCATTGAAGAATCGAGAAGCTTTATCTCTGTCGCTATGACTGGTGCCTCGGTGTCGTCAGTCACGAAGTTTGCGGTTATCGTAAACCTTAAGGGGTCCACCTTTATGTGAACTGGTCCAGCAACCTCGCCCGCCGCGACCGTCACTGTATTTTCTGCGCAATTTGTGGCTGTTCCCCTACCTTTGCTGGCTATCAGGCAGTAGGTGCCAGGAACCACCCAGTCAAACCTTCCTGTGCCACCATCGTCAGTTGTCAGCTTTGGATAAGGAGAAATTGTGCGGCTTCCGCAGGTTGGATCAGAGCAGCTATACATCCTAACTGTGACCCCTGTGTAGGGCAGGTCTGTTTGAGAGTTGGCAGTTTCTACGTCGATGGCTCCTGTTTCTCCAGGAGTTATTGAGTTCATTTTTATTATGTTGACTTGGCCACCGATCACGTTGTCCGTCTTAGCTCTATAGCCTGGTATTTTGTAGAAAAGTCCCAGGTATTGTTTGGAGCTGACTCCTCCGAAAGTGACACCATCCAATGTTGTGGATCCTTCTTTGATAACCGTTCCATTATCGACTATCTGCACCCAAACGCCCTCCAATGTTACATTTCCAGATTTCACAATAACTTTCGTAGGAGATGCAGATCCAAGCTGGACTACAAATCTTTGCGGCCGGTTGCTGAACGTGCTTATATTCGGACTAAAGAATGAGGAGCTGTTTCCCGTCTGCGGGGACGGCACAAATATCCTGAAGTTCTTTCCTATAGGTCCGCTAAATAATGCTTCTCCCAAAGAGTCTGTGTAAGCCTGAGAGACCACGTCCACTTCCGAGTCATTCTCATCCACCAATCTGACAACCTCATTAGGCAGCAAAGTTCCCTTACTGTCCTGCAGGACCACGATAACCGTGCCCCTAGCGCTAGTTTCACCAGGAGTTTTCAGTTTGATGCAGTCGCTCGCTGATCTTTTTGCAAGGTCGTCAAACCCTAGTCTGTCAGAGCTCAAAGAGTCTCCTGAAAATATGTAGAACTTGTTCTTCTCAACCAAAATGTTGTCTGTTGATTTGATGTTTTTTAGATCCAAAGGAGCCCCATATGGATCCTGGATTTCCAGCTGCAGTTTCTTGGTATCTGGGCTGAAGCAGAACTGAGTGTTCTTTTGGCTTAGCGTTCCACCGCAGCTCATCGGAATCGGTATCGTGGCTCCGTTTGCTACTGTAATCTTCTGTCCGCTTATAGGTGTGCAGCCCATTGAAACAGCAGACAGCTTATAGTCACCAGGTGGGAGGCTGCCTCGTACAATACCGTCAGAGCCCGTAGTTCCGAAGAACACCTGGTTGCTGTCCTTGAATATCGTGACGTTTGCGACGAGTCCTGTCTGCTTCGAGGAGTCAGATATCTGCACTGCAAAGTTTGTCCCGACAAGGCTCCCAAGCGCCAGATATATCATTATGAGGAATAATGCGAAGAAAACTGGCAGAGATGGTACTCCAGCCTTTTCTATGGGGTCTATCACCTTGTAGACAGGCATGCCCTTGGCATCTAACCAGTCCAAAAGGTCGAACCATCTGTCCTCTATTTTATAATAATAGTCAACTAGAGCGATACTTCCACCTATGATTCTAACTCAATATCCCTTTAAATACACTATTCTAGCAGACCTGACCCGTGTTTAGCGAATGTGCGTTCGCATCAGTTTGCATTAATACAGTGAACTTTCCAGAGCTTGTCGGCCAGTCCACTTCCAGCGCCCTGCTTGTGCTGCTGCCATATTTTCTGATTGTTGTTGATCCTACGGGCCTAGGAGGGCAGGAGCCGCTCGCCGATTCAAAGGCGACAGCTGACTTTGTGAGCATGTCGTCTATGCTGTCCTTTGATACATAAGTGAATCCGTAAGGTATTATGTTTATAGTTATTCGATCATATTTATTGGCGTTGTTTTGAAAACTTACTGAGAATAGATCGTTCCTCTGCGTCAATACAGTTGGATTAAGTCTTATGTTAAGTCGCCCATTTACAAATTCTGCCTTTATTGCAGAGGGATTATTTGCCAGGAAAGTAAATATTCCATTTTCATTTCCACTCGTGCTTTTATAATTTGTCACCGTTTCTATACTGTTTATGACTCCAGAGTATATTCCGTGCCCTCCAGAACTAAGCTCCCTAACCAATGTGCCGTCTGTGGAAGTGAACTTCCTTTCCATAGCAAGTAAGCAGCTGTTCTTATTTGAACAGGTGACGCTTATCGCAGGATTTGAGTATTGATTATTCATGATATTGTCTAGGACAAACTCCGTGTTTTCTATGATTTTAACATCGATGGCAGCCTTAATTATCTTGGATGCTATTGATTGAGATGCAACCTCATAAGAGGCAGTTATTCCCCTGGATATCCGGACATCGTTCTGCACCATTGAGGCAGATACTACTATCGCTATCATTATTACTGTAGTCCCGACAAGCGGTGTGAAGAGCGAAAAGCCTCTCATCTGAATCTCCTGAGCCATGATGCTATCTGGTCGTATTTCACATACCAGACAAAGTAATACAGCACGATTATGATTATAAGCGTGAGTCTGAACAGAACATCATGGGTGAAATTCGCCCAAACCCAGTCTGTGTAGTAGCCGACACCTAGGACAGTTGCTATCCTTATTGGATTTGTAATGAAGACGACCAGCAATCCACCGACAATTCCCCAGAGCCTCTGTTTTATGGGCCTGTCCCAGGTAGCCAAAAGAATCGCAGACATCAGTGCTATCTCAATATCTCCTGCACATAGATTTCCTATCTGCGCCTGCACACCGCCGACAACTATCGCCGGCTCGACCCCGTAGACTATGGAGTGCTGTACTCCGATAATCGACAGCAGAGAGCCAGACAACTGCGTTATCAGGCTTTTCAGAGGATACAAATCGATAGATGAAATTATCATCCAGAACAAGGTATAAAAAGCCCCTATCCCTATTATGAACTTGAACCCGGAGGCCAGCTGCTCTCGTACAAAATCAGCATTCCCTCCAAAGGTTGGTTTCTTATGGCTGCGCATGACTACACCATTAAAGTTGAAGGCGGAAAGAGATATTTAATCATAGATTACCGCGGATCTGAGATAGGTCCCTCTGTTGCAGACTTTCCAGCCGCAATGGAAGAGGTCATAGACTACTTGGGAAAGACAGGCGCTGATTTTGTTGTTCTTGCAGAAGCGTACGAATTAGTTTACAGCGAAGACCAGACAAAGATGCTCCGAGAAATTGCAGACCTAGCAAACCTCTTTGAAAAGGAAGGGGTATGGGCGCCTTCGAGATTGGGCACACAAGATGAGGCTCTATTATCTGCCAGACACGATTTGGTTGCGCTGATAGGCCATGATTTGTTGAGAACCGATCCGATAAGGGCATATCTTACATTGGCAGAGAGCCTCCAAAAAGAGAAACAGAGGGGCGGAGAGACCGATCCTTTTGTCAAGACGCTTATTTTCATGCAGGTAAGCATGGAGCGGACAGAACTGATACAAAGGTTCAGGCTTATCCTGAAAAAGCTCGGAAAGATCCCACCAGGAAGAGCAATCTATCATACATTGTTTGAGACGCAGGTAAAGCCGGCTTTTGTTTCTTCCAGAGTGTTTTTCAACACGCCGGAAGGGATAGAGCTGATTGACCAGTACATGGTGCAGGACGCCACTGTGAACATATACAGACACCCAGAAAAGATCCAGAATCTGTATTATATAAGCCCGCCGGAATACAATCTCTCGCCAGACAAGTATTTTGTTTTGGCAAAGACCAGGGAAGTGGTCGCCAATTATAGGCCAGAAGGATTACACCTGATGGGCCCCGCCGAAGTTAAGAGATATTTTGCCAAGGTTTATGAAAGCACGATAGCAGACATAGCCACACAGAACAACATCCCACTTTCAGCAAAGGAAAGGGAGGAGCTCGCAAAGATTGTCACAAGATACACAGTAGGCTATGGCATGATGGAGCTATTATTATCAGACAGAAAGCTGACAGACATCTACATGGACGCGCCCCTCGGCACGAAACCAGTATATGTTGTGCATTCAGAATATGGATCCTGCCAGACGAACGTGGTTTTCACTGATGAAGAAGCGAAGGGAATCATATCCAGGTTTAGGGCACAATCTGGAAGGCCTTTCGATGAGGCGCATCCTGTTCTGGACTTGGAATTAGAAGAATTGGAGACCAGAGTCGCAGTTATCGGTCCTCCGCTCTCGCCCGATGGAACGGCATTCGCCTTAAGACTCCACAAAGAGACGCCTTGGACCCTGCCGCAGTTCATAGACGTGAAGATGCTTAATGCGCAAGCTGCCGGTCTAATATCTTTCTTGATAGATGCCCAGGCCTCGACAATCGTTACAGGAAGCAGGGGCGCGGGAAAAACATCCTTCCTGATGGCTCTGATGCTGGAGCTCCTGCCATCGCTTAGAATTATTGTTCAGGAAGACACTCTGGAAATCAATGTCGGATATATGAAGGCCATAGGATTCAACATCCAGAGGCTGAAGACGCAGTCAGCAATCGCCATCGCCAGAACCTCCGCAGAAGTGGCTCCAGAAGAGGCGTTGAGGACTGCCTTAAGACTGGGGGATTCTGTGCTGGTTCTGGGCGAAGTCAGATCCAAGGAAGCTCAGGTATTGTATGAAGCCATGAGAATAGGAGCTATAGGAAATGTTGTCATGGGAACCATACATGGAGAGTCTGCCTACTCTGTTTGGGACAGGATTGTGAACGATTTAGGGGTACAGAACACTTCCTTCAAAGCAACTGACATAATAATCACTTGCGCACCGGTGAGATTCAAGGGTTCGCTGAAAAGAGAGAGGAGAGTGGTCGGAATAACAGAGGTGGGCAAGCACTGGTACGACGACCCAGAGAGGGAAGGCGGTCTGATACAGCTGCTGGATTTCGACGCCACAAGAGATACGCATTTCATTGTCGAGCAGAATCTGAAAAAGTCAGAGCTTCTGCCAAAGCTTGCAAAGAGGAGAGGTCTTACAATAGAAGACCTGTGGAAGGACATAACTGCTAGAGGAGCAACAAAGCAGTTTCTTGTAGATATGAAGAACAAGCACAACATTCCCGATTTGTTAGAGGCGAAATATACTGTTCCTGCTAACGACAAGTGGCTCATCATACTGGAGAAGCAGAGACAGGAGCACGGTTCTGTGGATTATGAACAGGCTGTAAGGGGATGGGAGAGCTGGGTCCTGGAAAACCAGATCAAAGATCTTATAGATAGGAGGAAGAAGCTTGAGGCCCTCAAGGAAAGAGCAGGAAAAGCAGCCCAAAAGGCCTAATTACTCTAGTTTTAAGGAGGCTCCAAAGGCAGAGCATACCAGCTGGTATATCCGTTTTGCCCGCTGGTCCGGCCGGATAGTCCGTGGGAAACCAGAGTTCAAGAATGAGAAATTAAAAGTATCTGTGGATTTTCTCGGCTGGAGTCTTTCGCCGCAAGAGGTAAATGCTGCTCCAGTAATGGCAATACTGCTGGCGTTCATAGTAGACCTGCCAATTCTGGGTTATCTGATATACTCTGCATTCATCCTGGGAACAATATCCTACCTGATAATCCTCTATACTTTTCCTGTTCTAGTCCTGCTGCCTTTTCTTATATCCCTTTGGATACAGAACTATCCAATAGCCGCTGCAAACACTGAAAAGAGGAAATCAATCACCGAAATTCCAGAAATAGTCAATTACTTGGTAATGTCAATGAAGCTCTCACCAAATCTTGAGAGAGCGGTCTCATTTGCAGCGCAGCATGGCAAGGGAAGGATAGCGAAGGATTTCCAGGTCCTTCTATATCAGGTACAGACAGGAACTTACCACAGCTTAGAAGAGGGGTTCGATGCTCTTGCTTACAAATGGGGGAACTTCTCTGACGAGTTCAAGCATGCGCTTATGCTCATAAGATCCTCAGTCATCGAGGTGGATGAGGCAAAGAGACACGTTATCCTTGACAAAGCAGTCTCAGATGTCCTTGAAGGCGTAAGCGACCAGATGTCAAAATATGCCACAGAGATGAGACAGCCTGCAATATATCTATACTATGTTGGAGTTCTTTTGCCGTTGCTTTTAATTATAATGCTTCCGATAGGTTCTGTTATGGCCCGTCTTCCTTTGGCGCAGACTTGGGTCCTTGTACTCTTATACAACTTCCTGATTCCAGTGGGTACTGTTGTTTTTGCCAGAAATATTTTAGAAAAGAGGCCGCCAGTCTATTCACCACCTCAGATACCAAAGAATTTCAAGGGAGCTAATCCAATCGGTACTATATCCCCATTAGTTATTGGGGTTGTGGCCGCAGTCGTCGTATTTTTTGTGTTCTCGACCCTTGTTGACCCGTTCCTGAATCCGTTTCCACCTGCTTATAGTCCAGAGGCCAGGGCAAACTGGTTCCCGTTCTTCACTGTCGCAGGCGGGATGCTAGCGCCGGTTACATTGGCTGCGATCTATCTTTATGGAACAACCTTCAGGAGAAGGAAGATTCAGCTAAACATAATGGACATGGAGAACGAGTTTCAGGACGCCATCTACATAATCGCTTCAAGGCTCGGAGAAAACAGGCCTATCGAAGAGGCGGTCTCTTACACCGCAGAATTCATGAAAAAGACCAAGATAGCCGCTGTCTTTCAACAGGCAGCAGACAACATAAACAATTTAGGTTTAACGGCAGAAGGGGCTTTCTTTGATCCTGCTTATGGTGCTCTAAACGATGTGCCTTCTGATACTATAAGAGGAGCGCTTCGAATTGTTATTGACTCTGTCGGTCTTGGTGTCCAGCAGGCAGCCAGGGCGCTTATCTCTTTATCATTACAGCTCAGGGATTCCTTGAGAGTAAGGGAAAAGATAAGGACAATGCTGGAAGAGATTACATCAATGATGAAGTCCATCGCATTTCTCATAGCTCCTCTGGTCTTAGGTATCACAAGCGCGCTGCAGAAAATAATAATCAATGCACTTAAAGCGGTCGGTGGCAATCAGGGCAACACTGGCCTGACAGGGGGAGTGAATCTTCCGGTGACAAGCATCGGTGATACTTCTCAGTTGGCGAGCATACCTGATGCCACCACGTTCATGATAATAATCGCTCTCTATGTGATTGAAGTGACATTGGTCCTGATCTACTTCACCAGCAAAATTGAGGAAGGCGACAATGAGTTAGCATTGAGAATGAATCTGGCAAAGAGCCTACCAATATCTGTTTTCCTGTTCTTTATATCTGCCTGGGTTGCGGGCCAGTTCACGGGCGTGGTCTGATGAAGGGTCAACAATTCACAGTAATGAAGATGCTTGTGGGCGCTGTCTTCGCCATGATTTTACTGATCATAATCTATGAATCTGCAGTTAGGGTTGACTGCCCGCTGAATTCCTTTGAGACAATACGGGATTTGGTAATCCAGGCGGCCAGAGCTCCAGAAAAGTGCTTCGAACGTACAACTGTGTGCTTCAACCAGGGAGAGATTATCACAAAATCAGGGCTTGACAACAATCTCCAGGGAACAACAGTCACGCTGAGTTCCAGTATAAACAATCTCTGCACCTTAGGCACATGCACCTTTACCAATAAGTACAAGGTTCCAGTCAATGTCCTGTGCATTGGCTCGTCTTGTTCCATAGATGTCGGGGATAAGTGTACTTAGCAATAGGAGAATAGTTGCACTTGTGTCGTTTCAGTCTTAATTTGAATTAATTCATAGCTGTTAAGAAATGATTAAATACTACCTTTGCACTAATTATAATGATAATATGGAAAAGAAAAATGAAGAGAAGGTATTTGAAAAACCAATCTTTGAAGATGCAACCGTAAGGAAAATAAGTGCAGCTGGAGATTGCTCTTGTGCTAGCAATCAGTGCCCATAATGTTAAAGGTATTGGTTTAGATGGAAGAATCCTTACGAGGTTTCCCAGTTTTAAGTGATGATTTTATACTTGTTCTGCAGCCATTCGGATCAACATTAGTCAGTAAAAAGATGAAGGAAATAAGAGGAGCATTTAACCGATTCGCAACAGACATTCTTGAATTATGCGATGGTACTAAAAATTTAACAGATATTAAAAAACAATTAAAAAGCAAATATATCTCTAAAGATATTGATTCTTTTATTAGCGAATTAATTATAAAGAATATTATTTATTCTAAAGAAAATGCTGCTCTACAAACCAATCAGAATATTATCGGAGATAAATCTAAGACAACTCCTGTTTACGTTTTTATTGAGATAACAAGAAAATGTAGCCTTAGATGTAAATATTGCTTCAATGAGTCGGGTGTCCCCAAGGCTAGAGAATTAGGCACAGAAGAATGGCTCAAGATATTTGATATGTTAAAAAGAAATGGCACCCAGATAATAGCTTTCTCTGGTGGGGATATATTCTCAAGACAGGATGCTTGGACGCTTCTAGAGCATGCCATAAATAACTTTTACATTATTTTATTGACAAATGGAAACTTTGTAAATAGTTTGGATGATAAAAAGGAAAAATTACTTAGCAGACTTGCTTCTGTACAGATAAGTTTAGATAGCATAACGCCCGAACATCATAATCGTTGGCGAGGAGTTGGTTCATGGGAAATTGCTGTTAGAGCGATTAAGAAAATGGTGGAATTAGGAGTAAAAACAAATATTGCTGCTACAATCATGCCTGAGAACTTTGATCAAATAACTAAACTTAGGGATTTCGCAATTTCCAATGGCGCTTCAATAGATTTTAGTGCATTAACAATAAAAGGAAGGGCTAACAGCATAAATAGACCCCCTTCAGAGTTTTATAAGGAAGTTGAAAAAGCAAGAACTACCAATGCCGTAGGTCTGCAGACCGCTGAATACATAAATCATGAGGAGCGAATCGTATTTCCATGCGGCCCCGTAGCTGGTAGGATAACAATAAATGCTGAAGGATTACTTAAGCCATGCTCTCTGCCAGAATCAATACTTGAAAGTTTTAGCAAGAACTTTACAAAAAGTACGATCTTTGATCTTTTTAACGAGCGATTGGATGATACGGCTATATATAAAGAAGTAGAAAAAGTTGCCAAAGTTCAGCTATCAAAAGAATTTGTTAATGTCTCAGTATGCGGAAATTGTGAATATTATTACTCTACGTGCCAAAAAGGATGTATCATAGCACCTTATTATATGAAGGATAAAATAATTAATTGTGTATTTAAAAATGAGTAGGATAGTTTATGCAGATAAGAAGAACTTTAGATAAAGAGGTTGCTGATTGTACTGATATAGTATGTGAAGCCAGTAAGTTATCAGGGGTGCCTTGTTTACCTATAGATGCAAAAGCAAGAGTTTTAAGGGCACTCAAAGGTGAAGGATTCCCAAAGATCTTTACAATTACTGAAGATAACAAAGTTCTTGGCTGCTTGTTTGTTTGGAAGGGAAATTACGATCAAGAAAAGTCTATGGCTTCTCTTTATCTAAAAAATTTATTCAAGGACCAATCTCTGGCAAAACTTATTGATGGGCTTCTTATGGGCATTGCAAAAGAAGATGGAATAGGAAAATTACTATTATCTGTCAACAATCAGGATGCTTGGTTAGAAGAGATGCTTAGGCATTTATCATTCAAGGAAGAATCACATCATCTTATTATGAAAAAGGAATTACGACCTAAGGACATTCGTACAAATGTCTCGCACAATAGTTTCAAGATAGTTAGAGTAAATATTAAGAATGCCTCACAATATTTAGATTGTTACAAAAAAGCTGCAAAAATATCTGAAGTACATATGGACATCTGGAGTCTCGATAATCTTAAGGCAAGTTTGATTAAGGGAAAAGAACATTTTCTAGCAGTTAAGAGTCACTCTGGCAAGTTTATTGCTTGTGGAGAATATATGATAGATGGCGGAAATCTCTACTTACATAACGTATTAGTTATTCCAGAATTTCGCAGGAAGGGTTTAGCTTCGATTCTAATAACAGAAATGTTCAAAGATGTCTTAGAGAAAAATGTGATTAGTGTGATAACTGAATTAAATAGTAACAATAAGCCTTCATATTCACTGTTGTCTAAGCTTGGTTTTAAAGAGGATATAAGACCTTGGACTAGTTTTCAGAAAATTGTTAGTAACTAAATATAGTAAATCTTTGTGTGCAATGCTAAGCTCCTCTTGTTCTATAGATATTGGGGCCAGGTGCTAGCCGCAGCACATGCAGCCGCAGTCGCACTTTCCGTGAGGTTTGCAGCTGCACATTTCGCAGTGCTTCTTTGTGGCCTTAGCCTTGTGTTTCTTTGCCATAATTTGTAATAAGGCGCTAAGCTTTAAAAAGTAGCTATCCTTAATTTAAGTATGGTATCAAGTAAACCACGCAAAAGTTTTATTTTGAGTAGGATAGAGAAGAGTGTGTTAAATCAAAAATTATCTGAAGTACATATAAGACCAATTAGAGTCGTTACTAGAAAAGCTGCTATAAAAGGTATTGAGGAGAGACTTAATGCCGCTAGAAAGGGCCTTGCAGTCGCAGACACTATTCTCAGACATAGTGGTGAAGATAAAGCAGTTATAAATCTAAGGAATCAGGAAAGAGCCAATGTAGCTACATTGGAGAGTATGTTGAGCATGTTAAAGCGCGGTGTTACAAAAGATGAAGCTAGGACCCTAAAGCAAAGTAGGAAATAGCTTTAAATACCCTCCCTGATTTCTCTATTTTATGATGAAAGGCCAAGCGTTTGACACATTCAAACTGATGATAGCGGCAGTAATAGCCGTAGCTATTCTTGGAATTCTTCTTGGAATCTTAGGGGGAATCTCTCCTCCAGGAGCAGACCCGGCTTCTATAATCAGGGAGCAGTTGTCAAAGGCAAACCAGTTCCCAGGCTCGATATTTGTAAGCTCGACCCAAGCAAATTTTAATAGCGGAGTTAAGTATGTGGCAAGCTCATTTACTGATGTCATAGGTGGAACGGGAACGGTATCATTTGCCTGTGGAAAAGATGAGAGCGCTGTTTGCACTGTTACCCCAAATGGAGACAGCCCAAACGGTGACACCGTACTAATCACTGGCAACTTCAAGGCAGTTATATCTGCCTGCTACAAGAGCGGTGCAGCAAAAGTCGGCATAGGCAAGGACGCCTCAATATCCTGCTAGTCTTAAATACTCTTTTTCTCTAATCTTCTTATGGATAAGGGCTTTGAGTGGACACCAATCTATCTGGTGATAATCCTAGCAATAGCCGCCATACTTCTTTTTGCGATAATCAAGCCGATGTTTCAACAGGCGGCACAATACGCCACAAGCGTTCCGTTCCTCTTCTTTTAAAAACAAGCTCTGAGTTCTATCCTCATGCAGAAAGGGCAGGAAGAGGCTCCAGTTGAACTGCTCATAGGAGTCACAATACTAACATTCGTCTTAATCATAGGCTTCTACACCTACCAGAACCTGTGCTCCAACCAGTTCGAGCAGGTCCTTAAGGCTTCATTCTCAAAGTTCTCTAGGGATATGGAACTTGTGTATCTGGGATCTGTGGGCACATCTCAAGTAACACAGGTGGACTTCTCTGTGCCAGGGGCCTGCGGAGGGAATGTCAAATCAGTTAAGCTGATTTCTGGTCTGTCAAGCACCTGCCGAGCACAGACTGGTAAGGATGATTGTCTTCAGCTTATAGCAGTGACATCTTCTACGAACCAGGGTGCAGGCATACTTGTCTCAGAGGTCATAGACATCCCACCGACGACAAATGTGATAAACAATCTGGGTCAATGTAAAATTCCATTGAATCTGCTTAGTTACAACGATAACTGGAAACCCATTAGCGACCAGAACCAAGCATGTTTCTTCCAGCTGCGTGCCTATACAATAAAAATAACTAAGGATAACCAGAACCAGATATCAATTGGACCGGTGACCACATGAGAGGGATATCTACCTGGCTCTTTTCAAAGATAGTGATGCTTATCTTTGTCACAATGGTCTTTGGCTCTTTGCTTTCTATAATGAACATAGTTAACGAGCGCTCATATTCAGATTCTGCCACAGTGATAGCCACCAACATCAGGGATGCTGTGCAGGGAGTCGCGACCACTGGCGCCTTGAGTGCGCAAAGGGTTGTGCCGCTTCCAAAGACCCTGCCAGAGGACACGCCTTCAGTAAGAGGAAGAGAGTATACAGTGGTTTTGAACTATGACACTGCAAAGCAGTCTTTATCCACTGCAATAGCCTGGAACTCCTATCTAGACATGAGCCAGATAAAGGGATTCACGGCCTCTTCACTGCTTTACACTCCCAGCATAACTCTCAAGAAACCGGTTGTTAATTTAGTAGTGAACTCCTCATATTACCGATATTTTGTGGTGAACAAGACAACTACAGCTGCTGGACCAGAAGTGTATATAGGAGCCTGCAGGAGCGCTGGCATAAACAGCCCGACGGAGTGCACGTAACATGAAAGGATTTATCGGGCCATTGGGCGACGATCTGCCATCTGTGGTAGTGATAGTTCTGGCTTTGACAATGTTCTTCGCTGGCCTTACCTTTGCTCTAAATATATACAATCAGAAGTTGCTAAGCATGGATGTGCTCCGTGGATCAGTAGATATAGGAAGAATTATCACACAAGATGGACTCACGTCTTCAGATCTTTTTTCCTACAAGAGCAGGGCAGAATCAACTGCAAAATCATACGCTCTGAACTTCAGTCTTTATTTCGCTGACGATCCTGCTGGAACGCAGACTGGGTCATGCGGACCAAACTGGTACAAGTTCAACTATCTGGTGGCTGTGACATCAACACAGCCAGGACTGGATGTTAAGCTGCGCACTTTGGTACTATGCTCGGGGAGATCAGTATGAAGGGACAAGCCGCCATAATGGACGCATTGTTCTTCATGACAATCTGCGCAGGAGCCGCGACAATGATGTTCTTCACTTCTGGGCTCTACGGCTCAAGCACCAACCAGCAGATAATCACCATCTATAATTACGAATACGGAGGGACAGCCCTCGTTGCGATGCATTATGCAAAAGATTTGAGTGGCAACTGGTTCTGGACAGAACTCAAGAACAAGCTGAACGACCCAAATGAGGTGAAAGTTTACCTGGAGGACGAGGCAGCAACAGTCTGGGCAAATGTGACCTATTCTTCCCCGTCAAAGTATGTTTATCTGTGCTTCTATGGCACCCAGCAGTATTGCTATCCAGGCACTCCTGATCCCAAAAAGAGGGCTTACACTTCTTCTGTTACTATAGTGGATTCGAGCGGCAAGTCCTGGGATGTTATTCTTGAAATGCTCTATTGACGTCTGTATCTTATTCTCACAAGCAGCAGCGAGCCCAGCAGTGCTATCAGGAAAATTATCAGCTCTCCGCCAGAAGGTGTCCAAGGCAGCTGCGCTAAGAGGTTTGGCTGTGGTGTTGGCACTCCTGCTCCCCCTGCGCCAGGCTGAGGCTTCTGTCCCCATGGTTGGGGTTGAGGAGTCATGAACGCCGTCCCTCCAGCTCCATAGAAGCCGAAATTCGGGTTTATTGGCATCTGGAACTGGTTGTTTATCGATATCTGGCCAGTGCCTGGATTGTATTGGAAAGAGCCGCCCAAGCCATTGCCTAGGTATAGTGGTATTGGTGAGCCCGATGCTCTGCCATTCTTATACTGCTGGAACTGTGGCACTCCGTCTGGTCCGATTGCTGGAGCAAGTTCAAATCCGTCAGTGAACACCAATCGTCCTGTTGATGGATTATAATGGTCAATCTGGTGACAGGCCTCTGTGCCGCTGGCATCCTTTATGCAGGCATTGCCGTCCTTGAACTGTATTGTCTCGTTGTTCGGTCCCTGGAAGTTTGTGAAGCATATGTTCTTCAAAGCCTGCTTTGCCTGGCTGTTCTTTTCTGTTGACAGGGAGACGTCTAGATTTACGCCTGCATTAGCTCCTGTGTTGTCAGTGCAGATCCCGCCAAAGCCGAAGCTGGTCAGGTCGCCCTTGTCAAACTTCAATAGGTTGTAGATGAACAGGTGGTAAAGGCTTGAGTAGTCTGTGCTGTTTGCTCCAGAAGGCTGTCCCGATCTCAATAAGGCGTTGTCAAATGATATTGCGCCGTCTGTTCCTAAGTTGAACGAGCAGGCCACAGAGTTGTCTGCGTTCTTTACCTCCACCTTTCCATTGGAGTCACGCTTGAAGTTCAGGTATCCGCCAGAGTATCTTGCCACCTCCCTCTCGCCATGCGCTGTGCCGTCCTCGCAGGTCTTCGCATTTGTAAACTGCACCACCGCATCATTTTTGTCAAACCATATCTGAGCATCCTTTGTGTAGACGCCCTGTAGGTTGCCGAACGCCTCCTTTACTCCTAGATTTTGTGCACTCTGGTCTGTAGATGTTATACCCAATAGTCCTAGAATATTGGACGCTCCACAGGTCTGTCCAGCTGCTAGACTCACCCCTGTTGGTTTTATTTGTAAGAAGTCAGAGTTCGTCTCTCTCTTCTTTATCTCGACCACATTCTGAACAAAGGCATAATCGCCATTCGGTATGTCAAATGTCGCACTCAGCGCCTGAGGTATTCCGTTTAGTATAGGCTTGCCATCCTGGTCATACAGGAAATAGCCCTTCTGCGTGTTACAAACGTAGCCCTGCTTCGTGTTATCATATTGACAGATGTCTATGCTGCAGGTAGGGCTTTGGAACCACTTTATGTCAGCATCCTTCAGATTCACATAGTAGACTTCCTTACCATTGGCAGAAACCAGGTTGTTTGATATGTCGCCGTTGATATTCAGCACCTGTTGTGACAGGCTCTTTGCGACATTGTTTATCTGGCCGCTGACTTCTGGAGCCAGCGAACCTAAGACATTGAATGCGTCGGCCTTTATCGGCTCGAACACCTTCTGGAAGCTGTCCTGCACCTCTTTCTGCGGCACGAACTCCTTGTAAGCGATACCTTTGAATGACGTGTCAACACATTGTGAAAGCCCTTCGGCAATCTTCTGCTCCATCTCGCTTTCTGCATATGTCAAATACATGTTAAGGATATCGACTGCAAATGAGACAGCGACCAGAGGTGTAACCTTTGCCAGGCCTAGGATGGCCGAAGATGCAGATGTTACTCCAATCGCGGCTTTCATTGAATTTATGTTGTCCTTCTCCTTCTGCCCGAATATAGAATCACAATAGATGCTCTTCTGCTTGTATATCTCGGCTATGTCCACCAGTTTGCCATATCCACCGGTGGCTACATCATATAATGGTCCAAGTGCAATATCCTTGCCAGGTCCAGCTCCAATTACTAGCCCTATTATACTGCTGCCTCCTGCGCCAATGCCACCACCTATGAATGATCCTATTGATGGGAATATAGCGAATAGAGAGGCGGTCTTCAACAAATCTCTGCCAAATCTGCCGAAAGATATCAGTCCGGTCAACGGGGTATTAAAGTTATTGTCTGCCTTAGCTAGGATTCCGCCGATGTTGACATTGTTTATGTCAAGGTAGAGTGCCGATTTCTTGCTGGTCAGGAATCCATTCGGGTGCTCATAAGTATATGTAAGCGAGTAGTCGTTGAAATTAGACAGGAAACTCCAGAGGTTTACCCCTGTAGATGACTTGTAAGGGCTGGAAACCACATTAGTGGCCCTGCTGTTGAGGCCCAGAGCAAATGCGTCCTGATCATAGATGAACACCAGGTCCTGTATGTTCTTCAGCTTGTCCCTTATAGGTGAGTTCTTTGGAGAGAGTCCCGCAGCCTCAAATATCTGCAGCAACACACTGTCTGCGTACTTTTGCAGGTTGGTGTTTCCACCAGTCTTGTCTATCTCCAGATAGTGGTCCTTGTTGTTTACTCTCGCGAGATTCTGCAGGTCGCTTCCAGTTATCGGGTCTCTTCCCAGATTGAACGTGGCTTCCTGTATTGAGTAGGAAGGAGTTATCACCCTGTCATTGTTGATCCATATCGCAGCTGCGGTTATGAAGTTCGTGGTCTGGAAAGCATTTAATGTGTAAGCAAATATACCTCTCGTTAGGACGTTGTTTAGAATTGCGCCAGCGCTCTGGCTTAAGGCCTTTGCTGTGCCGAACTTGACACCGTTTGCCTTGTTTGATTTAATATCATTCAATACCTGTCTGCCAAAGTCCCTCAGGTTTGGCTTAGTGGCCAAGGCAGCCTCTTCAAAGTCGCCGCCGTCATTCAGTGCCTTACCCAAAAATGCAGTATAATACTGGTTTCCTGCAGGTGTTACTGTTGTCGCTTTAGTTATGTCGGTCTGCACCTTCTCAGCGGCTACAAAAGCATCATCAGCCTTTCCGATATACCTTGGAGGAGCGATAGGTCCTCTTGGTTTAACCCCAGGAGCGCCAGCAACTGCCTGATGGCTTGTAACAGAACCCCATTTAGATGTATAATCACCAACTGCGGCACGAGTGTCCACCTTTGTTGGGTCAGGATTCCAGAGAGGGTCTTTTGCCTTTATGTCTGTTACAACATCTTGCTTGTATTTTAGGAGTGCCGGATTTGCTGGGTCAAAGCCCGAATTTGGATCTAGAGCTACTAAATCCTTCAGGCTTATTTGATCGTTTGCAAGAGATGGGTCTGGAGTAAAGGCACGATTTATAGAAAACTCCTGTTCAGCCCCATTTACATCAACCTTAAATGTCCTTCTAACAGGAAGTGTTTTTCCCGCATCCAGCGTAAACTTTTGATCTATGGAATCTATTCTTCTTATCCTGTCTGTTGCAGGGAAATCTCCATTGTGTATAGACTTCTCTACGGCCTTCTTGGTGCCAAATATGTAACCATTGTAATTGCCCACTAAGGTATCAAGCTCCTTGGATGGCTTTCCTTCCTTCAAAGCGGCGCTAAGAGCGTCTGTAGTCGCAGATTTACCAACTTTATTCCATGCAGCAGTTGCATCTACCCCTTCCTCCAAGGCGGTTCTTATTCCCGGCCTTGTTCCTCCTTTGAGTCTCCCGCTTAAAAATTCCTTGAAGGATTTTCCAGAGCCTTTCCACGCAGTTCCTACAGATGCGAGATTTAATAGTAACAGATATTGGTCAACTTGCTTCTGCCCCTGCATGAAATCGAAGAAGTCAGCCCTTGTAGCAGGAAGTAGATCAAGGAAATCGGCATTAGACAATGTCAACTCTGCGCTCTGCGATTCCACAAAGCTTGAAGGCACGGTCTTTAGTAGGGTTGTCAAATATGATATTGCTGCAGGAAGTCCTGTCTGTATGGCGGCTTTCAGGTCATCTGAGGTCTGTATCTGTGCAGGGTCGACACCAGCGCTCTGGAAGGCTTTCTTTATCTCTGGATCAGCGTTCAATGAATCTATAAGCTGTTGCTTCGCGGTTGCAAGTACGACATCAGACAACCCCGGCGTGTTATAAATGCCTTGTATGCCCTTTAGCACATTTATCTTCGCCTGTATTGTGGAGATCCTCTGCGATGAAGGCACTCCTGCCTCGCAGTTCGTGTCATTAAGTCCACAGTATCTTAAGTTGTCAACAAGTCTCGTAGCGTATGCGATTCTTCCTGTGGAGAAGAAGTTGTTAAGATGGCAGGTATCTGTTGGATCCACGACCTTGTTCTTCATGACATCGTAAAGTATTGCAGGCTTTCCATTGACGCCCGGGATATAATAATTCTTTGCGTCTGTCACATCACCATTTGTTCCGGCACCAGCGCTGTTCGCATTCTTTTCCTGCACGCCTAGGGCCTGGTTTCCAAAGCCGTCAACTGTCTTGATGGTCTTGTCCCTGAGGTTCTTGTACTCGTTCCAATCCAGGTTGTCAAGATAAACGTCATCATTACAAGTGCCACCGCCGTTCTGCACCTTTGTGAGCAGGTTCAGTGTTTTGCTATTAGCCGGAGGTGCAACTATTTCTTGCGGAGACTGTGCATAAGCGAAAGGAGTGAAACTCGACCCGATCATTACCAGCGCGACTACAAAGCTTAAGAGAGGACGCATCATTTTCTTTTCCCTCCCTTGCCAGAGAAAACCCAGTATGCCAGCAGCAATATCACTATCACTAATCCACCGTATACCGCAGTCTCAAAAGTGATGCCTGCGGCCGTGGTCTCTTTTACAACGAAGGCTATATCAGACTCGTTGAAAAAGCCCAAAGTCGCAGTGAAATCTTTGCCATTGTACGGACATTCCACTTGGAGTAATCCAGCTATATCAGTCTGATGGCACTTGCTGAAGTCTATGGATTTTGTGTCAAAGAGCAATGTGATAGGAGATCCGGAAGATAGAGTCGTGGGCGTGCACGCCTTGTCCTGGGAAACGTCAGCTGGAGCCTGGCAGTTGTCAAACTGGATAGGGGTCTTTATTTCAGCAGATCCAGCGCATCCGACATCAGAGACATTAGCGCACGTCTGGCCAGAGCAGCTTTGATTTAAGGTGGATATGCAGTAGACGTCCTCTGTCATGTGCAGGGGAACTTTATCTGTAAAAGTCAGGTCTGGGCAATAGGCGCTGCCGTCTGTCTTGTATTCGCATCCAAAATCTTTCAAATTGCTCAAAGCAAAGCTAACAGAAGCCAGCAGAACCAACGCAAATAACAGCTTTTTCATGATAACACCATATACTCTAGGACGATATAAGTATGTTCACCCATGCAAGTCCCCAAACAACTGTGCATATCACATAGTCAACTGCAAATATTGATATCCATTCATAAGTGGGCCACATCACCATAAGTCGCTTGTGCATCCATCCCCCAACAACAGTAAGAAGGAACGTGCCTATTGTCAAAACAATGAAACCCCACACGAGAGCAACAGCATCCGGTATCAGTGAAGCACCACCAGTAAGATACCAGACTCTTATTATCACCACGGCAATCAAGGACATAATCACAGAGGCCCAGAACAGCTTTGGAATAGGCTTTGCTTTTATCTTTGGGATTACATAGACCTTTGCGAACCAGATGAACGGGAACACTACAAGAGCGGTGACAAGCCCGGTCTTCAGCAGCCCAAGAACGCCCTCGCTCGCTATAGCGTTATAGAAGAAGAGTATGAGGAATTCCACCGGTTTTGTGGGGTCTGCTAGAGCTAACACCATATTGAGCTTCAATCAAACAAGCTTTAAATAGTTATCCTAGATATATAGAGCCATGGCAAACGAATTCTGGTTATTTTCCTACGCCATCGGAGTACTGGGATCTGCCAGCTTCGGTTATCTTGTCTTAAGATATGGCTTTCCAGATTTCAGGACCCTGCCAGACGAGTCAAAGCTGGGCATCTCAGGGATACTAGGCATAGGCCTATTCGCCCTAGCATATTTTGCATCCCTATTCTTCCAACCTATAACAATCTGGATGTTCTTGGCCGGGCTAACACTGCTTTCTGTGCTAGTGCTTGGCCTGAAGAACAACACCCTAACACCCTCAGAGGTAAAGGTGGCAGTTCCGATTGTGAGGCTAGCAGAGCTTCCACAACCTATGGGCGTTCCTGAATTCATCGGTGAGCCGAAGGTTCTGGACAGACGGGTATTCACCGCAAAAAGGGTCAGGACCAAGGAGGAAAAGCCCGAGATAGTCCCGGAGCAGACAGAAAAGGAGGAGAAAGAACTGCGTGCCAGAGGGAAGAGGAAGGAGGAGATTCAGGAGACATTGGAGTCTGCAAAACAGCCAGTAACTGCAGCCGCACCCAGACCGCAGTCTTCAAGGCCAAGGGGCAGGGAGCGCTACCAGAGAAGAAAGGACATGATTTCCCAGGTAAAGACAGACTTGACAAAGCCAAAGGCGGCAGTGGAATATACGTCGCCAGAGCTCGAGGAAAAGGCAGAGGAATCTTTAGAGTTGGGCGAAGGATTGGATTTATCTGATTTGGAAAATGTGGAATCGTTGGAAGATCTTTCCGAGTTAACAGATGTGTCACTTGAGGAATTGGGCGATATGAATCTGGAATCCCTGGCTGGTGTGTCAGAGACGCAGAAGATTCCCAAAGCCGAAGCGCAGGGCGCTAAATGCCCGAACTGCGGCAAGCTTAAGGGTACTATTGTTTACTGTCCGTACTGCGGAAAAGGCTTTTGTTCTGATTGCTCCACTGCTGTAAAAAGAGAAGGAGAGCTCATACATTACAAGTGCCCGACCTGCGCCAAGGAAGTAATAGTCAAGGACACTGCTGAGAAGAAGGAAGAGAAGAAAAAGCCGGAGACAAAGGAAAAGCCGATAACTATCTCAGCGGATCGACCTGGCGGCACAGATTCTTATGTAAAGGGGAAATACAAGCCAGGTTCCTAGACTGATTTTGTTACATATGGAAAAGCAAACAGGTTGTCTGCCACATGTAATGGCGGTCTGACCATATCTACTTTCAATCTGCCTTCGCTGTCCACGAACTCCTCATTGATGTGCATGGCCACTATTTTTCCAATAATTGCAACATGATCTCCAATCTTTCTGGCGTCTTCTAGATAGCACTCTATGCTAGCAACGCACTCCGACAATGAAGGAGGACCAACTTTCTTGGACTTGACCACAGCAAGCCCTGCCTTTTCTATCTTCGAGACATCAGGATCATAAGAACCTCCGGCGATCCATACCTTTTCAAGGAGTTTTTCAGTTGGGATGTTCACAACGAACTCCTTTTTCATGAGTATATCATTGTAAGCGTGCTTGTTCAAGGCCATGGCTACCATAAGAAGTGGGGGCTCAAAAGAAACCGGCGTCACAAAGGAGAAAGGGGACACGTCCACGTTTCCCTTCGAATCCATGGTGGTAACCAGAACCGTCAGTCTTGGAGACATCACTTTCCAGTAGTCTCTGACATCCCTTGTCTTTGCCTCAGTCTCAGGCGCGTTCTCCATTTTACCCCACCAGAACGTGGGCTTCCACATCTACTTTCATGCCGTTTCCGACTCCGAGGTTATCAGTCTTCTTCACTCGCACAAGATCTATGTATTCCACCTGGATTCTTGCGGTCAGAACTTCCTTTTCGTCAAACTCTCTTGGAACAGTCCTCCAGTAATCTATCTTTACGTCCTTCACCACACCCATAACTCCCTCTATGCCAGATCTGATGTCGTCCTTTGCCAAATTTGTTATGAATAGCTTGTCCTTTGGTTTCAGTTTCCTGGCTATCACAGTGTGGTCTGTTCCCGAGAGCTCGAAGGTCTTTATCGAGTGTCTCAGAAGATCCTGAATCTCATCGTAGTCTATTGCAAACAATGCGTACATGTTATCACTGCTATCCGAATCCTGGAAGTTCCTCTTCCTGATGCTCATAGGCAGACTTGCCCTTCTTTATCTGGCTGACCATCTTCTTCATCTTGTTCTCTATTGTGTCCGCTTCTGTTAGGAGGTCCTTTGTGTCAACTTCAAGACCAATCAGTCTTTCCAAGTCGCCGACAATCGCTGCTGCGGCCCTCGGGTCTGGCACTCCTGCCTTTGCCTCCACCAATAGTGAGGCGGCTGGGAAGTTTGAGATTGCGCATCTAGCTATCAGGACTCCGGACACACCTGTCGTCACTCCTTCCCTAATCATCTCCACGTTCTTCTTCTTGAAGTACATCTCCATCTCATCGTTCGACACTATTGAATATAATTTTGGCTTTGTCGCCGGTTCAGTGGAAGTCATTCCAGCAAGCGAGATTATCTGCCTCATCTTCTGGGACTTTGCAAAATCCAGTAAGACCTCTGCCAATTCCTGCACCGCTTGAGCCGGAACCACGAACTCTGAGAGAACAACGCAGAAGTCTGCCTTTGGGTCCTTGTATATTCTGGCTGGAAAATACGGCCTTCCTTCATGGATGGTGGTCATTGGTGGGAAATGCGCAGAAGTTATGTATCCAATCGGTTCCATCTTCCTTTTCTCTACTATGTAACCAGCAGCTATCGTTCCCACCAGACCTATTCCTGGGAATCCTTCAATAAGCGTGCAGTTCTTCAGGTCTACCTTCTTGTTCAGGAACAGTTCTACTTTCATGAGTCTTATGACTCGGTTAGGCTTTATATTCGTAATTCCTTATCTAGGTATGCCAAGCAAGAGGAGAAAACCTGGAATAGTAATCGGTTTTACAGAGCACACAACTAAAGAGGTTTCTAGACTGAGGAAGCAGTATAAAGAGGCCGATGTCATACTGACAGAAAGGGCACTCTATGATGTGCAGGATATAGGAGAACGCAATCCAAATTATGTAAAAACCATTGACATTTTAACAGAAATCTTTCTCATTTTATCGTTACTGCCCGTTTTATAAGTTTAAGAAATTTTGGATTATCATTATAGATCCAAGAAATGCCTTTTGATCCCTCTGCTATCTTGCCAGACGCGTCCAGATATTCCAAAATTAGAGCTAGAGTCTGATGCATTATACTAACAGGAAGTCGACGCTTTATCTCATTTCTCGATATTGGTTCATCAGCCTCTTCCAAAATCTTTTCTATCATGAGCACTGTCCTAAGAGTAGGATAATGTATTATCATTTGTGTTCTCATGGTATTATATAAACTTATATAGTATATAAACCTATCTATAAATTTACCTAAAGAACCTTTACAGTCATGAAGAAAGCGAATACCAGATAGGATAATGGGGTAATTATCGTGATATATATCAACGATTTCTCTATCCTGTTCTCCTGCAATGCTATGAAAATTGAGGCAATAAATGAATACAGGATTATGTATATCTGGTTCCCCAACATTGAGTTGTTCAGGATTGCACTTTTTTGATCATTTGCTAACCCTAGACCGAGCTCCTGCAGATTTGAGAGGTCAAAGCCGTTCACTAGGGATATCATAAGCCCGATAAGTGCCGGCACTATGAAAGAGGCCGATGCTAAGAGCGTGTATTTCTCTACAGTCAGGCTGGCTGCTCTCTGTCTATATGAGTCATAAGTCTTTGACAAATCTTCTGCTACTTCTTTGAGCGATTGAGATATGTCCGCTCCAGTAGAATAGCCCATCAGAATGAGATTCATTGTTCTTTCGAGGATTCTAGAATTATTCCTCTTGATCATGTGCTTGATCGCGGATTCAAATGGTGCTCCCGCCTTAATCTGTCTGTACACTATCGCAAATTCCTCTGACAGAGCTCCGTAATTTGATTCTGACAGGGATTTCACAACCTCGTCCAGGCCCATGAATTCTGAAAGCGAGGAAGCCTGGAAAAGTGCGTCGGTTAGGTAATATTCTATCTCAGATTTTCTTTTTGCAACGAAATATCCAGGAACTACAAAGAAGAGCGCCATTGGGATTAAGGAGAACAAGATCGCATATGCGTAGACAAACGATGCTAGGCACAAGACCAAGCTTGTAATCAATGAGATTCTAAAAAAGAGTCTCGCATCCTCTGTAAATCCCGCATAAGCCAGTTGTTTCTGGATATTTGATATCAGCTTCTCAATCTCGCTGTTGATATTTTCTGCGATCACGGCCTCTTGCTCCTTAACACAAGCAATATTGTGACATCTACCAGGGGAAAGACTGCCACAGGCATCCAAAATGCCATCTCAGGCGTTATGCCAAGAGTCAAGAAGGAAGATCCCACAATCACAAATGTCTGGAATACAGCAGGAATTATCGCGGAAAAAGCTATGAATAATAGAGAATAGAGAGTTACTTTTGCACCGTATTCCTTTAATCTGGCTTGAGCTATGGAGTTGTACTCGTCAGCGAGCTTTTTTATCAGATCACCGCTGCTCCCCCCTCTGCTGTAGGCCGTTATGAGCAGGGAGACAGCCCGTTTCACAAAGGAAGAATCTACCCTGTCGGAAAAATTCAACAGGGATTCTTGGACACTAAAGCCGTTCTTGATATCAACAGATATCTTTTTGAACTCTCTAGAGACTTCACCATATTCTGAGTTTGCTATGTTCTCAATGCTCTTTTCGAAGGGTACATTGATGTTCATCTCCGAACCCAAAGAGATCAGAGCATATGGCAGGTCTCGTTCGACAGACTTTGCTATTTTTCTTTTCTTGCCCTTGGGGTAGTTCAGAAATAATGCCATTGACAGTGAAAAGACCAGGAAGAACAGGAACATCACATATCGCGGTTCATACAAATAGCTTATTAACGAAAGGGAAGCAAGGACTACAGACATTCCCAGCGCAGCTATGATGTATTCCTTCCCATCGTATGGCATCCTGGCTTGATACAGGTCCTTTTCCAGGGACTTGAAGCTTTTTATTGCTACATATTTTTCCAAAAAGGAGAATTTTACGTAAAAGTTTCTAACAATGTCCTGGTAGAATCTAATGTAGCTCATACTGGTTCTCCAATATTTTCTGTCTTTTCATAATTTCCTTCTTAAAACCAGACTTGTCGAACCCAAAGGAGTCGCAGATCTTCGAATAGATGTGATTTTGGAAAAGCATCTTCTTCACAAGCGAGTCCTGCTTTCTGTCATATTCGTAGATTATCTCAAGTTTTGGCTTCTCAGAATAATCCTTTTTCACTGCAGCTATCTCTGTAACACGCCTCTTCTCGACACCGCTTTTCTGGTCTGTCCATCTCCTTTGTACGACTATCAGATCTAGGGCATAGATATCATGCGGATTTATTCCCAGACCAAGCATCCTAATCAGGGCTTCGTTGGAATTCTGCCCGTGGAAGGTGGCAAACGAGGACTTGCCCTGTCCAGCCAGCATCGTGTTAATTAGAGCTTTCACCTCCTTTTCATCCCGCACCTCTCCAACGATTATCCTATCCGGTCTCATCCTTAACGTGTCAGTGACCAATTCGTGCATTGAGATATTTAACTCTGGATTTACGGACAGCTTTATCTGATTTTCATGCGGAAGTGAAATCTCCGGCGTTTCCTCAACTACTATGACTCGCTCATTTTGAGGAACGAATTGGAACAATGAATTTAATGTGGATGTCTTACCAGAGCCGGTGTTACCCACTACCAGAACATTAGAATCAGATAATATCGCAAGCCACAGGAATGCCATCGCTTCGCTGGATACTGTGCCGTTTTTTACAAGCTCTGTTGGCGAGAATGGCTTCTGATTGAATTTTCTTATCGTTATGCAGGAACCAGAAAATGCTATAGGTAGGATAGCAGCATGCATTCTCCCCAGCTTGAGATTGGCATTTATCCTCGGCTTTTGGAGTGTTATCCTTCTCCCAAGGTCCCGGCTTATCTTGTTTATAATGTTCTTAATCTTCTTGTCAGAGGTTATGAAGATGTCAGACTCCAGCCACCCAAATCTCTTGTGGTAGACATAGATTGGTTTCTTGTCATTTAGTACGGCTATCTCCTCCAAATCAGGATCTTTTACAAATGTATCTAAGATTGAGAGACCACGGACTTCCATGTCAACGTACTTAGCGATCTTCTTAACATGGAACGGTTCGATGAGCAGCGAGTTCTGATCGCAATATTCAACTATCAATTCTTCGACAAACTTTTCATTATATTCGTGGGTCTCTTTTCTGAAGACGTCTATGACCTTGGTTACTAATAGGGCTTCTTCATAGCTGAGCGGATCAAGCTTGGTGGCATAGTAGTTTTTGCCGTTCGAAGAAACTATTTCAGAGTATTCATTTTCTTCTAATTTTTTCTCGAAAGCAATACGACCCTTTTTCCAACCAAGAAGTTCTAAAGCTAGCTGAGTTTCGGTTTTTATCTTCATGAGAGTAGTTCTTAAGCTGAACTTTTATTGTTTCTCAAACTAAAATCAGTTCTAACCAGTTATCTTTACAGTTTTTCCTATCGAGATTCTGTTCTTTCTTATGTATCTAGGTGGAGCCTCAAGAATGTAGTGGCATGCCATCTTCGGAGTTATGTTTAGTGTCCAAGGCCTGACATTTTCCCTGAAGTCAACCACTTTTTTTTTCTCGTCCAGCCACATTACATCAAAATACGGGCAGAAGAACGAATGTATGGACGCTCCAAATCTCGTTTCATATCCTAATGGAAAAAGTAGGAGATAGTCCATCCTTTTCTTGAACATTATTCCCAACGCCTTCTTACTCAAGGAGTCGGCTATCTCCAATCTCATGACCAGCACACCCTTAGCGGCGAGCTTGCAGTCTCCTCGTTGAATGGGCTGCTTATGGTTATGTTGTAGTCTGTGTAGTTTTTGTAGTTGCTTGCCGAGGAGTTTATGAATGCAGCACAGGATGTCACAGGCACATTACCTGTCAGGTGCAGAGTGAAATTCGCAGAAGCGAAGAAACAAGCATTCCTAAAGTTACATAATTGTGCGTTCCACACAAAGTCATCCAAGGTGGCGAAGGTATAGTTGAGATAAGACCCGTACCTGTAGAGATAATCGTTTTGTACCTCTGTGGCAGTTTTAGCTTTATTGTATACTGCCACCTCATCTAGATTGCCGTTAAAGAATTCACTCGCGCCCGAAGAGCTACCTATAAGAGCACTTGCAGTTCCAGTCGTGCCTATCGCACCGCTGGCAGCAACCGAACCAATCAGGACACCATCCCTGTAAATCGCCTTGACTGCCCCATCATATGTCGCTACTACATGATGCCATCCGTTTTCCCAATCTACAGCCGCTATGTTAACATCCAATTCTGCGTAAGTGCCTCCTGTAGAAATGCCGAAAGATATGCAACCTCCCGTGCCCCCACCCCCTGCACAGTTGGCGGGGTTCTGGAAAGATAGCAGATGCCTGTCTGTTCCATCTTCCTTCCTGTATATCTCACGCAATACATTTAAGCTCCCTGAACTTGGATTGACCCAAGCAGATATTGTAATCTGACTTGCTGGTTTCAATGTTGCTGAATGTGGGATTGATATATATTGATTGACGCCATTAAGCTGCAACCCGTAACCATATCTTCCAGACGAATTCCAAACAGGACCGTTTATTAGGGTTCCAGTATTCCCATTCCCGGAGGAATCAATCGTTGTCGTCCCAGTGCCTTCGGAGAGCTGCCAGTATCCTTTCATATTTTGGTTTGCCTTTGTCTTCGAACTCCAGGAGCTTTCATTGTTCCAGAGAGAGGAGTTCACAATTATGGATGGTGAGCTTGTGTTAAATATGAAAAATATATTCCTGTCGCTTGTCTGGGTTGTCGATCCATCGGTCGGACTTACCAGAGTTATTGTTGGAACTACAGATATGTTGAGCGTGAAGTTGTTTGGCGCATACTTGCAATCACCCCTCCTGTTGCACAACTGTATGTTCCACAGGTAGTCTGTGTCCAGCCCAAAGGTATGGTTCCAGTAGCTGTTGACCCTATTAGAGTATTCCTTGGCAACTTCTGTGGCAGTTAATGCCCTGTTATAGATAGCGACCTCGTCTATGGTTCCATTGAAAGGGAAGCTCGTATGCGATATCGATACTGGGTCTGTTCCGGTGTTTTGTAAAGCTCCAGTCAATGGCTGGGTGTCTACTAATGTTCCATTCACATAAAGTCTTACATTGCTCCCATCAAAAGTCCCAGCTATGTGATACCAAGTTCCTGTCGCCAGATTTGAGATAGTGTATGATGCCTGTTGTGTGCTTCCCAAAGTATTAGTTGCTTGAAATCCTAGATTACTGTTTGCGATTATATGTGTGGTGTATTCATTTGTGTTTGTCCATTTGTTTATTATCCTCTGCGTTGCTGCGAAGCTGTTGAACTTAGCCCAAAAAGAGATTGTAATATTGGCAGGATTGAGAGATGCCGTGTTTGGGATGGTGACATTGCCGGAAGTGCCATTGAGTTGGACTCCATAGCCATATCTGCCTGAGATGTTCCAAGCTGAATTTAGTGTTCCTGTGTTCGCCTGCCCAGAACTATCATTAGCGGTTGTTCCTACCCCTTCGTCAAACTGCCAATATCCGATAAGGCTGTTGTCCTTCTGCGTCCTCCTGACTTCCCAGCTGCCGGTCTGGTTTGTCCACATGGAGGAGTTCCAGATATACCCCTCGCCGCTTAGGTTGAACTCTATCTGTTCAGCGTACTGCGTGGTATTTAGGGTGTTGTTTACTGGATTTACCAGAGTGATGTCTGGCACTAGAGAGACATTGAGAGTCATGTTGTCCATGATCTTAGTCTGGTTCCTCATAATACAGAGGTTCCACTGGTCGCAGACTTCAACATTCCATAAGTAGTTGCCCTCAGATGGAAAAGTGTAGTTGAAAGATGATTGGTATCTGTTGTAATAATCATTTGTGATCTCTTCTCCACTCTTTGTCCTGTTGTATATGGCGGCATCATCTATCAGGCCACTGAAGTAATCCTGGTCCGTGACTGCTAAGAACTTCCCAACGTTCCACTGCGGATTGCTGACAGTAAACTGGAGCGTTAAGATTGCGCTGTTCACTAATGTTCCATCGGCGTAAAGCTTTATCTGCGTCGTCGAGCCTATAGCCTGCCATGTGGCAGCTATGTAGTGCCATGTGTTTGGCGCCCAAGAATCGCTTGATTGATAATTGATATAATTATTCCCAGCCTGCCCGGTTCCGCCGTACCTAAAGTGAAGTCCGACTGTCTGATGGAAAGACAGGTAGAGAGAGTTTGCAGTGGTGAAGCCAATATTGTCATTTATCACCTCGTCATCTGTGGTATCTCTCCAGACTGCCTTGTTTACCCATGCTTCTATGGTCCCATTTGTGCCTAGATTTAGGGTGCTTGAAGTCGGCAGGGATGCATATCCAGAAGTCCCATCAAGCGAGCAGTCGTTGCCATAACCAGGGCGGTTGCTGTTGGCGAAGGTTACACCCCCAGTGATGGTGCCATTGTTCCCATACGGGGAGGCGTCCCTGACATTCGTGCCAGAGCTCTCATAGCACTGCAGATAAGCCACAAGACCATCATTGATTATCTTGTCCCTCTGCCAGGTCCCTGACTGGTTTGTCCATAGAGAGACATTAGCTATGAGTTCGCTTGTATTTGCTGTGTAGTTAACCAGGAACCAGGTTGTCCTTGTTGAAGATATATTCTCGGTGTTGTTGATAGGCCAGGTAACACTAACGTTTATGTCCGGCCTGTTGGAAACATTTACTGTTACATCTATAGAATTATTATCTGTCACACTATCCGCACTGAAATTCACATCAGCGATCCACTGCTTGTTCGGCACGCTGTCTATGCTCACGGTCCAGGAGACTGTGCATGAATCGCCGTTGATCAATGCCCCGCAGCTCTGCTGGTTGCTTTGGCCGCCTGTGTAGACGGAGAGGTTCTGCCACGGTTGAGTCCCATATGTGTTCTGCATCAGCGCATTCGGCGTGGTAGTGATTGTGGCATTGTACCTTATCCCAGCAGTAGTCGAGCCGCAGCCGTTGCTGTTAACGCACTTTGCCGTCGCATTAAGAACAAAGGTCTGGTTCTGTATCATCTTCTGGCTGTTGTTGTCCCATATGGGTGCATTAAGGGTAACGTTAAGCCCGCTCTCTCTTGTGTAATAGACATGCGCATAAAGGGAGTCTATCAGCATCTGGAGAGGCCCATCAGGTGCACCGACCGGCGTATAAACGAATCGGAAACATAGATTGGAGGTGTTTGTCCAGTCTACAGGGGTGACGTTCGAGACATTCGCCCAGGTCTGGACTCCTGGGAAGTTGCTGGTCACTATGTTCCTCCAAACGATGTTGGCGTCAGAGCACTGCGTCACTCCACCAGTAGAAAAGCCGTAGTCTATAGTGTATGTATCGTCTGTCCTTGCATTGGCGCTGCTGATCACTGTGCTGAAGTTCACGGCGGTTATCGGTCCCAGACTTGTGGCAGAGCTCATGTTCCACCAGACAAAGGTGTAAGTGGCCGGGTCAGTGACACAGGTGGCGTACACAGCATCTGTGGTGTTTGTGTTGTTGCCAGCCGTGCAGCCATTCGGAGCTCCTGCGGTCCTGTTGTAGTTCTCAACAAATCTAAAATAATCTATAGCACTCACACTAAAGGAAAAGAGTAGTATTGCAAGGATAACTAAGTATAATCTCATCCTACCACCCTAACTGTCGAGGACGTGAGGGCCTTGTCGGAAGTGTAATTGCCTATGAACAGTCGGAAATCGTCTATCTGCGCGTAGTTTCTAGGGCCCATCCTTGTGACATATATCAGCTCTGTCTCCACGTTATGCACGTTCTGGGCAGGGCTGCCTATCGATGTCTGGTCCTTTATCGCCGGGTTCGGTATTGTCGTGGATAGATTAGCCAGAGCTCCGATTCCCAAGATAATTATGAACGCCGTCAGTATGAACATCTGTCCTCTATCCATCATATCACCTGTTCCACGTCACCACGACAACCTTCTTCGGGGCGTAGATCGGTATTGTCGGAGCAGAAGTGTTTTGTATTATCAGTTTGGCATAGTCAACCCTGGTGTCTCCATTTGGTTTCCTATAGAATGTTATGTTCAACCGGCCGTTAGCATCCGGAAGCACACCATCCACAGGCAAAGTAAAAGTTAACCATTTTGTATTATTATTCGGTGTATCGATCAACGGATTGAAACTGTAGATTAGACTGTAATCTCCAGCAGGGTTCAATATTGTAAGATTTTGTGGTTCTGCCGGGAGGCCCGGGCCGCTACCATTCCATACATTGAACACAAAGTACATCTTCCTCATGTTTGACGTGTATAAGCCGAAGTCTACTGAAAAGTTTGAAGTTGGACCACCCACACTGGTATTAGCACCATCATCATAGCTAAGCAATTGCGCAGTGCAATCACCAGAAACTCTGTGTATACAGTTCCCAACAAGCATGTCAGTAGTGTTTGGTTGATTATACCCGGAAATTATGCATGAAGATGTGGCCTTTGTCACAGGGTCCGTCGGTGCCTTGCTGTATGTAATGTACGTGGCATTCAGGGCCACGTAATCAACGTCGATCTGCCCTATGCAGCCTTGGCAGATATTGAGTGTCAAGTTATATTTGAAATTTCTGTCAGGAAGGATCTCATAGACATAGAATGATTTTACCTCATCCCCCACAACGCTGAAACTCTGGTTCACGAACAATACGCTGCTTGAGGAGTTTATGTCCATCGTTGTGCCTGCGCCACTGCTTGTCGCCTCAACTATGAGCTCTAGCTTTGTGAATGCATCCACCCCATTGAGCTGCGTGAAATTCACAAGCATCTTGCTTCCGGCAGTCAGGCTTTGTTTTACGTCATTGCTGGTGTTCACATTAGATAAACAGTCTGTCGCAGCCGGAACTAATGTGCAGGCAGTCGGCAGGTACAAGACATTAGTCACAATTGGGGCTGGCGCCGGGTTCCTGGCCTTCACAAAATCATCCAGTTTTGAATCTGCGCCAGTGGCGTTTGAGAACAGGAGTATGGCATAATTGATGTCCTGAGGTATGCTACTATTAAGCTGTTTTATCATAGTGGTGCTCTCGTTCGGGAGGGTGTTGTTGACCAGATAGTCCCTCATGTCCTGATTGTTGCATATAGATAGCGCTATGTCTGTTGCATATCTGTTAAGTCTACCGATATTTTCCGGATCGGTGTATTTCGGCGGATAGGCTATGAATATCCTGTTCAAGACCGTGAACAGTATAAGCAGTGCCAGAAACACCTCTATTATGCTGATGAATCCTCTTCTCATAATCACCACATGTAGATCCGGAATATCCCTCCGGTGATGTTCATGCCATCATAGACGAAGACAGTCCTCTCTATCCTTCTCGCGTTGTTTGGCGCGGTCCCTGAGCAGCTGATGTTCGTGTTGTTCGATTCCAGCTCTATCTTGAAGTTGGTGCTTATGTCTGTCTTGGTTTTCAGAGTGTCGCAGCTCTGCCCCGCAGCCGCATTGAACTTGACCTTGTCTATTATGTTCGGATAGATGCTGGTGTTGAACCAGGCAAAGCCCAGAGTGTTTGCCTGAGAATAACTCTGCCAATAACTAGGATAGCCCGCCCCCTCCACAAAATCGTTGCTCAATACCCTGGATTCGAACGTGAACTCGTCAGTGTTTTGCCTGTAGCCAGCAGTGAAGAAGGCAATGTATCCAAAGACTGATGAATAGACGAAAACGAATAGCGCCAGTGCCAGGACGAAGTCAATATAGAGCTGCCCCTTCATCATTTGCCTCCTATTATCACCTTGTATCCCTTTGTCGCAAGGGAGATGACGTTATAGGTTATCTTTGCAGGTTTCTTCACCACCACGGAGAAGTTTGCCACTTGTATGTCGCCAGAGAGGCAGGGAGCGCAGGCTGAAGTAAGGAAGCTTATCTGTTCCGGGACCAGTGAATCATAGCCCTGCAGATGCTTCTGAGTCGCAATCGCCTGTATCTTTGTGACCAGGTCAGAGGAAGTGACGCTGTCATATATCGTGAATGCCGCCGCAGACGACTCCACATTCTGCGATCCTACTGGTATCCTGGTTATAGTTTCTGCCAGCTTGTTTATGAAGGACGGCGGCGCTAGGAAGAGTTGGAACACTGCTATTGTAACTACAAGCAAGGCAATGGAGTGCTTCACTCCTGAGAGCACATTACCTTCGCCCATCTGCCCTCCGATCAAACCGGCAAAGAACGCCTGGATCAGCGACAGGTGGAAGAAAAAGTTCTTGAAGTCGTCCTCAGAAAGAGGAGAGGGGGTGCCCCCCAACAAACCCGCGGCCTTGTTAAGCTCGGGCGTTGAGGGGACAAAGGTTACCGTCAGCGTGACGATTATCCCCAAGAATAAGAAGAATATCATGTATATGGAAATCAGATAGATCTTCAGCTTGCTCTTTCTTTCGCTTTCTATCCTCTTCAAAGTCTTGATGTCAGTAGAAACTGTTTCCAATATGTCGGCTATGTTTCCTCCAGACCTGTGCGACTGCACTATGATTGTGACGGCCTGGTTCACCAGCTTGCTCTTTATCCTCTCGGCGAACTTCATCAGTGTCTCCTCGAATGGCACTCCCCAGGAGATCTGCGCGGACACTATATTCATCTCATCTGCCAGTGGACCGTAAGCACCATGGCTTGCGGATTCCATTGCTCTTACTAATGGCATTCCGGACCTGTTTGACTCTGCCACGTCCCTGAGAAAGTCCGGCAGGTATGTTTCGATGAGCTTTATCCTCTTGAAGTTAAGATACTGGAAAACAATTATAGGCATCACACCAACCAGGACAGATATCACAAGCAGGGTCTGAAGGAAATAGGCCGCGGAGAAGAACACCAGGCTGCCCAGGAACATAAGAGCTCCTAGGAAACCGAAGACCATCATGTAGGACTGGTTCTTGTTCTTGGCCTGCGGCGGTCCCTTCTTTCCAGTCCTCAAAAACGGTATGTTCATCGTCGGAAGCTTCAGGTTTTTCAGACCTACTTTTTCAAAGACCATTTTATGTCGCTCCTACCGGCTTTGTGGCATCCACGAGGATTATGAATCCGATGGATGCTATCGGCAAAAGTATGTAGATGAATATTGTGAACATTAGACCGAGGTCCAACGGAAGGCCGCCCATCGCACCCATTATGGTGCCCATCACCACAAAAAGGATCGGCCCGGCGACAAATATGGTGGTGTACATCTCTGCCATAAGACCCAAGGAATCTATGTATTCCTCTTCTAAGTTTTTCTGATTCTCCATGTATATCCTTGCTTTGTCAACAAGGAAGGCTCGCATGTCGCCACCACTTCTTATGACTGCTACAGTGCCCCAGAGCAGATCCTTAAATCCTGGGGATGGAGTATCTGAAGCTGAGTCAGATATGGCCGTTATTGTGTCATAACCGAACACCTCTATATTCCTGGCAATTCTCCTGCATTCTTTAGCAACCTCGCCATATTCGTTGAAATTTCCGACGATTCGAAATACCAGATACATAGGGACTCCGGTGCCCGCTATCGTAGCCATGTGCGTGGCGGCGTACGGCAGATTGAGTTCTATGTCCCGCTTTATTTTGTCCACCTTGTAGGACGGATATAAGTAAAGAGCTGCAAGAACTCCTCCAGTATAGGTTGCTGTTATTATAAGTGCGAAAAGGATTGCGCCTATTATGACCATCTGATAGATGTCTACCAATAGAAGATAGATAATTAAGAACAGGAAAGGGGCGGTCATGAGTATTGTCATCAGGCCAGTGGATATGTACTCATCCAGGGTTATGAAGAACTGCGCCTGCCTAAGGGTCTGGCCGACGCTCGCAAAATAGGGCACTGCTATGTCTGTCAGTTTTAACCGCTTGCAGATCTTCAGGGAAAGGACTCGAAAAGGCCTGTTGAATAAGGTTAACGCCATTACTTACCACCTATCTTTGACAGAACTTCCTGCGGATTCTTGTAATAAGTGGCCACAATTCTCCCTACATCCTCATAATATCTTATGCCCTGTTTCTTCATCCATTCCAGGACAGAGGCTCTTCTGTCCAACTCCTCCCAGATGCTGGCCTCGTCTATGCCCTTCTCCTCGATTATCTTGTTCAGGACATAGCTCTGGTCTGACGAGAACTCGAAGTAGTCGCCAGCCGGCACCCACTTGAACAATGAATTGGTAATCGGCTTTCCGGTCTTTATGTCGACTCCAATGACCTCTGCTATTTCCTTAACTCTTCTCACATCGATACCCTTGATCCTTGAGAAACCCATTATCATTATGATGTCCAAATGCTGCAGAAGACCTGCAGATAGATTAATCGGCGGAGTCTTCAGTCTGTTTATTACCGCCTCTACAGATTCCGCGTGAATTGTAGCCAATCCGGCATGCCCCGTAGCCATTCCCTGGAACAGAACATAGGCTTCCTCACCTCTTACTTCTCCGACAATCAGTTCGTCCGGCCTCTCTCTCAACGCCGCTTTCAGAAGGTCGAACATGGATATCTCTCCCCTTCTCTTCCCTTCCTCGGTCTCACCGCCATAGCCGCTTCTCGCAACTTTTGCTATCCAATGCTCGTGCGGTAGCTTTATTTCTGGCGTATCTTCAATTGAGACTATCTTGGATTCTGGATGCAGGAAGAGGCTTAGTGCATTAAGCGCGGACGTTTTTCCTGTAGCTGTTCCGCCTGCGATAAGCAGGGAGTTCCTGAACTCCAGCGCCAGCCATAGGTAAGCGGCTATCTTTGCGGGCACTGTCCCATAGTTCATAAAGTCTATGATCGTCAATGGATCCTTTGTGAACTTTCTTATTGTAAAAGTGGAACCACGCATTGCTATGTCTCCACCAGAGGAGAATGTTGCTTGCAATCTTGAGCCATCAGGGAGCGCGCCGTCGAGCAGCGGTTCAGCGACAGAGATGTGCTTTCCAGTCCTTTGGGCTAGCTTTGTGATAAATCGGTTGAGCTCCTCTGACTCGGCGAACATCACATTGGTCCTGAGTGAGCCGTATTTCCTATGGTAGACAAATATAGGTATGTTGACCCCGTCGCATGATATGTCCTCTATGTTCAGGTCCTGCATGAACGGCTCTATCTTCTCAAGCCCCAGGAAGTTCCTGTATATGTAATAGAGGACCTTGTTGTACTCTGCCTCGTTCACCACGATCTCATAGTCGGCTATTATCTGGTTTAGCTTTCCCTTCAAATACTTCTGCACCTCTTTTACGTTCTTGATGTCCATGAGGTTTATGTCCAGCAGGTCGACTATCAACCCCCTTATCTTATCAAGAGTCTGCTGTTCCTTCTGTGTCAGAGGGGGCTCTATCATCGTGTAGACAAGCTCGCCCAGCTGCTCATTCCAGCGGATTGTGGCATAGGCGTACGGTTCGATGAGGGCATATTTTATGTCAACTTCTGAAAGTTTTGGAGGCTCCCATTCAGATGACAACCGCTCCTCGCCCGTCTTCGGTATGGCCATTCCGGTCGGAGCGCCCCGCACGCCGCCCTTCTCAATGATGCCTATCTGCATAAGTCCCCTTTCCCTCAGGGATTCGCTGACCTTTGGAAGTTGCACTATCATTGATCTGTCATCTTCAGGTTTCTTTTCCTCGGGTTTCTGCTCTTCCTCCTTTCCCTCGTGCTGCGGCCCGGCGTATTTGAAGAACTGCTCCTGCTCTAGGGCCTCCTTTGGCAATACTCTGACCCGGGTTCCTGCCTGCTTGCCCTCGACATATACCTCCTTTCCGACAACCTTTATCGGAAAAGGGACTTCTTCTTCAGAGGAGCTGTAAACTCTAGCCCTTTCTGGTGCAGGTTCTTCTCCCCTCTCAATAGGTTTTGGTCTTGGTTTTTCAGGGGCCTTTGGAATGGGCGGTTCCTCTTCCACAGGCTCTCCGGAAGGCTGTCCCTTCCTTATCTTGGCCGACCTTCTCAGCAGCCTCTTCAACAATCCTCTAGACAAGTCCACAAGTGTTCACCAACGTTAATGTAACGTAAGTAGCATTCACCCTCTTTGTGACCAAGCACCTGGCTCCAGGATACGCTGTCCCTGAAGCTGCGACCCGGTTGCAGCTTACAAATTCGTTTAATATTACATTAGTATCAGCGCCCGACCGCATCTCTATGGCCATGCTGTTTCCGCAGGACAATGTAACTGTGTATGGGATGTCAAGCACCGGAAGAGTAAGAAGCTGGGTGTTGTTGGTGCTGTAGTCTGTTATCTCTCTTAGTCCATACTCGATCTTTGACTCCATGTACTCACCTATCTGCGTCAGCCTCAGCGTGACCGAATTCTTTCGTGCAAGGTTCACCTGTGCGGTCACGGTGAAGAATACCAGTGTGAAAAGCACTATCAGCATCGCCATTCTTATCGTGAATGTAAGGCTTATTGCTACCATGTTATCACTAGCACATGTCTATGTTTACTACGGGCTTGCTGTTGGTGACATTGACCTTCTTCATCTGCACCAGGACTCTGGGGCCTCCTCGCCCAGCTGCGCACGCTCCGCCAGCCTTTAAATCCACATTGTAGTAGCAGATCATGAACTCTGCGTCCCCCCTTCCGCCCTTGGAGCCCTCGAATACTCTGCTGTTGTTTGTTGTCCTATAAAGCGGTATGTTCGTGGCGCTGTCGTAAATGAAATCAACAGAGCCGTTGCTGCAGTTGTTGTCCGGAGATTGGTAACCGGCTCTACCTATCACGCTAGAAGCCTGCAGGAAGGTGAGCGTTATCGTGTCGTTTCCCGGCCAGAGATAGATGCTGCCGTCGGGTATTGTCAGTTCGAAGATGTTCTGGAAGTTTATATCCCCATGAGCAGTGGCTCTCAATGCGTAGTCGAGGCCGAGCATCTGCGACCTGAACGAGTTTACTCTGCCCTGTTCGCCCAATCGATCTATCTGCGTCAATGACCAGAAATAGGCTGCCATAGCAGTTACAAGAATTATTGCTAAGATTAGTGCAAACGATATCGTAGAAGATACTCCTTTCTCCATAAATCTCCATCCACGCCGACTTTAACCTTTTATATACTCAAAACGCATAAAGCCTTTAATAAGGTTACTCTACATATTATTGGTCGATTTAATGTTGTCACATATAGGTCTAATCACAGACGGGAACAGACGATATGCCCAGAAGATAGGAGCGGATATTTTCGAGGCGTACCATGCCGGATTCCGTAAGGCAGAGGACGTTTTTGACTGGGTGTTAGGAGTGCCCACGATAAAAGTGGCCACAATTTATGCTCTTTCCACGGAGAATTTTAGAAAAAGGAATGAAAATGAGATGAAGGTCCTAACCGAATTGTTCGACTATTACTTCCGAAAATTGGGAGATGACAAGAAGATACACAACAGCAAGGTCCATGTCAAGGTTATGGGGGACACTGCTGCATTACCGGCGTTGGTTCCGGCCATTAGATACCTGGAAGACCAGACAGGAGATTATTCCAACTATAAGGTTAACATAGCCCTAAATTATGGGGGCAGGGATGAGATACTGGGCGCCATCAGGAAGCTGGAAGAAAAGGGCATCAATCCATCCACTCTGACAGAGGAGCAGTTTAACAAGCTGCTTTTGGAGCCGAACAACCTGGATCTTTTGATTAGGACAGGCGGAATGCACAGGCTTTCCAATTTCTTGTCGTGGCAGAGCGCTTACTCAGAACTGTATTTCACAGACACACTATGGCCAGAGTTGGACAAGAAGGAGTTTGACAAAGCCGTGGAGTTCTACAACAAGACCGCCAAGAATTTTGGGAAATAACTAAGCAATCGCATGGAAGAACATTTTTCCAAAATAAGGCCACAGATCCGGTCTTTTCAGGCACTGTTTTATCAAAGTCCCAAGATGTTCCATGTCTCCATAATCTTCTATTAATCTGTTGATCTGTTTTTCCCTGATTGTTTTGAATATCTTGTCCAAAGAAGCCTTGTCAGAGTATTTCTTTACCATCAGATGGGCTTTCAAATCCTTTTCGTAGAGCTTTCTCCAGTTATTTTCATAGGACTGCAGGTCTCCTTTCTTGATTGAATCAGCCAGGATATCTGCACATCTCATACCAAAAACAATACCGCCACCAGTAGTAGCCTTTACCTGGGCAGCCGCATCACCAACCAAGGCCTTGTTTCCCAAAACAGTCGGGTCCTTTGGATTGAAAACAGGTATCGGCGCGCTCTGTTCTGCTATGACACGCTTTATCTTGAAATTCTTGGCGAACTTCTGATAAAGTTCCTTGCCATTTCCATTTTTGTATCCTAAACCTATCTCTGCCGTCTTTTCTCCGTATGGAATCATCCATGCAAAGAATCCAGGAGCAAAATCACCAAAGTGCAGCTCACAAACCTCTGGATCTATCTTTTGTTCCAGTTCTGCCTTTACCTGATATGTGAAAACATAATCTCTCTTGATCCCCATTGATCTGGCAACGCCCGAGTAAGAACCGTCAGCTCCAATAATATACTCGTCTTCCTGTCCATTCCATGATTTATTATATAAGACCTTGCAACCATTCTCCTGTGCATCTTCAATCAGTCTCTTTTGCAATCCTATCCTGTCCAATGCATAAGCCTGCGTCTGTCTCTTCTTGACCTCAAACGATTCTCCATTTGCGTGAAAACTTGCGCCTTTCAGCTCGTTTACAACAAGGTCGTCTATGTCAACATCTAAATCTCGAAAGTTCTTTGAGACGAGCCCAGAGCATGCCTTTTCTCGCAAATCGGCACTTCTCTCCCAGATTTCCATATCTCCTATCTGTTTGCCCAGATATGCGCCAACGACGCCAGAACCGACTATCATAGCAATCACTTTTTATATCATTAGCCTCTAAATATCTTGGGGAATGCATATGAAAAAGAAGCTCTTTCTTGTAATTTTAGGTATACTTTTGATTATATATGTATCGATTTTGAAGTTTCAGGGATTCAACCTTCAGACACTTAGCTCAGCAAATCTGTTCTATGTGCTGTTAGCTTTGATAACGCTTATAGTGATTTTAGGTTTGCGTTCCCTAAAATATTGGATGCTGCTCAATCGACTGAAAATAAATCCTGGAAAAGATACCTATCTAATAACGAACTTCGGTTATTTTTCAAACTTCATATCCCCAATAAGGATAAGTGAGGTAGTGCGGTCACTGGTGATAAAGAAGGTAACAGGCAACTCATTCTTCAAGATTCTGGCGCCTACTGTGTTCGATTCCTTGACAGACGTAATCACGATTGTTTTCGTTATACTAGTGCTGTCGACCTTTGTGGTCCTGAACTTTGACTATTCGTCCAAGATCCTGTTGATACTGCTGTTTGCAGCAGTAGCTGTGACAAGTATATATCTAATATCCACCAGAAAGGGCGAGCAGTTCTCAATTAAAATCCTGAACTATGTGGCAAAGCGAGTCTTGAAGAAAGATGTCAGCCGGACTTCCAAGGAGTTCGTACACGCCTCGAGAGTCATACTTGGCAGCAGGAGGCTCCTATTTACAGTGTTTCTTGTGGAGTGCTTTGTCTGGGTTCTTGAAGGCCTGAAAATTTACTGGTTTGGGCTGGCTGCAGGCCTCAACCTAGGCCTTCCTACGTCAATGCTCATAGTTGCAGTTTCTTACCTTATAGGGGGTGCGTTTGTCAATCCTTCCGGTCTCACGCAGGAGACTATACTATTGCTTATACTGACGCAACTCCCATTTGAAAAAGCAAGCCTGACATTGGTCGGGTCCATGGACGCGATAATTTCAGTAGGTTTTGTGATCGCTGCTGGATTAATTTTTACCCTAAAATTCGGTATTAAGAATCTAAGATTAGAAAGACTTAAATAGACTCCGTAGCATATTTAATTATGACGAAATATAAGGTAGTTTACGAACGAAATGCTTGCATTGGGGCAGCTTTTTGTTTAGCTGTCGACCCAGATAATTGGGTAATGAGAGACGACAATAAAGCAGACCTACTTAATTATGATAAAAAGCGACCAGTCGAGATATATGAAAAAGTATTTGATGATAAACAATTTGATGTTATGAAACTTTCAGCCTTCGGTTGCCCGGTAAAATGTATTCATCTAATAAATTTAGACACCGGCGAGCAACTTATTTAATTATATAATCTAGTTATATTCGTTATATATCGTGCGACAGCATAGTTTATATACTCTCAGGTTACTATATCTCATTTATGAAGATCACTCTAGTTTGGCCGAATATAGAAGAGAAAGCTAGTGCGCTCTATCCCCCACTTGGGTTAGGTTATCTAGCATCTTCCTTAAAGGCGGCTGGTTATAAACCAGACCTTATAGACCTGACTTTTGATAGTCAGAGGAATAAGCTACCTTTAGATTCTGACTTTTATGGCATATCCTGCACCACTGCGATCTACAAGAATGGCTTGGAGGTAGCTGCAAAGGTGAAGGAAACAAACCCAGATGTGCCGATTGTATTTGGCGGTCCTCATCCAACGGTGTTGCCTGATGTTACGATAAAGAATCCATTGGTAGATATTATTGCTGTTTCCGAAGCAGAAGAGACTATAGTGGAGCTGGCAAATAACATAGAAAGGGGATTGCCACTTGATGACGTTAAAGGAATTGTTTTTAAAGATAAAAATGGAACTCCTGTAAAGACCACACCGAGGCCGCCCATCCAGAACTTGGACGTTCTGCCATTCCCTGCACAGGAAATGTTTCCTCTGAAAGAGTACTTCAAGAGAAGAAATCTGAGGGAGCTGTCAATCATGAGTGCCAGGGGCTGCCCAAACAACTGCACTTTCTGCCAACCTACTCTGAAGATGATATTCGGTCCTAACCTGAGGTATAGGAGCCCAAAGAACATGGTTGATGAGATAGAGCAGATGGTGGACACGCATAACTTAGATATGGTGGTCTTCTCTGATGACACCTTTACCATGAACATACCTAGAACTATGGAAATAACAGATCTTATGATTAAGAGAGGGATAGATGTATTATGGAGATGTCAGACAAGAGTGACTGCCACCAAAGAAGTATTAACCCAGATGAAAAAGGCAGGCTGCGTTGGAGTGGCATTTGGAGTTGAAAGTGGAAGTCAGATGATATTAAACAACATTCAGAAGGGAACCAATCTTGATCTAATAAAGCAGGCCTTCAGATACTGCCACGAGGTTGGGCTTTTGACCCATTCCTATACGATGGTAGGTAACTGGGGAGAGACTAAGGAGACAGTCGAGGCCACCAAGGAGTTACTAAAGGAGTTAAAGCCTTTCAACATGAATGTATCGATAATGACGCCATATCCTGGAACTCATGTCTACGATTTTGCCAAACCTCAAAACCTTTTACTGTCTGAAGAGTGGGACAACTATGATCATATTCTTTACAAGACCTCTGGAATAAAGCTCGAGCATATGACACCAGAAGAGGTCACTGCCGCTAAAGTAGAGATTGAAAATTATTTTGCAGCACTTTCAAAACAGTATAGGACCAAGCAATTCATGGACAGTATAGATGGTACGCTAGTAAAGAAGATGATAAGGATGAATATGAGAAGTCCAAAGAGGATGCTACGACTCTTGAGCCTCGTCACAAAGGCTATGACCCATATTGGCTTTACAAATCAGTGGCAGGCTGTCAAGGCCACAAAGAGCTGGTAACTATACCTCTATAGGCAGCTTCAGTCTCCATTTTAGAAACATCTTCATGACTACAATTCCATGAAGCTTCACGTCGTTGAACAATCGATTCCAGCTGGCAGAATGTGCCCTCTCTTTCTTCTCCCTCCAGACTATGGGGAACTCTTTTACAGTATAGCCGGTCTTCATAGCATGGATGAGTACTGCTGCGTCCCATGCCCAGCTTTTTTCCTCTATCTTTGGCATCTCCTTCCTGACAAACTCCTTGGAAAATGCCTTGAAGCCGCATTGTGAGTCATGGAGCTCGACACCTAAAAGGAGCTGAATCAGGAAATTGTAACCCTTAGAGAAAAACTTTCGGAGGAACGGTCGCTCCAGTTCTGCACCAGGAATATATCTGGATCCTGTGACAACATCATATTTCTTTGAATATTTTATTAGATCCTGCAAGAAGTCCATCCTAGTAGCCATGTCCACATCTATGAACCCCACTCTTTTCCCGCTTGCAGTGGCGAACGCATTTCTAAGAGCCCGCCCGCGCCCCTGCTTTTTATCAGAATGTATATACTTGACGCCATATTTCCTGACAAGTGGCTTTCCATCCCAGGAAATGTCTTCAGCTATAATTACTTCATAGTTCTTTAGACCGTACATCTTAAAGCGCTTCTTTACTTCCTTGACGCATCTCTCAAGCCTGGCGCCTTCCTTGTAGGCAGGAAGGATCAGAGAAAAATCGTACATAGTCTCACTAGAGTCAAATCTCAACTAACTCATTGGTCTCTAAGTTTCTTATCTTAATAACCTTTACTGGACACACTGCGGCAGCCAACACATGATTCTGATATTCTGAGTCCCCTATCACTTTTTGTTCATTGTCTGAATTTGGGACCTTTTCCCCACCGATTATGCTGACTTTCCCGTCCTCTCGGGTTTCCCACTGGTCAGGTGATACTCCAACGCAGGCAAAATCGCCGATACATCCGTTTCTATCAAATTCTACTCTGTACTTTCCCATGGAAATCCCTACTTCTTCACCGGAACTATGGCAGAAACAGGCGTTTTCTCTACTTTAAGATTGTAGTCAGAGACATCCACAAGCCATTCTTTCCTCTTGTAAGGCTTTGTCATCCTCTTTATGAAGGATTCCAATACTCTCTCAGTCTTGGTCTCCTGCTTTCCCTTCAGGACATTGGTCATCATTCTCAGAGTCGCACCTGGGTGATGCAATGCCCTGGTCATGTGGAACTTCAGATACGCCTTTCTCCTCCACTTCTGCAGTTCTTCCGATGAGATCTCGTCATTCCAAGAAACTGCTTTTCCAAGATCGCCCATCGATACCAGAGAAGCGTAATTGTAGTCTATCTTTCCTTCGGCCTTCAGCTTGTCATACAATGGAGAGCCAGGTAATGGGATAAACAATGAGAAGGCGACCTCATCCAAACCGATCTTTGCCAGATCGCAAGCGTAATCTACCGTCATCTGCATGTCCTCTCTTTTCTCACCAGGCAGACCCAAGATAAAGTAGCAAGCTGTCTTTATCCCTACATCATGAGCGTTCTTTACCACACTGGTTACTGATTCAAGAGGCTGGGTCTTCATTGCTATCTCCGTAAGGACTCGCTTTGAACCACTCTCTGGTGCGACTACTAGATGGTTGCAGCCAGAATCCTTCATGCGCTGCACCATTTCCTTGTCTGTAACAGAAGCTCTTACTCCATTTGGAGTGTTCCAAGTAATAGGCAGTTTTCTTTTGAGTATTTCGTCAGCGAACTCCAGCATCCTTTCCTTGCTTACTGTCATGTTTTCGTCTTCGAACTGGAACTGCGTGATGCCCCATTTCTTGTAGCAATATTCCATCTCGTCAACAGTATTCTTCGATGATCTCTGTCTCCACTTCCTCAACCACAGGCCCGGCGTACAATAGGTGCAGCCATATGGGCAGCCTCTAGAAGAGAGCATAGGAGTCCATTTTCCCTCTGTTGGACCGTGGCCTTCCTTAGTCTCCCAATAGTTTTCCTGTGGGAACAGTTCTCTGGCAGGAAATGGCAGGGCATCTAAATCCTGAATAAGCTTCTCCTTGCAGGTGGCGAATGGGACTCCATTTACCTTGTAGCCAACACCATCTATTTCAGACAATTGTTTCCTTCCTTCCAGATGGTCTAGCAATTCAAAGAGTGTTACTTCACCTTCGCCCTTTATCACATAATCCACAGAATCATTTCTAAGAGTGTCTTCTGCGGTGGCAGACGGATGCGCCCCGCCCAAGACTATTGGCACATCAGGATGGTCTTCTTTCAGTTTCTTTGTCAGATCCAATACAACTGGGAATGCGAACGTAAACAGATTAGAAATGCCAATCAAACCAGTGTTGTTTGGAACTCTTGAGGAAATGTCGTCAAAGTTGAGTCCTCTTATACCATAGTCTGCCTTGTATGGAGACTGCTTTTCTGGAGCTTCACCCACAGCATCTACTGCTGTAACTTGATGCTTCTTCTGTTGTGCTACAGCTGCTAGATAGGCTATTCCTAGGGGTAAAGCAACATCTGCAGCTACCTGATACTTGGTAAATGCTTGTGGTGGATTGATTAAAGTGATGTGCATATATTTTTCACTCTTTCTAATAACACAGTCTAGTATTAATAAGCAATATAGAGATTTTTAAGCTTTCTCGAGAGTACACGAGCCCCTTAGAGGTGCCTTCAGGGCTGCTTCCAGTCCGTTCTTTGTTGAAAGGGCCAGAGCCTTCACTGTTTCTTTCTCATTGAACAAAGTATTGTAGTTGTTCTTGTCCTTGATGAAATAATTCATGAAAGATAATGTATTGATAGTCTTTTGTATGGGAGCATAGACCAAGACGTCGTTTCCGCATCTTAGATCCTCAATCTCCTGAGTCCCGACGCCTATGTATGGGATGAGAGGAGGTGTGTAGACACCATAAGCATTGTTCAGCATCCAAACAGACAATCCGTTTAGTTTCTGGAAGAATTTTATATCTGCAGTATCATATCCAGGAAGGTCTGTCGTAGCCTTCAATCCTGTCTTTACCTTTTCAGCGAACTCCATTGAATGCGCTATAAACAGCTTTTTCTTCCCCTGGATATCTTCTATCTGCCTCAGATATTCTGGATAATGGTTCTTCAGGTCCTCGTAAAGCTCCCCCTTGGCCAGAGCAGTTTCCAAGACCTTGATCCCCTTTTCCCTTTTTACCTTGCTGAGGCCGACCATCATCTCCACAGTCTCCACGGCGAACATAGTCTTCTTTGAATCCAGGAATTCAAGCTCCTGGTCTAGGTAGGCTATCATTTTCTTTACTTCTTCCTTTACTGCCAAAGCATGTGCAGTCTCCTTCTTTCTGAAAAAATTAAACACTTGTAACACCTGCGGCAAGCTCTGCGCATATCTTGCCGAACTTTATAGAAGTATCGATGCTCCTCTCTGGATAGCTGTTAGCCAGTCCGCCGATGAACAGGTTCTTGATGTTCGTTTCACATTTCGGTATTCTGGATAATATCCCAGTTTCATATACCAACCCCACATCCTTTGCTTTTGAGGCCACCCACCATCTCACGTTTTCCTTTGTTATCTCCGGGAAGAGCTTCTGCAAGTCCCCGAAATAGTTCTCAAATATCTCCTTTTCACCCATCTGCCAAAGATTTGCCGAGTAATCTGGATAGCTCGCCAGATAAACGACCTCGTCCCCGCCATAAAAGCCGCTGTCTATGAAGTTTGTATGCTCGAGATAGGCGCCTATTCTTATCCCTTCCTTTATGACATTGGTCCAGTAATATTGGGTCAGCTTCTTGTCCATGCCCAATATAACAACAATGGCACCCTGCAACCTCAGATTTGGAGCCTGATAATCCGGGAATATCCTGTTTGTCACCTGCGGGGAAATAGTACTGATAACCGCATGAGTCTTCAATATTGTCCCGTCGCTCAACTGCACTCCATCAACCTTGCCATCAACAACATTGACGTGCTTTATCTCGGTGTTTTTCAGGATCTTTCCGCCTCTTTCCTTTATCCTTTTCTCCAGTTCCTCTATTATCTGGAAGAAACCGCCCCGCATGTAGCCCAGAATTTCACCCTTTGTTCCTCTCTGGTTCCTCAATTTCATACGTTCAATGAACCAGGCAGCAGATATTCTATCAGTGTCAGACCCGAACTTACTTTTTATCAAGGGTTCGAACATCTTTTTGTATACACCCGCGGACGTGTTTTTGAGTATCCATTCCCTGGCGGTTATGTCATCATATTTTGAAGGGTCCTTTATCCTCAAAATCTGCAGCATGAACTTTCCAAGCAAGGCCTTCTCCAATATATTCAACGGCTTGTAGGACAGCAAATCAATCGGTGCGGTCATTCTGTAAACTTTGTTATCATAATAGAAGGCGACAGTCCCGACCTTCCATTCCATCTTGTTTTCCATCTCAAGCTCCTTTACAAGATCCTGAAGAAGCTTCTCCCTTGGGAATGTGTGATGATAATATTTCTCTAAATAAGTGCCATTTATTTTTACAGAAGAAAGGGCTCCGCCCAGTTCCTTATTCTTCTCAACTATGGTTACATCTAAACCTTTCTTTACGAGCTCCCAGGCGGCCACCAAACCCGCGACTCCGCCACCTATAACTAGATAAGTCATCAAATCACTAAGAAGTAATAAATACGTGCTTATTTGCTTATATAAACTATAGGCTTATTCTAGTTGATTGCATGAACCTCCTTACAGAACGTAATCTGTTGGCAGCCGTGGTGCTGCTAAGCATTTTCTATGTGGTTGGAATAGCCAGCTATCCTATCTCTTATGATGAGGGCGCCTTCAACTATTATGCCCAACAACTGAACAAAGGAGCACAGCCGTATGTTGATTTCCTTGAATATAAGACCCCAGGGATATTCTACTTCGATGCGATGATATTTCGCATTTTTGGGGCAGATCCAGTTTTTACAAGGCTGATAACAGTACTGATTTCTTTCTCAACATTGTACCTCTTCTACAAGATGATACTCAAGTTTTTTAATAAGAAGACTGCTCTAACTTCTCTGGTATTGATATTGTCTGCAAGATCCTTTCTAGATTCCAACGTAACTGCCTATGTAGAGCCGATATCGACCTTTTTCATAATGCTCGGCGCATATTTCTTGATAAGACAAAAGTCTAATATCAATCTTATATTAAGCGGTGTCATGTTTGGCCTAGCATTTTGGTTCAAGCAGACCGCCCTCCTGTCACTGGGCGCAGTCATTTTGTACTTCCTTCTGCACAAAGATTATAGGAAGGCAGTCATTGTGGCAGCCACCACAGCTGTTGTAATAGCGCCCATATTCCTGTTGTATCCGAAAGACATGATCTATCTATTATTCATCTTTGGCACTCAGGTAAACAACATGGATCTGTTTACGAAGGTTAAAATATGGCTCACATATCTATTGCCAGTAATGTGGCTGGGCTATATCTATATTATGAAAGAATACTCTGAAAAGAGATTTGATCTGCTTTCACTCCTTCTGGTAATCCCCTCTTTAGGCTTCCTCACCTTGAAGGAAGTCTGGGGTCATACCTTCAACCAGATAGTGATTTTTGCAGGATATTTTGCAGCACTATATCTAAATGAGATATCTAAAATCAGACAGCCACTTGTAAATGCGTTTATAGGTCTGGTGTTACTAGCGAATATTGCAGCCTTCGTGCAGTTTGCATATGTGCACGACGTCTCTTGCCTCATCGCTGGCACACCGTGTTCGAGCTCCAGAAGCAATCAGATGGAGGTCGTCAACTTTATGGCGGATAAACAGGGAACACTCTTCTCAGATTCGCCGATGTTCTATTACCTGTTGGACAGAAAATCATTGACTCTGATTCCAGGAGTAATAGGTGCGTATGTCAGCGTCTTTGGTTTATCAGATCTGGTTCCAACATTGGAGTCTAAAAATGTCGAATATATAATATCGATGAAGGTTATATACGCTGAAAAGCTCAAATCCTATGGAATCACTGATTATATAGAGGCTAAATATCAAAAGGTGTTTGAAAATGGCGATTATTACATATTCGAGAGGAAACCATGAGACCTAATGACATAGTAAACCTGCTTAAACCGCAGAAATGGTACAAGAACCTGCTGATTTTCATACCTTTGGTTTTCGTGGGCATGCTTTTTGACACCGCCCTATGGCCAACTCTAATAGAGGGTTTCATTGTTCTGAGCTTTGTTTCCTCTGCCTCCTATATAGTAAATGACCTAGCTGATATACGAGCGGATAGACTTCATCCCCAGAAGAAGCACAGGCCGATAGCCTCTGGGAGAGTTACCAAAAACGAGGCATTAACCTTTGCTGCGGTGCTGGTAGTCTTGGCCACTATAATATCTGCAGCCTTTATCCAAAATACAACTTTCGAACTCCTAGTATTGGCGCTTTTCGCCTCAATGCAACTCTATACTTTCTACTTTAAGCACATTATATTCGCTGATATAAACTTTATCGCGATAAACTTCGTGATAAGGGCAATTTCTGGGGCGGTCTTGATAAATGTAAGCATATCGCCATGGCTGTTCGTTATTATCTTCCTACTAGCTCTGTTCTGGGCGTCTTCGAAAAGGAAGGTGGAGATAAGCACACTGCATAATGCCGGAAGTTATAGAAAGGTCCACAGCAGCTACACTGACATAATGCTAACCTACATGTGCAACATATTGGCAAGCACTTTAATAGCCGCTTACATCGTATTTGCCTCGATTACCCACAATGGCGGATTGCTGATAACCGTTCCGTTCGCGGTTTTCATGATATTCAAGTTTTTATACTACGTCTATAATAACAAGGAGGAGGCGCAGTCTCCGGAGCTTATGGTTAAGGATCCGCAGATGATGACAGCCCTATTAGTGTGGTTCCTACTTGCCGTCTACGTTCTTTACAGATTCTAAAAGCATTGCAGACGCCTGATAGCCCGACTCTATCGAGGCGCTCATATTCCTTATTCTTGGAAAAATGAACGCAGTGCCGCATAGAACTAGATTCTTTATCGAGGTCTTCATGCTTGGGTTGTACTCCTTGTAGTTCTTCTCATATATAGGTTCAGAATAAAACTCCTTTGATACTTTCATCCATTCGATGCTCTGGTTGAATCCAGGGAACACCCTTTCTAGTCCAGACTTGAACTCCTCTACAATCTTCTCTTCCGGCAATTTCCACACTGGATCGTTCTGGTCATAGAAGTCAACCGCATACATGACTGCCTTTCCTTGCGGAGCAGCCTTAGGATAAAGATTGCTATGAGTAAAGATTGCCCCAAATGGGAATCCAGGGTCCAAAAGCATGCTCCAGTAGTATGGCAGCCATACTTTGTTTGTACCAAATGTTAGGCATATAGATCCCCTGTACTTTACTTTTGATAGATTTGGATCTTTAAGGCCGAAAATAGATATGTTCGGCTTTGATGGCAGCGAGGATATTATGGCATCGCAAGCCAAGTCATGCTCCTGTCCATCCTTGACATAGGATATGCCGTTTACTCTGTCCTTGAATATGTCCGCACCGCTTACCTCAGCCTCGAGGATTATATTACCGCCAAGCACTCTTATTGTTTTCTCCATGTTTTCAATCATGAGGTCTAGTCCGCCATCGATGTAGCCGAACTTCTTCAGGAAATTCTTGGCCTCACCACCCAGCCTATTGGCAAACCATGCCGCGCTCATCGCATCAGGATCCTCGCCAAACTTGAATGTCTGTAACGGTTTTATCAGTTTTTCATACATCGCAGGACCAACCTCCTTCTCAACGAATTGCTTTGTGTTGTACTTTTCCCATTCTGTCCAGTCCTTTCTAAATGTGGTCTTTAAAACGAGCAGTCCGAATTTTATTTTCTCAGATAAGGGAGCAGGGAACGTCAGGAAACCCATTGGCGTGCTTATCCTGTTGAATCCGCCATTGATGAAGAAGGCAAAATTGATCTTCTTCCAGTATAACTTGTCATATATGCCCACTTTCTTCAGGATATCAAAGGTGAACTTGTCATCCTCTAATATATGATGGTAATTCTTTGGTATCCTTCTCTCAACACCGTCCCAGATTATCCTGTTTGAAGCGGCAAGACCGCCCACATAGTCGCTTCGCTCCAAAATAGTAACTTCCTGGCCAGTTTCTAGGAGCTTTATTGCTGCTGCCATGCCAGCCACGCCCCCTCCCAAAACAATTACCCGCATTAAAACACCATGTAATAACTATATAGCGTCCTCATCTCTATTAATCCTTGCGAGTGGGCCTAGCATAGTAGACAGTAAGAACTAGGGCCGCAAGCGACACCAGTCCCAACCAGCCATAGAATTGCGGTTCTTCATAGACAAGATTTATCGGTCCAGAGCCACTGAATGTCATGAACCCATACTCGTCCTTTCCAAGCACATATCCATCGGCCTTCCAGTATGGATACCAGGACATGCTTATGGTGCTGTTCTCCTTTAGGTATTGATAGACTGTAAACCTGCCGTTCCTGAACTCCTGCATGAATTCTGGGCTTGCGCTGAACATAGATTCTATGGCAGGATAGTTGTTATCCACTATCACATGATTCACCCCTGCCCTTGTATATCCGCTCGTGTTCAGGGTATCGAAGGTGCAGGCTGAATTTTCTATCGCAGCTCCCTTGGAAAGCAGGTCCATTCTCTGGATAACCTCTGACAGGCTAAGGCCTCTTGCACAGTTTACATTTAATCCAAGCGTGTTTTCCAGGAAGTTTGCTCTTTCCCTGCTTAGTCCGACACTATAAGACCCAGCAGCCATATGCACTCCATATTTTGGAAGAGTATAGCCCATAAAGCTAGTTTGTGCCGGTATGATCAATGTCCTGCCCCCCTCCCCAGATAGGAATTGGGCGACCTGCATTTCTTCCGAAAGATTCTGCGTTGCCGGTGGGTAGAGATAGGACACGAACAATATACCCTGCAGCAGGATCAAAGACAAGATCAGTTTTCTGTGCTTTTCATATAGTTTTGCGAACATTATCGCTATTGGGAATATTATGAAAACCAGCCCCCTGTAGTTTATGATGCTGAATGGAAGCAGATTTAGGGCCATCATCACTGCTAAAGACAGTACTTCGAAGTTGTCCCATCTTACCTTTCTCTTGTAAAAATACAGAATCCCAAGCAGAAGTGCTAGCAACGAGGCAACTATCGCCGTGTAGTTAAGGTAATATCCAAACAGATTGTGGAACGACTTTACCCTGGCAGCCAGCGTAAGCAGTTCCCCAGTGTTTATGCTCACGTATGGCAGTGACAATATGTAAGGAACCAGCCAGAAAAGCGCCATAAGACCGCCAGCAGAATAGCAGTAAACAACATGTCTTACATTCAGATCCTTGCGCTTTGAGACTGCGTATGTCAGGGAGATTACTCCGGCCAAGATTGCGATAAAATGATGGGATAATATTGTCGCAGATAGGAACACTGCGGCCAAGGAGACGTCGAGTTTCCTCCCCTCCTTAACCATCCTGAAGAAATAGGTAAGGAAAAGCAGCGCGAATGGTATTGCCACGAACGCAGGTGTCTGGGCAAGGCTGAACCTAACTGCAAAGATCGTTGAAAGGGAAAAGATGGAAGTCGCGACCAAGGCTTCTTTCTTGCTTAGGATCTCCTTGAAGGCGAAGTAGGCCGCTATAGGCGCCACAGCCCAGAAGAAAAGCCGTAGGAGCTCATAGGAAAACAGGTCACCAAACGGGAGGATAGCCGCCAGGGTGAAGCTCAGCATCGGATAGTTGGTCTGGAACGGCATACCGCCATACCAGTACTCGTCCCACTTTACAAATCCATGGTCTTTTATCATCTGTATTATGTGGAGATAGGTCTGGTGGTCCGAATCCAGCGGGAAGTTGCTGTCGGAGGGGAATTCGGTAGTGATTATTCTAATAAAAACTAGTGCTGCGAGAACCAATATCACTTTCCTGTCAATTTTCATAGTTTTCCCCTGAAGAAAAGGTAGATTGCCATAATAACTCCGATCGCAGACACCCACAAGAAGTAATCGTAATATTGGGGCTTCTTGTATTCCAGGACTATCTGCTTGCTTCCAGACACAGTTGTGTCAAAACTTATGAATCCATTTTTGTCGGAGGTAGGATTGACCTGCTCAGACGACCAGAATGGATACCAGGTCTCACTTAGCCTGACGTGCGCATTTTGCGCATTTCCAACCAGGTTCACACTAATCTTGCCGTTCTCCTTGGTATATGTGGATTGCAGCCCAACAGCATCCACAAAGCTGGAATTCCCATTGAACTTATAGATAATATAATCAGCCGATTCTTTTTCCTTGGCATAGCTTGATTTGCCAGCAAAATATGCGACAACCTCTGGATAATTCTTATCGGCAATCACATATTTCACGTACTGCGCAGCAAAGTAAGCCTCAAGATTGTCATTCACCAACTTACACGCAGTGCTTTTTATGTAATATCTGTTGAGGAAGTCCAAGGATGTGAGCCTTGACGTCAGTGGAAGGGCGTCCTCGCAGGAAAATGCCCTATTGTCATATATGTACTTGGCCCTGTCCGCAGGTATTCCCTGGTGGAAGATACCAAACTCGTTCTCCAAGCCGAATAATATCGGTCTATAGTCTGTCACTGTTGGTTCGTTGTATGGGGCGTATTGCGGCTGGAAAGATATCCTGCCCTCCTTGTCAGATAGGTATTGGAATGCGCTGTCAAACTTGGTGTATTGCGATGCAGGAATCGTCGGCATCGGCATCCCTATGAATAGAACAGCCTGCAATAGCACGAACAAAGTGATTATGTGGGCATATTTTCCTTGGAATGATCTGGCCATGACAACTGCCAGAGGTATTGCCCACAGCACCACGAATCTTTGAGGCGGGAGAGGAATCAAATTTGGGAGCAGGAGATATCCCAAGAAATATGCCATTGCAGGGATTACTATTGCAAGCATCCAGAAATTGCTGTCTGGGTTGCCAAACTTGTTTTGCTTATAGAGTTTCCAGAGTCCAATTAGTATAAGCAGGCTTGCAAACAATCCCAGAATGACTGTGTATAAATTGATATAGACGCCGCCGAACAACTCTATGACGCCCGCCATAGGTATTGACAATAATGCTAGGTTGTTTACTCCTTCAAGGAAAATCACTGAATTCGCATATTTTGATTCCAAGAAGAAGGGTATGGCCCAGTAAGCTGATATCAACACCCCTGAGAGGAGGGACAATATCGGAGTTTTTGGGCTTGTCCTCTTTGGAATCCATGTCGAAAGCAGGTAGATCAAGGCCAGGCCGAATGCCATCAAAGCCACGATCTGCTGCATCAATATCGCCGCACCAAGAAATAATGCGGCTATTGCTGCAGATCTCTTGCCATCAGTCTTTACTGACCTTACGAAATATTTCAGGAAGACAAGCGCAATCGGGATGGCGAATGTTGTGGGATATTGCCCGAAGAACATGAAGGCGTTGTAGTACATCGTAAAGGAGAATATTAGGACAGCTAACGCTGTCTCCTTTGCTTCTAGATTGAATTCTCTTAGGAAATAGTAGAATGCTACTGGGGCAGCTAGGAACATCAACCAGGAGATCAATTTGAATGCCACTATCTCGCTTATTATGCTACCCAAGAATGACAGGACGTAGAAGCTCAGCGGCGGATAGAATGCCAGGAATGGCATGCCGCCATACCAATAGGGATTCCAGTTTATCTCTCCCACAGTGGAGAGAAGGTGGGCTCTCATGAGATACACTGCTGAGTCTGCTCCACCGCCTATGCTATCATCAAAAGGAAGTGGTCCTATGATTGCCCTGCCTAAGACCGCTATTGTCAGGGCAAGCAAAATTAGATGTTTTTCCTCCATGTAATCGCCTTCTTAAATAGGGGAGTATATACTACTTAATTATATTAGGGCTTTATTTACCTGCTGTTTAGGTGTTAATATGGAATTTACGTCCTCTTTGTTCGTTCGACAGAACGTCCTTGGTTTTGGGTCGCAGCTAGCGGGATTTTTCTCTAATCTTATCTTTAACCTAGTCCTGCCCATCTGGATGGGTGCCTTCATGTTCGGGAAGCTCTCCCTTTCCTTGGGCGTGGGCTACTTCTTGGTCGGCCTGTTTGACGCCGGGTTTAACTACACCGCAATGAAATTTATATCACATTACTATTCTAGGAAGCAGACAGACAAGACAAAATCAGTCTTCGTGCATCTATTGAAAATAAAGCTCGGAATTGCGGTAATTATAGCAACCCTAGTTTATTTGGGATCGGGCTACATAGCTGCTTCTTATAATCTGCCAGAGCTGACCTACACAATACAACTGGTCTCACCATTGATAATTTTTTATGCACTTTTGACATTCACTTCCTCCGTATTTGTTGGTCTGCAGAGGAACCAGTACTCGCTTATGACTAACGTTACCAACAGCTCGCTGCTGATCATACTTCCGATTCTCCTCTATTGGATGGGCTTTGGACTGAACGGCGTGGTTGTTGCAGTGGATCTGGCTTATGGAATAGCATCCGCCTTGATACTGACCATATTCCTTAGCAAGTTCAAGAAGATTGTAAGGACAAAACCGGTGGATATAGACACAAGATCAATCAATTCCGATGTTGTCAATTTTTCACTGTTTTCATGGGTGAATCTGCTTCTATACTCGGGCATTCTACTTATATTGGGTTTCTCAGCCAGACCGGAAGAGGTGGGATTCTTCAAGATCGCCCAAAGCCTATTCTCTGCCCTGGGCATATTGATACCGCTATCCAATATAGTGATATTCTCCTCGGTCGTGGGTCTAAAGAGCGTCAACGCGATAAACAAGATGCGCTCCTACATGTTCAGGGTCTTCAAGTATGGCTATGCGATTGTTTTCCCAATGATTGTTGGTCTTTTCGTTTTTAGCGACAAAATAATCACCCTTATCTACGGCCATAACTTCATATCAACAGCCGCATCCTTGGATATAATGTCGTTTGCCCTACTTGCACAGTTCGTGAACGGGATATTCTTCACATATTTCTCAGCGAGCAACAAGGTGGACAGAGTCTCTAAGATATATTTTGTCTGCGGCCTGATCGGACTCGCATTCACAGTGTTTGCGACCAGCACCATTGGATACCTAGGAGCGGCATTATCATTTGTAGTAATACAGTACCTGATCCTGTTTGCAATGTATATGACAATAAGGAAGGAACTTAAAGTTGATATATTCTCGACCACTTACAAGCCTTTCATATCTTCGCTGGTGATGGGTGTAGCTGTCTATGAAGTTGAGCCGTTCGTGGATTCACTTGCTACTGGGTTGCTTGTTATAATCTTCGCTGTTGTATTATACTTCAGCGTTCTCTACCTAATAAAGGGGCTGACGAGAGGCGATTTTAAGATATTAAGATATCTGTGAGTGATACGATGAAACTGTCCGTAATAATTCCGTGCTTTAATGAGAAAGATAGAATTGTCGACTGCCTAGAAGTGCTTTGGAAGCAGACTATCAAGCCAGAGATAATGATTGTCGATGGTGGATCCACAGACGGAACATTGGATATAATAAAAGCCTATCAGAAGAAACTGAAAATCAAGCTATTCAAAGAGACTGGTGTCAACAGGTCGCCAGGCAATGCAAGAAACATTGGTGTGAAGAAGACCACTGGCCAGATAATCTACTTGATGGATGTCGATTCGAAGATAGAGCCAGACTTCATTAAGAGGATAGTGAAGGAGTTCCAAAGACATCCAAAGGCTCTGATGATTAGATTCAACTGCATACCCTATTTTCCGAAACACTTCAGAAACCCCCTTGAAGAGGCTATCTTTTACAAGGATGAACGGGGCGACTCAAAGCTGATAATATTCACGAAGAAGCTGTTTGAAAAGATTGGCTACTTGGATCCATCACTCGGGTTCGGCGAGGACAAGGAATGGATGAAAAAGGCCATGCAGCAACCGATAACCGATGTCAAGACACATTTGGTTCAGTCAAAATCAGGTTATCTGGACTTTGAAGGGATGGCGCAGAGATATACATGGTATGGCAGGACGATTCCGCTATACATGTCAAAGGTAGGATTTAGTGATTATGCTGTTCTCTTCGGTTCGGCATTGGCTATACTAATGTTTTTCATCGCAGTATTTGCTGGGGCCATACTGATGCTGTTTTTCAGCGCTTCCGTAGTGGCTCTGCTAAGTTCAATTGGGGTATACTCGCAGAGCTTGGGGCTCAAGCTGCTGAATACGGCAAATTGGGTATTTTCGACTTTCTGGCCGATATTGCTATTTTTGTCGCTGCCGATAGTCAGAGGATTGCTTATTGGCCTCAGGGTTTTCCAGAAGTTTGGTAAGCTGAGACCTTTGATAGTCCTGCCGTTCGTTGAGCTGGTGGCCTTTGTTTTCATGGGCCAGGGGATATTCCAGTTCCTTATAGGTAATAAAAAGACCCAGAGGGCTTTGAAATGAACCGACTGATAATAATTACAGTAATTGCAGCTGTCATACTGCTGATTCTTGGGATAGTATCGATAAACGCGGGAGATTACAGAAAGGCCTGCGAATCTACCTGCCTCGCAGACAACAATTTGACATTTGTAGAGCAGGACTACTTCTCACATACCTGTTCTTGTGTGTACAAGCTTAATAACACAAAGATAAGCAAGCAGGTATCAACTAGTTTCGGCCTCGGTCCTTTCTTTTAGACTCCAAAAGACCAAGGAACATGAAAGTTCCGCTGATAAAATCTATTATCGGTATGAAAATTCCGTATATATCTCCCTTCACTAAGGCTCTAAGTGTTCTATAGAGAGTAAGAAGCCAGAAGGGTGCAGATAGCAATGCAACAACTTCCCAATATCGCCCTGGCCAGAGCAATGCCAATAGTCCAAAAGGCAGAAGCGAGAAGCCGCATCTTGCCAAAAAACGGTATTCTTTCCAATCATCTGATCTGTTAAGGTAAAATAAGATTGTTCTTCCATACCAGCGCTGCTGCTTTATCAGCTCACTCAATGTGTGGGGCATGTGTAGTTTGATTATAGACTTTTTTGAATAACCAATTTTAAGCTTGTTTTTCTTGACAAAGTCCCCAACCCTTCTTCGGAAATCCCTATCCTCTCCAAAACCCAATGAAGGATCCCAGCCGCCAACAGCCAATCTGTACTTTTTTGGGATTATCATTGGCAATGGAGAAACGCCCTTCTCTTTGGCAACCACTGCACGGAGTATCCTCTCAACCACAGTGTCTTCTGTCCATTCAACCGTGCATTTTAACCCCAAAACCCCTTTTTTGTAGCTTTTAACCGCCTCGGTCACAAATTCCGGATTGAGCTCGTTGTCCGCATCAAGAACAATAACCAGCTCTCCTCTGGCCAGTTTCACCCCTTGGTTCTTGGCATTCGGGAGGGACTTGAATGTGCCAGTCTCCTTGACAACCTTTGCGCCGAGATTCTTTGCAATCTTTACTGTGTTGTCTTTAGAACCTCCATCAACTACTATTGTTTCTATGTTCTTGTAAGTCTGCCCGTTTATGCTCTCCAAGATGCTTGCTATCCTGTCCTGCTCGTTCCTTGTGGGAATCACGATACTAACCAGCTTCATATGAATTCCTCGTAGACTTCCTCAAACCTGTCTAAGAACGATTCCCAGCCATACTTTTTCTCTGCAGTTCTTCTCGCCTCTTTGCCCATCTTTGTAGCCAAGGACTTGTTCTCTATTAAATGCTCCATCTTCTTGGCCATCTCACTGGCCGACTTTACCAAGTAGCCCGTCTTTCCGTTGGATACAACCTCAGAAGGTCCGCCTTCGTCCATAGCTATCACCGGCTTTCCAGAAGCAAGCCCTTCCACAGGTACTATGCCAAAGTCCTCGACCCACGCAGAATACAAAACTCCGTAACAGTTTGAATAAAGCTCTTTCATCCTTTTGTCATTAGGATTGATTATGACCTCCCCCGAGCTCCCAAGCATTTTATTTATCTTTGAAATATAGGATTCGTCTGAGGGGAAGCCAGCGATCACCAGACGGAAGTCGGGATACTTCTGCCTGACTATGTTTATTGCCTCGATTGCGATCTCGAACCTTTTTCTCGGATGCAGTCTTGACGGATAGAAGAAATAATTCTGAAACTTTCCTGGTTTGTACAGATGTATGTCTGCCCTCGGATTGAGAACCTCTGCATCCTTGTTGTAATACTGCTTAAGCTTCCCCCGTATGTACTTGGAGTTGCAAAAACAGTATTCTATGTCTTTGATTATTCTCTTCTCAATCCATCTAAAACCGGGCGGTATCGGCATTGTTGATTTTACATATGGGGGAAAGTGAATATACCAGATGACAGGCTTGTTGTGCCTTCTCACCCATTGGGAAGGATGGCCCTGAGCATTTACAACATCTGTGTCAAGTCTTAGCGAGCCGAATGCTTTCCTGTATCCGAGAAAAGTGGGTTTTGAAGCTTTGATGACATGCACATCAAGGTTTCTAGCATCTTCCCAGAGATTTTCCGGTTTGTAGTCCGCCACGTAGACAGGACAGTCGAAGTGCTTCGCTAGCTGAACAACTATCCTCTCCCCTCCTCCCTTGGAGCTCAGATACGGATGGCAGATTATCATTTCTCATCATTCCTTAACACCTATCACATACACTTCTTTTATACCTATGCCAAAGACATTGCATAGGTTGCATACAGCGAAATAAAGTCCATAAAGGCCCAGAGTCGTAAGTATCCTCTGAGCTATCGGCACATAAGCGACCACAACCTTGCTTCTCATTATCCTGAAACCGTGGGTCTTCAATAGGTTTTCCACTGCTATCCTGTGGTAAGGCCTCACATGCGTCTGGTCTGCCCAGAAGTTTGAGAAATGTGAAGTAGCTTGCGATGGATCGGGAGTGACTATAACCAATTTTCCGCCCTTCTTTAACACGCGGGCCATCTCTGCTATGTTCTTACTAGGCTCTTTCATGTGCTCCAATGCATTGTCGCAGAACACAACATCAAAAAATCCGCTCTTGTAAGGTATTTTTATCCCATTTGTAAGCTTCACATCAAACTCCTTGGACAATGCCCTTACAGAGTTCTTGTCTGTATCTATTCCATGAACCCGGAAACCCAGAGCCTTTGCAACTCTAAGGTCGTTTCCCCATCCAAAGCCCACGCTCAGAAATTCCTTACCCGAGACCCCGCGGAGATATTCACGCATATTGTGCATGAAGACCACCCTTAGTCGCTCGACTGGCGCGATGTTTATTTCAGAATAGTGCATAGGATCACCCATTACCAGGGGCAGGCAGATATGTGTTCTTCCCTCGTATGGCCCTCTTTGTTTCCTGGTAAGTCCTGTAAAGCTTGAAATCCTCCAAAGCGCCCCTCACAAGCTCCTTTGTTACAGACATCTGCGGCTTTGGCCATGCCCATTCCATGCAGGTGTCACAAGGCGCTGGGTACTTCCCATCTATGTGGAACTGTCTCAATTCGGTCATTCTCTTGCCGTTGTAAATTTCCTCAATGCTTTGAGTCTTTAGATCGCCTATTACATATTTTGCATTGAAGTCATAGCAGCATATTGTAGCAACGCCCTCTGCAGAAATGGTTATCTGCTCCCATAGGTTGAAGCACGGATATCTTTCAGGAATCTTATATACCTGTGTCTGTTGTGCAGATACGTTAACTTGCCCAGCCCAGGTGATTAAGGGTTTTATAATTATCTCATCAGCCAAATCCTTCCATTTCTCTACAAAAGCCTGGATTTCCTGTTCGTTCTCGTGCATCTTGATTATTTGGACCCTTGCCCACGGCTTCTTGTAGCCTCCTTCCTTTTTCATCCGCAAGAATCGCTCAGCATTGGCCATTGTTTCCTCATAGTTACCCATTACCCTTATGCTTTCATATGTTCTTTTCGTTGCGCCGTCTAGAGATAGAATCATCTCGTCCAGCCCACTTTCCAAGACCTGCCTCGCCTTTTCCTCAGTCAATCTGGTTATGTTGGAGCTTATCTGCGTCTTTATCCCCTTGCTCTTTGCGTACTTTATCCTCTCAAAAATATGCGGGTCCAGGAATGGTTCCCCAAACCAGTGCAGCCAAGAGTATCTTATGTTCCCAGAAGCTTCATCGACTATCTTCTTGAATAGACCCATGTCCATAATTTTGTTCGGCCTTGTAAAGTCTCCGGTGCCTATTGGACACATGACGCATCTTAGGTTGCAGCCGGCTATAGTCTCAATATTAAGATAAGTCGGATACTTCGAAGCCTTCTCTTCCCGATGATTATAGGCCCGTCTGTTCTGTATCTCATACAGCGTCATTTTGAACATGTTATCTCCTCGTGTTATATCGTAAAAGCAGAGGGTTTTAACGATATTCTTATGTAAAAACGACTTAATAAGCGCGGTGGGGGATGTGTTCTTGGGCGAAATTCTACTTTATGGCTTTTATCAGAACCTTATGGCCGAACAGGTTCACCACTGGTGTTTTGGACACGACCTTCTCTATTAGCGGGTGGTTCTTTGGGAAATACTTTATAGTTCTAAGCTCCACATCGTCGAATCTTAAATCAAAGGCTCCCTTCAGTGCCATTGGAGAGATAGGAAACTCGTTCTCTGAGAATTCCTCTGTCATATGCTCCCAAAAAGCCATTGGATTCAGCAGGTTAGGTTCCACCGAGACCATTATCCCCCCAGGCTTCAGGATTCTGTGGCACTCCTTTAGGGCGTTTTCCAAGCTTTTCTGCGGCAAATGATGTAGAGTCGCGAAGCAGAATATCTTGTCGAATGAATTTGCTCGGAACTTTAGTTTTTCGGCATCGCCGACCGTGAACTTATTCTTCAACTTGTACTTTTTCTTCATCAAATTGGCTACCTTTATCGCATCTGGAGAGATGTCAACTCCAACAAAATCGTATCCCCTGAAGAGGATTTCGAATACCCCTCCAGAGCAGCCCAAGTCTAGGACATGATCTGACTTCTTTAGCTCCAGCTCCTTCTTGAGGATGTCAAAGTAGTATCTGTTTCTTGTAAGTCCGTGATATCCCTCTTCGGTAGCTTTTGCTATTACTTCCAACGGCTGGTGATGAAACTCTCTTTCTGCGTTTTTGTTCTGATGCGCAGTCTTCTTCCCTAAAATCTCTCTAAATGACATAAGCTCACCCGAAAACTGTTATTTTCCCTATCCTATCCGGTCGTACAAATCCCAATGCTCTCCTCAAAGCCCGGCATGAGTACCAATCGCGGGATATACTAAGTTTTGATTTAGCCACAATGCGAGAATCAATACCCATGCTAGATAAAATCTCCTATTTTCTATCTCATTTAGAGTCATTTTGAACATGTTATCTCCTCGTGTTATATCGTAAAAGCAGAGGTTTTTAACGATATTCTTATATTAAAACCGCTTTATAAAGCTTGTATGGTCAAGTTTAGGAAAGAAATCCTGGTTCTCCTTGTTTTAGTATTGATAGGAGCGTATCTCAGGTTTTTCGGATTGAACTGGGGATTGCCCTATTATCTGAATGGGGACGAGGCACAACTTGTAGCCGCTACAGCCAGATTACAGACCAACTGGGATCCAGGCTTCTACCACTGGGGCACTTTGACACTTTTCATGCTCGGATTTTTTGCAAAACTTGCCTCGTTTTTCGTGAATCTATCAGTGAAGAGCCTTGAGAATGTCACGTTCATCTTTACTTTGGCCAGATCGATTTCAGCCACGCTTGGCGTTTTGACAATACCCTTGATATTTCTCGTGGGAAGGAAGCTCTACAATGAAAGAGTTGGGCTTTTAGCTGCAGCCCTTATCACCTTCACAGTACTGCTCATACAGCTTTCGCACTTTTATATGGCAGAGGGTTCGTTTGTTTTCTTTTCCCTATTGGCATTCTATTTCATCATAGATATCTACAAGAAAGGAGACAATCGGAGCTATTATTTGGCGGCCTTCTTCCTAGCAATAGCCGCGGCCGCCAAGTATACTGCCACACTGCTACTTTCTGTGTTCCTGGTTGCACATTTACTCAGAGACAAGAATTACAAATCATTGCTTTCTAAGAGAGTCTATCTGTCTGCCGCGATTTACATAGTCACTTTTCTGATATTGACGCCATATCTGATAGTCAACTTCCAAGGGTTTTACAAGGATCTTTCCTTTGATTCATCGATAATAAGCGGCGCACATAAAATCTCATTCACCCTTCCATTCGAAGGCAGTCTGCCGTACATATACCACATCACAGACACGTTGCGTTGGGCACTAGGTCTGCCATTGGAATTGCTCGCGCTTCTAGGGATCGCATATGCCTTCAGGAAGAGAGACCCATCAGACATCCTGCTGCTGACAGCTGCGCTAGTATACTTTCTCGTAATTGGAGCCCAATTCTCTAAGTTCATACGATATATAGCAGTTATTTTGCCATTCTTTGTATTGCTGGGCTCTAGAGTCTTGACGTCATTGTATGAAAACTGGACTGGGTACAGGCAGAAGTTTATAGCTGGCTTAGGTGCAATAGTTCTGCTATCTTCTGTATTCTACTCGTTTGCATTCTTGAATATATACGCGCAACCAGACTCGAGAGTAGCGGCAATAGATTGGATCAATACCAACATCCCGCAGAGCTCTGTTGTCGCATCAGATAGTGAAATGCCTTTCAACCCAAAATGGGTTAAGCCAGAGAACTTCCAGAGCAGATTGATTGATTTTGTGTATCTTTATGGAGAGCAGAATAATTCCTATCTTGACGCTGCACCGGAACTGTTCACGCCCCCGAGAAACCTGACCATCAATGAGAAGCAATTATACTTCTCCAAGGTCATTGTTGAAGTTGACTATATCGTTCTTACAGACACTTATTATGACAGGTACAGGGGCATCCAGGACAGCAAGTACATGCCAGAGCGCCAGTTCTTCGAGAATCTGTTCTTAGCGAGGTCTGGCTTTAAGCAGGAGAAAGAGTTCAAATCATACCCCAGCCTATTTGGGATAGTGGTCAATGACAGCAATTCCGAAGCTTCGTTCAGGACGTTCGACCATCCAGCAGTATACATATTCAAGAAGGCTTAGAGATCGAATCTTATCTTAATCAGGTCGAAAAATCCGCGTACTGCCTCCTTCCTAAGGTTCAGTTTTGATTTTCCAGCTGGCCTATGGCCAAGGACCACTGGGACCTCTACTATCTTTGCTCCTTTTTTGTGAGTTTTGTACAAGAACTCTGTGAGGAACATGTGCGACTTAGACTTTATATCTTTGGGTAGTATCTCTCTCTTGAACATTCTCATGTTGTTTGTATAATCAGTCAGGCGCATCCCCAAAAGCAGGTTCGATAGAATGACAGATATTTTGTGCACATAGACCTTTGCACCAGTATTTATCGGGTCTTTGCCTCCAGGCAATGATCTGGACGCGGTAGCCACATCATATCCCTGTTGCAGTTTCTTGTAGAACTTAGGTATATATTTCGGATTATGGGCGTAATCAGCATCCATGCTCATTATATACTTTCCAGTGGCCCGCTTGTAACCGTCATAGATTGCCGCTCCCAGGCCGACCTTTTTGGGTCTGACTACCAGTTTCACAAACTTATTAGTCCTCATCAGTTTTCTTACGACATTAGCAGTCTTGTCTGGACTGTTATCATCCATTACGATTATCTCTTCCTTGATGCCGCTCTGTTTGCACACCTTGTGGATGTCTCTTATTATATTTGGGATGTTGCCACGTTCATTATAAGTGGCCAAAATTATGCTTAGGTCAGGTCTTTTCATGATTATCTCTAAGTCCTGTTTGTATTTAAAGAATTAGATTACTTGCTGCTTCTGCACCTACAACATCAAATTTTGGTAGTGGGAAGATGAATTTTCCTCCAGCTCTTAGATAATCGCTTTCCCTTTGTATGAACTCTTTTCTGAAAAACCATGGAAGAACTAGAAAATAGTCGGGCTTTTCCTTTCTCGCCTGCTCCTCAGAGATTATTGGGATGTTCGTCCCCACTGTTTTCTTGCCCCATTTGTCCTTGCTTCTTTCCGCCGCAGCTGTTATTATCGAATTGTTTAACCCGAAATATTGGAGCATGGTGTTGCCCCTAGTCGAGGCGCCATAAACATAGATCTTTTTGCCCTTTGCCTTTTCAGCCTTTACAAAGTTCACCACCTTATCTCTTATGCCGTTTATATTTGAAGCGAAATCATCGTATATCTTTGTGTCGTCTAAACCGAGCTCTGCCTCTCTTCTTTCCACGTCCTTGAGCCTCTTTTCGGCTCCCTGGAATGGCTTTATTGCGGTATTGCCCTTCTTTCTTATGTAAGTTCGGAAGCTTCCGCCGTTCAGGTTGTTGAGCTCCACGTCAAATATCTCCATATTGTGCCTCTTAAGGAGGTTATTCATGGCCAGCAGCGAATAATATTCCAAATGCTCATGCACTATATTATCAAAAGCTCTCTGCTCCAACATGCCAACAAGGTAGTTTTGCTGCACGATCCACAAACCATTATCGTCTAGCGCCTTTCCTATGTCAGATACAAATGTGTTTGGGTCATCTAAATCATAGAACATGGCAATGCTTGTTATTACCTTGGCCTTCTTGTCGCTTAGGTTCTTCTTGAAAGCAGGATAATTGAAGAAGTCATTGATTATCTTGGTCGTGCCAACGCTTGATTCAGGCACAAGGTTCTCTGCAGGGTCAAATCCTATTGTCTGGATTTCCTTGTTCCTGTAAGATCTTAGAAGTGTACCATCGTTGCATCCTATGTCTATGACGATATCGTCAGATGAAAGTTTTACCAGCTTTTCAGCTTTGTCAGTTATGTCCGCAAGCGCGTCTCGCATGGTCTGGTTTATGCCAGACTTATACCAGTATTGTCTGTAGAGCAATTCAACAGAAGTAGTGTGTCTTAGTTGAACTAGGCCGCATCCGCCAGTTTTGGCATTGCATAGGACCAGATCCATAGGCGCCTTTACTGGCTTTTCAGCTCCAGAATCCACGAAGTTCACGACGTAATGCTCTCCGAGTGATAACACAGGCCTTAGGCTCTTGCTCCCACAGACCCTGCAAGAATCGCGTTCTTTGTAATATTCCATTAAGAACTACCCAAATACAAACAGACTGTCCGATTATGATTTAGGGGATTTATATACCTAATCTCAGTGCCGCACTTCCATATAGAAGAATATGGAGGAGAAGATTATTGGGATGATATATGAAGTAAATCGGTAGACTACGGCTATTGACAGGCTGGTCGGTTCCGATATGCCAGAAGCGACAAACAGGAAGAACACTATCGCGTCTATCGATCCGAATCCTCCGGGAAGCGAGCTTAGCGTCCCCCCAAGAACCGCGAGAGCCATGAAGCCGGTGACCGCAAACAGACTCGGCAGCTGTGATGCTGGAACAAGTGCCAAAGCAGACAGATACAGGATGATACCATATAGGACCCAGCCAAAGAACACGCTTCCTACTATTTCTATCAATCTAGCGGATTTCAACGTTTCAATTCCTAGGTAGAAGTTATCCACCAGCTCTTCGATATTTCTTCTGAGTCGGCTTGACCACCCAAAGGATCTGAACAAGGACAGAGTAAAATCTAATGCCTTTCCAAGCAGGCCCTTTTTGAAGATTATCACAAGGCCGACCGCTATTAGGATAATTGAGAAAGTCGCTACAGTTGTCAGTAATTGATTTAAACCAACAGCATATGACAGGATTAATGACTCAGAAAATAGCAGCAATATCGCCACGTCTAGAAATCTCTCGACGATAAGAGAGGGAAGCACCTTGAAGAAAGATGTCCCATACCAGCGTTTCAAAAACATCGGCCTTACTAGGTCTCCAACCCTGCCGGGCGTCACGTTTGCCAAGAATTGCGATGCCATAAAGGTCGATACCAAATGACTTTTCTGCACCCCAATTCGATAGGGCTCTAGGAAGAGGCCCCAGACAGCCACCCTGATGAAGAGCACTATTATTGAGACTATGCTTGCCAGAATTATATATGTTTGATTGACATTTTGCAATACCTCTATGGTTTTGTTTATGTCAACCCTAGTAAAAAGATATAGCAATATCGCTGCTGCGACTATAATTGATAGAATGTGCCTTTTTCTCATCAGATTATTTTAGAATACGGATGTATTTAATCTTGTTCGGCCTGACAAACCCCAATGCTCTTCTTAGAATGCCATTATAGAATCCCAAAAGGTTGGCAATAGCCAGAACTACTATGATCATAGCTCCAATTATCGATTCTCTAAGATTCTTCAGCTTTATCAGCGATAGCACATATGCCAAAGATATCGAATAGAGCAGAATCTGCATCAGTGCATTTTTATCGGTCAGAAGCAGATAGACGAGCAATATCAGATATATGTTAAGCAAGTAGGTCATCCTATTCTCTGGATAGTGCGTCAATCCCAATAGTGATTCCCCATTCCCCTTGGCATAAGTATAATATTGCTTGAAAAGCTTGCGAATGTTTGATCTTGGCCTCCAGTATGCATGCGATTTCCTAGCGGTCTTGTATCTGAAAGCCATTTCTTTCGCTCTATGATTGAATATGGCATCCTCAGCGGTGTACAACTCCTCCGGAAAGCCGCCTACCTTCTTCCAGACTATCTTCTTGTATGCCATCGACCTGGCAGACGGAGACCAGTCGTCAGGCACCTTGTTCATATTCGGATAGAGCATCTTTCCGACCACCTTTTCAAAGGGGGTCTTTGGATCTGGGAAGAACAGTCCAGCAACTACGTCCGCCTCTCCCCTCTCTATCGGCTCCAGTAAGTATTTCAGCCAGTTCTTGTCATGCCTCGTGCCTCCGTCCGTAGAGGCTATCACTGGATGCTTTGCATGCGCTATGGCAATGTTCCTTCCCTGAGAGATATTTGCCCCAGGTGCAGAGATCAGCTTAATGTGCAAGCCCTTGTAACCTTTGAGAATGTCCAGAGTCCTGTCCGTGGATCCGCCATCCACGATGACTATCTCATCTGGCTCACGCGTCTGCCTTTTTATAGAATCTAGGAAGTCCTCTATCGACTTCTCTTCATTTATCACTGTGCAGATTAGAGATACTTTCATCTTACTCAACAGCTTCTTAGAAATAGTTAGTTAGTGGCCTTATTAAACCCTTTCACGCCAGTAGTTGAGAAGGTCTTCCATCGTCTTTTCGAACGGGATTGTCGGTGCCCAGCCTGTCTTCTGCCTGAATTTAGTGGAATCTCCGAGAAGCAGTGGCACGTCGCTCGGTCTCATTCTGTCCTTGTCCTGCTGGACCTTTACCTTGACTGTTGAATTCTTAATAAGCATGTCCAGAACCTGCTGGATGCTCCAGGCCTTTCCTGAGCAGATGTTGTACGTCTCTCCGAAATCGCACTTCTGAAGGGATAAATTATAAGCCTTTACCATATCTCTAACATCTGTATAATCTCTTTTTGCCTCCAGATTGCCTACATGCACTATGGGTTCCTGCTTTCCCTTCTCTATCATGGCTATCTGCCTTGCGAAATTAGATGTTACAAAGACATCTCCTCTTCGCGGACCCTCGTGATTGAACGCCCTTGTAGTTAAGACCTTGATTCCATAAGATCTATGATATTGGAAAGCCAACATATCCTCTGCTACTTTAGAAATGCCATACGGACTAAGGGGTCTTAGTTGATTAGTTTCCTTTATTGGAATCTCATTTGGATGTACAAATCCATATTCTTCAGAGGATCCAGCCAGTTGGATTCTAGGGTCCTTATCTAGTCTTCGGACAGATTCAAGAAGGTTGATTGTTCCTATGACATTTATTGTCATAGTGTTTTCTGGATAATCCCAAGAAGCAGGCACATAGCTCTGCCCAGCAAGATGATATATCTCATCCGGGTCTGAAGCCACTATCGCCCTTTCAACGCTGTGCGCGTCTCGCAGGTCTGTTTCATGCAGCTTAAGCTGTTTCTTTATGTGGTCTATGTTTTCTGTCTTGCTTCTCCATCGTATCATGCCATGGACTTCGTATCCCTTGGATAGCAAGTGCTCTGCCAAGTGCGACCCAACAAAACCAGTTATCCCTGTTATCAATGCTCGCATTTTTTATTACCAGAGTGTTATTATTCTGAAGGTTACTTCTTTTATACCTTTCTACGAGCCGAAATTAGCTCATGCTCTACCTTCTTTCCTATTATGGACCAGTCAAACCTGCCAGCCCATTTCTTCGCCTCAATGCCCATCTTTCTTCTCAAAGCAGGTTTCTTTACCAAGGATTTTATGGCCAATGCCATTTCATGAATATTTCCAGGCGACACCAAAATACCTCCTTGATCAACTATCTCTGGATGTGCGCAAAGATCAAAGGCAACCACTGGTTTTCCGCAGGCTTGGGCCTCAAGTAGAGTGAGGTTAAGTCCCTCCCAAAGGGATCCAGTGATGTAGAACATGCAGTTTTGATATAGCTCTGTGAGTTCCTGGTCAGAGATCTTGCCAGCAAAGATTATTCGGTCTCCGTATTTTCTCTTCAGCCTTTCCTGATAGCTGTCAAGGTCATGGCCTCCGACCGCCACAAACTTCACAGGCCAGCCTGACTCCTGCATTGCCTCAGCGGCCAGATGTATTCCCTTATGCGGAGATATTCTACCGGCAAAGAGTGCATATTTGCCTTTTGGAACCTTCAGATTTCTTAAGATTCCGGTTGCCTTTTTCTTTTGGAACTTCTTAAAATCGATGCCGCCCAAAACAACGGTGCTTTCCAATCCCCTGTCTCTAACCTCGCTCCTCAAATATCTGCTTATCGAGAGTATCTTATCTGCCTTTGAATAATATTTTTTCATAGAGCTTTTGCCTATCGCATGGCTGAGATAGGCCCTGCTCCCGAAATAGTGCGGATCTGCCACTCCATAGTCTATTAGGACATGCGGTATGCCTTGCTTCTTGCTTATGCTTATGGCCGTTTTTACTGCAGAGACGGGAGGATAGTTACTGACTATTAGATCCAGCTTTGGCATGTCCTTGACATTGTAGGGCATGAAGTGCTTAACCACTGGTATGTCTGCTGACCAGTCCGCCTTGATTACAGTTCGAACATTCATATCTGCGATAGGCGTGATTATATAGACTTCGTGCTTCTTGTTCAAGTACTTGCACAGGCCCAAAAGATACTCGGCGATTCCTGATCCACGCACAAACCTGTTTATCGTGAAACCTATTTTCATCTTAGCGCCCCCATTATCTAGAATTGATGTTTTGCCTCTATATAAAAGAAATAAGTGCAGAAGAGTATCGGAAATATATATCCTGCCAATCTATATACCAAAGTTATGGACAAGCTGGCAGGTTCCGAGATTCCAATGCTTGTGAAAAGCAGGAAGAAGATTGCGTCTGTAGACCCCAGGCCCCCTGGCAGCGAGCTTAATGTTCCACCAAGCACGGCTATCCCCATGAAGCTTGCAATCAGCAAAATGCTAGGCAGTTGTGCAGCAGGCAGAATTGACAAAGCGCATAGGTATAATATCAGGGCGTCAAATACCCATCCGAATGCTATTATCATGAATATCTGGAAAAGCCTGGCAGATCTTATTGTCCTGACTCCGTTGTAGAAGTTATCTATCAATTCCTCAGCCTTCTTTTGTAGGTGCTGCGTTGCTTTGAAACTCTTCAGCAACTTTATAACTAATTTGGACAGGACCTTGGACTTTCGGTTGAATATCAGCAAGAATATGATGACTATACATAAGATTGCGAAGACAGATACGACAGTTATGATCTGACCTGTGTAGCTGGAGAAGCCCAGAAGCAGCAGGGAGGAGAATATCAAGAGGGTCGTAACATCAAAGAATCTTTCTATTATTATGGAGGGCAGTATCCTGAAGAAGGAAGTGCCATATCTCCTTTTTAGGAAATACGGTCTTGAGATCTCTCCAACCCTTCCAGGGGTGATGTTTGCAAGGAATTGAGAAGCCAGGAATGTTGAGATAAGATGCGAGGTCCTTACCTTTATTTTATACGCATCTAAGAACAGCCCCCATACGGCAACCCTGATGAAAAGCAGGACAACTGCCATCAGGCCCGCTATCGCAACGTAAATCTGGTTAGTCTGCTGCAATATCTCGACAGTCTTGTCAAGCGGCACTCTATAGAGTAGGTAAAATAGTAATAGAGCCGCTATAGCGATCGAAATAAGGTGTTTTTTTTTCATATCAACCAGTTATAATTTGTTCATTATGCATAATTCATCGCAAAGCCCGCCTATAAACACTTTCCACCTTCTTGGCGTTCTTTTCCCAGGAGAACTGCTTCGCCTTCTCCAAACCGCGCTTGGTCATCTCCTTCTGCAGGTGCTCGCTGGTCAACACATTCCTGATGGCCTCTTCCAACGCGCCAACATCCCTTGGCTTGACTGCTATGCCAGCATTTTCTAAGACATAGGCGGTTCCTGACACATCTGTTCCTATAACAGGAGTGCCACAAGCCATCGCCTCAAGCATCACTATGCCAAAAGCCTCTGTCTTGTGTATGGACGGCAGCACGAACACGTCTGCGTTCTGATATTCCTTTATCATTTCCGCGTTTGAAAGATTGGATTTGAAATGTACTCTCCTTTCTATTCCATAAGAGTGCACTAACTTATTTAGATGGTCCTTCAGATTGCCGTCGCCGACCAATACCAAGTCGACGTTTTTCATGTCCTTAGCCAAGGAAGCGAATGCCTTGAGAAGATAATCTAAGCCTTTGTAATATATCAGCCTTCCAACAAATAATATCGTCTTTCTCTGCTTCCTTTTCTTGGGCTTCGGCCTGTAGACCTTCAGATCCACCCCGTTTGGGACCACCACGCACTTTTTCTTGAAATACGGGAGGAGATCGGATAGTTCGATGTACTGCGGCGAAGTCGGCATTATTACCTTCGCTCTTCTAAGCAGTAAATATTTTGCCAGCAGCCTGTAAAATGGATAAAGGGCCTTGATTAAGAAGCTATAAGTTTCAATGTCGCTGTGGTATGTTATCACATATGGTTTTCTCTTTATGAGCGAGCAGACATATGCCTTGAGGTTGTTGAATGGGTTCGGCTCGTGCAGATGCAGGATATCAAAGTCCCTTCTTAAAATTTCCCTGTACAACCCCTCGTTTACTGGCACATGCCCGACATACAGCTGCGGCCGCAATCTGACCACTTCAACGCCCTTTATCTTTTCAGTTTTCGGAGCTTCCTTTCCGAATGTGGAGCAGAGCACTGTCACCTGATGGCCGGCTTTCGCTAAGTTTGTCGATATGTAATACGCATTGCTTTCCACCCCTCCCCATACCGGAGGATAGTACTTGGACACCATGAGGATTCGCATAGCTATCGCCTAATAACTATTGAATATACATCTTAATAAGAAGCATATGGATTTGTGTTTTTGCAGTAGATACTCTTATATGGCTCATCGCAAACTACGGCATGCGTCTTAGTCCAATCAGTATACTGCTTCGGGTTAGGAACTCCAGTGAAGTTCACAGCATATATCGTGTTCCAGCCATTGTCGAAAACCTCCTTTAGGTTTGGCAGAGATGGATCGTCAAAGAATATTCTATGGGCTAGCGTGTATACGATTGGTGCGTTCGGGTTTGCTCCGCCCTGGAAGAAATTACCGCCGCACTGAAGCGCGCTTCCATAGAGGTCTAAGCCTCCGCCAGAGCTCTCCTTTGCAAACCATCTGCTGTTCACAGACGCTGCGGTGTTGTTGGTGCCCAGAACACTTACAGGCAGTGCCCCCGCTGTGCCGGGCCATTTCTTCTTTAGACTGTTCCAGGTTGTGTTATCAAACTGGAATCCTACCCGGTAGTTCTGGCCGTTCTGCGTGGCGGTTCCGACAGGGCACACCACTCCGTCAGCGTTCCTGTTGCAACCGAAGTCCTGGAAGCAGCCCTGATACTGGTTGGCTATTGTCATCAGAGCGTTGAACTTTCCTAATGCCACCTCCTTGTCGACTAAGATATGCGTCGATACCAGAGGTCTCAGTATTGAAAGGGATTCTAAAGCAGCTTGATTAAGCCCTTCCTGGCTAGAATCGCAGGTTATATCCTTTGTTGTGGAGTCCTGCTTGCAGGGAGGGGTATGGGTGAAGGCTGATGCCACAGTGAATATCATATCCGGCCTGTCTTGGATATTGTCCAGATTCGTGTATATTGGATGGCTCTTGTTGTCTCCGCTGAAGTAGTTTACCCAGTGGCCATAGTCCCACCACATAGTTATCACCGAGTTAGCTGGGGCGACTGTATTCAGCCAGTCAAACGTCTCAAACCATTCGTGCGGTATGTCAAATCCAACTGCGGCTCCAGCAGGGATTATTGTGGTTATGAAAGAGAAACCTACTACAAAGATCAGCGAAGCTGCAGCCAATCTTGCATACGGCTTTACTTTTGCGACCCTGTGTTCTATCCATCTGGCAACAGTTACCAGGCTTCCCAAGAAATAGCCAGCTCCGAATGCGATCGCTCCGGCAAGGAAGAACATTGTTATCGCTTGTGAAGTCAGCTTCCACATGGAATAGAAGATGAATGCCAGGGCCATTATATCCCATTCATAGGTAAAGTCCTTTCTTATGAAAGGCATTATGATTATCTTGGCGGCTATCAGTATGACAGACAGGAAGGCAAGCCATACAGTAAGTCCGAAACCGCTGTTGCTTAGAGTACCCAGACGCTCAAAGAAATTAGAGCCAGATATCGGGTTCTGCTCGGCTATCGTGGTCAGAAGTCTCTGATTATAATCTGGAGTTGATAGGCCCCCCACGAGGTTTATTCCAATATAGCTTAACGGGGATGTCACAATCGTCAGAGGCGAGGCCCCGTTGAGGAACTGTATCGCCAGCATGGATATCAGGAGCGCGGCAACGCCGAGCCCGAGGGACTTCACAAACGGGTTTGTCCTGAATGTTTCTCTTGAGACCTTGATCTTTTCAAGATATATCTCCGCCAATGCCCCTATTATGACTGCTCCTGCCAACGGAAGTATTGCAAGTTCGGTCGCTCCTCCAAGGGCACCCCTTATCAGTAGCATATCCCATCTGAAAATCGATGGGATGACGAACAGCGTGCCATAAAGCATCCATCTCCTGGTAGCCTTCCTGTCGTCTGATTCTTTATAGTAACCAAAGGACCGCAGCAGGGCGTAGATTATGAAGTATGTGGCTATTGTCCCGCCGATAAGTATGACAGCCACATTATATGCCTGCCACACGGTCGAGAGCGCCTCGCCAAGCAGCGTCGTGGCGACACCAAACTTCCAGCTTCTCTTCTTCACAGTCATGACAAAGGCGAAGAGCAGAAGGAAGAACAAAGTGAAGCCGGTGGCATCGTTTTCCGCATGCCCGAATATAGAATAGAACAAATGTCCATTGCTGCCGGCCAGCAGGAGCGCAGCCGAGAGCCCGATCCATCGATTGAACGCGTACCTGCCGAATAGGTAGACTGCCGCGATGCCGATAGATCCGTCTATGACGACCATCCATGCGTCTATCCAGCCAAAGGTGGCAAAGTCGAAGCCGTGGATATTATTTATCAGGGCAGTTACTTGGTAGATTATGCCCGTGAGGCCGATCCATCCCAGATCTCCTGGATAGATGCCGCCCCTGTTGAATGGATAGTCTGTCACAGAGTCATTAGACGGCCAGACATACCCCTGGGTTATCAGGTATTTTGCGCTTCTTGCCTCATAAAAGGAATCGAAGCCATATATCGGCCCCCACTTCAGCGTGTCCGGGTTCACGAAGTTGTCGTACGTCTGCACTCTAATCGCGAACGCTATGAGGAACAAAGCCAGTACAATGGCTACTTCTATCCAGTTTTTCTTTAGACTTTCTAGAATTTTCATACACTCACAGAACAAGCTCTTGTAAGAATAAAGATGCACACCTTTTAATTACTATGCGAATATCATGGTTTTATATAACTCAGGACAAAGCCGACCACCGGCGGAATTGAGATGTTGTCATCCCCCGGCAACAGCTCCACAACCGCTGCAACAAAAGCTGCAACTGCTGCTATGTGCCCCGGCAAAAATATCGAGGCGATGAAGAATCCAGCTATCATGCCTCCTACAAAACCCTCCAGAGTCTTCTTGCCAAGCAGTTTTGTTCTTCCATAAGACTTCCCAATTACTGTGGAGAACGAGTCAACGTAAGCGAGCAATAGTATAGAGACGAATGCTGCAAACGCGCCGAACAGTGCCAGAGATATGAATCCTCCTATGCACGCGGTGATCAGGCCGCCTCCTGGGCTTGCATGCTTTCTCTCAAATGTTTCCAAGAACCAGGAAATAACAGGAACCCGTTGTTTCTTTGACAACCTGGAGACGTATACGCTAAGCATTATGCCTGTCGCAAGAAGCGTAAGTGAGACATCCCTTCCAAGATACAAGATGAAGAATGCTAGGAAGACCCCGAACACTAGATGAAAAGCCTGCCTCTTTATCTCAAACACAAGCTCTTTTTTTGATACCATATTACCACAAGCTATAATAATGCTACTCTTAATAATAGTTACGTGGGCTTGTAGCTCAGCCTGGTCTAGAGCGATGGTCTTATAAGGCCCTTCACCACTCCGGTGATGAAGACCTACGACAGCCATAGGTCCCCGGTTCAAAGCCGCTTTTTCATAAGAAAGAGTGCTGAGAATCCGGGCAGGCCCACTCCTACTTCTGTGCGATCAATGCTATATGGTCCTTGATGTATGGTTCCAATAATACTGCATCTAAAATCTTGAATTTTGCTTTTTTCAGTTTATCTATTTCTGTCTTGAAGACTTCCTTTGGATCGACGTAAGATCTTATGCTGCGAGCCTTAACCATATATATTATGTAGCCGCCCTTCTTCAAAAATCGCTTGGCATTCCTTATCAAGATATCTGTCTGATCAAACTGCGCTAGGTCTTCATAAATAATATCCACTTTCTTTGGCACAGAATCCTTGTATTGGTCTGGTCTCCTGGCATCAGCCAGTATGGGGGTTATGTTATCTCTATATTCTGACATGTCCAAAACTTTCTGTAATGGCAAATAGCCCAAGTCCACGCCTATTATCATGCCCTCTAATCCAATAATATCTGATATATGAGAAGCGGTCCTGCCTGTTCCGACTCCAAGATATAACATCTTGTCTCCTGACTTAATCGGGAATGCTTTCAAACCGTTTTTCATTGCTGCGGCAGGCTTCGAACCGTGCGGATCCCAGACCCTATAGTGCACGCCCTTCTCTTTGTATGTCTTCTCTCCATAGACGTTCTTTCCAGGAGTGAGGTCTCTGGTCATTATCGTGCCCTTATGCTCGAATACTCCTGGAAATAGTTCCTTCATGCCAATCGATTTATCTCATCATTAAACTCTTTAATTAACCTGTCTCCTATGAACTCGCCCTTGAAGTAATCAACCTTAGCTGCAAGCGATATCTTTGAAGCTAATTTCCTAGCTATCTTGCCCCTCTTCTCCTTCGGCGCATTCCTAACCTGCGGAATCGCAAATATAGCTCCATATTTTGGGGATGTCGCCGTTCCACTTAAATGGGCAAACAGGGCTTTCTCCGCACCGAGCACCTGTATTGTGGAGGCTGGGAACTCTGAAAGTCTCTTCAACGAACCAGCAAGCGCGACAAGCCTTGCTCCGACCAGGGTTCCAGCTATCTCATTTAGGTTAGGGCACTCTGATTTCATGAGTTTCTTGATGTGCTCTCCCAGCTTCTCCCTCTGTTTCTTTAGGCTCACGACTGAATTTTCAAAATCGTCCACTACTGCTGGGTCTGTTTTGTCATTACGCCAGGATTTCACCTGTTCAAAAAGCAGGTTTGAGGTCTTGTCTACTGTATCTAACGAACGGATGGCGTGTATTATCTGTATGTCCTTTCTCTCGCTCTCCTTCTTCACGTCCTTTCTTGTCTGAACTATGATCTTCTTTCGCTTTTCAGAATAAGACGCCATAGTATATTTATAAGCAGGCCACTTAAAACATATAGTGTTCTTATGGTAGAGGCAAAGACCAAGTTCGAGAAGATACTAGACGTGTCTCTCAAGAGAGGCATATTCTACCCGTCGGCTGAAATCTACCCAGAGTCAGCTGGCTATTACACTTATGGTTCTATTGGTCTCAGGATAAAGCACAACTGGCAGAACATGTGGAGAGCTTTCTTCCTCAGTTTGGATGACAACTTCCATGAGATAGAGTCCACAGACATACTTCCTGCCTATGTCTTTCAAGCATCAGGGCATGTGAAGAACTTCATCGACCCTGTAGCTGAATGCTCGAAATGCGGCCATGTGGAAAGGGCAGACTACATCTTGGAGAACGCCCTCAAAGAAAGATTTGAAGGTCTGAGTATCCCAGAGTTTGACAAGCTTATCAAAAAGCACGGCATTAAATGTGAGAAATGTGGTGGAACACTAAAAGATGTGGGTTTTGTAAGTCTAATGTTCAATGTTGGCAATCGATTACAGGCTGGAACAAACATCCCGACTCATTTCCTACGGCCAGAGACTGCCCAGGGCGCTTTTGTTGCTTTCAAGAGAGAATATCTGGCAAATAGAGAACGCCTGCCTCTGGGCTTGGCTATTGTAGGAAAGGCGTTCAGAAACGAGATTGCTCCTAGACAGGGATTATATCGAACTAGGGAGTTCACCCAGGCAGAGCTTCAGGTTTTCCTTGATCCAGCCACGATCGACAAGCATCCTGAATGGGACTCGGTAAAGAGCAAGGAGATACATGCTGTCCTGGCCACAGAAAGGAAGAAAGCTATCCATGCTCACAAGGCTTCAGATTTAGTAAAGCACGGGATTCCGCAGTCCTATGTATATTATATGGCAAAGATCCAGGAGTTCTATGAAAAACTCGGGTTCCATGGTAGATTTAGGTTCTTCCAGAAGAATGACGAGGAGAAGGCGTTCTATAATAAAATACAATTTGATGGAGAAATTGATATTAATAGTTTTGGGGGATTTCAAGAAGTGTTGGGATTGCATTATAGGACAGATTATGATTTGAAGAACCATCAGAATACATCAAAACAGAGCATGGAAGTGACCAAAGATGGGAAGAAGTTCACTCCGCATGTCATAGAACTATCTTTCGGGGTTGACAGGAACATCTACGCGCTTCTAGACCATACGTTTAAGGAGGGAGAGTTCAAGGAAGGCACCAGGAGATACTTTGCCCTACCTCCAAAGCTTGCCCCATATCCTGTTTCCATATTCCCATTGGTCTCTAAGGATGGAGTGGATGAGAAAGCAAGGCATGTCTACAAGTTTTTGGAGAACTTTGACCCATGGTATGACGACTCAGGAAGCATTGGAAGGAGATATGCCAGATCAGATGAGGTTGGAATACCGTTTGGGATCACAATAGACTATGATACCCTCAAGGATGATACTGTGACGATAAGGGACAGGGACACCCAGAAACAGAGAAGGGTAAAGATAGCAGAATTGCCAGACGAACTCTATTCTACTCTTGAGAAGTAGCTATTTATTCTTTGGGTATTACAATATTAGCATGTCAAAGGCCAAGACTCACATTTTCAAAGGACAGCTTTATTCTGAGATACCAGATGAGATAGCGAAGCTTCTGAATGTAAAGGCAGGAGAGGAACTCGAATTCTTGAATCCGCATAAGGATCTCATCATAATAACAAAGCCAACTATCTCTGAGACAACAACAGTTACTCCAAAGTCTAAGTTTAGCATGACGCCGGAAGAGACAGCCGTCGTATTGAAAGTTAATTCGATAAGATACTATGATAGATCAAGAGAGAATGTGCTAAATAAGATAGAGAACTGGGAAATACCAGTCTTCAACAACCTTTTTGGGAAAGGTATATTGTTCGAATACACAAAGCAGGACAAGAAATGGGTTGGAATCGACAGGAAGTTCTCTGCAGAGTTCTTCAAGAGGGAAGAGCCGGCAAAAACCAGCAAGGATCCAATGATTGCGCAGCTAGAAAAAGATGGATATATGGTCATAGCCAATGAGGGAGAGGCCAGAATGGTGAATGACAAGCTAAAGAGAGCTGGCCTGGACAAGATGGTGAAGGGAGTAAGGGGCTTTGACAGGAAATTCTATTTGATAATGATGGAAAAACTTAATGACATAGAAGGAAATATCATAAAAGCTCTGGAAAAGGAGAAGGTCTTAGACGATCTTTCAAAGGAACTGAAGATATCCAAAGACCTCTGCAAAGCTGCCATCGAAGTTTTGAGGGAAGACGGCACAGTCATAGAAAAGAAGAGAGAGCTCTACGTTTCTGCTTAGTGATTCAATGGGAAAAAAGGTCTTGATTCCGATACTTACTGAAAAGGAAACAGAGCTTGAGTTCATAGACTATCTTAGGAAAGAGGAGATAGGCGAAATAGTGCTGCTTTTTGTTGTGGATAGAGAGACCCAAGGCGACCTTCCTGCAGTGGTTATTGGCGAAAAACTCAAAAAGGCAGAGGCAGCAGTCGAGACGCTCCGAGGATCGATAAAGGACAAGGTAAAAAGCGACCACGTAGAGTGGGGCAAGTGGATAGAGAAGGTTGAAAACATATCAAAGCTCGAAAAGGCTGATTCCGTGATCATGATATCTACAAAGGAGACGCAGGAGCTGTTGCCAGCCCTGAAAGAGAGGAATATTAACGTGGAACTGTTCAAATTAAGTGAGATTGATGGACCAGAAAAAACTGCTGATGGCGTACAGTGAATGGCTTACAAGCAAGTACGGCCTTCCTATATCCAAAGCAAGAATCGAGGAAGAGGTAACCACATTTCTTAAGGCTATAAACGGCTAGATATCTACGTATATGTCCTTGCCTCTCACCTCAGCTTTGAAAGTCTTCAGCTTTATAGCAGGCATCACTTGGTTGGCGCCTGTTGTAACATCATACTGCCAGCCATGCCATGGGCAGGTTATTATATTTTCCTCAAGGATGCCATCGCCCACAGGTCCTCCGGCGTGAAGGCAGACGCCGCTTGTGGCGTAGACCTTTCCGCCGACGTTGTACAGGCCAATAGGGACATTGTTTACAGTGACGTTCTTGTTCTTTCCTGAAGGGATTTCGCTCAATAAGGCTGCTCTAACAAATGCCATAAAATCACAATCTTCTTAGGAACATAACATTTATATAGATTACGCATGCTAATTATAACTGCGTTATAGTGATTTATATGTCTAGTCTGACTCCCTGCGAAACCATCACAAAGAACTTCTTGCCAGCCATAAAGATAGCTGTTGCAAAAGAACTATCAGAGAAGTATAACAGGACAGAAACAGATATAGCAAAGAGCCTGGGAATCACTCAGGCGGCTGTCAGCAAGTATCTGACAGGAGCTGTTTCCCTAAGGATCAAGGACGCTTCAGAGACTTCTATTATCAGAAAGATGGCTTCAGAAATTGCTGCAAAAGCAGCAAAAGAGCTCTCAAAGGACAGCGTGTCCCAAGAGGTATGCAATTCCTGCCTTCACAATTCCGGCGACATGACCTGCGGCTATCATGAGATGGACAAGTCATACCGAACTATGCTTAACCTGATTGAACAGGAGATTCTGACGAAAAGGTGAGTTTATGGATACATTAGAGATAAAGAACCTGCACGCGGAAGTGGAAGGAAAGGAGATTCTCAAAGGGCTTAATCTGACGATAAAGCAGGGAGAAGTCCATGCTTTGATGGGCCCCAACGGCTCCGGCAAGAGCACGCTTTCTTATGTGGTGATGGGGCATCCAAAATACAAGATTACAAAGGGCCAGATTTTATTCAATGACAAGGACATTCAATCCATGAAGCCCAATGAAAGAGCGCATTTGGGTCTTTTCCTAGGTTTCCAGTATCCAGTAGAAGTCCAGGGCGTTTCACTTTTCAATTTCCTGAGACTGTCCTACAATTCCCTAAATAATGGGGCTCCTCTCTTAAAGCCAGATCCAGCCCAGAGAGACATGAGAAAGGAGATGGCTTCGATAATGCAGTTCCAGAAGCTTTTGGATGAAAAGATGGACCTTCTGAAGATGGATAAATCATTTGCAAAGAGATATCTTAATGATGGACTTTCAGGCGGAGAGAAGAAGAAATGTGAGATTCTGCAGCTGGCAGTGCTTTCGCCAAAGATTGCTATTTTAGATGAGACAGATTCAGGTCTGGATGTGGATGCCTTGAAGACTATATCAGAAGGGATAAACAACCTCAGAGGACCAAAGCTGGGTGTTCTCTTGATAACACACTACAATAGAATTCTTGATTATGTAAAACCAGACAAGGTCCACGTGATGATTGACGGAAAAATAGTCAAGTCTGGTGGTCCCGAATTGGCAAAAGAGCTCGAAAAGACAGGCTACGAAAACATAAGGGCGATCTAAATGGTAGAAACAAGCTTCCTCGATGTCGCGCAGACAAAATATTCCCAGAAGGACGATGTGAAATACTTCAAAACTTTACCGAAAGGACTCTCGGAAGATATAGTCAGACAGATTTCAGCGATAAAGAAAGAGCCGCAATGGATGCTGGATTTCAGACTAAAGGCCCTGCAGATCTTCAGAGATAAGCCAATGCCTACCTGGGGTGCAGATCTCAGTGACATAGATTTCGATAGCATAACTTACTACATGTCTCCAACAGAAAAATCCACAGAGAACTGGGATGACGTGCCTCCAGAGATAAGAAAGACCTTTGACAGATTGGGAATCCCAGAGGCTGAGAAGAAATTCCTCGCAGGCGCTGGAGCCATGTACGAATCAGAGACTGTTTATCACAAACTTAGAGAGGATCTAGCTGCAAAAGGAGTGATATTCTGCGATACAGACACTGCATTGAAGGAGCATCCAGAACTTGTAAAGAAATATCTGGGAACTGTTATCCCAATAGGCGACAACAAGTTTGCATCACTCAATTCGGCAGTCTGGTCTGGCGGTTCCTTTGTTTATGTACCAAAGAACGTGCACATAGACATGCCTTTACAAGCTTATTTCAGGATAAACTCCGCCAACGTGGGGCAATTTGAGAGGACCATAATAATCGCTGACGAAGGCGCTTCTGTTCACTATATTGAGGGATGCTTTACAAAGGGTACAACAATTCATACTAATCCAGACTTCAAACCAATAGAGGAAATAAAGGTAGGTGATCGTGTTCTTACTCACACAGGTGAATACAAGAAAGTTTATCATACTCAAGTGCGACCCTATACTGGTGAACTCTATAAAGTGTCAGCTCATGGTAACCCAAATGAGATAATTGAGGTTACTGAAGAACATCCAGTTCTAACTGTTAGAAGAAAATATCCTAGAGAGAGAAATAAAAAATGGAAAGTTGAATGGATAAAAGCTAAAGATTTGAAGAAATTAGATTATATAGTTACTCCTAAAAACAAAGTAGTAAATTCCCAAGAATTTATTGAAATGGAGATAGCTGATAAGAGGAAGGGTAAAACACCTAAGATGACGGTTAGAATACCATCAACAAAAGATTTCTTTAGATTGGCAGGATATTACTTAGCCGAAGGAAGTATTAGTAATGGATATTATCTAAACTTCTCTTTTGGTTCGCACGAAAAAGAATATATTAAGGATGTTAAAACTTTGCTTAAAAGAGTATTTGGAGTCAAAAAGACTTACGACCCAGAGCACAAAATTAATCATGGAATTTCAGTTGTTGTTTCTTCAGTAAAGTTAGCTAGAATTTTTGAATCATTATTTGGCAAAGGAAGTTCTAATAAGAAAATACCTTATTGGATGATTTTAGAGACCCCAGAAAAGCAAAAAGAATTGATTCTAGGATTGTTCAGAGGAGATGGAAACTATTATAACAAGAATACGAAAGCAAATGGTTGGCTTAAAGAGATATTTAGAATAAATACAACTTCTCAGAAACTTGCAAGGCAAACTAAAGATATACTTTTAAGATTGGATATTGCAGCTTTCCTTAATTCAAGAGATAGAAGTAAGGACAATAGAAAAACTATGTACACTATTGGAATAACTGGAGAATATATGAAAAAATTTGGTGACTTAGTTGGTATAAAGATAAGAGAAAAAATATATGGAAAAAAGAGAGCCACCATGTTTTATATTGATAAGGATTATATGTATTCCCCAATTAAAAATATAAATAAAAAGTATGTTAAAAATTTAGATGTCTATAACTTTAGTGTAGAGGATAATGAAAGTTATATAGCAAACAATGTTGCGGTTCATAATTGTTCTGCTCCAAAATACTCCTCAAACTCACTGCACTCAGCAGTCGTCGAGGTAATCGCGCATAAGAATTCCCGAGTTAGATACACAACCCTGCAGAACTGGTCAGGAAACATCTACAACCTTGTTACCAAGCGAGCTTTTGCACATGAAGGATCATATGTAGAATGGTTGGATGCGAACATCGGGGCAAAAGTGACTATGAAGTATCCAGGAGTCTATTTATTGGGAGAACATGCCCGAGCAAATATTCTGTCTGTGGCATTTGCAAACGCTGGACAGCATCAGGATGCTGGTGCGAAAGCGGTGCATCTTGCGCCAAACACATCTTCCACAATCATATCCAAGTCTGTTTCAAAGAACGGTGGGATAACAACTTACAGAGGGCTGTTAAAAGTAGCACCAGGAGCAAAGAATGTCAAGGCCCATGTCAGATGTGATGCCTTGATATTGGATGATAAATCAAAGTCTGATACGATTCCTTACATGGAGATCGGGGAGAAAAAGGTATCGGTAGGCCACGAAGCCACTGTCGGAAAGATATCAGACGAGAAGTTATTCTATTTGATGAGCCGAGGGATGACAGAGCAGCAGGCCATGACTATGGTCGTCTCCGGATTCTTACAAGAGTTCGTAAAAGAACTTCCATTGGAATATGCGATAGAGTTTAACCGACTCATAGAGCTTGAGATGGAAGGCGCTGTTGGCTAAGGTGAGCTTATGACTGATCAAAACCCTAGATTTAGCGAGGAGACTGTAAGGCAGCTATCTAGGAGCAACCAAGAACCGCAATGGCTGATAAACAAGAGAGTCGAGGCTTTCAAGAAGTTCTCAGAGCTGCCATGGCCGACCCAAAAGGAGGAAGAGTGGAGATATACCTCTCTTCTGCAGTTCAAGTTCTCAAAGACAGAGCTTAGAACAGGGGAGTCTACTGTTTATCTTAGTGCTTTGCCAGAGGATCTAAGAAAACAAGGAGTCATTTTTACGGACATAAGGGCTGCAATCAAGAAACAGGACCCTTTGGTCAAGAAGTACCTGTTTACTGATGCCATAAAGCCAACAGAGGACAAGTTTGTTTCCCTAAATTCTGCCTTTTTCAATGACGGTGTTTTTCTATATGTGCCAAAGAATGTTAAGATTGAGGATACATTAAGAGCGGTTTTCAACTCTTCTTCGTTCAACCACAGCGTGATTGTTTTGGAGGAGGGAGCGAGCGTCAATTATTATGAAGAATATGCCTCAGAGAACGGTTATCTAAACCAGGGAAATGTTGAGGTCTATTGCGGGAAAAGTTCTAAGTTGGAATTCAACTATCTGCAGAATTTATCACTTGATGTCTTTGATTTCTCAGTCAAGAGAGCTCTATTGGACAATGATGCAAAAATCGACTGGGTTTTCTGCTCTTTGGGAGCAAAAATCGACAAGGTAAAGATAGAGAGCATCCTAAAGGGCCAGGGGGCCCATTCGGAAAAACATGGGATATATTGCGGATCAGCCAACCAACATCACGATTTATTCACAGAAGCCAGACATGCGGTTCCAAACACATCTGCAACTATTTCAGTCAGGGGAATTTTGAAGAACAATGCCACCTCCATATCTAGAGGACTCCTAAAGATCGATAAAGAAGGTCAGAACACTGTTACTTTCCTGGATGACAGGGCCATAATGCTTGGAGAAAGCTCATTGGCAGATGTTATTCCTAGCTTGATTATAGATAACAACAATGTCCAGGCAAAACACGCTGCATCAGTTGGACAGGTGGATGAGGAGCAGATTTTCTATTTGATTTCAAGGGGCATGTCAAGGGAGGATGCAGAAATGCTCATTGTACAGGGGTTTTTCGAGCCAATGTTCAATAAGATAAAGATACCTGAAATAAGAAACAGGCTTCAACACCTGGTGGAGATGAAGATCTATGGCTAAGTTTGACGTGGAGAAGACAAAGAAGGACTTTCCGATCCTTCACAGGCAGATAAAAGGCAAGAGATTGGTGTATTTGGATTCGGCAGCTACGTCCCAGAAACCCACACAGGTCTTAGACGCGCTTAATGATTTCTACAAAAACCACAACTCAAATGTCCACAGGGGAGCGCATACTTTGGGGGAGGAAGCCACAGAAATGCTTGAGAGCGCTAGAAAGAAGATAAGAAAGTTCATCAATGCAAAGCATGACGAGGAGATAATATTTACCAGAGGAACCACAGAGGCGATTAACCTAGTGTCGCACACATGGGGAAGGGAGCATGTGGGACTGAGAGGCGGAGTTCTTTTGACAGAGATGGAGCACCACTCAAATCTGGTACCATGGCAGCAGGTGGCTCTGCAGACCAAGGCAAACCTTGATTACATTGGGATAACCAGCGATGGCCTCCTTAAAGAGACGGATTTTAATAAGATAGACAAAGGACACGCTATTTTTTCTTTTGTGCATGTTTCAAATGTTCTGGGGACAATAAACCCAGCTAAAGAACTGATCAAGCGGGCGCACAAATCAGGCTCAAAGGTATTATTGGACGCAGCTCAATCAGTTCCACACATGCCTGTAGATGTAAGAGAGTTAGATTGCGATTTCCTTGCGTTTTCGGGGCACAAGATGCTTGGACCAACAGGCATTGGAGTGCTTTATGCAAAGAGAGATCTGTTGGAGAAGATGGAGCCATTCAACTATGGTGGAAGTATGATTAGGGAAGTCCACTTAAGGAATAGCACTTGGGCTGATCTGCCGGCAAAGTTCGAGGCAGGTACTCCAAACATAGCAGGAAGCATTGGTTTGGGAGCTGCGGTCGACTACTTATCTAAATTGGGAATGGAGAATGTTAGGGACCATGAGAAAAAACTGACAAAATACGCCTTGGAGCGGTTGGAGAAAGTGCCAAAGCTCAAGACCTATGGTCCAAGAGACATGAAAATCAGGGGCGGAGTCATACCCATGAACTATGGAGAAATACATGCTCATGACTTTGCAGCTGCCTTGGATTCAGAGGGAGTTGAGGTAAGATCAGGCCATCATTGCACAATGCCTCTTCACACACGATTAAATGTGCCAGCAACTGCCAGAGCTTCTTTCTACATATACAATGATCAGAAAGATGTGGACGCATTGGTCTCAGCGGTTAACAAGGCTTCGAAGATATTAGGGTGATTTTGTGCCTGAAAACGAGTTTTACAGTGAGATGATTTTAGAATATTACAAGAGTCCTGTGAACAAGGGGGCGGTGCTCCACCCGGATTTTGAGGCCAGGGACACGAATCCTCTCTGTGGGGATGATATAACAATACAAGTAAAGCTAAAAGATGGGAAAGTCAAGGACATCAAGTACCAGGGAAAGGGCTGCGCAATCAGCCAGGCGTCTGCCTCTATACTCACAGAACTTGCTCAGGGAAAGACCACAGATGAACTTAGGAAGTTCAACAAAGATGATATGATGAAAGCCCTGGGTATTGAATTGGGCCCGGTGAGAATCAAGTGCGCCCTGCTCGGATTGAAAGTACTAAAGCTTGGATTGTACACTTATTTGGGCAAGGACACAAAAGAACTGGAGAGATTATGATGATACAGGAAATATCACCAGAGGACCTAAAGGAAAAAATGGATAGGAAAGAGGATTTTGTACTTTTAGATGTCAGAGAACCAGAGGAAAGACAGGTTGCAAAGATAGAGGGCTCAAAGCACATCCCAATGAGAGAGATACCGGCAAAGATGGGCGAACTGCCAAAGAACAAGGGGATAATCTGCTATTGCCATCATGGAGGCCGATCAAGTACAGCTGCTGATTTTCTTGAAAAGCAGGGATTCAAGACCGCCAGTCTCAAGGGCGGAATAGAGGAATGGTCGAACAGAGTGGACAAGCACGTAAAGAGATATATTTATCACGAAGGGGAGCTGATGCCAGTTGATTAATTGGATGGATTGGAGTTCAGAGGCCTTTGAAAGGGCGAAGAAAGAACAGAAACCAATAGTCTTGGATATCTCAGCTTCTTGGTGTCACTGGTGTCATGTAATGGACAAGACCACTTGGTCTGACAAAGCAGTCATTGAGGCAATAAATTCTAAGTTTATCCCAATCAGGGTGGATACAGACAAGAGGCCAGACGTAAATGACAGATACAACCAGGGAGGATGGCCTTCTGTTGCATTCCTGTCTCCGAACGGCACGATCCTATCTGGAGGCACATACATCACACCACAAGATATGCGGAACATGATTCCACAAGTGCTAAACTACTTTGAAAGCAAAAAGGAGGAGCTTCTGAAAGAGTACGAGCCCCCTCATGTGGAGCTTCACGAGGCAAAGCACAAGATAAAGACTGAGGTTGTTGATGCGATAATTGACTCAATCATTGTGCATACAGATCTCGACTTTGGAGGATTTGGAGACCAACCAAAGTTTCCGATAGCAGGAGTAATAGATCTACTTCTTCTTAGGTATGAAAAGACAAAGGATGACAAATTCAAGAGGATAGTAACCCTGGCTTTGGATGGCATGGCAGGCATACATGACAAAATGGATGGTGGATTCTATAGGTATTCTGTTTCCAGAGATTGGAACCTGCCCCATTACGAAAAGATGCTGGATACAAACGCGCTGATTCTCAAAGACTATCTACACGGCTATCTAATTACGCAGGACAAGAGGTACAAGGACATAATAGTTAAGACAGTTTCTTATGTCTTGGGAACGCTCGGCGATGAAAGAGGGCCTTTCTATGGCAGTCAGGACGCAAACGAGGAATATTACAAGCTAGATCCTGCAAAGAGAAAGAAAGTCCAACCGCCCGGTGTGGACAAGACATTTTATACAGACGCCAATTGTGTAATGATTTCCTCTTTACTTGAGGCCAGTGTTATATTGCAGCAAAAGCAGCTGGAGGAAACAGCCCAGATGGCTCTCGATTTCCTAATTGAAAACTCCTTTGATAAGATCAAGGGTATGAGTCATTACTATGATACAAAACTGCACATATTTGGGCAGTTTTCAGACAATGTCTATATGATAAGAACCTGTTTGGACACTTATGATCTGACAAAGGATAAAAAATATCTAGACTTCGCGGAGAGACTTGTGGATTTCATCAACAAGAGATTCAAGGAAGGACCTGGTTATTTAGATAAGGCAATGACAGGCAGTGAGATAGGCGCACTTAAGATGAAGAACAAAGACCTGTTCCATAACTCTATTGCCGCAGATTCCCTACTAAGACTACATTCAATAACTGGCAAAGAGGATTACAAGAAGACAGCAGAAGACACACTGAACTTTTTTATGGATAAGTTTGAGATGTATGGTCCATATGCGGCGCAATATGCTCTGGCAATAGAGAGATTTTATAATCCTAAAATCGCTATCCATAAACTAGTTTCCTAGCGGTTGCAAGCTGTTTCTTCTTCTTTTTCTGATGCTCTTTCAAGAATGCAGAGACTTTTTCTATCAGAATTTCCTTCAACTAGCCCTCTATAGTAAGCTTGTATATCAGTCCACCACCAAAAACTTGTCAACGGTTTTGCGTGCCTGCTCCCGCTTTCTCTGGTGCTCTTTCAAGAATGCAGAGACTTTTTCTATCAGAATTTCCTTCAACTCGCCTGTAAGCATTTTTCCGCTCTTGTAGTCGTTGTAAATCTTCTCCAGCTTCTTGTCATCCGGTTCGAACATCATCTGCAGCCATTTGTAAGAAACATCGACGTCAGGATTTCCGCCCAGCTTCCTGTGTTCGGCCACACTAACTCGACCGCCTGAGAATGCGTATTTCATTATTTTTTCCCTGACCTTCTCCGGGCCGTCAGTTGTGAATATTGCCGTCTGTCCTTCAGATGAAGACATTTTTCCCTGCTTCATGATCCCTCCAAGACCAGGAAGGAACATGCAGTGTATTGCTGCCGGCTTGTAGTAGCCTAATTTAGGCAGCACGTCCCTTGCCACTCTGAAATGCGCATCTTGGTCTATTGCATAAGGGATAAGACACGGAATGTTTTTGCCCTTAATGGCGGACGGCAAGAAAGCCGGAACGGCCTGCATGGCAGTATAAAATATTTCGCCTAGGTTATTTTCATTAGTAAAACCAAAGACAGCCTTGGCAGTCGAGAATGTCACCATTTTGGCAACCTTACAGGCTTCCTTGTACATCAAATTCGCATTAACAGTATCAACAAGGAAATGCGTCTTTTTCGGATTGAAGCCAAGAGCTATGACGTCCAGCATGTTTTCATATGTCCATTTTTTTGTATCTTCCAGTGTCAGATTTTCCTTGAAAAGGAACTTCTCCTCGTCTGGGAACTGGAACCACAATTCTGCGTCAAAAGAATCCTGCAGCCACTTAGTGAATATCCATGGCACAAGGTGGCCTATGTGGACTGGACCGGATGGGGCTCTTCCTGTATAAAGAAAGAATTTCTCACCCTTTTCGTATTTGTCCAGCACCCAATCAAGATCCCTATGGGAAAAGAATACTCCCCTTCTGAGCATTGGGTGGAGTTCTTTGGTATGCTTCTTTATTCTATCAAGCATTTCCTTGGTTATCAGTTTTGTTCCGAACTCCTTCACAATCCTTCCGTAATCCACGTCTCCACTAACTTCCCATGGCGTAAGTACCATTTCATACCTCCATATCTATCTCAAGATAATAGATCCATCCTTTACATATCCACTTAGCTGTTTTTCTAATATAAAGGTTCTGGAATACGTTCGCCGCGTCTTGGTAGGGACCTCCTGCAGCTCGATATCCTTGGACACCGAGGCAAACAGAAGCTGTCCCATTTTTGAGATGCGGAGGGGTGAGCCCTTCCTCTCTTCGAAACCACATTCTATTAGGCCTAATGAGCGTAATTGCTGGAACGTTCTCCTGACAGTAGGCTCGGAGAAGCCGTATCTCCTAGAGATATCTCTCACGATGGATGTCATTGTCCGTCCTTCTATCGGACTTCTAAAAAGAGCAGCTATTACTCCCTTCTGTCTGGAGGTGAGGCGAGATTGAAAGAGTGTAGCGGTTAGACTAACTTGACCTGATAGGTCTTTGTGGGATTCCAAGACTTATCGCCTTTAATGGCGAATCGTATTTGTGCCTCACCCATGTTAGTTCACACTTAGATTAGAATTATTCAGCCTTTAAAAGCATGCTACGTCAGCAGAACTCGCAGGCCTTTATCTTGGACTTCCCGTGCTTGTGGTGGTCAAAGCAGTCGTCGCAGCAGAAATGACTGCCGCCCATGACTACATGCGATGTGCTGCAGGTCTTCCCACAGACTATGCACTTGTGAGGTCCCTTGGTCACTTTTACCTTTGAAGATTTTTTAGCTTTCTTAGCCATAGTTATCCACCAAAGAATATGTCAAAGAAGAATATAAAGAGACCCAGTGATATCAAAAGTACTCCAACGCCCAGTCTCATCAGGCCCTTGTTCTCTTCCTTCCAGTGCTTGAGCTTTTTTGCAGTCGATCCCTTGTAGATCAGCCAGATTATCGCGAAAAGCGGGAGCACAAATATGACATTGTAAGCCATCAGTAGTGGCAGGGCCTCTGCATATGGCACGCCTGCCTTGTGTAATATAGTGAGAACCGCTATGTATGGGGCGCCAGTGCAGGGCAATTCTACAAGAGCGACCAGGAAACCCAGTACCATGGCGATCATAAAGCTCTTCTTCGGATCTTTAGCGGCCTTTGTTCCAAGGCCCTTTGTCCAGTCCTTTATCTTGTCCGCAAACGAAGGCAGTATTGACAAGGAAGGCCCGACACCGTAGGCGAAGAACTCCTTTATCTCCATGAGCCCGGCTATTATTATCAGTGCGCCGATTATCTGGTAGAAATAAACTACTATAGGAGTGCCACGCAGCGCCTCCAAGACTCCTCCAATTGATAGGTATATTAGAGATCCCAAAAATAGGTAGGTTAAGTATACGCCGATGACGTAGCCAAAGCCGTCTACTATTATCCTTCGCTTGTCGTGTGATATCTTCAGCAAATAGCTCAAGATGAATATGAGGACCCCGAATGCGCAGGGATTTATGCTGTCAATAACTGCCGCCCCCACTACCACCGGGATGCTTATCGCATTTGTTATCACAGCTGCCAGTATCTCCATTATCCGTACACCACTCTTACTATGCCGCCATCATTTATGGTCTTTGTAAGCATCTCCTGACCTTTCACTACCTGCCCGTTGAATGTGGTATACACAGAGCCGTTGCAACCCTCGCCAGTGACTGCGGGATGTATCACTCCATTCGGATCTGTGAAGCTCGTACCAGATATCTGAAGTTTGAAGTCCCTGAATACGTTCTGCAGCGTCATTGCAGTACTCAGGTTAGCCACAGCATTGGGAGGATGGAAGTGTATAATGTGCGAGTCCTTGTGAGTATGGAAGCCGTTTATGTCGCCTATCTCCCAGGCAAAGGGTATTGTATTCCCGCATACATCCAAATAGAGCTTGAAATGGCAGTGGGCCACCACGCCTCCACCTATGTCTATCGAACACTGCTCCACCTGTGGGGAATTATAATAGGAGTAAACGCTGTACCCAAGACCGACGATAACCAGCCAAGCTATCCCGTACTGCACGATGTTCTTCCAGTCAAAGACTATCTTGTTCCTTACTAGTTTTTTGGACTTGTAGACGATGGCAGCCAGGCCTAAGGCTGCCAATCCTGCAGCCGCGTAGAGCGGCGTATTATCTGGCACACCGCAGGGAGTCGTTCCGCCGCACTCCCCCTCATGTGCTACTGCCACCCCCAAAGTGAGGGCTGCTACAACAAACAAAGCTAGAACCTTGAAATTCATGAGGCTATTATTCAAGAAGGGTATAAAAGCACTTCTCTCGAGGAAAGCACAACCTTTATATATGTTGTCCCTCACTAATAGTAACAACGTGGGTAGAATTTCTATGAACCTAACCAAATTGTTCTCGCTTTCAATCCTAGTACTATCACTGTTCTCAGTGAATGCCTTTGCAGACCCCAATTTCCAGAATTACCATTTCGACTTCCACACAATATCTGTAAGCACCCTGAACGATCTTCCTGTTTTTGACAGGTCTGGCAACATAACAGCCCACTTTAGCTACACATTCACAAATGCGGGACTAAACTGGGGCTTCTATGGAGTATGCGGCTGGGCTTGGTATCTTGATGGTGTATGGCAGGAGCAGCATGCAATAGGAAGTTCATGCACGCCGTCAGCTCAGGACTGGAGATATGTTTTCAATGCAAGCGCACTTAACTTGGCGGAAGGCACAAAGCACACTCTTGCAATAAGGGTTGATATGAATTACGGCTTCTTTTCTAGCCAGCAATGGAGATCAATGGATTTCTATGTGAAGACAGTCGCACTTACAGCTCCAGCAGCCAACCAGAGACCAGGCGCCGGATATCACATCACAAACTCAAACGGACCTGCTCCTTTGGAAGTCACATTCGACCTCTCAAGCTCCACAGATTCTGACGGTTACATAACAGACTATGTTATAGACTTCGGCGACGGCTCTGCAGTAAGCCACAACAACAAGGTCGTAAAGCACACTTACACAACCGCTGGAACTTACACTGCGACCATGACGACCAAGGACAACCAGGGTGCGACATCATACCCTGCCTATGAGAACATGGTCGTAACTTCCTCAAGCCCAAATCCTAATCCGAACCCAACACCGACAGTAGGAATCGCTCCGATTGCCAGATTCACTTATGTTAACTACAGCACCACGCAATATGTCTTCTATGATTTATCAACAGACTCTGACGGGACAATAGTCTCAAGGAGCTGGAACTTTGGCGACGGCTTTACGACAACAGGGGCAAGCGTTGCGCACACCTATCCGAGCTATTTCACCACGTACAATGTAGTGCTTACTGTAACTGACAACTCTGGAAACACAAACTCCACCACAAGGCAGATATCTCTAAACGGCAACAACACTCTTCCTGTGATAATCAACCTTCCATACTCAATTACCGTAACAAAGAACAGCAACTACAGTTTCACACCTATAGCCACTGATTATGATGGCATCGTGGTAAGATATGACTGGGATTTCAACGGAGACGGAGCTATTGATTACACAAGCACAACCACTGGCTATGTTTCTTATAACTACACAACTACTGGAACCTACAATGCTGTCCTTAGAGTGACAGACAACTCTGGCGGAGTGACAAGCCAGACTGTCCAAGTAACTGTAGCACCTCCAGCAAACGCCCTGCCAGTCGTGAATGCTGGCTCTGATGCGATAGTAGCTCAGAATGCAGTTGTAAATTTCGCTGGAACTGCGCACGAGGACAATGGCAGGATAACGCTTTACGAATGGGATTTCAATGACGATGGAATAGTTGACTGGAGATCAGGGATATCAGGAGTAACATCTTACATTTATCCGACTGCTGGAACATACGTGGCAAGACTTACTGTAACAGACGACAACGGCCTTACGGCATCAGCCACAAGAACGATAACCGTGAAAGCGCCTTCTGACACCACACAGTACAGGGAAGCAAGATTCGCCTACGGCACAAGCGCTGTTTCTGCAATAAGGGCTTACGCTTACAATGGTGACACAGGAATCACCACGATCACGCTTACAGTGGTGAACCTGAAGAATGAGAACCAGACCGTTCTGGTGAGGGAATCGCTGCCGAAAAGCATAGCCTCTTCGATAGACAACCTGGTTTTCTCAGCCAGGCCGGACATAATCTACAGCAGAGACCCAGAGTTTGGCTGGAACAGGACACTTGGAGCATTCAACAGCTTTGACGTGTCATATTCGATAAACAACTATGTGGACACTTCTACATTCGTGAACCTGGCCGCACCGGGCCTTTCAGTTCTAAACACAGAGAACCAGACCCAGACAGCGCTGACACCTACAGGAGTGGACATAACAGGTTTCGCCTTCGGCATACTGGGAAACCCGTGGTTTGGTCTGGCTGTATTGATCATAGCAATAGGTGCGTTCTGGAAGAAGGAAGTAATAATCCAGAAGTGGACCCAATTCAAGATAGCCCGAGGCTGGGGCCAGAAGTAACTCTTTTTAAAGTGATATATCTCCTATACTAGTGGTAGCTATGCTTCAATTATTCGGCGAGCGTGTAAAGGTCACGGACGAGAAGGAGATGAACGCTTTGGAGAGCAAGGGCTATGGAGAGCGCGAGAAGGGATTCATTCTCTCGCCAGAGGAGGCCCTGTATCTCACAGAGAAGAAGCTCTATTCAGTAAAGGGGACAAACGGCAGAAAGATGGCAGTAGATGCACTGATGAGGCACTTCTCGAAGAGGGACAAGGAGTTTGCCATGAAGTACCTGGTCTACAAGGACATGCGCACCAGGGGATACACAGTGAAGACAGGCTTCAAGTTCGGCACTCATTTTCGTGTATATGAAAGGGGAGGAAAGCCAGGACATGATCATGCCACTATACTCATACACTGCGTGCCAGAGGAGTACGTGACAAAGTTCACCGAACTATCGAGAGCAGTCAGGCTTACACAGAACGTCAGGAAGAAGCTCGTGTATGCAGTAGTTGACAAGGAAGGAGACATCACCTATTACAAGATAGACAGGATAACCCCGTGAGATTATGGTAAAAAAGAGATACAAGCATGTAGTTGCTGTTATGGGGGAAGGCAGATGGGGTGACCAGCTGTTAGAATTTGCTTATAACAATCCAGACACGCTTGTTATAGGAGTAGATTCCCCGCACATTATAGAAGAGTCAAAGAGAAATCTTTTAGATAGATTGTACATAATGACAAAGTTAAGAGAGATGAAGAATAAAGAAGCACTTCGCATTCTAAAAAACCCAAGGGCTATGATTCAACAATTGGAATTTATGAGACAGAAACTAGGTTGGAAAGGCGCACCAGAAGGGAAAGTTAGTATTCCTTCAAATATAAAACTTGTCGGAGGAAATCTTGAAAATTTAAGAACTCTTGGAAGAGAAAGTGTAAATTGGGCAGAACTCTCATTTGGTGGTCCATTCAGTAGAAAAGTTGCTAGAAATTTAGGAGCTTGGATTAGACCAGGTGGTACAGCTCTTTTTAGAGGGCTTGATGTAAAAAATAGAGAAGAGCTGGCCAAAGAGCTCGAAAGACGGGGCTTTAAAGTTATGTTAGGAACAAGGGATATCAGAAAAGTTAAGACACCCATATCCTTGTGGGAAGATTACGCTAAAGAAAAAAGGATTAACTATACAATGATGTTGGCTAGAAAACCAAAAAGTAGAAGGAGAGGTAAACGTTAATGTTAGTTTTGGTGGGCATGGGTCTTTGGGACGAGTCTGACATAACACTCAGGGGTCTTGAGGAAGTGAAAACATCAGACTTAATTTATCTTGAGACCTATACTTCAAAGCTTTTCGGAGCCACTAAGAAGAATCTTGAAGGGCTATTTGGAAAGAAGATTCAGATTGCAAACAGAGAGTTTATTGAGAAAGGCGATATTTTGAATTATGCAGTATCGCACAAGGTGGCGCTTCTAATCCCAGGTGATCCTCTGGTAGCCACCACCCACACAGACCTGCTTCTTAGGGCAAGGGAGAAGGGAATCCCAACAAAGATAGTCCATAACGCTTCAATATATTCAGCCGTAGCAGAGACCGGCCTGCAGATGTACAAGTTCGGCCGATCGGCTACAGTCACGTTCTGGGAGGACAAGTTCAAGCCCACCAGCTTCTATGACATACTCAAGGAAAACAAGAAAGGCGGTCTGCACACGCTATTTTTCCTGGACATAAAGGCCGATGAGAACAGGTACATGCTACCACAGGAGGCCATGAGGATACTCCTAGAATGCGCCAAGCTTGACTACAAGAAGAGGAAAGCGTTCACTGAGAAAACTGATGTTATCGTTTGCTCCCGAATAGGCTCTGAGAAAAGGTCTATAAAGTACGGTCCCGTAAAGAAGATCAAGGACATTGACTTTGGCGATCCATTGCACATAATGATCGTTCCTGGAAAGCTGCACGATATGGAGCAGAAATACCTGGAGAATTTCCTATGGCTCAAAAACTAACGTATGGGCAGAAAAAGAAATCAAACCTAGTGAGCACTTTAGCAGAGCACGGCGCCAAGCACACCATAACAGAGGAGGCCGCGAAGCTTTTGCTTAATGTGCACATAGATTTGGCGACTGGTGGCCTATTTTCTATTGCACAATTGGCTGGCAAAAAGGCGATAGAAAATGCCCTTGGCTATAGAAATTCAATAAATTCATGGAATGAAAACGGAGATCTTATCGAGCTTAAGGGCAGATTCCAAGTCACCTCCAAGGGCGCAAGGCCGATCAGCATAACGGGCGCAAAGTTGGTCAAGACCAGAGAGCAAGTGGAACGCGACCTTGCAGAATCGCAGCACAGAGAGCAGCTACTGAAATACGAGAAACTTATGGTAGAGGAGCAGATGGCTCAAGCGCAGGCCAGGCTCCAGATGATGGCTGACGAGGACAGGGCAAGAAGGGCGGAACAGCGGCAGAAAAAGGAAATTTCCAAGAAGGTAATAGATCAGTACGCGAAGAGACACAAGCTGAGGCGACTTGTCTGATGAACAAGCTCAACTATTGCATCAAGATAACATCTGATTGTTTGAAGAAGGCAAAACCCAAGACAGCTGAGGGAAAGCTGCTGATGAAGTGGGCCAACGACTATTACAACGACGCAATGCACTATTCAACAAAAGACCCTGAGACGGCGCTCGAGGCGGTATCCTATGCGCATGGATTCATAGACTCCGGAGTGTTGCTGGGCCACATTGAGATAGAGGGCTATCACCTAAGCAAAAAGCTTTAAACCCCTAAGTCTTTTTCTTATCATGTTCGAAGAGGTTGACAGGCGACTAGTGTTTGGAGTAATAGTAATAGCAGTGGTTGCAATCGGTCTCTGGTCATACTCCTTTCTTCAGACATCAAAGGTCATCAATGCTGTTTTTGGCAAGGCGCAGCTGAAGGACGGGGAATCCACCACGCTTACCGTTGATTTACAGAACCCCTACAATTATGATTATTCCAATGTTGTGATATCTGTCAAACCCGTCGACCCCATAAGCATCACAGTCGGTGGTTCTCCGCAGACAGAGGTTGTCTTTGGGAAGGGTGAGACCAGAAAGTTCTTATTCACAATTTCTATTGCACAGACGGCAAGGCAGGGCACCTATTCTCTTGACATACTAGCCAACTTCGGGCCGCAGAATCAGACAAAGAGAGTTTTAGTGGAAGTAGTTCCTTAAGGCTTCCATAGGATGTTTTTGACCAGAGAGACCATTACTGGATATCCACTGTCAGGTATCCATTCTGTTATGTCGCAGTACTTGAATTTCGTGTTGTTGATAATATCCACAACCTGCTCTGGCTTTGCACCAAATGCCTCGGGCGCGCCAGTGTCTATATAGATAGGATCCATAATATCAACGTCTATGGAAACATAGTCAACTATGCCCTTGAATTTCATATTGTCGTCCCATTTTATGTATTTCTCAGCGAACTTGTACTCCTCTTCTGAGCCGGTCCTTATTCCGATTAGATTGACATCCACGCCCTGCTCGTATACCCGTCTGGCCGTGCAGGCATGCGAGTTCTTGTTCCCCTCATATGCGTCCATTAAATCGAGGTGGGCGTCCATCATAAGGAAGTTCTTGATCTTCAGGTTTTTCGTTATGGCCGGAGTTACTGAGTGGTCTCCACCGATGAACAGGATTTTTGCCTTCTTGTTCTTTTCCTTTATCATCTTCACCGTCTTTGCAACGCCGTTAGCCATGCTGGAATATGTGGTCCCAACAGAGATGTCACCCAAGTCCACTATTTTTCTGTCAGTCAGGTCAGCCTTCTTTTTCATGTCGTATGTCCAATAGTCCTGGAACCACTTTCTTAATGCACCGGGAGCCTTGGCTGTTCCTTTTCTTGCGCTGACACTTCCTTCCCATGGTATGCCCACAACAACCCAGTCTGCTTCTTCCAGCTTGTAAAGAGATTTCCATAGAAGGTTAGATGTCATAGAAATCACTGTTGGGGCTTGCTCTTTGCTTTCCAGAGGTTTCTCTTGCCGGCTAACAGTTCTTTGGCAGTTGCGTTCAGTTCCTCAGCGAGATGCAGCGCTTCTTGAGGAGTCATCTTAAATGCCTTTTGTGTGGTGTCGTCAGACATCCTTATCGTGATTGAGCCGTCCTTTGGATAGAGGCCGTCCATCTTGGCGTCTTCTGCTTCCACCTGGAGGACGTTTCTCTTCTTCTTGCCGTCAGGCGCATCGTAAAAATGAGGTAATTGAGATACTATGCCCATGGTTTTTATTACTCATATATCCTTAATAATTCTAAGCCCTGAAGCAATAAGTGACTTCTATATCCTTTTTTCCGTCAACCCTGATGCCCTTTAGCTTCCTAGCTATAGTTGGTCTAATCTTGTATTTCCCTCTGATCCTCTTTGCCATGTATTCGCCCACAGCCTTTGCGCCATAGATGAAGTCTATGCCATTGTCGATTTCCTTGAATGAGAACACTCTGGCGTCCGGCTCGTGGAACATCATCTTATGGGTCTGGTTCTTGATGAATGTCTCAACCCTGTCAAATCTTTGCGGATCCTTTGGGTCCTTGTCTCTTCTCAACTGGATGATCAGCTCTTTATACTTGCCAGAGGCCTTTACGCAATTGGGGCATAGCTTGTTTGCATCATAGATTATCTTCATTGAAAAGTTCTGCGATAGTGGAATAATGCCCTGCTCGTCCACAAAACCACGGACAGTTACTACAGCCTCCTCTTCTCCTTCCATGTCGATGGTTATCTTCTCATTATAGAGCAATGTCCTCACTTTTTCTCCAATAATGCGCTCCATGTTTTTGAAAGAGTCCTCTATCCAGTCTCTCTGATACAACCACATGCCGCACCTTCGGCACTTAACAATCTTGACATCCTTCGGCACTGTTGTAAAGACATGCATCTTCGAATAGCACTCAATGCAAAAGCCCTTGTAGAAGTCCACGTTCTGCCTTCCGCAGTTAGGACAGAATTTTCCTGGCATCACACATACCTCTTAAGATTTATCTTCTCACCGAACTTCGGCACGATCGTGTGGCAGCCGACATTCTCTTTTATCCACTCGCCCAGAGCCTTTGACTGGTCCTCTTCACCATGGTTGATTATGCACACCTTTGGCTTCACCTTCTGCACGAAATGTCTTAGTTCTGATGCAGAGGCGTGCGCTGAGAAATCAAAATACTGTATTAGCATGTCAGAGAAATCAATGTCAAACTCGTCTATCTTCATCCGCTTCTCGGTCATCAATTGATGCCCGGGCGTTTCTGGAGCCTGATATCCAGAGAAGAACACTGCCTGGTTTGAAAGATCCTTCATTCTAAGCAGATAGTTAAGGGCAGGGCCTCCAGTAAGCATTCCTGCTGTTGAAACTATAACGCTCGGCTCTTCCAATGCCTGGGTCCTCTGCTTGTTCCCATAGACCCAAATGGCCTTCTTCAAAGCTCGGAAAGTTTCCTTGAAGTCTCTTATGTATTCCGGAAATTCGAAAAGGATCTCAGCGGCCTCCTTTGCCATACCATCCATGTAAATTGGATAGTCGAAGTTGTTGGCCTCCAGCACTTCTATGATTTCATGCGCTCTACCAACTGCAAATGCAGGCACCAAGACATTACCATTGTTGTCGCAAACGTCCCAACAGGCCTCCACAAATTTCTCTTCTGTTGATCTTCTTGGCTCGTGTTCTCTATTGCCGTAAGTGCTTTCCACGATGAGCAGGTCAGGGCTGTTGTATTTGTCATAAGCGGCCTGATGCAACCTGGTTCTTTCGAACTTTATGTCTCCAGTGTAGACAATCTTGTGCTTTCCTGTGTCTATCTCTGTAGAAGCTGCACCCAATATGTGGCCAGCGTCCTCAAACTTGAATGAAAACCCATTACAGTCAGTCTTTTTTGAATACTTTATCTTCTTTGTGTGCTGGAATAATCTCCTCATGTTTCCCTTGCTGAATATCGGTTTCAAACCCTTGAGCTGGTTTACCTTTAGAGAATCTTCTATAAGCAGCTGTATCATCGGCTGTGTTGGTGGAGTCATGAAGCAGGGCTGGTCATGGTCCTTGTACAAAATAGGAAGCGCTCCAGAATGATCAAGATGAGCATGTGACAATATGACAGCATCCACTTTTCCCTTTATTGGCAGAGGAGTGACATTTTCCTCGTCAGATATCTTGAGTCCATAGTCTAGCACTATTCTATTCTTGTCATCCTCCAGCAATATGGCTGCCCTTCCTACTTCACGAGCAGAACCATGGAATGTGATGTTCATTTCTTTGGTCTCCTATGGAATTTTCCCTTTCTAGCCATTAACTGATCGTAAGGTACTCTTTTGCTGAACTCTCTTAGAGCTGTCCTTTCCCAGAATGTCATGGCCTTCTTCCCTTTAGTTCTTTTTTTCATTTCTACTATTTTTGTGTCAAGTCCGTTCGCTTTGAAATATCTAACTAAATCATTAATTTTCTGCTTGTATTTATCGGTTCCCTTTTCAGACGGGAAAACTCTCATCATAATGACTCCTTTTTCAGTAAGCCACTTGCTAATCTGATTTGGTATATATGCATCTTGTTCCGCAGCCCCTGTACCCCTCTTTAGAGCCGCTGGCCATGCAGTCAAAAAGTTTACTTCAATGATATCTGCCTTAGGTGGTTTAAAACCCGAATCTGTGAAATTGGCCTGAACTAATCTAACGTTTCTTGGGACTCTGCCCTCTGGTCGTGGATTCATGTCAACTCCGACAAATTTCCAGTTCGGATGCTCTTTTGCGAGTTTGATTATTCGGCTAGCGTCTCCACAGCCAAGATCCATCCAGACTTTCTCGTACTTTTGAGGCATTAATCGTCACTGTAACCAATTAGCGGATTAGGACTATAAAAGCTTTAAATAGTTCTGAAGGTTTTCTAAAAACATGCACCCAGTCGCGAAAATGCTGTCTTTTGAAGATACAAAACACCTCCTGAGAAGGTACAGCATAGACATTGTGGAGTCTGAGGTCTGCCACGCAAAGCACCAAGCAGTGGAGACAGCCAGAAGATATGGCTTCCCTGTGGTTTTGAAGGCCGTCTCTCCACATCTGATACACAAGACAGACGTCGGAGGAGTCATGATCAACCTGCGAGGGCCAGAAGAGGTCATGTGGGCCTTCGACCAGATACACGAGAACATAAAGAAGAAGGCAAAAGGCATCAGACTTGAAGGCATACTTGTGCAGAAGCAATTAGAGGGCCATGAGATAATCATCGGCGGAAAGAGGGACCCGCAGTTCGGGCCTGTTGTTTTGTTTGGGATGGGCGGGATATTTGTGGAGATATTCCACGACGTGTCCATAATGATTGCGCCAATCACAAAAGAGGATGCGATGCGCATGATCTCTGAGATAAAGGGGTTCAAGGTATTGGAAGGCGCCAGAGGCCAGAAGAGCGCAAACCTGAACGAAATTGCGCTAATGATAACAAAGGTTTCCAACTTGATGATGAACGAGGACTACATTAGAGAGCTGGACCTGAATCCATGCTTCGCAGGAAACAAGTGCACTGCTGTCGATTATAGAGTAATTGTAGAGTGATATGATGGAGATATACGAGGAGCTAAAGCCGCTGTTCAACCCCAAATCTGTGGTAGTGATAGGTGCCAGCCGAGAAAAGGGAACTGTAGGATGGTCCATTTTCAATGATTTCGTGTCTTCTAAAAAGTTCAAGGGAAAGGTCTATCCAGTAAACCCAAACGCCAAGGAGATACTCCAGAGAAAGGCCTTCCCATCCATAAAGGATGTAAAGGGTGACGTGGATCTGGCAGTAATAGCTGTTCCTGCAAAGATTGTGCCGCATGTTATGCACGACTGCGTTGACAAGGGAGTAAAGACTGCGGTTATAGTATCATCAGGTTTCTCAGAGATAGGGCACAAGGCTCTCGAGGCTGAGATAGAGCACATAGCAAGGGAGAGCCACATGCGAGTTGTCGGTCCTAACTGCCTTGGTGTCTTTGACGGGCACAGCGGCGTTGACACATTATTCTTACCAGAGGAGAAGCTGCAGAGACCAAGGCCTGGTAATATTGCTCTCATAACCCAGTCCGGAGCAGTTGGTTCTGTCATTCTAGACTGGATATCTTCTGAAGGATATGGTATCTCTAAGTTTATCTCCTACGGGAACGGCGCAGATCTTACTGAGACAGACTTCATTGAGTATCTGATGGAGGACGACCAGACAGATGTTATCTGCATGTATCTTGAGGGCTCCAAGAATGGCAGAAGGATGTACCACATGCTAAAAGATGCAGTAAAGGAGAAGCCTGTCCTGATCATAAAAGCGGGCTCCAGCAAAGAAGGGACTCACGCTGTATCATCTCACACAGGCAGCTTGGCTGGATCAGATGAGATTTATCAGGCAGCATTCAAGCAGGCAGGCGTTCTTAGGACGCACGACATGGAGACAATGTTTGACTACGCCCAGGCTTTGTCACACCAGCCACTGTCAAAGGGAGACAACATCCTAGTTATCACAAATGGAGGAGGCTTCGGAGTCCTGGCAACAGATGAGATAATCTCCAGAGGCATGCACATGGCTCAGCTGAGCGAGGGCACGAAGAAGACAATAAAGAGATATCTTCCTACTTATGCGGGCATCCACAACCCGCTTGACCTAATCGGCGACGCAGACTCAAGGAGATATGAAAAGGTGTTCAGGGCAATATCAAGTGACAAGAATGTTGACGCAGTGATGGCGATTACGCTTTTCCAAACGGTTTCCCTTGACCCGAAGATTGTCCCAATCCTTAGGGACTTCAACAGATACTGCAAGAAGCCCAAGGTGGTGTGTGCCGCAGGCGGGAAGTACTCACAGCATATGATGGAGCAGATAGAGGACACTGGCATTCCTGTGTATAACACACCTGCAAAAGCAGCCGACGGCCTGTATGCCCTGACAAATTATTCCAAAGTCAAGCGCGGGATTTTCTGAAGTTCTCAATAACCTTCTTAACAACAACATCCATTTCCCCTTCGCTCAATGAGTCTATTATCTCGGAAGGATTAACCCCAGAATATTTTGTCTCAGCAAGCATGCGCATTACCATATCCATGCCCAGTTCCTCGACAGACTTCTTCTGGCCGTGCTGTTCTCTCAATAGCTCGATCTTCTTCTTCAAATCATCTGTCTCAATCTCCCTGTCTATGGAGATTATGGCATCAAGTCCCTTTGAGATCTCATCAAGATTCAGGTTTGAGACATTCTTTCCTGTCTCTAGTTTTCCCCTAATCTTCAGCTTTATCATAGGCTTCAGCTCATGCTTCTTTGACATTATCCTTTGTATAGCAGCCCTGCTCTTTTCCAAGACTTCCTGCGGATGGGCCTTGTCAAACGTCAATTCCTCGTAATAGAATGGCCTCTGCGTTTTGAGTTCGTGCCATTGGAACTTGAAATCCTTAGTCTCAAATATATAGAATCCTTTTTTCTTTTCAGCCTCAGTCCTTCTTTGTTGTGTAATTACTGTAGAGCCAGGTATCACGAATTTTTTCTCTGGAGCAAAGTTGGCCCAGTGTATGTGACCGTTAATGTACCAGTCCATGCCCTTAGGCAGGTCGTCTATGCCGATGAACGTGGAGTCTGGGTCATAGATGTATTCTTTCAATGACTGGTGGAACATGAAAAGGTTCTTTGCGCCTTCTACTGGCTTCACATTCCATTTCTTCAATTGGTCAGCAACAAATTCTTCAGGAACTCCGGAAAATCCATGGATAGCTACTTTCTCACCGTTCTTCTCAAAAACAGCTGTCCCTTTATCTAAATAAACAACAAAGCCACCCTTCGCAATGATATGAACTGGGTTTACGAAGCCGTCTCCTCTTCTTTCATGCGTGCCATGGATAGCCACAACAGGTATTCCACCAAGTGCCTTTTCAGAAGGCATTTCACCATTTGTGTACGTGATTAGCTTGACTCCACTTGGCTGAGCATGTATTGGCTTTTGGAATATCTCCATGACCCTGCCCCAAACCTCTTGCCTTGGGATTCTGACGTCAAAGATGTCACCAGGCAGAAGAATCAGATCTACTTTCTCAGAGATAGCTTTGTCTAGAGCTTCATTGAACTGTCTGAACGAGTCTTCTTCCTTTTCGGTTCCAAAAGCGAATCCTAAGTGGCAGTCTCCGATAAGGGCTATTTTCATATGTTTATTAATCAGGTTTCCTATAATAATTGTATGCACCCGAGAAAGTTATTAAACGCTAGAGATAGACTCCCAGAATTTATACCTACAGATACTAGATTCCAGATGTTGCGCTTGGCACAGAATAGAATAAAAGTTAATGATCTAATGCGTAGAATGGAGCAAGCAACTGTTTCAAAACAACGATATAGAGATAGCGGGCGTAATCTCCAATTATTGATAAAAAATGGTTTAATCGAACGAAGAGGAAAATCTGTTAAAATGACTCCTCTTGGTGAAAAAGTATTCAAAGCAACTAGAGACATACTTTTTAAAGGAGAAACACCAACTGAGATAATCCCTGTCACCAAATTCGAAAAAAGTGATGGTAAAGTATATACACAGGGGCCATTGACAGAAACATTTTTTGGTATAGCTTCTCAAAAGTCATTTTCGAATCTTCTCGACTTAGCAGACGAACATAAAAGGTTAGGGAAAAATTGGCTTGAATATAGAGGAGGTAAAACACGTATACGTTTTTTTACTAATTTGCTTAGGCAAGGCCTGGTAGAATTTGAAAAAGAACCTCAATTTAGACCAGGGCCCACCACTGGGGTGCGAGGACAAGCTGCATTGTGGACAGATGTGCTCGGAAAAACTAGATCTATTTATGAAATTAATCAATCAGTTTTACATAACTTCAAGAACGTTAGTAGAGAAGAGATAGAGAAAATAATACCACACGATCAACGAGGAACTTATACGGGCGTTCAGCTTAAGAGATTTAGAGATTATCTAGTGAGCAAAGGGGTTGAAGAAAAACTGGCAGAACAAACTTCTCCTCTAGAGGCTAAAATATTAGTGTCCTTAATTCATGGTGATTTACCGAACTTGAAGGAAAGGTATACTGTTACTAAGATGCATAAAAAGGGTTTGTTATCAAAAAGAGGAACTAAGCTTAGAGTAACAGAGTACGAACCGGCAAGAGCCGTTCGAGAAGGTGAAGTTAAAGAGCTTTTTACTACAGAACAGGTCCTTGAATACTTACGAACGCTTGAGAAACTGCTAGAGGAGAAGAAGCACCATGAATCCCAAAAGACCTAGAGACCTGCTACCCAAGGTTATTCCCACTGACACAAGATTCCAAGTAATGCGTTTAGCTAAAGATGGAATAAATATAAGAGACCTCCAAATAGGTCTGGCCAAATCTAGTTCTTCCCCCTATAGAAGAAGGTCTTTAGACTATCCGATAAGGATTGTAAATGAAAATATGGATATGATGTTAAAATATGGGCTTCTTAAGAAAAGCGGCGAAACCGTAAGACTGACTCCGCTTGGTAAAGAAGTTTATGGTGCAACTAAAGACATATTATTTAGGGGTAAAGTGCCGACAGTAATAAAACCTGCATCGGCTAAGCGAAAATCAAATAATCTCACTTATAGACGCGGCCCTCTTACTGATACTTTCTCAGGTGCGCTGGCAGGCAAGACCATAGCAAGGCTATTGGAGTTTGTTGAAGAACACGAACGGACGGGCAAGAACTGGCTAGAACTTAAGCCAGCTGCAGGCGGAGCTTCGGCACTGGGCAGCAATATGATAAGATTGGGGCTGATAGAGTTTGAAAAGCCCACAAAGCTTACTCTCAGGAAAAATCCGATGAGATCTGATAGAGGGCAAGCCAAACTGACTGAGCATCCTGGCGAAGAATTGATTCATGAAATATCAAATGAAGTCAGGACGATAAATAAACTTACAAAAGATGACATTGATAGAATAAAAGTTGGATCTGGCGCGCCAAGAAGAGCCGTTAGGGAATTAAGCAATTACCTTGTCAGCAAGGGTGTGGATAAATCAGTAGCCAGTAAAGTTACACCTGTAGAAACAAAAATCTTATGGTTGATATCCAAGGGCCACAACAATCAGTTTGAGATGGCAAGGATGTTGGGCATGCGCCAGGGTAATTTTGCTACTAATATCAGTAATTTAGCTCGTAAGGGCCTGTTGTCGAGGAGGAGAGTCAAATTAAGGGTCACAGAGATGGCCCCTGCAGCTAGTGTCTTGGAAGGGCAAAAAGAGTTATTCACTACGGACCAGGTTTTAGAATACCTACGAACTGTAGAAAAATTATTAGAGAAGAACAAGGACAAAATAAAGTAGTGGGTCTGGCCGGAATTGAACCGGCAATCTTCGCTACGTCAAAGCGACGTTTGCTAGAAAAACTCCTTATTAGAGATCTTCTCTTAGCCACTAGACCACAGACCCTTGCATATATAGTGATTTTAGGGGTTAAAATACATGAATTACTGCCACAGTGAGCCTAGTATTGGCGATTTCATTCCAGGCCTTTATCGCTTGAGGTGTCTCGTACTTATGCAATTCCAGTTTTCGGTCTATGATTAGACTCATGGCGTCCTCTGTCAACTGCAGTGTACCTCGCTGGCCTGTGCCCACTACCACGGCTACTGTGTCCTCTGTCAAATAGTCTGCCAATTCCAGAGCGTCTATAGACTCCCTGTTCATCCGTTCGTGAAGAACTTGGTCGACATCAATCCAGACATCTTGCTCATAGACCTCATCCTTGTACTTTACTTTGCCAGGAGAAGTCCACTTGAACATTGAGCTACCTTCTATTCACTGCTCTAGACGCGACATATCTCACAAAAGTAGTGCTTGGAAGCTGCTCTAAGAGTAACTCGGGATGCTTTCTTAGCTCCTTCGCATCGTAGTTCCTTGGATCAGCCCGCTCCGCTCTTCCTGGGTCTGCCAGATTGATTAGCTCTGCTATCTCCTCAAAGGTAACAGCTATTCCAGGTAGTTGTCGAGTAACCGCAAGGACTTCAGCCACTCTTGTCGGCTTTGGGGCCTGGTTTATCTTGTCAAGAACGTCAGGAGTAAGTCGTCGAGTAATGTCACCACGTAATTCCAACATCGTATCACCATCGGCTATATAAGGTGCCGTCCATTTATAATCTTTACGTAAACTACCCACCCATAAATGGCGCGGGCTTTCCATCAGAAGGATGATCTAATGCACCGCATGAATCAAACCAACTTCATCGGAACGCAAGAGTCCGTTTACAGGGACTCGCCTACTGGAAAGCTGGAAACAATTAGTTTGGTTGGAACCATGCTCCCGCTCCAGCAAGGATTTGACAGCAATAGCCAAGCTCGCCTTCCTATCGGAGTTGACAACCTGTTCACATTCATTGCACTTGAACAAAGAATAGTTGGAACTGTTATGTCCATTCTTCGCAACAGCACCGCAGTGCGAACACCATTTGGATGTGTGCCAACTATCTATCACGTTCAAAGAAATATCACTGTCAAAGCATCTTTGTTCGAGGATACTCTTGAATTGAGCGAAAGGAATACGCATGGCAATTCGGTTGAACTGCTTACCCTTCGGCTTGAATCGAGCAAGGTTCTCAATCGCAATATCAGCGTCAAACCGTTTGGCTACGTTTATTATCTCTTTAGTCATTTGCCCAAGATTAGTCTTGACGAAATCTCGTTCTTTGGTTCTCAGTTGTGCCAGCTTCTTGAAAACTCCGATAGATTGGAGCTTCGCACGGCGAGCCATTATCTTCTTTCTTCTTGTCCAGATGTGCTTTCCAAAATAAGTCTGGTAAAGAACCTTGCCATCAGGAGAAGCAACAGAGATGGCAAAATGCTTTGCATTGATGTCAATCCCGAGGGCGTTCTTCTTTGCTGGAATAATACTATTTTCTTTGGAAAGATAGGCGGCAATCTGTTGATTGGATGTCAGACCGAATGTTTTGCAAGTCCATCCGTCTTGAATCAAAGAATTGAATCGTTGAAGATTCCTATTCTGTTTGATAGGAATTGCGATTCTATCTCTTGGATAAGTTCCCAATTCAACAAAGAATCTACTTTTAGTTTTGAATGTTTTGCAATTACGAGGAACATTGAACTTGACAGTCAAATTCTTCATTCGTTGGCATTTCTTTCGCCAAACATCTCGAATGAGAGAGCAGACAACTTGAATATTAAAGGAGGAGTGTTCTTTGCAAGCTGATAATGTCTTGTGGTGGAACTCCATGAATCGAGAGCAATTGTCTCGTTCGGAGAGCAGTCTGTTAGCTTCAACTAATGCCGACTTCGAGAAAGCCTCAAGTCGATTTGTCTTCGATGCTGTTGCATCGGATTGCAAGAGTATTGCACGTTGCATGATTCCAACCGAATATATAAAACAAATAGGGCATAAAAACCTTACGATACAAATGCGGGCAATTCATCTCGCCTCTGAAGAATGTGGGCTTCCTTGCTCGCACGAAAGGTGATTTTATGGTAGTTGAGGCGCTGGTAACAGCCATCCTCTCCCTTATTTCTGCTTTTGGATACGCAGGCATATTTGTAGCTATAATGATCGAGAGCATCTTTGTTCCCATCCCAAGCGAGATTATACTCCCATTTGCCGGCTATCTGGTCTATGCGGGCGTGTTCGACTTCTGGTTCCTTATGATAGTAGCTACGGCTGCATCAATCGCAGGCTTCCTGACTGCTTATGGGATAGGCTACTTTGGCGGAATACCTTTCCTTAAAAAATATGGCAAGTACCTGCTCATAACTCCAAAGCATCTGAAAGAGAGCGAGAAATGGTTCAAACGCCACGGTCACAAGGCAGTACTTATGTGCAGAATTGTCCCGGCAGTCAGGTGCATAATCTCTTTTCCTGCAGGTTTATCAAGGATGAATGTGGCTGAGTTTGCTATATATAGCACCCTGGGATCGATTCCTTGGAATGCGGTCCTGATACTCATAGGATATCTTTTGGGCCCACGATACGTCTTGATATCCAGGTATTCAAGCCTGTTGGATACAATTGGAATAGCGGCCCTATTGCTGATGCTGGGTTACGTTTTCTATAAAATAAGGAAGCCTAGAAAATAGCCCTGAGTATTATTTCCAGAGCAAGCAGGGCGATAGCTGCCCCAACGACAACCATCGGCGAGATCTTGGGACCTCCGCCAGAGACGTCGAAGAATCGCATGATTCCCGCAGAGGACATAGGCGTCTGAATAGACTCGCCTTCAGAAATACCTTTCATGAGTATCATTTCATCATCCATCTATAAAAGATTGCTGGTGTGCTTAGTAAATGCTTTATATTCTAAACATCAATAAATGAAAGGGCGTTAGTATATGGGGGTATTCAATTTCATAAAAGCAGAGGTTAAGGAGTTCAGGCGTTTTCTATACCAAAACTTATACTACAGACAAACCAAGTCAGACAAAGAATTGATAGAAAAGTTTCATGAGTTTTACTACGGTTCACAAGTTTTATTTGACACTAAATGGTTCGGGACCCAGGTACTGAAATGCCCGTTGGATCTGTGGGTTTACCAGGAAATGATGAATGAGATAAGACCAGATGTCATCATCGAGACAGGCACAGAAAAAGGCGGAAGTGCCCTATTCTTTGCGAGTATGATGGACCTCCTAGGCAAAGGAAAAATCATAACTATCGACATAGTCAAGAAACAAAGGCCGAGTCACAAAAGGATAACATACCTGACAGGTTCTTCGACATCCCCCAAAATTGTTAACACTGTGAAAAGATTGGTGAAAAACAATAAAAAGATAATAGTGGTATTGGACTCCGACCATAGCAAGAAACATGTCTTAGGTGAGTTGGAGATATATTCAAAGTTCGTGCCAAAGGGGAGTTATATGGTTGTAGAGGATACGAACATCAATGGACATCCAGTATTGCCTGGCCTTGGACCGGGCCCTATGGAAGCGGTTGATGAATTTCTAAAGAACAACAAGGATTTTGCTATAGACAAGAGCAGAGAAAAGTTCTTCTTAACAATGAACCCAAGAGGGTTCCTGAAAAGGATACGTTAAGGATTGCCATGTATAACCATATTGTAAGGGATCTAAAGAAGCACAGTAGTTCTGAGCGTGCAAGGATCAGCGCCAGATTCTTCAAGACAGGAAAAGGAGAGTACGGCGAGGGCGACGTGTTCATAGGACTGACTGTTCCAGAGCAGAGATTGATTGCAAGGAAGTATTCTGATGCAGATTTTAAGGATCTAGAGAGACTCTTTACCAGCAAGATACACGAACACAGACTAACCGCACTGCTTATACTGGTGGAGCAATTCAAAGGATTCCATGACAAGGAAATAGTTGATTTCTATCTCAGAAACACAAAAGGAGTCAACAACTGGGATCTGGTTGACCTGTCCGCGGATAAAATCTTGGGGGAATACCTGGCAGACAGGGAAAAATCGCTGCTTTACAAGCTGGCCAAGTCAGACAGCCTCTGGGAAAGAAGGATTTCAATAATCGCCACGTTTGCATTCATAAAGAGAAACAAGTTTGCAGATACATTGAAGATAGCAGAAATACTGTTGAAAGACAAGCACAATCTCATCCACAAGGCAGTCGGCTGGATGCTCAGGGAGATTGGGAAGCGGGACAAAAAGACGATGCTCGCTTTTTTGAGGAAACATCACAAGACAATGCCTCGTGTAACTTTGAGCTACGCCTGCGAGCGATTGTCTCCAGCAGAGAAAAAGCAGTTCTACTAATCTACATCTTTCTCTACATTGGTATGTGGCAATATTGTAAAGTTAGATTTTACTTTCACGCCCGGCATGAATGAAACATGTATCCCCGTCTTGACTCCATGACCTAAAACCACACCCATTTTCTGCCTTCCAGTATGCAGTCTTTCACCCTTTACAGTCATCTTCACAGGCTCTGCATCAAACCTAAAGTTAGCTGTTATCGTGCCTGCGCCGAGATTGCACTTCTCACCAATGATTGAGTCTCCAACATAGGACAGATGACTTATCCAAGTACCGTTCATTATTATGGAGTTTTTTATTTCGTTGCCGTTGCCAATAACGCAGTCATCGCCAATCATGGTCGAAGGCTTGATGTAGCAATTAGGCCCTATCCTGCAATTCTCACCAATCCAAACAGGCCCCTCTATGTAGACTCCGCTCTTCACGTGCGTGCCTTTTCCAACATGCACCTCTCCCTTCAAAGTGGCGCCCTCCTCAACAATGCCCTCGATCTTTCCCCTCATCTTTGCGAGCAATTTCTCATTGGCTTCAAGTAGGTTCCATGGATAAGTGACAGCTACCCAGTCATTGATATTGACGACTGAAATCTCCACCCTCCTTGCCAGCGACGCTACTGCGTCGGTCAGTTCTATCTCCCCTCTAGGAGATTCTTTCACGTTTTTGAGCTCTTCAAAGATGGATTCATTCAGCAGATAAAGTCCGGTGTTGGCCAGGCCACTCTTCAGGCCCTTGGGTTTTTCCACAAGGCCGGTCATTACCCCTTCCTCTTCTGAGACGATCCCGAATCTATGCGGCTCGTCTGTAGGCATTACACCTATTGCCTGTTCATGTTTTAGCAATGCCTCCACGTCTTCCTTTGAATAGATGTCGTCGCCCATCATCACTATTACCTTTCCCTTGGTCTTTGCATATCTTAGAGCATCTCCGGTCCCCCTGGGCAGTTCCTGCACGGCGTACGAGACCTTCTTACCAGCATAACTACTCCCAATAGCCTTCTCCATGAACTTATTCTTGTTCTGCACGATGATAATCTCGTCCACAAAGTCCGAAACAGCATCCAGGTTATGGAAGATGGCTGGCTTTCCGGCTATCGGCAACAGATGCTTCGGATAGTTTTCACTTAGAGGAGCTACTCTGGTTCCACTACCGCCTGCTAGAATTACTGCTTTCATGTTATCCCCTCGAAAGTATTATTTAACAGTGACCGATTTTGCTAAATTTCGCGGTTTGTCGGGATCTAAGTCCTTAAGGACCGCTAATTCATAAGCCAGAATCTGCATTGGAATTATTTGGAGTATCGGGTTGAGCATGCCTGCGTCCTCCACCTTTATGAAATAGTCGAAGATCTCATTGTTCTTTGGACCCACTCCGATGACAAAAGCTCCTCTGGCCTTTACCTCTGAGGCATTTGACAGGATGTCCTTCTCTGTGTCGTCAGAGGTGAATATCACAACAGGGAAGCCCTTCTCAACAAGCGCTATGCTTCCGTGTTTCAGCTCTCCGCCAGCAAGGCCCTCTGCATGGATGTAGGAGATCTCCTTTATCTTCAGCGCAGCTTCCAAAGCTGTGGGATACTGCAGGCCCCTGCCAAGCAAGAACATGCTCTTTGTGTCCTTCAGCTTCTCAGCCAATCCCTTTACATGGTCCCTCCTGCTCTTTGCTGTAAGATAATAGACCATCCTTTTCATGTCCTTTACCAATCGCTGACCTTCATCAAACTTTCCAGCCAGCGTATAAGCGAGAAGGGTTATGATTGCCAGCTGAGCAGTATAAGCCTTAGTGGACGCGACGCATATCTCCGGCCCTATATTCAATGGCACTGTATCCTGAGATTCTCTTGCCAAAGTGGAGCCGACCACGTTTGTTATCGAGACAACTTTAGCGTTCTTTTCTTTCGCCTCTTTTACCACTTCCAATGTATCTGCAGTCTCCCCTGATTGGGACACAGCCACGATGAGCGTCTTGTCGTCTATCACGTCTTTGAACTGTGGTAGCTCATGCGCGAATATGGCGCTCACATTTCGATTGGCGACCTTTGAAAACACATATTTAGCAACCCTTGTAGCGTGATAAGCTGTCCCGCAGGCGACAAATATAACCTTCTTGGCGGCCTTTATTTCTCGGGCTATTTCCTTGATTTTCTCCTTGTTAGTATCTGCGGCCATCTGTATTGTCTCAGCCTGCTCCATTATCTCCTTTATCATGTAGTGGTCAAAGTTGCCCTTCTGTATTTGTTCAGCACTCCATGTTATCTCGTCTATCGGCCTCTGGACATAGAAGCCCTGCCTTAGGTTGAAGATCTCTGGCTTTGCCTTTATCACAACCATGTCCTCATCTTCTAAATAGGAGACCTTTTTGGCATGGTCCAAGAAGGCCGGAATGTCAGAGGCTATGAAGTACTCATTATCTCCGTAGCCCAAAACAAGAGGAGAACCCTTTCTTGCTCCAATAAGCACGTCAGAGCCAGCATACACCGCAACGATTGCATATCTCCCCTCCAATCTGGCTAGGGTTCTTTTAGTGGCTTCCTCAAAGTCCAGCTTCTCTGCTTCCATGTAGAACTGGATAAGGTTCGGTATCACTTCAGTGTCAGTCTGCGAGTAGAATGTGTAAGCATGCGTCTTCAACATATCCCGTAATTCCTGGTAGTTCTCGACAATCCCGTTGTGTATTACTGCTATTTTCTTGTTGTTTGACAATTGCGGGTGTGCGTTATCTTCAGTGACCCCGCCATGAGTGGCCCATCTCGTGTGCCCTATTGCTAAAGCTGTGTTTGATACTTTTCGAGCAGCGCCTATCTTGCCCACTTTTTTAGTCAAATCAATCCGGCCGTTAGAAACAGATGCGACTCCCCAGGAATCATATCCTCTATACTCTAGCTTCTTCAGTCCCTCTATGATAACGTCCTTCTTGGACCCTTTGTAGCCGATTATTCCACACATAGAAACCACTAGAGTACATACTTGAATAGGGGGCGTTCTTATATTTAAGCGCTCTTATCAGACTATGCTCAGATACGCGGTTGCAGCCACGGTAGCGATTGTTATTGTCTTTATCCTGACAGCCTTCCAACCCACGACACTGCCATTGAAACTTGAGTTGGCTTGCACTCCAGCACAGTGGGATGCAGGGCTAAGTGGCAGGGCTTCTCTAGATCAGAAGGCTGGCATGCTCTTTGTCCTGTCTCCCGAGAAGGACTGGGGCTTCTGGATGAAAGGCATGCGTTTTCCGTTGGATATCTACTGGCTGGACTCGTCTGGAAAGATAACTGCAAAGGAGAGCCTGCGGCCCTGTGTTACGTTGCTGACATACCCGGAGCAGACTGTATGCCCGACCTATACGCACAGCGCTAAGTATGTCCTGGAAACGAACGTGGGCGCCCTAGGTTGGAGTGCGGGAAGGCAGCTGAATACACGCAGCTTCCCCGTATGCTAAGGCTACTTTTCTGTTTCCAGCAACTTCTTTACTGATAAATGGATATTCTCATCATGCAAAGTTTGAGCGTCAAAGTAAACCAAGTACTCGATATTCCCCTTGTTTGCTACGCCTCCCTGCAGAGGTGAGCGTACAATACCTCTGAACTGCAAGCCAACCTTTTCAGCAGCCTTTATCACTTCAGATATAGACTTCTCTCTCTGTTCCTTTGAGGATACTATCCCCTTCCTTCCTGCGTCCACTTCAAACTGCGGTTTTACAAGGGCAATCACCTTTCCGTTTTCTCTCAGCAGACTTTTCGCCTTTGGCAGTATGTCTCTTAATGGAAGCAGACTAACATCAATAGTCACCAGATCCGCCTTTTCAGGCAGAGAATGTACCTTCCTGATATCTGTGCCAGACATGTTTATAACCTGCGGATGCTGCCTCAACGTTGAATGTAGCTGGTCTTTTGCCACGTCTATCGCAAAGACCTTTCTTGCTCCTCTTTTTAGGAGCAGGTCCGTAAAACCTCCAGTTGAAGCTCCGACATCAGCCACGATTACATCCTTAACGTTTATATTGAAGGAATCAAGTGCATGTTCCAGTTTGTTCCCTCCCCTACTTACAAACTTGAGTATGTTATCCACAGATACGTTGTTGCCGTTATGCACCTGGGCGCCGGTCTTCTTGACAACTTTTCCATTAACCATGACCTTGCCGCTGCGTATAAGCTGCTGCGCGCGGCTCTTGCTGGAGACTATCCCCTTCTCAACTAGATAAGCGTCAACCCTCATGGTTTGTTAATATAATAGCCTTTTAAATGATTATCTTTTAGTAAAATAGGCGGTCGAATAAGCTTCGAAGTGCTGTGTGAGAAGATGATAATTAGGAACATTACTGAGAGGGACATAAGAAGATCAAATGTATGGGCAGAGGCCTGGCTGCCTTCTAAGGAGAACATAAAGCAGCAGCGGAGGTTCATCCATTTCAACTTCATACAGGAACCGGGCCTGTGCTTCTTGGCAGAGAGCAGCAAGATACTCGGTTTCGTGCTCGCAAGGAGGATAAGCGGGGACATGGTCTATATCGGCCCCATGGCCGTGCTGCCCGAGGCCAGGAGCCATGGCGTAGGCAGGAAGCTCCTGAAAAGGGTCGAGGAAGCCGCCCGAAAGAAAAGATACTATAGCGCCTTGCTCAATACCGATGTGAAGAATAAAAAATTGGACAAGTTCTACTCATCTTTGGGCTACGAGGTCATAGCAAGGACGCCCAAGAAAAAGCTCTGGTACAAGGAATTATGATCTTACTATCTCTACTTCTGGGTCTCTGCTGGTCCAGAATAGAGGGCAACACCAAGGAGTACGGCAAGGCAGAGCTGGAAATAATCAAGACGAACACCCTGTTCAAAAACCTGGGCAAAAGGGAGACTGTCTGGATGAGTCATGGCGATTCTGTGAGCAAGATGCCAGAAGGGTTTGAGAACATAGGAAAGACGCAGGACTGTGAATATGCTGCCATAGCTGATTTTGACAGAAAGTTTTACGGACTCCAGTTCCATCCAGAAGTGGAAAACACACCTCACGGAATAAACATACTCCGGAATTTTGTCTACAAGATATCTGGCGCCAAGCAAACCTGGACCATGGAGAACTTCATTGACAGTAAGGTAAGCGAAATAAAAAATGAGATAAAGGATAGGGATGTGCTTCTTTTGATAAGCGGCGGAGAGTCTGTGGTCCTGAGGCCTGTCTATTCTGAGAGGGCAATGACAGCCAGCTTCGCAGACCTGCCAATTGATTTTGTAAGAGGACTGGCCAGAGAGATAATGAAGCTCGGAGTTGGCGCTGTCTTCTACGACGTCACAAACAAGCCCCCAGGCACCATTGAGTGGGAATAATACAACTAGCTCATTAGTTGTGGTGGGGGTGAAATAGATATTGTCCCCCCACCGGTCTATTGAGTTCTAACCATTTCTGATTAGCGTTACTGTAATGATCTGGCCTTCCTTTCCCAGAATGCGTTCCTTATCTGGTTGGCCCTCTGAGTAGCAGCATCCGCCACAGGCTTTACAGTCGCTGTGACCTGCTTGACAACATCAGTCTTTGTGGCTGCTGGCTGCACCGCCTTAATAACATTGGCAGTTATCGGAGTTGCAGCAGCTGGCTTAGTCACCGGTGTGCTTGTCTCAACACTCATCGGGGTTATGCTGGTTGTCCCAATACTTGCGGTAGCCATGAATCCAGGCGCTCCATAGCAAGAGGTATCACAAACCACAGGCATGCCGCCTCCAGCCATCACGCTCCATATAGTGTTCCCTGAGGAATCAAGTATCAAAAGCTTTCCAGTCCCATCCTTTACCAGGATGTTTCCGTTTGCCACTATGACAGAGCTCAATCCGTTCGCAATGCTCTTCTTCCAGTTCAAGGTGCCGTCAGAGATCTTGAATGAATATAATGAGCTTCCTACTGTCACGTAGGCTGCCCCAGATGATATCGTAGGTGCGCTAGGTGCAACTGGGTAATCCTTGCCATTCTCTGCCCTCCAGGTCTCAGTGAAGGCAGCGCTCCTCCACTTCGGCTTCCCAGTGCTGTCAAAGCTGTACAGATAGGTGCTTCCATAGTCCTCCCGTCCTATTGCATAGATGTCATTTACAACACTTACTTGCGAGAATCCTAATGGTATATCTACAATGCTCTGTTCCATGATCACGTAACCATTCGCATCCTTCTTTCCAGAGTCAACATAGCCGTTCCTTTTTCCTACAGAGCCGTTTGTCCATCTTAGAGATCCGCTCTCTGTGTAAGAGGTAAGATTGCCATATCTAATCGTGTAGATGTTGTTTGAGAAGATTGTCGGAGCCGACCACTCTCTATAAGCAGTAAATGGCGTTCCATCCGCATCTTTAAATGTAGTAGAATCATACTTTGCCCAGAGTGTGGAGCCGTCAGCCACAGATACTGCGTAGAAACCTATCTTCTTGTCAGTGCTGGTAGCTATGAATATCCTGTCAGTGTTTGAGGCAGCAATCTTGTCTCCCTGTAAATCGGATCTTACCCATTTCAGGGTTCCGTCCAAGTTTAGCGCATATAGTCCCTTGTAGCTCTGGAAGTAGATTCCATCAGTTCTTATCAGCGGAGTGCTCAATATGTTGCCGTTGTTATTGATTCCAATGTCATAGACCCACTTCTGAGCGCCTGTCTTTGCATCCAAAGCATAAAGCTTTCCAGCCGGAGTGCCGACATAGACCACGCCGTTGTAGACAGCAGGAGCGCCCCCGATAGATTGGCTGTCCCTGAACTTGAATTCCCATTTGACATTCTTCGTGACAATGCCTATCGCTTTCAGAGAGGCATAATAGACATCATACTTTGAGCCATCATACATAGTCCTAGAATCTGCTAACCATTGAGAAGGTGTGAAGATTACTGGTTCAGGAGTCTTAACGGTAATCGTACCTGTGGTTCCATCTTTCCACGGGATTTTCACGTAATGGCCGTTCCCGTCAGAGAAGTTGAAGAAGTAGGAGTAGTCTTTTGCGGCAGTGAATTTCTTAGCCAGTGTGTAAGCGACCCCTGTTGCGTATGAGGAACCGCCTGCGGTCATCACATAGTCTGTTCCATCTATGTTCACTACTGTCTTCGAAGGAATATCATTGTCCACATCTTTGTACGTGACACTGAAAGTGAATGCAGTGTCTGTATCATTGTTTGCGTCTCCAATAGCAACTGCATTTGACAGCTCTGGTCTCTGGTTCTGCCAAGGCATCAGAGGAGGAAGAGTCGTGTCGCAGATGTCTTTGTTTGTGGTGTTATTTACGCAGACCCAATAGCCTCTAAATTGTTTAAATACTGCATTAGCATTGCTAGGCCAATATGGTTGTATTAGATCTCCTGTTGTTGATATATTCCAAACTGCAACTATCTTATCCCAATTCCCTTTAGCTGATTGAATCCCACTTCCGCTCCAATTGCCTTCTATTAAAAGAACAGAGTCAGAAATTAATGGATCTGTACTAGACCATCCAAACATATTCCATCCATTGGTTATTTTTCCATATCTGGGTTCATTTGCTATAGTATCTGAAGAGCCATAATCCAATATGCTATTTGGTTTTGTATATCCAATGCTATCAACATAAACCCAATAACTATAACCACTTATAATTTGCGTTAAAGTATTTTGAGAATCTGATAGGGATGAATCCCAATTATACCATTTCTTCTCTGTGGCATTATAAAAATAAACTTTAGAACAGCTGCCTTGCTGTGACGTAGTTGTATCTGGAGAGCAAAATGTGTCCCTTATAGAGTAAGGACTTGATAATGCCGTAATTCCTGGTATAGAAACTAAATTCCAACCAGTCGAAGAAAATTTCATATTAAAATTAAAACTGGATGCGGCGAATCCTACAGCACTAAAACTAAGCAGTAAGGCAATTGTCAAAGCGAGATTTTTCAATAGAGCCATAGTAATTCCTCAATAGACGTAAATTTATTGCAATTTATCCTTTATATATCTATGCCCATGAGAGGCTAGTGATTGCGCATATGATAATATACTAAGAAACAGGCTAAGATTATGGCTATGCCAATAGCTGCTATAGCAAACTGGCTGCCATCTCCTGAGTGTTCATTACAATTGGCCGCTATATCATGGGAATAACTTTCGTCTTGATTAGGTGAAAACTTGCACGAAAGCCACGTATTGCCATAGTGTTTTAGTGCTATCATTGACATAGATGGCTCGTAAGGTATAGACTCTTCTATCCAAACAGTATCTATATGTTCGTTGCGGATATATGGTGATTCATTTAAAAATACTTCCATATAGAAGCCCAAATCATAACCATTCATAAATATGAGATTACTATTGTTGTCCGAGATAAGTACTGCATATGGGTCTTCCAATACTTTCCCTGAAAGCTCTGTATTTCCGATTTGACCAGTAGTAAGCTTTATGTAATCTAAGGTTGCAGTGTTGTTATTATAAACAGATATATGGAAATCTAAGTACGCGCTAAATCCACAACTTATCAATAGTAGGATTATCAAAGAGATTTTCCTGTTCATTTGACGCACCTCAGTTTAATCTGTTTTGAGAGGTAATCTAAACTTATCTTATCAAAATAACCATGTTCGCTGGATAAGATTTTATTCGACATGGCGCTTCGTTCACCAGAATCTGGTATCATATCTCCATTTGTATCCTTTGCTTTTATATCAAAATTTCCTTCGCACCATTTAAAACATCCTGGATATACTGCCTGCTTTGAAACGCTACAGCAATTTCCAGTAGTATCACAACCAAGTTCATAGGATAATCTGTTTATTCTTACATCTCTGCCGCAATGATCGGCAGAGGGAGTGCCACTACAATCGCAGTATTCATCTGCTAGATCAAATTTATGCCCTAGCTCATGCACAGGTATTCCGGGCTTAGATGTTTCAGCAATTATGGCTTTAGATCCCTCTAAAGTAAAACCTGCTACCCCCTTTTCACAGCTTTTACCTGTGTACTGGGATATATCATTTTTGTCTAATCCTATAACATAATCATAATCTTTTTTAGATTTATCCCAGAAACTCTCTGCGCAACCTTCCAAATCTGTGATGGCATTTGAGGCATAACAACTTGGAGTGGATAAATAAGTTCTTGGTTTACATGAGCCAAAATTGGCATTGTTTGGGATCTTTATTACTTCAAATCTATCCGAACAACCCGACAGAGGTAGCCTATCTAACATATATTTGGAGGCCGCATCTACGGCATTTGAATACTCATCATAAGATCCCCCCCAATTTATTGGTATGTACATTATTCTAAGATTTTGCAGTCTTTTTATATCAAAGAATTTGATTAAATATTGCATGATTGGTGAAGTTGCTACATATGCTTGCTTATATAAAGCAAATAACAATCCTTCTTTTGACTTATCATTGGTTATACCAATTAGCTTGGTTACTATTTCAGTTACCTCAAGCTGAAAATTCAATAACTGCTCTTGATTAGAAACCGTGATTAATGATCCACCTGTTGTCTCAGCTATTTCCTTTAAACTGTTCTTACATACCTCATATCCTCCTTCTCTACCCATTAGGACAGCATATATGACGATACTATTTTCTTTGGCAATCTTTGCTGCCTCTAATGGGTTGCTTCCTGTATGGCTGCATCCATCTGTAATAGCGATTACAACTTTTTCATTCGTACTGTTTCTAAATAGATTAAAACTCGTTAACAGGCCATCTCCAAGTGCGGTATCAGAATCTAATTCGATGTCTAAAAGATGGCGTTTTGTAATATTATGATAACTTGTTAGTTTTGAATGAACTATCGGTTCGCCGGCAAAGGAAACCAACCCACTATAACTAGATGGAGCTAATTGATCTAGAATAATTCTTGCCGTCCTCTTTGCTGCTTCAATCCTATTTGGTTCGAGGTCCTTTTCTTCCATACTGTAAGATCTATCAATCAATAAAACAACATCTGTATCGGATATTTCATTAGAATCACAGGTTTGATTCTTGTTTAGGGAGATTTGTAGATTAGTATCATTCATAGTTACAATCCTTAATCTTTGCTCATAACAAGGTTTGGAAAACTCTAATAAGTATGAATAATTTGCTGGTAAGTTAAGTTGGCATATCCCGTTCGTATCTGTGAAACAGGAGCTATTGAAATCAGAACTAGCAATTTTTACGTCTTGTATTGGCTCTCCCAAGTCGGATGTGACCTTTATCTTAATTGATATACCTTGTGAATAAGCGGAGTTTAAAATTAAAATCATTACAAATAAGAGTTTAGTTTTGTACACTATTTTCTAAGGATTTCTGACTATAAAAAGATTTTTAAACTATCAGTAGTTAAAAATTTGCAAAGTCGCAAAAGTCAGTAAAACAGATTTGATATAGAATGTCCTAACCCTTATAAACCCAATCTGATTCTCTAAAATCATGAAGAAAGTACTCATAGCGGTAGTTCTATTATTATCCACAGCTATAGCTGATAATCCTCATATAAGTAATCCATCAGATAATACTTATACTAATCAAAATAGTGTTAGTATTAGTTGGACTTATACTGGATCAGATGCAAAATGTTATGGTATATTCAAATCATTCAATGATGGTGGATTTGGTTCTCTCCCCGTAGATTCAGGAGGTACGGATACCACTAAATCATACACATTTCAAAATGGAGCCGGTAAATATTCACTTAAGATAGGCAGATCAACGATCATCTGCTCAGACGCAACATGGAGTCCCTCTACAACTACTTATTCTGATCCTATAAATATTCATTATGATATCACATCTCCTACAGCTACCTCCCCTTCAGATGGAGGAAGTGTTTTAACAAGTTCAGATATAGATATTCAATTCAATGAGGATATGGCAGCATCACCGGCGCCAACCATAACTATGAATCCAGGGGTTGCTAATACAACCTCATGGACCAACACCAAGTTATATAGTTTCCACCCCACTGCCACTCTTACAAAAGGTCAGTCTTATACCATGTCAGTATCGGGAGCAAAGGACCTTGCTGGAAACACGATGAATTCAAAGACTATCTCATTCGTAGTGGACCCGGACTTAATTGGATTGACAATAACAGCACCAGCCGCTAGCTCCACAATCGACCAGGGCTCCACAATCTCGATCACAGCATCCACAACAGGCAGCAACGGAGCCATAATTTCGGATGCAGTCGTCTCTGCCTCAGGTGCTTGTTCTGCATCTCTAACACATTCAGGCAATGGTGTCTATTCTGGAACTTGTCAAGTAAATACAGTGGGCTTAAATACGCTTACAGTCACAGCCACAAGGGGTTCTGTGACCAAAACAGCTTCTGTCACATTCACAGTTCAAAAGGCATACGGCCTGAATATGACTATCCTGGCTCCAACAAATTCACAATACAAACGCGGAGAGACAGTAAACTTCTCTGTAAAGGTGACACAGCCGGATCAGCAGGCAGTGACAGGCAAGGGTCTGACAATTTCGGTCAACGGCAAGAACGTGCTTGCCAGTTATGATAGCGCTGCAGATACCTTTTCTGCTTCCTACACTACTTCAATAAGCGAGCAGAGTCCATTAGCCATATCTCTGACAGGCTCTGGGTCCATTGCAGGCAAACAGGCTACTGTAACAAGAGCATTGTCAATTGCGCTCGCTTCTGCTACGATAAATCCAAACGTGCAGCTCTCACCGATCAGGGATCTTCACAACCCAGGCGAGATTGTCCGACTTTCCATAGATCCCAAGTACGCTGACGGCACAAGGTTCCAGAATCCGACATTAGCTGGCACTCTTCAGGGCCAGATAGTCACGTTCCAGAAGCAGGCAGACGGTTCCTACATATCAAATCAGACCTACACAATCCTGGCCATTGATTCAGTGGTCACGACACATGTTTCCATCTCTGACCAGTCCGGCAACTCAAAGAACGTGGACACTGACTTTGACGTGGCTGGTGGAGTATTCACGATAAATGTAGAGAAGCCACAGATCAGGGAGATATCTTCTGGCCAATCAGTGAGTATACAGGTCAAAGTACTTAAGGAAGGCATAGCGGTCTCTGATGCTTCTGTGAATATCATGGATGGAGGAATACCAAGAACCATGACCAGCGCAGGCAACGGAGTTTACACTGCCTCTTACAATAACGTGCACACAGACGACTTCTCACTCAGGATACAGGTGTCCCAGGGCGGGCAGCAGACTTCAAAACTATTGAGCTTCGTTCTGAACAACAAGCTTGTCGCAGAGGTGCCAACAGAGGTCGCAGGGCAGCTCGTGATAACCATAAGATATCCGAACGGAGACCCAGTAGCAGCAGGCACATTCACTGCTGATGCTGACGGTTCAAAGACCACGCTTATCTCCCAGAAGAACGGCACCTTTGTTGGGGATCTGAAGGTGGGAGAGGGCACTCACACTCTATCGCTTTCAGGCTCAGACACAAACAACAATCCACTTAGCTTTACTGCTCCTATAACTGTGAAGCAATCCCCTCAGCAGCTGGCCATTTACGGAATAGCGGCTGTGCTTCTTTTGGCTTTAGCTGGAGGAGGATATGTTATACACCAACAGTCAATCGCTGGCCCGAAGAGGGACTATCTTGCACTATTGGAGGAAATGACTGGAGTAAGAGAGCAGTCGATGAAGGCAGAGCAGGACTTCTACAAGAGAAGAGTCTCAGAGGACCAGTTCAGGAAACTGGGGCTTGAGTATCAGCAGGAAGCGGACAATTATAGGAGAAAGATGGTTGACATGGAAGCCAGGAACAGCAAGCTCAAGAGCTACAAGTATGATTTTGCATTGCAGAAGGCCAGCGAGTTGGCTTCTCAGGGCATGTCGGAAGCACAGATTTCCAAGATCCTGAAGGATTTTGATGAGCCGACTGTGAGCAAGGCTTTGGAAAACTACAAGAAACAAGCGGTGCAACAGTCTAAGGTAGATGATGCGCAGCTGTTAGAGTCTGTGAAAGGGCAGTTGAGGTCCGGCGTAAGCGAGGAAAAGATCAGAAGCTATTTGTCAGACAAGTTTCCAAAAGATGTAGTTGATAGAATTATGGAACAGGCGAAGAAATGATATTAAGAGAACATAAATTTGACGACACTTATATTTCTCTAATAGATGAATATTACACCCCAAATTCAAAAGACAAATTTGTCAAAGAGATAGCTAATCTAATTAAAGATTCGGATAAGATCGGTTTTGCAGGATATTTGACTAGATCAATGTTGAAAAACCAATTGAGAAATGAAATATTTGATAACAAAAGTAAACCCAAAGGTTCTGGAAAAGTTATAGATGATTCTGATTTAAAGTTGATAATAAAAACAATCAAAAAATGTAAAAAAGAAATTCCATCTAAGCAGCTACATATTTTTGTATTTCCGACATTCAGTGACCATGTTATTAAAAGAATGGATGGAGCTACAGGCTCAACTCCCTACCACAACACATTCAACATTTTTGTTGTTCCCTATAAATTTACTAAAGTTTCTCTTGAAAACACAGTATGTCATGAATATTTTCATGCAGTCTACCGTCACGATAATTACAAGCTCTTGGATAGAATGATAAATGAGGGACTTGCGGAACATTTTAGAGAACATGTAATTGGGGGTAAAAGAGCAGAGTGGGCAAAGGCAGTTAGTTCTAAAAAATGTAAAATAATATTTATGAAATTGAGGAGTAAATTAAAAACTAAAAATTATCATTTAATATCAAAAATACTTTTTGGCTCTAAAGATTATCGTATGTGGACTGGTTATTCTATTGGATATAATATAGTAAAAGATTATTTGAAAAATACGAAACGTAGTTGGAAAGACATAGTTAAAAAGAAGCCCGAAGAGATATTATCGCATTCAAATTTTGATTAATAAATCATTTGTTCATGGAAATAGCATTTATATAGAGACTGCGTAGTGATATCATGGCCAATGAAGAGCTCAAGAAGAATGCCCCCCAGGCAATAGGTCTGGTAATACTTGTCTTCATCCTCCTTTTTGTTGCGGCAAACTTCGGATATGTTCGGGCTTGTGACATTCCTGTCTTCAATCAGGCTTACTTTTCAGTAAAAGGATATCCAAAAATAGCAATAGTGTCAAACTGGGACATGACCTCTCCTGATTCAGTAGCAGGCATAGGAGACCCAGAAACATTAAGAAACACAATAATAGACCGAACCCACCAGTTCCCATCGCAGATCTACATGGAGGACGTTCTGACCGGAGGTGTTCTAGACAAATACCAGCTTGTGATTGTGGAGAGGGCGAAGAAGACAGATACAGCCACGCTCCAAGCATTTAGGGATTATGTCCAGAAAGGAGGACAGTTGGTATGGGTTGGAGACGCAGGCACCACATTAGGAACAAATGATTATGTCTGCCAGCAGGTGGATTTCAGTTACAGAGTAGCCACAAATGCTACCCTCGGCAACGCAACCCAACCAGTCTGCGCAGCCTGGGTAACAGAAACACCAAACAGCCCAGAGAGCCTAGGAAACGGCATCTGTGGAAAGACCTTAGCTGATGTGGTTCTGGCTTTTGACCAGATAAACAAGAGCATCTACAGCAAAGTGACTACTGGTCCACTGTTCCTTTGCAGCTCACCAGATACTCCTCAGCCTTATCACATAGCAGGCGCGGAAAGATTATCAGACTGCATTGCACAGGTGAAGAACGCGGGCGCAACCCTGACTGCCGCATCAATTAGCAAGTACTGCACCCAGGGTGTAAACTATTGGAACAGGGGCACCACATTGACTCAGACAGACAAGATTTTACCTAAGTTCAACTTTGGTTCTGTTGTTATTGGATTAGATTACATAGGGCAGATAGGAACCACTGGCCTCGCGAACCTTTTCCTGCAACCTGTTGATCCTACGCACCCATTGATCAGGGGTTACACAACCAGAACAGACGTCCTCTTGTTTCTAGGAGCATCTGGATTCTCTTCAGTTGACACATCTGGTTACACCTACAGAAGCAGCTCGATCATGAATCTGAAGGCAGGCGACAAGGTCTATCCGGCAATAGTTGTCTCAAACCCGGTTGGTCCTCTGGTCTCAAAGAAAGGACTGGTTGACTACTATGCGTTCCCGCCAGAGATAGGAGCTACATCAGGTACGGGCGCTGGCATTAATCTGATAGACAACCTGATTCAGAACTCGCTGTGCCTATCATAATCTTTAAATACGCTCTAACCCCTAAGGTAAATGCATACCATGATGGAGACAAACAATGGAAGACGCTGATTACATCCCATACGAAGAAGACACTGGCTGGAAAAGAAGGTTCGAGCTTACTATCCCGATTCTGCTTCTGATTCTTGTATTATTCGTCTTAGCCTGGAGACTCAACTGGCTCGCAAGCGTTCCAGTGATTGGAGACATCCTTGGAGGAGCAAAGGTCGCCAACATCTTGGTAGTAGGCCAGGACAATGATGTCGTGAAGCTTCTAGATCAAGTAAGGCCAGACCTGACCATCAATTACGAGGTGCTCACATCCGATCAGGTGAACAACATCAGGGATTCCACCTTCCTGAAGAAATACGATATCATAATCTTAACAGAATATGCCGGAGGAAACTTCCCCGACTCCAGGGCAGCTTTATCCTCTGTTTTCAGATCCTATTTATCAAAATATCTTGAATCCTCTGGAAAGCTCATCTTGATCGGAATAGCAGGATCCAGAGACCCTGCAGAACCGACCAGCGTCGGCTGGGTGCAGTGGGGCATGGACAGATTTTTGCCAGTCTCCTGCAAGAGCTCCTTATGTAATGTGAACACCTCTATAGACGTGGAGCCCACTGACATAAGCACCCTGAAGATCCGTGATCTCTCAAATCCTGCTCTGAAGGAGTTTGGCCCGACTGCGCAATTCTCAGGCGGGGGGACAGTCGAATACGCCTTGGTGAACTGCGAGGGCAAGCTTGTTGACCTGGAGATAAAGCAGGGATCAACACCCATAGCAAACTGCGCTATTGCGGAAAAGCCCTTCGGACTGGGCGGAAAGACGGTCTATTTCGCTTATAACCCCTCGAGGACCCCTACTATATTTAAAAACATACTTGCTTATCTAAGAGGATAACATGGCACAAGACGATTACATGTATGAGGAGCACGGCTGGAAGAGATATGCTGAAGGTCTCATACCTATACTCATACTGATACTTCTGGCAGTGGTCCTGCTTGGAAAGACCACATCGTTTTTCTGCGGAACTCCTGTCCTGAAGTCAATATTCTGCGGCGCACAGACAATAAGGATAGCAGTAATAGGCGACTTCAATGCGCAGAACGTTGGAGAACCCACAGCATTGTCAGCTCCGAAACTGAAGGCATTGCTTGATTCTTACTTAGGGGCTACGTACAACATGAATTACCAGACCTTTGACGCCAATCTTTTGATCTATTCCAAAGAAGCGCTCTTAAAGAATTATGACATGGTCTTGTTAGTAGGAGATAGAGCATTCACAAGGCCGGTAAAGGATGCAATGGGCTTCTACATAAACAACGGCGGAAAGCTCGTGGTATTGGGTGACGCGGCAGTAAGGGACCCGGACGACCCATTGTACATAGGATGGGGAGGAGGCATGTTTGACAGCTTCCCAGTGCAGCTGAATCCGAACAGCAAGCAGAACACAATAGACCATCCGATTATAATTCAGAATCCGCAGCTGAACTTCCTGGACATAACCCACCCGATAGTGAAGGGCTACCAGATAAGACTGAATCTGACGTCTGTTGCCTGCAATGAGATACCTGTCCTGGATGTCCAGCCGACCTCAGACAATGTGATAGCTATTTTAGCACAGGGATCAGGAGCTCCAGCTATTGGCGCTCCGAAGAACGTTCCTGGCATTGTGGAATCAAGCACCACATTCGGCGGAAAGGTAATCTATTTCGCTTATGATCCTGGGTGCACACCGAACCTGTGGATATCAACAGTCGGATATCTGACAAACAAGATTTAACCTTTTAATGTGCTTCTTTTCTGTTCCTTGAACATCTTTATTATCTCAGAAACAGTAGTAGCGTCCTCAGGTCTCTTGTCCTCTCTGATATCGCCGATCATCCTCGGGAATCTCAATGCATAGCCGGTGCCATCGCCCTTCTTGCCAGCGGTGTGCATAGTGGACTCAGTGATCTCATCTGCTCGCACAGTCACGACATATTTTGGAGTCACCCAAATATCGGGCTCCATTATAGAGTCTACTCGGGCAGGCTTGTGAGAAGTTTTTATCGCAGTGAGTATCTGTTTAAACTTCCTCATCATATCTTCTGAGAAGCCCGATCCGACGCGGGTTATTGTTTTGAACATATCTTCCTTTTCGTCATAGACTGCACCAAGGAACCCACCAAACCCGAATTCTGCCCTTTGCCCCGAGCCCGTGTAAAATCCAACAATCACCAAGTCTAGTGTGTCGTTGAGCTCTCCTTTATAGCTTCGCTTTAGCTTTATCCAACTGAACTTTCTTTCGCCAATCATGTAAGGTGCCTTCAGATCCTTTGCCACAATTCCTTCCAATCCACGGGAAATAGTGTCCTCAAAGTACTTGTTTAGCTTCTTTGGATCGTCAGTGACTATCGATTCTGCTATCATGAGCACGGGGTCCTTCTTTGGTACCACCTGGTTTAGTATCTCCCATCTCTTCTCCTGCGGGAGGCTTGTCAGCTCTTTTCCGTCCTTGTACAAAATGTCAAAGCAGAACACCTTCACTGGCAACTCTCCAGCCTTCTCAGCGATGCCATGCTTCCTTTTTCTCTGAGTGGTTATCTGGAAGGGGTAGAACTCGCCTGTCTTCTCATTGTATGCAAGAACTTCAGAATCTAAGATAAGTGATTTCACCTTCAACTTCTTTGTTGTCTCTACTACCTCTGGGAACATGTGCGTTATGTTTTCCAATCTTCTGGAGAAGATCATTATCTTGTCGCCGTCCTTGTGTATCTGTAAACGAATCCCATCGTATTTCCCCTGCACAAGGCACTTCCCCAATCTTTCTATTATGTCTTCAGCGCTTGACAGTCTTTCGCATAGGGCTGGGACAAGCGGTTTTCCGACATTTATCTCGAATCTCTTTGTTGATTTCAGGCCCTTATTGTAAAGCGTTTTTGCCACAAGCGCAAGGTCTGAAGAAACATTATATGCCCTCTCCAGATTTTCTCGGGCGCTCTTGTCTCCCACTTCTTTTATTGATAGTGCGTCTAGTACTGTCGGGTCTCCTATCCCCAATCTAAGTTGACCGATAGGTATTCTGGCTATGTACCTAGCCTCTAAAGGAGTGGCATTGTTGAACAGATCAACAAGGGTCTTTATTTTCAGCTGCTGGGAGCCGGTGCCAGTAGTCTTTGCAATCTTATGGAACCTTTCAAAAACATAAGTTATGTCCATCTTATGCGTGTTAAACGCCCGCTGCTTTTTTTTCTTCATGAGCTCCTCAGCCACAAGCCCATGATCACCTAGTTTTCTGTATAGGATCTGCACTTCCTTTTCTGTGTGCCCGGTGGCCTGCACAATTGCCTGCTCCACAAATCGGTATCCTAGACCTATTTCCAGGCCCTCGCTATGGGGCGCTATCCTTCCCTGAAGTAGATAAATAAGCTTGTCGACTTCGTCCTTTTTCGCCTTCTTTAGGAGTTCTACTAGTATGTTGGTCATCTCTATCCTACCGCTGGTGGCCTCTATCTTCTCAAAAGCCTCTGCGAGGGTTCTAAAGTCCATAGTTCAATTAGGGTTATAATTATATAAGTATTCGCTACCTAAATGATAATATGGTACGCAAGATAAAGGTAATTTTTCGTAAGATTAAGAAACTCCCGTCAAGGATTAGAAGGCCAGATGAGGCGTTGAGAGCTCAGCAAAGTATAGAAAGAATTAATAGGGTTAATAAAATTGAAGAAGCTGAGGAAGAAAAGGAACGAAAAAGGTTAGAGGGGTTACTGGATACCGCTATAAAGAAGCGTGGAATACAAGAAATTTCAAGCATGGAGAGGCGACTAGCAAATATCAAGGGCATAGAAGCAAAAAAGGCAGAGGCATTGGCGTTGCAGGAAGAGATAATTAAAAGGAGGGTGCCGCTTTCTGAAGAACGTGCCAACAAATTATTTAAGGCTGTGGAAGACCTGAAGGGCTATCAAAGAGGGCTTGAAGCAAAATATGGGGAAGAAGCAGCCAAGGGAAATACGAATTGGATATTGGCAGAAACTAAGAGAAGAAGATTAGTCCACGAGATAGCTGACCTCAGGGCCTTTGTACAAAAACATAAGAAATGACACTTATTTTAACTTCTTCCGTGTAATATCTGCATGAGAGCTCCAATATGTGCAGATTGTCTCAAGACAGAAGATCTATGCAAAGAGTGCTCTGAAAGGAAGGAAAAGGGCGAGCTCTCTGACCTGGACGTCAATGTTTCCAGATATTTATACAAGCTGGAGAAGACGCTCTTTATCTCGAACACAGACCTCGTTAAAACGCATGATCTGGGCGATTTTGCACTGCTAATAGTAGACGGGAACATAGCCCCGCTCATAGGCAAGCAGGGCAGGATGATTAAGCAGATATCCATGGATTTGGGAAGGAAGGTGCGCATAGTGGCCAAGGGTGATGTTCGAAACATGGTTCAGGACATAATCTCCCCTGCCAGGCTTTATGGGATAAATGTCCTGTTCAAGGACGGTTCTGAGAGCTACACAGTCGTAATACCAGATTCTGACAAGAAGAAGGTGATTATGTCTGATGACACACTCAGAAAGGCGCTCTCGACAATACTCGACAAGGAAGTAACTGTAAGATACTCTTAACTATGCAGAGCTAACTCACCTAAGTTAAAAATGGTTTCAAAACCTATATTAATGTCCATTATTATAATAATTGCATGGGGCTCACCACCCAAGGGGGAATTTAATGAATACAGAAGTAGTAAGTCTATTCCAGAAACTGGGATTAACCGAATACGAGTCTAAAGCGATCTCAGCCATGGTTAGGCAGGACGAGGCCACTGCGCAGCAGATATCAGACATAGCAGAGGTCCCGATAACCAAAATATACTCCGTGTTGACTAGTCTGGAAAACCAGGGCTTGATCAAGTGCACCTTCGAGAGGCCAAAGAGGTTCAAGGTCCTGGAACCAAGCCAGGTAGTGGACCTTATCCTGAGAAAGAGAAAGGAAGAGATTAAGGATTTGGAGAAAACCGTGGCAAAGTACGTAAGATATCTAGAAGAGGAGTATCAGAACTCTTCACCAATTTCACACAAAGAAAGCGTCTGGTCCATACCTAGGAGTTTGATAGCAGAAGAAGCTACGAGTTTAGTAGGAACCGCCAAAGAGAGCGTCTTCTTAACTATGCGACACTTAGGTGATGAAATCTTCCAAAATAGGTCCTTATCTAACGTGTTTTGGAAAAATGCAGAGCGAGGGGTGAAGTTCCAGATAATCCTCTCAAAAGAACATACGATGAACTGGGGAAAAATATCAGATTCCGCAGTCAAATTCCTGGCTTCCAGGAACACAGCTGTGAGAATTTTGAACGACAAAGTGCTGCCGCACAACATATTACATATTGACAATAAGATAGTCGGCTTCGGACTTAAGAAAAATGGCGAGAGAGTTTCAAAGGCTTTGGTAATAGAAAATGATCTCGTAGCACAAAGTGTCATAGATTATCTAAGCAACATGTGGAATGCCGCCGAAAATACAGAGAATGAGATAAGATCCCAAGCAGAGCATATCCGAACTATGGAAGACATGAAACAATACTCCAAAGAATATAGGAAAAACCACTGAGGAGATAATATCTCCTCTTCCTTCCTGGATGGGTTATATTAATGAGTAAATCCTTATAGACAAGGGGATATTTTTGACTTCTTTTAACAAGACCCTTCTTGCAATTGCACTGCTTTTTGTATCTCTAATTACGCCAGTCCAGGGCATAGTTGACAACCCTTATCACGGTTATTTTTACTTCGGCTTTAGCACCACCAACCAGACCGGTTGGATTCTAGAGGCGCCTCCATATCTAGTGAATTCCACCACAAACGGTGAATTTAGCTTCAGAAACATAATCTGTAACAGTACGCTTGTAAACTCTTCGCTTGAGTTTGGAACTCAAGCGGGTTGTTCTGAGGCCTATTTCTACAACTCCAGCAGTAAAAGTTGGTTTCATTGGGATACTTCTGTGCCAGATTCTCAGAACAACCTGACTGCAATGAAGGTCGGTTATGGCTACTGGGTCAATGTAACAAACGTGGGCAGATCCAATCCTATTTATGGAAATACTCCATGGGTGTCATACAACCCGCCAGGTTATTATTCACAGAATTATATCCATGCAAAGAATCTGAAACCGGGTTGGAATCTTGTTGGATGCGACAATTTAACACTTTGTGGGGCTATGTTATACCAAGACATTCTATCATTCATTGCAGGAATCAAACAGAACTGGAATGTAACTATAGACAGCATTTGGGATTATTCTTTAGTTAAGGATACAATTTACACCAACCCAGGTAACAATAACATCAATGTCAATACCATGAATAACAATGATATGATACATCAGATCTATCCTGCAGACACCAGTTCAGCTCATTATTTAAGCTATGTAGGTGGCTATTGGTTCTGTGTGAGAAATGCATCAGACCCAAACTACTGTCTTAGAGAGGCTCCTCCATTGATGCCTTGGCAGAACCAGAGGCCGGTTATATCAAATCCATCGATTTTGGGAGACAATAACAATGACACCAAGACGCAGTTTGCCTTCCAAATAAAATATAGAGACTTCGACGGCGACATTCCACAAATAGCACACCTATATGTCGATGATATTCCTTACAACGTCGCAGGCCCTCTTACCCTGAATAGCAGCTATGCCGGCGGAGTGAATTATACTTTCATCAGCAATTTCAGCGTGGGCAAGCACTACTACTACTTCCTCTTCGATGACGGCAAGAACCACACCTATATGCAGAGGGACCCATGGAACGGCAGCAATTATAACTTTGAGGTAAACTATCCTGGCCCTACAGTGTTCACGCCCTCGACTTATGTAGCCGCCCACAATGGAGCGACCCCGGTTTACAGGGCAGCCTTAAAAGCGATTAACAATGTGACTGGCATAAAACTATGGGAGTTTCATTTCCCATTGGACACCGAACTCCACGGATCGCCTGCCATCTACAAAGGAATTATCTATATCGGCACCCCTTCAGGAAAGATGTATGCGATATACGCGAAAAACGGCACCCAGAAGTGGGTCTATGACATTGGAATCAATAACAACGGCAACATATATGGCACTGCATTGGCAAGGTCAGACGGAGTTTACTTCCAAAGTTACAAAGGCCTTTATGCGCTAAACTTGGACGGCACTTTGAAATGGGTAAGGTCTGACCTTAGGGGAGACATGCCGCTGGCTTCAAGCACTGATAAGATATTCGTAGCCACAGGAACAGGCGATAAGAAGCCTGGATTATATGGCCTCTCTGCATCAGGCGGCTCAACATCATGGGTAAAATATGACACTGTGACATTCAACGATTCTGATGGAACGCCATTTACCGCTTACAGGAGCTTTGCTACTCCAGCATTTTCAACCAATGTCTACTCGATAAGGTATGGCAATCTTACTGCCTACGCAGATGACGGTATGTTCAAATGGACAAATGGCTCAGACAACAAGACCAGCATAGCGTTCTCTAATGTGGTCGCATCTGGAAGTGTTTATGCTACTGGATGGGAGAACTATATTAACTATTATCTTTACAGCTTTGACTCCGTAGGAAAGCCGAACTGGAAGAGTGCTGCCTTTACTGAGACCTACGTAGCTGAGAATGGGAAAACGTATCCTGTAGCACCAAGCACACCCACAATATACTCTGGAGCTGCTTATGTGACTGTCGGGAATGCGCTATATTCTATCAAGATAGCAGATGGTTCTCTGAACTGGAAAAAGACATTCGCAGACCAGATATCAGGCCCGGCTGTCATGGGCTATGGCCTATTGCTGGTTAACACTGGCGGACAGCTAGTAGTTATTGATATATCTGGAAACCAAATCTCGAGCATCGCGGGCAGCGGAAACCCGATAATCTGCGATCGCACGTGCTTTATTATTCCTGGATTGACATCCACAAGTATAACTCCTATGAGTGTTTTGCAGCCGAAGCCTGTTTCTACAATCACTAATTTTGTCAATGCAATAAAAGATGTTCCGAAGTCAATAACTCCTACTAATATGTTAGTCAAAAATACCCCTGCAACAAAGGCAGTGGTTACAACGCAAACGGCTGCAAAGCCCACTGTCCAGGCGATGCCTGCAGTAGATCCAAGGGCAGCTTTCTGGGATAGAAAAGCAAGGCAGATGGCGTAAGAAGTAATAAAAACCTTCATTCTCTATTTCTAATTATGATAAGAACCCACTATTCAAGCGAGTTAAACACTTCAATGGATGGAAAGAAGGTCATAGTCGCCGGCTGGGTGCAGCACCTCAGAGCTCTGGGTAACATAATTTTTATAAAACTCAGGGACAGGGACGGCGTCATGCAGATAACATTACCGAAGGCCAAGGTTTCACCACAGCTTTTCAAGACAGCTGCTGACCTCTCACTGGAGTCAGTGGTCGCTTTCGGAGGGACAGTAAAGAAGTCAAAGGAGGCCCAGGGCGGCTTTGAGATAATACCTGATGAGATAGACACTATAAACAAGGCTCATGTTCCTTTACCATTAGATATTTCTGGAAAGATAGACTCTGAACTGGAGACAAGGCTGAACCACAGGTACATGGACCTCCGAAACCCGAAGAAGAAGGCTATATTTCATATAAGGGATGCGGCTCTCACAGCTATTCGCGCTTTCTGCGAGGCAGACAAGTTCATAGAAGTGCACACTCCGAAGATTGTGTCAGCAGGGGCAGAGGGCGGATCCACGTTATTTCAGGTGAAGTATTTTGGAGGCGACGCCTACTTGTCACAGAGCCCGCAGCTCTTCAAGCAGACGCTGATGGCCACTGGATTCGACAAGATATACGAAATTGCCCCATATTTCAGGGCAGAGAAATCAGCCACCTCAAGGCATCTGACCGAATTTACCCAGTGGGATGCAGAGATTGCGTTCATAACAAACTTCGATGATGTGATGCACTTCCTGGAAAAGACGATGATACACACCTTGAATCACGTGAAGAAATCGCACAAGACGCAGCTGGACCTTCTTGGAATAGATCTGCACATACCGCACCATCCGTTTCCAAGAGTGACCCATGCAGAAGCAGTCAAGCTGCTTGCTAAGAACGGGAAGAAAGTTCCAAAGGACAGGGACCTTGATTCTGAGGCAGAGAAGAAGTTTGGGGAAATAATGCTCAAGAAGGGGCATGAGATGTATTTCATCACAGAATATCCAGAGTCTGAAAAGCCGTTCTACATCATGGAGAAAGGGGACAAGTCCTATTCATTTGATCTGGAATACAAGGGACTGGAGATCGCTTCCGGAGGCCAGAGAGAGCACAGATTGCCTGAGCTTTTGGCGAGGATGAAGAAGCAGAAGCTCAACCCAAAGAGCTTCGAGTTCTACCTGAATGCGTTCAAATACGGCATGCCTTCCCATGGAGGATTCGGCTTCGGCGTTGATAGGTTAGTGCAGCAGATGCTTGAATTACCGAACATAAGGGAAGCTGTTCTTTTCCCGAGAGACCTAAAGAGACTGGTTCCATGAGAATCGAAATAAGGAGGGGCAATACTCCCTTTTCCAAGCTAAGGTATGTAGTCCCGACAATATTCATCCTGTCCCTTCTGATAACCGGGGCGATCATATTCTCCGTCTGGGGCTCGTTCGCAGGCATGTCATTAGGAACACAGATAATATTCGGCGCCGGCCTTCTGCTGTTGGCGTTCTTCCTTTTCGTGATAATCCAGGCAATCTTCGCGGTCCTTTTCGCAAAGGTCCTCATAGGGATGCACATGCGCCGTATTAAGGACATGCAGAGAAAGTTCGAGGAAGCTTCAAAAAGAAGGTACGCCTAGGTGATATCATGTACGCTCATGAGCAGTTCAGGCACGACGTAAAGCGCAGTTTAGAAAAGGCTTTAGGAAAGAGAGTAGATGATTCTATGATCTTGGTCCCACCCAATTCTGCCTTTGGAGACCTTAGCACAAAAATAGCTTTTACATTAGGTGGAAATCCAAAAGAACAAGCCATTAAATTGGCAAAGAAAATAAAACCAGAAGGACATATTTCTGAGATAAAAACGGAAGGACCGTACATAAATTTTTATTTAGACTTCAAGAAATATTCGCACAAAGTTTTATCCGATGCTCTGAAAAAAGATTATGGAAAATCTGGTTATGGTGAAGGGAAGATAATAATAATTGAATATTCTAGTCCAAATGTAGCAAAATCTTTTTCAATTGGACACTTGAGATCTACAATCATCGGCCAAGCCTTAGTGAACATGCATAAAGCAATGGGTTTCAAGGTCGTTCCGTTAAACCACATAGGCGACTGGGGCATGCAATTTGGGAAGCTTATCGTGGCATGGAAGAAATGGGGAGACAAAAAGGCATTCGCCAAGGATCCGATAAAGGAGCTTACTAGGATCTATGTGAAGTTCCATGAAACAGAGGACATAGCGCTGATAAATGACGCGAGGGAGACATTCAAGAAGCTGGAGCAGGGGGATAAGGAAGCAACAAAACTATGGAAATTATTCTGTGAATATAGCCTGAAGAAGTTTGAGAAGGTCTATGACAGGTTGAACGTGGATTGTAAGAACTATGACGGCGAAGCTAAATATGTATTGAATGGCGGTACAAAAAGAGTGATAGACATCACTAGGAAAATGGGGCTTGCAGAGAAGGAGGAAGACGGTTCTATAGTGGTTCGTCTCGAAAAATATGGTCTAACCAATTTATTGATAAGCAAATCTGATGAAGCTACATTGTATGCCACAAGAGATCTTGCGATGGCCATAGCGAGACACGAAAAGTTTTGTAACGCTGAAAAGCTAGTGGACGAACATATAGAGGGCTGGAAGAACGTTTACGTCGTCGGAAACGAGCAATCTCTGCACTTCAAGCAGGTGTTCAAGACCCTGGAGCTCATGGGACACAGCTGGGCAAAGGACTGCACGCACGTCTCCTTTGGCCTTATAACAATCCCGGGGATAGGTAAAATGAGCACAAGGGAAGGTACAGTAATTATTTTGGAGGATGTCCTAGACAAGGCAGAGGAACTAGCCGAGAAGATAATCCAGAAGAAGAACCCGAAGCTGCCGAACAAGAAGAAAGTTGCAGAGATGGTCGGCATCGGAGCGATAAAGTTCGCAGACCTCTCCCAAAACCGACTGCGTGACATATCATTTGACTGGGACAAGGTCCTATCTTTCGAGGGGGACACTGGCCCTTATCTGCAGTACGCCTATGTCCGATGCAACTCCATCCTTAGGCAGACTAAGAAGACAAAGTCAGATCCGCACGAGCTTGCACATCCGGCAGAGATAGCGCTCCTGAAGAAGATAGCTGAATATCCAAACATAATCAAGGAATCCGGACTGAGCTATTCCCCGCACGTCCTGTCAAATTATCTAATTGATTTGGTCCATAAATTCTCCGAGTTTTACGAGCAGTGCCCGGTTATCAAAGCAGAATCGGAAGGCTTAAAAGGTGCGAGAATAGAACTAGTTATGTCGACCAAAAACACGCTCAAAAACGGCCTTTCGCTTCTTGGAATCGAGACGCCAGAGAGAATGTAATGGGCCCGTAGCTCAGCCTGGATAGAGCACTAACCTTCTAGATGGATTAAAGTTTAATTCATGAGGTCAGTTAGGGGTCGCGGGTTCAAATCCCGTCGGGCCCGTTTGTATTTGTTTCAACAACAACTTTTTAAAGCTGGTTTTGGAAGATATATGTGGTAAATATGGGCTTTGAGATAACTCCCCACAAGATAGTAAAGATAATAGACGAAACGCCCACTATCAAGTCTTTCCGATTGTCGAACATGAACGGACCAAACGCCAATTTTCTCGCCGGCCAATTCGCAAATCTATCTTTAGAGCACAATGGAGAGCAGATAAGGAGGCCTTTCTCTTACACGTCTGCCCCAAAGGTCCACAATGATTATGTTGAATTTACCATAAAGATGGTAAACGGGAAGTTCACCGGCCCTCTAGCTGCAAAGAAAGAGGGAGACATCGTTGGACTGCAAGGGCCTTTTGGACGATTCCACATCGATGAAACAGTGGACAAGCCAATCGTTTTCATAGCAGGTGGAGTGGGGTCCGCACCTATAATGAGCATGATAAGACATCTTCTTCTGACAAAGCCAGGTCACCAGATGGTGTTATTCTATTCCTGCAAGACAGCAGATGAGATTATTTACAAGAAAGAGCTGGAAGAGATTGCAAAAAGGCACCCTAGTTTCAAGCTGATTATGACATTGACTCAGGACTCAAATGGATGGCACGGCCTCAATGGTAGGATAGACACAAAAATGCTAAAGGGCCATTTGAGTAAGTTCGACGACAAGCTCTATTACCTATGTGGCTCACCAGAGATGGTTGAGGGTGTCATAGTCCATCTGAAAGAGCTCGGCGTTGCGGATACCCAGATACAAAAAGAAGAATGGAACGCTTAATTAGCCCAATTACTTAATTATAGTGTGCCACAAATACCGTTGGTAATTAGAATTTTGACTAAGTTAAGTAAACTTAGATTTGATCCATTTTCTGCAGAATGGTACACATTAAAATCTATAAAGCAGGATTTAGACCCATGTAATAAACCAATAAGTAAAATGACGAAGGAGGAATGGGATGAATGCAAAAGAAAGGAGATAGAAGCGGACAAAAGGATAAGAGAATTACATGGAACCTAAACAATATAGCTCTGGTTTTGACCTTTTTAATTTTAGTTCTAGCGATATCAAGTTATATAACAGATAATGTTAATGGCAGTTGGTTACTATACTTAATCGGAACGATTGTTTTAGTATTTTTTGTTATTCCTCCCATAAATATAAGAAATGCTTTTAAGCACCACTAGTTTTATAGAATCATGAAAGGACATGCCAAAAAACGAGTCGCAAGAAAGACCGTAAAGGCCAAGAGAATCGTCAGGAAAGCCAAAAGGGCAGTCAGCATAGTAAGGACTGCAGCGGAACACTTAGAATCCAGATTTTTAACCCACAAGGAAAGAGAAAGACTTGAAAAGTTGGGTTTCCATCACCACATCGCTCTTGGTGAGAGGATGTCAAAGGAGAAGATAGAAAAGCTCCTCAGCTTGGTCAGGAATATGGAGAAATCGGCAAAGCATGCCTGGCATGACTTATCTATGATTGATGAAAGAGCGATAAAGATACAGCTAGAGCACCTGAAGAAGATGCGTTAGACATAGTAAAGCGCGGGCTTGTTTGGAGACGCTTTGTTCTTAAGTTTTTCAAAAGTCGCATTGTCCAAAATTGGCCTGTCTGCGTCTGGGTCTATGACATGGGCCCTTGTGCCAGAAATCAAACTTATGTAACCAGTGGATCCATGCAACATCTTTTTCATTTCCTCTCTGCTTATTGCTCCGCTCCACTTGGATTTTGGTGCCATTATCACATATAGCTCAGTAACCGGTTTTTTGACAAGTCTTTTTATGCTGACTATGTCCTTTTCAATGGTTGTAAGTAGCTCAACAGCGCCTTCGCCCTTCAATATCTTTCCATCGTCCCACCTATGTATCTGCTCTGCTGACACTAAGGATTTCTTGCCTATCTCCTCCCACAACTGCTCGCAGATATGAGGGGTAAATGGAGCCAGCACACTTATCCAGGCGACTGCTATCTCTTTGGTCAGTCTGCCGTTTCCGCCGTGCTTTAGATACCATTCCACATTCTTCATAAAACCAAACAATATTGCATCCACTGCCTTTCTCAAGTCATAGTTCTTCATGTGCTCTTCGTATTCCTTCAATGCAAAATTAAACTTTGATTCCAGCCATTTGTCCATGTAGATTATCTGATTCTTATTATCAAGCAGCTTTTTGTTTAGATTATAAAAGCTATCAATATGATTTCTGTAGGATCTAACTGCCCTCTCGTCCCAGTTCATATCAGCAAACGGGGAGCTTATGTGCGAATAGTATAAACGCATGGCGTCTGCGGAAAACTCTTCAGCAGCCTTCATTGCATTGCTATGGGCTCCGCCCTTGCTCTTTGAAAGTTTTCCATCTTCCTCAACCACCCAATAGTTCACAAATATACCAAGAGGCCAGTGCTTTTGCTCCAAAATGCCTACGTGATTCATAAGGAAGACTGGGAAATGCACTCTCTGATGCTCTTTCCCACCAAGATTTATATCAAGGGGATAAAAATACAGGAATTCCTCTCTTATTTCTTCCCAGACCTTGTTCTTCGGCTTCCCTTTTCCCAAGAAGATATAGTCGAAGAATTCAGGAGTCATCTCAGATACAGAGATTTTCTTGGCGTTTGCAAACTTCGAAACCACATAATAGGCTGGATAAAGAGTGGAGTCAGCTATTGGTTCTATCACCCATCTAGTATCCCATGGGAGCTTTGTGCCCTGCCAGCTGCCCAGTCTCGTACAGGCCCTGTCCTCAAACCAGTCAATGGCTCCTGGAAGGTTTTGTTTGTAATCCTCTGGATAAACATTCATGGTTTTTGCATGCATTTTTGATTTTTGCTTAAGTTCTTTGTCAGAATATTTGATAAACCACTGGTCAGGCACAAGCACGATATATACTTGTTTACCGCATCTGCATATTACCTCTTCAGATAAATCATAGAAGACATCTGCCCTTCCCTTCTTTATCAGCTCTTCCTTCATCATATCCTTTGCTTTTGATACAGGCATTCCAGAATACTTGTCGCAGTTCAGGTTCATCACGCCTTCATGGAATCCGATTTTATAGACCTCGTTTGTGGCTTCTTCAAGTTTTGGATCTGTCTGGCTCTTTATTCCATATTTGACAACTATCTTCTCAGCTGCCATGTCGCCGTATTGTTTGGTCTTGATTATCGGAATCACTTTTATCGCTTTGATTGTCTTTGAATCCAACCCGTAACTCTTCATATATTTCTCGTCATTCTGCAGTTCTTTCAGGGCCATGTAATCGTAAGGCGCATCTGATGGAACAGAAGTGACTATTCCCGTGCCTACTTTTGGGTCCACAAACTTCGATGGCAGCACCATTATATTCCTGTCAATTCCGGGTGCGTTGGCATATTTCCCAATTAACTGCTTGCCGATGACGACATTCTTGGTTATCTCGATATTCGGCTTCTGGTGCTTCAGCTTTTCTGCAGATTCCTTACTCACGATCCAGATTTCCTGTCCTACTCTTACCTCCACGTATTCGGCACCAGGATTTACCCAGAGATTCGTCTGGCCATAAATAGTCTCTGGCCTTAGCGTAGCGGCCACTAGGTTGACTCCTCTTTCCGATGTCTGGAACTTCAGGAGAGTGTATTCTATCTTTTCAGCATTCCCACCCTTTGAGATGTCTGTCTCCGAGGCATCTATGGCTAACGGGCCGTGCTCAGGACAGGCGCCAGCATAATATGGTTTTTGCGTCAGCAGCCCCTTTTCCCTAAGTTTGTAGAACTGCCATTCTATGAATTTTGAGTAATCAGCATTAGTGGTGCAGGTAAATCTCCTCCAGTCTGCCAAGAAACCAAATCTTTTCCAGATGGTCTGGTAATTATCATTGAAGAATTCTATTGCCTTCTTTACGTCTTTTACATCCTCTGGTTTCTTGCCCCAGTATTCCAACTGCTCAAGAACTGCCGGGTCTTTTGCATTGAGTTTTTTCACAAAACCAGCTGTTACATTGCCTGTGGCATGCGTTCCTACTGGAAATAACACAGTGTGCCCAGTCATTCGCTTGTATCTTGAGATAATATCTGTGTAGCAGAATCCTCGCATGTGCCCCACATGTAAAAAGCCGGAAGGGCCAGGATATGCGAACAGCGTGAAGAACTTCGGCTTCTCATTGACTTCAGCTTCACCGAGTTTCGCATCTGCCCATTTCTTCTGCCATTTCTTCTCTATCGCCTTGAAATCAACAATCAGTACCACCAAAACAAGTATATGTATAATGCCTTACGGGATTTAAATAGTTACATCTGCTGCCTCATCTTGTATACCAGAATAATAACTAAACCGCTAATCACCATCGCCACGGCCCATATGAATCCAGCCTGCGGTGTCTGTTCTGTGGCAAATAAGCATTGGAATGGCTTCAAATTGAATTCAACACCCGTGAGGCCTATGTTTGTCTGCGGATGACAGTTCAATAGCGAGAGGACAATCCAGGCCACGATGGCTAGAGCTGCTATGCCTATTGAAACCCAGAAATAGTACTTTATGTACCTTGCCTTCAACGTTGGGTCATCCATGGACAAGATTACCGAAAGATTGAATTTAAACCTTTGCGAGTATGAAATAGTCCATTTCTTCTTTGCCAATCTCCCCGCTTTCTAAAGGAGATATATCCAAGAAATCCAGCTTTTTCTTGAATCGTAGAGGAACAGAAAACAGGACAAGTCCGCCCCTCTTCACAAAACCGAGCAGTTCTACTGGTTTTGTAATCAGATGCACTGTGTCAAAGCATATCAGAAGGTCGAATTTTTCCTTTGTTTTGAAATGGTCGGTTATCTTATATTTTATATAAGGTTTCGGCTCTATCATCTTCTCATCTGGCTCTACGCCGACTATCTTTCGGAACCGGAAGCCGTTGTCATGCAGGAGCTCCTCCAGCCAGCCTGGTCCGATGCCTATGTCGATTACAGACCAATCATTGTCTAGGTGGTTCTTTATCTTGGGAAAAAGATCCTCGTACTTCTCCCACTGCTTCCTTCTCCAGGACTTATATATTTCAGAAGTGTAAACCACGAGTAAAATAGGCGTATCCTTTATAAATAGAAACCGAGTATTAAGCGCGGTGACGTATGTGATAACTGCAAAGTGTCCACAGTGTAACACAGGACTGGCTGTTGTCTTCAGGAACGATAAGTTCGCTGGCTGGAAAGAATGTTCGGGCTGCAAGCACCCTTCTTTTGTGACTGTTCGAAGTGACGGAAAATGCGAAGTCAAGTCACTTAGAGGCATGTTGGAAAACGCGACAAAACTCAGAAGGTCTGCCCCGCAAACCCTGGCATATATAATGAGGCATGGAGAAGCATTCCGCGATGATGTGATATTCACCGTCGGAAAGAGCGCCGTGCATGATTTAGAGGAGTTCGAGGGTGCCCACCTTCTAATAAGAAGAGGGGAACACTACTCAGTGGCTCCTGGCCTGGAACAAATCGTCAAGCAGGAGATAGCCAAGTATCTGCCAGAAAAGAAGGACTGGGCTGCCCAATTGATATCGGGCTAGCCTGAGAACTTCCTTACAACGACGTTGTTGTACTCTGCGAAAGCGTGAAGCATATTCTCGGTGAACTCCTTTCCCGCTATCTTGTAATCCTCATTGTTGTTTTCGAAGTAAATGTATCTTGAGGTTATCCTTGCCGGGAAGGCCAGGTCCTCTGTGAGCATGTCGTCTCCTTGGTAAAAGAAGGACTCTGATGAGCCGTGAATCCTAAGAATGCCGCCGTCCATTGTCGGTTGCAGAGTTATGATAGCCAATTGGTGCTCTCCGGTTGAGATGTTTCCCCCATCATCTATCCTATATCCCAAAACGCTGAGTATGTTCTTAGGTTTCACTGCCATGCAATTATATAGAGGCCTTGGTTAATTAATTTTATGGGCAAGAGGAACTACGACGACACAGTCTATTTTGTGATGGTGCTGTTCCTGGCATCGATTGCGCTTGCTTATTTCATGGACGCGAACGTGGACATGCGCCTTGAGCGGCGAGTGGTGGCGCAGCATGTCTCTGCCATACTCAGCCTGGCTGGCACAGACTCGACAGTCTATGAATATATGATCAGGATTCCCGCTACAAATCCTCAGAAAGACAATATCTCGCAGACGCTTTATCTCTACAATCTTGAAAAGTTTGACACCCTAACTGGGACAGAATTTGGCCGGGAGCTACTCCATCCGGACACTGCCAAGTCGCTGCAGGAATATGTTGATTCCCTGAACGCCCAAGGGCTGCAGGTGTATCTATCGCCGGCAACCATCAGAACGTACGGGACGGGCAGCTCTGGACAGCGAATACTTGTTGAAACAGACATAGTTCAGGAGTGTGTCGGATGGATTGGCATCTTCGCTGTTTCTGCTTTAATAATCGCCTATCCCAGAATTGCCTGGAGAAAGAGGCTTATCGGTTTCGCAATCGTCTGGCCGACAATGTATGTCATCAACCTCGCAAGGATTTCCACGACCATATATTCCGGCTTTATCGGCGGAGCGACTCTTATTGATTTCACTCATGACTTCGGCTGGCGCGTCGTCTTGGTGTCCTTGGCCATCGTCTTATGGCTTGCCTGGGTATGGTTTGTTGTAAAGGAAAAATCAGCTACAGAACTCAGGAACAAGCTATTTAAAGGCTAGAACCTTATTTTGAGTTATGGCAGAAGAAGGAAAGCCTAGCGTGGAGAACCTGAAAAAGACACAGGAAGAGCTTTCAAAGCAGATAGCAGACCTGAACGAGGCCATACAGGAGAAGAAGGACGCGAGGGCAGCTAGGGATCCAGAGATGGAGGCCCTAGTAAAGACCACTCTGAGGCAGAATCAGAAATTAGAAGAGAGGATAGACACTCTTCTGGCCAGCTTAGAGTCGGCTTCAGAGGACTACAGCGATGAGGCAATGCAGAGGGCAGTGGCAGCGCTTGCGAAATCCCAGATAGAATCCCTGCAGACAATACAAGAATTAAAGAAAAGAATCGACGCAGCCGAGGATATAAAGCAGCTACAGAAAGCCCAGGAGAAGGGCTTGGCGCAGATAGAGCAGAGGATAAGCGCTCTCTCAAATGTCATTTCACAATTGCCTTATTCTGCGCAGATCGACGGCCTCAAGCAGCAACTGAATTCATTAGCAGATGATGTAAAGACTCTGGAATCATTGGTATCCTCTTCCCCAGAAGAGGTCCTGCAGAGCTTGGGTTCTTTGAAGGACGAGCTGGACGCTGCAAGGACAAAGCTTGTTGACCTTGAGGGAGAACTGGGCGAGCTGGGTGAAAAAGCAGAGGCAAGCAGGTCTGAGATAAAATCCGAAATCAGGCAGGCTGAGGAAAAGGAGGAAAGAGGAAGGGTAGGCTTGGAATCAGAGATAAAAGAAGTCGGTGATAGGGAAGAGAAGGGACTGCAGTCCATTGCCGAGCAGGAAAAAATGAACAAGAACGAGATACTTGCGCATCTTACTGCCATAAGCACACTCCAAGCGAAAGTTACCTCTATTGAATCTAATTTGGATCACTTGGCCTCCATGACCGCAGAGGGGAGGGTGGAATTGTCAAAGGACATCGCCCAAAAGCTGTCGTCTGTCACAGAAGACCTGAAGGCCCTGGATTACCTGAAGAAAGAGGTGGACGAGCTTGCCAGAAGCAGATTAGGAGAGAAGGAGAAGGCATTGAAGATAATAGACAGCATTAACTTGTTGCAGTCAGAAGTAAGGAAACTGGAGAACTGGACAGAAGCCTATCCCATCGGCGACGCGCAGGAAATGACCTTTATCAACGAGAGATTTAATGAAGTCGAGGACGAGATACGAGGAATAAATCAGAAGGATATCCAATCCTCTGTGATGCAGCAGATGCAGGAGATAAGGGACAGGTTCCGCGGTTATGAGGAGGAGATGAGAAAGCAGGGCGTCGATGTCTCTGAAAGGCATGACAAGGAACTGGAAACTATCATCAACACACTAAAGGTCATGGAATCAAAACTCAGGTCTGTTGAAAAGCAGAGCGACTTCGAGAAGAAGCTGTCAAACATCCACGGGTCTGCTTCTGAATTGCAGAAGGAGATAGAAGCCCTCTCCATAAAGCAGGTGAGGGTTGAGGCAGACACCCAGAAGCAGCGGGAGATAAGAGAGATAAGGACCAGGACAAATCAGACAATCGCCCAGATGCAGGAGGACAGGGAGCGCCTTGCAAAGGAGTACAGAGCAAAGGATGCAGAGCTGCAAGACAAACTGGCCGATGCAGAATCAAGATTCATGAAAGCAGAGGAGCGGGCTAAGCTGCAGGAACAAAAGGCAGAATTGACAGAGCAGTACCGAAAAGAAGACAGGGAGCTATTGAATAAGCTTGCAAAAGCCAAGTCCCAGCCAGCAACCATAGTAATAGACAGAGGAGAAGAGCGAGTGGCGCCAATTGCCTCTGAGGATAAGAAGAAGATTGAAGAGATTAAAAGGAGGATCAACACAGAGATCTGGAAGCCACTCAACGACGCAGAGAAATACTTCGAAGAAGGGCGGATTGCGGAAAGGGATAAAGTTTCAGAGATGCGGGAGAACATTGGCGAGGCTAGGAGAATCGTGGAAAAGCGGCCAGAGAAGATTAGACCACAGGCGTTGACTAATCTGAGAAAGAAGGCAGACGAATTCCACGAGAACCTGCCGACGCATGCCGCCGATACATCAAAGATGTCCGAGATAAGGGAAAGCCTGGAAACCTCTGCTGACCAATTCTCAAGGATAGCCAGAAAGACTGATGTGAAAGAACTGCACAAAGCCCTGAACAAGGCGGAAGATCTCCAGCAGGTCATGAAAGAGCACGCACAGGCGTCTAAAAAGATGGGCAAGGCATCTGAAGAGATAAAGCGATCCGCCCAACAACTTGAATCGTCAGGCAAGGATGCAATGCTAGCCTATTTGCGAACCCTTCCTTGGGGAGAGGAATATCCTTTGCACATATTAGAATCTCGTCTGAAATTGAGCAACGACCAAGTAAAAAGACTGATTATGCAAGTAAATGTAGAGTCGCCAGGTTATCTGGAGCTAGTCGATTTCAGCTACATGTCAAAGCTTTTGGGAAAGGAACCGAGAGTTAAAAAGCTTAAAGAGATGTGATTATAGAAACGTTTATAAAGGGTATCAGCATTACTCAAGATAACGAAGTGGAGGAATAACATGATTGGAAACAAAGGTGTCGACCCTGTTGTCGCAACCGTTCTATTAATTGCCATAGCCGTAATTGCAGCTATTGGAGTCTGGTATTGGGTAGGAGCATTCACAGGAAAGCCCCCAACAGGACCGCAGCAGCAGGTTGCATTGTCCCTTGAAAGTTGCAATGGTTCTCATGTACAGGTAAGAAACACGGGCGGAACATCTGCCACTGCACCAGCCGACATTTATAATTCTTCAAGTGGTGCTCAGGTAGGATATCTGATGATAAACAGCACCAGCGGTGCATTAGCGTCAGGCACTGTCACGCAGGTGACAATATGCAGCACAACGGCATGTCCGTTGCAAAAGATAACTGGGGGCTTCAAGATCTTAGACGCGGACTATCCTGCATATCCATTCTCATGTTAAGGAGGAATAAGATGATAGGAAACAAAGGCATCTCACCGGTCGTAGCGGTCGTATTGCTGATTGCCATCGCAGTTATAGCTGCAATAGGCGTCTGGTACTGGGTAGGGGCCTTCACAGGAAAGCCCCCAACAGGTGGACAGCAGCAGGTATCGTTAACGTTTGAGAGCTGCAACGGCACGCATGTCATAGTAAGGAACACTGGAGGCATAGCTGCAACCGCCACTGCGAGTATCTACAACTCCACTCCATCATTCGTGGGTCTGCTCAATTTCACTGCATTCCCATTAAATCCTGGAAATGTCACTGCGGTTCCATTCTGTAACGGATCCTCTGCGACAACCATGGTCGGAGCCTGTCCATTGACCACGACCGGGGTTATAATCCCGAGTGGTGGTAAGTTCTCAGGAACGTTCACTGTGGTGGACAACAACTATCCGACATTTACATTCAGCTGCTAAACTACAAACCTCTTTCTGATTTTCTAATGCCTTAGTGTAATCCTTATAAACTCGCTAAGGGTTAGTGAACTCATGAAGGGCATATCCCCAGTCGTAGCCACAGTATTGCTCATAGCGATAGCAGTGATAGCTGCCATAGCTCTGTGGTTCTGGATAGGCGGCCTAACTTCAAAGCCGTCGCTTCCGGCGCAGCAGAAGGTCTCCCTATCAGTGGAGTCATGCAATGGTTCACATGCCACGGTAAGGAATACAGGTGGCACTACGGCGCTTTCACCAGCTTCGATAGTCAACAGTAGCAGGGCATATATAGGGTACATAGACATATCCAATCTGCAGTCTGGAAACGTGAGTACATTCCGCATATGCGATACAAACAATATCTGTCCCACAGCAAAATTGCTACCCGGTACATATGAGATAAGTGACAACAACTATCCCTCCTACAGGTTTTCATGCTCGTGATCTTATGAAAGGCATCTCACCAGTGGTTGCAGAAGTGCTCCTTATCGCTATAGTAGTGACTACCTCCATAGGGATTTGGTACTGGATGGGCTCCTTTACTCAAGTGCCAGTGAATCCGAACAATTACATATCTGTCACAGTGACGAACTGCAACGGCACACATGTATTGGTAAGAAATGTGGGCGTGGAGGAGGCAAACAAGCAAGCCACCATATTTAAAAAGGATATTGGAATAGTAGGATACATAGACCTGAATGCGACAAACAGGAGATTAACCTCTGGGAACTCCTCCTATGTGGAGATTGTTCCTACAGGAGGAGCAGTGTTGCCGTTCAGTGGTACATTCCTAATAACGGACAGGAACTATCAGGAATATCCATTCGTGTGTTGATCATATGGCAAAACAAAAGATGAAATTCGGTTGGGAGCATGTGGCTATCTTCGTTTTCTTCTATTTACTTACAGCAGTCTTCCCGTTCAGGATGCAGCTGGTGATGTTGGGAGCAGTGTTCAATCTCCTCGGGCCAGTGGTTGTCATGGAGAGGCACGTACTCCCGAAGAAGTATGAGAACCTGGCGCTTGTTCTTGGAGTGGTCTCAATGTTCCTAGGCGGTACAATCTGGGTCGCCTCTCTTTTCTGGATGTAAGCTTTTAGAAAAAGCTTAAGCAAAACTAGTTCTTGATTAAACTTCTTTGAAGAAGTTTAGTGGAGGTGGGGGAGAGCAATCGTCACAATTACTCTCGCGCCCAGTACATGACCTTTTTTCCTGCCCTACCTTTAGAGAGCAGACCCCGCGTGTACAAAGAATTCAGCCGTGCGGAGGCAGCATTCTTGCCGCGGTAGTCAAATCTCTCACGAACACCTTCTGCGTCAACCTTTCCATTCTGCTTGATATATTCTATCAAGCCAGTGTCTACCTCAGAAAGGAGGTTAGACTCCCCAGTTTCCAGGACTGGGGCAACCGTTGTATGGGGGATATTAACTGAAGGAGCATTACCTAAAGCAGCTTCCAACGCCGCCAGCCTTTCCAGGATCTGCTGGAATAGGTGATTTGTCTTCTTTCTTTCCTCTGCCAATCGATAGATAGCTAATCCAATGGCCACTGGATCCTTGAGCTGTTCCTTGTCATACTTGACATCGAACAGCAGGTCGTCATACTGTTTCTTGTTCTTGTCCTCAAATTCCATCTCTGTCATGATAGATTCCTCTAGATTGGCTAATTCTCATGATAGTATCGTGATACTATCAAAACAAAGATAGTATATAAAGCTTTCATTTTCTACTCCTAAGGAAAATGGGAGAACCTTTAAAAGAAGCCGCAGATTAGTAAGAACAACACCTCAGAAAGAAGGTCCTGTTGCAATAATTATCTAAGAGGTAGTGTAATCTATCGGTGAAAAAATGGGCGTGACACAGATCGTTTCTCTGAAAGGCGCTTCTGAAAAGCTTGAAAAGAGCCTGCGCGTCTTTCCTACGAAGAAGATCGTGTTCCTGACACAGAAGGAGGACCTGGCGCACGTGCTTCCAATAAGGAATGAGATGGCTCTCAGATACTCAATACCTACAGAAGTCCGCGTGGTTAACACGTCTGCTGCAGAGATTTACGATGTCATTGCCATGTACAAAGATGAGGATCCCCTCGTGCACCTGCTTGACAACGAGTTCCTGAATTCATTCATACTTTCTGCTGCTTACCTGGCTGGTGTCACTACATATAGATCGAATGGAAACGGCGTTGAAAAACTGACTGATTAAGATTTCTTGTGGAACTTTCCTCTTCTTGCCATGAATTGGTCTTGTATATTTATTTTTTTGCCACCCATCGCAATCGATTCATAGAATGATATTGTTTTCCTACCAGCGCTTCTGGCTTTCATGGACACTACCTTTGTATCAAAACCCCGGGTTTCGAAAAATCGTTTCAATTCGTCCAATCTTTCTTGGTACGGAATTGGATGTTGAGTTTTGTTCATAGGAAATGCTCTGATTATAACAACACCTTTTTCATTTAACCATTCTGTAATTTTATTAGGCACATATACACCAACTGGTGTTTTCTTACCTTTTACGTATTCCCAGGTTGCTGGTTTATCCTCAGTAGAAGGATGCATAGCCTCAACGAAGTTTATCTCAATAGCATCGGCCTTAGGTAAAGTGAAGCTCGGGCTTGTCCAATCTGCTTTTTTCCACTCCACATTGCTTGGGAGATTTTTTGGTGCCTTCCTTAGATCCACCCCAATAAAGTGCCAATCCGGATGCTGTTTCGCGAGTTCTATTACTCTTTTGCCATCGCCGCTGCCTAAGTCAATAATGATTTTCTTAGCCATGTTTTGATTTCTCCTTCAGCAGCTTCAAGAAATCGCGCTTCGACTCCAGTTCTTTAAGTTCTTCTTTGCTTATAGTTGGTAGATCTTTCTGGTGTTCTTCTGTAACAAAAGCCAGGAAAGCCTTGAAGAAGTTTGAGAAATCGAATATTTTTTCCGGATTCTTCACATAAGCCTCTTTGATAACAACTCTATTATTGGGATCCTGGGCAATCAAATCCACGTTTAATTTGTCAAAGGAAGCCACATCAAAGTCGAACAGCAACAGCTTCTTGCCCAATGCATCCTGTGAAGACCTGGTTTTTTCAGCAACATGTTTGAACGGACCATGGCTCTGTATCAGGTCTGCATTAAGAAAATCTTCTATCCTTTTCGCTATCTCATATTGGACCCGCATCTTCTGCTTTTCATACATGTAAATGCTCTCTTTGGTCAGCTTGACTTGGTCTGCCAGTTGTTCTGCAGTCACGTGCTTCTGCTCTCTGAGTTTCTGCAGTTCCTCGCCATTGATCTCAGCGATAACTCTCCCTTTCGAGAAGACCTTTTCAGGATAAGTGCCAGCCAGAGAGTCCTTTAAAGTGTTGATAGTGATTGCATTGACCCCATACCTATCATAGACAACGCCATCCTGCATCTTGAACGCTTTTGACGAGGCGCCAACTATTAGAGGAGAAGCCTTGAACATGTATCCCAGGTTCTTGAGTTCGTCCGCCTGCTCTTTCTTGAAGCCGTCTATGTTGTCAAATACCTTTACGAGAAGAATCATAGCTTTCTTTTGCGCCGCTATATCCAAAGAAGCCTGCAAGTGGACAAGAATATCAAATCCAAACTCCTCCAAGACCTTTATCGTCTCAGTGAGAAGGGCCTCTCGCACTTACTTCACCTTCTTTTCCTTTCTCTTGGGTCGCAAAAATCGAGATCCACACTTCCTGCATTTCTCAGCATTCCATGAGTTCCGAGACTTGCATTTCCTGCAGATCTTCTTGTGCAATAATCTAGCTCTTGCTTCTGGAAAACCAGCCATATGTACCACTTTGTATAGCTATTATGATTCTAAAGCTATTTAAAGGCTAAATAGCCTATTTTTATAAGCAACCGCTCCCATAGTCTAGCGGCCAAGGATTCTGGCCTTTCACGATTTTTTCGGTCATTTCCAAAGAGTCGAAGCAAGCCAGAGACCCGGGTTCAAATCCCGGTGGGAGCATAGGGGTATACTTATGAAAAGTAAACCACGAGAGTGGAAGAAGAAAGGAAGAATGCGCTGGAAGTGGAGAAAGAAGAGACTCCGCAGGCGAATGCGAAAGAAGAAGCAGAGATTGAAGGGAACATAGCGTTTCAGCAGGGGTGCCGGAGCGGAAAACGGGCTGGCTTTAGGAGCCAGTGGCCTAGCGCCTACGCAGGTTCAAATCCTGTCCCCTGCACTTTTAAATGCTAGATGTCTAATTTTATTATGGGACCAAATCCTACAAGATGGGGAATAGACGGACCAATGCCTACTTATAGTAAGGAAGAAGTTAAAGACTTCTTGAAGAAGTACCCCACACTCAAAGATGAAGGAGAATTAGTAATGCAGCAATTAATGTACGAGGAAGAACATAATTCAAGAGCCTTCAAGCAATTTTTGACTGAACTACCACGTTTTAGAAGAAGGGTAAAATTTGCAAAGAAATTAGAAAGTTTGAGGTTTAATAAATTTTTAAGGAAGGCAAGGAGGAAATAATATGGCAGTTATAGAGAAAAAATCCTGGCCAGACATGTTTGAGGCCATTGCCAAGGGCAAAAAGAAGTTTGACTTGCGATTGGCAGATGAAAATTACAAGGTCGGGGACATTCTAGTTCTAAGGGAGTTTGACCCCAAGAAAAAGGAATACACAGGCAGGCAGATCAGGAGAAACATAACTTATATAATGAAAACCAAAGAGCTCAAGTTCTGGTCGCCATCGGAAACAGATAAGTACGGCTTTGTTGTAATGTCACTAGAGTGATTATATGGTAGAATGTGTGTTTTGCAAGATAATCAAGAAGGAGATTCCAGCAAACATAATCTATGAGGATAGTAAACACCTAGCCTTCTTAGATAACCACCCGAACAGAAAGGGTCAATCCCTAGTCATACCTAAAAAGCATTACTCTGGCTATTCATTTGAGATGCCAGACAAGGACTTTGTAGAACTGATGGTCAGAGCCAAGAAAGTCGGGTTGTTGATAGACAAAGCATTAAAAACCGAAAGAACGTGTCTAGTACTTGAGGGGGTATGGCGTAGATCATGCCCATGTAAAGCTATTTCCAATGATGCCAGGAACATATGAAGGAGCACTATCTACACGTCGAGGACCAATGGCCAATGAGGAAGAATTAAAAGCCATGGCTGAGAAGATAAGAAAGGAGATGAAATAATGGCAGATAAGGCAGAGGCTAAAATAAATCACGAGGACTTTGACCCTAGAAAACATGGCGCAGACCACCCAGAGCACAAGAAGATGAAGGAGCTCACAGATGAGTTAGTATCCAACTTCATGGTAAAGAACTTCGACTATTCACCAGATTCACTAAACGAACTTTACGATGCCTTGAATTCCACTAGGGACTTAGTAGCTGTCTATTATGAATCCGCCTCAGGACTTCCCCCATCACTCAGGGAATCCATAGCAGTCATGCATCTTGAATCTGACTCGATTTATCTCAAGTTCAATGAGCTCTATGTGCGATCAAACGGCATAGTCTACAAGGCAAAGAAGAAGTTTGTCTCAAAAGAGGAAGTTCAGATTGAGCAGGCAGAGGTTAAAGATTTCCTGGAGACCTTCAAAAACACGAGGAAGCGGCTGAAGGTGCTTATAGCAGACATGCAACAGTTCATAGAGAAGCTGAAGAAATCCAAGGCCTACGAGTTATAGTTTATATACTCTGTTTTTCGAATAGTAGTAGGGCTCGTAGATCAATGGTAGATCGCCACATTCGCATTCTCTTGTAATAATATTAGAGACGATACATGTGGAGGCTTCGGGTTCAAGTCCCGACGAGTCCATTATGACACCAGAAGAATCTAATACCATAGAATATTACGACAAGAGAGCCGAAAGATGGGCAGAGACCCATGCTAAGAGGGATCAGGAGATACTGGATCAGTTTAGAGAACTATTGCCGAAAGGAAAGATAATCGACATAGGTTGTGGTGCTGGTAGGGACACTCCGTTCTTCTTGGAAAATGGCTACGATTATCTAGGCATAGATGCATCCGAAAAGATGCTTGAGATGGCCAGAAAGATAAATCCGAATGCCAAATTCATTAAAATGAACATACAGGACATGGATTTTCCAAAGGGTTCTTTCGACGGTTTTGTAGCTGATGCTTCGTTCTTGCATATCAACAAAAAAGACATTAAGAAAGTGCTGAAAAATGTGCGAAGCATCGTAAGGCCTGGAGGAATCGGGCTTATTCTGATTAGAGAGGGCAATGAAGAAAGAGTCGAGCAGGGCAGGTTTTTTGCCCTTTATAGAGAAGATGAGTTTACTAAAATCCTTAAGGATTCTGGGTTTGAGGTATTGTCACATGCTCGCAACGATGCTAAGCTAGGCATGCACATACAATGGATTTGGATGGTTTATTTCGTTAAAGTTAAGTAATCAAACGTCCTAATTTTATCATGCAAGCCAAAGAGATCACCACTAAGAGTGTAATAACAGAGACAAAGCTGCCAGATTCTGACTATGTGATAAACCCCTATAACGGCTGCCAGCATGGATGTGTTTTCTGTTATTGCCGGGAGTTCACTAAGAGATTCACGAAGCATGAGGAGCCTTGGGGTCAGTACGTGGACGCGAAGGTAAATGCTCCCACAGTCATCCAAAAAGAGCTTCGGAAGCCGTATTCTGGCAATATATTCCTCAGTTCATTGACAGATCCATACCAGCCGATGGAGAAGAAATATGAAATCACTAGGAAGATATTACAGGAACTGCTCAAGAAGAAGGACCAGAATCCAGATATGAAGCTGAGCATACTTTCAAGAGGCTATTTTGTGACTAGAGACATAGACCTTTTCAGACAGTTTGGAAACCAGATAGAAGTGGGATTCTCGATAAACACTTTGGATGACCAGTTTAGAAGGATCACAGAGCCTGTAGCTGCCTCGATTGAGAGAAGATTTGAGCAGTTAAAAGAACTATCAGATGCTGGTGTGGATACTTACATAGGTATGTGTCCGCTATTCCCTGGCTTCACAGATATTGATGCTCTGTACAAGAGGTTCCATGATGTCGGTGTGAAATGGGTGTTCACTGAGACATTCAACACCAGGGGAGAGAACTGGACCGAGACCAAGAAAGTGCTGGAGAAGCACTATCCAGAACAGCTGCCAGAGATAGAAAGGATATTTTTTGATAAGGATTACACATGGTACAAGCAGATGCAGGGGAAAATCAAAGCTCTTGCTGATAAGTATAACATAAGGACAGAATTGTTCTTTGACATGGGCCACGGCAAGTTCTAGAGCTTCCTTTCCGGCTTGTTCTCGAAGTCAAAATCATAGGTGTTATCTGACTTCTTCTCCACCTTGTCAGCGGCCTTCTCCAGCTCGGACTTGAAGCTCTCAATCTTTGGTATCTCGACCTTCTTCTTCAGGAAGCTCAAGGAAGGCCTCTCCTTGAATCCGAGCCACTCGCCCTTGAATAGGATTATGCCGCCTATCACGGCAGTTATTAAGAATATCACGAATATCAGTAGCGGCCTTATGTCGCTTGTGACAGTCGTTGTCTGGACGACCTCTCCTGGCTGCTGGACTCCGCTCGGAAGATAGAAGTCCACTAAAACTATCTTCGGCGCGGTAAATGTCGGGTTTGCGACTACTTTAGACACAGTGTACTCAATCACTGTGGAGTCGCCAGGCTTTAGAGTGAGCTGCCACAGCACCACTGGGTCGTTGTTTATGGTTGCGTTTGGCTTTACTGAGAACACTATGTCTCCCACAGTGGATGCTATGGTCTTTGCGATGTCCTCTGTTATATTGAAGACAACAACCAGCTTCTTCGTGTTTGTGATGTTTATCCCGAACGTGGTCGATAAAGAGCTATTTATAACATATCTGTCTATGTTTAGCTCATCCTTGGCCAGCTTTGCTGATACGTTTGCTGTCAATGTCCCTGAAACACCCTCGCCAGTGACATTTACTAAGATGGTGGATGTCCCGCTTTTTACCAGATCGCCTGCAGCGACCACCACATTTATCGTAGCAGACTTACTGCCCGGAATGAACAGGGAGTTGTTGTAGCTCAATATCTGCAGCCTCCTCGTGACCCCAGTCTCGGATACGTTCAGGCTGAAGGTCTTTCCTGTCGTAAGCTTGTTTGAAAGAGTGATCGCAAAAGTGGCATTGCTTCCCTTTTCGACGATTATGCTGTCCGAACTAAAGGCCAGGGAAAGGTTTTCAGACGCGCCTGCGATTATTGGTGGCCCAACACGCAGGTTTGTGGTGTTTGACGACGTGATGTTCCATACGCCAGTGACATAGACGGTCATTAGATAATTGCCATTAGCACTAGGTGCATTGCAGATGTAATCAAAGCTTCCAGCGATTACAAATCCTTGGCAAGAGTTGTTGCCGAAGCTGGCATTCACAATTCCATATGGGACATAGTATCCCGAGGCGTAGACTGCTGTCCCCCTTACACTGAACGGTCCATTGGATGTGGCATTTGGCTGGCTTAAAGAGATGTTTATCGCGCTGGGAACGCTCAGGTAGGCGGATGCATAGCTCGAGTGGTTTCTGGTGTCGTTTATCAGCGCGAGGAAAGAGTAGCCGGCCCCTGGCGTGCTTGTGGCAACTATCAGGCAGGAGGAGTTTGTAAAGTTCCAGGCTCCGGCGGTCACAACAGAGTTCGGATTGCTTCCGTTTGTATATATCCCGCAAGTCACTCTTGTGTCATTTGTACTTATGCTGTCAACATCTTCGGAAAATGTTATTGGGCCGATGGAGAGATATTTTGTCGTGCCGTTAAGGAAATAGGTGACATTGTTGATAGTGCTTAGCGAAGGTATGCTTATGCTTATGGAAGGGGAAGTGAATGTGATTGTCTTCGTAATGTTGGTGCCGCCGCTGGAGATTGCCTGTACTGTCACTGCAAAGGAGCTGCCAGCACACATCGGCGCCGTCAATATGAGCTCAAAAAGCGCACTCTTGAAAGACGGTATGCTGCTTAGAGTACTTTGGTTTAGATTAATGCCCCAGCCAGCGCAGCCAGAATTGTTTACGCTGGTATTGGAGAGAGTATAACTTTCTGCAGTGCTGTTTTCGTTGAACAGGGTTATATTGAATTTGTTCGTGATTCCAAAAGTGTAGTTTTTGAAAGTGGATGCTATCGATGGGGATAGAGTGAAAGTGCCGAACGCCGTGAAGTTTGACAGTGAGGAATTGCCGGTGTCGCTGTAGTTATCGCTGGCATAGACATACATAGTATAGTTCCCGCCGGATATTGTTGTCAGAGCTCCGTATAAGGATCCGGCGATTGCGGAAAGCGTTACAAGACTGCTTGAGCCATCCTCCTTTGTTAAGTTCGCCCAAACAGAGCTTATTGTCGAGCTGTCGGTCACAGAGGCAGAGATGTTGGCAATATCATTTTGATTGTAGCTCCTAGTAGTGGAGCCGTTTAGCAGCACGTTCGTAATTATCGGGGGCGCGGCATCGACCAAAGTGGTGAAGTTGAAGGTTCCAGTATTGTTGCAGTTGCCGGCGGCGTCACACGAAGTAGTATTGTAAAAGTAAATCACCCCGGGACTAAGGCCTGTGATGTTTATCCAGCGCGTCGAGGTCACATTCGAAGTGTTTACAGCTATAGAATTCAGTGCCAAGGCGCTTGTTCCGTACCTGACAGTCGAATTCGCAAGCTCGTGTGTGGTCCAATTTATCAGTGCGCCTGTGTCATTTATCCTTGTGGCGGTCACGGAACTTATGTACGGAGCTATGTTCACAGTGGTGAAGCTGAAAGGCGCACCTTGGGCCGTGGTTGAGGTGTTGCAGTTGCCAGCCAGATCACATGAGGTCGCATTCCAGTAGTATATAACCCCCTCAAGCAGGTTTGATAGGTTCAGAACATGGATGCTTGATTGAGTAGTATTGTAGCTGAAATTGCTTAACACAGCGGCGCTGGTATTGAATATCACCGTGGTATTCGAGCCAGAACTTAAGAAGTTTTCAGAAGTGTTCCATAGAATTATGGCGCTGTGCTCTCCCAAGGAGGTGTTTTTAAAATCAGAAAAAGTTGGGGGAGTGTTGTCCACGGTTATCCCGCTTACCTTTACCGTGTCTGTATTGGTTCCTCCGTCTGTGGCCACTACTTTTATGATGACACTTTGACTGTTGTAGAGACCGGAATTCCAGTTGCAGCTATAGTAGCCGTTGACTAGCGAGGCGGTGCAGGCCGTGGTATATGCAGCATCGTCCGTGGAATTGGAAAAGGTCACAGTTGTGGGCGTGAAACCAGACACCGTCACATTGAGTATCACAGAGGCGTTTATGTACGCGTTTGAAGAGGGATTATTGAAGGTTGTCGTGGCTACTACTGTAAGGGACAGTAGCATTAACAATAGCGAAATTCTCTTCAAAATTTCCACCAAACTAACTACGAAATCAGACTTAAAAGCCTTTTGGAAGGCCGAAAATCGCTATAGAGATACATTTAAATTGGGTCAAGGAGTATTATGATAGGTGACGCACTTGCCAGTTACTGGTAAGATAGAGAAGATTAAACTCAAGAATTTCAAGTCTTTCAAAAACGCAGTCATACCGCTCTCCCATGGTTACACAACAATAGTCGGTCCTAATGGCTCAGGAAAGTCGAACATAGTTGACGGCCTCTGCTTTGCCATAGGCACCACCTCTATGAGGAACCTGAGGGCAGACAAGCTGGTGGATCTGGTGAATCACGATTCAGAAGGCTCCGAGGCTGAAGTTGAACTGTTAATCAAGGATCACGAGGGAAAGAGCCAGGTGGTCTCTAGGACCATAGATAGGCAGGGCACATCTGTTTTTAGATTGAACGATCGAAGAACCACAAAGTTTCACATAGACGAGATGCTGGGCATGATAAACGTCCATTCCTCTGGCCACAATATAATCATGCAGGGCGATGTTAACCGACTTATAAAAATGAGCCCTGAGCAGAGAAGGCAGATAATAGACGAGGTCTCTGGGATTTTGGAGTTCGAGCAGAAAAAGGAGGAGTCTCTCAAGGAGCTGGCAAAGGTAGAGGAAAAGCTTAAGGAAGCCACAATTATTCTTAACGAAAGAAGCAATTATCTAAAGCAGCTGGAGAAGGAGAAGCTTGAGGCTGAAGTTTACCTAGATCTGAAGAATAACCAGAAGACCTACTTAGGAACCCTTGCAAAGAAGGAGCTCGAATCAATAGAGAAGAGCTACACAAAATCACTGGATTTCCTTACAAAGGGCAAGGATAAACTTGCAAAGTTAGAAACCGAAAAAACTGAGTCCCAGCAGAGAATCAGGGAGACATCAAGGAAATATGAAGATATTAACAGGGAGATATTTGAGGCGTCCGCAAAAAAGCAGGAATCAGCGCAGAAGGAGATAGCAGAGGTTAAGACACAGATCGCCACATTGGAAGAAAAGGTTAGCAATTACAGAGAGAACATAGAAAAGGCCAGAAAGCGAAGGGACGAAAGCAGCAAGAGGATGTCCAATCTAGCTTTGGATGTAAGGGCAAAGGAGGACACGATAAAAGATTTGGTTGAGGAAGAGGAGAAGGCAAAAAAGGAAGTTCAGAGGATAGAAAGGGAGCTCGGTGTTAAGAGTGCTTCGAGTTCTGAGATATCTAAACTTTATACTGAATTGGAAGAGAAGAATAGACAGGTCGATGAGAAAAGGGAAAGACTATATGAAGTTTATACAGATATCAAGACCATAAACGAAACATTGAACGGCAAAAGAGGTCTCATCGAAAGACTGAACAGTGAGATAAAAAGAACAGAGGAAAAGAACAAAGTAATGCGAACTAAGTTTGGCGCATTGGAGATAGCTTTGGAATCGTTTGATAGGATAGAAAATGAGATATTAAGCATGCCTGTCCCACAGAACCTGGCCGATATAATAGGCAGGATAAAGACTGAGCTGTCTTCGGCCAAGAGCGTCCTGAAGGAATTAAGGAACACGATATTTGACTTGTCACCAGCAGCCAAAGAACAGGAGATCCAGGCCATATTAAATGAGGCCAATGCACTTGATATCCTGCTGACGGAGAAGAAGTCCGTGTCTGACAAGGTCAATGTTGAACTGACGAAGCTGAATACTGACAGATTATCTATAAAGAAGAGGTTCTCAGAGATAGGGGTTGAAGAGAAGCCACTGAATCTGAAGAAGGACGAGGAAAGGCTTCATAAAGCCAGGGATAAGGCCACCAATGTCTTGATCAGAAGATTATCGCTGAGAAACGAGGTAGACCAGATCCTGTCTTCCAAGAAGACAGAGCTTGAGAAGGAAGTAAAAGAATCGGAATCGGAAGTCACTGCTTTGGACAAGGAAAGGTCCAAAATAACAGAACAGAGGGACTCCTTCTTGCGTGTCTTAAAGGAAAAAGAGGCGAAGGCCAAGGAAATCTCTGATTCTGCCTCAGAACTGTTTGAGAACAAGAAGGTTCTAGAAAGAGAGCGAGACCAATTAGAAGACAGATTGTCTGAATGCACAAAGGAGCTTGACACACTGAAGTATGAGATGAAGGACCACGAAATAAACAAGGCAAGGCATGAGGTAAAGTTCAACGAACTGAAGCAAGAGGTGCAGAAGTACCAGGACGTCGTTCCTATAGACATGTCTTTTATTGATTTGAAGTCAAAGATAGCTGAAACAGAGAAACAGCTGATTAACATAGGAAACGTGAACATGAAGGCCATCCAGATGTATGACGATTATGCAAAGGAGATCTCTGAGATTGAAAGAAAGAGCGACAAACTGGATGAGGAGAGGACGAGCATTGTCAATCTTATTGCGGAAGTGGAGCAGAAGAAGCTCAAGGCGTTTACAGAGGCATTTGATATCATAAACAAGCACTTTGACAAGTATTTCCGGGAGCTATACACTGAGGAGGGTTCCACTGCCACGATAAAGCTGGAGGACCCGAACGACCCGCTGAACTCCGGTCTTGTCTTGGAAGCAAAGCCAAGAGGCAAGGATCTAAGGAATATAGACCAGCTGAGCGGTGGAGAAAAAACGCTTACTGCACTGGCGTTCCTGTTCGCTATCCAGACGTTCAAGCCCTCGCCTTTCTATATACTGGACGAGATAGACGCCGCACTGGACAAGGAGAACTCTGAACGATTAGCGAGAATGATAAAGAAGAACTCAAAAGAACTGCAGTTCATACTGGTTACTCACAACCCTTCTGTGATAAGACTATCTGACCAGATAATTGGAGTACACATGGGTAAGGATGGCTCTTCCTTTGTGCAAGTAGACCTTAAAGACTACCAAGCACCAGAGCAAACAACTATTTCTGCCTAAACCTTTCCCTGTTGCAAGAAACTAATAGCTGTATGCAAGGACACGCCAAACACTTGCGTCAGAATGAACACGCTGAACAGCCAGATTAGCAGCACCAATCCCCTGTCTTTTACGTATTGCCAGTGCTTGTCAGGCTTGTCCAGATCAGCGACCATGTGCGAGAAATAGCCGAAGAAGAACGCCCCAATGAGAGTGTTCTGGGGGAATAGCAGCGTTATTATTAGTGGTATAACAAATCCGTGGAGTATGACACTGCCCGCAGAGTGCTTGTATTTCAGCTTCCATTCTGGATCTAGATCAGGGATAAGCGCGCCGAACATGCCCGCCGTCACTATAAGCTCCCAGCGGGCAGTGGGACTGAAAATGAATATGTACAGTATTGCGAAGATTACGCCTATTATGAAATGTCTTACGTAGGTCTCAGGCCTCATATGCGACATGATAGAATTAGGATTAGTCACTTATTAAACTTTGAGCTCCGTCACTGAATTCAGCATCCTGGCCTATTCTAGATTCGGTAGCGCCCAACTCCGACTTGTATTTTGATTGCTTTCTCTTGTCGTACGGTATTTCAGAAGGACTGCTTAATATCTCGAAAACCAGCTGTGCGACTCGCATTCCTGGATAAACCTTTACTGGTACTTTTCCAATGTTTGTTATCTCCAATGTAATATGGCCTTCAAAGCCAGGGTCTACCCAGCCTGCTGTCGAATGCACAACCAAGCCCAATCGTCCTAGAGAGCTCCTGCCCTCCAGTTTTGCTCCCAAGTCATAAGGAAGTCGTATCTTTTCCAAAGTAGAACCGAGGATGAAATCGTGCGGATGTATGATGAATGGCTTTGTTCCGATATACAAATCAGTGTATTCATGCTGTTCAATCCTGACGCCCTGTCTTGTTTCCTGGGTGTACTTAAGCTTGTCGTCAAAGTTCATCGGGTCTATCACTGAGTGGTCAGAATACTTGAATACCCTAATTCGATCTCCAAGCCTTAAGTCCAAAGAAGCAGGTCCTACTTGCGTATCCAGATTCTCTATAGGCTCGACCTTCAGATCTCCCTTCTTAAGTCTAGCTTTGATGTCCCTGTCAGAAAGAATTACCATATGCAGTTACTATACATGATTAAGTATAAAAAGTTATTACTAAAGAATGAGTTTTTTGCCTTTGTGTTGTATTACGATCTCTTTGTTTGCAATAACTTTCCCTATAGTTTCGGCGTTCTTTAGTTTATTCAAGACTTGCTCTGAGTCCTGCTTGTCCACGACCAGAGCAAAGCCCCATCCCATATTAAATGTCTTGAACATCTCCTTTTCTTCCACATTGCCTGACTTTTGGATCAGATCAAATATTGGCTGCGGGGAGAAATTGTTGAACTCAAAACCGTGCCCCATCTTTAGGAACTTCAGATAAGCGTCCCCTGTTATGTTTATGGCGGCATGGATATCAAACTCTTTCATTATCATGAGAGTATCCTTAACATAGATTGTTGTTGGCTCCAGCGCCTCAAATATTAATTCCCTGTCAAAACCGTCTGGCTTTGCAAAGGCCTCGTACTTTCCTCCCCAATTTGTAAACAGCGCCTTTCTAAGCAGGGAAAGACCATTGCTGTGTATGCCAGAGCTTCTGAGTCCAATGACTACATCGCCCACCCCTGTCTTTTTCCCGTCTATGAGCTTTTCTTTGTCTACCTCTCCCACGCAATCGCAGTTTATGTGGTATTCAGCGTTCAGGAGGCTTGGAACGTCCGCCACTTCTCCACCAACTATAGGACAATTAGACTGCCTTGCCCCATCGCTTAATCCTTTTTGGAGTTCATATAATAATTCTGGAGTGGACTTCTTTATATCTATTGCATCTGTCAGAGCTATAGGTTCTGCCCCGCATCTTATACAGTCATTTACAACCATGGCAATAGCATCTATGCCTATGGTATCATGTTTATTAGCGAGTTGAGAAAGGAGTACTTTTGTTCCTATCCCGTCTGTGGTTTTTACGTGATATTTTCCATTATCGCTTATTGGATAAAGAGTATTGAAGGGGGTTTCTATAATTTTTCCGTATTTGCTCAGAGAATAGGTGGATTTCAGTTCCTCAAGGTGGCTTTTGGCTTTTTCCCTCTGTTTCCTATCCACGCCAGAATCAGCGTAGGTTAGACCTGCCATGTTGTTTTCCTACCAGTAAGTTTTTCATACGCGTCTACATACTTTCTGACAGTGTTTTTTATGACTTCATCTGGCAATGCTGGTGCAGGCGGTTGCTTGTTCCAACCAATGCTCTTTAGATAGTCCCTGACATACTGCTTGTCAAAGGATTTCTGGGCCCTGCCTGGTGAATAGTCATCCATTGGCCAGAATCTCGAAGAATCAGGAGTAAGCAGCTCGTCTATGAGGACAACCTCGTCATCCACAACACCAAACTCAAACTTTGTGTCTGCTATTATAATGCCACTTTTCTCTGCAATCTTTGCTGCATTCTCGTAGATCCTTATGCTGGACTCTCTGAGCTGTTCGGCGACATCTTCCCCAAGCAGATCTCCTACATCCTTTATTGTAATGGGCATGTCATGGCCGACTTCAGCCTTTGTGGTGGGTGTGAATATAGGCTCTTGAAGCCTGTCAGACTCCTTTAATCCGGGCGGCAGTCTTACGCCACATATGTCTTCTCCCTTCTTGTATGATTCCCAGCCAGAGCCTGCTAGATAGCCCCTGACCACGCACTCCACCTTGAGAGGATTGGCCTTTTTGACTATCATGCTCCTGTTTTCAAGCTCCTTAAACCTCCTGGCTTCTTCTGGGAATTTTCTAAAATCAGAGGTGATCACGTGGTTTTTTATGACATTCTTTATTTTCTCAAACCAGAAGGCTGAGAGTCCGTTTAGTACAAAGCCCTTGTAGGGGATCGGATCTGGCAACACCACATCGAAAGCGGAAAGCCTGTCAGTAGTGACCATCAGCAGTTTGTCGCCTAGGTCGTAGGTGTCTCTAACCTTTCCTCTTGACATTAACTTCAATTGCAGGTTCGTTTGACTTATAGTTTGCATTTTTACCCCACTTCTTCAGTATTTTATCGGTCTTTTCCACTGAAAGACCGACATAATTCTCATAATTAAACAGGTTTTCCAGTTCTACAGCAGACAGATGCTTCATCACATCACTGTTCTTTTTGAGGATGTCCCTGAGATGCTTGTCCTGTTCTAGCGCCTCCATTGAGGCCGTTCTCAGGATCTCATGCGCATCCTGCCTTCCCATCCCATTCTCTGTCAGCTTTGTTATTACGGCCTCGGCCATTATCGTGCCTTTGGACATTTCAAGATTTTTCTTCATGTTCTTCGGGAAAACCACAATGCCGCTCAATATCTTGTTCATTCTAGTTAAAACCTCGTCTGTGAGAATAAACACGGTGGGCAATAGGGACCTTTCAGCAGCAGAATTTGTCAAGTCTCTTTCATGCTCTAAAGCAATATTTTCTATAACCGGAGTTAGGCAGGACCTTATTACCCTGACATTGGAGCATACATTCTCGCAGTCTATAGGGTTCTTCTTCTGGGCCATTGTGGACGAACCCACCTGCTTTGAACCGAAAGGCTCGCTTACCTCTCCAATCTCACTTCTTTGAAGGTTTCTTATCTCTCTTGCGATCTGGTCCACAGTCGAGGCTAATATAACTATATCAGATACGATCCTAGCCAGATGCTCCCTTGGAACGGTCTGCATAGTTATGTCAGAGGCAGTTATATTCAGCTTCTTCATTATCCTGCTTTCAAGCTCCTCTCCGACGCCCAGATTTTGCTGAGCAGAATAGTTGCCGACAGCGCCCGAGAACTTTCCCTGGATGTATTTGGAATCTTCCTTCAATCTAAGTATGTCTTCACCGAGCTTGTCAGAATAATTGGCAAATTTGAAACCAAGAGTTATCGGAACAGCATGCTGACCATGAGTTCTTCCTATCATCACCTGCTTCTTGTGTTTTTCAGCTATGCTTAGACAGGTAGCTAGCAGCGTTTCCGATTTCTTGATAATCAGATTCATAGCTTCTTTTATCTGAAGCGCGGTTGCTGTATCCTGTATATCATAACTAGTAGCAGTCAGATGGACATACTTTCCAGATTCTCCAGATACCTCTGTCAATGCCTTTGCAATCGCCATCACGTCGTGCTTTATTTCAGCCTCTATCTCCTTGACTCGCTCAAGTTTCACGTCCTTGGTGTTCGCCTTCTTTTTTACCTCAACTGCAGCCTCTTTTGGAACCTTTCCTAGATCAGCTAAAGCTTCAACAAGAGCGGCCTCAACTAATAGCATTTTCTCAAGCTTCTTCTCTTCCTCAAAGATGCTCCTCATCTCCGGAGTGCCATATCTAAAATCTATAGGATGTATTGCCATTATTTCTTCTCCATTTTCTCAACATAAACAGACGGGCCCAGGTCCATCAAATTCTTGGATTTATTATGGACCATATCTTCAAGCTCTTTCTTGTGCTTTCGAACAGCTTCCCTAACCTCAGGGTATTTTGACCCCAGGATTTCAGCAGCCAATATGCCAGCATTCTCTGCCCTGTTTATCCCCACAGTCGCTACTGGTATACCGTTTGGCATCTGCACTATTGACAGCAGAGAGTCGTGGCCACCAAGGTCCTTTGTTTGTATGGGAACGCCAATCACAGGCAGCGAAGAAAACGAAGCCAGCATGCCGGGTAGATGGGCAGAGCCGCCTGCTCCTGCTATTATCACTTCCAATCCTCTAGACTCGGCTTCACTGCCATAACTAGTCAGCTTTTTGGGTGTTCTATGGGCAGACACTATGTCAACCTCATAATATAAGCCCATTTTCTTCTCGTTCTCACTGAACCTGGTAAAACCAAACTTTTCAAGAATCTTGCAAGCACTATGCATCACAGGCAGATCAGAGTCGCTGCCCATTACAATGCCAACTACAGGATGCGGCTTTGTCATAAAGGTTCCAACCTCAAAAGGCTTCTGGCTGTTTCAGCCCTAGATATCAACAAATCAGTATCCTTTTTGCCTTCAACATCAACAACAGTGAGGTGACCCATCTTCCTTTTCGGCCTTACCTCTTTCTTCCCGTACATATGTAAATAGACCCCAGGAATAGATAAAGCTTCTGTTACCCCATCTATTTTATACCTTCCCTCAAAGCCAGGCTGCCCTAGTATGTTCTTCATGACCACGTGCGACCTCAGGGAAGCGTCTCCGAGAGGCAAGCCTAGAATGGCTCGGATATGCTGCTCGAACTGCGACGTGTATGATGCCTCTATTGAATAATGGCCAGAATTGTGCACTCTCGGGGCAATTTCATTCACTCTTATTCCGCTGTGCTCTGCAAACATCTCTATGCCAAACACACCCGCGCCTTTCAGGACTTTGAGAGTTCTTTCTGCGATTTTTCTGGCTTGCGACTGCGTCTTTTCATCGATTCTGGCAGGCACTATTGTCTTGTCAAGTATACTGTCCGTGTGTATATTCTCGCCGACAGGATAAGAGCTTACTTTACCGTGCGTATTTCTCGCTGCTATTACAGAAACCTCTTTGTCAAAGGGTACGTATTCTTCCAGCATTAGTTCTCTGCCCTTGAATTTATTAAAAGCAGGCTCGACATCCTTGACGCTTTGTAAGAAATAGTTTCCCCGTCCATCGTAAGAGTCCTTTGTGGCCTTCAGAAAGGCTGGAAAGGTAAAATCATCATGCAGGGCGTGCATTAAATCGTCAAGACTTTCCACTTTAGAGAAGTTTGGCACTGGGATCTTGTTGTTTCTAAGGAACTCTTTCTGCTTTAGCTTGTCTTGTATGACTTCCAGAGTTTCAGGAGATGGGTTCACTATAGTTCCAAGCTCTTCCAATTCCTTAAGGACTCGGCTGTTTCCTAGCTCTATCTCATAAGTGATTACATCAGATCTCTCAGCCAACTGCCTTATTGCAGATTCGTCCTTGAAGTCTGCCACAATCTGGTCGTCGGCCACTCCATAGGCCGGGCATTCCGGAGTTGGATCTAAGACTATGGTACCAAAGCCCATCCTCTTCGCGGCCTGGGAGAGCATCTTCCCGAGCTGCCCACCGCCTAAGATTCCTATTGTCAAAGTATCAGTCAAAGTTTTCCCTCACATAATCGACAGCGTTCCTAAATACCTTAAGGCCTAGGCCGCCTTCTGTTTTTTCTCTTACCCAGCGGGGATTGTTAGTTAGATGGTTGTAGGCTTCAGGATGCGGCATTAAGCCGAATATTCTTCCGGTCTTGTCGCAGACAGCAGCTATATCATTGACAGAACCATTCGGGTTTAGGGGATACTTGCCGTTTGCCCTTCCGCCATTGCCATCAGAATACCAGGCGACTATCTGCCCATTCTTTTCCAACTGCTTCATCACAGAGTTATCTCTGGTTATGAACTTCCCTTCTCCATGCCTTACTGGCAAACTTATACTTTCCATGCCCTTGAAGAAGACACAAGGCGAGTTAGGATTAACTCTAAGACCTACCCACCTATCTTCAAACCTTCCAGAATCATTGAATGTTAGAGTCACCTGTTCCTCTTCCTTTGGCTCTGGCAAGAGGGGATATCTGACAAGCGCCTGGAAGCCGTTGCATATGCCGATTATGAGCTTCTCCTCTCTGATGAATTCCTGAATTTGATCATGAATATTGGCTTTCATCTTATTGGCCAAGACTTTTCCAGAGCCCAGGTCGTCGCCGAAAGAGAAGCCACCAGGTATTGCCAGAACATGATAGTCTTCCAATCTTTTCTCCTTGCTTATGAGCTGGTTTATATGCACCCTTTCTGTAGTCGCGCCTGCTGTCTTGAAAGCGAATTCTGTCTCATAGTCGCAGTTAATCCCATAACCAGTAAGTATCAAAGCTTTTACCATATGTTCACCAGAAGTTTTTGAACGTTTCCTTCCAAGCGTTCTTTAACACTGAAACATCCTCATCAATGATTCCCTTTAGTACAAATCTGCTATCGTTTCTTACCTTTCCTATCTCAGATATTAATATACCTTTAATTAATGATTCAAACTTTGCCTTATTTTCCAGCTTTACAGTGACCAAGAACCTGCTCGGGCTTTCAGAGTATAATATCCTCTGCCTGTCCTTGACATCCGTCTTCACTTTCTCTAGTTCTACTTCGATCCCCAAATCCCCGCCAAAAGCTATCTCAGCCAAAGCGACCCCCAGGCCACCCTTATAGATGCCGTGGCATGAAGCAAGCAACCCGCTTTCGATGGTCTGGTTGATGCCTTTGTAAGTCTCATAAGCAGTCTTCTTGTCGACTTTGGGAACATTCTTCCCGACATGGCCGAGCATTTCATAATATTCTGATCCCCCAAGCTCGTCCCTAGTGGCACCCACCAAGTAGATTAGGTCGCCCGGATTCTTTACTTCCATTGTAACGCACTTTTTAACATCCCTGACTTTGGATACTGCAGTGAATTGCAAGGCTGGAAGTCCAGATATCCTATGACTCTTACCTTCTGAGTCTTGAAGGTTCCCATCTATGAACATGCTGTCTTTTCCAGAGACGCAGGGGGTCTTGAAGTAAGTTGTGTAATCATAGAGCGCCTTGTTTGCCCTGACAAGCTGAGCAGCCTTGAGCTTTCCGTCCGGATTCTTGCTTGCGTCGTAGATCGGGCTTGGCCAGCAGAAATTGTCATTCAAGCAGATATGGTCTAGAGATCCCCCAACAGCTAAAACCCTTCTTATTGCCTCATCCAATACACAGGCTGTCATGTGGTATGTGTCTATCTCGCTATACTTTGGATTTATTGCTGCTGCGACTGCTAGGCCTTCATCCGAACCAAGGATTGGTCTTAATACCGCAGCATCATTGATAGTATCGTTATGCTTTCCTGAAAACATCTTTATTGCAGAGCCGCCCTGCACTTCATGGTCATACTGTCTCTGGATCCACTCGTTACTGGCTATGTTTATCCTGGAAAGCATCTTCTTTAAAGTGTCAGTGTAATTTGATTCATAGAGCTTTGGTTCTTCTTCAGTCTTAGGAGTCCACTCTGCCTCCAAATGCAACTGTGGGAATCCCCCGTGCAGGAACTTCATGTCAACATAAGCCACTGTTTTCCCATTGTGGAAGGCGTGGAATTTCCCAGAGTTCTTAAATTCACCTAAGAAACTTAGCTCAACATCGTGTTTTGATGCGACTCTATTCAGTTCGGCTATCTTTTTCGGGTCGACGGCTATGGTCATTCGCTCCTGAGATTCTGACACCATTATCTCCCAAGGGTCGAGACCAGCGTACTTTAGAGGAACCCTATCTAGATGTATTTCACAACCATTGGACATCGTTGCCATTTCTCCTACAGAAGAGGAAAGGCCGCCTGCACCATTGTCTGTGATTGCATTGTACAAACCTAAATCTCTGGCTTCAATCAAGAAATCTTGCATCTTTTTCTGGGTGAACGGGTCTCCTATCTGAACATGGCCGGCTGTTATCCATACCCCATACTCCAGAGAAGATTCTGTAGCTCCATGTATGCCATCCTTGCCAACTCTGCCGCCAACCATGACGATCAAGTCATTATTGTTCACCTTCTTTGTATGAGAAGGTTCGCCGTTTACCTTTGCTGGCATTAGTCCGATAGCGGCCACATAGACCAAGGGTTTTCCTACCCAGCAGTTATCAAAGAAGGTCAAGCCATAAACAGTGGGTATTCCGCTCTTGTTGCCCCCATCCTTTACTCCTTCCACTATCCCTTCTAGAAGTCGCCTTGGTTGCATTCTTGGCTTTAGATTGCCGTCGTAAAAAGGATCCCCTGTGCAGAAGCCATACATTCCGGCTATCACTTTCGAGCCTTTTCCTGTGCCTAGCGGATCCCTATATACGCCGACAATACCAGTTATTGCTCCGCCGTATGGATCTAGGGCAGAGGGGGAATTGTGCGTCTCGCATTTGACACAATAATACCAGTTGTCATTGAACCTGACCACGCCAGAGTTGTCCCAGAAGGTGGAGACTATCCAGTTTCTATCCTTTTCAATCTCCTTTGTGGATCTCTTTATGTATGTCTCAAACAAGCTGTCTATGTCTTCTGTCTTGCCATTTTCGCTGTATCTTATCAGGCCATTGAATATCCTATGCTTGCAGTGCTCGCTCTGGGTCTGGGCAATCATCTCCAGCTCCACATCTGTGGGCTTTTCTGTTAATCCGACCTTAGTTCTCTGCAAAGCTGTCTCTTTCCTAGAATAGTAGTCCTTTACTGTGCGCATGTCCCCCAAGTCAAGCGCCAGTGACCTGGTTTTGCTCAGGTTTTGTAGGTCCTGGTCAGAGACGTTTAGGTCAAAGGTTTTCACAGCCGGTTGGTGCGGTATTTTTACCTTTGGGACTATCACTTCTGGGCCATTCTGCTGCCAGGTTTTGTGATCTATGACCTTGAAATACTCGACCATCTCATTTGCTAGTACGCCTTTAGCAATGCGCTCTGCCTCTTCCTTTGAACTGCCCTTTATGTGGTAGGCCCTAGAATAATAGACAGATTCGCCTGACTTCAATCTTATCTTCAAGAGATCCTGGAGCGCCTGAACAGCTGTCTCTCCGACATTATCTTTTACGCCTGGAAGAAAGCCCACTTCCACTGCATAGTCAAACTCGTCAGAAAGAGGTTCAAAAGAGGCTACCTGGGTTATTGGATTGATAAAAACATGATTCTTGCCTATCTCAAAGACTTCTTCTGGCAAGTCTGCATCTATTGTGTAGACATCTATGACCTTTACAGAAGACACTGGTATTTTCAGATGGTTGTTGATCTTCCGCTTGATTCTGTCTCCCCTAGCATCGAAGAAACCGTCTTTGAAGCCTACCTCTAGCCTCCGCACCATGTGATTATTACGAGGCTAAATTATAAATAACCGTAGGAAAGAGAGTAGGTGGGCAAACCTCTATCGCTCTAAATATAGTTCATTTTTAGTTAGATCAATATGTAGGGTGAATTTATTATCTCTTAAAAAATCCAAACCTATAATAGACGGCACGGCTTGTGATATCCTTAAGGCACGTTCATCGCGTATAGCTGATTTACTTATTCCTATTTGATCAAAATGTACATTTTCGGTTTTTTCTTCAACTGTTCTCATTGAGAAGGTTATATCTGTCATATATTTTAATTCAATTGCAGAGCCTCCTAATCCATAATGGTGCCCACCACTAGGTAAGTTGCTTACCGGTATTTGCATTTTTAATGCATCACCTTCGCTTATAACTGTAACTGGGCTACCAGTATCTATTATTGCTTTGATAAATCCCAAGTGTTTTTTACCATGTGAAACTCTAATTATATTTGTACTTATTTGCTCTTTTTCTAAATAGAGCGGTATTTTCATTATCTCACTAGAGAATTAGAATTTTACCTTTTTCTAATATAAATTCGATTAAGGTATTAGATGCGTCAATACCTCTTTTACTTAATTTTGATAAAAGTTCTTCTAAATTATTTGCGTGTTCAATTATAGACCTATCCTTAACTGCGATAAATTCATTTTTGTATCTAATTTGTAGATCTGTATAGTTTTTCCTAAACCAACTATTATCAATCTCTAACTGTTGTAATACCTGCATTTCTCCTGCCATAGAAGACCTCCGTATTAAATCATGAAAACAAGCTTTATAAAGGTTAGTTTACGCTCGAGGGTTAATAGAAGAGTAGGTGGGCATATCCTCCCTTTTGTATATGATGGCATTCTACTAAGCCCGCGCTATGGCGGTTGCACCAGGACGAGCCGTTTCATCCGATAGACCCACTCCGTTTCCATCATAGATACGGGTTTTCTCGGTATCGTTTCTGTTCTCATCCAGGCTCTCACAAGCCAGTTTAAGTCAACCATTTCTGGTTGGGTGGGGAGAAATTCCTCAGTCACCGTTTGACCGGTTAACCGAAGGCCATCGGCCACCTACTCGCTTTTATATTGATTAAGACCCTTTATATAATCATGCCATTATTCAGTTTCAGGAGAAGGAAGCCAGTACAATTACCAAGACCGGTTTCTACCAAGCCACAGCTTCCTCCAGTAAAAGAGATACAGCATTTAGAACACTGGGCAGAGGAACTGCACAATGCCGCCAAGCAGAAGGAAGAGGCAAAGATGCGGCTGAGATTGACTGCGAAACCAGGGGCAGATTCTAACAAGCTGGACCTGTTAAACAGGGAAGTCGAAGGCAGGAGAAGGGACATAGGAAGGATAACTGGGCCGCTAGTTAAGGACATGTTCGCAGCTATGAAGGATGTGCCCTTAAGCCCTTCAGAAAAAGAAACAGTGATTAAACAGACATTAGAGGACATCAAACTCGGAGTTCATATTCGAGAGGCTTATCCAAGGAACCTTAACGGATTTTTAGCACTTAAGAAAAAGCAAGGAAAATAAATATGGTCAAAAGAATTCTACCGCAAATTAGGAGAGCGCTTGGAAGACAGGAAGAGCTTAAAATTAGACAAGCAATGGCAGAAGAAGCTTTAGGAAATCTTTTGAAGAAGAATAGAACCCCCTCTAAACTATTTGAAACCCTTACTGGAGTTAAACCAAAGGAGAGAGTTTATATGTCAACTAATAGGGGTTCTCTAGTATTTTCTCTAGGTTGGGGAGATTATGAACGGATTTCATCAGCAACAGGTATGATAAAAGATTTTGTAGGATTTACTCCTTATAATAGCAACTTAAAAATACCGAGAGAATTGCAACGTAGAATTGCTTTTCTAAATAGAGATATATCAACAATAGAAAAATCTTGGGCTAGTGACATATCTCACGAGCGCTTTCACACTACTGTTCCAGAGAGATATAGATCTTGGAAAGAACAGATTCAAGAAAATATCTTAGGAGAATTGGGGGCTACTGTATATGCAGGTGGTATAACTGCTCAAGAATATGAATTATCAGAGGAGGATAAAAAAAGAATAGAGAAAACCGTACCAAGACGAGAATTAAAAGAATTTGATAATAAAACTCAAAAAGAATTTCAAAAAAGAGTCCAACTTGTCTCACGTCTACTCAAAGCAGGAGTTCCTCCCAAAGTGTTAGCGGGCTTTATAGCAACTTCGAATTGGAATGATCTACCCAAGACTTTAAAGAGAATGTTTGATGTATAGCTTCCGCTAGGCTTCTGAAAACAAAACAATTTTTGATTAAACTTTTAGAAAAAGTTTATTGGTTGGTCAGAAGTTGTAGCCGGTTAGTGAACATACCTTATAAAAACCTCAAGCTTTTAGTGGACGCGGACTGAAAGCCTCGCCGAAGCTAGGCTCGTACATCCCGTCTCTATCAACGCCATGTTCTATGGCGGCTTTCGGAGATCTCTAACCCTTGCGGGCAAAGACCTCATGAGTATCTCTTTTTAAGGAACGCTTCGGGCTTAAGATGCCTTCAGCCCTTATCGCTCTGCGGCGTAGCTGCTCGGCCTGCCTTGTCAGACAACCGATAGACCAGAGGCCGCGATTCACCGTTCCTCTCGTACTTGATGAACCTTCCTCTCAGATACTCAACAATCCTTGTAGGTGCCACCGTACTGTCTCGCGACGTACTGAACCCAGCTAGCGTGCGTCTTTAACGGGCGAGCAGCCCTACCCTTGGTGGCTACTGCACCACCAGGATGACACGTGCCGACAGCGGGGAAGCAAACCGCGGGGTCGATGTGAACTCTTGCCCGCGACAGCTCCGTTACCCCCAGGGTAACTTTTCTATCAGATTGGGGCCCCACCAAAGGGCCTCCAAGGTTCTCTAGGCCAAACTTTCGTTGCTGCACTCCTCTCTGTACGGAGTACAGTCAGGCCAGCATTTGTCCTTCACTCTCTATGATCGGTTTCTGACCGATCGGAGCTGACCATTGGGTACCCCTGATATCTTTTCAGGGGTGTACCGCCCCAGTCAAACAGTCCACCTATAGCTGTCCTCTTCCGAGTAAAGCGTACGTAAACAAACAGGTGGTGTTACATTGTCGACTCCGTCCCTCCCGAAGAAGGGACTTCGAAGTCTCCCACCTACGCTATGTACCTATTCACATACACTAACAACAGGCTACTGTAAAGCTCCATGGGGTCTTCGCGCCCCACAAGGATTTACCAGCATATTCACTGGTTAGTGTGTTCACCGGATACCCCCCAGGGACAGTGGGCCAGTCGTTACATCATTCATGCAAGTCGCCTATTAAGCGACGAGGTATTACGCTCAATTATGTTACACTTGTTCTCTATTGTTGTGGTGGGTCTGCATTTCTGCAAACCTCTTCATGTCGCCATGAAGTTCGGACTATATCTTCGCTTCCGCGTCCAACGTATAGTCTCTGAGGGCGCTCAAGTGAGCTTCCCTGCTGATTGTCTGCACCAAAGCATTTTCACCTTTCGGTAGCTTTGGATACTCAGAGTTCCCAGCATATAGTTGGATTTTGATAAGGCAGCCGTAATGTTCTACCTTAAGAGCCTCAGAGTTAGGCCCGCTCTTCGCCAGCGCTTATTCCCCTTGAACGGGGCTTTCACGTACTGGTAGTGAGCAGATGTCAGCCTCAGTACTTACCTTTACAGGCTTGCTGAGACTTGTGTTTTTGATAAACAGTCGCTGACCCCTTGTCACTGCGACCTCCTCTCCCTCTTGCGAGGGGAGCAGGCATCCCTTCTTCCGAAGTTACAGGACTATTTTGCCGAATTCCCTTGGGAGGTGTACTCCGCCACGCCTTAGCATTTTCTGCCAGGACACTTGTGCCAGATCTTGGTACGAGCTTGGAAAATCCCATTTCCACAATCGCTTTTCATGGACTCCAGCCCTTGCCCGAACATTGCTGCCATTCCAGGTGTCGCCCTCTTCTCTCCGTTACGGAACTCCAAGGACTTATTCCTGTTAGATGGAACGACGATTCCACTCAGGCTAGACCGAAGCATTACGATTATGGCTTGCGTTGCCGCTGGTATTTCCAAGGTTCCGGAATATTAACCGGATTCCCTTTCGTCTTAATCGTGTTACGATCAGACTTAGGATCGACTTACTCTCAGCTGACGAGCATTGCTGAGAAACCCTGGCCCTTTCGGCGGATCCGTTTCTCACGAATCTCTGCTGTTACTTACTGCAACATTTTCTTTTGTACGGGGTCCATTGGAGATTACCCCCCAACTTCTGTCCTCGCACAATGCCTTCCTACCTGTTCATTTTATGAACAATCGGGTCTCGGGAGCTAGCTTAGCCCCGTCAATCTTCGGCGCCCGAAATCTCGAAGGGTGAGCTGTTACGCATTCTTTAAAGGGTGGCTGCTTCTAAGCCTACCTTCCCTCTGTCTGTGACTTCGGACCTCCTTTCTTTTACACTTAGCTAGCATTTTGGGCCCTTAACCTGATTCTGGGTTGTTCCCCTCACGGATGTTAAGCTTACCCCAACACCCCGTCTCCCACCTTCTACGGAGATAATGTTTTCGGAGTTTGACAGAAAAACCGGAACTTTCGAACCTTAATTTTTCAATCAGTGCTCTACCACATTACCCTCCTCCAGTAGGGCTATCCTACGGGATAAATCGGAAGGAACCAGCTATTGCCAGGCTAGACTGGTCTTTCACCCCTACACCCAAGTCACCAAAGTAAATTGATCTTAACACTTGTTTCGGGCCTCCACCCGATTGAAATCGGGTTTCGCCCTGCTCAGGAGTAGTTCGCCATGGCTTCAGGTCTCAAAACTGTGACTAACTGCATTTTCATACAGCCCGCCTCACGATGTTGCGCGGATTCGCTTTCGCTCCGACTTCGCCCAAAGGGCTTAGCCTTGCCACAGCCTTGAACTCGTTGCACAGTGCTTCATGACCGAGGTTAGGACACCGCATGATCCAATGTCGTACCTTAGATCTCTCTAATTAACTTCCACTGGAATAGCTTGATTGCCCTAACACGTTTCACTGCTTGGTTTCAGACGCTTTTCACACCCTTCCAAGGGTTCTTTTCAACTTTCCCTCACGGTACTTTGCGCTATCGGACTTGACACGTATTTAGAGTTATGAGTTGGTACTCACGTCTTCAGACTGGAAATCAACCAGCCCTACTCCGGATACCTCCTAACATCTCCCTAGAACCGCCTACGGGGGTGTCACCCTGTAATCCGCACCTTTCCAGGTGCTTCGGCTAATTCTTGGGAGCAGAAAGAGGTCCGTACACCACATCTCCCCTATATCGCTACAGGGGATTCGGTTTGCATCTGTTCCGCCTTCGTTCGCCACTACTAACGGAATCGATCATTCTTTTTTCTCCACCCCTTACTAAGATGTTTCAATTCAGGGGGTTCGGCTTCCTTACGGAATAATTGGGACATCCCAGGTTCAAAGGCCGCATGCGCCTACCCTGGGCTTTTCGCAGCTTGCCACGTCCGTCATCCCCGGTCAAGCCAAGTCATCCACCAAACAGTTTTTAGTTTCAGCAGATATGTACACTAACCGACTACAACCTCATCGCTTTAACATGAAATTTTGGAATATGCAATTTTACTGCCGTCACATAAAGCTCGGCTCATACAGTAATCCAGCGATCACTGTACTCATACGCTTTGTTAATTGATGAACATAATATTCTTGATTAAACTTTTCATAAAAGTTTAAAGTGGACTCGCCGGGATTTGAACCCGGAGCCTTTCGCTTGCAAAGCGAACGATCTACCGTTGATCTACGAGCCCGGCGCTATCCAATTTATTGGATCGGATTTGTGTAAGTTGCCTAAGCGAAAAAGGAGGTGATCTAGCCGCAGGTTCCCCTACGGCTACCTTGTTCATGTTTTTCCACATATCGCTATGCGGCATGGACTATATCATCGTCCTCAGCAGCTGGCTTTTTCTCGGATGCCAAGAGTATATTTCTTCAACGAACTTCTTGTGGGAGTTCGCTCTGACGTAAAAACGCCAGAAATTAGGCTTAATCACACTAGGTCTGTGGGTCTTCCCACAAACTATTCCAAACGACTTAAGAAAACCCTTGACTTCTTCCAGATCTTTTTTGTTGTTCTGGCAGAAGTAGATATAAAATCTGGTCTTCTTGTCATTAGGAACACTACCTTCAGCATCAAAATAACCGCGAATGTAATCGCGCTTATCCTCATCGGTTTTTATCTCAAAACCGTCTAATGCCTTCTTCGAGAATTCCACAACATATAGCTGTCTATCCTTGCCCTCCTTGTAAGTCCAGGCCTTGTAGCCCAGTTTTCTTACAAGATTGGCAATGAATTCGACATACTCTCTTTCCTTTTGGGAAAGTCTGTATGTGTATTCCCGCTCAGTAGCGTCGTGTAATGCACCTATTATGTATGCTCTCGACATCAAGTCAACTCTGTTAGGCGCCCGGCGTGTAGTCTCTGAGGGGTTCCATTTCTGGAACTTCCCTGCGGATTGACCGCACCCATGGATTTTTACTCATAAATGAGTACCAATGGGATTCTCGGTGTTTCCCGCAAATAGCCAGGTTTTTCCTCACCATTACTGGTAAGGGTCACAACTTATTTATGACTTAGCCCATCTCAAAAAGCCTAGGTTCGACACATCCCAAAAGAACATGCCTCACCAAGACCTCTCTTGAGTGGCTTGACAGGCGGTGTGTGCAAGGAGCATGGACGTATTCACCGCATTATAGTGAAATGCGATTACTAGGGATTCCATTTTCACGAGGGTGAGTTTCAACCCTCGATCCAAACTTGGCTGAATTTTAAGAGATTGGCTTCTCCTTTCGGAGTTGCATCTCGTTGTGTTCAGCAATGTAGCCCGCGTGTAGCCCGGGAGATTCGGGGCATACGGACCTACCGTCGCCCACGCCTTCCTCTAGTTTAGCACTAGCGGTCTCAATAGAGTGCACCCGATCGAATAATCAGGTTTGCAACTATTGACGTGGGTCTCGCTCGTTGCCTGACTTAACAGGACATTTCACAACACGAGCTGACGATGGCCATGCACCGCCTCTCAGCTTGTCTAGTAAGCCCTTTAGACTGACCTTCATACTGCTGTCGCCCCCGGTAAGATGTCCGGCGTTGTATCCAATTAAACCGCAGCCTCCACCCCTTGTGGTGCTCCCCCGCCAATTCCTTTAAGTTTCAGCCTTGCGACCGTACTCCCCAGGCGGCAGACTTAACGGTTTCCCTTCGGCACCACCAAACGTCATGCGTGTGATGACACCTAGTCTGCATCATTTACTGCTAGGACTAACTGGGTATCTAATCCAGGTTGCTCCCCTAGCCTTCGCACCTCACCGTCGAGCGCGTTCTAATAAGACGCCTTCGCTACCGGTGGTCCTTTTAGGATTAAAACATTTAACCGCTACCCTAAAAGTACCTCTTATCTCTCCCGCCTCCAAGTTCAATAGTATCTCCAGCACTTCCCAAGGTTAAGCCTTGGGATTTCACCAGAGACTTGCTGAACCGGCTACGTGCGCTTTAAGCCCAATATTCGTGGGCACCACTTGGACTGTCTGTATTACCGCGGCGGCTGGCACAGATCTTACCCAGTCCTTATTCGCCATGCTGTTTACACATGGCAAAAGGTGGAAGATTAATCCTCCACCACTCAGAATCCCCTTGTCACGGTTTCCCGTATTGCAAAGTTTTCGCGTCTGCTGCACCCCGTAGGGCTAGAGGCCTTGTCTCAGTCCTCTTCTCCGGGCTCCAACTCCCATTGCCCGTACTGATTATTGGTTTGGTGAGCCGTTACCTCACCAACAGCCTAATCAGCCGCAGGCCCATCCTAAGGCGAAATTCATTTCGGAAAGGAGGCATTCCAGCGTCCCTTTCCTATCGCGTATTATCCTCAGTTTCCCGAGGTTATCCACGTCCTTAGGGTAGGTTGCCCACGTGTTACTGAGCCGTTCGCCTAGATTTCTCTAAGACTTGCATGACTTAGTCGGATTCTGATAGCAGTACCCTCCAGCAGGATCAACTGGAATTGAATTCTGTTTCATGGTCCTGTTCTAAATAGGTTCGCCTATAAAGAATATCCACAGAATTCTAAATGGTCGCATTTTTTAACTTTAATAGTAATTAGCTTAGGTATTGCACTTACACAAATCCAATCGGACTTGAAGGCGCTATCTTTCGAATCGCTCCATACTCAAGCCTTCATGAGTCATCTTCCCGACCCGAGGGTCAGGAATCCATGAATGTTAATTGATGAATATGAACATGGACGTAGCTCACTATCGCTACTTCCACTTCCAATCCTTGATGTATTTTCCGAGTTGTAATGTTGGTTTTAGACGATCACAGCGAATGGCTAGCGTCTGAAAAATCAGAGCCGGACAAGCTCCTCATAGCGTAATTATTATCGATTGAATCCTTTATAAAGGTATCGACATTTGATGTAAAATTAGCGCGGAGAATATCCCGTGCCCTTATAGAGTTTTCTTTTCCTTCTGGCCTCTTCCTCTCGCTTTTTCAACATGTCTTTTATGTCACTCATCTTGACATGTCCACCAGTTTGCTGTTGTGGAAGCTTTATTTCGCTTTCCTTTAATTTCTGAGCTATTTCTTCCAAACTGCCTTTCCTAGGGCGTTTAATTGCCATGATAGAATTAGTGCTTTAGTTATTTATATTCCCAGCCGTAGACGCCGTCAGCGCTCAGAGGGATCTTTATATCTAGTGTTTCAGTTGAGCCAGGGGTTACTGTCTTGCAGATCTTCCTGTTTACTACCAAAGTTGCAAGATCATAAATGTTAAGAGTGGTGCACCCTGTGGCTGATGCTCCGCCAGAGTTCACAAAGGTCGCAGTGCCTGCAAAGAAGAAGCCGTCAGCCAGCTGCTGCGTGTGTCCTATAACCTTGATGTCCATTGTAGAGCTTGTTGGAAGAACATGGAGTCCAAAGACCAATACTCCAACCACTGCGATCGCAAAAGCACCAAGAAGCATTGACTGTTTAGTGTCCATGATAGAATAACAACTATCTGATATAAAAACCCATGCCGATTAATCAGGGCATGGCCCTTATCAATCCCCTATTGGGCGCACAGATCACATTTGCCCTCGGACTGACAAACCTGATTACCCTGCTCTTTGTCGCCCTGACTTGCAGGCAGGTGATGGGTCCGAGGTACAACTTCCTGAACAAAACAGCGTTTATACAGAAGATATACCCGCACCACCACGTCTTCTGGTGGCTCTTTTTCCTATCGGTGGCGCTACATCTTATATTCGCCCTGGTATTCTATGGAATACCGCAATAGAAAAACAGAAAGAGAATAGTATCAAAAGGGGTATTGGTTTTCTTTGGAACTAGTTTGGTGTTATTTGCCCATTTCGCAGTCCTTGCATGTCCAGCAGTGAACTAATACCATTAGTCCCTTCAGGAACACTAACAAGGCCAGCCAGCCTAAACCGCTGATTGGGAAACCGCTTATTGTGTACCAGCCGCCGGCTTCTAATAGCCATAGCAGGCCGATGATTGTTACTACTACTCCTTGTCCCATCCAGCACATCTTTGAATGCATCATATTATTGATACCTCCAAGACTATCATAGAAAGAGGGTATTTAAACCTTACTGTATGTTCTTGAATCTCCAAATACACACGGCCAGCATTAGGATGGCAAAGGCTGCAGTGGCCAGATATGACTCGACCAGAGTAAACGTTGAGGTTCCTATTACTATATTTCTTATCCCGTCCACGCCGTAAGTTATGGGATCTATGTGCACCAGCAGATTCATCCAGTTAGGTATGTTATTGAACGGGAAGAATGCACCAGAGAACAGGAACATTGGCATCACCAGGAAGGTCATTACAACCTGGAAGCCCTCCATGCTCTTCATGTAGCTTCCTACAACCAGGGCCATGCTTACTATTCCCAAAGACAGCAGGAACATTATCGGCAGTGCTTGGACTATCATGCTCAAGGTTATGTTTATGCCAACTAGGAAGGATATCAAGAGTACTATAATACCTTGGAACAAAGCCATTGTGGCTCCACCTAATGATTTTCCTAAAGCCGCTGATGTCCTTGATACTGGTGCTACCAGAACTTCCTTGAGGAAGCCGAACTGTCTGTCCCATATTAGAGAAACGCCGAAGAATATCCCATTGAAGAGTATGCTCATTCCCACTATCCCAGGGAATATGAACTCCTTGTAATCAAAACCCTGGCCAAAGCTTACTGCCGAACCAAGACCGTAGCCGAATATCAGAAGCCAGATTATCGGCTGCGCTATTGAAGCTATGATTCTCTGCGGTTCCCTAAACCATTTTATGGCCTCTCTTTTCCAGAGGGCGTAAACTACTTCTACTTCGCTCATTTTCTCCCTATTTTCAATGCTTCTAATCGCATGTTTGACTTTTCTGACTCTTCCCTGATTTCTCTTCCAGTGTAGTACAGGAAGACATCATTCAGAGTGGGTTTGTGAATATCCAAAGATTCAACACTGCCTAGCGTTTTCAAAAGGCCCGGCAGATTTTGTGCCGTGTCTTTTAAGGTGATCATCAATTCATGGTCCAAGGACTCTATCTTCTTTATGAATTTCAGTTTCTTCAGCTTTGCAGTGGCCTCTTTCCTGTCCTTTACTTTGACACGTACAACATCGCCGCCTAGCACTTTTCTAAGCTCGTCAGGACTTCCCAAGGCTATGAGTTTTCCGTTATCAATTATTCCTATTCTGTCGCAGAGTCTTTCTGCCTCTTCCATATAATGAGTTGTAAGTATAATTGTCAGATTTTCCTGAGCTGACAGGTCCTCGATATAGCTCCATAGATGTTCTCTAGTCTGGGGATCCAAGCCTAGAGTGGGTTCGTCCAGGAAAAGCACTTCTGGATAATGCAGTAGTCCTCTGGCTATCTCCAGTCTTCTCCTCATACCTCCGGAATACGTTCTTATTAAATCATTTTTCCTATCGCTTAATTCCACGAGTTTTAATGCGCCTTGGATTCTTTTGCTTCTCGCGCTTTTAGGGACAGAATAAAGAGCACAGTGGATTTCCAGGTTTTGCTGCGCAGTTAACAGGTCATCCAATGATGGATCCTGGAAGACCATTCCTATGGATTGCCTTACCTTGCCAGATTCCCTGACGACATCGTGACCGGCCACAGTTGCCGTGCCGTGCGTCGGTCTCAATATAGTAGCTAGCATGGAAAGAGTGGTTGTTTTTCCTGCGCCGTTAGGCCCAAGGAGCCCAAAGATCTCTCCCTTCTTTATCTGGAGGTCTATGCCGTCGACTGCCTTGATATTTCCGTAGTATTTTGCGAGGCCTTTCACATCTATCGCGTAGTCCATGATTTTCTTCTGATTTAGGCCATTTAAATGCCTTTCGAAAACCGACCGCAAGCGATTTTTCCTGAAAAATAGAAAGTGTAATCGATATAGGGAATGCGAATTTTAAGGATAGATATATAAAGGAGTTCTGATTTTGCTTAATCAGTTAACACCGTTGTGTGTTATATTATTGATATGCGGAGGTAAAATAATGGCTTCACGAAGATATTTCGTCCTAATGGAGGGCGGAGTAAGCGGCAGAGAAGGTTCAGTCTTCACTGGGAGAAATCCTAGACAAGCAGCCCTAAAAGCAGCAAGCAGAGGCCATACTGAGATCTGGCTAAAGGAAAGAGGAGCCAGGAGATACCACCACTTCAGAGGAAGCAGACGAAGAGTCGCTGCCCCTGAGAACAGACCGGACTGGATGGCATCAACCGTCTGGAAACCAGCTGTTTCAAAGGTCGGAATCACCAGGATGGCAAGAAAGAAGTCTGCAAGAGCAAGAAAGTCTGGAAGAAGAACAGCTAGAAGAGCAAGACGAGCACCAAGAAGAGCTGCTTCACGAAGATCTGCAAGACGAAGAAGATGATAACCTTAAACCCATGTGGGAACCTCTCCGGAGGTTTTCCCTTCCTATTTTTTCCTTATATAAGATAGTTTTAAAGGTGGCTTTCTACTCAATCAATTATGGCTAAAAAAACTCCTCGCCGCATTGAGTCAGCCTTTGTATTGAAAGGAGAACTAGAGAGAAGGGCAAGATTAGCGGAATCAGATAGAAAGCGACTATTTGAGAAGACTAACTCTCCTAAAAAGTTACTCTTTTTATTGACAGGCGTTAAGTCAAAAAGGAAAGTAACTGTTAGAAAGGGTCAGGCAGGCTCTATTTTATTTGTGTTAGATAATCCAGATTATAAAAAAGTTCATTTAAAGATTACTGGAGGAAAAAATGTTATTTTACCTATAGGTATTTCTGCTGAAATTAAAACACCATATCGATTTTTAAGGGAAAAAGTCAGTTTTGTAGATCGAAATAGGGGAAGAGGTATGATACCTACAATATTAGTGCACGAAGAGACCCATCTTAAAAATTCCCTTGAAGGGGAAATTAAAAGAAATTCTACTGCAAAAGAAGCCCAAAGGGTTATTAGAAATCATTTATTTGGAGAGTTGACTGCAGATGTACGTGGAATGAAAATAACTAAAAAGCGTAGCGGGTTCTTTTCGAAAGATCATGAAAACTAGACAGTGAATTCACACTTTCAATCGATTGAATATAGTTTAGAAATAGCCAGGAATATTTCTCCAATTGAAAAAGAACGAATTGCCGTTGATGCTTGGGTGGGCAGTGACGCTATGGTCCAACAAATCGAAGCGTGTTTAGCCAAGAAAGTTCCGCCTGAAGTATTAGCCGATATAATGTCTGTTAGCAATTGGAACGATCTTCCAGTTACACTAAAACACCTGTTTAACGTCTCATTTAAAAGAGATGAGAGATCCTATTCAAGTAACAAATAAAAGATATTATATATGTAATTCTATTATGTCCCCATCCTTTAGTATGTAGTCCTTGTCAACTCTTTGTCCTGCAAATCTTGAGCTTCCCCATACCTTGGCGAACCGAAGCTTATGGACAAAGTCCTTGTGTATCTTGTTAGCGGCTTCGATTACAGTGGATCCTCTTTTTAGAACAATGCTCTTGTCCTTAACCGGATCTTCGCCCGGCTCCTTTGTATAAACACGGATTAGGTCGAAAAAGTCGAACAGCCTCTTCTTGGTGACAGATTCCCTCTTCCTGATGTAAAATATTGGCTTGTTTACCCTTGCCTTTCGTAGCTCTGCCAGCAGAATTTCCTCTTCAGAATCAGAATTTGTAAGCAATATTATTCCGTCTGCAGCCGAGACCAGAGACATCCATTCTGCCTGTTTTTCCGCAGCTCCTTTGACCAATGCAGGTATTTCCACTAGCTGCAATCTTCCTCCACCATATTCCATCATTCCTACTTCTGGCTCCTTTGTTGTAAATGGGTAATTAGACACCCTTGCTTTTGCGTTTGTTAACTTGTTGAGAAGAGTTGACTTGCCTGAGTTTGGGAATCCAATTATAGCAACCTGGAAACCCTCCTTTGGGACAGAAATTGAGTGCCTTGCGCCTTTCCTTTTCTTGGCTGCTATCTTCTCTTTCTTAAGTGAGGCGAGCTTGTGCGTCAGCTGCTTCCTTAAGTGTTCAGTGCCCTTGTGCTTCGGCACCTCTCGGAGCATCTCCTCCAGGCCGGCTATCTTCTCATCGATGGTCCGTGCGGCCAGATATTTGCGCTCTGCAGAAACATATTCTCCAGTGACATTCGTTGGCATACAGTTATTCCTCAAGCAAGCTTTATATTGGATTCTTTTGATAATATTGGTATGGTAGAAAAGCTGACATGGGAAGAGGCCAAAAGGCGGATTGAGGATCTCAAAGAAGAACTGAAGACCATAGAGGAAAAGCTAGCACTGAAGGATGCAAGGCTAAAGACTCTCCCGGAAAAGCATAGTGAGCAAAGCAGAAAGGCGTTAGAAGCCGATATAGAAAAAGAGATGGCAGATTTGAAGATTGATAGGGATAAGGCGACCATGAAACTAGGCCAACTAAGGCTTGCAGTTGTCATAAATGGCATGAAAACCATAGCAAACCCCAAATCCAGGCACGTAAATGAACCGCTTGAAGAGGAGATTAAAAGCAGGAAGAGACGTAATATTAAGGGATTGTGATAAACATGGCAACTCCTCAAAAACATGTGCGTGTTGTGACGCCAGAAAATGCTAGAGCAAAGGCGTTGGCAAAGTTAACTGACGATCTAGTCAATTTAGAGCTGAATTTAGATCTGACATTAAAAGAAGGCCAGCAAATAGAGAAAAAGCTTGACCATACAAGGGATAAAAAAGAGAGGGAACAGCTTGCTGCGAGACATGGTGAGATTAAACAGCTTCTTGTAAAAGGAGAAGAAAGGGAGAAGATCTTATACGAGGGCCTTTTGGGCGTGTACCTAAATCCAAATATGCGACCTGCGGTAAGAGAAACCTTGGCAGAAGCCAGAAAAGCCAATCCGAACTTTACACTTGATATATCTAAAGCATCGAAAGCCCTACAGAGGGAACTGATAACCAAGCCAGAGTTCTTTGATCACCTTATGGCAGAACTTAAAGCCAAAGAGAAAAAGTCGGATGTTCCAGAAATCTATAGAAGGCTCCAAGCGGCCGCCCATAAGAAAAGAGCGGGGAGGTTGCTAAGATGATAACCAAAGAAGAGATAACAGAAGCTTTGAAGAATGTACTCGATCCAGAGTTAGGAGTTGACATAATCAATTTGGGATTAGTTTACAATATACATATTGATGGGGAGCATGTAAAGATAACCATGACTCTTACGTCTCCGGGCTGTCCTCTCTATGCTACCATAAACGCTGATCTTAAGAAGGCTCTTGAAAAGATAGGCGTCAAGGATCTGGAATTAGATCTAACTTACGAACCCCCCTGGACTCCTGAAAAGATGTCTGAAGCCGCAAAGAAACTGTTCCAATACGGTTAACCGGCTACCACATTCACTGTTCCAGTCTGCGATGGGTTCAGGTGGTTGTGGTACTTCCAAGAACCAACTTCTGAGAACGTGAAACTCCAGCTTTCGCCAGGATTAATGTTCCTGCAGGTATCAAACGTACTCCCCACGCACCCGCCACCTATCGGATAGGCATTGTGTGTAGGATGCACTGCAGATGCCACTCGAGCCGTTGATGAACCCCTGTTTGTCCAAGTTACAGTCCCGCCTTTCAATACTGTCACAGTCTGGGCGTCAAATCCACTGCTTGTTATGTCCACATTCGCTTGCATGACCGGTGTCTGTTTGGTCACAGTAGTGGTCGATGGGCCGTAGCTGCTTGTGCAGTCTGCCAGAAAGAATATAGCCAATACGGCGAGTATTGCGTATAATTTCATGGTATCTATAAACCACATAAGTAATAAATAGCTTTCTGTCCTAATTTCCTTCGTGACACAATACTTGCAGATAGAAGAGCCAAAGCCTCCTTCAAAATCTAACAAAATTTACAAGTACTGGTGGGTAATTTTTGTAGTGATATTCATAGCCGGAGCTTGGTTCTTCTTTGGGAGAAGTTCAGGAGTGGACGCAAAGAAGCTGGTAGACGACGACCCTTCTCTGGGGCCGGTAGATGCAAAGGTCACGATTATTGAGTTTTCCGACTTCCAATGCCCGGCCTGCAAGGCAGCCGAGCCGTTGATTAAGAATATTCTCGCAGCTTACGGAGATAGGGTGAGATTTGTCTATAGGGACTTCCCGCTTCCGCAGATACACGAATTTGCTATAGTTGCAGCCGAGGCAGGGGAGTGCGCGGACGAGCAGGGCAAGTTCTGGGAGTATCATGACCTGCTTTTCGAAAAGCAGCCCAAATTGGATCTGCAAAGCCTTGAGAACTATGCAAGAGATCTGGGCCTTAATTCCTCGAAATTCAACCAGTGTCTTGAGACAGGGAAATATAAGAGTGAGGTCCTAGCGGACCAATCAGCTGGCGCGTCTATAGGACTCAGGGGCACTCCAAGCTTTGTGGTAAACGACAAGATATACGGCGGCATAATACCTTACGATCAGTTTGCTGCGCTGATTGAAAGATATCTGAAGGGATAAAGTGTTTGAAAACATACAGTTAGGTAACAAACAGATCGGTGGTTTATTAATAGTCATAGGAATAGCGCTCTTCTTCGTAGTTTTATCCTACGCTGACAAGATGAATCAATTCCATCAGCAGACCTGTCCGCTTGTCCCTGGGGGCCAATGTCCCTATGGAGAATTTATATTAACTATGGAAGGATATGCGGGTTTCACTATCGCGCTTGCCCTGCTTGTTCTAGGATTTTACATCATGACTAGGATTGCAAAAGAGGAGTTCAGGGCAAAGACTTCAAAGGGCGAGAAGGAGAACCTTTTGAAGGATCTAACTAATAAAGAGAGATCCATCTACAACCTAGTAGTGAGCTCTGGAGGGACGATATTCCAGAGCGATATCGTCGAGAAGAGCGGGGATTCAAAGGTCAATGTCACCAGGGCTCTTGACAGGCTGGAAGGCAAGGGCCTGATTGAGAGAAAGAGGCGTGGCATGAGCAACGTCATAATCCTCAAGCACTAGCTAATTCTCAGTTTCATATGGACTTTGAAACTAGTTTCACCCAGCCCCTTATAAGCTGTTTCAGAGCGGATTCCTTCAATGAGGTGACAATATGAAAGTGAAAGATTCAACCACATCCACACTTGTACTGGGCTTGTCAGTGATATTGGTTGTGCTGCTAGTGGCCAATCAGATATTCATCATGAATATCGGCACGGCCATGAAAGGCGTATCTTTGAGCCTGAATTCGGCAAGGAGCGCACAAGCGACAACGCAAGTAGCAACTGACTATGGCATAGCTCTAGACAGCAGTGGATATGACAAGTTGGTCGGGTTTGACAAGAGCATAAGCCTATCCTCGAACCAGAGCGCCCAGATATATGAGGCGATAATAGGCAGGGACAAGAACAATAAGCCGTACATAGCCCATCCTTGCTGCGCTGGCGCAATCGGCGAGTGCAACTGCGGGCATGCCGTAGCCCTTAGGGGATTGACAAAGTACCTCTTGGAGAAGGGATATGAACCCAACCAGATAATTCAGGAAACCAAGAAATGGAACGCTCTGTTCTTCCCACAACAGGGAAGCAGCGGAGGATTAGGAGGTTGTGGATAATGAAGAGAGAAGCACTATTGGCTATAGTTTTAGGGCTCTTGGTGCTAGTGTCAGCCTTCCAGACTGTACAATTGCTGGGCATATCCAGCGCTTTGAACAAGATGTCTGTAGGCATTAGCGGATCTGCCGTGGGCTCAATGGCCAGCGGTGGAGAATCCTATGACAAAATGATGACTAGGATGCATGGTACCACAGCTACCACATCTGGTCAGGCAACCCAGGGTTTGGGTGGATGCTGACGCAACGTTAGCAGGGGTAAACAGGTGATAGAATGGAAATTAGAAAGATTGTAATAGTTCTCGTAGTAGTTGCAATCTTTGCATACTTGATATTCTCTCTGACCTCTGTCGGGAGCGGCAACAAAAGCGTCTCCTTCAGCAGTGCAATCGGGAAAAAGGCTCCGGATTTTAGCCTGCAGAGCATAGAGGGAACGACGGTCAAGCTGAGCGATTATCAGGGGAAAGTGGTAGTTCTTTTCTTCAATGAGGGGGCCATGTGCTATCCTGCGTGCTGGGACCAAATTGCTGCATTAGCAGGCGACAAGCGATTCAATAAGGAGGACGTGGTGGCATTCGCTGTCGTGGTGGACCAGAGAGGCACATGGGAGGAAATTGCCAGGAAGGTGCCGCAGCTGTCGAAGGCCCAAATCCTCTTTGACACGACCAGATCAGTGTCCTCGACTTATGATGTCCTATCGCTGCCCTCCTCCATGCACAAGGGCTCCAACCCTGGCCACACTTACGTGGTCATAGACAAGAATGGGATAATACAATACGCCCTTGACGACCCAACAATGGCCATAAGGAATGATGAGCTCGCCTCTGTTGTGGAAGGACTGACCGGGTGACAAAATGGTCGTTGATATACTTATCGGCGCCTCCCTTTTGGTGGCGTTCATCGCAGGGATAGCTGCCTTGTTCGCCCCTTGCTGCATAGGTGTGCTCCTGCCAGTCTATCTGGGCTCCATTTTTAAGCAAAAGAGGACTGTCTTCCTGATGACATTCGTGTTCTTCCTCGGCCTCCTTGCAGTGTTCCTACCCTTAGGGCTGGGCGTGGCCGCGCTTGGCGAGGTGTTCAGCCAGTATCACAACCTCATATATCTCGCAGGCGGACTGTTCCTCCTTGTTTTGGCTGCATCCATATTGCTGGGCAAGCACTTCTCCCTGCCTTATTCGATGCGCCCGGACGTAAAGATCCAAAGCGCCGGCTCTGTCTTTACTTTGGGGGTCTTCTCGGGCTTTGCCACTCTATGTTGCGCGCCAGTTCTGGCCGGTGCGCTCGCCTTGTCAATACTCCCTGGTTCGATATTATGGGGAGGGCTGTATTCTGTCGCCTACGTCTTGGGGATGGTAGTTCCACTCTTCATTATAGCTTACTTCATTGACAAAGCAGACTATACAAACAAGTTCGGAATATTCAAGAGAAGCATATCCTACAAACTGTTCGGGAAATCCATATCGCTTACGATGGCCGAGCTTCTGGCAGGTGGCGTCTTTCTCTTTATGGGAAGTTTTATACTCTATCTCCTCTCGACAAACCAGCTTGCTTCCCATTCCTACACGCAGACGGCAGTCAACATCTTCATGGCGAATCTGACAAGCCAAATCACTCAGATCGCCAGTGCCATACCTGATGCAATATGGGTCTTGGCATTTTTGGGCCTGTTCGCACTGATAATAAAACTCGCTTTTAAGAAAATGAATGCTAAAGGTGGCGGGGGCAATGAGAAACGAAAAAAGAATAGGTAGAGTCTCCACCATAACGGGCGGTGTGTCCGCAGGCGGGGGCATCATCTCGGCGCATAATGTTTGCCATTCGGTATGCTTGGGAGCGGTTGCACTTCTGTCATTCTTTGGGATAGCTGCCTCGAGCGACATACTGATGTTCCTGCAGGATTACAATCTATTATTCTGGACCGTGGGCATCTTTTTCCTGCTGCTAAGCCTCCTGCTCCTAGTCAAGTTCGGCCCCTGCATATCAAAGAAGGCGATACTTGGGAATGCTGGGCTTCTGATAGTTGGGGTGCCGTTCTTTGGGGAAATCAACAGCAGTTTATTGGTTGTAGGTGGCTCTGTTGTACTTCTATCATTCTTCCTGTATGTAAATGATAAATTTGAGCTAGACCTTTTAAGGAGACTTTGAAATGAAAAAAGTGGAAAAAGATAGAAAAGATATAATCCCCTATGTCATGATAGGGATTGTTTTGGTCGTTCTGGTTTGGAGCCTATATACTTACGCAACTACAGATATTTTTGGATTAGACTATCAGACGGCCTTAAATGCTGAGAATTCTTCTGACAAGTGTGCTACGCCTGCTGGTTATACAGACCAGTCGTGGAGGGAGCACATGAGTCATCACCCAGACAGATATGCTGAGTGCCTGGGAAAATAGGAGGGAAACATGGCAAAAATAAAACTTGATGAAATTGTTGCAACTAAGACTGGCGCAGTTGTCGGCTTCGTATGGGCAATACTTGGCTGGCTATGGCATGGTCCGCTAGGACAACAGACTATGATGAGCATGATGCAGGGATTTTCCTGGTACAACTCAGGATGGATGCTGTACATGCTGGTTATATTCGTTGTCTCCGGTGCTGTAACTGGCTATCTGATCGCATGGTTCTACAACTACTTCCAGAAGTGAAACAATGGTAATATGCGTGGTAGTAGCAGCGGTTTTTGGAGTATTATCCATCTTCTCTGCCAAGTACAGGCCCCTGGCAAAGGAGGCCTTCAAGTGCGTCTTCAGGAAGATGACCTTAAGACCCTGCGACATGGACTTGGAGCGCAGGGTAAAGATGAAGCTGGTGACAAAGAGCTTCAAGTACTCTCCGACCATGTCCAAAACAATATACACACACTTTGAGGTATTTTCCTGGGCATTGGTGATACTTATGGCAGCCAGCCTTATCTACACTGTCCAAGGGGTCTATAACTTGACTGTTTATGGAACCTGCGATCCAGTTACGGGAGAGTGCATCTTCAATCCAGGATATATACCTCCAGAGTTCCTGCAAACTAACCAGACTTTAACAGAGCCCTTTGTTGAGTTCTATGGGGCAGAATGTCAGTATTCGAAAAAGATGGTGACCACCGTAGAGCTGGTGGAGAACGACACTGGCGTAACATTCCAGAAACTGGAGACCTGGTACGACCAGACGAACACTGGGCTATACTACAAGTATATAGACGCCTCTAAATGCGACCGCGGTGCAGAGACCCAGCAATTGGGCAAAATAGTCACACCCGTCTTTTATTCTACCAAGAGCGGAGAACAGCTATGCGGAGAAATTAGTGAAACAATTTTAAAGGATTTTGTGCTTAGGAACAGGGGGTGAAGACATGGTAAAACAAAATTTGGGAAAGGTGGACAGGATTCTCAGGTTCGCACTGGCATTTTGGTGGCTCGGTCCATGGGCACCAACATATAATATTGACCTGGCAAACTGGGTGATATTGATTGTTGGTTGGATTTCATTGATAGAGAGCTTTTTGGGATGGTGCTGGCTACACAAGCTGCTTGGCATTGACAACAGGAAGCAATAAATTAATGAGGTGAAACAGGATGGCAAAAGATCCGGTATGTGGAATGACTGTGGATGAGAAGTCTGCAAAGAGCTTCAGCTACAAAGGTAAGAAATATTACTTTTGCAGCTCTAACTGCTTGGAGACCTTCAAGAACAGTCACAAATAAGAGGAAGCAGGTGAAGTAAACGGCAAAGGATATAATCTGCGGCATGTATGTAGATGAGAAGAAGACGCCCTTCAGAACAAGACAGGACAACCTAGACTACTTTTTCTGTAGTCAGAACTGTCTCAACGAGTTCCAGAAGCCGGAGAAGGAGCTGGAAAAGCTGAAGAATGTCACAATATTCAGCATGACTGTTGGTATTGTAACTGCTATCTTTGAATATGCCTTTCCGATAGACCCATTCGGCATACCCAACTACATATTTTTGTTCATACTCGCAACGCCGATACAGTTCATAGGAGGATGGAGGTTCTATCTAGGGACGTTGGACGCCATAAAAGCAAGGACGGCCAACATGGACTCGCTGATTGCGATAGGCACCACTGCAGCCTGGTTCTACAGCACCCTGATTACCTTCCAGGGGATACTCTGGCCGCAGTTCCTGCCGATAGTTACTACCGGCGGGCCGATGGTCTACTTCACTGAGTCTGGCCTGATAATCGGCTTCATCCTCATGGGCAAGTATATGGAGCACAGGGTCAAGGGGAAGGCTTCGCACGCCATAAGAAAGCTGCTTGATTTACAGCCAAAGCTGGCCACGGTAATCCGTGGAGGAAAGCAGATGCAGATACCGGTAGAACAGCTAAAAGTCGGGGATATATTTCTTGTAAAGCCGGGTGAGAAAATAGCTGTGGATGGGATAGTAATTGAGGGTGTCTCTCATGTGGATCAGTCCATGATTACTGGAGAGTCTGTCCCCGTCTCAAAGAAGAAAGGAGACGAAGTCATAGGAGCCACCATAAACAAGGGAGGTTTGCTAAAAATAAAGGCGACCAAGGTTGGGTCGGACACCACGCTTTCCCAGATAGTCAGGATGGTCCAGGAAGCAGTGGCTACGAGGGCGCCTATGCAGAGGCTAGCCGACGTGATTTCTTCTTATTTCGTTCCGGCAGTGATAGTGATAGCTGTCGGTTCATTCTTGTTCTGGTATTATATAATTGGGGTGGAGTTTCCATTAGCTTTTACAATCTTCATCTCAGTCTTGATAGTAGCCTGCCCCTGCGCTTTGGGCATTGCCACGCCTGCAGCCATAATGATCGGTGCTTCAAAAGGGGCGCAGAACGGAATCCTCATAAAAAACGGTGAAAACCTAGAGAAAGCCAGAAAGCTAACTACAATAATCTTTGACAAGACCGGGACTCTTACGAAGGGGGAGCCAACTGTCACAGACATGCTGTCCTATGGTATGACCAAGACAGAGATGCTGAAGCTTGCTGCAATCGCTGAGAAGGGTTCAGAGCATCCAATAGCTGATGCGATCTTGAAGAAGGCCAAAAGTCATAAGGTGCCTAACGTGAAGAAATATCAGACGGTTTCTGGCAAGGGGATTAAGGTCTCTTATTTAGGTAAAGCTCTCGCAGTTGGCAACAGGAAGCTGGCCGCTGATCTAAAAATATCCATGGCTAGTTCAGAGAAGGAGATGCAGAGGCTTGAGAACCAGGCAAAGACCGTGGTTCTGGTTATGTACGACGGGAAACTGGTTGGCCTGATAGCTGTGGCCGATACTTTGAAGGAGCATTCGAAAGCAGCCATAACTAAGCTCAAAGACATGCGGATAGAGGTATTGATGATAACCGGCGACAACGAGAGGACCGCGAAGGCAATCGCCAGGCAGGTCGGCATAGACAGGGTTCTAGCCAATGTGCTTCCAGGAGACAAGGCAAGCGAGATAAAGAAGCTCCAAAAGGAAGGGAAGATTGTTGCCATGGTTGGCGACGGGATAAATGATGCTCCTGCTCTAGCGCAGGCGGACGTTGGTATCGCCATAGGTGCCGGCACAGACATAGCCAAGGAGGCTGGCGGCATTGTCCTGATAAAGGATGACATCAGGGATGTCGCTATTGCGATAGACCTAAGCAAGAAGACTGTAAGGAAGATGAAAGAGAACCTGTTCTGGGCCTTCATATACAACATAGTGCTAATCCCTGTGGCGGCCGGAGCCCTTTATCCGTTTGGGATCCTCCTGAACCCGATATTTGCCGCGATAGCGATGGCTGCCTCCTCTGTCACAGTGGTCTCAAACTCAATGCTTTTAAACAATTACAAACCAAAGATATAATATGAGAGCGGTTTCTCTGATATCTGGAGGCATAGATTCCCCAGTTGCCACGCACCTGATGGCTGAGAAGGGTGTGGAAGTGATTGGACTCTACTTCTGGAACTATCCCTATGTTGAGGAGGACATCAAGGAGACTGTGAAGAAGCTGGCAAAAAGAGTCGGCTGCAAGAAGCTTCTGATTGTGAATAACGGCGCTAACGTGACAAAGTATGCGAAGCCTGAGACTGCTAAGTACATGTGCGTGATAGACAGGCGAATGATGTACAGGGTAGCAGATGCAGTGGCGAAGAAGCTAAAGGCTGATTTTCTTATTACTGGGGACAATCTTGCGCAGGTAGCCTCACAGACATTGCAGAACATCTATACAGAGTCTTTAGTCTTGGAAACTCCTCTGGTCAGGCCGTTGATTGGCATGGACAAGAACGACATAATCAAGATAGGAAAAGATATTGGCACTTACGACATTTCTATCTACGATTCTTCCTGTGGAGATATAATTCCTCACAAGCCTACTACAAATGCAAAACCAGACATCACTTCTGAGATGGAGACCGGACTGAATCCCAAGGCTATTGTTGCTTTCTCACTGAAGAATATCGAGGAAGTGAATTTATGAAGTTTACAATATCAGAAAACGTATTTCAAAAGTTTCCGGAAGCTATGGTTGGTATAGTTGTTGCTAAGAATGTTAATAACTCTGGAGAGAACAGGGAGATAATGCAACTACTTAGGACTGAAGAGGATAGAATTAAAAAGGAACTCAATATTGATGACTTGGCACAAAATCCACTGATTCAAAATTGGAGAAAGACCTATAGACAGCTTGGTGAGGATAAAGATAAGGCTTCTCATGAGGCTTTGATTCGAAGGGTGCTAAAGGGCAACGAAATACGACATATCAATAAGCTAGTGGACATTTACAATTATGTCTCATTAAAGCACAAAACACCCTTGGGCGGAGAAAATATAGATAAGATAGATGGAGATATACATCTTAAATTATCTAACGGTGATGAACGATTTATTCTTTTAGGGTCTCAGGAACCATCACATCCAGACACAGGCGAAGTAATCTATTGCGATGATAAGAAGGTTTTGTGTAGAAAATGGAATTGGAGGGAATCTGACGAGACAAAACTTACTGAGGAGACAAAAAGCGCATTTCTTGTTATAGATGCCCTGCCCCCATTCACAGAGGCGTCAATGAAGACAGCGGCTCATGAGTTATCAGAATTGGTTAAGAAACACTGTGGTGCTACTGCAAATACCTTTATTTTGAACTCCAAAACCCACAGATAAGCTTCTAAGCCAGCATATCCTCGAACTTCTTCTCTATGTTCCTCTTTGTTATGTTCGATAATCCGAAGAGCGCGAACCCCCCGATTATCATCAGAATGAAAATAAGCTTCACGACACCGAACTTTTCAGGCTCTATGCCCAGAGAAAGGGTGTCCATCATCACGAACAGGAACAGCGAGGTAATGATCAGGACGAGATATGTCATCTCGTTGGATATCTCCTTGATGTATTCCACGAGCAAGTACTCATAGGTCTCCACCTTTCTAATTTCCTTAGAGACAGAGTTCCTTTTTGCCATGCGGGAACAAATCATCAGAGATATAAAAAGATGGGGGTTTTAGCCGAATAGACTGGCTAAACCACCAGCTGCCTCTTCTTCTGATTTCTTCTCGTCAGCTGCAGGTTTCTTCTCTTCCTTCTTCTCTGCTGGTGCATGTGCCGGGGCTGCTGATACCACTGCCTTCTTCATGGCCTCGTCAATGTTCACTCCTGAGAGCGAAGCGACTAATGCCTTGATCTTTGCATCGTTTACTACGATGCCGGCAGCTTCAACAACCTTCTTGACATGTGCTTCGTCGACAGGCTTCCCTGCGGCGTGCAACATCAGAGCTGCGTATACGTACTCCATTGTAAATCCTCCTAAGCATAACCTCTCTGCTTCAATACCTCGGCAAGTGCTTCGGCGCTAAGGCCTGCCTTGCTCAAGATCTGCTCGAGAGTCTCTTTCGTGAATATCTTTCCTTCAACTGCCACTGCCAATGCATTGTTGTAGGCCTTCTTCAACAGGAACTCTATTGATGCTTTGTTGAAATAGCCTGCGTTCACTGATAAATTCAGCATGTGCAGGTATGCGTCCTGGATCTGCTTTGTAAGCTTCTCCTCATCAACATCCAACACATCTGAAGTATAAACCATACCATCTTCCATCAGGGCGTTTACCTCAATTCCTATCTCTCTAGGAGTTACGCCCATCTTCCCCAAGACAGCTGCGGCCTTTAGGGATACGACATCTCCTTTCTTGACTACGACAGAATCTTCAGCTACTGCGATCTTTCCTTTCTCTATCTTTGCCTTGACACCTACAGACTTGAGCTCTGCCAGATCTGGTCCAGGCAACATGTCCGTGTCCTGCGCAGGCACTATGATATCCTCAGTGGCCACCATTCCTGGCTTTGGAGGTGCTTTTGTCCTGTTCTTCTTCAGGAAATTGAATAACATGAACGGGCTGTCGTTTGATACGATAACTCCACAAGGCCCGCTTATATGAGGCTCCAACTTTTTCAGATTCTCATCCTTCGACTCTTCGAATGCCCTCTGGATTAGGTTGGATTTAGTAATCTTGATCTCTGCCCTTCCCCTGAGCTTCTTCTTTATTGCCTGGAACTGGGATGATGGAAGATTCGCGATGCTAATGATTCCTATGACCTTCTTGCCCTTGATCATGTCCCTGATATCTTTTATCTCTTGGACCTTCCACTCTGCTACTTTGCTCTTAGCTGCCATATTAGTTCACCTTAACGGCCGGACCCATCGACATCTTCAGGAAGACGGATTTTATGTTTCCTTCCTTGTCTGGCACCTTTTCTATGATGGATTCCAAAACCTTGCTAGCATTCTCAACTATCTGCTCATCTTTCATCTCTTCTGTGCCTACTGTAGCGTGCACGGTCGGCATGAACTTGCCCTTAACCTTTATCTTAATGAGATTCTCAAGCCTCTTCATGAACGGCTCCAGCTTTGCAGTAGGTGGAACTGGATAAGGCATCTTATCTCTCGGGCCTAGAACTTGTCCTAGGTGCTTACCTATAGAAGCCATGTAATCTGTTTGAGCTAAGAAAAAATCGTATTCTGAGACCAATTTCTTGAGCGCTGACTTATTAGCAGCTAGCTCTGGTATCTCTTCACCTCTTATGACCTTCTCAGACTTTATTTTCGCCTCATTGATAAGAGCGTCTCCGACTATTGCCGCGATTCGCACCTTTCTGCCCCTACCGTGCGGCAGCTGTATTTCCAGATTTAGTCTGTTCTCTGGCTTGTTGAAGTCTATGTTCTTGAAGTTTACCACTAGGTCTATAGATTGGATAAACTTTCTTTTGGAAGTCTTTTCCCTAACTTCTAATATTGCTTTCTTGAAGTCCATCTAAAACCACCCTACTACGACGAGCGTAGTCCACGGGAGTAAGATTATAGTAAATTTGAGGCTATTTAAAGCTACTCTTCTTTTCTTAATTGCTTCTTTTCCGCCTCTTCTAAAATCTTAATTCGCTTTAAAATTTGTTCTCTCATAGCAGCATCTATTTTTGGTGCTTCTTTTGTCTCCTTTAATGCCTTAATCAATTCAGCTAACTCTGGAATCTTATCTAGGGCTTCTGTAGCTCGTTCTTCGGTTTTTTGGCTAATGGTGAAGTCTCTCCTAAGATTATTTATGCTTACCATCATTCTCATTGACTTAACCATTATCTCTGTTGGATGTTTGGATAACATTAGTTCTTTTACGGCTGAACGTAGAATTGGGTTATTACCAATGATTCTCTTTAGAGTCGTCGTCTGCACGGTTCGAAGCCGATTGTGTTCCAATTTTCTAGCGTTGTTGATCAATTTATCTTGTTTTTCCAATTCTGCTCTTAATTCTTCAGAAGTATAAGTCCTACCTTTGGATATATCCTCCTATCTTCTTAGAAGAGCCCTATCGATGTCTTTATGCGCTTTGGCTCTAGCAATACGTTCTTTCTTGGAGGGTTTAACCATATGTTAATTGACGATTCTAATATATAAAAAGAGTTACTTCTTGGCCTGCTTCATCTTTTCAAGTTCTGCTATAATTTCTATCAAAGCTGCCTTACTAAAACTGCCGTGTTTTTGGAACGCCTTCTTAGTTATTGCATTAACTTTTCTAGATTTGAAAAATTTCCAGTCTCCAACCTCAATACCGAGCTCAGTTGATCTTTTAATCAATCTAGCCATTTCCGGATCATAAGGTATTTCGCGTTCAACTATCTTTTTTCTAAACAATCCGTCTTTGACCACTTTTCTTGTACCCGTCGTTCTTTTTGCCGTCGCTTCGCCAGAAGCAACTCTTCTTTGCATCTCTTCATCCTTTCTCTTGAATTCTTGATATGCTGCTCTAGCTCGTTTTCTTCTGATTACCAATGGCATAATAGTACTAAAGAAGAGTCCATTTAAATAGATATTTAGTGGCGCCCGAAACTGTGCTGTGGCCCCTTGTAGAAAGAACGTCGTCTAGGAGGTCGTCCTCTGCTCCATTCTTTTTGAGGTGCCATGCCTGCACCCCCGACCTCTGCAGTTAATTTTGCAACTTTTTCTGCGGAGGCTTCTTTACGGAAATCAAATATCTTAATCTTGACTTTTGCGTAATGCTCCAAGGCCCTAAGGTCGTTTTCCTGAGCTGGTTGTGCTATCATTATGGCCCTTCCGCTCGCTCCAGCACGGCCGGTTCTGCCTACTCTATGAATGAAAGTCTCAATCTCCTGCGGTAGGTCGTAGTTTATGACGTGCGATACTGCTGGGATATCAATTCCTCGGGCAGCGACATCTGTTGCTATCAAAAACGGAACACGCTTGCTCCTGAAATTTGCAAGGACGCGTTCTCTCTGGTTTTGTGATAGGTTTCCATGTATTGCAGCGATATTGAAGTACTTGCTGAAGATTCGCACCAGCTTTTTAGCTTCGTGTTTTCTCTGCACAAAAATTAAGCACAACGATGGTCTTTCCTTGTCTAAAATATACTTCAGGCAGGCCGGCTTGTCTTTATGCGCAGCGAGGTAAGCCTCCTGCTCGACTGTCATAACAGTGGGTGTTTCCTTATGCAATTCTATTGAAATAGGAGTCTTCATATACTGATGCACTAACGAGCGTATCTGCTCGGACATTGTGGCGGAAAATAATAGTGTCTGGCGGTCCTTGTTTGTATGCTTCAGGATAAAATCTATGTCTCTAATGAAACCCATGTCCAACATGCGGTCTGCCTCGTCCAATATAACGAATTTGACATGCTTCAGATCAACATTCTTGCGATGCATGTGGTCGATAAGCCTGCCAGGAGTTGCAATTATAATGTTGGCAGTGCGGAGCTGATGTGTCTGCGTGCCCATTGCCTTTCCACCGTAGACCAAAGCCGATCTAACATGCTTGTGTTTTGAAATCTTTTTTAGAACTCCATCAATTTGCATCGCAAGCTCACGTGTGGGTGCCATTATCAGGGCTTGTAATCCCCCGTCGCGCTTGATATTTTCCAATATGGGGACAAGAAATGCTAGTGTTTTTCCAGAACCAGACTGCGCTTTTCCTATGACGTCCTTATGCTCTAGCAGGGCGTGAATGGTCTTCTCCTGTATCGGAAACATCTCACTGAATCCGGCGTCGAGCAGGCCCTGTTTGACTTCTTTGCTGATGTTGAGATCTTCGAATTTCATGGTTTACTTCTTCTTTTTCTCTTCTTTCTTCTCTTCTGGCTTTGTTTCTACCTTAGCAGGTGTTGCAGCACCCGCAGCAGGCGCTGTGCCAGCAGCAGGAGCAGCTCCTGGAACTGTTGGTGTAACAGCTGCGGCAGCGGCTTTGGCAGCCTCTTCAGCTGCTTTAGCGGCCTCTTCTGCCTTGTGCTTTGCTTCTACTATAGCCTTGAGCTCGTCCTGTCTTTTCTTGAGCTCTTCCTTTGAGTGCTGCTTCAAAGGTGTCTTTCCAGATATAATATCATCAAAATTACCGGCGTCCACTTCCTTCTGAACCGCTCTTCCATCCTTTCCGTCAATCAGGACACCCATAGAAACGCAAGCGCCGAGCACTTCCTTAACCGCTTTCTTCGGCGTCTTTGCCAAAATAGCAGATTCTTTTGCCCTTGCCACCTTGATAATCAAATCAATAGGAATGTCTCCGACCTTTTCCTCATTTGGTTTTCCTGAGCCCTTGTCCAGTCCGATTTCCTTTCTAATCAATGCAGAAACTGGGGGCGTTCCGATGTCAATACGGAACTCCTTTGTGGCTGGGTTAACGATAACTCTTACTGGGACTGTAACTCCTTCGAATTGCTTGGTCTTCTCATTTATTTCAGCGACTACTCTTCCGGCGTTTATTCCCATAGGACCAAGTGCTGGGCCTAGAGGTGGGCCTGCTGTTGCCTTTCCGCCTTCAATCAATGCGCTGATTATCTTTTCTGCCATGTTACTTCCTCTCTTCTGTCTTTGCCTCTTCCTTTTGCACTACTCGGATTGCAGAGGCGTCTACTGTTATTGGGATAGGAACTACTGCCTCAATTATCTCGACAGTTATCTTATCTTTTCCAGCGTCAATCCTTATTACACGGGCTTTTTCACCCTTAAAAGCACCGCTGGTTATCTCTATTATGTCTCCACGTTCGATTCCTTCTGTCAACGGCTTTACTTCCAGGAAATGCTCGATCTCCTTCATTGCCATGCCACCTTTCACTAAACCACGGACATGCGGAGCCTTGTAGATTAGCTTTCTTACCATAGCCTCGTCTGGAGCTTCCACCAGGACATATCCTCTTAGAGTATCAATTACTATGATTGAATAGATATCTTCCGCTTCTGCCTTTACCTTTCCCTGGAGGATGTCTATGACTACTTTTTCCTGACCGATAGTTGTACGAACTCCAAACAACATAGTTTCACATCTTTAATTTATTCAATACATTTAATTCATTAATTTCGTCATCCCAAAACACAATTCGTTTCCAACCATATTTTTGAAGTGTGATTAACTTTTCTTCATCCCTTTTTCTGTTGTCTTCTCTATTATGCCAGTATTTACCCCAAACCTCAATTATAATCTTTTCTCCATTATTATTTACAAAATCTGGATTTATATTTTCTATCCAAAATGCGCCATCACCAGTATACTTATAAGATAGATTATATTTTTGGATTATATCTAACATTTTGAGCTCAGGTTTCGTTCTAAAAGTTGGAATCCTCTGTTTCATCCTAGCTTGTCTAATTCTTTCTTTTGTTTCTTTAGAATGTTTTTTACCAGTCATTGGAGATGGCATGCCCCTTCTAACTTCAGACATCCTTCTTCTGCGTTCTTCAGAAAAATGATCCCCTTTCTTAATACCAAATCCTTTTTGCCACAATATTTCTAATTTTCCTCTAGGTATCTTTCCACGTTTCCATGGTTTTGGCCCTCTATGAGATAAACTTAATCTTTTAAGACTATCTTCACTATAAACACCAGTTTTTCCCTTATTCCATGGGATTTGTCCTTTATGACTTAAACTTAATTTTTCTTTTATTTCTTTAGACATTAGTCTACCTGTGTTCCAAGGAAGTTTACCTTTGTTGGCTTCAGACATTTTCTTTTTAGTGCTTTCATCCCATAATCTACCTTTATTCCATGCAATTTGTCCTTTTTGAAATACCATTTACAAACCTCGCAGTATGCCATAAAACAAGCATAATTAGTGAATTTATTGTGAATTATAGGGTATTTAAATCAATCTACATGCCCAAAATCCACTTTATTGACAGGACAATATATCCAAGCAACCCAATCAGAAGTATCATTATCCCAGTTATCTTTGCAACAAGGAACCACTCTTCCCTTGTCGGTTTTGTGGTTAGTTTTAGAACACGAATGGCATTTCCAATAGAACTTCCTACCGCACTAAGATTCACCATTTAGATCCTCTCTAAGTCCAAATCAGAGCTGGACCGCAGTTCTCCTGCTTCTAAATCTAGATAAGGAACACGTCCACCAGAAATTAGAATCATCGCATGTATTGTCTTCCTTGGGACGTTCTCGTCAATCATTGCTCCCCAGATTATGTGAGAATCTTTGTGAATCTTAGATGCCACAGCTTCGCAGATTATTTCCGCCTCTCGCAAAGTCATGTCTGCTCCGCCGACAACATTTATCAGCGCTCTGTTTGCCTCAGAAATATCCACATCCAAAAGTGGTGAGTTCAGCGCCTCTTCCACTGCCTCAGTGGCTCTGGCTTCTCCTGTGGTATTGGCATTGGATTCTCCCAATCCTATCATTGAGGCACCGCTCTTGCTCAATATGGTTCTAACATCAGCGAAATCCAAGTTTACCAGGCCTGGCTTTGTGATCATCTCAGTGATTCCTTTGACAGCATTTGTCAGGACCTCGTCTGAAACCTTGAATGCTGCATTTAATGGCAGTTCTGGGACGATCTCCAAGAGTTTGTCATTCGGGATAACTATAACTGTGTCACAGTCTTTTGTGAACTTCTTCAATCCATTCAGGGCGTTTTCCATCCTCTTCTTGCCTTCGACGGAGAACGGAAGAGTAACTATTCCCACAGTTAGAGCACCTAAATCTTTAGCTACCTGTGCTACTACAGACGAGGAGCCAGTGCCTGTTCCACCGCCCATTCCGCAGGTTATAAATACAAGATCCGCATCGTCCAAAACTGCAGCTATGTCTTCTGTGGATTCCCTTGCAGCGGCCTCACCGACCTCTGGGTTAGAGCCTGCTCCCAAGCCTCTAGTCAAATTTCTACCAATTAGGATTTTTTTATCTGCTGGAGTGATAAGTAAATGTTGCGCGTCTGTGTTTAATGCTATGAGCTCTGCGCCATGGATTCCTATCTCAGACATTCTGTGCATCGTGTTGTTGCCAGAGCCGCCGCATCCGACCACCTTTATCCTGGCCTGGGTTTCTTCCAATGTCCTCTTAAGTTCTTCATCAGAGATAGCTCCTATTCCTGCCTTTGCAGTCGGAGCTGGTCTTCTCTGGACCGGCCTCTGCTGGGGGGCTTCCTGCGCTACTTCTGGGGCCTGAGAACCTTCTTTTTTAGATAAAGAGGGGTTTAGAGCGTTATCAATCAGAGATTTCAACTGCGTCACCTTAGTGTATTAGATACTCACTTTAGCTATATAAAGATTGATTACACTAATAAGTTTATGCCGGCGTGCCAGAGTGGTTAATGGACTAGTTTCGAAAACTAGCGTCCTCCGGGACATACAGGTTCGAATCCTGTCGCCGGCGTTTATGAAAATATATCGACCAGTCGTTATGGCTGTCGTCTTCAGGAAGACCAGGACAAGAACGATGTTTCTGCTACTGCATAAAATAAAGAACTGGAGAGGTTACGAGTTCCCAAAGGGTGGAATCCGGGATGGGGAGACTGACTGGGTAGCCATTGAGAGGGAGCTGAAGGAGGAGGTCGGCCTACCAATAGTTGAGCTGAAAAAAACACCCATGACTGTTGAGTACAAATGGCCAAAAGGTTACAAGGCCGATTACCCAGAGTACAACGGTGTCAAATCACACTTATTCGTGGCCGAGGTAAAAGGCGAGCGGGTTTCGTTGGATAAGAGCGAGCATGACAATTACATATGGGTGGAAGCAGACAAGGCCCTGAAACGATTGACGTGGAAGGACCAGCAAAACGCCCTTAAGTATGTGTTAGAACACTATTTCTTCATGCCTCAGTAGCTCAGCTTGGTAGAGCGGCAGTTTCGTAAACTGCAGGTCGAGGGTTCAATTCCCTCCTGAGGCTCTAAAATTATGAGAATGCTTCTGGGTGCTGGGTGACTATAGCAGTTACAAAAATGTCTGCCACTGCTCCCACCTGAGTGTAGGCATCATGGGTCTTTAAGAAATAATTAGTATAATCTCTTGCGCCCCAGTAGTCTACTGCTGCCTTCATATTGTTGACATTGCTGGTTATCAGCTGCTTGACTGTCGCCTTATCAAGATTTGCAAGAGGTGTAGCTGGGTTTGACCAGAAACTCGCGGAGGCTTCCTCATATGCGGCTGCATCAGAGGCAAATGTAGTGCTTGCCGTGGGATCGCCACTCTTTACAGAATTGGTGTATTTAATAAACATATTAATCTCAGTGGTCCATAAGCTCTTGAATTGAGCGACATCGTTGGAATCTGTAGGGTAAACAGTTGCAATTTGATCACTAAGATCGTTTACATTCCTCTGAAGCGCAACCATGGAGCCATTAAATGAATCGGCTGAATCCAATGAACGTCTGGCGGTGTTGATAAGTATGAATGTGTGCTCCTGCATGAGATCGTGAAACTTAGCATCATAAATATCTGCTTTATCATTGAACGTCAAGTGAGCTTGTTTAATCTGGAATTGTGCCTGAGCTGATGCGAGAAAATAGCCAAAGACTAAACCAATAACTAATGCTGCTACTAGTATAATTATCGAATATTTCTTGTCCTTCATAAATATAGGAATGTTCAATGTCTTTATAAACGTTTCTGTTAAACACAATTTTCTTATGAGCCTTATATATTTACAAAGTCATCATTCTATTGCGCAGGGGTACCGAAGCGGTCAAACGGGATAGACTCAAGATCTATTGTCCTAGCGACTTCGCAGGTTCAAATCCTGCCCCCTGCACTTGTGGTAATATGAATCCAAAAAAGAAAAACGTTCCAAAACTAACAGATTTCCAGAGGCGAAATGCTGAATTTAGAAGGCGGTTAGTGGGTGTTGACATCGGTAGCAGATTACCACCCCAAGAAATAGCTATAATCGAACAAAACTTAGCCAGCAATAAAGCTATGCTTGGACGAATGTTTGGAGTGAAGGGTCCTCAGAAATTTCAGCAGCTAAAGAAATTTTTCAGGGAAAGACCTCCAGGATATAAGATCAGAGAGGATGATATGGTTGAACTTATGAAGATAACTGAGATTAAACCAGAATTTATTGAGGAGACATTTAATGATCCTAGAAATGTGCTCACTCTGCGGGGTCTGATAAATTCCATGGAAGATATGGAAGCTGCGCTTAGAAATAGACGCAAAACAAGGGGAGCTTAGCTTTTTAAACTGTATTTTCTTTGTATAATCATGTGGAAAAGGCTGTTCGTATCGCTAGTATTGGCAATCCTCTTAGTTAGCGTGGGCTTTGCAGAGGATCATGATGGCAATAAAGAAAAGCAGAAGGATCTCTCATATTCTATTAGCTACTTAGGATACAGATTCACATCAGAGGATTACTTTGCACAGTACAACTATTCAAAGGTGCCTTCTTATTATGTATTTGACACAATGCATTTCTCAGTGACCATAACGAACAATGGCAAGAAGACATTGAAGAACCTGAAGGTTCAGACCCTGCAGTACCACTATCCTGACGTTTTGCTGCCTGGGAACTCCACAGCAGAGTGGGCCATAGAAAAGCTGAAGCCAGGACAGTCTATAACGCTTGAAGGAAGCTTCTACATAGGATCGGAAAGCATCCCCTACGCAGGGCTTGACAACACAAGGCTCATAATAACAAAGGGCGAAAAGCATGATGACGAGGACGAAGCTGATGATGACCACTCAGATGGTAAAACAAAGATAATAGTTGACGACCAATTCGCAGGAATATGGTGTCCATTGGCAATTTTTAAGTCTATCCTTCCAATAAGCCCTTAGAGGTCCTTGAGATAGTTGTGGTTCTTTAGCCAATCGACTTCCACACCCTTGTATCTCCAGACTATATCTCCCTTTGAGTCGGTCTCTATTGACCAGGGCTCTACTAAAACAATGTCATCCGGCCTTACCCATATCTTCCTCAATCTTCCAGGGATCCTGCACAACCTTATCTTTCCATCGGCGCATCTCACTTGCATACGTTTTCCACCGTACAGCTGCTCCACGACGCCGAATATCTCGTTCCCCTGCGGAAGGTGGACCCTAAGCTCATGCTGCTCTCCCTGCCTTGACTGATTGCCACCTGGCCCTCGCTTGTACATGATTATAACCTAAATATCATCGCGTAAGGAACGCCCTTTATCTTCTTGACCTCACCTATCAACAACTTCTCTTTGGCGATTCTTATGCAGTTCTCGCCTATCAGATTGACATTGTTGTGTGGAAGCATGCCCCCGAATTCCTCTTCCGAGATAAGCTTTCCCTTGTAAAATGCTTCCTTGACATCCAGCTGTAACTTGCCTTCCTCGTAATATCTCCCTAAGTGTTTTTCATCGCAGGCCGCCAGGACGCTTTTGTGGTTCTTCACCCATATCATAATGTCTTCACCGGGGCTCTGGCGCCGCAGACCTCGCATCTCTTGTACTTGACTCCTTCGAAGGTTATTAATGCAGTATCGGGCTTGCCGCATTCGTGGCATAGGACATATTCTTCTGTGTAATTCTTCAACCGCTGGTTTATCTGCTCGTCCCTGAACTTTGAATTCAGGATCAGTCTCTTGCCGTCGAAGTTTGTCGGGACTGCGAACTCCTTTGTCATGTACTTCATCAGGTGCTGCGGCTCTCTCCTTAGTTTAGCGGCAACATCAGCGAAGTTTGTAAGTATTGTAGTGTTTCCCTGGACAAGGATTGCAAAGGTAGGCATTTCAAATCTTTCTTTCACTGTAGCTCGTTGCGGAATCTTCTTGTGCGCGGATTCCAACATCTTCTCATAGTCCATAATATCACTTGGTTTTGCTAGATTAATAAGCTTATCGCGAATCCGATAAATGCGCCCGCGGCTATCGGTGGAAGAGCTGGCAGCGGCACGTTTCTTTTTATCGCATAGAAGAAGAGCAGCATTAGCGCCGCCATTGCACCAAGAGAGCTGAATATCATGGATACAAATCCGTAATGGGTCAAGACTGATACAGAAAAGACCAGTGGAATGACCAGATCCCCTCCGCCCAGTTGGAAAACATGGCTGAACTGTTTTGTTATCTTGCCTCTTTTCTCCGTGTCCTTTACAGGAAAGGCCGCGGTAAACGCCGTGGGTCTTTCAGTGAGAGCCTTGGCCATGTAGACCATGTGCTTTGTGTAAAAGACTGATAGAAAGTCGTAAGCAGACAGCAGAAGCATGAATAGTATCACGGGCGTCATGCCAAATGATGCTCCGATCACTGCGCCAGCGCCTGCCACAGAAAATATCAGTGCTATATTTTGGGATATTACCGTCGGCCTAAAAACCTTCCAGGCAGTGAGGGCAAAGGCTAGGATCGCACCCACAGGTATTGGTCCTACTCCAAAAGGTATGGCCAGCTCGAACACTATGTCAGAGGTAAAGAAGATTGCCAAAGCTTCAAGCACATATATGAGCTGTTTCTTGAGTCTTATCAGTATGAGCAGGAAGGCAGTCATCACTAAAATATAGAACATCAGCTGGATGGCATTGAACGGATCAGAGGGATTTGCAAATATCGGCTGGGCAAGGCCTGCATTAACTAATTGCACGTACTGCCAGCCAGTGTATATACCTATTACCTGGACGAGCACATAGACAACTAGGATGCCGTAGTAGACATTCTTCTTGTTGAACTCAAATAGCATGCTATCACTAAGAATTAGGGGTATTTATCTCTCTTCGGCAGGCTTGAAGATGCCGTATTTCGGGGAATAGATATCGCCATTCCTCTTCAGCTGCGTCAGCAGGTCGTCCAGTTCGTCCGGCTTTATGCCCTGTCCAGACGCTTCCTCTAAAATAGCCTCATGTCTTGCTTCTTCAAACTGAGAAGTCAGTTTCTTGACTATCCTCAAGACAGCCCTTATCTTGTCTGTTCTTGATTTAGACTGGCCAGTCATTACCCTATCAATATCAAATCGTCCTGTTTCCGGATCAATGCCCACCTCTTTCAGGCAGTATTTCATCAATCTTACAGACCTGTCTGCGTCCACCAGCTCGACTGTGTTGCTCAGCCTTGCCTTGGCACTTGCTTCTGACAATCTGACCAGGCCCTCAAGATATCTGGGTGTTATTGGAACTGTTCCCTGCTTCTCTCCGATGTGTCTCAGTTCCAGATAAAACTCCTTCACCTTGTTTGAGGCCTCTTCGGACAAGACGGGCTTGACTGTCTTTCTGGCATATGCTATATACTTCCTAAGAAGATTGGGATCTATCGGAGGCCTAATTCGCATCTCCAGTTCGGATATGTCGCGGTTTTGTTTTGCCGCCCTTACTCCGGCAGTGAAATGAGACAGTAATATGTGATCGGCCATTTCCATATCTTTCTTCTGGTCAATGACATCCCTGACTGGGAAAATAAGGTCAAATCTTGACATGATCGTCGGGGGAATATTGAACTGGTCGGCCAAATTTTCTTCTGTAATATCAAATCGGCCATACTTTGGATTTGCTCCCGCAAGAATTGCGGCATTTGCCTTGAATGTCGCTATAATTCCTGCTTTTGCGACATGTATCTCTTGCGCTTCCATGGCCTCGTGCATTGCAGACCTGTCTTCCTCATCCATCTTGTCGAACTCGTCTATCATGGCCATGCCACCTGCCGCCAAAACGAGCGCCCCGGCCTTTAATGTCCAGCCGCCCTCTCCAAAATCGTCCTTTTCTGCTGTGGCAGTGAGACCTGCTGCAGATGTGGATTTTCCAGAAACGTACAACCCTTTTGGAGCTAGATTCTTGACATACATAAGAATTTGGCTCTTGCCGGTCCCAGGATCGCCGATTAGTAAAATATGGGTGTCGGGTCGTATTTTCATGCCGTCAGCCTTTACTTTTCCTGGAGTTCCACCGAACAGCTGTAGGGCAATGGCCTCTTTTATCTCCTGATGGCCATAAATTGATGGTGCAATTGATCCAATTATCTTGTCAAATAGCTTTGGGTCATTGGACAATTCCTTTATGTCCTGCAAATCCTTGCTATCGAGGTCTATTTCCTCAAATTCCTTCTCAAGTCTTATCAGATTGTTTGCGTCTATGTAGATATCATAAACAGACCTCTTGAACTTCGGTGGATGCAGCCGCAGAATCCCGATTATTTGTATCCTGTCTCCTGGAACAACTCGGTTTGTGAGGTCCTCTTCCAACCATATGGATATCTTCTTGGACTGCTCACCACCCCTCAATAGCTCCAGAGGCTCTTGGATCTCTATTTTCTGCGAATCGATAAAAGTGGACTGCCCTGTTAGTAAGGTATAAGTTCTTCTTTCACAGGCGCATATTCCAGGCTCTGAGAGTCCTCCGGTCTGGTCGTCCTGTTTCATCTGGTATATCTTGCCGCAGTGGTTGCATTCGAACACTCCGACAGTAAGCTTCGGCTTTGTGTCGACTGCCCTGGTTATCACGCCATCCAAGGCAACCAGCTTTCCTAAGAAATCAGAAGTGACGTCCCTTATGAAAACGTTGCTGTCTGTTGGTAAATTCTCGAACCTGATATATGGATTGAACTCCTTTTCTCCAGAGGTCAAGACTCCTAAGGTGGATACTGCGTCTCTGGCGGCCTGTATAATCGCGTAGGGCTTGTCTATCAGCTCGTCTGCCAGCTCTATGTCATATGCTTCCAAAAGCTTGTAATCCACTATCAAAGCCTTGTTTTTCGGATACTGCTCTGCTAGTTTTTCTATGGCGTTCTTGTAATGCGATGTGAAGAACTCCTCAAACTTAGAAACAAGAGGTATAGTTACTGTCTCCATTGGCTCACTGGGACTAAATATTAATCAGGACTATTATTTAACTCTTTATCGTTCGTTTTAGAGAAAGATTTAAAAGCAAGGTAGTCAGACCATCTTCCTGATAAAGAAAGCGACCATCAGAACAAGAATTGCTACTATGGCGATTGTCTCCCATATCCCTATACCAGAACCAACGCTTACTTTTACGAACACCTCGTCAGTGTGAGCAGCTCCTTTTGAGTCGACGAAAAATATGTCTGCTATGATGTGATAGTCGCCGCTCGATGTGCCCACTGCCTTGAAGTCAAAATTCTTTGTGATGGACTCTCCTATTGTTAGAAGGGGTAGGCTTACGTTTGTTGAGCCGCTGAGCTTGAAGTTGCTCGGCGCATTCACTGAAATGTAGAGATTCTTTATGCCCTCGCTGCCAGCGTTTGCCACATTCACTGTCAGGGTATTTGTGTCTCCAGGGGACATGCTCATGCTCTTTACGCCCACAGTAGCTTGAATAGGAAACACGTCAACCTTGAGAGCATTTCTAAGAGTCAGTACTTTTGCACCGTATTCTACCGTTGCTGTTATGTTGTAATTGCCAGGATCAGTGCTGTCCAATGTCTGGATATCAAACGTTTTGGTATAAAGGGAGCCCGGGCCGAGCTTAGGAATTGTAACTGTGTTGCTGAGTCCGAGGGTGGGGTTGGAGACAGTTATCCTAATGTCGTTTATTGTGTTTATCCCCTCGTTTGATATGGAAAGATAAGCAGACGTCTTTTCGCCCTGATAGACTGTTGGTGCGCTGAGGTCGAAATTGGCCCTTATATTTTCTGCAAACGCGATGTTTAGTAGCAGGCTAGCGCTTATAATAAGATAGATAATCCTTCTTTGGTTCAACTTTTTCTCCTCCCTTAAAGAAGCGGTCCCTGTACTTGTAAGCCAAAAGCGCCACTATTACTAGCAAAAGAGCGCTTATTAAAGTATAGTTGAGGCCCCCAGAAACGGCGCAGGCGCTCCATCCTCCTGACACGCAGGTCTGTGTCCCCACTTGATTGCCAGAAGTGCAGGACTGCGTCTGACCAGTGACGCACTTGTTGGCCGCATTGGCTATGTCCGATTTAAGATTAGCTACAAGCGTGTCCATCTGTGGATAGTTGCTCTTCACCCCGCTGCAAGTGTCTGCAGAAGAGGATCCAGAGCAGGAAGCATAACTCTGATTTAAAAGATTGTAAAGCTTTGACAGGTCGGAGTCAAATCCAGAGGATGCCCTGTATGTTACGGAAAGAGCGGTGCCCTGGCCGTTCAGGTCTGAGTACTGGTTCGAGTAGTTGTTCAGGATCTCAATGACCTGCTTCTTCAGAATCTCGTCCGCGCTCTGGCTTACCCTATTGTTCAGCTTTATAAAATAGTCATCAGCCTTCGTATCAAGAGAGCTATAGAAGCTGTCTATAGTATTTTTATTTGAGGTGAGAGAATCCCTTCTCTGGATAGTGTCTATAGAATGTGTTGTGGCAAACACCATCGAGCTTCCGAAAGACGAATCTATGGTCCCATTATTCACATCTTGGTTTATCTCAACATGGAATTTATCTGCGGCGGTCACCACCTTGTTCAGGGAATCCAAAAGAGCTGACTCCTGGGCAAAGAAAGCGCTGAAAGACGATTGCGTAGTGGTTATGTCTGCCGGACTTGTGACAGAGTTTATCTTGAGCTTCAGGGAGTTTATCAAGTCCCTGAGTATGGCTGACTTGTTTATAGCGTCCCTGACTGTTGTCTTGTAAGAATCCTTGTTAGTAAATGAGACTCCCTGCGGTATGAACGGCTCCACATTTGTCTCAAAGTTCCTGATCTTCTGGTCAAGGTCAGACTGCTGTTGCTGCGCGTATGTAAGGGTCTCGTCCAAGAAGTTTGGTATGGAGTTGGAGGTGACATAGAAATTGGCCAGATAGTGCGTCTTTAGAACTGGTTTTATCGCAACAGATCTGGATATTATACCTGTGTTGTAATCCACTGGAAACATTACCTGAATCTGGTTGAGGGACTTTGTCTCCATGACCCAGTAAGAGGTTGAGCCAGATGTGGTCAGCTTCTGGGGTTGGATATCTATCTGCTCCCCCTGGTAAACGTATGGAGTCACTATTGTCTGGGCGCCATCAATACTCACGGCTGCCAAGGCTACTGAGACTATAAGTAACAGCGCCACTACCTGCTTCATAATGCTTAGAAACCGATTAGGGAATATAAAGGCTACTTTTTACGTCTGCGCTTCTTCAACCCCAGCTCTTTGGCCAATCTTTCTTCCATATCACCGAAATACTTAGGCATTGTCTTTTCCAAGGTCTGCCTCTCCACTAAGAGGTGACGTTGCCCAAGATGTATGGCTTGTTGTAGAGACCCGCTAACCTTGGCTTCCTCCCTCATCCTCAAAATGAAAAGTGAGAATGCCAAGGCCTCCCAAGAGCTCTTTGGATCAAACCTTCTCCCAAATGCCTCAACATCATTGTTAACTTCTGGAACTATCCCTCTCAACTGCTCTGGGAATTTCACGCCCTTTGGTACTCTTTCTGGTCTTATCCCCAGACTGTTATACAGTCTTCCGCTCTTCCTTATCAAATCACTGTTGCTGTGACTGATCATATAGGTCATTAGATTCTTAAGGTCTTCTCTCGATGTCTGTTCGAGCTCCCTTTCTATCCTAAAACTCAGTTTCCTGCCAGACCTTAATCTTGCTGATGAAGCCCACTCCTCCACCCATCTCTCCAGAGCGTGTTTTCGAGTCACAGGATCTATCTTTGGGTCAAAAAATGTATATACTGCCTTATGGAACTCCTTCTGTTCCTCCTGTGCGGCCCTGATTGGATCAAACTTTGCCTCCTTTGCTTCTAATCTCCCCCAAAGTTTTGCAATGTCTATCCCCTTATATCTCGCCTGCTTCAAAGATTTCCTACCCAGAAGCCCCACAACAACAGGGGTAGTTCCCCCAACACTCGCAGCAAATGCTTTAAAATACGGGCTTTGGGTGCCAGGTATCCTCTCTTCCGTTGCCTCTCGCAACAGAGTCTCTGCAACTACAGGCCATATCACAGCCCCTGCTGCATGGAGCGCACCTGATTCTTTTGCCTCTCTCAGATAATAACGAGTTTTACCAAGAAATGGTTTTCTTACTTTCTTTTGTTCTTCTTGTGCCTTCGCACGGAAAAATGGGAGGAATCTTTTACGCTCTGCTGCAAGTCTCCTTCTCCTGACTACCTCATCTCCAGCCATAATAAAATTAGGGAAGCGCCCTTTAAAGCATTTTCTTTACTTTCTCGAAGGCCTCTCTTGCCTTTTGCTTGTGGGGGCCGCCGCCTTTCCACTCGTTGTCCCGTCCGCCAGACTTTCCACCCATTATTTTCGCCGCCTCATTGACCGCAGCTTCTATTTCAGTCTTGCACTGGTGCCCTCTGACTCCAAGTACAGAACCGTCAGTAATCAGTATCATATAAGATTTAGGATCTCTAAGCACATGCTTTCTGGCTATCTCCTGCAAAGTCTTCATATCCATGTCTGGTAAGTACTGTATTGGTTCGTCGGATGTGACTGCGCTGCCTTCTGCGACAATCCTCTTCATCTTATCCAGCTCTTTCCTCAGCTCTCTCCATTCTGTAGCCATTCTAACAGCTGTCTGGGCAAGCTTGTCCTCATCTGTGTTTAGAGCCTCGGCTGTCTTCTTGATTATGTCTGTTTTCTTCTTCAGCTCTTCCACAGTCCTTGGTCCAGCAACATATTCCAACCTAATCACTCCGTCCTGCTTCTTCTCGGATTTAAGCAACTTGATAGCTTCTACATCTTTGGTGTTTAAGAAATGTGTCCCTCCGCAGCATTCCACATCCCAGTCTTTTATGTCTATGATCCTGACAATCGGTGATGGGGCTGCTCCTCCTTGGTATATCCTAAATCCGTACTTCTGTTCTGCCTTGTCCCTAGGCATGTTTAGTATCTTTATTGGCCTGCCTTCGCTGACTATCTTGTTGGCGGCTTTCTCTATCTTGTCAAACTGCTCGTCTGTCAAAATATCATAGTGGGTTATGTCAAGCCTACCTTTTTCCGTAGTTTTCTCTGCTCCTATCTGCCAAACATGTGCACCAAGAACATGCGTAGCAGCGCCATTAACTATATGTGTGGCTGTATGATGCTGTGAAATCTGCAATCTTCTGGCCTTGTCAACAACTCCATGAACCTTCTTTTCGTTTAGTTTTCCAGAGATCTTATGGACTATAACTCCTCCTTCATTCTGTACCTCTGTAACCTCAACGCCATCTAGTTTTCCTGTGTCCCAGTACTGTCCTCCGCACAACGGGAAGAACATTGTCTGATCTAGAACAGCATAGTGGTGCCCATCTTTCTCAAATGTTTTCAGTACTTTCGCGTCAAACTCATACTTGTATGGCAAGTCATAATAGAGAATCTTTGTTTCTGGTAGTCCTTTAATGTGTGAGTCTTCTATTTTTTCCTCATTATGCTTTGTCTGGGTATGTTTATCAGTCATGTGGACATAGAAATCTGCTGGTATTTCGACCTTCTTCTTTGCAGTCCTTGCCACATCTGTGATTAATTCAGGAGTTATTCCGTCAGACTCATAGAATCTTGTTAGATCTTCATAACTGAACTTCGGATTTTTCTCTATCATGGCATGAATCTTGCTTCTAGATCTATCCAGCGTGGTCCTATACTTATTTTCCTCAAAGTCTAGGATCTCCTCCACCTCGCCAAGTCTTTCCTTAAGTTCTGGAAACATCGGCTTCAAATAATCAGCATGCCACTTAGTTACTTCCTGCAGCTTGAATGGAAGCTCAAACTCGTCTATGAATCCTAGCGCTCGCCTCAAAATGACTCTGAGATTGTATCCCCCGCCAACATTCGATGGGATCCCACTGTCTGCTATGGCAAACAGGAGTGCTCTTGAGTGGTCAGCTATAGCATACAGTGCCTGCTGTGGAGCTAACTTCTCCATAAGATAGTCATCGCTGACTCCAAGTTCTTTAGCTATTTTTTCTCTTGCACCTTTCAGGTCTCGGACTTCCTCAAAGTCAAGTCCGCTGGATATCTTTGAGTACTTGTTGAACAGCTCCTGGTCAAATTTGTAACCGCTTTTCTTTTTCATGTTATCAAGGGCTGGTCCAAACACTGCGTCGTAAGCTGTTGAAGTTCCATTAGCAAACCATGTGAGTCGCTCCAAACCCCATCCAACATCTATAACTCTTGTTGACAGCGGCTCTACCTTGCTACCAACCTTAGAGAACTGCATGAATACATTGTTCACTATTTCCAATCCCAAGGAATGCGCTTCTATTGACGGCCCGAAAGCGCTTTGGTCTGGCATTGTCCAGGCATCCTCTTGATATACTATCTCCTCGGAAGGCACCCCCATGACAGTTGTGAGGAATTTGTAATTGTAATCCAAGCACTCGTCCTTCCAATAGTCCTTTCTGCCAAAAGCGTGCTGCCCAGGCATCACGAACTCAGTGAAGTGTCGACCTGTAACTCCTACATTTGGTATGTCATTGAATCTTAGGCATGGCTGTGGGACGATAAGCTTGTCTGCAGGATATTCAAACGTGATTTTTCCCTTGTCCCATCTTTGAAAATCTACAATAGAAGCAGCTGTAAAGTAGAGATCGTCCCTCCATCTGCAGATTGTTGGGTACCTCTTGATGGATTCGTGGCCATGCTTTACGAAAAACTTCTCAAACTCTCTCCAGGTTTTGATATAATCCCAGTTTTTCAGTTTTCTTCCTATGAATCCATATGTCTCGGAAGGAGATTCAGGGCATGTCTTTCTTATAGGATCCTGAGTCCAAAATCCTCGTCCGCAGTGCTTGCAAACTCGTCTTTCAAAGCCATGCTTCTTGAACAGCTCCACATTGTAGTGCTTCTTCCAGTCCTTTGAGAACTCTTTTACAAGATCTTCCTTTATTGACATTATAATCCCTTAAGCCACAGCAAGAATCTTCGCCAAATTGGTAGATTTGCTTCTAAGATAGCTGCCTTTTGACCCAATCTTTGACTATGTGCCAGCTCTGACCCTAAAGTATCTGTCAACATTTTCTTCCTGGTCTCTCCTATGTATGTCTGGCCACTATTTCTTTGATCTTTATTGTAATAATCCTGAAGTTCAATCTCACGATTAAGCCGATGAATGGCTGCTCGTGATTCCCCTCGCTCCCGATCAATTTTTGCAATCCTTCTTTGTCTTCTAGCTGGCATAAATTATCCCGAATAATATATCAGCATAAAGATATATAAGCTCCCTTATTCAGAAAAAGCACATGGCACTCACCCGCCGACCTAAAAGTAGATTTTCGAATAGTTCCTCAAAGAGACATTCAGCGTTCCTAGCGGACCTAAAAAGACAACAGGGCCTAGCAGCAGCTGCAAAGCAAGAAGTGGACGCCTTTATGAAAGGGCGCACTGGTAAGAACAAGCTCACATACAAGGAAGCTTTGGGCGCATTGTTCATACTAAAGGACGCTGAGAGCAAAGACATAGAGTTAAATCCGAAACTGGCCATAAAAATATCGAAGGGAACGATAAGTGCGTTCACGATGGGTGAAAACCGTGGCCAAAGAGCATCTGCGAAGGGAACAAGAACTGCTTAAGATATATCAAGGCGTATTTGACGACTATACATTAAAGACTTTGACGACACTGGCTTCGAAGAATCTGTTCAGGACTTTAGAGTTTCCAATTTCTACTGGCAAGGAGGCAGATGTCTACCGTGTCAAGACAAGGGACGGCACATTTCTCGCAGCAAAAATCTACCGAGTAGAGACATCCAACTTCAAGGCCATGGAAAACTATCTCTATGGAGACCCAAGATTTGACAGGATTGGCGGCGGAAAACGAAGACTCATCTCAATCTGGTGCCAGAAGGAGTTCCGAAACCTCAGAGACGCATATAATGCCGGAGTAAGAGTGCCATTTCCTGTGAAAAACCTCAACAATGTGCTGCTGATGGAATTTATTGGTTCAAAAGAAGGGGAGCCCGCCCAGACACTCAAGGCCGTTGGCACAAAAAGGCCCGCACAATTGATCAAGGAACTGGCCAAGTTTGTAAAGATTATGTGGACAAAGGCAAAGATAGTGCATGCTGATCTCTCAGATTACAATGTCCTGATCTATGAAAACAAACCATATATAATCGACATAGGACAGGCAGTCAGCTTCAAACATCCTATGGCAAAGGAGTTCCTGGAAAGAGATCTGAAAAACCTAAAGCACATGGCCGAGAGCTATGGTGTGGATTTTAATTACTTGCCGTTGCTAAATAAGCTAGTGAATTATCACAAGGACTGATTATATGCAAGAGACCGTTGAACTGGAAACACCAGTAGAAGCGCCCGCCAAGAAGGCGCAGTTTGCAAAGGTATATGATAGAACCAATATTCCAATAAAGGCAGTGCTATGCGACATAGATGGCACTTTGATAGACCTGCACATGAGGCTGCAAGCCATAAAAGACACTTTTAAGAAGATGGGCCTAAATCCGCAGCTTCCTGACGAAGAGCTGAAAAAGAGGACCTTTGGTTTGAAGAGTGTAGTTTATTTCAGAAATATCTTTCCTCAAAGGGCTGCAGACGCCGAAAAGTTCAGAGATTTGATGCATCAGATAATTATAGCAGATCCGAGATATACTGTCTTGTTACCGACAGTCAAGGAAACTATGGATTGGTTCAAAAAAAGAGGGATAAAGATTGGAGTCATCACCACTGGAGACAGAAAAATAGTAAACCACATACTAAAAGTGATAAGATTGCCAGTTGACGTCGCTATAACGGCTGACGATGTCAGGAATGTAAAGCCTCACCAGGAGGGAGTACTGCTATCCTGCTCAAAATTAGGAGTCAGACCCCAAGAGTGCATCATGATTGGCGATGACATAGTGGACATCGAGGCTGGAAAGAATGGAGGGGTCCAGAAAACTGTCGGGATAACCACTGGAAAATACAAAAGGGACGTCTTATCCACTGCTAATCCGGACTTTATCATAGATAAATTCAGTGAGCTCGTTAAAATAATAGAGAAGATGTAAGATGGATGATGTTGTAGATTATATAAATATCCCGAAGGAAAGGATAGCCGTACTTTTAGGCAAGAAAGGCGTCACAAAAAGACGCATACAGAAAGAATGCGGCGTCAAGATTACTGTTGATTCAGAATCTGGAGAGGTTCAGGTGGTCAGAAAAACGGATGTGGAAGACCCACTTTTGTCATTGAAGGCGATGGAAATTGTCCGCGCAATAGCCCGAGGATTCAGCCCTCAGAAGGCTTTTAAACTCCTTTTACCTAATATATACATAGAGATAATCGAGCTGCCGGAGCTAGTTTCAGACAAACATCTGCCTCGGGTCCGGGGTAGAATAATAGGCGAAGGGGGCAAATCTCGGGAATATATTTCAAGGCTTACAAGCACAGATATAGTTATATACGGCAAGACTGTAGGAATCATCGGTGACGAGGAAGCCGTAAATATAGCCAAAGAAGCGATCATCAAGCTTATTGAGGGTTCTCCTCATCCTACGGTTTTTAGGTTCGTAGAAAGGCATAAACAGAAAAGGTGAAATCGTGGCAGACGCAAAAAAAGATAAAGAAAAGAGAGAGTTAGCCATCGACAAAAAAGAGGCTGCAGTCAAAAGGCCGGTACCTAAAGAGGAGAAAGAGGTATCCTCAGCAGTGCTCTTCAAGGAATTCCAGGAGCATTCAATAGCTGAGTTCTTCAAGAAGAACCGACAGATGCTTGGTTATTCAGGTAAGATAAAGAGCCTTACAACTGCTGTTCATGAGTATGTCACAAATTCTCTTGATGCATGTGAAGAGGCCGGGGTTCTGCCAGACATCTGGGTTAAATTGGAGAGAATGGGCCCGGACCATTACAAGCTTGTAGTTGAGGACAACGGCCCAGGAATACCGAAGAAGTTCGTGGCAAAGGCAATGGGCACTATGTTGGCAGGCACAAAGTTCCACAGGTTCAAGCAGGCAAGAGGCCAGCAGGGCATAGGTGCGTCAGGAGTCATCATGTTTTCTCAGATCACCACAGGAAAGCCAACTAAGATTGTCACTTCAACTGGCGACGGCAAGGTCTATGAGGCAAAGATTTCCATAGATGTGAAGACAAACAGCGCGAAGGTCACAGACGAGGTGGAACACAACGGCAAGATGAGGGGCATGAGAATAGAATCAGAGCTGAAGGATGTCACTTATCAGAAGGGAGACCAGAGCACAGACGAATATCTCAGAAGGACTGCTCTAGTCAATCCGCATACCAAGATAACATGGATAGACCCTGAAGGGGTAACGACTGTATGGGACAGGGCAATAAAGGAGATACCTGCAAGGCCTAGAGAGTCCCAACCGCATCCAAAGGGGATAGGCGTTGATGATCTTATGTCCATGGCGACAACAACTGCGTCCAGGACGATAAAGTCTATGCTTGTCAGTGAGCTGGCTAGGATGAGTTCAGCAAAGGCTGACGAGATACAGAAGAAAGTCTCCTTTGACATGGAGAAAAGACCGAGAGATATCACCTGGAATGAGGCCGAGGAAATCGTAAAGGCCATAAAAGAATTGACATTTATCGCACCACCGACAGACATGCTTGTTCCGATAGGCGAGAAAAACATGGAAAAGGCTCTGGACAACATATTGAAGCCGGAGTTCAAGACTGTTCTGACAAGGCCGGCGGCAGTCTACAGGGGTGGAGTGCCTTTCATAGTTGAAGTGGGTCTGGCTTATGGTGGTAAGGCAGGAAAAGAAATTGCCGAAGGAAACGAAAAGGAAAAGACATTGATGGAGGAGAAGCAGTTCTCCATGGAAGTGATGCGTTTCGCCAATAGAGTCCCGATGCTATTTGACGCAGGGACTTGCGCCCTAAACTTAGCAGTGCAGAACATTGACTGGAAGAGATACGGCATCCAGGAAGGCTATCCAATGGCCTGCGTAGTAAACTTCACCTCTGTGCATGTGCCATATACTGGCGCAGGCAAACAGGCTGTAGTGGATGATGAGGAGATAATCAAAGAAATCAGACTAGCATTGATGGATGCTGGCCGAAGACTAGGCTTATATGTTTCCGGAATCAGAAAGAAGGAAGAGAAAGAAGCCAAGAGAAAGCAACTATTAAGATATATAGATCCTATTTCAGAGGCTTTGGCTATATTGACAGGAAAGGCTGACAAGACAATAGCAAAGGCCCTTAGACATCTAGTAGAGGACAGGTTTGAACAGATAGAGGATGAGGAAAATGGTGGAGAAGGACAAGACAGCGGAGAAGCTGAAGAAGCTGGGTCAGAAGATTCTGACTGAGATAGAAGCCGAAGAGAATCCCACAATAGAAATACCAGTACGAGGCTTGGGTAATGTGAAATATGACTCCAAGAACAGAAAGTTAGTTCTGGGAGACAAGAAGCTCAAGAGAAACTTCATGAATGTCGCGCATTCAAGAAAGTTCATGCAGACTGCCCTAGTTGCAGCTTATTGTTATAATGAGTTGCTGAAGGAAGATCTTCACTGCTCCCTGAGAGATATGTTCTATGCCCTCAAGAGAACGCTTCCAAATTCAAATGAGAATACTTTTGATGAACAGCAGGAATCTGATCCATGTATAGTAGACTTAGAGGTAGCGATGGGCGCTTTGAGAGAAGAACTGCATCTTAATGCTGCTCCAAAAGGAAGAGTGGTCGGTCCTGTGACAATAGAAGACTCAGGAGACACAATAAACTGGGACAAGATGGGCTCTGGTGGTTGGGCTATTCCATCCAATGTGGAGGATATCAAGCTCAAGAAGGTTGACGCTGATTATATTCTGGCAATAGAGAAGGATGCAGCCTTTGAACGACTCAATGAGGACAAGTTCTGGCAGAAGGACAACTGCATCTTACTGACGGCGTCCGGACAGTTCTCAAGAGGGGCCAGAAGACTGCTTCAACGACTGTCTCACGAGAAGAAATTGCCATTGTATGTTGTAACAGATGCAGACGGTTATGGATGGTACATCTATTCCGTAATAAAATATGGCTCAATGGCCTTGGCACACACGGCAGATAGACTTGGAACACCGGACGCAAAGTTTATAGGGCTTACCATGACCGATGTAAAGAACTACGGCCTTGAGAAGAACACTATCCAAGCAGAAGCTGTCGACCTCAAAAGGACAAAAGAAATAATGGGCTATGAATGGTTCCAGCATCCACTCTGGCAGAAGGAGCTCAAACTGGCCCTGGACACCCAAAAGAAGGCGGAAATTGAGGCTTTGTCGTCCAAGAATCTGAAATTCATCACCAAAACCTACCTACCGGAGAAAATAGGGAATAAAGATTTCCTACCATAAAGGTTTATTAAGCGTTTAATCATAATATGAATATCTTATTTTACTAAACAATGGGGATAACTAATGCATGTAATAAATTCAAGAAACAAAATCGAACTGCTAAACGAAATAAGAAAGCTCAACGGCGTACACGACAGGATCTATGTGCCATTGCGACCTACTTTGGAGATAACAGAAGTGCTATCTTCTCAATGCCCTAATCTCAAAGAGATCTATTGTCCTCCTAGCTTGTACCTACAAGTATCTAAGAAGGTCCTGAAGCACTTAGGTGAGAAGAATATAGCTCTAAAGCAGGGAGAGTTCAGTGCTGGAAGACCGAAGAAATATGATTTAGAAGTAATAAAGCAGATTCACTCTAATAGACAAGGCGGAAAGTCTGCGAAGAAAATAGCAGAAGAGTTTGACATCCCTCTTAGAACAGTCTACTACCACCTGAAGAATGGCTTAGAGTGAAACCATGGACGCCATGGAACGCTCGAATCTGTATCGATTTATCGCCTCAGTGTCAATAGGCCTTATCCTAATTGGCGTGGCTTTCTTCAATCCTTTTCACATAGGAATTCTGGAAAGGCTTATTCTGTCATTTATCGGGCTCACAATAATGATAATGTTCTGACGGAAGACTTTATATAACGAGTTTTCTACTATTGTATTGTGCCCGGGTAGCTCAGGGGTAGAGCGCGTGGCTGTTAACCATGAGGTCGAGAGTTCAAATCTCTCCTCGGGCGCTGATGAAGTGAGTAGTCTATGTCAAGTACAATAAAAATTAATTCAAAGGGTGCAGTATTCCATTTATATATATTTTTAATTGCCGGCCTAGCATTCTCATTTTATTCTTATAGCACAAATAATTCCCTTCAGATGGAACTTTCTCAAATCACACAAGATATGACGTTGCGTAGCAATAATAGTGAAGGGTGTTTGGCTGAACTAAATTCAATAAAGGATCAAGTTGCCAACTGCCAACAATCTATAAAGCCTATCCTTGATACAAAAGCACAATTATCAAACAATATTTCGGATTGTAAAAACTCGATTAGCAATAACAATTTGCAGATATCAGCCTGTAACTCTAAATTATCATCAGTCAACTCGCAAACATCTGAATGCAATGCAGAACTTCAAGTATATGGGTCGTGTTATGCATGATTGGTGATAGTTTACTTAGTAAAGGCCTCATAATAGCTAATTTAGGTATATACTTACTAGGTATCTCTTTTTTAGCTGGGACTGGAGACCTACATAACCAAATAGATACAATTAAAACTCAACAAGCGTCTTTAGAAAACAGGCTATCTGGATGTTCTATTGAAAAGACAAATCAAATAACACAATTGAGCTCTTGCAATTATACTAACACAAATTCTCAAAGTGAATTAACTACATTACAACATGATTATTCTGTATGCCAGACTGATTTATCTGCGGCGTTATCTAAGTATAGTAGTTGCTCTAGTTCACTTTTACTTTCTAACAGCAACTTTATTTCATGCAGTTCAAGGCTTGCACGTAATAAAAATTCTTATTGCGGGATATATTCTCTGCATATGCACTCGTCCGACGTTAGCGTTCAGTCAATCGCAGTAACCGCAAAGGCACAGGAAGAAAATTTCCTATCAAACCCCGCTAATGCGCTTAGTAAGCAAAAGCAAATTGCAAATACCTGTGCGAGCAAATTGGGTAATGTAGGTTACACGCGACTCATCGGAGCGATGGGTTCGTATTATTGGCTTGTAAACAATGTTGTATATCTAAATACGCCATTCTCTACCACAGCAGACTTAGCATCCACATATATGAGAAATGATACTGTAGTATTGCAGGTCAAAGCGGGGCAATGCAATGAACAAGCCCTATCATTAGCATCCATGCTTAGGTCGCAAGGGATTGAAGCAGAAATTGTCCACTTAAATATTCCGGCACCATACTGCACAGGTAGCTGTTATCACGCAATAACAATTGCACATATTTCAGGGCTCTCTAGTTGCCAACCAGGTTGGAGCTATGGAACAGATACGATATTATTAGACCCGACATGGAAAGGAGAGTTTGGAACCATATCTTACATGAATGCTAATATAAAACTAGAGATTGAGAATTTGATAGAGATACCAAACTCATTACGATAATAATCAAAGCTCTTTAATCTTCTTATACAATTCTATTACTTCTTTTACACTTAAATAATCCACTTTTCTGTCATCTGCTATTGCCTTGCCGGTAGCCAGTTCAACAGCATTCTTGACATTCTTGTTCTTGTATCTGAAGATCTCTCGAACAAACACATCAAACTGCGGATCTCTTGGAATATCTCTCTTTTTCAGAACTACAACAGCTCCGTCTACTTGTGGCTGTGGTGAGAAGGCGGCTTTTGACACGATCTCTTTCAGTTTTGCATCAAAGTAATACTGAATCATGACACTTAATCGGCCGTATTTGGGATCGCCGGCCTCGTACATCATTTTTTCCCCGAATTCTCTTTGGTACATAAGGACTGCGGTCTTGAAATCGCAATCTAAAAGCTTGAAAGTAAGTGGCGCAGAGATGGAATAGGGAATGTTTGAGACTATTTTGTCAAACTTTGGGAACTTAACATCAATTGCATCGCCGAAAATAAGCTCTATGTTAGAATATTTTCCTAATTCACCTTTCAAAACAGGCTCAAGTCTCTTATCCTTCTCGATAGCTATTACTTTCTTCGCCCTTTGAGCCAGCATCTCAGTTATGAAACCAAGGCCAGGTCCTATCTCCAGGACAGTGTCTTCCTCAGTAATATCTGCGTATCTGATCTCTCGTTGAATGACTCCGCTATCAGTTAGGAAGTACTGATCCAAAATAGGAGAAGACCTGAACCCATATTTTAAAGAGAGTTCTGTGATCTTCCGCTTAAGGTCCTCTGTTATATCTGTCACCTTCAAACTCACGAGGAGGAGCCTTTACAAAAATGTAGTACTTAGAATCGCCCTGCAGCTCTTCCATTATCCGCTCCACAATCACCCTGTGAGGGTCTGGCATAAGCTTTATCCTTTCTGTAATCTCCTTGAATGATTCGAAGGGCTTCTTCTCCCTCTCGTCCAATATGTCCATCATGTGCTTCTTTCCTATGTTCGGCAACAGTTCCAGGGAATGGGTTCTAACACTTATCGGACCGGCCTTGTTGAAGAACTCCACATACTTTGCCTCGGTGGCTTTTACTACCTCATCTAGATAAGATTTCAGCTCATTTCTGGCCGTCGCCGTGAGTCGGTCAAAAGTAAGCCTGCCCTTTATGTATTGCACATGGTCCCTTTTTTCTGGCCCTATATAGATCTTGTCTCTCAAAGAAACCTTAACGTCGTCTCGCATCACCAATTCCAAGAGAGAGAAGTGCTCCTCGCCTATTGCCTGGGCTACTGGTTCCTTCTTGAAGCTAGTGGCATATCCTTTTGGAAGATAGTCTAGGACTATCGCATAGTTCTCTTTCATGGGTGATCCTTCCTTAATCCAGGTCCTTTACGACCTCGAGTATTTTTGCAATCTGGTTTTCCTTCAATGTGAATCGAGCCTTTTCAAAAATAAGCTTTATCTGTTCTGAAGTTTTTGGAGCGGCGTTCACTAGCTTCACTGCCATCTTGTCGTCTATGCCTGCAGCTATGAGAGTCTCTAGAGCCTCCTTGACCTTCTTTGACTTGCCAAATTTCTTGGCGTAGTCATATGTGACCTTCTGCTCGTACGTCAGTTCCCCATCGTCCTTTCTAGTCTGGAGGATCTCCTTTACTTCTGCCAGTGTAACCGGCTTGTCTTCTAATA